>JDSF01000008.1_pt1 | contig 242944 bp, 251 predicted proteins | sample 199441 | NCBI WGS metagenome assembly JDSF01 (sample SAMN02592751, study PRJNA231836) | bioreactor metagenome | isolation source: continuous culture bioreactor denitrification-DNRA | place: Germany: Bremen
TTTTTCATTATATTTTTACTGCAATATTTTCAAAGTCTTGGATTTCTGTTGAAGCCTGTTCTTTTTCAGATTCTAAGGTCTGATCTACAGTCTTAAATGACTTTGTGAAACGAACACCAATTGCAAGTGTGGCTTCCATAACAGCAGCGATAAGTAGTACATACTGTGCGGTAATGATTGTTGCGGCCATTGTACCTACTAAGATAGATAATACACCTGCAGGTCCATTTATCATTTCAATGACACTGAAAACTTTACCGCGGTTTTCATCTGGAAGAGTCTTTTGCAACACAGAGTTTAGTATAATCATGTGTGCAGCTCCAATACAACCGAGAATAGTAAATAAGGCAATTGAAAGTGGAAAGAACTTGTTGAACGTAAATATCCCAAGTGCTAAAGCGTCAAGTATGAGCACATTTAGGAATAACTTAAATGGATTCGGGTAGTTCTTCACCTTAACACCAATAACAAAACTGCCTATGATTGTACCAACACCTAGGGCGGAAAGTAGTGTGCCCCAAGCCATTTCTGACTTGTCTCCCATTTCCAAGGTTTCACGAATAAACACGTAAATAAGTGTACCCTGCATAACCATTGTAAAGGTCAAAAATGTTTCGATTAATACCATAAGGCGGATCTTTGAGTTATTCCACATAATCGAAACGCCTTCTTTAAACTCACCAATAGGATTACTCTTTCTATTTAGAGTCTGCTTGGTTGTCATGTGCGTTTCATGCAAAACGATTGAGTATATAATTGCACCTGAAACCCAGAATGTAATGGCATCAATAATAAAGGCTCGTTCTACTCCGAAAAAATCCAACAATTGCAGCACCTGTAGCAGAACCGATAATCTGAACAATACTGTTCGAAGAGGATTTAAAAGAGTTAAGAAGTGGAATGTCCTCTTTAGCGACCATGTTTGGTTCCAAGGCACTTTGTGCTGGGCGACGGAAAACATTGGATGTTGCTTTTAAGAAAGTAATTAAGTAAATGAGCCAAAGATCGTTAACAAACAATGCTGACAAAATGGCCAAGCCACTACAGACATCTGAGATAAACATGATCTTTTTACGTGAAAATCGATCGATGATAAATCCTGCAAATGCACTAAAAATAATTGTTGGAATAAGTTCAAATGTTGTTAAGAACCCTAAGTTTGTAATTTCACCATCAGATATAATATACACTTTACGTAGTAGTGCAAAGTAACTGATTTTACTGCCAAAAAAGGATATGAATCCTGCCAGTATAAGTTTCATGAATGATTTATTTTTAATAAGTGTAGTGTACTCTAATGTGTAGGCAGTTATAGTTTTGATTAAAGATTTTATACCTATATTTTTCATGCTGTTGTCCTCCAGTAGTTTAAAAGAATTCTTGTGGAAATGACAAAAAAAGCCGCAGGCAATTACACCCGCGGCTCACAGCATTCTATTATAGAAGTATTGCTAGAGTATGGCAATGCGCCTTAAAGCCCTAGCCTTTGAGTAGAGGGGCAAGTGTAAATTTTCATCATTTTATTGTGAGTCTTAAGTCGTCTTGTAAGTCTGGTGCTACGCCTATTAAGTCTTACTGTGTTCATGATTTGACCCCTTTCTAGAAAATTTAAAGTACAATAATAGTTCGAAAATAGTTTGAAAAATTAATGTGTTATTTCATGTTCAGTCTAGCATAAGGAAAAATACAATTCAATAGAAAACGATAAAAAAAAATTTAACGATTAAACAAATGGAAAAGTCGCAGTTGTGAGTTGAAACGTTGTAAAGCGTTCTCGTGACACAACTGCGGCCTTTTATGCATTTAAGTTTATATGGCAGTAGCCATTTGGATTCTTTTGGAGGTAGTTTTGATGATATTCTTCAGCTTTATAGTAATAGTTAAGAGGTTCAATTTCCGTAACAATAAGATCAGAGTACTTTGATCTTTGTTTATCAACATAAGCATTTATAAGGTCTTTGTCACTTGAATCAGTGTAATAAATGCCATTCCTATACTGATCACCAATGTCTGGGCCTTGCCTATTCCAAGATGTTGGATCAACTATTCTAAAAAACCTCTCTAAAAGGTCTTCAAGTGAAATGACTGAAGGATCATACTCTATTTTGACAACCTCAGCATGGCCTGTAAGGTGCGAGCAAATTTCTTCATAAGTAGGTTCTTTTGTTTTACCATTGGCATACCCAACTTCTGTACTAATAATGCCTTCCAGTTGTCCGTAATAGGCTTCAACACCCCAGAAACAACCACCAGCGATTACGATATTTTTTCATATTCTCAACTCCTCGCATGACTTCGAATCAATTACTATTATCTAAATTGTACGCTTATAACTTACGGAAGTCAAAAGTATACCGAAAAGGTATACGAAAAGTTTACAAATGAAAACCCCGAAGTAAATTTCGGGGTGGATTATAAGTTATCTAATTATTAGGACTGGAATATGTGCATGGTGTACAACCTTATTTGTAACAGAACCTAAAAGGAAACGTTTAACGGCACTCATGCCATGTGTACACATCAATATAAGGTCACATTCGTTTTTTTTCTGCGACATCCAAAATTGTGGATGCAGGATTACCAGCCTCACTGATTGTGAGAATTTCAAAAGGTACATCCCCTAAAGTCTCTTTTGAGCGTTTTAGTATTTCCTCAGATTGCTTTTCAACTGAGTACGCAGTTTCAAGTGGATACGCTGGGTAATTATTGTACTCGGTAAGCATTGGTAGGCCATAGACATTTAAGAGTATTACCTTAGCACCATAGGCTTCGCCAAAAGACTTAATATAATCCAAAATGTTCGTACAGGACTCCGAACCATCAATAGGAACCAATATCTTTTTAAACATACTCCAACACCTCCCTACTTTTTATCTACCCTTGATAAGGAGGAAATATCGCTGATTTCAAACTCTAACTCTAAATGTTTTCAATTTGCCAGTCAATCGGTCTAAATCCGTGTTCTTTGAGGATGGTATTGGTTTTCGAAAAATGCTGTGAACCAAAGAATCCTCGATATGCAGAAAGCGGACTTGGGTGTGGTGCAGTTAGAATGTGATGGTGGCCATTTGTAATTAAAGCCGATTTCTTTTGTGCAGGGCTCCCCCAAAGCAAAAAATACGATAGGATCCTTATGCTCATTAAGAAGACCAATGATGTGATCTGTGAATGTTTCCCATCCCTTTTTTTTATGAGAGTGTGCTTGACCTTCACGTACTGTAAGCACTGTGTTGAGCATCATAACGCCTTGCTCGGCCCATTTAATGAGGTAGCCATTGTTCGGAATATAACACCCAAGGTCGGTTTGAAGTTCTTTGTAAATATTCACAAGTGATGGGGGTGTTTTAATTCCAGGCTGAACGGAGAAGCAAAGACCATGTGCTTGCTTTGGTCCATGATATGGATCTTGGCCGATAATAACCACACGGACATCTTTATATGCTGTTAAATGTAGGGCATTAAAAATGTCACATTTTTCGGGATAGATAGTTTGTGACTGGTACTCACCGCTTAAAAAGTCATGGAGCTTTTTTGTAATAACCTTTTTTCCAACTCTGCTTGCAGTAGGTCTTTCCAATCATTGTTGAAATGAGTGTTTATTTTGAAATTAGAATCCATTTAAACCTCCTCAATATTATAAATTTCTGGATCTGTTGCCATATCAATAAATGCCTTAAGTGCAGGCGACAGGTATCGATTTTGGTGGTAAGCCATCTGTGCAAGGATTTTTTCATCTTTATCTAGAGAAACACTATCAGCAACCAAAAGGCCAGATTTGATTTCATCTTGCACGGTCATTTTAGGCACAAAAGTTACACCCATACCATGAATGACTGACTGTTTTACCAGCTCTATGCTCCACGCTTCAAGGGTGTTTTCGAATTTGGTTCCCTTGGAGTTGAGGTAATCTTCAAATAGGTGGCGGAAGGTTCCGCCTTTTCTGGTATTGATAATACGAGAAATTCTTTCGCTTTGTGAGTCTCTTTTTTCTAAATAATCAGGAGAGGCAACAAAGACCATATCTACCTCTGCCATGACGTAAACGTTTAAGTTTTCAGCTTCTATTTGTTTATCGATAACGAATATAATATCAGTTTCGCCAGTGTACAGTTTTGGTTCTAGTTCCCTATAGGAAGCATTAATAAGTATGATTTCAACCTCGGGGTAGGCATCTGAATATGCTTGAAACAGAGGTGCAAGTTTGTACAGAGCAATGGACTCCTCAGTGCCGATCCGTATTGTTCCTCTTGGACTTTGTCCGTACCCTGAAAGAGACTCGATTTTCTGGTAAGTGTTAAGCAGGCTGTCCACTTGCTTTTCAAGTTGTCTGCCCAAATCCGTTAGAATAACCTGACGTCCAATGCGATCAAAGACTTGACCAGACAGGTAATCCTCAATGGCTTGAATATGAGCTGTAATAGTTGACTGAGCGTATCCGAGTTCTTCGCTGGTCTTGGTAAAGCTACCTGTTTCAATAATTTTTTTAAAGGTTATAAAATTTCGAATTTCCATACAATTCTCCTATATATCCAGTGTATCGATCCAATAATATTATATCGAAAAAACCGATGGATTTCATCGTTTATTTCAATTTTACAAATGTGACACCAGGCGTTATATTATAGGTGTAAACAAGATTGATACAGATTATCAATCAAACAAAACTTATATCGCAAACAAACTGGAGGCGAGATCATGGCTATTTTCAATAGAATCTTTGGTAAAAACACAATCAAAAATGAAACAAAAGAGTTTAGAGTATTCCAAGCTGATACAGCAGTTAAAGAATATGTTGAAAGTCAACGTATCGCAGCTGCAGATACAAGAATTCTTCTTTAGTAAGAGAGAGAATTCTACTATAAGCATTTAACTCATATTTGAATATATATGATTGTACTACCCCCTTATCAAGCAAAATAAGACGCAGAAAACACCGCTTCCCCGAGCGGTGTTTTTTGTTTGCCGTGAAAGGTAAAGTAGTGCACGTGAAAAAAAGGATAACCATAGAATGAGTTCACTCAATTCTATGGTTATCCTTTTTTTCACGTATTTGACGCGCCTCGCGTCAAAGATCAATCAAAGATTGATCGCAGTACATAATAGTCTTGTTAAGATCAATCAAAGATTGATCGCAGTACATAATAGTCTTGTTAAGATCAATCAAAGATTGATCGCAGTACATAATAGTCTTGTTAAGATCAATCAAAGATTGATCGCAGTACATAATAGTCTTATTAAGATCAATTAAAGATTGACCAAAGCACAAATGAACTCACCCAAATAACAATAATCAAACCCTCAGAAAGCGGGAGATTTTAGAATTAATGGGTAACAACTGAATAGACTATGCATAAAAGGTAGGAAGTGAAAAGATGGTTGCAAAAACAAAAGTTCTGAAACTAATAAGTCGTGCAGGTTTAGCCATTTTACTTGTGAGCATTGCTATTGCTATGGGATTGATGTTTACCGTGCTCGAAAACATTGAAAAGATTGCACTTTCAAACATAGAATCATCACTAAAAAACCATACTCTTAACAGCTGACGAAGGTATAAACATAATGATCGTCGAGGAACTAGATGATCTAAGTGCTACAAGTCGTGACTCAATGTTAGCTGAGCAAATAGAGGCATCAATAAAGACATCTAATAATGAACTCCTGAAAAAATACATAGAAAGTAGTAAAGTGGAACTTCTCTCAAATGCTCATGCCATTGTATCACCAGATATGCAACTTATTTATACCAATTTAGCTCATTCTGCAAATTCGCAGTTTGACATTAAAACAGAAGACCTATCAAAAGCGATAGAAGATACTTTGAGCGGTCAGCCACAGTTTGTACCTCCGTTTGATGCAGAACATCCAACGATTTATTACACTGCGCCAGTATATTCAAGTAAGAGAAATATTATTGCGGTTTTAATTAAGGCAGATGATCCAGCAGACAATTTTTCTAGGATTACGCAAGCTGGTAGAATTGGTGATTCTGGAGAAACATATGCTTTTGATAATATGGGGAGAATGTTGACTCAGAGTAGATTTGAGTCAGAACTCGTTGCTATAGAGCTCTTGAATGAGGGTGATAGCAGTATTTTAAATGTTCAGCTGATTGATCCTGGTGTAGACCTAACAAAAGAAGAAGTCTATGCCCAAGATGCGAGTAAAGAGGCTAGACTAACACGTATGGCTGCAACTGCAATTCAGGGGAAATTTGGAGTCGATGTCTCAGGCTATAAGGATTATCGTGGTGTTGAAGTATTTGGTGCATGGGTTTGGAATGAACAATACAAGTTTGGAATTACAACTGAAGTTGATGCTGAAGATGCTTTAGCAACCTTTAATTCATATCGTACAAGTTTAATTCAAACAGTTGGAGTTGCTCTGATTTTGTTAACAATGAGCACTTTAATCAGCATGGTTATGGAAAGACGATCGAACCTACTGCTAAAAGAAAACAACGTGGTTCTTGAGGAAACCGTTCAGCAAAGAACAAAGGAGCTAAGTAGTACAAACAAACATTTTAAAGAAGCAATAAATGCATTAACACATCCGTTTTATGTTGTGGACGCTTTAACATACAAGATATTAATTGCGAACAAAGCTGCCCTAGATCTTTCAAATGAGGCGGCTACAACTTGTTATAAACTCACACATAAACGTGACACTCCATGCCATAGTTCTTCTGATCCCTGTCCTTTAGATGTAATAAGAGTAACAAAACTGCCATACACCGTAGAGCATATTCATTATGATGCAGACGGAGAAGAAATTTTTTGTTGAAGTGCATGGATATCCAATTTTAAATGAAGAGGGAAATGTATCGCAGATGATAGAGTACTCTCTCGATATTACCAAACGTAAAGAAGCGGAACTTGAAACAGAGTTGGCTCTTAAACAAGTTGAAACACTTTATGATTCGTCCTTATCTCTGAGTCAGGCACTTGATCTAAATGATGTTTTATCTCTAGTTTTAGAGTATATGAAGGAAGTTCTTCCATATGATAGTGCGTCGATTTTAGAGTATAAAGAAGATGTATTAGAAATAATTTATTGTACAGGCTTTGAGAACCCTAGTGAAGTTATTGGGTCAAAATTTCCTGTAACAGAGGACTCATTTAATTTTGATATTATACACAAAAAAGCACCAAAAATTGTGAATGATGTGAGTAAGCGAGCAGAATTTGTAGACTTATCCACAGGCACTTCTATAAAATCATGGTTAGGTATTCCTCTTGTGTATAAAGGTCGAGTTATAGGGGAGTTAACCTTAGACTCTAACACACCAAACTTTTATTCAGATGAAATGGCAGAGCTGGGATTGGTATTTGCATCTCAGGCAGCTGTAGCACTTGAAAATGCCAAATATGTTGAAGAACTTGAAAAAGCAAAAGACTTAGCTGAACAGGCTACCAAGGCTAAGTCCGACTTTCTTGCGAATATGAGTCATGAAATCAGGACACCTATGAACGCCATTATTGGACTTAACGACCTTCTTGAGAAGACAGATCTTAGCTCAAAACAGAATGACTATGTTTTGAAGGTTGGGTATGCAGCGAAAAGTCTTTTGGGAATTATTAATGATATACTCGATTTTTCAAAAATCGAAGCAGGCAAACTGATCATAGAAAACATAGATTTTAGACTTGATGATGTGCTCGACAACGTGTCAAATGTTGTTGGAATGAAGGCGTTTAGCAAGGAAATTGAGCTTGTTATACGAAAGGACAGCGAAATGCCTGAGTGGATTGTTGGTGATCCTCTTAGAATTGGTCAAGTCATTCTTAATTTAGCAGGTAATGCGGTGAAATTTACTGAGAAGGGTCAAATAATTATTGCAGCTTCGGTTAAAAGTAGTAAGTATGATCAAATCGAAATAGAGTTTCAAATTCAGGACTCTGGTATTGGTATGACAGATAGCCAAATTGCTAAGTTGTTTACAGCATTTACTCAGGCTGATGAATCCACAACAAGAAAGTTTGGTGGTACAGGACTTGGTCTATCGATTTCTAAACGACTTGTGAATATGATGCAAGGTGATATTAAAGTAACAAGTGAATATGGAAAGGGCAGTACATTTACATTTACTGTTGTATGCGGAAAAAGTACAGTCACTGAAGTTAGTGAAAAAATTATGCCTGAGGCATTAAAGAAAATTCGTGTACTCGTTGCTGATGATAACGATGCAGCGAGAGATGTCCTTAACGGATATTTATCTGATTTTGGTTATGATGTTGTTCTTGTTGATTCGGGAGAACAAGCCATTTCGGCCTTCAAAGAGTATATGTTAAAGGAACCATTTGACTTAATCCTAATGGACTGGAAAATGGGTTCAATGAACGGTATTGAAGCGTGGAGACAAATTGATCAGCTTGAAAATAATAATGCAAAAATCATAATGGTCACTGCCTATGCAGACGAGACTGTAATTAATAATGCCCACAATGTAGGTATATATAATATTTTGAGTAAACCTGTAACGCAGTCAGCACTATTTGATTCCATCATGAACGCGTTCTCACTTAATCACAACAAAGTTATGCCAAAAGTTAAGGACGATTATCCAGAGTTCTTTGATGGTGTAAGAGGAGCTAAAGCACTTATAGTTGAGGACAATGAAATCAATCAGCAAGTTATTAAAGAAATACTTGAGAATGAAGGTTTTTGGGTTACTGTTGTTGATGATGGTTTACAAGCGGTAAATGCCGTTCAAGAAGATATGTATGATATTGTCCTAATGGATTTACAAATGCCAGTTATGGATGGGTATGAAGCGTCAATTGCTATTAGAAAAACAATTAGTAAAGATGAGTTACCTATAATTGCTCTGAGTGCCGATGCCATGTTAGGTACACGAGAACACGTTCTTGAGGCAGGTATGGTTGACTATGTGACGAAACCTATAGATAAAAATGAGCTTTTTAATACACTTGTTAAATGGATACCCCTTGGGAGTAGGGATGTATACAAGGCACAAGGATTAAATACACCAGCTGAGATAGACAGAGCGGGACTGCAGGACGTATTACCATCATTTGATGTACAGTCTGCCCTCAAACGCTTGGGTGGAAACATAAAAAATGTATTTATCTATACTTTCCAGGTTTGAGCGTGACCACAAAGAGTTTGAAAGTGAGTTCTTCGAGTATATACCAGGATCAGAAGACTTGATTAGGCGAATTCACACATTAAAAGGTGTGAGTGGAAATTTAGGTGCAACAAAATTATACGACGCCTCAAAAAAAGTTAGAGTCCACTATAAAAAAATGGGGATGATTATGACGATGACTTTTGGCATGTAAATGATCATCTTCAAGACGCAATGAGTCAGATAAAAGTACTCATAAAGTTTATTGATGAGATAAACAGACTCAGAGAAACAGATATAAATCCAGAAGAACAGCGTGAGGTAACACTAGACGATTTTAAGTCTAACGTAATACTTTTAAGCGAAATGATTGAAGACTACGATGCAGATGCTCAAGAAGGGATAGAAAAGCTTCTTGAAATGAATCAGGAACATATCCCAAAAGATATACTTGTGAAACTTAAAAAAAATCATATAGATGAGTATGAATTTGACGAAGCACTAGAGATTACAACTGGAATTATTGAAGAGAAAGGGTGGGCATAAGCTATGAAAATCAGATATAAGCTTGCTTCTATGACCATTCTGGCAATTGTTATGTTATTTATGTCGTTTGTGTATATTATTCGACCAATCTATGAAGACTGGATCATTCAGTCTTATGTAACAAGTCTTGAACTTCAACTGAAACACATTGATTATTATATGGAAGAATTCGTAAGTGACACACAAGACGATGTAGAGTATCTTTCACGAAGTCGTGAGTTGCTTGTTGAGAAAGACGCCTTGACCAATTTTTTGAATGTAACAGAAGAAGGCTTTGAATACAATCCATCAGAAGAAGAGAAAAAAAACTGGTGAACGCATTTGAACGGTATATTGAAGCCAATGAACAGATTGAGTACATATATTTTGGTGCAGACAATGGCGCATTTGTTATGAACGTCACATTAATGACCTCGGGGGGCTCCAAAAGAGCAGTTATATGATTTTGATCCTAGAACAAGGCCATGGTATATAGACGCGATCGAAAACCGTGGGCAAGCTGTTCTAACAAATCCCTACACCGCCCCGTCAGGCTATGAGTTTTACTTAACGGCAGCAAGTGTGGTAGAAGACGAAGAGGGAAATATTAATGGTGTTATAGGGATTGATCTAAATATCAATAATCTAAGCAAGTATTTGTCAAATGTCAGAAGTGATGAACCAGGTGTGTTTGGAATGGTTCAAGATAGCACTATGATTAAGATCGATGAGTTAGGTGTTGCTTTGGTTGAAGCTGACATGCTTCTTCTTGATGAATTAAACTATGTACAGTCTGAAAAGTTAAAGTATCATACAACGATTATGAATGGTGAACCGACTATATTGGTGGTGCTCAGTGCAGCAGGTATTGACTGGGACTACTTTATTGCAGTGCCTCGATCAGTTATTGACGATCAGGTTGAACAGTCAATAATGGCAGTGTATATTCCAGTATTAATTTTCTTTGCGGTATTTATGTTATTTGTCATTCTGTTTATGCAAAGAGTCATAGTTAAACCAATAGTGACACTTAAAGATACAACATCAGCTATTTCAGAGACTGGTGATCTTAGCATGTCCATAACCGGGTATGGAAACGATGAAATTGGAATATTAGCAGAGTCGTTTAATCAGATGATCTATGAAATAAAGAAAAATCGGGATACTTTGGAAGAGAAAATTGATTCAAGAACACGTGAGCTTAAAGAGCAACAAATGTTTCTAGAAAGTCTGATTAATAACTCTCCGTCGATAATTTTTGTAAAAGATGTGGAGTTTAAATATGTTTTAGTAAATAGTGCTTGGTGCGAAATGTTCAACCTAAATGCAGAAGATGTTTACGGTAAAAAAAATCTGCAGATGTATTTGGACACGATGATTTTACGCATGAGCTTGGAGACTGGGAAGTAATTGATACTAAGTCGCCGCTTCAAACTGAAGAAGATGTACTGCTTAATGGTGTTTATAGAGAGTTCATTCATGCAAAATTTCCTCTCTTTGATGAAGTGGGCGAGGTATATGCTGTTTGTAATATTGCAACTGAAATTACGGAGTACAAAAAAAACTCAAAAAGATCTAGCAAGGAAAAAAGAACAGTTAAACGTACTCTTTGACACAATGCCAATTGGCGTTTCTATGATTTCTTCAACGGGTGAAATCAGAGAGGCCAACAAAGTTTCAGAAGAAATTTTAGGTATTTCGGCAGACAAACATAGACAACTAGAACTTTCTTCTAAGTCATTCAATATCATAAATTCTAATGGCGAATCAATGCCGATTGATGCGTATCCTGCTTCAAGAGTTTTAGCAGGAGAGAAAATGGTGTCTAACGTAGAAATGGGTGTTGTTCAAGACAGTGGTGAAGTTGTTTGGATTAGTACCACAGCCGCAGCTATTGAAGAAGAATCAGGTGGCGGTGTGGTTGTTGTTTTTGAAGATATAACGAAAAAAAGATACGCTGAAAAAGAACTAATAAGAGCTAAAGAAGAAGCGGAACAAGCGCTTAAAATTAAGTCAGATTTTCTTGCTAATATGTCACATGAAATCAGAACGCCAATGAATGCAATCATTGGTTTAGGTGCACTTCTTGAAAAAACAGGGCTTGATATCAAACAACATGACTATGTTGAAAAGATTAATAGGTCAGCAAAGAACCTGCTGGGCATAATAAATGACATTTTAGATTTTTCAAAGATTGAAGCGGGCAAGTTATCCATTGAATCTATAAATTTCAGTTTGGATGAGGTGCTTGGAAATATATCAAGTGTAATCGGTATGAAGTCCTTTGAAAAAAGGGATTGAGTTTCTAATTGTAAAGGAAAGCGATGTACCAGATACACTAATTGGAGATTCCTTAAGATTAAATCAAGTCCTTTTGAATTTGACAAATAATGCGGTGAAGTTCACTGACGAGGGTGAAGTGAGTATACGTGTTTCAAAAGTTGAAGAAAATGATTCACAAATTATTTTAAGATTCTCAGTAAAAGATACTGGCATTGGAATGTCTAATGATCAGAAGAACGCATTATTCCAAGCCTTTTCACAGGCAGACATGTCTATTACAAGAAAATATGGTGGAACAGGTCTAGGACTTGCCATTACAAAGAATCTTGTAGAAATGATGAAAGGAAAAATAAATGTTATAAGCGAACAAGGAAGTGGGTCAGAGTTCTTCTTCGAGATTCCATTCAAATATAATTCGAGTGTTATTAGAAAATCACGTATTGTTCCAGACTATATTAATGACTTAAAAATTGCAGTTCTTGAAGATAATGAAACAGCGCTTGAAATGTATAAACATTATTTAAGCCACTTAAAATACGAAACAGACTTCTTTACGAGTAGTGAAGACCTTATGGCTGAATATGAACCTGGTCGTTATAACTTAGTTATTCTTGATTACAAGCTAAAGACTGGTGACGGCGTAGAAGCGTGGAATGAAATAAAAGAGAAATCAGAAGAATCTTTACCAAGCTCAATACTTGTTACAGCATATGGTAAAGAGCATGTTATTGACGAAGCAAAAGAAAACGGTATATCAACTGTACTCATGAAACCCATAACACAGTCTAGTTTATTCAACGGTCTTCTTACAGCAATAAAGGGTGAGCATATTGTTGAACTGAATAGTGATTTTGAAACTTTTATTCAAGAAATGAAACCATATGCTGGAAATAGAATCCTTCTTGTTGAAGACAATCCAATTAATCAGCAGGTTGCGCTTGAAAACTTAGAAATGATTGGATTTGCAATTGATGTTGCTGACAATGGTTTAGAGGCTGTTGAAATGGTTGACCATAGCCTTGAACTGTATGATTTGATTCTTATGGATCTTCAAATGCCAATTATGGATGGGTTTACAGCGACAGAAGAGATTAGAAAACGACTGGATTCAAATAAACTTCCAATAATTGCGCTTTCTGCAGATGTTATGAAAGAAACAATAGAGAGAATCGAACGTATAGGGATTCAAGACCATGTTGCGAAACCAATAAACTTAAAAGACCTTTATACAGCAATGAAGAAGTGGTTAAAGCCTAAAGCATCAACTAAGAAAACAGTTGCGAAGGAACTGCAAGCTCAAGCTTCTGAGATTGATTTTGAAAGAATGATGCCAGAGTTTAATGTGAAAGATGCATTAGGAAGATTAGCTGGAAACGGCAGACTCTATAAAAAACTTTTAGCCGGATTTGTAGAAACTTATAATATTGATTTAAATGATGAAACAAAAAACATGGAAGAGACAGAGGCTGTAAGGTTCTATCACACATTGAAAGGTCTGTCGGGTAATATAGGTGCAAATAAGACACAGGAAGCCGCCAAGACCATTGAGCTGGGTCTGAAAGATCATGTGTTTAGTGTTGGAACTTTGTTTGAATCAGAGGCCTTTAAAACTTTAAAAGACCAGCTAAAACATGACGTTAAGACCGTCGAAAATTGCTTGAGTAGTGTATTAGAGACAATAGAAGAAGAAGAAGGCATTTTACTCAGTGACGCTCAATATGTTGAAAAACTTACTGCTCTTCTAGCTCTGCTTGATGAGTACGATATGGACTCTGAATCTGCACTTAATGAGATTGCCTCTGAAGTTAGTAGAAGAGAAGGGGAAAGTATAAAAGCCAAGCTTAAAAAAGCAGTGGAAGCATACGAATACGAGGAAGCACTTGATTATGTAAGAACCATGCTTGCTGAATATGAGGGTGAAGGCAATTAGGAATGAAAGGAAATGAGAGTTATGACAAAAATACTGATTGTTGACGACAATACACTCAATCTGGACATTCTTAGGGATGCACTGAAAGAGACTTACAAGTTGTCAATTGCAAAGAACGGAAAAATAGCACTTAAGATTCTTGAAAGGAATGTTCCTGATCTAATTCTGTTAGACGTCATGATGCCGGTAATGGATGGATATGAAACTTATCAACATATCGCAAAAGATGAACGTCTAAAAGGCATACCAATAGTTTTCTTAAGTGGTGTTGATGTACTTGAACATGGTATTGAAAATCTTGAACCAGGCCGATTTGTCAAATTGGTACATAAACCATTCAATATTCCAGATGTGCTGAGTATGATTCAAACAGCATTGAAAGGAGATGGGTAGGGTGAATGGCAAACAATCTATTCTTGTGGTTGATGATATCAAGGACAATATTGATGTCTTACATTCCATCTTGAAAGATGACTATCAAATACGCTTTGCTCTTTCTGGTCGAAAGGCTTTGGAACTGGCTAAAAAACATAAGCCAGACTTAATACTATTAGATGTTATGATGCCGGAAATGGATGGATTCACTGTATGCAGTGCACTAAAAAATAACCCTTTAACAAAAGGTATACCTGTTATATTTGTAACGGCGAACAATGAAGCTGTTGATGAAGTTCATGGTTTTGAACTTGGAGCAGTGGATTATATTGCAAAGCCAGTAACACCAGTCATAGTAAAAGCTCGAGTAAGGACACACCTTCAACTAGCCAATCAGAAACAGCTACTGTATCAAGAGGTTAAACAGAAAACAGAAGAAATATTTGATACCCAAGTTGAGATTATTAATGTTCTAGGTCGTGCTGCAGAGTACAAAGACAATGAAACAGGAAAACATGTACAGAGGGTTGGTGCTTATTCTTACTTGCTGGCCAGAGCAATTGGTATAGAAGAGAATGAGGCAGAACTTCTAATGCTAGCAGCACCAATGCACGATGTAGGCAAAATAGGTATTGCAGATAATATTTTGAAAAAGCCTGGTCGATTAGATGACAACGAGAGAAATGAAATGAATTTACATGCTGAAATAGGTGGAGAAATTATTGGTCAGCAAACTTCTGAGATATTAAAGTATGCTCGAATAATTGCAGAACAGCATCATGAAAAGTGGGATGGATCAGGATATCCTAACGGGATAAAACAGGAAGAGATTCATATTTATGCCCGTATTGTTGCTTTAGCGGATGTGTTTGATGCATTAACAAGTAAACGTCCATATAAAGAAGCTTGGTCTATTGAAAAGGCTACTGGTCTCATAGAATCAGAGGGTGGCAAACACTTTGATCCATCAATAGTTGCATTGTTTATAGAGAATATAGATGGGATTCTAAAAATCAGGGAATCATATAAGGATGATGAGAATGTATAAAATTCTAATTGTTGATGATGCTCAAGAAAATATTGATATATTAAGCAGTGCTTTGTCTGAAAAGTATAAGATTTTTGCAGTGAAGAATAGTGAGAAAGCTGCTGAAGTATCAAGAAAAGTTAAGCCAGATCTTATTCTTCTTGATATTGTTATGCCGAAGTTAGATGGATACGCTGTCATCCAAATTTTGAAATCAGACCCGTATTTGAAAGATGTTCCTGTTATTTTTATTACGGCTTTGTCTTCCATGGGTGAAAAAAACTATGGGGTTTGAACTCGGTGCAGTGGACTACATCGTAAAACCGTTTGATATTGCCGAAGTAAATGCACGTGTAAGCACACATTTAACGCTCATGCAGACTAGAAAAGACCTTCGAGAAACACTATCCAAAACGCTTGTTGGTGCTATTCAAGGGTTTTTAGAACTTGAAAAATCCAGCAATGAGCTTTTATACAATTTATCTATGAATGCTAAAAGAAATGCACATGATGTTGCCAGTGCTCTTGGATATAAGGAACTTTGGAAGGTGGATACAGCAACTTTGCTGTGTCTTGCAGGTCTTGTATATATATCACCAGAATCATTAGATGCAATACTGCGTGGAACGACAACGAGTAAGCGTGATATTGACTATTACAATAATTTTTCTGAGGCAAGCGCGGCTATGATAAACAAAATTCCTCGTCTTGATGACATTGCAGAAATGGTGAGAATTATGCAACAGCCCCTTGGAAAGTATCGATTTGATCCAAACAATACAGTATATGCTGGCGCTCAAATACTTAAGGCTGTATATAAGTATGAGGTCAGTCACCATAAGAAACTAAACGATGATTTCATTATCAAGCAAATGAAACTGGAACGTGATTTGTTTCCGATAGATGTTGTGGAAGCGCTTGAGTGGGTTATTTCTAAACGTAAATAAATTTGATGAAAATCAAAAAAGAAGCCCTGATTTTAAGGGCTTCTTTTCAGTTTTATCCATTATAGATATTCGTGTATCACACTTGCATAGACACCATGTTACGACCAGATTTTTTTTCCGTTGTATAATCTCATGTCTGATAACTTAATTACATCGTCAATTTTATGGTCGTCATAAGAGCCTTCAAGATCGTTCACATCAGCTATGCCATAAGTCATTGTGATACGTAACTCCAGACCGTTTACCTTGAAAATATGACTATTAATAGTATTTCGAATGCGCATACAAGCCAAAAAAGCTTCTTCTTTTGGGTATCCTGTAAATAATGCAATAAACTCCTCACCGCCATACCTTGCTAAGACATCAGAAAGTCTAATGCTCTCTGTTAGTAAGGATGCTGTTTCCTTTAGAATAAAATCACCAACATCATGTCCATGTTCATCATTAATTCTCTTGAAATGGTCAATATTCATCATGACTATAGAAAGAATTCGATTTTGCCTTTTGACAAGGTCCCATTCTTGATTTGCTCTTTCCATGAAGTATCTGCGGTTATATATACTTGTAAGAGTATCGGTTGTAGATTGTTTTTTCCAGTGCTTTCTCTTTTTTTTGAATGTTTAAGAACAGAGTCAATTCGGGCTCTGAGTATCCTTTCATCGACGGGTTTTGTAATGTAATCAAACGCCCCTGAGTTAAATCCCATCAAAATATCTTCTCCAGAATCTTTCGCACTGACAAAAATGATTGGAATGTCTTTGTACTGTATTGAATCAGACAATTCAGTTGCAACCTCAAGACCATTTTTTTTCAGGCATTAAAACATCTAGAAGAATTAGGTCTATGTCGACCTCACTTAAAATAGAGTACATTTGTGTGGCGCCAGAAGCATTATAAACTTTAAATTCTGTTAACATAGATTCGATCACAAACCGATTAATGTCACTGTCATCGACAATGAGAATATTAATTTGATCCATTTGAATGTCCTTTCGTTAAGAAGTCATTAATAGCATTTGATAGTTTTTTAGAGTCAAATGGTTTTGATATATAGTGACTGAAACCATGATCAAGCAGGCCTTGCTCATCATCTTTCATTGCCTTTGCAGTTAAAGCAATGACTGGAACGTGTTCAGAATCTTGTTCGGCAATTTGTGATAGTGCGCCAATCCCATCTAGCTTTGGCATCATAATATCCATAAGAACTAAATCTGGTTTCGTTTCAAAATATAGCTGAACGGCTTCGAGTCCGTTTTCAGCAAAACTCAGCCTATACTTGTTTTCTAGAATCATTTTTAGAAGTGCTCGACCAACTTCCTCATCGTCTGCAATAAGAATATGCAGTTTTTCATCCCCAGAGGCAATTGCTTGATTGAGTCTTAATGATTGTGAAATAGTATCAATAAAAACATCTGCATTGAGCGGTGTATCAACAAAGGAGACTTGAGACTGTGATTGTTCAAAAGAAAGTGTGTTGCTGCCTCCTACAATGACATAACTGGTTTGGACAGTTGTATATGCTGACTCAATCATATTTATGAATGAAGATATTGGCATATCGGGAAGGTTCGGTTCAATAATTATTATGTCTGGATCAACATCTGAAAGAATTTCAAAGGCAGTTGTTGCGTTGGTACATTCGGTCAATTTAATGTTAAATTGACGCAGACAACTTGCTAACACAGACCTTGATTCATCGTTTCCGCTACACAATAAAACCGACTTGTTTTCGATGATTTTGTGTTCGTCTTTTATATTAAAAACAATAGAATTGACGTTACTTCCGACCGTCTGCTGGGGTGTTTTCTTTACCGAGTCAAGTGACCTTTTCAACTTGGACAAGTTGTCGTGCATTTTTTTTGACTGGTCTGAGTATCCAAAAGGATAGTACTTTTCTTTAGGTATATAAATTTCGTACGGGGCTATTTCTAACTTTTTACCCACGCCTCTAAGTAGAAAGCCCAAACGCATGGTTGTTCCTATACCAAGTTCACTTTCAACGGCAATTTCGCCACCTAAAAGTTGAACCAGTGATTTACTTAAAGACAAACCAAGGCCTGTACCCTCATAAGAACGCGATGATGAGCCGTCGACTTGCTGGAACTTATCAAATATGTGTGCCAATTGATCTTTAGAAATGCCTATTCCTGTGTCACTGACTTCAAACCATATGGAACTTTCTACAACTTTAACAGTTATAGTGATACTTCCCTTATGCGTGAACTTCACAGCGTTTCCAATGAGATTCACTAGTATTTGTTCCAGTCTACGGCGATCGGTTAAGATGAATTCAGGTGTAAACCCTTCTGTTCTGATGAAAAGATCAAGTGGATCTTGTTTTTTAACAACTCGACTTTCCATTAATCCTTTAAAAAGGTTCTCAACATGGTTTAAAATACCTTTAATTCGCATAGGTCTTTCATTGTAGTTCATTGTGCCAGCTTCAACCTTTGCAAGATCAAGAACTTCATTAATCAGATCTAGAAGTCGCATTCCGCTTCGGTGAACCATTTCAAGACCTTTAATTTGATTCGTGCTTAGGTTTTCATTGTGGCTTTTAAGTATTGTATGTGAAAGACCAAGTATGCCATTGAGTGGTGTTCGAAGTTCATGGCTGACATTGGAAATGAAATCAGTTTTACTCTGATTGGCTTTTTCTGCAAGCTCTTTGGCTTTTTCAGCCTCTTGTTTGGACAGTTTAAGCTCTCTTGTACGTAATTCAACGAGGTTTCTTATTGTAATAGACCTGGTAGTTGTTACATTGATATATCCGACTAAAAGGGCTGTGGCTAGGATTCCGATAACAAGGATGATTAAAGCATTGTTCGTTTGAAATTCAGACAAAAATGCATCGGTTGGAACAAATGTTAATTGCCATAAACGGCTACCGATAGATAGGGTTGTGGTTTTGTGAACGCCATCAGGTGAATCGATGAAGTATCTATCATTAAAGGCTTCGTCTGTACCTATAGAGTTGTGGTAATAAAGAGGTTCAGGTTGATTTGGTTCTGTAATATCTGAAACATATATGTCAATACGATCATTATCAAATAACGCAACGGATTCTTCAATTAAATCTTGCACAACAAATACACCAAGCGCAAAACCTTTAATTTCCTCTTGACGCTCCAGCTCACTGAGTTCTTCTAGTGGCTTGTTGTATACGGGGTAGAGTGTCAGGAAGCCCGACTGTGACAGTTCACCTTGAACCAAGGTAATACGGCCAGTTGTTCCAACTTCACCAGACAAAATAGATTCATTAAGTGCATTAAGTCTTTCCTCGTTTGATGAAAGGTCAAATCCCATTGCAGCTTCATTACCTTCAAGGGGTTCAAGGAAATAGACTGGATAATACTCTGCCTTTTGTGGTGCTGGGACAAGGTTCCTTGCACTGTCTCGAACGTTTATTTCAAAATCAGTAATACCATCTTCTCTTGCTGAGTTAACGTATTTTTCTCTTTCATCACCTCGAATGCGTGGCACCCACTCTAGAGCTTGAATACCAATGACCCGATCTAGAAATGGTTTGGTGAAAGCCTTAAAATCGGATCTTGAACTTATGGATCGTTCGTGATTTTGAAGCGCAAGCATGGTTAATTGCTGTGTTTCAACAGAACGCTCAATGGCAGAAAGTCTTTGATTGACACCAAACTCGAAAAAAATCTAGTTAGTCTTGATTCTTCAGCTGTGTTCAAAATAGAGAACAATCCCCAGTTAATTAATAGACCAACTATAGAAATAATTATCAGAGTGATAATGTGTTTTGAATTCTTCATAAATCCTCCCTATACCAATTATTGGTTTACATTTACCCGAATAGCTAAAAAAATCATCATGAAAAAGAGTGGAAATACGATTTGATGCAAATATTTTAGAGTCCCGAAATATCTATGGGAGTGCTGATGTTTCAATATGAATGGCTATTATGTATCGAAGGACACTTGCTTGACAGTTCATGTATTCATGACTATGATATATCCGGATGTATGCGTTATTAAAGATTAGATGAGGTGAAGCGCATGAAAAAGACAGATTTGACCCAAGGCTCAATTTTTAAGGTCTAATATTGATGGCACTCCCAATAATGGGAACATCATTTTTTTTACAAATGGCATATAACTTAACAGATATGATATGGATTGGACGACTTGGGAGTCGGGCTGTTGCAGCAGTTGGGACAGCTGGATTCTTTACATGGCTAGGTTTCTCAATTATCCGTTTGACACAAATCGGCGTTGAAGTTTGGGTTTCTCAGTCTGTAGGACGTAAAGACGAGGCGGGTGCTAGAAAATACGCAAGAAGTGCTGTTCAGATGAACTTCGTATTGGCACTGATTTTTAGTATGTTCATAATAACATTCAGAGAACCGCTTATTGGTTTTTTTTAATATTGATGATACGTGGGTAAATGAACAAGCTGTTGGATATTTAGTTGTGGTTTCTGCGGCTATGGTATTCCAATTTTCGAATCAAGTGTTCTCAGGTATTTTTAATGGTTCAGGTGACAGTCGAACACCATTCAAAATAAATACGATTGGTTTAATTGCAAACATGATTCTTGATCCGCTCCTAATATTTGGTGTTGGAGGCATTGCGGGTTATGGCGTTATGGGAGCTGCTTACGCAACAGCCCTTTCTCATATTGTTGTATTTGCGATTTTTTGGATTACAATGCAAAGGCAGGACCGAGAATTATTCCATTTCCACCTACTTAAAAAACCAGACTTTGATGCAATGGGTCAGATATTCAAAACAGGTCTTCCTGTTGGCATACAGAGTGGGGCGTTTACAATTTTCGCAATGATTATTGGTCGAATCATTGCTGCTTGGGGACCTGTTCCGATAGCAGTACAAAAAGTTGGATCACAAATTGAAGCTTTAAGTTGGATGACAGCCAGTGGTTTTGCTACAGCACTGGGTACATTTACTGGCCAGAACTACGGTGCTAAACAGTGGGCACGGATCAAAAAAGGGTATTTTATAGCCGTGCAGATTATGTCTGTCATAGGCATAATGGTTACAGCACTATTAATATTTGGTGCAGAGCCCCTATTTAAAGTATTTATTCAAGAACCTGAAGCTGTAGCTGTTGGTGTGGTCTACCTTCAAATTTTAGGTTTATCACAATTATTTATGTGTATTGAAATAACAACATCAGGTGCATTTAATGGTCTGAATAAGACATTGCCACCATCCCTTGTTAGTATTTTGTTCACTGGTCTTCGAGTGCCAGGAGCTCTTATCCTATCTAGACCAGAATTTCTTGGACTTGAAGGTGTATGGTGGAGTATAAGTATGACAAGCGTTCTAAAAGGTGTGGTTCTAGTTGGCTGGTTTACAATACTTCTAATGACGTCGAAATTGACACCAGACTGGAATCAAAAGCCTGAAAAAAGCGTGTGTTGAAAATTCTATTTAATCAAACCATTTATAAAAAATATTACGGACATGTGAAATTATTATTTCCATGTCCGTTTGCTTTTTTTGGAGGACTTGGGTAAGGTTATGGATAAGATACTTATAAAAGGAGCGTAGTCGATGAAAAGAGTAGATCAGGTTCTAGAAGCAGTTGAGCATCTTGAAAAAACTGAATACAGATGGCATTACAGCAGAAGATGTAGGCGACTACCTTCACCTTGACCGTTCCAGTGCATCTAGATATCTTAATAAGCTTGTAAGAGCGGGAGATATTATTAAGATAGATGGTCGCCCCGTAAGGTTTGCATCAAAAGCTGCAGAAGTTGTTTCAAGAAAAGGCAGAATAGATGTTGAGCCGGAATCGTCTTTAAGTGCTGAAGAAAGCATTGTTGGATCGGACAGAAGTTTACTTGTTCCAATTCAGCAGGCAAAAGCGGCTATATTATACCCGCCAGATGGTCTTCATACATTACTACTTGGTGAAACGGGTGTAGGTAAATCCATGTTTGCAGAGTTTATGTATAGATTCTCAATTCAGTCTGGAATGACCCATAATCATGCACCTTTTATTCGTTTTAATTGTGCCGATTATGCTGAGAATCCACAGCTTGTAATGGCACAAATTTTTGGTGTGAAAAAAGGTGCCTATACAGGTGCTGACAAAGACAAAGAAGGCTTGCTAAATCAGGCAGATGGTGGGGTTTTGTTCCTTGATGAGGTTCATAGGCTATCACCACAAGGCCAAGAAATGTTATTTACCTTTATTGATAAAGGTGTTTTTAGAAGGTTGGGTGAAACGGAAGTTCTTGAAGGGGCTAAAGTACAAATTATTGCGGCAACAACTGAAGACCCGTCATCATTCCTACTTAAAACGTTTACCAGACGTATTCCAATGGTTATTACACTACCGGCTTTACGAGATAGAACGTTTGAAGAACGCATGGCACTCATAGATACGTTTCTACGCATGGAAGCCAAACGCATTGGTAAAAGTATTTACGTCAACAAAAAATTCGTTAATCTCATTACTACTCTATGATTGTCCCAATAATATTGGTCAACTTAGAAGTGATATACAGTTGGCGTGTGCAAAAGCATTTTTTGAAATACAAGTCTAAAGACGAAAATTACATTCTAATTACTCAAGCAGACCTGCCTCAACATGTGAAACGTGGTCTTATGAAAATTCAGGAGTGTAGAAATGAAATAGATTACCTGCTTAAGAGCAATGAGGATATTTTCAGATACCATGCTGAGGATAGTTTAGATATTGAGTTAGAAGTAGAACGTGAATCTGAACCGTTCTACGAGCATATTGAGGAAAAGGTTATTAATCTTAAGTCGACTGGAATGGATTCAAGAGAAATTCACGAAATTCTAAATGGGGACATTGAGTCGCACTTTAATAAGCTCCTTGGGTCTGTACCAAACCAGCAAAGAAAAGAAGAAGTTGCAAAGTTGGTTGCACCAGAAATTTTGGAGTTTACAGAACGGATTTTAAGTCGGGCGGGTCAAATGCTTGGTAAGCTCTACGACGAGAACGTATTCTTTCCACTGGCTCTTCATCTTCATGGAAGTATTGAGCGTATTCGTACAGGTCAGACAATTTTCCACCCTCAGCTAAATGTTATTCGAGTGAATTTTCCAGATGCATTTATGGCGGCTATGGATATTGCCAAAGAAATGGACGAAACGTTTAGAATTCAAACACCTCTTGATGAAATAGGCTATATTGCAATGTTTCTAGCTGCAGATCCAGAAGAAGTTCTTAGTTCGGAGGAACCGAAGGTAGGGATTGTTGTTTTAATGCATGGACCTAGTACAGCATCCAGTATGGTTCAAGTGGCCAACTCACTCGTTGGAAAAGATCATGCTGTTGGTCTAGACATGCCTCTTAGTATGAAAGCTGAGGATATGTACGAGATAGCCAAGGAAGAAATACGTAAAGCCAATACTGGACGAGGTGTTCTTTTAATGGTAGATATGGGCTCACTTGTGAATTTTGGGTCTCTGATTTCAGAAGACATGGGGATAGTCGTTAAGACAATTGACATGACATCAACACCAATAGTAATAGAGGCTTGTCGAAAGGCGGCTCTTGGAAGAGAATTAAATGAAATTTATAATGCCTGTCTATCAAGTCTAGGACGTCCTGTGGAGAATGTTATGGCCCCAGCTGGCGCAAGGTCAGATCTGATAATTACAGCGTGTTTCACTGGTGAAGGGGCTTCAGAAAGGCTTCGAAAAAATTGTTGAGGCACAAATTGCAGATATACCTGATATTGAAGTTCGCTCTCTCAATATATTGAACAAACGAGAATTCACAAAAAAAACTAGAGCGGCTGCGCTCAAATCATAGAATTCTTGCTGTAGTTAGTACCATAGATATGATAATTGACCGTTATCCACTAATATCGGCAGTAGAATTACTTGGTGGTTCTGGACTTAAGAAGCTGCAAACAATTGTTAGTCAAGAAATGGCGTATAAGCAAATTGGGCTTTCATTAAAGAATCATCTTCAGACAGTGGACGGTGAGGAGGCGGTTGAAAGGTCTCTGAGTTCACTTTGTGAAATAGAAGAAAACATGGGTATTCATATTGAACATGATGTGAAAACAGGTATTTTACTTCACATGGGTTTCATGCTTGATCGAATTATATCTGGAGAACAGATTAGATCTTTTGAAAATATAAATGAATATAAGGTGACATACGATAAACCCTTTAAGATTGTAAAGGAAGGTCTACGCAGACTTGAAAAAGGGTTCAATATGCAGATTGATGAACATGAAGTGGCTTATATTACCAGAATGGTGATTGAAAATGACTCTAAATCTGTGTAAAGTGTGCATAGTGTGTAATAGCGTGCAATGATTTTTGCACGCTATTTTTTATTGTGTGTAACACAGTAATCAGTGTGTAAATCTGAAATTAGACAAATTAAAGAATAATAGTTAGTTAGTATTTGCAACGTTTAGAACTTATATTGAAAGAAAATTTAAAAAAGTTTTTTGTCTTTAATCAAAACTTGGCACGGATGATGCGTTATATATGTGTGAGATTCGAAAGGAGATATAAAATATGAAACAAAAGTCAGTAACGGTTACAAGTGCATCAGGACTTCACGCTAGACCAGCGGGTCTTTTATGCGGTCTTGCTCAAAAGTTTGGTGCTGAAATCTATATTGAAAAAGATGGAAAGAGCATCAATGGAAAAAGTATTATGGGAATCCTGAGTCTGGGAACATCAAAAGGTGATGAACTTATGATTTCAGCTGATGGCCATGACGAACATGAAGCAGTAAATGCGATTGTTGAGCTTTTTGAAACAAAGCTTGCACACGAATAGCAGGTGAGAATATGGCAGTAGTTATCGGTCTTGATGGAGGCGGTACAGGAACAGCGGTTATAGTTGAAGACTTATCGACTATGAAAACGCTTACCTACCAGCTGGGGCCAACAAATAGACACAGTGTTGGTGATGATCAAGTTATAGAAACTTTTTGTGGTTTGTTTGATCAGTTACAGGAATGTGGCATCACGAAAAAGGACATCACTAGTATTTGTTTTGGTGGTGCGGGTGTTGACACTAAAGACGATGAGAAAATTATCACGAGGATCTTCAGAGAGTTGGAATATGAAAATCATCTTCAGGTGGTAAACGATTCCATGACAGCACTTGTTGGTGCCAATGAAGGCCGTAACGGCGCAATTATTATCAGTGGTACTGGTTCAATTGCCCTAGGTATTGGAACTGATGGTGAGCCAATTCGAGTAGGTGGTTGGGGCCATCTTATCGATGATACTGGATCGGCATACTCGATTGCTAGGGATGGGATAAAACTTGTTCTTGAAGGATTTGATGGGCGTGGAAAACCCACGAAAATTTGGAACGGTATGAAGACGATTCTTGGGCTGGAGACTCAAGAAGAGCTTTTAAACTTTGTTTATCATCCTGACAGACAAAAGCAGGACATTGCTGCTCTTGCACCAATTGTTACAGATCTGGCAGGTATGGATTCAGTTGCAGACACTATAATTGAAAACACTGTTAATGATTTATATGACCATATAAAGGCATTGTCAGTTCGCATGGAAAAGGACTCATTCCAAGTTGGATTCATTGGGAGTGTTCTTGAAAAATCAGACTATATCAGACTTAAGTTGGAGAAAAAGCTTGAAATTAGTCTACCAAGTGTAATAACGCATTTTCCTAAGAAAAGTCCAGCAGAGGGAGCTCTGATTCTAGCAAAGGACATATTAGAGAAATAGTGAAGTGCTATATAAAAAGCTTAATCGTGGAGGAGAATATTATGAAAAAAAATAATGCTGGTTTGCTCAGCAGGCATGTCAACAAGCTTGCTAGTAACAAAAATGCAAAAGGCGGCAGAAAGCGTGGATATTCAGCAGAAATTTTTGCAGTGGCTGAATCAGAGGCGAAAGATCACACAGATGTTCATGTTGCCCTATTAGGACCTCAAGTGAGGTTTTTAAAAGGAAAGCTTGAAAACATTTTTAAGGATTACGGAACGCCAATCGACATTATCGACACAATTTCTTATGGGACGATGAATGGCGATAAAGTGCTTGATCAAGCGATCAGCCTTATGGAGTAACTGGTTCACCCAAATTTCTGGGTTTATCATATGTATATTTTGACAAGGGGGATTTTAATCGATGAACGCAATATTTAGTTTCCTTGAGAAGCATTTCGTACCGGTAGCTGCAAAATTCGGTGCGCAACGTCACATGGTTGCAATTCGTGACGCGTTTGTGGCGTTAATGCCACTAATGATCGCAGGTTCATTTGCGGTCTTACTCAATGCTTTACCTGTTCCTGCATACCAAGAATTTATGACAGGTCTTTTCCCAGACTGGAAAGCCTTTGGTGGTGCAGTATGGGGCGCAAGTTTCGGAATTATGGGTCTACTTATTACATTTGCATTAGCTTATAACCTAGCACGATCGTACGATTCAGATGGATTATTTGCAGGTCTTCTAGCTGCTGGTTGTTTTGTAGCACTTATGCCTGAATTCTCAGGATCTTACACGGGTACACTTGGCCTGTTTGTTGCTCTATTTGCAGGTCTTGCATCTTGTGAAATATTTGTAAGACTATCTAAGTCAGACAAGTTTGTTTTAAAAATGCCAGAGGGTGTACCTCCAGCTGTATCAAAGTCATTTGCAGCTCTATTCCCAGGTATGGCGACAATCGCAATCTTTAGTTTATTCTCAGTTGCACTTAGATTTGGACTACAAACTGATTTGTTTGCACTCGTAACAAGATTTGTATCAGCACCGATCACTAATGTTGCCGATTCATTTGGTTCAGCAATTATCGTAGTATTCATGAATCAACTACTATGGTTCTTCGGACTTCACGGTTCAAACATTATTGGCGGTATCATCGAGCCGGTATTCCTTCCAATGATCGAAGCGAATATGGCTGCGTACCAAGCTGGTCAAGCGGTTCCTTATATTATGAACAAGCAATTCCTAGATGTATTTGTATACATAGGTGGTTCTGGCGCTACGCTACCACTTATCGTTGCACTATTCTTAGTAGCTAAGCAAAAGTCTAATACAGAAATTGCTAAGCTGGGTCTAGCACCAGGTCTTTTCAATATTAATGAGACTGTATTATTCGGTATGCCACTTGTACTTAACCCAGTAATGTTTATACCATTCCTACTTGGTCCTGTTTTAGTAGCGGTATTCTCTTACGCAATGATTGCATCAGGCATCTTCCCTAGAGTCGTTGCGATTGTTCCTTGGACAACGCCACCAATTATTGGCGGTTTCCTAGCAACAGGTTCAATTATGGGTGCAGTACTTCAAGCGATCAACTTCGTTCTTTACATCGTAATCTATGCACCATTTGTAATGATGAGTGAACGTGTTAATGCTACAAAAAATGAGGCTAAGAAAGCTGCTTAGTCATTTTGACCTCTGTGCCGGTCCTTTCACACGGGACCGGCACCCCGAAATGGAGTCTGTCGACGGCAATCGTCGTAATCAGAGAGACTCCATTTCGGGGTGTCTGCACTTTACGCAGAAGAAGGAAATTAAACGAAAGTACAGAACTGACTTTTAGGGGCGTGAAAATATGTCAGAATTAAAAATTGCTGTAATTGGTGGTGGAAGTAGCTATACTCCAGAGCTGATTGATGGATTTATAAAGAGATATGACACACTTCCAGTGAGTGAAATCTGGTTATGTGACATAGAAAGCGGAAAAGAAAAGCTTGAAATTGTTGCAGATTTAGCTCGGAGAATGGTTGAACATTCTGGTGTGCCGATCAAAGTGTTTTCAACACTTAAAAGAGACAAAGCTTTAAGAGGTGCAAGCTATGTTCTAACACAACTTAGGGTTGGTGGTCTTGAAGCACGTGCAAAGGATGAACGTATACCACTGAGATATGGCCTTATAGGACAGGAAACAACTGGTGCAGGTGGCTTTGCTAAAGGTCTAAGAACAATTCCAGTGATTCTTGATATATGTAGAGATATGGAAAGGCTTTGCAAAGATGCATGGCTCATAAACTTCACAAACCCTGCTGGCATGGTTACTGAAGCTGTACTAAAACATTCAAGTATTAAAACAATGGGGCTTTGTAATGTGCCAATAGGTATGACAAAGAACGTTGCAAAAATGTTAGATGTGGATTCGAGTAGGTTGTTTATCGAATTTGCTGGTTTAAACCATTTGGTTTGGGGCAAAAAAATATGGCTTGACGGTCAGCGTGTTGAGGAGAAAGTGTTTAATCTCATTGCTGATGGAGAAAGTATGACTATGAAGAATATACCAGACCTGAAATGGAACGGTGCATTCCTTAGAAATTTAAATATGCTACCGTGTCCGTATCATAGATATTACTACCTGACTAAGGAAATGCTCGACGACGAACTTGAGGCTTCTAAGGATGGTAACACTAGAGCTGAAGCAGTTATGGAAATCGAAAAATCTCTATTTGAAAAATATAGAAGACCTGAACTCAAGGAAAAACCAATAGAACTTGAACAGCGCGGTGGGGCATGGTATTCCGATGCAGCGGTATCACTTATCCAGTCGATTTTCGCAGACAAGCGTGATATTCATACCGTAAATATCCAGAACAAGGGTACGATTTCAGGTTTGCCAAGTGATGCAGTTATTGAAGTGAATGCTGTTATAGGTAAACATGGAGCTTTACCATTAGCCGTGTCAGACATGCCAGTGCATGCGCTTGGACTTATGCACTGTGTAAAAGCATATGAACAATTAACCGTAGAAGCGGTTGTAAAGAAAGATAGAGCACTAGGTGTACAAGCCTTAGCAGTGCATCCACTGGTTGATTCAGTGGAAAAAGCACAACTTTTATTTAACGATATTGTGAGTGAGAACGCTGAATATCTGAATTATTTTATGAAGTAAACGGGATGAGAAAAGGAGCTTTATTATGAATATGGAAATGATCGTATTTTCTTTGATCGCAAATAGCGGAGAAGGACGCAGTTTAAGTATGGAAGCTATTTCACAAGCGAAAACTGGTGACTTTGATGGGGCAAAGGCACTTCTAGATCAAGCAGATGGCAAAATTGCTGAAGCACATAAGTCACAGACTGCTTTGATTCAGTCAGAAGCTGATGGCGAAAAAACGGAAGCGACTCTACTTTTAATTCACGCTCAAGATCATCTTATGAATGCAATCACTGTGTCTCAGATGGCAAAAGAGTTTGTAGATCTATATCAAAAAATGATTGGTGGTGAAGCATCATGCATAGGCGCTTAGGAATTTCCGTATACCCAGAAAACGCATCTGTTGAAGAATTTGTAGACTACATCAAAAGAGCACATGCGTATGGTTTCTCAAGAGTCTTCACATGTCTGATTTCAGCGGCTGAAGATGAAAGTGGATTTGAAGATTTTAAGACCATAGTAAAAGCAGCAGCAGATCTTGGAATGATGGTAATTGCCGATGTGAGTCCTGACGTATTTGACCACTTAGGTATAGGACATGATAACCTTCAAATATTTAAGGACATGGGTCTTTCAGGCATACGTCTAGATCTTGGATTCTCAGGCAATGAAGAAAGTTTTATGACATTTAATGATCAAGACCTAATGATTGAAATAAACATGAGTAATGGTACAAAGTACCTTGAAAATATTTTGAGCTACATGCCAAATGAGAAAAGACTAATTGGGTGTCATAACTTTTACCCACATGTATATACAGGTTTGAGTGAGTCTCATTTCCTAAAATGTTCAAAACAGTTTAAGGACAAGGGGATTCGTACAGCTGCATTTGTTGATTCGACACAGGCATCATTTGGTCCTTGGCCAGTTAGTGAAGGTCTTTGTACAGTGGAAGACCATAGAGGTCTTTCAATTTCGACACAGGCGAAAGCATTATTTAATACAGGTTTAATTGATGATGTGATTATTGCAAATGCATTTGCATCTGATGACGAACTGAAGGCACTTGGGGCGTTGAATCCATACCTTCTTGAGTTGGATGTTGAGCTTGAGGAAAATACACCTGAAATTATGAAAAAAATTGTGGCAGACGAGCCACACTTTAATAGAGGTGATGTATCAGAGTACATGATCCGCTCTACGCAAAGTCGCGTAAAGTATAAAGGAGAACACTTTGAAGCCTTTAATACGCCGCCTATAAGACGAGGGGATATTCTAATTGAAAGTTCACTATATCAGCGTTATGCAGGTGAACTTCAAGTTGCACTAAAAGATATGGAAAATAGCGGTCGTACAAATGTTGTTGGTCGCATTTGTGAAAATGAGATATATCTGCTGGATCAGATTGAACCATGGCAGAAATTTAGAATGAAGGTTAAGTAATGAATGTTAAAGTCTTTCTAGCAGACAAAACATTGATTGAAAAAACACTTAAAGAAAACATGGCTGTCATTTATGACAGTCATATTCTTTCTGTTATTCATAAAGATGATCTAGATGAAACGCTTAAAGATTTTGGCATTAAAAGCGAAAGTGTCAAAATCATTAAAAGCGAGGGTATTTTGTCCCCAGGTTTTATTGATGTACATGTTCATGGCTCTGCTGGTGTAGACGTTATGGATGGGTCTGAAAGGTCTATTAAAGCTCTGTCTAGTGAACTTGCTGCCCATGGGGTTACTTCCTATTTAGGCACAACGGTGTCAAGTGATAGAGAGTCTGCAATTAGGGCTGCTGATTCAATTAGACAAGTTATGTTACTAAACCAACAAGAAAGTACTCAACCATCAGGTGCGAGGATTATTGGTATGCATCTTGAAGGGCCTTTCCTAAACCCAGAAAAACGTGGAGCCCACGATTCAAGGTACTTATCTAAGCCTAATCCGGACTATTTGAAAGGTATGACTGATGTGATTCGGTTAATTACATTTGCACCAGAGCTTGATGAGGATAAGTCATTTATGATTTGGATCAAGAAAAATACGCCGCACATTAAACTTTCCATGGGACACTCTAATGCTACATTTGATCAAGCAATAGATGCCATAAATTCTGGTGTAGATAGTACAACTCATCTTTTTAACGCAATGAGTGGGCTACACCATAGAGAACCAGGCGTTGTTGGTGCTGTTCTAAGCACCGATGTTTACGCAGAGGTCATAGCAGATGGTGTACATGTTCATAAAGGTGCACTCAAAGCAGCTTACCACGCTAAGGGAGATGACCAAATCATTTTAATTACAGATGCTATGTGTGCTGCGTGTATGAGGCCGGGTACATATGAGCTGGGTGGTCTTAAAGTAACAACTGATGGAGACAGTGCACGCCTAGATGATGGAACCTTAGCAGGCAGTGTACTCACATTGGAGTCTGCTGTACGACATATGCATGAAACAGTTGGTGTACCGCTTGGAAGTGCATTATATATGGCTTCTACGGTACCGGCTGAAATGATAGAGGAAACATTTGCAGGCAAAATTGAAAAAGGCTATAGATCTGATTTTGTCCTGCTTGATCATACACTGAACGTCGTTCAGACAATTGTTGATGGCAAGATCGTATTTGGAGGAAGCACATGCGAATCTTAATCGAAAAAAAACTATGAAAAAAATGAGCCAAAGAGCGGCTCAATTATTGGCAAGTCAAATTACAATGCAGCCCGATAGTGTTCTAGGTTTAGCTACAGGAAGTACACCAGTAGGTATGTATAAACGACTGGTTGAAATGTACGGAAATGAAGAACTTAGTTTTAAAGATGTTTCATCTTTTAACCTAGATGAGTATATAGGGTTAGACGGAAAGAATCCTCAAAGCTATAGAGCATTTATGGAAAGTAATCTTTTTAGTCATATTGATTTACCAAGTGACAATGTTCATATTCCCAGCGGAATGGCTGAGGATGTACAACAGGAATGTATAAACTACGAAAATGCGATTGAGTCTCTCGGAGGTATTGACCTTCAAGTCCTTGGGATTGGTCACAATGGTCATATTGGGTTTAATGAACCAAATTCAAGTTTTGAAGCAAGAACACACCTTGTTGATCTTGATGAAGTAACGATTCAAGCAAATGCGAGATTTTTTGAAGACGAAAGTCTAGTTCCCAAACAGGCCATTAGCATGGGTATTAAGACGATTATGAAGTCAAAGAAAGTCATGCTTCTAGCAAGTGGAAAAGACAAGGCGGAAATCCTTCAAAAGATGATATACGGACCAATTACACCAGCTGTACCTGCATCTATATTGCAGTTGCATCAGGATTTCATACTTGTCATTGATGAGGAAGCCGCATCCCTGCTTGGTAGCGGGGAGGGACTACATGATACAGCATAAAGTCAAAATTAAAAATAGATTTGGACTCCATGCTCGACCGGCAAGTCATGTAGTTGAAATGGCAGATCGATTTGAGTCGGACATATACTTTGTACATGGAGACCACAAAGCCAATGGCAGAAGTATTTTAGATGTTATGTCGGTAGCGGCTGGAGCATGTGAATTACTAATTATTGTAGATGGTAGTGATGAAGAAGAAGCTTTAGAAGGACTGTTGAAGGTTCTTTTGGAAGAAGTTGAGGTGGAGATATGATTGGAATACCTGCGTCGCCAGGCATTGCTATTGGACGGGCTCATAAAGTTATTGAAACCTCTGAAGAGGTTCAAAAGTACAAGTGTGGGCTTGTTACTGAGGAATTGGTAAATTTAGAAAAAGCAGTTGCAGTTTCAACAGCAGCAATTAAAGAAATAAAAAATAAAACACAAGAAAACATCGGTGAAAAGGAAGCACAGATATTTGAGTCACACTTGATGATTCTTAATGATCCTGAGCTGCTCCAGCATATTAAAGATGGCATTGCTTCAGAGAAAAGCGCACCTGATGCTGTATCGGACTCTACAAAGTTCTTCGCTGATATGTTTGAGGCAATGGACAATGAATATATGCAGGAACGAGCAGCGGATATTCGTGATGTACTAGGTCGTGTAAAAAAAGACACTGCTAGGTGTAAAAGATAGTGGTTTAAGCACTATTTCTGAACCGGTTATTGTACTGACACATGATTTAACACCATCTGACACAGCACAACTCCCTAGAGACTATGTTCTTGGGTTTGTGACTGAGGTGGGTGGTGCAACGTCTCACTCAGCAATTATGGCAAGAACGCTTGAAATCCCAGCTGTTGTTGGTCTTTCAGAAGCATCGGGAGCTATTGAGCATGGGGACATGTTGATTGTTGATGGTATTAGTGGTGATGTTCATATAAACCCGAATGCTGACACTGTTAAATCTTACGAACTTAAAAAAGTGGAACTTGCTAAAAAGAAGAATGCCCTGAAAGAGCTTGTTGGAAAACCGAGTACGTCTGAGTGTGGTAGAACTGTAGAAGTTGCATGTAACATTGGTTCCCCAGATGATGTAACAGTTGTTAACAACAACGACGGAGAAGGTGTGGGCCTATTTAGAAGTGAATTTCTCTATATGGATAGAGACAAGTTACCTACAGAAGAAGAGCAGTATGTTGCCTACAAACAAGCTGTAGAAGGCTTAAACGGCAAGCCTGTTATTATAAGAACCTTAGACGTAGGTGGAGATAAGAACATTCCGTACCTAGACATGCCAAAGGAAATGAATCCATTCCTTGGTTACAGAGCCATCCGTTATTGCTTAGATGAGTCTGAGGTATTCCTGACTCAGCTTAGGGCAATTTTAAGAGCCAGTGCATTTGGCAAGGCTAAAATAATGTTCCCAATGATTTCGACAGTAGACGAAATTAGGGGGGCGAAAGCATTTGTTAAGAAAGCCATGGAAGAGCTTGATGGAAGTAATATTTCATACGATAAAGATATCGAAGTCGGCATGATGATTGAAATACCTGCTGCGGCACTTATTTCAGATATTTTAGCAAAAGAAGTAGATTTCTTTAGTATTGGAACGAATGATCTTGTTCAATATACAGTGGCTGTTGACAGAATGAATCAACAGATTTCTGAGTTATACACACCGTATCACCCAGCTGTTCTAAGACTTGTTAAGCAAGTTATCGATAATGGACATAAAGAAGGCATTTGGTTGGTATGTGTGGTGAAGCTGCCGGAATTGAAAATTTAGTCCCTTTATGGTTTGCAATGGGCATGGACGAGTTTAGTGTAAGCCCGTCGTCTGTTCTTCGTGTTCGAGGACAGATTAGGAGCCTAGACACTGCGAAACTTGCAGATATTGTTGAAAAAGCACTCATGCAACCAACATCTGAAGATATAAAAACATATTTAAACAGTCAGTTATAGATCATATTGATCTTCTGAATACTCACAACACAACCTTTAAACTTTATCCCAGAGTTTAAAACCTTATGTAAGTGAACATTTTCCCTTTACGAATAACACCCTGCAGGCGTTGCCTGCAGGGTGTTATTCTTTGAAGGTGTTTATTCTAAAACTTTACGCAGCACTCTCGAGAGTTTATCTACACCACCAATTAAAAGTAAATAACATATTAAGTACAGGGTTATATCTGAGTAGTGGAACCAACTCATACTAAGCTTAAAAGCTTGCCCCAGCCCACCCGCACCGACAAAACCAACAATAATTGTTGTTCGGATAATGACTTCCCACCTGTATAGAACGTAGGTTATAAATTTTGGTAAGGTCATTGGTAAAATGCCGTAAAAGAGAGTTTGTAAGGTTCCAGCTCCTGTTGTTTTAAGACTTCTAATAGGGTTCTGATCCATATTCTCTATGACTTCAGCACAGAGTTTGCCTAGAATTCCGAAATTGTGAATGGCGAGTGCCAAAACGCCTGGAAGGGGACCTGGTTTGAATAGGAATACAAAAAGCATGGCCCAGATTAACTCAGGAATAGCACGTGTTGTAATAAATATAATGCGGAGCATAGCAAAAAACGCATGTGCTAAAACCATTTAGGACTTTGTTTCTGGTAGTTCCGCGTATTCTCGCAGCGGGAATTGCTAATAACACTGCAAATAGGCCTGCTAAAAAGATAGACAGTATGCTCATTTGGAGTGTTTCAAAAGAGAGTTCTAAAGCAATACGCCATTTATCTATGTTAAGAAATGCGGGAAGTTCTTCTCCAACACCTAGTAAACTACGAGTAAATTTCAATGTATACTTGAGGTTTTTGTCATTGAATATTTCACTAAGTGAAATGCCATCTTCTAAGTGAATATATCCCCATGACAATAATACTGCAATAAATGATCCGAGCAGCGACAGGTTCAATACTCCCCACTGGGATGATGTTTTATGATTCATAGAGTTTCGTAACTGGCTACTCCAGATCTCGATAATAAATATAAGTAGTATAAGTCCATATAGGTAAGTAAACGCTTCTTGATACTCTAAGTCATTAAGACTTAATTGGATTTGGTAGCCAAGACCACCAAGGCCTACAAAGCTCATGATTGTGGATGCTCTTATTGCACATTCGAAACGGTACATACTATAGCTAACCATATTCGGAAGGGCATAAGGTAGATAGACATAAAATAGCCTTTGAAGTCGGTTTGCTCCCGTTATTTTTAGTGACTCAATAGGGTCTGTTGGTACATCAAGCAGCATATCAGCAAAGATCCTTCCAAGTGTGCCACCATATGGTATTGCAAGCGCAAGAATGGCGGACAAGGGGTTTAATCCAAACGCTGCGACGAATAACCAAGCCCAGACTAATTCATGGATTGAGCGCATAAATGTTAGGAGGTTTCGAGTTATTCGTGGAATGAAAGGCAGCTTCTTTGAAGTGTGAAATTTAGATTTTTTGGTAAGAATTCCTGAGGATAGAATCCCGAGAAAGAAGGCTATAATTATTGAAACACTCATACCTGCAATGGCATAACTAACGGTGATGACAGAGGCTTCGGCTGTTCTAACCAAAATGTCAGAGCTTAAATCTGGCGTTACTAGAGCTGTTATCAACTGTTTTGCAGTGGCTGCACCACCCCTATGAATGATATCTCCAGTCCAGTTAACTGATAGAAATCCCCATAGAATGAGGAGGATAGTAAACATGGATAGTATTCGTTTATTCATATTATTGTTTTCCCTGTGTCATCTTGGTTTTCTAACGTATATAAAGCGGCAATATCATCTTTTGATAATTCTATGACAGATTTGTCTATGTGAATTAAACCGTCACGCAAGCCGATCACTCTAGTGAAGTATTTTTGTGCAAATTCTATAGAGTGTAAACTGGCTACAAGGGTTTGCTGTCCATCGGTGGTCATATTTACTAAAAGCTCTAGTATCTGCTCTGCACGTGCTGGATCAAGAGACGCAACAGGTTCATCAGCCAAGATTATTTTTGGATTTTGCACAAGGAGCCGTGCTAAGGCAACACGCTGCTTCTCTCCACCTGACAAAAAATGATGTTTTCTCATATAGTTTGTCGAGTATACCAACCTTTGATAAAGCTCCTTTCGCATCCTCAAGGTCTTGGGGTACAACAAGAGAGAATAAGGACTTTCCAAGACCCCATTTTCCTAAGTTACCTGACAGCACATTATGTACGACTTTGAGAGGGCCAACTAAATCAAAATGTTGCCTGATAAGTCCTACACACTGGGCATGGTCTTTACGGTTCATATTCTCAAACAGATTTCCGTTAACTTCATACTCCCCAGTATCCATAGTGATTGAACCTGCTAGAATACCAAGTAGAGTCGATTTACCAGCACCGCTAGAGCCAATAAGTGCAATTTTTTCTCCAGAATTTATTTGAAGGTCTATAAATTTGAGTGCTTGAAAGTCTCCATATGATTTTGATATGTTTTTAAGCTGAATAAGTGGTTGGTTGTTCATAATATCAACTCGTTTTCCTGTGATTTTTAGAATCTATTGAAGCAAGAATAGACCTGCATAAGCAGGTCTATAAAAGATACTTTCTTAGTTAGTTAATGATGCCAAGTGCTTCAGCAACACCTTTAATAGCATCGTAGTTAGAGTTATTTGACTCAATGAACTTGTCGTCCTTGAAAAGCTCCATAATTTCTGGTTTCGCTTCACCAAATGAAAGAAGAGCAGCTTTTACTGAAGCTTTTGCTTCAGGGCCAAATTTTTTCATCAACATCATTAATTGTCCAGTTGTAGTCATAATATGGTGGAGTTGTATAGAATACATCAACTTTTGTTAGATCAACTTTACCTTCTTCAACAGCGGCTTCCCAAACGGCTTCATTTAGAGCGCCAACTTCAAAAGCACCAGACTCAACAAGTTTCCATGTTTTGTCATGTGAACCTGAGTAGTTTACATCACCGTTTAGATCAGCGTTTGGATCGATACCAGCCTCCATCATGAAGTGACGCGGCATCAAGTGACCTGATGTAGAGCTTTCACTTCCGAATGTTAAAGCCTTACCCTTCACGTCATCAATAGATGATAGACCGAGCGTTTTCTGTGCAACGAAAACAGAATGGAAAACTTCGTCACGTGGTCTTTGTGCGATGCTTCAGCGCCAGGGATTGCATTTCTTACCTGAACACCTGTTAGACCACCAAACCATCCAAGATCAACATCCCCACGTTCAAATGCAGTTACTAGGGCTGCGTAATCAACAGTTGGTACATATTCTACTTCATAACCAGTTTGCTCTGAAACGTATTGTGCAAGCTCATCAAAACGTTTGTTTAGCTTAGATGCATTTTGATCTGGAATGGCACCGATTTTAAACACGGGCTTTTCGGTTTGTGTTTCAGTTGTTGTTTCAGCTGCAGTCTCGTTTGTTGTTTCATTGGACTCTGTACTATTTGTGTCAGTACTAACATCTTGTCCGCCACATGCCACTAAAAAAGTTGCCATAATTGCTAGGGCAATCAGTAAATATTTCTTTTTCATAGTTCCCTCCAAAGTTCAATTAGTTCGTTTTATGTACGTCGTTTATTCCTGACTAGATTACTAAGGTTTTAGTGAAATGTACAATAGATAGTATTGATATCAATTCAAATTCGTATTAAGTAATTTTATAGGTAATTTAATGTCGTGTGTATCTTGTAAACGGGCTGTAAACAATTTGGAAACAATACCTTTTTGATGGTGGTTTATGATATTGTGGGGTAACTAAGAACTAGGCAGACGCCGTTAGAAATGTATAAAGGAAGTGATTTGATGAAGACTAAAAAGAGTTTAATCGCAATTATATCTGCAGTAATACTTCTCGTTGGCGCAGGACTTCTTTACACATATTCACAACCTGAGGAAGTATCAATGGCTGCGCAGGCTATGTACTATGAAAAAGATATCTCTGAGCTAGAGGTTGCAACATTAGCAGGTGGGTGTTTCTGGTGCATGGAATCACCATTTGAGAAAATAATAGGTGTTCATTCTGTTGTATCGGGGTACACAGGTGGAGATGTTGAGAATCCAGCCTATAAAGATGTAGCGGCTGGCACAACAGGTCATGTTGAAGCTGTTCAGGTATTTTATGACCCAACTATAATATCTTATGAAAGTATTCTAGAAATTTTCTGGAGACAGATTGACCCAACAGATAGTGGTGGTTCGTTTGTAGATAGAGGATTCCAATATACATCAGCAATCTTTTATCATAATGACGAGCAAAAGCTTATAGCGAAGGAGTCGCTTGAAAACATAGACGAGTCAGGTCGATATGACAAATCAATTGTTACACCAATCAGAGAATTTAAAGTTTTCTACGACGCAGAAGAGTATCATCAGGATTATTATAAGAAAAGTCCTATACGCTATACGTACTACAGATATAACTCTGGTCGAGATCAATACCTAGATGGTATTTGGGGAGAAGACCGACATGTTATTGGCTTAGAGTCGAAAATGGAGAAATATGAGAATATAGACAAGGAGGCAAAATTGGCTGAGTTAACAGATCTGCAATATAAAGTGACACAGGAAGATGGAACAGAAAAAGCCTTCGATAATGAGTATTGGGACAATAAAGAAGACGGTATATATGTAGATATCGTTTCAGGTGAGCCGCTATTTAGCTCAGTTGATAAATATAAATCTGGAACAGGTTGGCCAAGTTTTATTCGTCCGCTTGAACCGGACAATATTGTTATGCTCGAAGACAACAAACTGTTTATGAAACGTGTTGAAGTCAGAAGTAAACATGCGGATTCCCACCTAGGTCATTTGTTTAATGACGGGCCAGAGCCAACAGGTCTTAGATACTGCATGAATTCAGCTTCCATGAGGTTTGTCCCTAAAGACAAAATGGCAGAGGAAGGCTACGGCGAGTATTTGAGGATCTTTGAAGAGATGGAGTAAGTATAGGAAACATTTTTAGTTTGAATAAAATTAGTCTTAAAGCGATCATGGTAAAGTCCATGATCGCTTTTTTTTGCTGTTATGATGCCAAGAAGCATTATTTGTTTATACTCTTTGTTCAGAAATCCAACTAAATAAAGGCCCACTGAGCATGAGAATAATTAACCCTAAGCTGAGTTCCGAACTGGAGTAAGATAGTTTCATAAGTGAATCCATTGTCCAGTATACAGGTGTTAGTTTACTGAAAAGCATCATTTGTGGTGGAATCAGTTCAAGCTCCAAAATGCACCGCCTGCAAGACACAGGAAGAAAACAGCTGGTGCCGCCATGGACTGAAAAACAGACGCTTTATTAAACCAAGTGCTTGCAAAAATCATGAGGCCACAAAGACTGCTGCTGAACGCTCCCAGAGTAAGAATAACAGCAGGCAGTTGCTGTAGACTAAATAGTTGAAGTGAAATTGATAAAATAGAAAACTGAAGTGTTAACAGACAAACACAAAAGGTGAAGAATCCTCCAAAGGCACCTGTTAGCCTAGGTTGACCTGCACACTTTAGCCTTTGGAAGGCCGCTTGTTTTCTTTCCTCAATTGTAGACGAACCAATGAAGATCATAAAAAAGGAAGTGCTTGCGAGAGTCATTCCAATTACAATTCTGTTACGCATTACATTTTGCGCCGAAACCTCTTTTAGGTCATTTGTAGAATCGTTTTTACCTGGTGACACCATTGTGGTGTTCAGCTGTAGCTCAAATGTGTTTTCATTTATAAACTGACGGGTTTTTGCCATAGCCTCTTTTTTTGCTAGATCAGAATCTAAGAGTCGACCGGCTTTATTCCCTGCGCTGTATACTGAAAACTCTCGAATAACCTCTCGTGCAACGATATCCCCTAGGCACTGGCCACCATATTGCTTTCTAGGAAGGTTATCTCTATTGTGTTTGCGATTTCACCAGAAAGTATCATATCCTCATAGCCCTTTTGAATTGTGAAAATGGCTTCTATACGATTATCTCCAAGCTCTTTGTTGGCAGCTTCATATGTAACGGGCTTTACCTCTAAACTGTTTAAACGCATGAGTGCATTGAGAAGCTCGTTTGACTTTGAACTCTGGTCGTTGTCAATAATAGCCACTGGGATTCGGTCAACAGCGCTATAGTCTCTAAATACGAGTCCAATACCTATACTAAGGAGTGCAGGCAGAAGTATAATAATTGCTGTTAGCTTTCTATTGTTAAGTATGAGTTTCCATCTGAGTTTTAGTTGTAACAAAAGAGGATTATTCATAGATAACACCTCCTTGTTGAAGACTACGTTCAAGACGCCAAGCGCAAAGTAGCACTATGCAAATTGAGCTGACAAGAAATAAACCGTCAATTAAACCCAGTCCATATTTCAAATTAGCCATGTTGTTTAGAAGACCTTTAATGGCCCAATAATTTGGTGTCCATGCACTTATATCCTGAATAGACTTAGGCATTAATGGAATTGGAATAAAGTTTCCTCCAGCAAGACCTAGTATAAAATAAACAAGATTTGTTGTAACGGTTGCTGAAGATTCATTGCCTGTGACAACCCCTATAAGAAGAGCCAAAGAACCAAAAAATACACTTATAATAAGTATTTGAATGAGCAAAATCAAGCTCTGTATTATATCCATTTGAAAAACAAATATAAGAGGTAGAGCCACAAAAAAACTTAAAATTGTTGCATTCAGACTCATAGATATGAGCTTGGACAAAATCCAAAGGGTTAACTGGTGACTGACTGTCATATATCTTTGTGTACAATTCAACCTAAGGTCCTCAAATACAAGTGGCAATATGCCCGAGGCAGAGAAAGCTGCAATCATTACAATAATAGCAGATCCAAAGTAGACACCAGAGGTTGTTGCTGGAAACGTATCAATAGCCTTGTAGGTAAATAGACGATTTCGTCCAAGTGCAGTTGATATCATTTCTACAGAATAAAAATCATTCGTTTGTTTTAAGTCCTCTGCAGGAAAATCAGCTTCTTTTAAAGTACGATATAATCCATATGTGGACGCATCTACAGCTTTTATATAGTCGGAATAACTGCTTAGCATTTCATTAAGTACAGTTGATCTAAGAGGGTGTTCTGGATTCAAAATTACATCTAACGGTTCATTTTCGTAGTGTAAAAGACTTGTAGTAAAACTTTCAGGAATGGTAATTACAGCGGTTAATTTTCCTGTTTCATATTCGGCTAAAACCTCAGCTTTATTACCTTCGGTTATTTCGACAAGAGACGTAAATTTGTCGTTGTTATGAAAGCTTTGAATGAGCATTTTACTAAGTTCGCTTCTTTCCTGATCAATAATGCCTATGTGAAGTTTTTCTAAGAGTCGGTCTTCTGTCATATCCTCAGAAAAGAATTGTACGAAGAAGAAGAGGGCGATCACAGCAGCTAAGGCTGTCAGTACGGTCCTTTTGATGTCTATACTTCTTTTTTAAGTCAATTCGCAATAAATGCAGCATATTATGTCTCCAGTAGTTTAAATATTCCTAGTTCTTCAATGACTTTCACTATTTTTTTTGTAGGTAAATGGCTTTGATAAAAATCCATCCATACCAGCCAATTGTGCTTGCATTCTATCTTCCTCAGTATCGTTTGCGGTTAAAGCGATTATTGGAATAGGTGGAGGTGGTTGTGTACCATCAGTAGATTCATATCTTTTTTTTCTCAGCTTTACGAATTTGCTTTGTAGCTTCATGTCCATCTAACTCCGGCATTTGAATATCCATTAGTATAATGTCATAGATCCAAGTGGTCGCCATTTCAACAGCTTCTCGACCGTTAACAGCCAAATCATAGCTGCATCCCATTTTCTTGAAAATCAATTTCATGTATTCCTGATTCATTTTATTATCTTCAGATAATAGCACATTCATCCGAGTGAGATCATAAGTGGTGTCAGTGTGAGCTTCTTTAGTGTCTTCTTTAAGATACGGCATTATTAGATGTAGGGCAAATTCTGACCCTTCATGGAGTTCACTGTCAACAGTAATAAAACCATCCATTTGATCAACAAGTTGTTTAGTTATAGCAAGTCCAAGACCCGATCCAGCAAAACGTCTTGTGTTTGAGTGTTCCACTTGGAAAAAAAAGATCAAAAAAGTTTTTCTTTATCATGGTCACTAATGCCAATGCCTGTATCCTTAATTATAATACAGAGTGCGACACCGCCCTCTTTATAGCCTTCAAAAATCACATCAAAATCTATACGTCCTTTTTTCCGTGTACTTAGCGGCGTTTGATAAGAGGTTTATTAAGACTTGCTTTAAACGCAGAGCGTCGCCAATTATGTATTTTGGAATAGCTTCGGCTACTGAGTGATTAATTTCAATTGGTCGATCCTGTAACAGGGGCAATATAAGTTCTTTGGTTTCTCGAATGACATCTCTTATAATAAATGGTTTTTCTTTAAACTGAAGTTGACCAGCTTCTATTTTAGACAAATCAAGAAGGTCATTAACAATTTGGAGTAGCAGTTTGGTTGATGTTTGAATGTTTTGCACAAGATGGTCGTGCTCTTCTTGCTTTTCAATAGTAGAAAGCATATCGGTCATACCAATTATGGCAGTCATGGGCGTTCTGATTTCATGAGAAATATTAGCCACAAATCGACTTTTGGCAAGTGTGGCTTCTTCAGCACGCTGTTTTTCGATTTTTAAGGAGGCCATAGCTTCTTTTAAATCAGTTATATCATGTAAAAGAAGAATTCGACCAATAGAGTGTTTTTCTCTATTAAAGACAGTTTGATCTCTTAAGTAATAGTGGCTTGTGCCTTCAGGTGTATCCAGTTTAATAGTAGCTTTGTCATAATTGTGGTCGTGGAACTCATCTGGATTGATGTTGGTGTCATCCAGATATCGTGCAAGTGATTGACCGAAAGCACCTTTTTCATTTATGTCTGAAAACAGATGTTTGGCGGAATCATTCATTTCTAAAATGTTGTCTTTCGCATCCATGATAATCATGCATCTGCCATTTTATCGATAGCCATCTCTTGAGCGAATGGGATAATATTCATAAAGCCAAACCGCTTAATGGACATATAGAACAAGAGGCCTGTCAGCATAAAGAGCAGTGGGTATAATCGATGGACTTAGAAAAGCTATCAATGAAGAGGTAAGAAAAATTACCGAGTACAGGTAGCAAGAGTGCTATGAGAATGATAATAGATTGTTTTCTTTTGTTGTCTTTGAACTTAATAATAGCTAGGACGGTCCAAACGAATGCAACAAGTATGGATATGTATGAATAACTCAAATAAATATACTTATAAAAAAATCCATAGGAACTGCGCACAAAATAGATGCCGTTCTCAAAGTCGATGAATCGATTAGTATAAAATAAGTGGTGGTGATCATTGGTAAAGGCTAAAAGAAGTGATGTTATTGGAATGAGGACAATACTGCCGTGAATCATTTGACTCAAGTTTCTATTAAATAGAAATTTATGCGTTGTAAGAAGAACGCTTAGTGGTACGAAAACAATTGCTATGTATCTGAGCAGATCAAATGTCAACTGAAGGTTTTTTCCGGGCACACTATAATAGAGCATCTCGAAAAAGAGCCATAATCCTAAAATGCGTAGTAGGACTCTTACATTGATGCTATACGCTTGTTCATCTGTTTCTGACATGGATGCAACTACAAACATAATTACACACCCAATAAATGAAATTACAGTATAAACATTGATTGTCATTCAAATCACCTCACTATAAGAATACCCGTTTACGGGGCGCTCTTCCAGATTTTTTATATCAAATTTTAATCATGCAATTTTGGCGGGAATGTTGTATAGTTGAGACAGACGTATTGAACTGATATAAGCTATTAGTTTGAAGAAACTTTCATTAAAACAAAAGTCGAATTTTTTAAGGAGAATATATATGAGCGAAAATAGTAATCCATTTGAAACAAAGAAAAAAAGGCGGATGCTGCGGTTCTGGAAAACATCATGGACATGGCGAAGGTCATAGCCACGGTGAAGGGTGCTGCTCAAGCAAGGGCGACAAAGAGCATGGTCATCACCATCATCATGGTCACGAGTGTAATCACGACCATGACCACGACCATGAACATCATGATCATGCAAAGATCTACCTAGAAACAGAAAACGGTGAGGAAATGGAATGTGACGTATTAGGTATTTTTGAACTTGATGGTCAAGAATACATTGCAATTATTCCTGTTGACTCTGAAACGGCTTATCTGTACAGATACTCTGAAATTGATGAAGAACCAGCGCTAAATCAGATTGAATCCGAAGAAGAATACACGAAAGTAAGCGAACACTTTATGGAACTTGTTGAGGCTGACGAAGAGTAATGAGAGACCTCCTTGCTGTTGCAGGGATAATTGTTTGTATTGCAGCCAGCTTGTTTACGGGTATTTCACTTTCAATCGGATTTTTAGCAGCTATATTGATTTGCGCAGCTCTACAGCACGGTAACTATAAACCCAAAGAAGCACTGGCTTCTATGGTTAAGTCTATTGCAGAGGTGAAAATTCTTTACGTGATTATTTTTCTTATTGGAGCTTCTGTGTCGTCCTGGTTAGCAGGCGGTGTTGTTCAGACCATTATGATATATGGACTGAAAGCTATGCTGGGTCGGAATGTCATTCTAATGACATTTATTATTACTATGATTGCTGGATTTTTTATGGGAACGGCTATTGGAACAATAAGTACGCTTGGGATAGCTATATTGGGTATTGGTACAGCGTTTGACATACCCCTCCCAATGCTTCTTGGTGCAGCAATATCTGGTGCATTTATATCTGATAAGATTTCTCCACTTTCTGGACTTATGAACCTGACATTGAGCGGAGCAAGTGCCCAGTATAAAGACGCTGTGAAAACAATGCTTATAACGCTAATTCCAACGGTTCTTATAACAGTTGGATTCTATATGTTCATAGGTGCAGACTATGTAACAAGTAGTGCCGATCAAGTTGTTCAGATTGAAACATCCATGCGGAGTGCATTTGTCATTCATCCTGGTTTATTCATATTGCCTATAATAGTGGTTGGTCTTGCCTTGGCTGGAAAACCGTCAATAGTTTCTATTGGATCGGGTGTACTTGCTGGGCTAGCTTTCTCTACGCTTATTCAGGGTAATTCAATTGTAACGAGCCTGAAATTTATCGTATTCGGATATAAGGCAACTACAGGTGAAGTGCTTCTAGATGGGATACTGAAATCGGGTGGCATGGTTGGAATGGTTGAAGTAATACTTATTGTTATGGGTGCCGTTGCACTTAGTGACTTAATGGAAAGTACTGATTTAAACGGAAGGCTATTTGGAAGATTCTTTGACAATATAGCAAGTGGAAATCAGCTTCTTATGAGAAGTGGCTTTGTTAGTATTATTCTGACGGCATTAACCTGTGATCAAACTGCAGGCATTGTGTTGCCACTTAAAATTCTAAGAGCTAAAGGGTCTGAGTATGGTGTGACACCAGCAATGTCTGTACGCGCTATATCTGATACAGGTACCATTGTAGCCCCCCTTATGCCTTGGAATATAAATGCGCTTATTATTATTGGTATAACTGGAATAGGCGCAATAGAGTATGCTCCGTATGCGGCACTTTGTGCTATTGCACCGATTGTTCATACAGTGTATCTCTTGGTAAAACCAATTAGAAAGTTACAAAACACAGAAAACGCCGCTTAATATTAAGCGGCGTCTGATGTATTGTCTTATGACCACTACCATTTTGTACCTAGGGATAGGGTTTTAGGAAGCCCGCGTTTTTTTCTTGGTTCCAAAGAAACCTTTTGCTTCTTCAGAGTCTTCGTAGATCATGTCCCACATATTGTCGTAAAGCTTTTTACGTAAGGTATTTATGGAAATGGTCGTGTAGACACCTGAAAGCATACATAATCCTTCGAGCCAAGCAAGGAGCTCTAAAGACAGACTTTGAGGATCAATACTTGATCTGATTTCACCGTTTTTCTGTCCCTGTTTCAAGATTCTTTCTAGGGTAGAAGCCAGTCCATCATAATATAGATTAATACGTTCTTGAAGGGCTGGGAAGTGGTTCAGACTCGTCCTAAGTAAGGCAAGCAGGTCGTATGGTTTATCAAAATGCCCACCTGCAAGTAAAGATAATTCACTGTTAATTTCAATTATAGCATTGAAGAATTGTTCCAGATTTCGTCTGGCACTTTGCTCTTTTTCATATGGTAGATTGACTTTTTCTTCTATAGAACTAAGTAGATAGTCAATAGAGGCCTCAAATATGGAATCTTTACTTTTGAAATGGTGATAAATTGAAGGCTTTTTAATGCCCACCTCTTCAGCGATTGTGGACAAGGATGCCTTTTCATAGCCGTAATTCAGAAAATTCTTAATTGCGGCACGTACAATTCGATCTTTTGTATGCATATAATCCTCCCTACCAAGCGTTAGGGTCATTATATCATAAATTGTAGTACATGTTTTATAAGGGGGGGAAGTAAATGGGGGGGAACGAGAGGGATTACGAGGACTTTCCGGATTGTCATCTGAAGATAGACAATCGTTTAGACCCTTCATTTCGGCGGATAAAATGCTGCCAGAATTTACTGGAACAGCACTGGTTATTGGGATACTTTTGTCCGTAATATTTGGTGCAGCAAATGCCTATCTTGGTCTTAAAGTTGGTATGACGATTTCAGCATCCATACCAGCGGCGGTTATCTCAATGGGTGTTATTCGCGTTATTTTGAAGAAAGAATCCATACTTGAAAACAATATGGTACAAACCATTGGCTCTGCAGGTGAGTCATTAGCTGCGGGTGCAATATTTACGTTACCAGCACTTTTTATATGGATGGACGAATGGGGTATTGGAACACCAAGCCTTCTTATGATCACATCCATAGCCTTATGTGGCGGTATTCTTGGTGTGTTCTTTATGGTGCCCCTTCGAAAGGCACTTATTGTAAAGGAACATGAAGTTCTACCATTTCCCGAAGGTACTGCTTGTGCAGAAGTATTACTTGCTGGGGAAGAAGGTGGAAAAAAAAGCAGCCGCAACATTTACAGGACTAGGTATTGGTGCGGTTTACAAGCTTTTGACTGGGGGGCTAAAGCTGTTTCCTGACAGAGTTGAGATGAGTATTCCAGTCTATAAAAATGCAGCTATTGGTATGGACTGTTTACCTGCACTTCTTGGTGTAGGGTTCATAATTGGTCCGACACTTTCTGCGTATATGCTTGCAGGGGCTGTTTTAGGGTGGATTGTCTTAATACCCCTTATTAGTAATATTGGAAGTCTAGGTCATATTGTCATGTTCCCAGCAGATGTCCCTATTAGCGTTATGGACTACTGGGATATATGGGATATGTATATTCGATATATTGGTGCAGGTGCTGTTGCATTTGGGGGTATATTTGGACTAGTGAAGTCTTTGCCACTTATTGCTCAGACCTTTGCAGAAGCCATGAAGGACTATGCATCATCCGTTGGAGACGGAAGTACACTTAGAACAGACCGTGATATGAGTATGCGAGTTGTTTTATTCGGTTCACTTACTGTGGTTATTCTAATGGCAGTCTTGCCTTTTATTGAAGTTGGTTTTGGTGGTGCTGCTCTTATAGCCATATTTGGGTTTTTCTTTGCGACAGTGTCTTCGCGTATTGTTGGTCTGGTTGGATCGTCTTCAAATCCTGTATCTGGTATGACGATCGCAACACTGATTATAACAGGGATAATATATAAGGCAACGGGGAATGATGGTCAATCAGGAATGATTGCAACTCTGACAATTGGAGCGATTATCTGCATTATAGCGGCAATGGCTGGAGACACTTCCCAAGATTTAAAGACGGGTTTTCTTGTTGGTGCGACACCTTATCGTCAGCAGTACGGGGAACTTGTTGGTGCAGTGGCTTCTGCCCTTGCGATTGGAGTGGTGCTCACATGGCTTAACAATGCTTGGGGATTTGGGTCTTCGGAACTCCCAGCACCTCAGGCAACTCTAATGCGACTCGTTGTAGAAGGTGTTATTGGTGGAAATCTGCCATGGGCTCTTGTATTCACAGGTGTGGGCATAGGCATGGCATTAGAACTACTTGGACTGCCTGTTTTGCCTGTGGCTATTGGCTTGTACTTACCAATTCATTTATCAACACCAATTGTTGTTGGTAGCTTAATCCGAGGGTTTCTTGATAGAAAAAATGGATGAAGATGAAAGAACTGCAATCCGAGCGAAGTCCAAAGTTGAGTCAGGTGTTCTATATGCATCTGGACTAATAGCGGGTGAGGGGTTAGTGGGCATTCTTCTAGCTGTGTTTGCGGCTCTTGAATTTAATCTTGCTCTTGGTGTGAGCTTTGGCCCAATAGGAACATTGGCATTTTTCGGCATATTAACATACACATTAATGCGTTATTCAATATTTAGTAGGAATTATTAAAGACAGCATAGGAAAGATTGGATGGTTGTTATGAAAATCCATAAAGATGACAATTTTCTCGAGTTGATCCCCATTAGAACAGAAAAGATGAAGTGGCACGAGGACGAGAATGGACTCATTCATATTATGATCCCTCGTAAGGAAGCCATTGATCGACTTGTTCGTCTTTTTAAAAAGACACCTGATCAAATGCGTGTGGATTTAGATGAGATTGGCAGTAGAGCGTGGAAGCTTATGGATGGAAAGCGTACCATCGGAGAAATATGTGACTTGATGATAGAACATTTTGGGGATGATGTTGATCCTGTTTATGAAAGAGTCGGAACATACATAAACATCCTTAGAAACAATAAGTTCATTGTATTAAAAAAAGCGTAGGGGGAAGAAACATGACAGGTAAACTAAGTGGGCTTAAGCCCGAAGCGGTATTTAAACATTTTGAAGCGTTGACACAGATTCCAAGAGAGTCTGGCAATGAAAAAGCTGTTAGTGACTATCTTGTGAGATTTGGAGAAAATCTAGGTCTTGAAGTGATTCAAGAAGAGTGTCTGAATGTAATCATTAAGAAAAAAGGTACAAAAGGTTATGAAAATGCACCACATGTCATATTGCAGGGACATATGGACATGGTTTGTGTGAAACGTGAGGACCTAGAGTTTGACTTCTTAACAGACCCTATACCAGTTTTGGTTGAAGATGATTATGTTAAGACAGAGGGAACCACACTTGGAGCAGATAACGGTATTGCTGTAGCAATGGCAATGGCAATTATGGAAACACAAGATATACCTCACCCGCCTTTAACAGCTCTCATTACAGTTGCTGAAGAAACGGGAATGGATGGTGTTATTGGTCTTCGGTCTGAAAACATTTCTGGAGATATTCTAATCAACATTGACTCAGAAGAAGAAGGAACCCTGCTTGCATCTTGCGCTGGTGGAGTAAATAATATTGTAACACTTCCAACGAGTACGGTGTTTATTGCTCCAAAAGCATGTTACAAACTAAAAATCAAAGGCCTTCTTGGAGGGCATTCAGGTATGGAAATTAATCAAAACCGTGCGAATGCGATAAAACTTCTCGGCCGTGTTTTAGAAGAAATAAAGAAGAACGAAGGTATTGAAGTAATGCAAGTGGCTGGCGGAGACAAAATGAATGCCATTGCTAAGTATGCAGAGGCTTCAATTGCTGTGACAGACATTGATCTGGTGAGCTTTGATAGACTTAAAGAGCAAGTTACTAAACTAGAGTCAAAGTTCAAAATGGAATTTGAGACTTCAGATGGAGGTGTAGAGCTTGCGCTTGAACCTGTTCAAATCCCTGAAGGTGCTAAGGCGCTAAGTCGTGAATCTTTAGACAACATGGTTTCTATTTTAAGACTTATTCCTTATGGTGTTCAAACTATGTCAGCAAACATCGAAGGGCTTGTTGAAAGTTCAAATAATATAGGTGTTTTAACGATGCAGGAAGACCAAATTGAGTTTAGCAGTGCGGTAAGAAGTTCTGTAAAATCGTTAAAGGAAGAAATTAACGGTCGTATTGAAACGATTTGTTGTTTAACAGGTGCAAAAATGAAACTTGTCTCAGATTATCCAGAGTGGCCATATAAGGTTGACTCTCCAATTCGAGATTTAATGGGTAAGACATGGAAGAAGAAGTACGGAACAGACATTAAGGTTGACGCCATTCATGCTGGTCTTGAATGCGGTCTTCTCAAAGATAAGGTCGGAGACATTGACATGGTTTCAATGGGACCCAACCTATATGATGTACATACTCCAATGGAACGTATGAGTATTGGTTCTGTTGAACGTGTATATGATTTCTTAGTGGATGTACTTAAAGAAGTGAAGTAAAAAAAATATATAATTTGTATAAATACGAATCCCCGCACTTAATATGCGGGGATTTTCTCGTTAATCTAAAGGAATTTCAATAAAGAAATGGACACCATCTCCGGGGCGGCTCATTGCACGAACTGAACCACCAAGTTTTTCTGTTATAAGTGAATAAACAATGTGCATACCAAGCCCTGAATTTCCTTCAGTGCGTCTGGTTGTATAGAAAGGCTCAAATACATTGGAAAGAGTTTCCTCGTCCATACCTTTTCCATTATCTTTATAGTCGATAGACAACACAGTTCCCTTTATATCAATTTTAATGGAAATAAGACCCTGCATTGAATCATTAAATCCGTGATGTAAAGAGTTCATAATAAAGTTTGTGAAGATCTGTGAATAAATCCCTGGATAGGAACTAATACTCAGTGCATCTGGACACTCAATTAAAACAGTATGAGGTGTTCGTTTAAGTTCATTATGGAGACTAAGTAGTATTTCATCTATGTATTTTCGCAGGTTAAATAGTCTTCTCGTTTCACTAATTTGATCAGTAGCCAGATCTTTAATACTAAATATTAGGTTTGCTGCTCTGTCTAAATTTGAGAGAACAGTACTTGAAGCGAGTTGCGCATCTTGTAGGAATCTTTTGAATTCCCCTTTTGTGAGTTCGTTGTTTTCAAATTTTTCAAGAACCTTTGTTAAGGTTTGGTGAAGGTATGAGGCAGTGGTAACGCTGACCCCCATAGGTGTATTTATTTCGTGTGAAATGCCTGGAAGAAGTTCTGAAAGATATGCTTTCTGTTCAGAAATTACAAGCTTTTCTTGAGTGTCCTCAATGAGGTCTTTACTGTATTCTAGAGCTTTGGACTGCGTCGAAACGCGGGCTTGGAGCTCTTTGTTCAAAGCTTTAATTTCCTCTTCAGCCCGTTTTTGTAGGCTAATGTCTGTCCATATTGCGTGTAATAATCGTCTGTTATTGTCTGGAATATGGGTTAAAGAAATATCTACGGGCATAATTGTCCCATTAGTCGTCTTGTGGTACCACTCGAATCGGACACCACCATTTTTATAAGCCATTTGCATCATTTGTTGTGATTTTTGTACCGAAAGACTTCCATCAGGCTGGAATTCTGGTGAAAGATTCATAGGCGTAAGCCCAATGACACTTTCATCAGTTTCATACCCAAGCATTTTTACAGCGGCATCATTACACTCAATAATGACCTCGTTTTCAAGTAGAAGCATGGAGTTTGATGAGAGGGTAAAGAGCGTTCTATATTTAGCTTCACTTTCAATCCGCTTGAGTTCAGCTATTTTAAGGTCAGTTATATTTCTGCCTTCTGGTATGAGAAACTTAACCTCACCACTGGAATTTTTTACAGGTGTAATACTAAAATCCATATAATTGGGTACACCATTTTCGTCTTGATGTGTCGCTTCAAATCTTACATACTGCCCCTTTGCAGCGCGGTGAATACCAGATTTGAGTTTCTCTTGATATTCAGTGGAATGTGACCACCAGGGTGTGTCCCAAAAGTATTTTCCAATAACATCGGATGGTTTTGCACCGATCATTTTAAGACTTGTTGAGTTGGCTTCAAGTAATATACCATCAAGGTTTGTAAGTCCAATAAGTTGATATGTATTATTGAATATTGCCGCAAATTTTTCCTCTGAGTTGGCAAGCGCTTCTTTGGTAAGTAGGAGGTTTGTGACGTCAGTAGAGAAACTGCACATGCCATACATAAATCCAGTATCGTCATAAAGAGGGAATTTTGTTGAATGATATTTGTGAATACCATCATCTAGTTTAAGAGATTCGTCATAAGAAATTGATTTTTCATTTTCAACGACCTGCATATCTAATGTGCGTGACAATTTTGCAATTGAATTTGGAAGGACATCCAGATCTTTTTTACCGTAAATATCAAATTTATTGACTTGAAGCAGAGCTTCATACTCAATGTTGACATAGAGATACCGCCCTTCTTTGTCCTTTATATAGATAGCAGAAGGGATATGGTCTAGGATGTTTGGTGATGAAGCGTATATGTTTTTTGTAGAGTTGTTGTTCTCAATAGTATTATGTGACATACATTTTCCCCTTATTTTATCGTTTCCGGTAATAAATACCCGAATTTGCCACAAACTCACAGCATTTCTAGCAGATTTTGCGTATTTTATCGAAAAATGTCGAAAGGTGTTTGGTCAAATAGAGATTTGCATAGGTGGCCAGCTATGATAGAATAATGGATGATAAATATATAAGGAGGACTGGATGAAGATGACTAAAGAAAATAAGCGTCCAGACGCTGAAACTGTAGACACTGCCAATGAATCGGAATTTCGATCGAGGAACTTCATTCAGCAGATTATTGATGAAGATATGAAATCCGACAAATATGGTGGTCGGATACATACAAGATTCCCACCGGAGCCAAATGGATACCTGCATATTGGTCATGCAAAGGCGATCTGCATTAACTTTGGCATTAAATCGGAATTTAGCGGAAAGTGTAATCTGCGATTTGATGATACAAACCCAGTAAAAGAAGATACAGAGTATGTAGAAGCGATCCAAGAAGATGTAAAATGGCTTGGATTTGAATGGGACAACCTGTTCTATGCATCAGACTATTTCGGAAAAATGTATGAGTATGCTCAGATTTTAATCAAAAAAAAGGTCTAGCATATGTATGTGATTTAACACCTGAGGAAACACGTGAATACCGTGGTGACTTTAAGACACCTGGTAAGAACAGCCCATTCAGGGAACGATCTGTTGAAGAGAATTTGGACCTGTTTGAACGTATGAAAACAGGTGAATTCCCAGATGGTTTACGTGTACTTAGAGCTAAAATCGATATGACTTCGCCTAACTTAAATATGCGTGATCCAGTTCTGTACAGAATCTCGCATAATACACATCATAACACTGGTGACGAGTGGTGTATTTACCCAATGTACGATTATGCTCATCCAATTGAGGATGCAATTGAAGGTGTTACACATTCCCTGTGTTCACTGGAGTTTGAGAATCACAGACCTTTATATGACTGGGTTCTTAAAGAGATAGGCGTATGGCCTACTCCACCAAGACAGATCGAGTTTGCACGTCTTAATATGACAAACACTTTAATGAGTAAAAGATACATTCGAGCACTTGTTGAAGACGGTACACTAGACAGCTGGAACGACCCACGCCTTCATACACTTTCAGGACTACGCCGTAGAGGTGTGACACCTGAAGCTGTTAAGAACTTTATTGAAGAGGTTGGTGTTTCTAAGTCAAATAGTGTTGTTGATTCGGAGAATCTTGACCATTTTGTACGTGAAGATCTCAAAATGAAGGCACCAAGAGCAATGGCAGTTATTGACCCTTTAAAGGTTGTTATTACAAACTACCCTGAAGATGAAACTGAAATGCTTGAAGCTGGACTGAATCCTGATAATCCTGAAATGGGTTCGCGTCAGATTCCTTTTGGTCGTGTTATTTATGTTGAGCGTGAAGACTTCATGGAAGAGCCTGTGAAAAAATTCTTCCGCCTTTTCCCAGGCAATGAAGTGCGCCTGCGTCATGCATACTTTATTAAATGTAATGAAGTGATTAAAGATGAAGAAGGTAATGTGGTTGAACTACATTGTACTTATGACCCTGAAACAAAGTCAGGTTCTGGCTTTACAGGACGTAAAGTTAAAGGCACACTGCACTGGGTTGCAGAAGCGAATCATATCGATGCAGAAGTTCGCCTTTACGATCACCTTCTAGTTCAAAATGATGAGGGGGAAGATGTTGTTAACCCGAACTCTTTAGTAAGATTAGAAAGCTGTAAATTGGAACCGTACTTTGGTCAATCAAAGCCAGGAGATAAATTCCAGTTTCTACGTCATGGATTTTTCTGTGAAGATTCTAAGGTTTCAACTGATGAGAAAAAAGTATTTAATAGAATTGTTTCTTTGAAGAGTTCTTGGAAAAAGAAGTAATAACTAATTTATATAATTAAAGCGATAGACTCATGTGTACAAAAACATGAAGTGCTGTCGCTTTTTTTATTTTTTTGAACCAGAGGGTAACCTATATGTTTATTACAGAAAAAACGTAAGTAGAATAAAGTGAACTGAAATCGTCTAGTTTCAATTGGTTGAGCAGTTGTTCATTTGTTAAAAGTTGAACTATTAGGTACGATATACGGAAAATGAGTTGACGTGATAATAAATATCATTTAAAATCAATTTGTACGTGCTGATATTGATAATCGATATCAAGCGAAGTTAGTGCACTACTGCTTTGCAATTACATAATTTAATGGAGGAAAACATGAAAAAATTTATTACACTGGCACTCGCACTAATGATGGTTGCATCAGTCCTAGCAGGTTGTGCTGCACCAGCTGAAGAAGCAGTTCAAGAAACTGTGTCTGAAACAGTTGAGCAGTCCGCAGAAGAGTCAACAGAAGAAACGAACAATGAGCCAGTTGAAGCTGGTGTTGTTAATCTATACACAGATCGTCACTACGATACGGATGCTGAGCTGTATGCCAAGTTCACAGAAAAAACAGGTATTGAAGTTAATGTAATTAAAGGCAAAGGCGATGAACTCATTGAACGTATGACACGTGAAGATGCAGATACAGAAGCAGACTTACTTATTACTGCTGATGCGGGCAGACTTTTCAGAGCAAAAGATGCTGGTCTACTTCAGGTTGTTGAAAGTGATGTAGTAAACGAAAATGTGCCTTCGAATTTGAGAGACAAAGACAGTAACTGGATCGGTCTTACAAAGCGTGCTCGTGTTATTGTGTATGCAACAGACCGTGTGACACCAGACATGTTATCTACATATGAAGATCTTACAGATGAAAAGTGGGCAGGCAAAATATTAGTTCGTTCTTCTTCTAACATCTACAATCAGTCACTTCTAGCATCTTTTATAGAAGTAAAGGGTGAAGAAGAAACGAAAGAATGGGCAGCGGGTCTTGTGAATAACATGGCACGTGAACCACAAGGTAATGATAGAGCCCAAGCCACAGCAGTTGTAGCAGGTGAAGGTGATCTTGCTATTATGAACACATACTACATTGGTAAAATGATTAATTCAGAAAACCCTGAAGAAGTAAATGTTGCAAACAACGTTGGCATTTTCTTCCCGAATCAAGAAACCACTGGAACACACATAAACGTAAGTGGTGCTGGTCTTGCTAAACATTCAAAAAACAAAGAGAACGCTGTTAAGCTTATTGAGTTTTTAACATCCGAAGAGGCTCAAGGACTATATTCAAGTGCTAACTATGAGTACCCTGTAAATCCAAATGTTGAGCCTTCAGATCTTCTTAAGTCATGGGGTGCGTTTAAGTCTCAAGATATTAATCTGTCTGTTTTAGGTGACAATAACCTAAGAGCAGTTGAAATTTTTGGTGAAGTGGATTGGCAATAGGAAACACCTTTAGTCAGATTTAGAGGGAAAAAATGAAAAGAAAAGCAGATATATGGTCGAAGCTGGCAAACGTCAGCATCGGCCTGCTTTTACTTCCGATAATTGTTCTTGTGTATAATCTTTTATTCGGTGGTGGAAGCGATAATTGGGAGCATATTAGAGAGTATATGTTAAATAAGTACATGATGAACACGGTGCTGATAGTTGTGTTCACTGCACTGTGTACTGGTATTATAGGTATGAGTTTAGCCTGGCTGGTAACTGTGTTTGAGTTTCCGATGAGGAATGTGTTAAAGTGGGGGCTTATGTTGCCACTTGCAATACCAGCATATATTGGATCATACACATACCATGGACTTTTAACATACACTGGTGTTATTCAAACATTCCTAAGAAATGAATTGGGACTAACCCTAAGTCAAAAGTACTTTAACATCATGCATTTGCCTGGTGTCATTTTTATATTCACTATTTTCTTGTATCCATATGTATATACGGTAACACGTGCTTTTCTATCAAGGCATACGGCATCGTTAATTGAAAGTGCACGTGTGCTTGGGCATAGACCTGCAAAAATATTTTTCACAGTGATTGTGCCACTCACTAGGGGTGCTGTTATTGGTGGTGTGAGTTTAGTGATTATGGAAGTCTTAAATGACTATGGCGTTGTGACATATTACGGAGTGCCTTCGTTTAGCACAGCAATTTTTTTTAAAGCGTGGTTTTCAATGGGAGATGTAAATGCTGCCATTAGACTGTCAGCCATTTTAATGGTATTTGTATTTGTTACATTAGCGGGTGAGCGTTTTATAAGAGGCAGACGTAAGTATAGTATGACAACAACAAAACAAAGAAGTATGATTCTTATACCGCTCACTGGATGGAAAAAAATATGCGGCTTCATTGTATGCAGTGTCAGTTTTCACAGTAGGGTTCATTGTACCTGTGGTGCAACTTCTCCACTGGACTTATTTATCTCGTGAAAGGTTATTTTCCTCTGAACTTATTGAGCTTGTGGGGAATACACTCTTTGTTTCAGTAGTATCTACAGTAATAATATTAGTTATTGCAATAATAGTTGCCAACCATAACAGACTTTCGGATTCAAAGCTGGCAAAGTTTCATTCGGGTGCAGTTTCATTAGGATATTCCATTCCAGGTGCTGTTATATCAGTAGGTGTAATTATACTTTTTATTGGACTGGATAGATTTTTATCACCTGTATATAAAGAATGGTTTCATTTGAATAAGACACTGGTGCTTAGCACAAGTCTTGTTATGCTACTGTTTGCATATGTTCTCAGATTCCTGGCCATTGGTTACAATAACGTGGATTCTGGACTAAGTAAAATTGGGCGTAAATATCATGAAGCTTCTAGAATGCTTGGGCGAAACAGCGTTCAAACCTTTTTTGAGGTAGACTTGCCTATGATTCATCCAGCTCTTATTGGAGCATTTGTCATGGTGTTTATAGACATGTTGAAAGAGTTGCCATTAACTTTGATTTTAAGACCCTTTAACTTTGACACATTAGCAACAAAGGCCTTTGAATACGCCAATGATGAAATGATCCATGAAGCAGCAATACCTTCAATCTTAATTATAGTAATAAGTCTTTTGCTAATATTTGTGCTTCAAAAGTATCAGGCAAGGATGAGGAGGAAAAACCGTGCACTTGCAGATTAGTGATATAGATTTTAAATATAAAAATACCGATGTTCTTATTCTTAATAAGGTTTCGTTTGGAATGAAAGAGGGAGAACTGCTTGCTATTGTTGGCGAAAGTGGATCGGGAAAAAGCACAACACTTAGGGTTATAGCTGGACTTGAAACCCCGATTACGGGTGAAATTTCAGTAGGCGGAAAAGTGTTTCTCGATTCGAAACATAACTTGCTTCCAGAACAACGTGATCTAGGTATGGTTTTTCAAGATTATGCACTATTTCCCCATTTAACTGTAGAAAAAAACATTATGTTCGGATTAGAAAAAATGAATCGTTCTAACAAGCAAAAGCGTGTAAATGAAATGTTGTCCCTAATTGATCTAACAGGCCTTGGGAAGAGGTATCCCCATGAGTTGAGCGGCGGCCAACAGCAACGTGTGGCACTTGCTAGGGCTTTGGCTCCACAGCCCAAACTCCTTTTAATGGATGAACCCTTTAGTAATTTAGACGCAAATTTGCATGACAAAATTAGAAATGAACTAGAGAGTATTATTAGAAAGGCAGGCATTACAACCATTTTTGTAACACATAACAAGGAAGATGCACTGGAAAGTGCTGACCAGGTAATTGTTATGGAAAATGGATGTATTGTTGATCGCGGAGTGCCTTCTGAGGTATTTATGCGTAAAGAGAATGCGATTGAGTAATTAATGCAGAAAGAAACGAATAAATTAGATAAGCGTTAACAGATAAGAACAAAATAGAACAGAAATAAGAAGACCTTGGCTAAAAAAGTTGAGGTCTATTTTAATTGCAGTAGTATTGAGGTTTAACAAATCACAATTGTATATACTGACTATACGTAAGTATTATATAATAGATCACATAGTACTAGGTATATTAAAGTTAGTCTGGTGATTGTATGATAGAGTTTTTCTTAAAATTTGATATAAACTTTTTTTCGGTGATACTGCTAATGTTAATTGTATTAATTATGTCGCAAAGACGGGATACAATGAGTTATTCAAGTAGACTGTTTAAGTTACTAATCTTTGTGAATATATATATGCTTATTATGGAAGTTGTTTCTTGGAAGTTCGATATGCTGACAGGCACTTTTAATTGGTACGCAAATTACATGTCAAATATGGTATTTGGGTGGTCAACACCAATGATAACATGTGTATGGGCCAGTTACATTGACTACAGAATGTTTGGATCGATGGAAAGGCTTAAACGCAGATGGTATTATATTCATCCGATGATTGCAAACACAGTTCTTTTTGCTATTAACGTATTCACGCCAATAATATTTAGCGTTAATTCAGAGAATGTTTACAGCCGAGAATCATATATGTGGTTAATTGTATTGATAAACAGTGCAACACTATTTTACATTTGTCATTTAGCTTATACAAATCGGTCAGTTATTCAAAGAAGAATCATATACGCTGTGCTGATGTTTGTATTTTTACCAGCAATTACAGCAGGTTTGCAAGTCGTACTGTATGGCGTCTTTGTTTTATGGCCGATGATGGCAGTCACCCTTGTTATTACTTACATATACTTAGAAACAGCCTCAACGTCGTTTGATTACTTAACAGGCCTTTATAGTCGCTTGAGGGTTGATGAGTACATTGACTATATGATTGGCACGAATCAAGCGTTTGGTGTCATAATGCTGGATTTAAATGATTTTAAGAAGATTAATGACAATTACGGTCACCACAAAGGTGATGGTGCACTGGTGATATTCTCAAATGCCTTAATGAAGGTGTTTAGCTCAGAAAAAATGACTGCAAGATTTGCAGGAGACGAATTTCTTGTTATAACGAAGAAGTTGACTGAAATGGATATTGTAATGTACAAACAAAAAACTTTCAGAGTCAGTGCGTGATAGTATTGAAAATTCTGGTGTTGAATATGATGTTAAGTTTAGTTGCGGGTACTGCTCAACTGATGAGCTTGAGACCCTTTCCTATGAGACAATAATTAACCGTGCAGATGAACGAATGTACGCAGAAAAGTTTGAAAGTAGACTGGAAAAATCATAAGAAATCTTTTACTCTAGGGTAAATAGAAGGTGCCGTATAACCTAATGCGGCACCTTATTTATTGTATTCATATGAATTTAAACTAAGCATGGCTATCAAACTATATATCAAGAGCAATGTTTGAGATTTGTTTTGAGTGTGTATGATCGACTTCAAATGTTAGGAAGAAAACACCTTCCTCATTATATTCATTTTCCATAATCATCTCAATTGATACCCGAACAGGTCCTGATGGATTATCATATCCAACAATGTGATAGTATTTTACGTTATGAAAGAGGTTGATGTCAATCTCAGCCTCAGTCCTATTATCGTTAGGAAGAATGCGATCATTTTCAACACGATAAGTCTCGTTGATGAACCGCTCAATGATTTCCTGATCGTTTTCTATAAGTGCATTACAAAATTCAAAAATATCATTTCGCTCTTGTTCAATTGAGTTCTCACGAGATGTTAACAAGGTTATCTTTGTTCTAAGCTCAATAATTTCACGAGACAAGTCCTTTATTTCTTGGTCATAATCGTTGAGAACTCTAGTTAAACTTTCTTCAGACTCTTGGGTGTCTTTAAGAAACTGAAACTTAAAACTGAGAAAATCACTATTTGTGACATTGTCTTGATTTAATTGTTGAACCCTTAATTCTGTGTATCCAAATAGCAAAAGTGTTAGACATACGAGTAGTATTATATTCAGCTTCATACAGACCGCCTTCCTCCAAAAAGATAATACCATAAATTACAATAATATACATCAATAATATTAAAATCTTATGCTAAAACAAGATCAATTTGGTATAATTAAAAAAGAAATGTTTTGGAGAGGAGAATTCACATGCATAATGCAATAATGAAATACAATTTCAAACCTGAAAGACTGGAAGAAGCTGTTCGTATCTGGAAGTCTGGTGTTGCTGATAAAATTGGAAAACAGCCAGGTTTTATTCGTGTGCAGTTTTACACTCAGCCAAATGGCGAAGCTTTGGCTATTGGTTCATGGGAGTCGAAAGAAGATGCCGATACCTTCATGAAGACAGGTGTTTTTGCAGATATAATAAAAACATTTGGTGACTGCATGCAAGACCAACCAAGGGGTGGAGAGTACAGCCTGGTTTATTTCGAACAGGTGTAGTCTTTACATTCCAATCAAGGCACGTTATAATGACCTTGATTTCATATAATCGCATAACACGCTGCTGGGGGTGCCAATATTGGCTGAGAGGGACATGTGTCCTAACCCTTTGAACCTGATTTCGTTAAAACGAACGTAGGGATAGCTGCAATTGGTAGACTGATTTTGCGCGCATATTCTTTAACGTTATTTAACGTTAATGGATATGCGTTTTTTTCTTTTTATGCGGCAAATTTTGCGTTATACTGCGTTACTTGCGCCTTGTCTAACACAAAATATTCTCGCCTAAAACGAATCGTAGATTAGGTTAACTGTTGTTGTACAAAACAAGAGTTGTTGCCAAGCTCTCCCGGTGTGTTTATGAAGATGCTATTTTTAGAAGACATAGGAGGTTATTCATGATCATTAACGGGAAGAAACGAGAATTTCCAAATGGAACAAGCATTATGGAAATGCTTTCAACACTTAATTTAGATGCTGAGAAGGTTGTTGTAGAGGTTAACCAAAGCATTATAGACAAGGGGCTGTTTTCTCAACATGCACTAAACACCGGTGACAAAATAGAGATCATTGCATTTGTTGGTGGTGGCTAATGAAGATTTATTTGAATGAAGAGTTAATAAATATAGGCAATGTGAAGTCAGCGTATGAAATAAGAGATAAACATAAGTCAGATGCAGATATTGTTATACTCAATGGATTTATTATAAAGTCTGATCATGTACTAAAAGAAAAAGATCATGTTGTGCTTATCAAACGCGGGGAAGTACCTGCAAAGGAGGACATGGAAGCCTTAATGATGTCTCGGCATACCGTGGGTGTACACCAAAAGGTGAAATCGGCGACTGTAGCGGTTTGTGGCCTTGGTGGACTAGGGTCCAATATTGCAGTTGCACTTGCAAGAATTGGTGTTGGAAAAATGATACTAATTGATTTTGATGTTGTAGAGCCGAGTAATTTGAATAGACAGCATTATATGATCCCGCATATTGGTATGAAGAAAACGGATGCGATTAAAACTCAGCTCATGGATATTAACCCATTTATAGAAGTGATAACACATGATGTGTTTTTGGAAGAGCAGAATCTAATCGATTACATTGGCAATGCAGATATTGCTGTAGAAGCGTTCGATGGGCCTAACTCAAAAGCAATGATGGTATCTACTTGGAGACGTAATAGACCCAACAGACCTATTGTGGCTGCATCGGGTGTTGCAGGTTATGAGTCAAGCAATACGGTAGAAACAAGAAAAAATGATGGAAGGTGTCTACATAGTTGGAGACCTTACTTCAGAGGCAAAAAATAGGACAAGGGTTAATGGCACCTAGAGTGGCAGTTGCGGCTGGGCATCAGGCGAATATGGTGTTGCGACTTATCATGCAAACGGATAGCGTGTAAAAAGGAGAATACAAATGGATAAATTAATCATTGGTGGTCAAGAGTTAAATAGCCGTCTATTAATAGGTACAGGTAAATTTCCATGTAAATCAATCATCCCTAAAGTTGTTGACTCATGTAAGACTGAAGTTGTAACAATGGCTCTACGCCGAGTGGATATAGATTCTAAGGAAGAAAACATCCTTGAATATATTCCAAAGCATATTACACTTTTACCGAACACATCTGGAGCAAGAACAGCTGAGGAAGCAGTCCGAATTGCTAGACTTGCTAGGGCAATGGGTGCTGGCAACTGGGTTAAAATAGAAGTGATTTCAGATATGAAGTACCTTTTACCAGACAATCTAGAAACCATAAAAGCAACTGAAATTCTAGCAAAAGAAGGTTTCGTTGTTTTGCCGTATATGAGCCCTGATCTGATGGATGCAAAGCGTTTAGTTGAGGCGGGTGCGGCTACGGTCATGCCACTGGGGGCTCCGATTGGAACGAATAGAGGTATTCGTACAAAGGAAATGACTCAGATTATTATTGATGAGATTGATATTCCTGTAATTGTAGATGCAGGTATTGGTAAACCGTCTGATGCTGCCCAAGCTATGGAAATGGGGGCAGATGCAGTTCTTGTGAATACTGCAATTGCTACAGCTGAAGATCCGATCATGATGGCAAAAGCATTCAGCATGGCTGTTGAAGCGGGTCGAATTGGATACCTTGCAAAAATGGGAGCAATGAATAAGCTAGCCCAAGCGTCATCCCCTTTAACTGGGTTTTTACGTGAGGGTGGGGCATAATGAGCACATTTATTGGCGAAATTCAGCGGTTTGATGAAACAAAGTTCAAAAACGCACTGGATAATGCAAGCGAACATGATGTTCATCGTGTCTTAAGTAAAAGAGTGATTGAACTTGAAGATATGGCTGTCCTTTTGTCAAAAGCGGGGGATCGTTGTATAGAGGATATGGCTCAAAGGGCACACCAGAAAAGAACACAGCATTTCGGAAAGGCCGTTGTCTTATATACACCCCTTTACCTTGCGAATCATTGTGTAAATGGGTGTACATACTGTGGGTATAATGTGCATAACAAAATCGACAGGCACATTTTATCCACAGAAGAAATTGAAACAGAGGCAAAAGCAATTGCGGCTACAGGGTTAAAACATATTCTGATTTTAACAGGGGAGTCGTCACACCACACACCTGTGTCCTATATAGTGGATGCTGTGAAAATCCTTAGAAATCATTTTGAATCCATTTCCATTGAAATATATCCTTTAACGGAAGAAGAATATGCTCAAGTGATTGAAGCGGGAGCAGACGGTCTGACAATATATCAAGAAGTGTATAATCCGACTGTGTATGAAGCGGTTCACGTATCTGGGCCAAAGAAAAACTATGACTTTAGGCTTAATGCGCCTGAAAGAGCTGCAATGAACGGAATACGCTCTGTGAATATTGGTGCACTTCTTGGTCTTGATGATTGGCGTCTTGAAGCATTTAAAACAGCTTGGCACGCTTATTATCTTCAAAAGAAGTACCCAGAGTTAGAACTGGGTGTGTCTATGCCACGTATTAGACCATGTGTTGGAGGGTATCAGGTAGACCATCCTGTAGATGACAGAGCTTTTGTGCAAATTATGTTGGCATTAGGGTGTTTCCTTCCATCAGTTGGAATTACAATATCAACAAGGGAACAAGCAGATTTTAGAAACCATCTTGTTCCTCTAGGTGCGACGAAACTGTCGGCAGGTGTATCAACCGCTGTGGGTGGACATTCTAAAGATGAGGAAGCGTCAGAAGCACAGTTCGAAATATCAGATACAAGAACGGTTGAAGAAATGAAGTCCTTCCTACTGTCTATTGGATACCAACCAGTTTTTAAAGACTGGTTTGACATGCAAGATATTCGCATGGAAAAAGGTTAATGCATGTTGACACTAATAACCAATAGACACATTTGTGGGGAAGAAAACTTTATAGAAACAGTTGTTGAAGCGATTCGAGCAGATGTTGATCAGGTCATTCTACGTGAGAAAGATTTTGATACAATGGCACTTATTGATTTTGGCAAGGTATTTAAATCGGTAATGAAGCCGCAACAGTGTTTGATCATACATTCAGACATAGAAGCGGCAAAGGCACTAACAGCAGAGGGTGTACAGTTGACTTATAATGTTTTTATGAGTATGTCTCTGACGGAAATACACTCTTTAATAGAAGAAACAGGATTCAAATTAGGTGTAAGTGTCCATAGTTTTGATGAGGCAATAGCGGCTGAAGCTCATGGCGCAAGCTATTTATTGGCAAGCCATGTGTTTGATACAGAGTGTAAAGCAGGACTGCCTGGACGCGGTGTTTCTTTTATCAAAGAGATATGTGCTGGTGTAGACATTCCTGTGATTGGGCTTGGTGGTATAGACTCTGGGAATGCCCATGAGGTTATTTCGGCGGGTGCATCTGGTGTTGCGGTTATGTCTGGGATTATGGGGGGGGCAAAAAAACGTTTATATGGCAACAAATAGACTAAAAAATCAACTGAACAAAGGTGATTAAGGCTTTGATAACTTAGCGGTTTAATTCTTTTCTTTAAGTGTATTTTGGATTTTTTCTTTAGTCCTTTGAAAAAAAAATTCACATTGTGTATAGAAGAACACTGCGCGAAAGCGTAGTGTTTTTTCATTTATTTATACAACTTTATAAAATTTTTTAAATTTGCTTTATTGGAGGTTTAAGCTTGTCTTCTATACTGTGATCATAAGTTAAGAGAACAACATAAATAAACAAGCAAAAGTTGAATATAACTCTCATACAAAAGCAGAATTTAGGAGGCAGTAAAATGAATAAGATCAAAACACTTTATGACGTGGTACAAACACTTAAGGCTCAAGAAAAGTTTGTTGGAAATGGCACTGTGAAAGTGACTAAAGATAAGGAAGCTGTGTTTGAAGCAGAGAAGACATTTGAAAAAGACATTGCAAATGGCACTATGAAAGGTAAAATCAAAACGGAAGTTCAGCATGATGGTGTGAAACTGAAAAATGAGTCTGAATTTGAGTTCGATAAGAATTCTTGTGGTGGTCATGGTTTTGGTGGTCATCATGGTATGGGCATGAGAAAGCATATGATGCACGGCCGAGGTCATGGATGCCATGGACACCAAGGTCGATTCAACTCTGAGGAGTCTTGCGAAGACGGTAAAGGTTTCCATCAAAGAGGTGGTGGTTTCCCAATGAAACGTAAGCTTGATAAAATATCAATGATGTTTGATCTACTGAACAGACTTGAAATCACTGAATCTGATAATGGTGGTAAGGATTTAAAACTAGAAATATCTTTAAATGACATGCCTGAGGAAATGCGTCGTCATATGAAAATGCATATGATGCATGGCAAAGCACATGGCCCACACGGAAAACACTTTAGTGATTTTGAATCAGTAGAAGACATAAAAGTAAGAATTGATGGTAATGTTGATGATTCCAATAAAATAAAAGCACTTCGAATTAACATGAATGGTGTTTACCTCGATACTGAAGAGTCATCTCATACTATTGATTTAACAGCTCAAATGTCATTAGACTAAAATGTGAATGATAGTAAGTGTATTTAAGTACATTTGAATAGATACAAACTTAAGGCCTGCCGACTCTATGATCCGGCAGGCCAATTCAGTATAATGGTAGTAAGAAACCTCGAGGGGGGGGCAGTACCATGAGAAAAAATCGTTGTCAGCATCGACACTTTGTCGACAATATAGAAAGGCATCACCAAAATTGGAGTCAAGACAGAACACATAATGGCAAGAAACATGGAAAACAGCATGGCAAAGAGTATAGCAAACACTATGGACACCACAAAGAGTTTACGCGGTATCGTCGTATTCTGCATATTGTTCCAATTATTATTCTGCTGCTTATAGTTTTAATGACTGCATTACTTTACAGGTGGAGTGGACGAGAGAATTTCACCACTCTCATATTAGGGCTATTTGGTTTCTTGATTGTAAAAGAAATTCTTCAGGCCCTGTTTTTTAAAAGAATCTCAAGACGGTTTATTGAGCCGCTTATTAATCTCAAAACAGGATTTGATATTATAGGAGATGGTGACTACTCGATTCGCGTTCAGGAAGTTCACCACGGTGATATGAGACAACTGTTTCGATCATTTAACGCAATGGCTGAAAAGCTAGAGGAAAATGAGGAAATTAAAAAACAATATGAAGAGAATCGAAAACTTCTTATCGCAAACATATCCCATGACTTAAAAACCCCGATCACAACTGTGGGGGGCTATCTTGAGGTTATGGAAGAAGGTGTGGTTAAAGACCCAGAAAAACTGTACAAGTATATTCAAGTAATGAAAAATAATACAGATTATATGAACAAGCTCATTGATGATTTGTTTTTATATTCCAAACTGGATATAGACCAGGTTCAATTTGATTTTGTTAATGTGAACGCTAAAGACTTTTTAAACGATATGATGGAAGAGTTTCATATTGCTATGACTGACGTAGGATTTGAGTTTAACTATAATAATGAGATTTCTCCTAGTGCAATGCTATATACTGATGGTAAGAGACTTCACAGAGCTATAAAAAATATAGTCGACAACTCTGAAAAGTATGCAAAAGTTGATGAAAAACCTAAAATTGATATCGAGATGTTTTCAAGTGAAGGATTTTTGACAATAAAATTTAGAGATTTTGGTCCTGGAATTCCTGACGACAAGATCTGTAATGTATTCGATAGGTTCTTTAGGGTTGACGATGAACGTACGAAGAATCTAAATAGTACGGGTTTAGGTCTAGCAATAACAAAGGAATTAGTTGAGGCCCATAATGGACTGATTGTTGCTGGTAATCATAATGATGGAGGTGCGATATTTTTTTGTCCAGTTGCCACTTCTTAACGTGAAGGAGGTGTTGTCGTGAAAAAAAATACTCGTTATTGAAGACGATACAGATATAGCAGAACTGGAGAAAGACTATTTAAATCTAAATGGATTTGATGTAGATCTTGAAGCAGATGGTATAAAAGGATTAAAGCTAGCCTTAACAGGTGCCTATGATCTTATCATAGTTGATTTAATGCTGCCAGGAATGAGTGGATATGATATTGTAAAAGCCATTAGAAACGAGATGGAGATACCTCTTCTTATTGTATCTGCAAAGACGGAAGACATAGATAAAATTAGGGGTTTTGGTAGTGGAGCAGACGATTACATGACAAAGCCATTTAGTCCATCTGAACTTGTTGCTAGAGTAAATACACACATTTCTCGATATGAAAGACTCTCACACCAAGTCAAAAAAGACGACAAGCTTCATTTAAAGGGGCTTGAAATCCATCAAGGTTCTAGAAGGGTACTTATTAATGGAAAAGAAGTACAATTTACAACAAAGGAGTTTGATCTACTCCTGTTTATGGCACAAAACGCTAATATAGTGTTTAGCAAAGAACAACTTTACGACAGAATATGGGGCGAAGATGATTTTGGCGACACAGCAACTGTTGCTGTCCACATTCAGAAGATACGTAAGAAGATCGAAAAGAACCCAAGTGAACCAGCGTATATAGAAACTGTATGGGGAGCAGGGTACAGAATGAACCCAATTTAGATGAGGACTACAGGTATAGATGTAGTTCTATAATAGAAAAGAAGGATATAAAGGTGTTTGAGTGGCTCAAGTATCTTTATATCCTTCTTTTTTCATGTATATTGCGATTTTTTTCAGCTTTCTAGTGGGTACATGGTGTTCCCTAATAGAGCGCGTTCAACAAATTGAAGCAATTATGCCTATAAACAGTAATTTTGATCTATTGCAAGAAAGGTTACAAAACTTGAATAGAATTATACGAAAACCGAATTTGTGACAACATTCAGAACAATCAATGTGTGAATTACGAAAATGAAACAATATCCTAAACGTCATAAATGTTAACAGAATGTTAATTCGCCTCTCTTTCTGTTAAATCAACACTTTTGGGTAATTGGACCCATATAATGGGTTTGGCATCGGCTGAAATGTTAACAAACTGTCAACAACTTTATTAATTTTGTTACATATTAATTAACGATAATTAAGAACTCTTGTAACCCTTGCTACAAGAGGCGTATAAGGGCAGGAAAACGATTCGCAAACAGGTTGCTATTGCGCTCAGAGCCTATTCCCCGTAATATGGAACCCAGCGAGGGAGTCGTCTGATCGAATTGTTTGAAAATTCACTGGATTGCGATTCGGTAATTTATTTCGGCAGATTAGCGACAATAACCCCGAATGTTTATCTGAAATGTTGAACGGGCCCGAAAACAACATGATGTGAACTTATATGCTTGAGGAGGAGAGTACAACATGTTTAACAAGAAACTAGTTACAATCCTGTCTGCGATGCTTATCCTAGTTATGGCTCTTACTGGCTGTGCTGGCGGTAACACGGACACTGCAACATCATCTACTGGTGAAACTGCAGAGGTTAAAGACACGATCATTATTGCACAAGGTGCAGATGCAAAATCTCTAGATCCACACGCTACAAATGACCAACCATCATCACGTGTATCTAAGTCAATCTACAGCCGCCTGGTTGAAATGAACGAAGAAATGGAAATCGTTCCTGGTGCTGCAGAGTCATGGACTTACGTAAATGACACTACTGTTGAATTCAAACTACGTGAAGGCGCAATGTTCCACAATGGTGAAGAACTTAAAGCGTCTGACGTTAAGTTTACGCTAGATAGAATGATGGCTTCTAAAAAAAGTTGCTCACATCATCGAAGCGGTAACTGGCGTTGAAGTAATCGACGATTACACTGTACAGGTTATGACAGAAGAGCCATTTGGTCCTCTACTTTCACACCTAAGCCACACTGCTGCATCTATCCTAAATGAAAAGGCTGTAACTGAAGCTGGCGATGACTACGGTCAAGCACCAGTTGGTACTGGCCCTTACAAATTCGTTTCTTGGACTGCTGGTGACAAGATCACTCTTGAAAGCTTTGCAGAGTACTTCGCTGGCGAAGCTACTATCAAGAACGTAGTATTCAGAAACATCACTGAAGGTACTAACAGAACAATCGGTCTTGAAACTGGCGAAATCGACGTTGCTTACGACATCGAGCCAATTGATAAGAACCGTGTTGCAGAGCATGATAACCTACAACTTGTAGAGTCACCATCTCTATCTTACGCTTACATCGGTATTAACACGACTAAAGGTCCTCTAGCAGACGTTAAAGTACGTCAAGCGATCAACTACGCAATCGACGTTCCAACGATCATCGATGTTGTACTTGAAGGCGCTGGCGAGCTATCTAACTCTCCAATCGGTCCTCGTGTATTTGGTCACAACCCTGACGTTGATGCTTACGGTTACGACGTAGAAAAAGCTAAGTCACTTCTTGCTGAAGCTGGTCTAGCTGACGGATTTGAAACTACAATCTGGACTAACGATAACCCAGTTCGTATGCAAATCGCACAAATCGTACAAGCACAACTTCTTGAAGTTGGTATCAACTGTACTATTGAGCCACTTGAGTGGGGTTCATACCTAGAGAGAACTGGCAAAGGCGAACATGATATGTTCATCCTAGGCTGGACTACTGTAACTGCTGATGCAGATTACGGTCTATACGCTCTTTACCATTCTTCACAGCACGGTGGTGCTGGTAACCGTGACTTCTACACTAACGCAGAAGTTGATGAGCTACTAGAAGAAGGTCGTACAGCTACAGATGCTGAAGCTCGTAAAGAAGCTTACGCTAAGGCTCAAGAAATCATCGTTTCTGAATCACCTGACGTAATGCTTTACTACGGAACTCAAAACATTGGCGCTCAAAAGAACGTTAAAGGTTTCAAGCTGCACCCAGCTGGTCACCACGGCGTTTACGGCGTATCATTCGAATAAGACACTTAATTGAAGCTCGAACGGAGACTATTCAATGTTGAGCTGAAATATAATCATAATCAAGAGCTTTGCTCTTGCCCATATGACATAAAAAAAACAAAAGTGAGACCCTCGGGTCTCGACTTTTGGGGTCTAAGGGCTTGTTAACTAAAAGTAAAAACTATTACGGGCTGTTCAAAAAGTTATGAAGTGCATGTAATCACTACGTTCTACGTATTAGGACAATTCATGTAGAGGATTTAACTAATCCAAGCCCGAATCATTCACGAAATCTGCTGCGTCTAGATTTCATGAATAATGCGGGCTCGGTGTTCGCACAAACGTAACTATAGCTGCGTAATTCTACGGCTAAAACCAATCCTTATGAGATCGAGAGGGAGGATATCCATGTTAAAGTACATTGGCAGACGTCTTCTTATGCTGATTCCCGTTCTCCTGGGTGTAACATTTATCGTATTTTCGATTATGTACATGACTCCAGGTGATCCAGCACAGTTAATTTTAGGTGAATCTGCTCCACCAGAAGCAGTTGCAGAACTAAGAACTGAAATGGGACTAGATGATCCATTTATCGTTCAGTATGGACGATTTGTAGTAAACGCTGTACAAGGCGATTTTGGTAAATCTTACACGACAAAAAGAGACGTTTTCAGCGAAATTTTCGCTCGTTTCCCAAATACACTTAAACTTGCTGGTGTAGGTGTTGCACTTGCAATCGCAATCGGTATTCCGGTTGGTATTATATCTGCGACACGACAATACTCAGCTCTTGATAATGTAAGTATGATCGGTGCCCTACTGGGTGTATCGATGCCGAACTTCTGGCTCGGGCTCATGCTTATACTATTCTTCTCTGTTAACCTCGGATGGCTTCCATCTTCAGGTTCAGAAAGTTTCAAGCACATAATCCTTCCTGCAATTACGCTAGGTACAGGTTCTGCGGCTATTATCACGCGTATGACACGTTCGTCTATGCTTGAAGTTATCCGTCAAGATTTCATCCGTACTGCACGTGCGAAGGGTGTTGCTGAAAAGAAGGTTATCAACAAGCACGCACTTAAAAAATGCACTTATCCCTGTAATTACAGTTATTGGTCTTCAGTTCGGTTACCTACTTGGTGGCGCTGTACTGACAGAAACAGTATTCTCATGGCCCGGTGTTGGTCGTCTTCTAGTAGAAGCGATCCGTCAGAAGGATACACCAACAGTACTTGCGTCTGTAGTTTTCATGGCGACAACATTCAGCTTTGTAAATCTACTTGTTGACGTTCTATACGCTTACGTAGATCCGCGTATCAAGTCTCAATACCAGTAAAACCTTGCAAAGAAGGAGGCAAAAACATGAGCAGTGTTTCTAATACAGCTAAGCCTGTAAATCTAGACAAGCCTAAGTCGAAGAACAAGAAAAGAAGTCAATGGGCTGAAGTCTGGAGAAGACTTAAGCAAAACAAAATGGCCATGGTTGGTCTTTCAATTATCGGCGTAATCGTATTCTGTGCAGTATTTGCAGACGTAATCGCTGACTATGATACAGTTGTTATTAAGCAGAACCTTAAAGCACGTATGGAAGGTCCTTCTGCTGAACATATTCTTGGTACAGATGAATTCGGTCGTGACATTTTCGCACGTATGGTTCACGGTGCTAGAGTATCTCTACAAGTTGGTCTAATTGCGGTAGGTCTTGCAATTGGTATCGGTGGTTCGCTTGGTGCAATCGCTGGCTACTACGGTGGTCGACTAGATAACATTATTATGAGATGTATGGACGTGTTCCTGGCGATTCCGTCAATCCTACTTGCGATTGCGATCGTATCCGCTCTGGGACCATCACTATTCAACCTAATGCTTGCAATCGGTATTTCATCGGTTCCATCATATGCACGTATTGTTCGTGCGTCTGTACTTTCTATTCGTGACCAGGAATTTATTGAAGCAGCTCGCGCTATTGGTGCGGATGACTTCAGAATTATCACGAAGCACATTATTCCGAACGCACTTGCTCCAGTTATCGTTCAAGCAACTCTTGGTGTTGCGGGCGCGATTCTATCTACAGCAGGTCTATCGTTCATCGGTATGGGTATCCAACCTCCGGCTCCGGAGTGGGGTGCAATGCTATCGGGTGGTCGTCAGTACCTTCGTTATGCAGCACACATCACTGCGTTCCCTGGTGTTGCTATCATGATTACAATCCTAGCACTTAACCTGCTTGGTGATGGCCTTCGTGATGCACTGGATCCACGTCTGAAGTCTTAATGGAAGGAGTACAGACATGTCTAAGCTTTTAAAAATTAATGATTTATCGATTCACTACTCAACAGAAGACGGTGATGTAAAAGCCGTTAATAATATTGATCTGGAACTGGACGCTGGCGAGACACTTGGTCTTGTAGGTGAAACAGGTGCTGGTAAGACGACGACTGCCCTTGGCATTATGCGTCTGGTACCAAACCCTCCAGGTGAAATCACAAACGGTTCTATCGAGTTCGAAGGCCGTGACCTGATGACAATCCCAGAAGAAGAAATGCGTATGATCCGTGGTAACAAGATCTCTATGATCTTCCAGGATCCTATGACATCTCTTAACCCGGTAATGTCAGTTGGTGAGCAGATTGCAGAAGTAATCGAAATTCACCAAGACATAGCTTCTAAAGAGGCTATGGCAAAGGCTGGCGAAATGCTTGAGCTTGTTGGTATTCCTGCAGCACGTGTTAATGATTACCCTCACCAGTTCTCTGGTGGTATGAAGCAGCGTGTTGTTATTGCGATTTCACTAGCGTGTAACCCACAGCTTCTAATCGCTGATGAACCAACAACTGCTCTTGATGTAACAATTCAGGCACAGGTTCTTGACCTAATGCGTAACCTGAAAAAAGAATTTAACACAGCTATGATGATGATCACACATGACCTTGGCGTTGTTGCTGAAGTTTGTGATAAGGTTGCTATCATGTACGCTGGTGAAATTATTGAATACGCTCCAATTCAGCAGCTGTTCGATAATCCTTCACACCCATACACTCACGGTCTATTTGGTTCTATCCCGAACCTAGATGAAGAAGTTACGAGACTGACTCCGATCACTGGCCTTATGCCTGATCCAACAGACCTACCAACGGGTTGTACTTTCCACCCTCGTTGTCCTCATGCACAACCGATTTGTGCACAACAGGCACCGAAGAACTCTGTGGTTGAAGGTGAGCACCGCGTTAAGTGTCTTATGTTCGAAGGTCTAGTCGAGAAGGCATCAATCAACAAAGGTTCTAAGGAGGTGGGCTAAATGGCAGCATCAAACGCTATTTTAGAAGTTAAAGGTCTTAAGAAGCACTTTAAGACACCAAAGGGTCTACTACACGCTGTTGATGGCGTTAACTTCACAATTGAAAAAGGTAGAACTCTTGGTATCGTAGGTGAGTCTGGTTGTGGTAAATCGACAACTGGTCGTGCTATTCTACGTCTACACGAACCAACTGCTGGCGAAATTCTTTTCGAAGGCAAGAACATTGTTGATATGTCAAAGCAAGAAATGCAACAGATCCGTCGTGAAATGCAGATCATTTTCCAGGATCCATTTGCATCTCTAAACCCACGTATGACAGTATCAGAAATCATTGGTGAGCCACTTCTAATTCACAAGCTTGTTAAAGATAAAGACGAGCTAGAGAAGAAGGTAGAAGAGCTAATGACACTTGTTGGTCTTTCAGAGCGTCTTGTAAATGCATACCCTCACGAACTTGATGGCGGTCGTCGTCAGCGTATTGGTATTGCACGTGCTTTATCTCTGAATCCAAAGTTCATCGTTTGTGATGAGCCTGTATCTGCACTTGACGTATCGATCCAAGCACAGGTTCTAAACCTAATGCAAGATCTACAGCAAGAGCTGGGTCTGACGTTTATGTTCATCACGCATGACCTTTCTGTAGTTAAGCACTTCTCAGATGACATTGGTGTAATGTACCTTGGTCAACTGGTTGAAAAGGCTGCTTCGAAAGATCTGTTCGCTGATCCTATGCACCCATATACAAAGGCTCTACTATCTGCTATTCCAGTACCAAGCCTTACGCATAAGCGTGAGCGTGTAATGCTTGAAGGTGAAATCACGTCACCGATCAACCCGGCACCTGGTTGCCGTTTTGCTAAGCGTTGCCCAATTGCAACTGCTCAATGTTCTCAGAATGATCCTGAACTAAGAGAAGTTAAGCCTGGTCATTTTGTGGCTTGTCATTTGGTATAAGCTTTAAAATAATTATAATTGTGCCGCTTAGACATTATGTCTAAGCGGCTTTTTATTTTGTAAAATTTCATGGGTTCTATAAGTCCACTTATATGAGAATAAAGACCTCTTAAAGGAATTTGAGTTTTTATATTCAGTTTGGTATTAAGATGTATTTAACAAATGAAGAGCATCTTGAAACGGATCATATAGGAGGTCAATATGAAAAACTTACTTTTGAAAATTAGGTACTCAATTGCAAATAAGACAATGGTGGTATTACCAATTGCGATTACTATTTTCCATGTTTTGATACTAGCAGGTATTGTACCAGCAGACATCGTATGGGGCGGTCACATAGAGACTCAGGCAGACCTTTATCGACTAGAGGCTGTATCAATAAGCTTAAACTTAATGACCGTTGCAGCTGTACTGAAGCACTCTAAGCTAGTGAAACTTGGAAAGCAAAGTAAAGGGCTTGATGTGTTTATGACAGGACTTGGTGTAATGTTTGTTTTTAACGGCTTCGCAAACATCTTTTCTGAGACATTGTTTGAGCGTCTGTTTTTCACACCACTAATCCTTGTTTATGCAGCTATGACTTTTAGACTTGTATTTGAGCCGACAGAGCCTAAAACATTTCTTGGTTAAGTTTGCTTGGAACTGGGAATGAAGTAAAGTATAAACTATTACAGAATGTATGTATGTTAGAGGGTGTTTAAATTGGACGCAAAGTACACTTTGATTTTGGGGCAAAGTGCTGGATTCATTCGTATTGAAGGCGCTGAAAATATTGAATCTCATGTTGAGTTTAATAAAAAATTGAACAGTTGGCAGACTGGGGTTTCAAGTACCTTTATAGAAATTTATGACTTAAGTCAGTGGGAAACCACTGTTCCAGAAGTTGTAGACTATATTTATAAGGAGCAACTTGAAGCAATACGTTCTGGACGAAAGCACTGTATTATTATAGAAGGCTGTCAGGACTGGAAGTCTAGAATATTCTATATTTATGTAAATGATGAGTCCGCTAGAGAGACTTATGTATTTGCAAAGACTTACAACGAGGCCTTAGATAAATGTGCTGAACTTGGTTATGACACTTCGGATATTGAAAATAAAATTCATACATACTATAGTTTCGTTTCTGAAGAAGAAAAGAAATCAATATGTAGAGTGTAGTAAGGAGAACGCTTTAGTGGCGTTCTTTTTTTGTATTGTTTGGATGATGTTGGTGAGCACATTTGAGTAATTGCCAAACAAGTAGGTATGTATACTATGGGTGATGTTATGGACCGATTAAAGATGTTTCTATTTGGAAGTGACCACATAATTAGTGTTGTTGTGGATGAAAAACTAAAAGTGAAAGAATGCAGTAATTCATTTATAAAGTCGTTTGGCCTTAAAAATGAGGTGATAGGTGAAAAAAATAACTATGTATTACACAGATGTGGATAGTTCATGTCTTCAAGATGACTACATTTTTACTACCAAGGCAGATGGTGCACTTTTATTTAATAACATTACAGTAAAGGTTATTGTCATTGATGATACATATTTGTTTTTTATCTGAACTTAAGAACCTTGTTGAGATAGATATACTAGACCAAATGGCTAGCTTAAATCAAGATTTAGTCAATTTGACAAGAGCACTAGATTTAAAAAATAAGCAATTAAATGTAACGCTAAATGAATTAAAATCTTCTCAGGCATCTCTTATTCAGAAGGAGCAAATGGCAGGCTTAGGAAGGCTCGCAGGCGGTATGCTCATGAAATCAACAACCCTCTGGGTATAGTATTGAGTGATTTAGAGTTTTTATGGGACTTTGTGAGTGCATCGTCAAAGGTGTCAAAGGATGTAATCGATAAAAGTTTTCACTACGATAAAATTAAAAATTACCAAGTAGACACAATAGAATTTGGACTTGATGAACTAGCAGATGTCAAAGAAGAGATTATGAGTGGATTAACTAGAATTAAAGATATTGTAGCAAGTTTTAGAGAGTATACTGGCGTTGATATCGGAACTGATGAGTATGCATATGACTTGAACCGAGGGCTTTCACTTGCCATTGATCTATTAAAGCCTGAATTGCCAGAAGGTCTTGTTATTAAGACAAAATTGGAAGAGCTTTCTCCCCTTCTGATTAATGGGAGGGCAGTGAATTCAACATTAACTCATTTACTCAGGAATGCGTATCAGGCTATTGAAGATAAAAAGGGGCCTCATGGAACAGAGTATGTGCACATTGAAACGAGGCGAACTGAGAACACCGTAACCATTAGAATAAAAGACACAGGTGTTGGCATGAGCGAAGATGTTATTAAAAATGCGTTTGATCCATTCTTTACAACAAGAGATGTTGGCTATGGAAAAGGACTTGGCTTAACTATATGTTATGAAACCATAGTGGTTGAGAATAATGGTCATATTAGTATTGAAAGTGAACCGGATAAAGGGACAACTGTTGAAATTAGTATTCCGATTAGTAAAGTGTAATTTTCGACTGGAGTCTGAAGTGTTGGGAACGGGAATGCAACTTGAAAGGGGTACATTTGATGACAATAGAAAAATATAATGAAATGATTAGCGAGTCAAAGCCTTTCTTTGAGTACTCAGAGGCGACAGTAATTGCATATGAGAAGTATGCCCTTAGTATGCTTGAAGAAGTGAATGAAACTCTTGAGCGACATGCCGGTATTCTAGAAATGATTGGTGGCAACTCAGTGGATATGTTGGAGAACAACCATCAAAACCATGTTGATTTTATGAGGAGTGTTTTCAAGTACAAGCAAAATGAGTTGCTGGTGAAAACATTACCTTGGGTTTATAAGGCGTATGCATCTAAGGGGTTTCAGTTAAGATACTTTGAAGTTGAGCTTGAAACCTGGATCAAAGTTTTGAAGTCAAGGGATGACCTAAATTTGAATCCTCTAATAAGAATCTATGAACTTATGGCTTCGTGGCATGAGATTAATGCAGAAAGTTCAATGGAGGAGGCCCTAAACCTATTCACCACGGACCAAATATGGACAGATTTTCACCAGAATGTCATGACTGGACTGCTTTTAGGTAATCATAAGAATGTTTTGGATGTTTTGTTGAAGAATTACTCTTTGCCAGGCGAGGAAGACAAAATATATATGGACATTCTGCAACCAGTTCTTTATAGAATCGGAAAGCACTGGGAGGAAGGCAGAATATCAGTGGCTCAAGAGCACATTGCTGCGTCAGCTGTTTCGAGAATTATGGCACATTTACATATTATGAACGAGTCAGACCTAGTTATGAAAGGAGATGTAATTGTATCAACGGGTGCCAACGAGTTTCATCAGATTGGAGCAAGAATGGTAGCTGACCTGCTCGAAAATGCAGGATGGAATGTTCGATTCTTAGGGGCAGACTTGCCCGCTGGTTCTCTTGGTGATATTTTAGACCAAATCAATCCAGAAATTGTGGCTCTTTCAGTTACAATGCCTTTTAACGTAACAAAAGTCATTGAGACGGTTAAATACATAAAATCAAAGGATCGATGGGAAAATATAAAGTTAATGGTAGGCGGTATTGCAATTAATAATGATCCAACCCTTCACCATATTATTGGAGCAGATGCTTATCCAAGCAATGCACTTGAATCCGTTGAAATTGCTGAGCAGTGGCATAATCAAAAAAATAAATAAATCAGTTCTCCCTTCAAGTCCTCGGATCTATAAGTTATAATGGTTCTGAATACTATATGGGAGGCTTAATATGAATCATTTTTATACAAGTGCAGCTATTTTTTTTCGCAGTATTTCTACTAACAAGTCCAGTACTGCACGTTATTTATGCTGGGTTTGAAAAAATAACAAGTAAGACAAAAACTGAAATCGATGATGCTCTTGTACATTTAACAAGAAAACCAGTTCGATTCCTGATTAAAAGTGTGACCCTAATTATGACATTCAACATGCTCGTATTAGGCACTGAAATGCAGGATAATCTTTCGCAGGCATTAAGGTCAGCTTCAACACATATGTTAAAAGCTGTGATAATCATATCGATATGCTGGGTGTTTTCTAGACTCACATCTAAAATTGATCATTTAATTGCAGAGTTCAAGATACTGTTTCAAGTAGAACTGAATCATCTTGTTGCACCATTTGTTTCTAAAATGCTCAATATCTTGGTTTGGGCGCTTGGTATGTTAATGATAGCTGCTGAATTTGGATTCAATGTGACTGGTTTTGTTGCGTCTCTAGGTCTTACTGGTCTTGCTGTTGCATTGGCTGGAAAGAGTATGTTGGGTAATTTATTCGGAGGTTTTGCCATAATAGGTGACAAAACATTTGATATTGGTGACTGGATTGTGGCCGATGGAATAGAAGGTACAGTAGAAAACATTAGCATGTGGTCAACCAAGGTCAGAACATTTGATAAAGGTCTAGTGACAGTTCCAAACGAAATGCTTGCAGGCAGCAAAATACTGAACTACTCAAGACGTGATCAAAGACGAGTGTCTTTTAAGTTAGGGATTACATATGACACACCTGGCGACAAGGTCACTGCAGTGGTCGAAGGTATTAGACAAATGTTGTTAGATCATACTAAAGTAGCAAATGATCTTATTATCGTTAATTTTGAGAACTTTGGAGATTCAGCGTTAGAGATAAAAATATACTACTTCACTAAAACATCGGCGTGGCTTGAATATCTTGATATCAGAGAAGATATCAATCTTAAAATCATGGAGATTCTAGTTCATAACGATGTGGAAGTGGCATTCCCGAGTGTGACTGTTTATAAGGCGAAGGAATTGTCTTAAGTGAGGTTGATTTATGAATAAAACAGCTTTGATTTTAGAAGGCGGCGGCTTTAGAGGCCTCTTTACGTCTGGTGTACTGGACTACTTCCTTGAGAAAAAAGTAAGATTTCCATATGTGATTGGTGTGTCAATGGGTGCGTGTAATGGTGCATCTTATATATCGAACCAACATGGGAGAAATAAAGTTGTAAATACTGCATTCGTCAATGATTCTAGGTATATGAGCTATAGAAGGCTTTTTATGAAAGGCGAATTCTTCGGCATGGACTTTATTTTTCAAACGATTCCAAGTGGTGTTGTTCCATATGACTTTAAGACATATAACGAAACGGATCAAACCTTTAAGATAGTTGTGACCGATATAGGAACAGGTGAACCAATATATCTGGACAATAAGTCAAATATGAATCTAATGGATGCTCTACAAGCATCAGCAAGTTTACCGTTCATATCAAAACCTGTTTGGATTGGTGGTCGACCTTGTCTTGATGGTGGGATTTCAGATTCAATACCGATCAAAAAAGCCTTGGAAGACGGATACGAAAAGTTTGTTGTTATCTTGACGCAACCCAGAGAGTTTGTGAAAGAAAGTAGTAAATCTGGACGCATGGCTAAGGTTATGTATCGTAGATACCCTGAAATGGAAAGGCTCCTTAGAGAACGACATAGCAATTATAATGAGGCTAGGGAGCTGGTTTTTGAACTTGAAAAAGAGGGGAAAGCATTTGTTATAGAACCTCAAGTAAGATACCAGCAGGTAGGATTGAAAAGGATAAAGACGTGCTTTTCGAGTCCTTTGATATGGGGTACTTGGAAGCAGATCGAATGAATGAGGGACTTAGGAAGTTTCTTGATTCAAATTAATTACTTGAAAGATCAACAAAATCGTTCGTGAGACGAAATATTTGATATAATGATCATGGTAATTTCGGGAGGGATATCATGATTTCATTATTTTTTGCAACAATATGTAGTGCATCAATAGCACTTGTTTTTAAGTTTTCAGAAGGACAGAATTTGAACCGCTATGCGGTAACCAGTACCAATTATTTTGCAGCTATTATTGTGTCAATAGTTATGGCAATGGCTGAGAATGTAGCATTTACGAGTTGGAAAGCTGGATTAGCAGTGGGTGTCCCAGCGGGAATATGTTTCTTCTTGTCTTTTATCTATTACCAGATTAGCGTGAGAGATTCTGGAGCGGGTCTTGCAGGCATGTTTGGAAAGCTTGGAATTCTTATGCCGATGCTAATGTCTTTGGTTCTTTGGAAGGAATTTCCAACGATTGTTCAAACAGGCGGTATTCTTCTAGCAGTTTGTGCCATACTTGTTGTGAGCCTTGGAGGGAATGTGAAGCAAGGAACTTTCCATAGTGCCCTTCTTCTTTTGTTTTTGTTTGGCGGTATGGCTGAGTTCTCAAATAAGTTGTTCCAGAAATACGGTTTGTCATTAGAAAAGTCATATTTTCTTTTAATAGTTTTTTCTGTTGCTTTTCTTGTAAGTTTAACCATGACAATAAAACACGGAAAAACACCCACTGGAAAAGACATTTTTGTAGGTGTTTGTGTTGGTATTCCAAACATGTTTTCTTCATTCTTTTTAATACGTGCCCTCGACTTTCTCCCAACAGCTGTTGTTTTCCCAGTATATAGTGCGGGGTCTATGGCTTTAATACTAATTTTAAGTAGACTAATATATGGCGAGAAACTAGATGTAAGAAGTTACGGCGCAATAGTAATGACAATGCTAGCTTTGGTGTTAATCAATTGGAGTTAATCTTTAGGTAGGTACTAGCATACAAAATACGGAACTGTTATATTGTTAACTTGATTCTTCTCTCAGGTTGACAAACTACGAGTTTAAGTAATATCATGGACAGTAGTAAAAAGAAAAGTGAGGAGATAAACATGATTTGGTATCCGTATACTCAAATGAAAACAATGGATGAACCTATTGAAATAATTGGTGCAGAAGGCGTTTATCTGCATACAATAGATAAAAAATTAATTGATACGACAACGTCTTGGTGGAGTGTCATTCATGGTTATAATAATCCTGAAATTAATGAAGTTTTGAAAAAAGCAAGTGGATCAGTTTTCACATGTTATGTTGGGTGGACTGACACACAAGCCAGTTCAACAGTTAACTGAAAAGCTTATTAGTATATTGCCTGGAGATTTAAACCATTGTTTTTTATTCCGACTCTGGAAGTGTCGGTGTGGAAGTTGCTCTAAAGATGGCTGTTCAGTACTTTTACAATGGTGGTAATGTGAATAAAAAAGGGTTTGCAGCCTTAACCCATTCGTATCATGGTGATACCTTTAAAACAATGGCTATTGGAGATGACGAGGATTATCACCTAGCGTTTCCTGAAAAAGAAGGGATTTACCACGTTAATCCTTGTGAAGTGGAACTACGTCAATTATTTGAAGCGAAGCACAATGAAATTGCAGCTTTTGTAGTGGAACCTCTACTTCAAGGTGCTGGCGGAATGAGAATGTATGATGTGTCTTTCTTAGAAGCGGCTCGAAAGCTGTGTGACAAGTACAACATCCTTTTAATATTTGATGAAGTGGCAACTGGCTTTGGTAGAACAGGTCATATGTTTGTAAGTGACATGGTCTGTCCCGATATAGTTGTTCTGGGAAAAGCATTAACAGCAGGCTATATAGGACATGCAGTGACGGTTGCAAATACAAAGGTATTTGATGGTTTTTTATTCGGACAATCCAGATCATGCGTTTATGCATGGTCCAACATTTATGGGCAATCCATTAGCCTGTACAATTGCCCTAAAGTCCATTGAAATTTTTTGAAAGAGAAGACTACATGTCAAAAATTAAGTGGATTGAGAGCAAGTTGAAAGCTGAGTTTGAAGAGTTTGAGTCTGACAGAATTAAGGACATACGTATTCTCGGAGCATGTCTTTGTATTGAAGTATATGACTCAGAAGATTTGAAGGGATTTAAGACTTTCGCTTTAGAAAATGGAATACACAGTAGACCGTTTATTAAATACATGTACGGCATGTTTCCATATGTTATTAACGAAATAGAACTGAGTACGGTCTGTAATGTTTATAAGAAATGGTTTAATGAAAAGCGCTAATAATAATCAAAAGGGTAATTGCTCATGAGCAATTACCCTTTTATTTAACTCACATCCCCATGAGTTATTGTTTAGTTAATCTGTGTTGTCTTACTATGCAGCCTTTTTAACAGCTTTTGGAGCTTTTTTGAATATACCGAAAGGCTTGCCTAGTGGAAGGAATTCTCTATCGAATGTTGCATTTAGAACATTAGCAGCACAACCGTAGAAACCTACAAGTGCAATTGCAAACTCACTATAAGCTGCTAGTTGGTGACCAAAGTGGCTTCCAAATAGAACGCTCATGCTAAGACCGATGAAAAGAAGATCAATCAGTGAAAAGATGATAAATAGAACCTTGTTTGTCTCCATAGAACCGATTGTCATGAATAGTGAAAAAATCAGGTAGCCTACAAATGCAAAACCGAGCTGGGCTGGATCGTAGTTAGATGCCATTGTTTCACCAAATACACCATTTTGAATCATCCATGACATTGCCACTGCAAACCAGAACATTGAGTAGCCGCCAAATGCAGTTGTACCAAATACATTGCCTTTTTGTGCATCCTTAAGACATGCAAAAAAGTTGTGCAAATGCACCTAGAAAAATAGCCCAAGGAATAATAAATGAAGTCCCTGTAGTTAGTCCAAGTTTTTGACTTGAAGCAACAAATGTCACCATTGCAAGTCCAAATAGACCAAGTGCTGATGGATCAGCCGTATAAATTTTTGTTTCGTTTGAATTCATAGTTGTCCTCCTAAAGTAAATACTCACACCTCCGTATATTATTCCAAATGGATATAAAAGTCAACGGTTTAAGTTGTTTATTATTTGTACATTATAGCTCCCTGGAGGGTATATATTTTAAGTGGTGATTCATCGAGAAAGGAAGATTGCAAATGTTTAAATTATCAGATACAGATAAGTTTCAAATTCAGAAGACGATTACTGCAATAGCTGAGCATAAAAGTGATTTGCCTTGTGTAGACTTAGGGCTAGTAAATAAGCAAGATACAGCCATTTTTGTTGTTGATATGATCAACGGTTTTGTAAAAAAAAGGACCACTTTCAGATAAGAGAATAGAAAGAGTTATTCCAAACATAATTTCTATTTTAGATGGGGCTAACCAAGCTCAATATGTCTTTCTAAACGATGCACATGGAGAAGAATCCATAGAGTTTTCCACCTATCCCGAACACTGTCTACGAGATAGTGACGAGGGTGAAATTGTAAAGGAACTTAATAAATATACAAAAAACGCTACGATTATCGAAAAGAACTCGACGAATGGATTTATGAGCCCGCATTTTCAAAAGTGGCTATCTGAGAATGAACTAAGTATAGAAACTTATATTATAGTTGGAGACTGTACTGATATTTGCATAAAGCAATTTGCACTGTCACTCAAAACTTACTTTAATGAAAAGAATGAGAATAAGAAAGTTATTGTACCAGCTAATGCTGTTGAGACATTCCACTTGGATGTGACATATCATCATGCAGGGTTAATGAACCTGCTCTCTCTTTATGAAATGGAGCAAGGTGGTATAGAAATCGTAAAATGTCTGAAGGGATAATGTGGATTAGACTTTCGCTTTGAGCCGTATTCTTATAAAATGGGTCTATAATGAGTTGTACATGGGGGCCGCATGAATCGTAATAGAGTTTTCAATTATAATCGTTCAGGAAAATCCACACCCAAAAGGCGATCTGGATTTTGCAAAGGTTATGGTGTTCAAAAGAAGACAATTGAATATATGGAAGAGTTCGGGCGAATGGGTCACTGGGTATATGACGACCGTAGCCGAATGGTGCTCACATCTGATGGTGCAAAAGACATCTTTAAATCGGATGACCGTTCAAAGTATGTTCGCTATGACAAATCAATGCTGAACCAATTTGACAACAAGTCGAGACAAGAATTATATGAGATGTCTCTTAAAGTCATAAAATCAGGCGCGCCTTCAAAAATGGACTTAAGCCTGCTGAATGTAGATGGTTCCATTAACAAGCTTCGTGTTATGCAGGGCATGGTGGATGATGAAACACTTATTGGAATCGTTCAAGACATGACCCCTTGGTTTGAGCGTGAAAAAAAAGATAAAAGACCAACTTAAGCTAACGCAAGATATAATAGATGCTATTCCAATACCAATATTCATGAAGAATATTGATGGTGAGTTTAAGAATTGTAACAAGGCTTTTCTTGAGTTTTTAGGTGTGACAAGAGACAAAATTATTGGGAAAACTGCATATGAGTTTGGAGACCCACTTGAAGTAGAAAAGTATGCAAAAAACAGATGCTGAGTTAATAAAAACTGGTGGTGTCGTGAAGTATGAAACCTTTGTGAAAGGAAAGGGTCTAAAGCCATACCAATGTGTCCTTAAAAAAGGCACTTTTAAAAGACACTAGCCTAAGAACAATAGGAATTGTAGGCACACTTCGGGACATTACAGAAGACAAGAAAAAAAAGCACTCATATTGAAAAACTTATGAAGCTCAAGGATGCCATGATGGAGATCACACATGCTATTATGGACAATCGAAGCGAAACAGAGTTGTTTCATTTAATTTTAGATAAAGGACTAGATGCAATCGAGCGCGCCGATCATGGGACAGTACTTATGCGTGGTGAAAATGGGTTATTTAGACCAGTTGCCTGGCGTGGCTACGAAGAAGATAGCGTTGATGATTTTGAACTTGAACTCAAAAGCTCTTTTGTCTGGAGAGCCACAAATGGCCTTATGGTAAAGTCGGTCAGAATTAACGACCTTTCGATATACTTTAAAGAAAATGTACCTGATATGGCGGATTCTAATTCAGGCTTATTTATAATAGCGAGTTTTATGTTCTCCAATAATTATTGATGGTGAGGTGATTGGCCTTCTTAACTTGGACTCAACACTTCTAAATGCCTTTGATGACTCTGATCTTGAGTTGGCTGAATATATGCGAGAGCAGCTTGAAATAGCTCTGACTAGAAGGAAACTGTATGACAGAGTGGTCTATCTATCAAGACATGATGAGTTAACTGGCTTATATAATAGAAGATTTTTTGAAGAGTTTGCACGTCGAACGCTTAAAAGATCTCAAAGATATGAAGAAAAATTTTGTTTAGTTGTATTTGATTTGAACAGGTTAAAACATATTAATGACACGTATGGACACCAGTGTGGTGATGAAATAATAAGGACATTTGCACGGACTCTGAGGGAATCGTTTAGAGAAACTGATATTCTTGGTCGTTATGGTGGCGATGAGTTTGTTGGAGTGTTTCTTGAAAGTGATAGAGATTTCCTTCATAGAAGACTTGAAGAGGTACTCGATAAACTCAAGGACAGTCCAGTTGTATTAGAAAATCGGGAAGTTGTTTGTAGTTTTAGCTATGGTATCGCTTCCTTCCCAGAGGATGGGGATTCCTACAACAAACTTGTCAGTGTTGCTGATACGAATATGTATAACTATAAAAAATCTTTTAAAGAATAGAATCCAAGTACAGGCGAAGGGGGAAGTCCCTTCGCTTGACTTTTTGTGGGAATAGAAATATGATAAGTGTGACCATAAAACAATAACGGTCACAAGAGGTGATTATATGCCAAAAGGATTTACTGAGAAGGAAAAGGTTCAAATTCAACATGATTTGAAAACAAAGGGTAAAGAACTTTTTATTGCTAAGGGCTTTAAAAAAAAGCAAGTGTGTCTCTCATAACAGATACTGTTGGGATTGCAAAAGGGTCTTTCTATTTGTTTTACGATTCAAAAGAAGAACTATTTATAGATATACTTGAGGAAATTGAAGATGGAATTCAAGCTGAAATGATTGTTGAAATAAAAGAGAGTGACTTACCAGCACCAGAGCTCTTTAAAACGATTCTTAAAACGCGATTGCGCAGTGCTGCTGAAGATTCTATTATTCAAATGACCCTCAACACAGTTATGATACAGCAAATATGGAGCAAGCTACCAGAGGGTAGACGCAAAGAGAATATACAAAAGGATGCACGTTTTATAGAGAAGTTTCTAGAGAAAAGACCAGAGGCCGCTATTATGTTTCAACACGATTCAGAGAAACTTGCGGGTATATTTAGGAGCTTATTCTTTTTTGATTCTTCATAAACTAGAGATAGGTGAAGACGTATTTGAACAGGTTCTTGATTTTATGGTTGATGCCTGTGTAGATAAGTTGTTTGAATAAAAGTGAGCCGAATAGGCTTTACTTTTTACCACTTATGTGACTCAAATTAGATATCGGTCATAAAGCGTAGCACAAATGACCACTCAGTTGGGTACAAGGTAAGTAGTATATGTAAGCTGAAGGTGAGGGGCACTATGAAAGCGCTAGAAATTGTAGACTTAACAAAATATTATGGTGAGGTTCGTGGCGTTGAAAAATTGAATCTAAGTGTTGAGACAGGAGAATTTTTTGGGTTTATTGGACCAAATGGTGCTGGAAAATCGACCACGATTAGAACTATTCTTGGGCTTATTAAAGCAACCTCGGGAACTGCACAGATTCTGGGAATGGATTATATGAAAGACCGTATTGAGATTATGAAGCATATTGGTTATTTGCCAAGTGAAGTTAATCTGTATGGACAGCTGAGCGGTATTGAATTTCTAAAATATGCATCTAGATTTTATGGCGCTATAGATGAGAATAGAATCAACGAACTTGCAAACTGGTTTGAGTTTGATTTAAGCCGTCCCATCGATGATTTATCATTTGGGAACAAGAAAAAAATCGGAATTATTCAAGCGCTGCTTCATCGGCCCAAACTACTCATAATGGATGAACCAACAGGTGGGCTTGACCCACTAATGCAAGCAAGATTCTTTGAACTCCTAAAAAAAAGAAAATGACAATGGAACGACCATCTTCTTTTCCTCTCATACCTTAAGTGAAGTTCAAAGATACTGTGAAAAGGTTGCGGTTATAAGAGATGGTAACATTCTAGAGGTTTCGACAGTGGATAAACTTCGACAAAAGCAGTTAAAGACAGTAAGACTAACAATTGAAAAAGAAAAAATTCAAAGTGGAAGTATAAAAAACTTCATGGACAGCATACAAATCAATGGTGTGTATGATCTTAATCATCTTCAAAATGGAGCGTTTACATTTGATTTTGATGGAGCGTTTCCAGAACTATTTTCTGTGCTTTCGAAATGGCCGGTGAATGGCTTCACCATGGAGGAGCCAGCCCTTGAGGAGATATTTATGCATTACTATAAAAAAGGGAGGCGACGTCTAATGAATTTCAATATATATAGAATGTCCATGATCCAAAACAGGAAGAGTTTTATGGTTTGGCTTATTGTACTTCCGATTTTTGTTGTGCTTGGTATGGCATTCTATCCTGCAATTTCTGAGAGTGTGTCCGATTTAGTTGGACTCTTTGAAAATCCAATGATGAAGACTGTCCTAAGCCTATTCGCTATGGGGCCTGACCAGTTAAGTTCCTTGTCAGGGTTTTATATCACGTATGCTTCTATATATGTAATTCTAATGGGTGGTATTTTTTGCCTCTCTGTCAGCGATTTCAGATATTGCTGGAGAGCTTAGAGATAAAACAGCAGAGTTTTTTACTCACAAGACCTGTGAGTCGCAAGGTTGTTTTATTGTCAAAGTGGTTTGCAATTGAGACAAGACTGTTTATAATGAGCCTTGTTTTATGTGGTGTGACTTTAATCAGTTTTGCGACATTTTCACAGAATGCACCAATGAGCTACTACGAAAACGATATTAGTATGGAAAAGATTATTTCAATAACTGAGAAATCACCTGAGAATATTTCAGCGGGATGGGATCTCGATGATGACTTCTTTTCAGGTTGGATGATGAACATGATTTCATCTACCATGGAATCAGATGCACAAGCTCTTGAAGAGTTAAATATAGATGAAACAGACTTGGCATCACTTTTTAGTCGAATTGAGGATGATCCCGAGGCCTTGTTTAATGAGCTGATTACTGACCCAGAAGAGTATATGACAATGTTCAATATTCCCGAGTCTGAAAGGGAAACGTTTAAGGGCGCGGTAGAAGAAAGTCGCACTCAATTTGAAACCATGAAGCAGCGGTATAAATCTGATCCGTCATTTAATTTGGAAATGTTAAAAACAAGCCCAGAATATTTCTTCAAAGACATAAAATCACAGTCTCAAAGAGAAAATTTGCAAGAAGTGTTCCCTGATGCCAGACGAGAAATAACACATGTTGTATCAGCCTATTCAACAGTAAGAATTATCATGTTACACACCTATATATTTATGTTTATGACTGTTATTTCATCCTTATCAATGTTTATTTCTGTTACTTTAAAACAGTCAAAAAATGCGGTTAGCATAGGGACTGGAATTGTTCTTGTACTATATTTTATCAGTACACTGATGAAAATCTCTCCAGTAACGGCTGGTTATACGTGGATTAGCCATTCGGGTTGATTGATCAAGGTATTACAGGCGCAAGATATGTTATGAATCCCATAAATATGTCCATGTTGACACTGGAGACCATCTTGTTTTTAACAGCGTCAATAATGGTGTTTGAAAAAAGAGATATTTAGTCGAAATATTTAAGGGGCTATACCTCTTTTAATGTCTATGTATTCTGGTATACTGGAAGAAATTAGACAACGAGGTGAAGATATGCTAGGAGCAGCAGTCAACGGTATAGCCATACTGGTTGGGTCTCTTGTGGGACTTTTACTCAGCCGTGGTATAAAAGAAAATACTAAAGAAACAATCATGCAGGGGATGAGTCTTGCGGTTATAGCAATAGGTATTACAGGTTCGCTAGAATCGGAAAACCTCTTAGTTGTTATAGGCTCAGTGGCTATTGGCGCATGGCTGGGTGAAATCATTGATATTCATGGGTGGCTTGAAGGATTAGGACACAAGTTGGAGTCGCGTTTTAGTAAGAATGGAACAGGTATATCAAAAGGATTTGTAACGGGTACAGTTATTTACTGCAGTGGCGCAATGGCTATTGTTGGTGCTATGGAAAGTGGTCTTACTGGAAATCATCAAACCCTGTTTACGAAATCTATAATCGATGGCATTACATCTGTACTTTTCACATCGACATTTGGAATTGGTGTGGCATTTTCAGCGGTTCCAGTATTTTTATATGAGGGTGCTATTTCGCTTGCATCAAGTGTAGTAAGTGACCTACTTACAGATGCAATGATTGCAGACATGTCAGCAGTAGGTGGTTTACTCATTCTAGCTATTGGTCTAAATGTTTTAGGTGTTGTGAAAATTCGTGTGGCAAATATGTTGCCTGCTGTGTTCACGCCGATTGCAATTTATGCTGTACTTGGATTGTTTGTGTAGAAATATGATTTGAAAACTTTTCAATTAATAAAGGTGGAGATCCATAATGGATTTCCACCTTTTGTTGTTTGGTGTAACTATTTGCCAAGGATATGACTATAGGTTAAAGGTACTTGTTGATTTTGATAAGGATTCAATCAAATCGTTGAGTTGGTGCATGGAAGACACAATTTCTTGAATCGAAGCAGTCATTTCCTCTACTGAAGCACTAACTTCTTCTGTAGCAGCGGCAGATTCCTGAGCGACAACGCTTACATTTCCAATAGACTCTAGAACTTGGTCTTTAGAATTTTCAACAGAATGCATATCTTCGTATAGACTTTCTACATGTGTTGAAACAGCAGAAGACGAATGGCCTACAGAGCCTAAAATTTCGATGGTTCCAGTTAGGTTTTCTGCAGTCCTTTCATTGATCTGTTGTGAAGCCCTCATAGAAGTGTCGGCCTTTTCAATAAGGTCAGCAATATCTGCCATACGTTCTCTTATTTCTTCAGTGGCATCATTAGATTGTCCAGCAAGTTTACGGACTTCATCTGCAACAACTGCAAATCCACGCCCGTGTTCTCCAGCTCTTGCTGCTTCAATACTAGCGTTAAGCGCCAGTAAGCTGGTTTGCTCCGAAACACTTTGAATGGATTCTATAATGGAACTAATAAATGTAGACTTCTGAGACAACTCATAAACCACATCCACACTTTCTTGTGTCAAAGTCATATTTTCCTCATATAGTTTTGAGAAGGCCTGGACAGCATCTTGTCCTTTGTCATTTTGCTGTGACATTGTTGTAGCAAGCTCTACGGACTGCTGAAGTTTGGCGTTAATACTTTCTATAAGGTCAGCCAAGTCTGAAGTAATGCTTGAACTTCGCGACGATTCCTGTGCCTGATCTGTAGCGCCTTCAGCGACAGAATTAATCGTGTGGGCAATATCGTCGCTTGTGTGTCCCATCTGTTCTGACAGTGACAAAATTGTTGACGACGAGTCTTTCGTATGACGGGTAATACCCTGAATTTCTTCTATTATGGAACGGGTATTTGCCTGCATGGATTTAAACCCGTGGGCAAGTTCACCAAATTCATCTTTTCGTTTTAAGAGTTTGTCAGGCATTTGACCTGATAAATCTCCTTTTGCAATAAGTACTGTTTGAGCATTCAATTGTAGTAGCGGATTTGTGATAGATCGAGATAAGGCATATGCTATCGCAAACCCTAAGGCAGCAAATCCACAGACAAGGGCTAACATGCCGTTTCGCTGTTTCATAATTGAAGCAAAGGCTTCATGGGCAGGTGTTTGAACAACCACACCCCATCTTGTTTGTGGCATATATGTATAAGCTGCTAGTTTGTCTTCATCATCGTATACATATTCTGATATACCCGTGTTGCCTTTTACTGCGTCTGCAACAGGTTCTATGTCTGACACATCAAACATTTCAGTAATAAGGTCTTGGTTAGGATGAGCAATAACCCGACCGTTGCCTTCTACAATAAATCCATATCCTGTTTCTCCTGTTTGTACAGCAGAAGAAAGCTCACTTAAAGCAGATAGGTCAATAGAGGCTCCTAAAACACCGATAGTCTGCCCATTTCTTTCTATAGGTGTCGCAAGAACGACAATTGGCATTCCAGTAGAACCAGAAATAATAACATCAGAGTAGTTGGTTTCACCTGCTAAAGCTTTTGTAAAATAAGCCCTGTCAGCACGATCACCAAGCTTTCCAGACGTTTTATAGATTTGCATACCAGCCTTGTTCATAACATAAATCTGAGAAATCATAGAAGAATTTTCAACAGTCTGAAGGAGTTGGTTCTCCATCTCAGAAGGTTGCATACTCTTAACACTATCGTATGAAGAGAGAGTTACAATAACTTCCTGAAGATCACATGTCAAAGTGTCAAGTTGACGTGCCAAGGAACTTACAAGTTGCTGATTCTGGTAAAATACAGATTGTTTCATAAAGTCAAAATTGTTCTTGAGATTAATGCCATTGGAAATGACAAGTGGCAGCAGAATTGCTGCAATAAGAAGCATTGTTAGCTTGAATTTCAAGCTTTGTGTGTACCGCATAATATCCTCCCCTGGAAAAACGAACTGTCTTAATATTCCGTAGTCAGTTACCGAATTTGAGGAGTGCGAAAAAGGTTGTTTTTCGCGGTCAAGTTCGTATGATACGATAGGCATATTGCCGTTGTAAGTTGTTGTAATTTATTGACTGGAATTATTATAACGTGGAAAAAAAATACTTAACAAGAGAGAAAAGTCCCCATTGTCGAAATTTGTCAACAGGGACTTTTCTAGGATGTAGCTATTGGAGCGATTTCGTTAAGCACTTAACGCATAAGAAAGAATTTCCTTAAGCGTGTTGGCACTCTCTTTGAGTTGACTATGTTCTGTATTGGTAAGCGGTAATTCAAGTACCTTAGAAATTCCTTCAGCATTAACTAGGGTAGGCACACTAAGTGAAATACCACTTATTCCGTATGCACCTGTCTGGAGACTAGACACAGTTAAAATTGCATTTTCATTCCTAAGAATAGATTCTACAATTCGCCTTATAGCCATAGACACACCGTAATATGTCGCTGGCTTTCTTGCAATAATGTCATAGCCAGCATCTCTAACCTTAACAAAAATAGCGTTTTTATCAATTTTTGTACATTGATTTTCACAACCGTTACAATATTCATCTATTTGTGTACCAGCAATATTAGTAAGGCTCCAAGCAGCAACTTCACTGTCACCATGCTCTCCGAGTATATAGCCATGAATGTTACGTGCATCAATTCCACAGTGTTCGCTTAGCAAATAACGGAATCTAGAGGAATCCAGCACAGTGCCAGAACCAATAACCTTTCTTGGATCATACCCTACAGATTCAGCTGCAACTTGAGTGAGAATATCTACGGGGTTAGAAGCGACTAGAATGATTGCACTGCGTGTATATTCAACAATTTGCTTCATAACATCTTTCATAATCTTTGAATTGTTCTTTGCAAGATCAAGTCTTGTTCCACCTGGAGGGATACTTGGTCCAGCAGTCATTATAATTATATCTGCATCAGCAGTGTCGGAGTAGTCTCCAACCTTTATTGTCATGGGCTTTAGGAATGAAAGACTGTGGTTTAAATCCATCACTTCCCCTTCTGCCTTCTTGTGATCTATGTCAATGAGAACGAGTTCTGAGACCAGCCCAGAGTGCATAAGTGTAAAGGCTGTTGTAGCACCTACGTAACCTGCACCGATTATAACAACTTTATTGGGAGCTGTACTTTTCATGAAATCACCCTTTCTGAGACTTTATTATTCTTTACACCAATAGTATGTCACAAAGAAAAACATCTTTCTGTAACATATCATACCATTTTGGTATGGATTCGTAAAAAACAAACTGCCTTGTGTTTTCGATAAGGCAGTTTGAAACGGTGCTATGAAGTTAAAAATCCTCAGATAGAAGATTGTTCTCAGAGGGAATAGTCACTTCTGAAGTCTTCTTGTTAGGCTTATAACATAAGAGCCAAGCAGCAATAAGTGCTGTCAGTGGAGCAACGAGAATTAGGTTTGTACTGCCAATCATTGTTCTCATAATTTCAGAGGCAACAATTTTAAGATTGATGATTCGTGCAAACCGTGCACTTTTCGTCATAAATAACATTAATAGGGTTATGAATCCCCCTGAGTATGCTAAAAGTAAGGTCGTAGACATGGTTCCTATAACATGGCGTCCAATTTTTATACCAGACATGAAGAGTTCCTTCATTTCAATATCGGGTCTTTTCAATTTTATTTCTTCCATGGAAGCGGCTACATCCATTGCTATATCCATAGAGGCACCACTGGCGCCAAGTAGAACGGCTCCGTAGAAAATTTCTCTCATATTAAGTGAAAGATTGCCATTAAATATTAAGGCTTCTGCAAAAGGTAGTGTCATGCCATTAATTCTTAGACCTGCGCCAAATACTTGTGTCAGGACGATCGTAAAACCAAGGCCTAAAATGGTTCCAATAAAGGCACTAAATCCCTTCCTTGTAAAGCCTGCAACACTGAATATGATAATTGCTGACAATAGTACTATGACCCAGGAGGCAAGAAGCATAGGGTCTTTCCCCTTAAGAAGCCCTGCAACCAAGACGTCCCATATTATCCATACACTTAGTACAAAGGACAAAAGAGCCTTAACACCAATCATACCAGCGTAACCAATGAGGAGTGCAATAAATAGTATAGACATTGCTATCAACCATAGTCCGCGGTCATGTTCCAGTATTTTAGCTTTAACAATCTTATTTTCAATAATTTTAATTCCAACAATAACCTTGTCGCCTGGCCCACAAGGTGTATCAATATCTGCTTTTCCCATCAAGTGATTGTTAACCTCGAGAGTTTCACCATACCATGGGTCGTCATCAATAAAGAGGGTAACAAGTTGTGGTCCATATGGAATAACCCCAGTATGGATTAAGCCACTGTCATCTGTTGAGACGACAGTGGCATGAATTTCTTGTATGACTTGATCAGAAATCTGGGTATCACTTGTGTTGAGAAACATGAAGCAGATAGGGATTAGGAGTAGTAAAGCCCAATACCTTTTCATAATGCCTCCATGTGTTTTCTATTATTTGTCTAGTTCAACGTTAAGCTGTTCAGCCATGATTTCCGCAATTTCTGTGTTATCAAGGTAGCCCATGAACTGCTCAGCCCCATTACCAATTGCAGTAAAAGGAATGATAGTTGCAGAGTGAGCGTATGTTGTCCATTCTATACCAGCTCTTTCTGATTGAATGTGTGCAACAACTGCTGCGTATGGGTGTTTTGAGTTGTAACCATATTTTGTTTTGTTGCCTTCAATACCATTGTCAACCATGTCCAGTGCTTCAGTAATGCGATTCATTTCTTCTTGAGTCAGTTTTGTTAGACCGTATTCTGTAACCAGACGAGTTAGGAAGGCTGTACGGTCGTCTCCTGCATTGTAAGAGTATGCAAGTTCGTCTTCGATTGAAGCTTTCATAACGTCAACTTCTTCTATGTTCATGAAGTATTGTAGACCAAAGCCAAGACCAAGACCGCCAGTTTCGTGGTCACCAGCGACCATGATTAGAGTGTCTTCTGGATGATCCATGTAAAAATCATAAGCTTCTGCTACGGCTTTATCAAATGCTAGAGTATCGTGGATTGAACCAGCAATATCATTTGCATGGCCAGCGTGGTCAATACGGCCACCTTCGACAACCATTAGGAATGAATCGTTTAAGGAAAGTGCATCAATACCTTTTGCAGTGATTTCAGCTAGAGAAGGTGTTGCGTTGTTTTGCATTCTATCAACTTCATAAGGCAAGTGAGAGTATGTGAAAGCTGCAAATACTTTTTTCGCCAGCTGTTGGTTTGTAATTTCTGAAGTCTTTGACGCCGTGGTCAGAAACAAATACTTCATAGCCTTGGTCGCTAAATTTATCAAGTACGTTAACATCGTCTTTTCTTTTTTGATTTACCAATTTCGTTAACCTGTGGAATGAAGTGACGGTAGCCGCCACCAGCCATAAAGTCAACGCCACTGTCCACAAAATCAAGGGCAATATCATTTTCATTGCTACGGCTTTCGTTATGAGAAGCAAAAGCAGCAGGAGTTGCGTGTGTCAGTCTAGTTGTAGAAACTATGCCTGTTGCCATGCCGTTTTCTTCAGCAAGCTCAACAAGTGTCTTAACAGGTGTGCCGTCTGGAAGTTGTGCAATGACACCGTTGTTGGTTTTATGACCAGTAGCCAGTGCAGTACCAGCCGCCGCTGAGTCAGTGATTAGTGTGTCAGCAGAGTACGTTGTGTTCATACCCATGATAGGAAACTCATTCATTGTTAGTGTTGCAGTAGGATCATTTTCTAGGTGTTGTAGATAAAACTCAGCAGCTTGTCTTTGTGCTGAGCCAAGACCATCACCAATGAAGAAGAATACGTACTTGGGCAGGTTTGAATCCGTTTGTGAAGCAACCATTTCGGATGCGAATGTTGCCACACCAGATAAAGAGATACATGCTGCAAGACCAAGTGCAAAAACGCGCTTGAAAAGCATTTTGGAAATTGCCATTTGAAGAGCCTCCTAAATAGTATATGTGTTGTCGTTAAATCACTGGACTTAGTGTATGAGTTTAGTGTTAAGTTCTTATACCAATGATGTAAAGGTTGTATTAACTATTGTTAAATATAGGAAAACGCACCAATTTAATCGGAATTAAACAAGTCCATTATTATATGTAATAATAAACTGTGACAATTCATTGCGAAACATTGCAGTTTTACTGGAAATTTAGTATAAAGTGAGTATAGTAAAAAGAAAAGGAGTGGGATTATGCCGCAAATAATAGTACATGCTGAAAATGATGGCCGTGCCAGAGTGAAGGCGGAAATGGTAAATTCCCTTCGTTCATGCATGATCGAGACCTTAGAGCTTCGTCAGGAGCAAGGACAGGTCCTTTTATATGAAGCCTTGCCGATCCATAGAGCAACAGCTTCCGATAGAAAATCAATGATTTTTGTTGAGATTAAAATGATTGAAGGGCGTTCTGATGAGATGAAGCAGAACTTAGCTGAGGGCATTGTAAATATAGTTTCAGATGCTCTTGAGCTTGAGAAAAAACAAGATATTATGTCTTTTCGAGGAGTATTCTCGCAAAGCTTATATAGGTGGAAAGTGAGAAAATAATGATAGACTTCCAAAGAATAGATGAGAATATAAAGCCCCGAGTGAAGGCATTTATCCGTGAAAACTGGGGATCAGAGCTCATGATTAGTCGTGGGCGTATTCATGTTGTAGCAGATTTAGACGGATTTGTAATCACAGAACATGATGAAATTATTGGACTCATAACATTCAGCATCACATCAAATTCATTTGAATGTGAAATTGTATCTCTTGACAGTATAAAAGTAGGTCAAGGGATTGGATCTATGTTAATAAACTTAGTGAGTGAGATTGCTACGAAGGAAAAATGTAGACGCATTTGGCTGTATACAACAAATGATAATACCAATGCACTAAGGTTTTATCAGAAGAGAGGCTTTGACATTTGTGGCTTCTATAGAAATTCTGTGGACATGGCAAGACAGATTAAACCTGAAATTCCTAAGTTGGGACGTAATGGTATTGAAATCAAACACGAATTTGAGTTAGAAAGAGTACTTTAAGTCAATTAACCCTGGGTTAAGAAATACATCTTAATTCAGGGTGTTTTTATGTCAAAACCCACTAAAATTCATAATAGGAACTGCATGTATCCGTGTCGAATACTTAAATAAGGGTATTATAAAAGTGAGGCGACTAATATGTATGTTGGCATAGGTTTTATAAAAATTCGGATTTACGATGCCTACTCATTAAAGGACCGTAGGCAGGTCTTGAACAGTGTCGTAACCAAGTTACAGAACAAGTTTAATTTATCTGTATCAATCGTAGATTCTGGAGACGTTTGGAATCTTGCTGAGATTGGAACAGCAGTGGTGTCTTCATCAAAACAATTGATCGAATCAATGTATCAAAAAATTGATGATATTCTTGATGATGATCATAGATTTGAGGTTATTGTATTTGAAGTGGACATACAAAAAGAAATATAGAGGTGATGCATATGGTATATGAGTTCAATATTAGAACATTTGAGTCAGAAGAGTTTATCGATATAACTCCATATGTTTATAGAGCCATTGAAGCAAGTGGTGTGGAAAGTGGTATGTGTAATGTTTTTGTACCACATACAACAGCTGGGATCACGATTAATGAAAATGCAGATCCTGATGTGGTTGATGATATTTTGGGTGAGTTGCGAATGTTGGTACCGAAACATGACAACTACGCTCATATTGAAGGGAATTCGGCAGCACATATCAAAAGCAGTATGATGGGCGTTTCACTACCAGTTATCATATACGAGGGCGCTCTTCTAATGGGGAGATGGCAGGGGATTTATTTGGCTGAATTTGATGGCCCGAGGACGAGAACGATATATGTAAAAATTATGCCTGACCCAGAAAATCCGAAAATGCTACAAGTTGAAGATGTTGAGGAACAAGTAGAAGATGTTAAGGAAGAAAACTAAACATAAATAGTAAGGGACTAGACTCTGTTTAGTCCTTTTTTGTACCTTCATCAAGCCAAAATTAAATTGAAATTATGTTTTCGATTATTGAATATTTAGGTATAAATTTCCGAATTAGGGGGTATACACAAGAAAAACTACACCAAAGGAGGGAAAGTTAATGAAATATGATTATGACATACTTATCATAGGTGGTGGTAGTGCTGGGATCACATCCGCGCTGACTGCAATTGGATTCGGGAAGCGCGTTGCCATAGTAGAAAAATATAAAATGGGTGGAGAGTGCACATGGTCTGGTTGTATTCCTAGTAAGGCCCTTGTAAAAAGGGCAAGACTGGCAAATGAAATGCACAAAGCGACTGATCTTGGTTTTGGAATGTGCCAGTTGCCTGAAAACATTGGTGTTATGGAGAACGTTCGTGACGTTATTCAGGGTGTGTACTCACATGAAACACCCGAAGTTATGAAATCTAAAGGGATTGATGTGCTTATTGGTGAAGCCAAATTTATGGACAGAAATACCATTGATGTGAATGGAAACCCAGTCACAGCAGATAAAGTTATAATATGTACAGGGTCTATTCCATTTGTGCCACCAATTCCTGGCCTTGAAAATGTAAAATACAGAACAAACACAAATTTATTCGAAATGCCCAAATTACCAGGTACTATGACAGTTATTGGCGGTGGACCAATTGGTATGGAAATGGCCCAAGCTATGCAGAGACTTGGTGTACAAGTGACGGTTATATTAAGACGTGAGGTCATTCTTGAAAGAGACAATCATGAATTAGGCAAGATGCTCATGAAACGTCTTCATAAAGAAGGTATAAGATTTAGGGCAAACACGGAAATACTTAGAATTGATCCAGGAAAGATTACTATACGACATTTTGATGAAAGTGAAGAGGTTGTCGAGTTTGATGAAATTCTGGTTGCAACAGGTCGCAAAACGAACTTGAACAACCTAGGACTAGAAAAAATTGGTGTTGCCTATACAGACCGTGGATTGGTTGTAGATGAACACCTTGAAACAACGCAAAAAGGGATATACGGTGCAGGAGACTCAGTTGGGCCATATAGACTAAGTCATATTGCGGAAAACCATGGTATCACTGCTGTTGTTAACGCATGTTTACCTGTTAAACGTAAAGTTAGTTATGACAATGTCCCTTGGGTTACCTTCACCGATCCTGAAATGGCCCATATGGGGATGAATGAAGCTGAAGCAAGAGAACATCTTGGCTCGGATCTTCGTATTTATAAACAAGATTATTCTGAGCTTGACCGCGCAATAACGGAAAGAGAACTACTTGGTAAAGCTGTAGTGTATTGTGATAAAAAAGGTATGGTTTATGGAGCCGATATTCTTGGAAATAGAGCAGGTGAACTTATTCATGAACTGCTTATGTTCAAGTTCTATGGTCTTAGTCTTAATAGAGCTGCAGATATGATTTATGCATATCCGACATATTCTGAGATCATCAGAAAGCTTGGAAAACAAGCATACTTAAGCGAACTGGAAAGTAATCCACTCGTAAAAGTAGCAAGCATGTTTCTTGGTAGAGGCAGGAAGTCAAAAAAAATAGTCTAAATACTGTTTGTTAACAGCTATAATTATCAATGGATAGTGGTATAATGATTCATGAATTTATTTAAGAAACTTGCGTAGTGAAAACTGGCAAGTTTCTTGATGTACTGCTATTATACAGGAGGAAATAAAGTTAATGGACAGCAAGAAACTCAACAGGTTGGTTTTAATGGCATTAATGATTGCATTATCATTTGTAGGAGCAAATATCAAGCTTCCTGGACCATTTAGTACTATTGCATTTGATTCATTTCCAGCATATTTTGCAGGTCTTTTAATGGGTGGATTACCTGGTGGTATTGTGGGATTACTGGGACATTTGATGACTTCATTCCTATCGGGGTTTCCCTTTGGTTTTCCAATTCATTTTGTAATTGCATCTATGATGTTTATTTCTGTGTTTGTCTTTTCCTATGCATCAAAGAAAATGAACTGGATCGTTGGGGCAATTTTGGCAGTATTGCTTAATGGTATTGCAATGCCAATGACGCTTGTTCTTATGCCAGGATTCGAATGGGCTATGGCCCTGGCATTTATTCCAATGCTTACTGTAGCTAGTGGTGTAAATGTAGCCCTTGCAATTGTCGTGTACAGAGCTGTTTCAAAAACAGAGCTCGCTAGTGGGTTTATGAATGATGAACTATAGAGACGCGATATTTAGACAATTAAGTGCCAATCAAAAGCTTGTTACAGGGTGTGATTCCTGTGGTGCTATTGGTCTTAAAGGAAACGATATTTTAGAAGTGCCACCAGAGGTTGTAGGGCTCATTACGGCAAGAGTTGCAATTTTAGAGGTTCTCACATTAGGGGCTGGGATTGTAGGCGTTTCTGTACCGATTTCCAATGAACCAGATACTACAGGTATTAGACTTTTAAATGGTGTGAAAGAATGTCTTGATGATTTTAATATAGACACTCCGATCCTAACAAGTATGGAAAAGAATATGAAAACATCTATGACTGCTATGGGTGTTGTTGTAAATGGCATTGCAGATGAACTGAAGTTAAATAAGTTTGAATATGGTGATGAAATCTATGTTTTTGGTAGACCATCAGTGGGACACGAGGTTTTAGAACATGCAGATGAGCTTCTAAATGCAAGAACTGTTATGGAACTTATTGGTATGGACCAAGTGAAAGAGATTTTGCCAGTCGGATCAAAAGGAATTCTAAAAGAATTGAACAGCATGTTCGAATATCATGGAATGAAATATGAAATGACTTTAGATCCTGAGCTGGATATACATAAATCCTGTGGACCAGCTTCTGTTGCAATTGTGGTTGCTAAGAAAAACACTAGATTTGATGTAAATATACCGAAGAAACGCATTGGAGTAGTTCTGTAGTATTTTACAGACTTATAACAAAATTATATTAAGGGTTGAAAACTACACAAACTGGGTACAATATTAGAAAGATTATAAACAAAAAAGTAAGAAAATTCGGTAATCTATTACAAAATGCTCAAGAAAATTCGGCATATACCGATAAATGATGTATAATTATAAAAAATCGAATATTGTCGAAAAAAGGAGCAGCGTATCCAAATGTAAAGGTGGGATGACCATGACTGCGAACCTGAAAGACAAGAGAGTGGACGGCCGTCTGGCTAATCAAAACGAGCTCAGTGAAATGTTTTATATCAATGAGCGTTATGCTAATTTTGCGCCACCTGTAGAGATTGATTTAACCGAAATTTTTGATCGAGTGGTTCGAATTAGAACATTTACTTCAATGAACGTAGGTGAGTTCATTGGTGTAGATATTAGAGTGAGTCGGGTAATCTACAGTGTGGTTGGACGTGTTGAAGATGTTGAAGCGGACGAAACGGGTTACTGGGTAACACTTTTTTGTAGACTATGTTCCTAATGGAATGCTATTAGAACTAGAAGATGTTATGACATCAACAATATAAATTTTAAGGAACTCTCGCAAAAGCGGGAGTTTTTTACTTTTGAGACAAACAAAAGCTGTTTTAAACGTCGCTCACTTGTCTTATTAATGATAAAATAAAAGAAAATAGTATTAAATTGCAGAAATAGGGTAATAAATAAAGGACATCCAGTCAAAATGGAGAATTCATCTATTGTCTGGATTTTTTTAGCGGGGTAGGTGATTAAAGTTGAAATATATTGAAATCGGAAAAGTTGAACCAGGCATGATTCTAGCGGAACCAATTTTCAATGAAGATGGTACAGTTGAACTTTTGGGAGCTGGTGCAGAGCTAAGTGAACGTCATATTAAGTTGTTGAAACGTCTGGGAATACTTGCAGTCAAAATAACAGATTTTCAACAGCCAACTACATATTCTGGAAAGAACCAAACTGTAGTTAAACCATCCTCAGCGTCACTAGATGCAGATACAGTTGAGAAGGCTGCTAAAGAAGCAGGTCGTCGATATGATGTAGAACAGTTTAAAACTGAGCTTGAAGAAATTGAAGATGAAAACTATGAGCCAGTCGTTACAAATGTTGTGAATGCCAATATGGTTATCAACGTTTTAACTGGTGAGGGCAATGTCCCTATAGATGTGAAACATGAGGAAATGATTGAGGAAACCAAAGAAATGTTCCAGCATTTGAAGGAATCCAATGATATTGATCTAACCTCAGTAAAAGAGAACGTTGAGGAAGCTCTTCCAGACATGATTCGAAACAACGACGTTCTAATGAGACTTAATCAGTTAAAAGAGTCTGATGACTATACCTTTGAGCATAGTCTTAGAGTATCTATACTTGCGAGTATGATAGGTAAATGGCTTGGATATACAAAGGAGCAACTTGTAGAACTTGGGCAGGCTGCGCTCTTATTTGACATTGGTAAAATGAAGATTCCTGATTTTATTCTGAGTAAAGAAAAACCAATTACAGAAGATGAGTTTGAAGTTATTAAACGTCATGCACAGTTTGGTTATAGCGTACTTATGAAAACACAAGGCGTTACGAATAACATTAAATATAGTGCTCTCCAACATCATGAAAGACTTGATGGTAGCGGGTATCCACTGAGATTAAAGGCGGGTCAAATCCATGAATTTGCAAAAATTATTATGGTATGTGACACCTTTGATGCCATGATTACAGATAAACCGTATAGAGAGAAAGTGTCTCCATTTAAGGCGGCAGAATTCATTTCTTGGCAGTCGGGAACAACACTGGACTCAAAGGTATGTTATGTATTTTTGAGTAATCTTGCGGAGTTCTTTGTTGGAAAGAGAGTCAAGCTGAGCACAGGTGAAGAAGGGACAATCATTTATGTGGATGTAAACTTCCCAACGAGACCTGTTGTTCAAGTTGAAGATCGTTTTGTTGATCTTGTAAAAGAGTCATCTATTCAAATTGATGAGCTAATTGAACGCTTAGACATTGGATAAGATAAAGCAGTATAATTGTATGTGGGCTTGACACGTCCCACGTCTTGATTTATGATATACACAAATTAGAACCGAATTGTTTCGGTACATAGTTAGGCAATGAAGGGATCAGTAGATCTTACACAGGACTTAAGAGAGTATGTTGGCTGGTGAAAAACATACCGCGTGTGAGTTTCGAATTACAACCCCGAGCTATGGTTAGAAATAACCACGTATCGTCTGCGATAAAGACGTTTGAGGTCGTCGTGCAATGGTTAAAACACGGTGATGAAGTAAGGTGGTAACGCGAGCTTGTCTCGCCCTTATACAAGGGCGAAACAAGTTTTTTTTTGTGTTCACTTACTATAATTCATCGCAAAGATAGGCTTCGAGAAAGAATCCGTTTAATAGAAATGTGAAAAAGGAGGTCATGAAAATGACAAATGTATTTGATATCCTTCAAGAGAGAGGATTTATTGAGCAAATTACCCATGAAGATGAAGTACGAGAGCTTCTAGGAAAAGAGAGTGTAACTTTCTACATAGGTTTTGATCCAACAGCTGACAGTCTACACCTAGGTCACTTCGTACAGGTTATGGTTATGAAGCATATGCAGGCGGCAGGGCATAAGCCAATCGCATTAATTGGTGAAGGCACAGCAAAAGTCGGTGATCCAACTGGTAAAACAGACATGCGTCAAATGTTGACGAATAATACACTGACTGACAATGGTAAAGCTATTCAGAGACAGCTTGAGAGATACCTAGTGCTAGATGGTGAAAAAGGTTTTGTAGCAAATAACTCGGATTGGTTAGATAATCTGAATTACATTGACTTCCTCAGAGAAATCGGTTCAAAATTCTCTGTGAATAGAATGCTTCAAGCAGAAGCGTTTAAGCAGCGTATGGAAAGAGGTCTAACGTTCTTAGAATTTAACTACATGATTATGCAAGGTTACGATTTTCTTGAGTTAAACCGCAGATTTGGTTGTAAAATGGAGCTTGGTGGCAACGATCAGTGGTCTAATATCATTGCGGGTGTTGAACTAACACGTAAAGTGGAGCAGGAACAAGTATTTGGTCTTACATTTAAACTTTTGACAACTTCTGAAGGTGTAAAAATGGGTAAGACTGTTGCGGGCGCTCTTTGGATCGATCCTGCAAAAACATCTCCATTCGAAATGTTCCAGTACCTTCGAAATGTTGAAGACGCAGACGTTGAAAATTGTCTTTCACTTCTTACATTCCTACCAATGGATGAAGTTCGTCAATTGGGTGGTCTTGAGGGTGCTGAAATTAATAAGGCTAAAGAAACACTTGCATTTGAGTTTGTAAAAATTGTTCACGGCGAAGAAGAGGCGAAAAAGGCACTTGAAGCTGCAAAAGCACTTTTTGCAGGTGGAGCAGACATGTCTAATGTGCCAACAACTGAGATTGCAAAGTCTGAGTTTGATGGTGAAGGCATGGGAATCCTTGATTTGATGAGTGCATGTGGTCTTGCGCCATCGAGAAGTGAAGCACGCCGAAATGTTCAACAAGGTGGCGTTTCGATTAATGGTGAAAAGATAACAAGCATCGACCATAAGATCACGGTTGGCGATTTTGGTGATGATGGTGTTCTCATCAAAAAAGGTAAGAAAAAGTTCCATAGAGTACTTCTTGCATAAATTTTATTGAATCAATTTATTGAATCAATTTATTGCATAAATTTTACGGAACAAATTTAAGATTAAAACACAATCCCCTGCAAAGTGAGAGGTCACTCTGTAGGGGATTTTTTCTTCAAGTAAACTTGAAGGTATTAATATTCAACTTTTTTGATGTAATTTAAAGGATTTCTTACGAAAAATGTAGAATTATTACAATATAGACAAAATACATTTAAATTTAGAGTTAGATCTATTTAACATACTTACAACAAAGCATTAACATAAAAGAGTTCTTCTGTAACACGAATGATTTATACTATAGTTAGGATTTAATACACTAGGTCACGAATTTTCACAAGAGATTGGTGTCAGAAACTAAAGTTTCTGAATATTCCGACCGATACTATTAGTATAAGAGGTATTCATACACGGAGGTGAGTGTCAAAGCGATTCAACTGGAGGAAAATACAGTGAAACGGCCAAAGCGGCGGTTAAGCTGCAGGCCGAAAGGAGTGTCGCTATGGGAATGCAAGTATATCAGGAAGGCTCATACAAAATATATAGAGCAGGACATAACTACATTGTTCACAATGCTAGCTATGACTTCAAGGAAAAGCACTCACATGTTCACAATTTTCAAATTGCTAAGAAGCTGATCCATTGTGTGAATCACCAAATTATTCCAAGATCATTCAATTTCTACCTCCTAACATCGTTGACACGAATCTCAGACAATGAAGAGTATATCGCAAAAGTAGAGTCCCTTATTGAAGTAAGAAAACAAAAGGGAAAGAAGCAACAATATTGCAACCGCTCTGCTTGATATGTTTAAAATTATAATATAAATGGCTTAAAGCCAATAAAAAAGAGACTGCCTCCAAATGTGGAAAGCAGTCTCTTTTGGTTTGCTATTTAGTTGGTTAACTGAATAAGATCATAGATGACTTGAGCGACTTCAGCTCTAGTCGCTGTTGCTTTTGGATCAAAGGACCCATCAGAACGACCAGAGAATAGTCCAAACTCTACCGCTGAACTAACAGCTTCGGCATTGGAATCATCAATGACTTCTGCATCAACAAATACTATTGGGTCATACTTTGGTTCAATTGTATCTGCTTGGTTAAGGTACTTTCCAAGAATTGAAGCCATTTCTTCACGGCTAATATTTGATTCTGGATCAAACTCATGTCGTGCATCGATAAGGCCATTCATACGACTTGTGAATATGTAAGCGTCATACCATTTATCGCCTTCGTATGTTGTTTCCATATCAAGTGCCTTAACGACGAGTGTTAGGAACTCTGCATAACTAATAGTTCCATCTGGATTAAATGATCCATCTGCATACCCTGAAACAATATCTTTGGAAGCAATTTTTGAGATAACGTCTTCAGCCCAGTGTTGGTCTGTGTCAATAAATTCAATATTACGTTCCATAATGCAGTACTGGCTAAAATGATTCAGTGTAGCATGCATTGTCTTGGTTTCCAGATTATACTTGCCTCCAACATACTCCCATTGTCCAGTAGCCTCATTGTTGTAGAATAAACCTAATTTGTCCACATCAACAGTGTTGGTATCAATTTCTACTGGAATCTCAATAGATACAGGGCTTGTTAGATCATGAATTTCACTTGACTCTACTGAGCTTGAGTTGCTCTCAAAGCTTAACTGAATCTCAATGATATCACTAAGTGGTTTGAGTTTTTCAACGGCTTCTGAGTGGACCTTTTGGATCTTAACAGAAGTCCCACCCTTAATAGATGCAATGCTTAACTCAGCAGTGTCGTTGGCCTGAGTCCCTAGATTAACTGAATCAAGGTTTAACTTAGCAATTCCAGCATCGATTTCTAGTATGGCTTTGTTTTGTTTTGCCGCTTTAATTGCGTCTTTGTTTAAATTGATTTTTACTTCTTGTTTTTCAGATGGTGCAGGTGCTTTGATGATTACGTGTCTATCAGCTTGCATTTTGTCTTTTGAGAATGCACTTGCTGAAATTATAGTCGAGCCCTTAGAGGCTTTAGCTTGGGTGCCAGTTGATTTACTGCTAGAACCACCACCAGATCCGCCAGAACTTCCACCAGATCGAGAGGATCTATCATCATCGTCGTCATCGTCATCATCATCATCATCATCATCATCTTTATCTTTTGATGCGAAGATGTACTGAGGAATGTTAATAGTTTCAGTCACAGTGTAACCACCATAGTCACTTAATTTAAGGTAAAGACTCGTTTGATTCTTTTCAATTGGTACTCGAACATTGTCTAGGCTAACTTTTATTGGCTTAAGCTTTTCATTGTACTCATCAAACGAATCTCTTTCGTTAACAATGAGTTCTTTGCCAGCTTTAAACTTGAGAACTGGGAATGTGTCGCTTACATAGCCGTTTAGTACAACCCAGTAGTTGTCACCCTGGTGACCATATTGTATTTTATTTGAGTCAATTGACATTACAGGATTATATAGATCAGCAAAGAATTCTTGTTTAAATTCAACCATATTTCCAGCTTTATCTTCAGTAAGAATTTTGAACATATTCAGTCCATCTGTTAGAATGATTTCACTGTCAAATTCCCAGAATCCTGTTCTACTATTAAAGGTGTAATTAATATCTGTTCCATCAATTTTCAATTCAGTAAGCTGTGATACGTCCTTTACATGACCACTGAATTCAACAACATAAACAGTTTTTCCATCAAGCGTCTTTGCTTTAACAGAACTTGTGTTGGTATTGAGTTCACTTGAGAATTCAGGGGATTTAATTGTTACAGTTGGAGGAATAATATCACCAACAACCGCTGTAGAAGGTTCTTGATATTCATTATTTGATGCAATAACAAGGGTTTTAGCTTTGTAATAGTCTTCGCCCTCTTTAAAACCATCTAGAATAGAAGACTTTGCAACTAGTGGTGCATTACCCATTTTAATAGTAATAGCTGAGCCAGAAGTTGTTTCTAAAGATGCCACTTCTGCGTTGGCTGAGATATTAGCAATTAAATTTTCGTTGGTATTAACTACAACTGACTTATATCCTTTTTGTTCAACGAATGTTTTGATTTCATCAAGGTACTTTGTCGAAACTGCATCGTTTGATGCAAGTTTTGTTTTCATGGAATCTGTTAGAGGATAGACAGCAGTTAAGAAGGTCTTACCAACTGCATCTACATCAAACTGTTTTTCGATGTCTAAAGTTTTTTTCGCTAACATTTAATGTTTTAGTGAATGTAAGAACAGAATCCTTATAGTCGTCTAAGAAATAAACGTCACTATTAAATGGTTCTGAAATAGTCATTGCACTACCAGATGTTGCTTGATACTCAGAAGTGAACTCAGGTTCAAGCGTTTTACCAGCCGTTAATGAAATGTCTTTAAATACTGATGGCGTATTAAAGTTAACGTCAACTAGAGCCCCTTTATCAGGTATGTCTTTACCATCAGTAAAGGTAAATTTAAATTCAGCGCCATTGTCTCTTGATCCATTAGCAGATACAACAAAAGGAATAAATGTGTAAGAACCGTCTGAATCAGCATCACTATTCTTCATTATGTCTGTCATGTCAATCACATTTGTTGCTGAAGTTATAACGTCTGTGAAATCTCCAGAAGCTTTCATAATGCCGTACTGCTTAATGCCTTTAGTAAGACTGCTGTCAACTTTGACTCTTGAAGTGATTTCTGCTGGATTCTCCTTATTTCTCGTTAGGATTTCATCTGAAATAGCAGAAATAGTGACAGAAGTCATTTTATGTTCAGCATCGTAGTTTGCCTTAAGACCTGAAACTTGAGGGGCACAATTGTCTACAAAAATAGGGTAGTCATAAGTTTGCCAGTTTGCACCTGCTTCAGCGATTTTAAGTGAAACACGATATGTGTAGTGGCCGTTTGGTGCAGTCATACCATTAATATTACCGTCCCAGTATCCGTCGGTAAAATTACGAGTAGACTCATTAGAATTGTAATTTTTTCGAATACCGTTTTTGTTATGAGCTATGTTTTCAACAACTTTTCCGTTTGCGTCAAGAATTTGGAATTTCATTTCCTCTGCATTTCTAAGCAGAGACAGCTCTGGGTAAAGACCATATGAACTATCAATCATGTTTGATTCGTTTGTTACAGTACCTATTACGATGTTATCCATAATAGCCTTGCCTGTTTGAGGGTTGTACCCTAGATACTCTCCATTTTGGTCATGGAAAATGCCAGAGCCATATAGCTTGTTATGAGTGTCATCGCTGTAGTATGTACCATCAAGAATCTGAACTTGATCCCAATCGCCGTAGTACCCTAGGTATGGTATAGAAAGTTCTGCATGAACATCTGATGTGTCAGTGAACTTAATGAAGCCTTCTATGAATGTACCACTAGTAAATTCATCTAGTAGAGGCTTGTGTGAGAAGAAAGACAATACTTTTTCCTCTTCAAGATCTGTGCTGAACGAGATTTTCACAGTGGAATCAGCAGGTACTGTAATGGTGTTGCTAGTGCTGTCATATGCACTTGATTCTATTTCCAAGTTTACACGTTCATAATTCGACGTATCGCCAGTTTTTTACTTCATTTATAACAGGCATTGCATCAGCCCAAAGTTTTCCTTCAACAAGAGTAGATGTGTTCATTTGTTGTGAAATGCTGTAGGAAACCGATTTTGTACCATAATTCTTAAGTTCAAGGTCGAATTCCAGTTTGCCATCTTGTTTTGTGATTTCTCCAAGTGAAACCTCACCAAGTCCACTTTTCTTTTCAGATACAGTAACAGGTGTTTCTAGTGCACCATAAAGATCAAGTACCCCAGCGCCTTGCTGGCGTGGTGAATTGTAGCACTTAAAGCCATCTTTTAAGAAGTCTTTATAGGTCTCATGTGCTTGCTCAGCAGAGTACTTAGGATTAGCAGTGTTCATCATAAGTAGCTTTACCATGGCTTGTGCATCTTTGCCAGTTAAATCAAAGTCATCCCTAACACGTTGCATTATAGATGCAGCAGCTCCGGCAACATGAGGTGCTGCCATAGACGTGCCACTCATCATACCGTACTCGTTGTTGTTTAGTGTTGAAAGGATTTGACCACCAGGTGCTGTAACTTCTGGTTTAATATCTAGAGTGATTGGTGTTCCCCAAGAAGAAGAAGAAGCCATTTTACCAGCTACAACATTATCAATGGTTTTGGTTTCGCCAGTGAAGGTTACTTTACCACCTTTTTCTTTGAGAGACAGCCCATCTGTTCTTCCCATAAATACCGCTGGGATAGTACAAGAACTAATACCACCCATTGGAATGATCTCTTCTCCACCATTCGTGTGGTTAAATATGATAACACCCACAGCGCCATTGTTCATAGCATTGTCGATCTTTTCTTTAAAGGAACGATCACCACGTTCTATCAGAGCAATTTTGTCGATGACATCAATGCCTTCAAACTCTGTTGCACCACCACGCCCACAATAAACAATTTCAGTAGACTGGTCTTTTAGTACAACAGCTGCGTTAACCGGTGAGTCATTGTAGACTGAAGGATTTACAACGTTTCCGTCCTTGTCTTCAAATTTAAGTGTTTCCACTCTCATTTTTGCATTTTGTAAAGAGGCAACAGTAATACTGTCTGGTGTAACAGATGGTGATCCAGTAACCCCAATGTCTGGAGTGAATGTATCAACGTGTCTGGCACCATAATGACCATTACTGCTAAATGCAGAGTTACCAGCAGAAATAGAGCATACTATACCTGCGTCGATGGCTCTTTGTACAGCCATCTGCTCAAGGTCAGTCGGATTGGGTGTGCCTGCAGTAGCCCCTAGAGACATGTTTATAACATCTGCACCCATGGCAATAGACTCATCTATGGCTTCAATAATAATGTCACCATAGGTAGACCCATAATTTGTGTTATTACTAAAAACCTTCATTGCTAGAATTTGAGCTTCGGGTGCAATACCGTTAATACCATTGTCATCACCATTGGCTGCAACAGTACCAGCAACATGCATACCGTGCATTGACGCACCATCGCTAATATCGATTACTTGTTGATTCTTGTCGAAATAGTTATAGCCATAAGGCACTTTTTCTGTAAAGTACTTACCACCAAACTCATTGTCAACAATACGAGTAGTTACTTCTGTTTCAGTAAGTTTAACAAGTTCTGGGTGGTCTAGACGCATGTCTTTATGTGTGTAGTCTACGCCAGAATCAATAACTGAAACAACAATGCCTCGACCATCATACTTACCATTTCTATAAGCGAGTGCACTTTCTAGATCAATATAGCTTCCGCTATGATCCATTTCTGGACGTTTATACTCATTAACGCGGTATACGGCTTTAACGCCTTGTGTCTTTTCAATCGCGCTAATGTCATTTTCGTCCACTGTAACAGAAAACCCATTCATGATATTGGTGAAAGTCTCATGGACGTCCATCTCAATGCCAGTGTCGTGAAGTTTTTTCTTTTACAGTTTGTTGTTCCATTTCAATCTCAGCTTTATCACTTTCATTAAGTGAATAAGCTGAAAGACTATGTGCCTTTGCTAGATTAAGGCCATAGTCACCATCAACCTCAATAATGACACGAACGGATTCGCCTCCAATTTGAGGTGCTGTCTTTTCTGTTGCTGAATTTTCTAGTGCAAAGCTCAGTGTAAAACTATTGAGCACAAGCATAAGAACAAGCAGCAAACTCAGTCTTTTCTTCAAAAAATATTCCCCCCTTAAATAGATAAAAAAATTAACAACATATTCATTATAGATTGAAACATTTGTCTAAAATTGTCGGATTATGTCATTTTAGAGACTGATCGTGATGGATTCTTCGGAATTGTCAGAAAAAACACTTTTCTTTTCGATAATCGTTGTTTATATTTGAGAAATTCATTGTCATTGACGCAGTGTTCCTCAGTGAGATATCATTGTAAATGAGACTAGACTGGAGGTTTCTTAATGAGAACGTGGTTCGCTGTTGAAAACTCGCTTGTCGATCGAAATGATTTGACAGCTTATGAAAAATTATGCGGAATGGTACTTGCTAGATATGCGGGAAGACCTGAGTTTGACCATCTGCTTACGACGGATATTATTGCTGTAAAAATGGGTGTGCCATCTGAACTTGCAATGAATGCACTTCGTGGATTGGTACGCAAAGGCCTAGTTGACGTGGAAAGTGCGTCAGATCTTTTTGTTGAGGGTAGTGAAAATCATATAAAGGATATTGAACTGGCAGAGTATAAAGATGAAAAAGATACACATATTATACGGTCGTACTCTGATAAAGATAGTACGGAAACAATGAAATTTGAGACGCTTGATCTTGATAATGAGTTTGTCGACGAAGAGGATGGGTTCGATACTCTTGATAAATTGATTGCGGAGTCACATGCTGGTGGTGTACCTGAATCTATTTCTGTGAATGATGAAGCTTATAATGAAGTGAATAGTAATGACGTAAAAAGTAAGGAACCAAATAAGACCACAGAAGAGGCAAATGCAAATTCAGCTTCAAACCAGACAAGTGGTAAGACAAGCTTGCCTTATAATAGAGGTGTTTCCAGTTATCAGAATGTGAAAAACATGAAAACGACTGATAAAATCGAATATGACGTCAATCAAGTGTCTGATACAGCTGAAGAGGTTGACGAAGAAGTCCTTTCAAAGTCAATTCACGAGCAGTCTGATTCAGTGAGGGCATGGATTGAAGAAAGTGAGCCTGTTGCGCCACCAGTGGCAAAAGCCCCAGTCACCAATCGTGAAACCCTTGTGACTGAGCTTATTGAGTTAATAGAAGAACCCATTAATGACAGACAAGCCCGAATAATATTAGGACTGGCAGAATACGATCTTGAAAAGGTTCGGAAATGTTATTCACTTGCTCAGAACACACAAGTTTCCGACAAAATTGATATGCTTATACATGAACTCCAGAAAAAAGACGATCCTGAAGTGCCAAAACGAACACCTAAAACGAGTCAAGTAGACCATGCTAGACTCAACCAAATGAAAAAATACCAGGCCATGAAGAGTAAGGCTGGATCAAATATTTAAAAAAGATGAAAAGCTTGAGGTATGTGCCTCAAGCTTTTTTTAATCCATTGATTTGTTTTTACGAACGAGAAAAGACTCAGCCTGGGGTCGGGGACGGCTGAGTCTTTTGGGGATGTATTAAAGAGAGAGTTCAGTACTTTAGAGGAGGTCTTCGCCTTCTGTCCAATCTACTGGGCATAAACCGCCTGTTTGTAGAGCTTTTAGAACACGAATCGTTTCATCTACACTACGTCCTACATTGAGGTCATGGACAGTAGAGTATTTTACGTCACCTTCAGGGTCAATAATAAATAGACCTCTAAGGGCAATACCAGCCTCTTCTATTAGCACCCCATAATCTAGGGATACTTGCTTTGTCATATCTGATGCAAGTGGGAAAGTCAGTTGACCTAGATCACCATTGATCCATGCCTTATGCGAATGTTCACTGTCTACACTTACACCTAGTACATCGGCACCTAGCGCTTTGAATTCCTCGTAACGCTTTGAGTAGCCTGTGATTTCAGTTGGGCAAACGAATGTAAAATCTAGTGGATAAAAGAACATCACTAGCCATTTGCCTTTATAGTCTTCCAGGCTTACACGACCAAAATCTTTGCCGTCACCTGTTGCAGTTGCCATATTAAAAGTTGGGGCCTTATGGCCTACGATTCTTTCCATTGTATGTTGCCTCCTTATTATCGTGTCCCCCAGTGGGGTGTCCGTTGCTTCTGAATATAGTATAGCACACTGTGTAACAAATACAATATTATAATGATTACAAAGTGTTGCGAAATTGAATAGTGCCTCCTGAACAACTGATAATCATTATCAAACATTGGTATTACTGATATACAAGTATGTTTAGCCAGACAATTATAAAATATCATTAAAACTACACCTTTATGGTATTCTTACAAAGGGATGTACAATTAACAAGTTTCCTGCATGATTATGCTAGGCAGCTGTGTGTAAATCATATATAATGTAACAAAATTGTAATGAGGAGTGAATAAAATTGAATAAGCAGACAATCATGAAAGATGTCCGCCGCATCGTGGTTAAGGTTGGAACCTCAACTTTAACTTATGACACTGGCCTCCTCAATTTAGGTCGAATTGACAAATTGGTGAAACAGCTGTCAGATTTGCAAAATAGCGGACATGAAATCGTATTGGTAACGTCAGGTGCAATTGGCGCCGGCATGGGCAAACTAAGACTAAGTGAACGGCCCAAGACGCTACCCGAGAAGCAGGCCGCTGCTGCAGTCGGTCAAGGTGTTTTACTTCATATGTATCAAAAGTTCTTTTCTGAGTTTGGAAAGACAATAGGTCAGGTGCTCCTAACAAAAGATGACTTTTCAGACAGAAGAAGATTTATTCATGCAAGGGATGCCTTCTTTCAAATGATGCGACAGGACGTTGTGCCGATCGTTAATGAAAATGATGCAGTGGTGGTTGACGAAATTAAGGTAGGGGACAATGACACTTTATCAGCCCTGGTGGCAAGCCTTATCGAAGCAGACCTACTGATTATCCTTTCAGATGTTGACGGTCTATATACAGATAATCCACATTCGAATCCAGAAGCCAAGAGGCTTGAAATTGTTGAAACAATTGACCAATCAATACATGACATGTCAGGTGGTGCTGGTACTAAGCTAGGTACAGGTGGTATGGCAACAAAAATTAAAGCTGCCGAGGTTGCAACATCTGCTGGTGTTAACATGGTCATTGCTGATGGGAGCGTGCCTGACATTTTGCAAAAAATCGCTTCAGGTGAAGAAATTGGAACCCTATTTTTAGGGCAAAAAGAAAAAATGAAAGCCAGACAACACTGGATTTCCTTCGGGAGTCGAGTTGAAGGGCAAATACATGTAGATGATGGTGCAAAAAAAAGCACTTATTAATAAGAAAAGTCTTTTACCGTCAGGAATGACGAAGGTTAGTGGTTCCTTCCTTAGGGGCGTTGCAGTTGAAGTTGTAGATGCTCATGGACAAGTTATTGGAACAGGTATTACCAACTATGCAGCGACGATTTGAAGCATCTTATTGGTGTGAAGACAGATCAAATAGAAGAAAAAATAGGGTACAAAGATTACGATGAAATCATTCATGTAGACAATATGATTTTGAGGAGGGCATAGAATGAACATTCGCGAAATGGCTCAAAATGCTAGATCAGCATCAAGAAAACTTGCTGTGATGGGTACAAAAGAGAAAAAACGATATACTGGAGGCGATGGCAGTCGCTCTTGGGAATAATAAAGAAGAAATTTTTAAGGCCAATGCTGCTGATGTGGCCGCTGGTAAAAATAATGGCCTTAGCAGTGCAATGATCGATCGACTTATTATAAATGAAGATAGACTTAAGGGTATGCAAGACGGTCTAAGAACTATGATAAGTTTAAGCGATCCTGTTGGAGAGATAGAAAGCGGATGGAAACTAGAAAACGGAATCCATGCTTCTAAAATTAGAGTGCCAATTGGTGTTATTGGAATGATTTATGAGTCTAGACCAAATGTAACAGTAGACGCATCTGGTTTGGCACTAAAATCAGGAAATAGTATCATTCTAAGAGGTGGCAAAGAAGCAATTGAAACCAATAAGGCGCTTTCTGAAATCCTAAAGAAATCAGGTGTTGAAGCAGGCCTTCCAGAGGGAGCGGTTCAGCTTATATCAGACACAAACAGAGAACTGGTGAAGGATCTAGTTACAATGGATGACCTAGTGGATGTCATTATTCCTCGAGGTGGCAAGGGTCTTAAGAAGGCTATAGTTTCTCAGGCGAGTGTGCCAGTAATTATAACAGGTGCAGGCATTTGCCATGTTTATGTAGATGCAGACGCAAATCTTGATATGGCAATACCAATTATTGAAAATGCAAAAATTCAAAGGCCTGGTGTATGCAACGCTATTGAAACACTGTTAATTCATAAAGCTGTTAATGCAGACTGGATTAAAAATATGGCAACAAGTCTTCAAAATAAAGGTGTTGAAGTTATTGGCTGTGAAAATTTGAAGTCGATTATACCAGATATTACCGTGGCAACACAAGAGGATTGGGCTGAAGAATACCTGTCACTTAAGATCAGCATTAGACTGGTGGAAGATATTGATATGGCAATAGACCATATAGAAGCATACGGAACCCGTCACTCAGAGGCTATTGTTACTGAGAGCATTCAAGCGGCTGAAAAGTTCCTAAATAGTGTAGATGCATCAGCGGTCTATGTAAATGCATCAACTAGGTTTACAGATGGTAGTGTATTTGGCTTTGGTGGTGAAATTGGAATTAGCACTCAAAAGCTTCATGCAAGAGGGCCAATGGGACTTCAAGCACTGACAACAACAAAGTATATTTTGCGCGGGCAAGGGCAAATTAGAGAGTAATTGAATGGGGCAGCTTAAACCGATTGTAAATTGGGAAGCTGCCTCTTTTTTGTGTTTTAAAATACTTGATCACCCTGTCTTTTTGGCGACATTTCCACTACAATAAGAGTAAGGTTATGAAGTACGGAGGGGTCGTTTAAAGTGAATCAAATATTGAAGGTGGGCAGTCGGTAGAAATAAAAGAATTTGGCGCCGAAAAGCCTCCTAAATATAGAGTAAAAATACATGAAATAGTTTCAAATGAAGAAGTGGTTATAGAGGTGCCTGTTGTTGGAAACAATGCGCTTGCTATGCGAAGTGGAACATATTACGACTTAGTATATTTTGAAGAAGCTTCGATCTATACACAAAAAGTAGAGGTCGCTAACAGGTTCCTATCAGGAGCGGTAGTCTGTGCTAGGCTCATGTTTATAGGTGAGCCCAAAAAGTTTAATAGAAGGCAGTATTTCAGGTTGCCAGTGCTTCTTGACGGGTTTTCTAGAGGTGGACGAAATAAGTTTACACCAATGACAACGACAAACTTGAGTGCTGGGGGCATACGGTTTGTTACCCTTGAGAAATACAGCGCTAATCAATACATACAGATTAAAATCTCGGTGGGCGATTCAATGTTAGATTTGGTCTGTAAGGTGATCCACTGTTCACTTGTTCAAGATTCAATACGGCGATATGATGTTAGGGCGAAATTTGAACAGATTTCATCAAGAGAAGAAGATCTCATTTTGAAATATTTGTTTGAGCAGCAACGCGCCATGAAAAGGAAAGGGTTGGCCTGATATGAAAAAAGGCTTGGATAGTTGGGACTTGTCTTGTGTTGGCTTTAAGTGGGTGTTCAAAAGAAGTGGAGCCAGAGCCCGAAGAGGCTGCTGAAGATTTAGTTGTTGAGGAGGAAATCCCTGAGGTTGTCCTTGTAGAAGACTTAGATGATGAGACTTTTAAAAAAAGTTAGATATCATATACAGGATCAGCTAATGGTGTTTGATGCGTCTAGATTTGATGAAGGTTTAATGCTGGCGGTCAAAGAAGATGTGAAGTCTGGAATGGATCGTGAATTGGCAAAAGAAATCGTCGAGGAAACCCTATCTGGATATTTGAATATGTGGAAGCGGGAAATAATAACGGAAAGCCTTGAATTTTTAGTGGGTGAGTATTCAAGAAGCGACTTTGAGAAGCTGATAGAGAATACGACGAACGAGCAAATTAAGGGTATGGTTATTGCATATGCTATAGAGAAATTGGAGCAAGAAGGATACCAGTTCGACTGATTCATTTGAGTGAGGAGCGCAATATGCATACAGTATTACTAGTTGAAGACGAAAAACGGATGAGAGAAATTGTAGCGACGTACTTTATATCAGAAGGCTACAACGTTCTTGAAGCTTCTAATGGTCTTGAAGCTATAGAAATATATGAGCAGGAAGAAGTAGACTTAGTTCTTCTTGATATTATGATGCCACAGATTGATGGCTGGACGGTTTGTAAGAGACTAAGAACAAAATCAGATGTACCAATAATTATCATTACAGCTCGAAGTGAAGATGAGGACAAACTTCTTGGTTTTGACTTAGGGTCAGATGACTACGTGACAAAACCATTTAGTCCTAAAGTACTTGTGGCACGTGCAGAAGCTTTGCTCAAAAGAGCACAGGGGCGTGTGACAGGCGATGAAGGCCTCGTAAAAGCAGGCGATGTTTCGATAAATACTAATTCTCGAGAAGTTAAAGTTTCTGGAATGTCGATTAATTTAAGTCCCAAAGAGTATGATCTTTTGCTGTTTATGATGAAAAACAAGAATAAGGTTATGACAAGACAGATGATTCTAGATCAGGTGTGGGGCTTTGACTATTTTGGTGATCTTAGAACTGTTGATACACATGTTAAAAAACTGAGAAGTAAAATGGACAGTTCGGCTGGTATGATCAGAACAATCATCAGAGCGGGCTATATGTTTGAGGTGAAGTAGATGCTGCGTGGAGGAATCTCGACGAAGGTGTTCGCCTTAATGCTTGCAATCTTCATCGTATTTATAACGGGCGCTCTCTATATGCAGACCGCCTTTTTTTGAAAATTTCTATACAACGAGAAAAACTGAATCACTTGATCAAAAGATGGAAGGATTCAGTGCATTATATACAGACTCTGAGTGGTCGCCACGTGATCTTCAATTAAACACCACCGCCTTTGAAAGAACGAATGGTGTCAGAATGGCGATTGTTGACGAGTCTATAAACATGCTCAATGATGAAACATACTATATTATTGTAGAAGATTACTCAGGCATTGAAGTGAGCCTTGAACTTAATGCAGCCCTAGGCGATTATGAGTTCAGTAATATAAAAGACATTCAAATGGGGGCTGAAATTCACTCTGAGGGGTATATTTTAGGGGACGAAGACAGCCTGCATATGTCACCAGTTCGTCTTGTAGTGGGCGATGAAGTCATTATTGACTATAAACCTGTTTATGGTTATAAAGGTTCAAGTGACAACTTGGACAGAATTGCAGGTCGACTGACTGCTGTGAATTTGCCAAATGAGGAAACAATCATAAAAGGTGTTGAAAGTCATGCATTATGGTCAGTGGTAGACTACTGGAATAGACAATATAATGTTAAACCGTCAACAAGCAAAAACGTTCAAGCAGATGAGTATATAGACGGAATGGACAAACAAGCCTTTGTATTCAGCGAACCTGTAACAAGGGAACGGTATTTGACCCGTGTTTATCCAATGTCAAAAGGGGACGAAGTCCATTATGCATTTGTTATAGCTTCACAGTTGCCAATTCTTGAGGCGGTAGAAACACTGAGCTCGTATTATGCAATTATAGTTTTGGCTGCCATTATTACGAGTGTTTTCCTTAGTTATCTTGTGTCGAGAATTGTTACAAGGCCCCTCCTACGAATCAATACAATTGCAGGTCAAATGGCAGATCTTGATTTTAGCAATTATATTGAGGTGAGAACAGATGACGAAATTGGACATTTGTCTCAAAGTCTCAATACCTTGTCTATGAATCTCCAAAGCAATATGGAAGAGTTAAAACTCGCCAATTCTCAACTGCAAAAAGACATTGAAAAAGAGCGGCGCCTGGAAATGATGAGAAGAGAATTCATAAGTGGTGCGTCTCATGAGCTTAAAACACCAATAGGCATAATTAAAGGTTTTGCAGAAGGTATTAAAGATGGACTTGCTGTTGACAAATTGGACTATTTTGTAGATGTCATATTAGAAGAAACAGATAAAATGGATGCTCTAGTTAAAGACATGTTAGATCTATCAAGAATTGAGCAAGATCCTAATAGTTTGGACGTAGAAGTGTTTGAGTGTAATGATTTTGTGAAGACGGTCAGCGAAAAGCTTGAGCCTCAAATTATTGAGCGGGGGCTTTCGTTTAAAATGAACATAGAAACTGAGCCCACATTTGTTTATGCAGATAAAAGACGAATGGAGCAAGTGCTGACAAATGGCCTAAACAATGCCATGAGGTACTCGCATTCAAATTCAGTGATAAAGCTGGTTCTTGAAGATGGGATTGAAGCAGTACGAGTGACTATATATAATTCAGGGGACCCAATTCCAGAGGAGCAATTAGACCATGTTTGGGATAGATTTTATCGAGTAGATCCATCCAGAAACAAAGAAAGTGGCGGTTCAGGTCTTGGATTATCCATTGTGCGTGAAATTTTAATGCAGCACGATGTGCGGTTTGGTATTACGAATACGGATGAGGGTGTATCCTTTTTCTTTGAAATGAACAAAGATACGCCGTTTTAGAAACAGGTGAAAGATGAAAGCACTGAAAAAACAAGTCCCTAATTGCGTTGTTCATATGTGCAGTAACCATTCTCAGTGGGTGTACAGTGGGTGAAAATGCTGAAAATTATAAAGACAACATGGGAAAAGCCCAGTCTAGATGTGAGGCGTTTAACAAAGCTGTAGAAGGAAAAGACCCAACTATGGCCGCTATAAAGGTTATTAATGAGTGTAAGGGTGATTTGAAAGAAAACACAGTAACACGGTATGTTCTCAGATATGAAAAACTATTGTTAGAGGAAAAATCGGAATTCAGCAACAAAATATTCAACCGCGGAAATCATGAGGTTTTGTATGATTTCTTTCCTGAAAGTTTTGCACCTGAGCGTATAGATGAAATTGCAGACCCAGAGTTTAGATCAACAATGAGAGACCTCGTAAACTCGGGGTATACCTTAGAAAAGTCTGAAAAGGGCATATATCAAGTGGTTATTGATTATGACTTCTTCAAACAATACAGTGAATATGTTGATCAAGAGGTAAGTGGTTATTTTGAGTTGATGAAGCTGGAACAGATAAATCCGCTAATTGGTAGTGATGGTCTTTTAGGGTCTGCGGAAGATGTCATGAACAGGTTAATCTTGTTTGATACGTATATTTATAATAATCCAAAGTCTGAAAGGCTTAAGGAATTAAATGATATAGCTAATAGTTATCTTTTATCTCTTGTTTTTTTTGGATATGAGGACGACCAACCATATGACGACGATGATCTTATAAAACCCGAATACTATGATGTTTATGTACATCTATCTACTTATAATAAACCCACCTTAATGAATGATTTAATGTCAGGTATAGTAGAAGCGCTTAATACATCTGATAAGTACTGGAATGAGGATGTATACGAATACATTATTGAGTACCCGGAAATATACAGAAAGCGTTATTTAAACTCAGTGGACTATCCAGACGGATTCGTAGATGTAGAGTTCGGATGGACAAGTGATGGCTATTTTTACTACTATCCTGTTTTCAGTGGAATTACAGATTTGTCTGAAGAGGGAAAACTCAATTTAATGAGCAAATCAGTGGTTGAAAAGCGTATGTTAGGTGAAGGTTTTGACGGTATGTATACGGGTGGAAATTACATCTGGAGTGATTATCAACTTACCTTTAATAGAAGGAACTGGATTTCGCTGAAATACGACATATATATTGAGCAACCTGATGGAACATATTTTTTGACCGTAGAGGCTATGAATTATGACCTGCACAATAAAAGAAAGATAAAGCTTCGAGACGTTCTAAGGGTGGATGAGGAAAGAGCTTACATTAATGAAACGGTCAAGGCGTTTTTCGAAGAAAGTCGTACGTATTACGCAGTTTCCTTAGAGGAATTTTATAAAAATCCGAGTCCTGAATTCTATTTGACCAATACGGGAATATATTTTTTAGTACCTGTGAATCCGAATACAGAGGCAACAGAGCGTATTGTGGAAATATTCATACCATTCGAAAAAATTCAGATCAAGTGTGGAGTATATATACAAAATTCCACAAAGGGAAGTGCAATAAGACATATGCTGCATGTGGTTGTAAGTGTTGAAAACACTATGATTCATAATAATTCAAGTGGTTTCTTCAATGTTAACGAATGATGAAATGTTCTTGTTTTTGTATGAAATAAGCTTGTGGTAAAAAAAATATTGTGATATAATCGCTAAAGTATAACAGGTAGTCCGAAACATTTCGGGCTATCTTTTATTTTGCATAGATTTTAAAGATCGGGCTCAAGCAATCAAGAGCCGAATGAGAATGAGATAGAGGGAAACCTCAATAAACTCTAGAAAGGTGTGAACGGTCATGTTAGATATGAAAAGGATACTGTTCCTAATCGTAGGCATTCTGGCCGGAATAGCCGTCGGAGTCAGCGGAACATTTTACTCAGTGAAAGACCGCCTTGACGTTTTGGAGATAAAAGCAAATGAAGCGGAAACGCTCGCTATAAAATCCGACAAGTACGAAATGGAAATTGAGTCAATGAACCAGGAAATGGACAGACTCAAAAAAGAAGTAAAAGAAAAAGATGAATTAGAAGAAAAAAGTTAAACGTATAGAAGAGTTCATTGACCTAGATGCGTACACAGATGAAGACTTGCAAAAAAGCAAAAGATATTTCATCAGCAACGCCACTCGATTTTAATACGTCACTGATCTTAGTGGACTATGCGAACAGGTATGAGATGGAAGTGTCTTTATTACTTGGACTCATGGAACTAGAAAGTAATTTCAAGCAATATGAAGTTGGCACTGCACAAGATAGAGGGTATATGCAAATCATTCCTTCTACTGAAAAATGGCTTGCTACAGCTTTCTCAGAAGAACTAGGATTTGAGTACGACCCTGAAAGAATTTACGAACCAGAATACAACATTGGTCTTGCTGTGGTATATCTTAATACACTGAAGACAGCGTACGGTGACAATTATGACCGAATTTTGTCTGAGTACAACCGTGGCCCATATAACCTACGAAAGTATTATGAAAAATACGCGACATACGAAACAACATATTCCCGCGTTGTACTGTCAAGAGCAAACAAGTATCTTGCTTACAATGAGTAATCGTGAAAGACAAAGAAGTGCACGATAAATTGGAAGATACCCCTGAATTGAATACACTCAGGGGTATTTTTTTAATGACCGTATTCGTCGTGTTTTGTGCCGAGAAATCACTTATATGTATATAGAAGAAACACGATTATACTCAATTCTTTATATACCTTTGCAAAAAAAAGTCGAAAAAAGTCGCACAATTCATGAAAATGTAACCTTTTTACCTTTATCTTACTGGTAATTCATTTCGATATACGATATGATGTACCCACGTGTTAATCAGATTGTACATAACAGAAACTTGTCCAGTACTAGAGCGCTCAGGGACATATAAAGTAAAACCCATGCGCGGGCAAGGCTTATCGACAACTTATATATTTGTAATTAGGGAGGCTAACATTGAAGAAGGTTGTTGCACTCCTCGTGCTTGGAACACTGTCTCTAAGTATGGGGTCTTTAACGTGGGCAGAAAATGATAGGACACAAGCAGAAACTGAAGTCTTAAAGGCGCTGTATAATGGTGGGTATTATACTATATCAGAAAGTGACCTAACAGATGAGGAAAAAGACCAGAATGCCATCTCAGCTTTCGAAGCAGAGTGGAATCTTGAAGAAGATGGTGAAGTTGATCAGATCGTTATAGACAAAATGCTAAGCATTGGTATGTTAGATCAAGCGGATCTTGAAATTTCAGAGTATACATTCTCAAAGACTTACTATAATTCAGGAATAAGACACAACGATGTTGCCGTGCTTCAACGGGCCCTTCTAGTAAGTGGTTGGTTAACGGATGATGCACAAGTGAACGGATATTTTGATGCGGCAACTCTAGATGCAGTAAAGGCATTCCAACAATTTAATGATTTAGAGGTTGATGGTGTGGTTGGTCCAGCAACGATTCAGCTAATGGTAGATCAAGGTCTAACTGTACTTGTGAACGAAATCCCTGTCAGTCGTGGTACGTCACGTGCTGAATATGGTGAATACTTAAACTGGTGGTCAGAGGTTAAAGGCAAGATAGTTGACCGTGGAACAGAACTGAGAATCAGAGACATATACACAGGTCTTGAGTATAACGTTATGATGACCTACGGTGGGAACCATGCAGATGTTGAAGCTATGACTGTTGAGGACTCTGAAATTATTAAACAAACGTACGGTGGTGATTTTGGCTGGGGCCGAAGACCAGTACTTGTGTTTGTAGATGGCCGTGTCATTGCAGCGTCAATGTCAGCAATGCCTCATGCAGGTCGCGATGATCAGCCAGCAGAAGCATTAATCTACAACCGAAGTTTAGGTTATGGTTATGGCTACAATCTTGATAAGATAAAGAATAACGGTATGGACGGCGTTTGTGACCTTCATTTCGCTGGAAGTACAAGACATCTTGATGGTCGTCAGGATAGTCAGCATCAAGCAGCCATTCGAATTGCAGCTGGTAAGTAAATCATAAAACAATAAAATAAAGATAATAAATAAGTCTCTGAATGAGTTATTCTCGATTCAGGGGCTTTTTTAGTTTACTGCATACCATAAGCATCATTAATTGTTTTAACACGAACGTATGTTACAATAAAGGATATGAAAAGCCAAGATTGGCTGAGGAGCATCCGCCATGAAACAAACGATTTCGGTGCGAAATCTGGTTGAATTTATAGATAGAAGCGGTGACTTGGACTTAAGGTTTTCTGGCAGAAGTTCAGCCGTAGAAGGTACAAAGACACATCAGTACATACAATCTCAAATGGGAGATGATTACGACCCAGAAGTGATGCTGAGGACAACAATGTTTTTAGATGGTGTGGAGCTGACGGTTCAAGGAAGAGCTGACGGTGTTTACACAGACCATGGAATCACTATGGTGGATGAAATCAAATCATCAACAAGGGAACTATCTGAAATAGATGATGAAGGCGTGCCAGTGCACTGGGCTCAAGGCAAATGTTATGCATACATTATTGCCCTAGATGAAGAGGCGAAGCCGACTGATGAATACGGCGTGCAACTCACCTATGTTAAACAGCTCACATATGAGACTAAAAGAATTGAGAAAGTGTTTACATTTGAAGAGCTAGAAGAGTTTTTCAGGTTAATAGTAGATAGATACATACGCTGGCTTTATGAAAGAAGAGACTGGCTAAAATGCCGTGACAAATCAATAAAGGATGCAGCCTTTCCCTTTAGTACATATAGAAAAGGACAAAGAGAGCTTTCTGTAGCCATATACCAAACAGTAAGAGACGGTCAGAGAGGTTTTTTATCAAGCACCAACAGGTATTGGCAAGACTATGTCCTCTCTCTTTCCAGGAATAAAAGCCCTTGGTCAAGGGCTAGCAGATAGAATATTCTATTTAACGGCAAAGACTATAACAAGATCGGTTGCTCAAAATACGGCAGATATACTTGAGAAAAAAGGCATACGATTAAGACGGTTAACACTGATTGCTAAAGATAAGATTTGTTTTGAGCCTGACAGCGCTTGTAATCCTGATGAGTGTACTTATGCCAAAGGACACTTTGACAGGGTCAACGATGCCATGTGGGACATTTTGGGCAGTACAGACGCGTGGGCTAGAGAAAACATAGAAGAAATTGCGATGGCACACCATGTATGTCCATTTGAATTTTCACTGGATCTGGCACTTTGGGCCGATTTGGTTATTTGTGATTATAACTATGCTTTTGATCCACGTGTATATTTAAAAAGATTTTTTGATGAGAGCTCAGACGACTACCTGTTTCTTGTAGACGAGGCACATAACTTAGTTGACCGTGCTCGGGAAATGTATTCTGCTGAATTGTCTAAAGAGAAAATTATGTCAGTAAAACGTGCTGTTCCAGGTTGGAATGTGGAATTGATTAAATCGCTGGAAAAAATGAACAAAGTTTTTCTTGAATGGAAGAAAGACTGTGAACAAGATGGATACTTTGTGGATTATAATCCGCCAGACGCGATTTATCCACAGGTTAGAAAATTTCTCGAGTTGACTGAGGATTGGCTTCTCGAAAATCAAAAGGCAGAGTGTTATGAAGACGTACTAGAGTTATACTTTGATGCCATGCGATTTATGCGCATTTACGAAATTTATGACGACTGCTATATCAGCTTATATGAGAAAAATGGCAAAGAAGTGCGTGCGCGTATGTACTGTATTGATCCGTCATTTAACTTATCTGAAAAGTTGAAAAATGCAAGGTCTGCAATATTCTTTTCAGCAACTTTGACACCGCTCAAATATTATAGGCGTATTCTCGGTGGACAGGAAGATGATCCTATAAGAGCTTTTGACTCCCCATTTGATCCTGCACGTAGGCTAATGATGCTGTCTAAAGGTGTGAGCACAAGGTTTAAGGACCGGGAAAAAAGTTTGGATAGACTCGTAGAATACATTGAACACTTTATAGAAGGGCATAAAGGGAACTATATTATGTTCTTTCCTTCATACAAGTACTTAAATTCTGTCTATGAGGAACTTGAACTTCGTATGCCACATATTGATTTTCTACTCCAAACGACCGAAATGTCAGAAGAACAGCGTGAAGCATTCCTACTAGAATTTCAGCCAGATCGAGAGGACACTCTTGTTGCCCTATGTGTTTTGGGAGGCATATTCTCAGAAGGCATAGACCTTATTGGTAATAGGTTAACTGGTGTTGGGGTGGTTGGTGTAGGTCTTCCGACAATCAGTCTGGAAAATGACCTAATAAGAAAATATTTCGACGAGCAGGAATCTGCAGGATTTGCATTTGCATATGCTTTTCCAGGTCTAAATAAAGTCATGCAAGCTGTTGGACGCCTCATTAGATCTGAGGAAGATGCAGGACTAATACTCCTTCTTGATGACCGCTACATGAATCGCTACTATAAAAGTATGCTTCCACACGACTGGAACCCAATGCTTCTTGAACATCATGAGATGAAAAAACGAGTAGATGTGTTTTGGAATGAAATTGATTAATCTTAAATGGCACCTGTTGATCATTCGTTTATTAGTAAAATCAGTTGGAAAGACCTTGTTATGTGACAGGGTCTTTTTTTTATGTTCAAACACAACTGGGAGTGTAAAGACTAGGTAAATTACTTTCATAATTATAGTGTGATCTGCATATATATGGATACTGGTGTTAATTCTAAGTTAATTCGGGTATACAGAACGTACATTATGCGAAAAAATATTTTAAGGAGGGTAGTAATATGAATATCTCATTCGGGATGATTACAAAGGAAATCCTATCTGCAGAACCATTAGATGAATTTCTGGACAACGCAAAAAGATACGGACATGAAATATACAGCGTTGTTATCGCACATTCTGGAGTTGCTAATCCAGACGCTATTCAAGAAATTGAAAAGCGTGTCCCTGTACACCTTGTAAAAAAAATCAACGATGCGGATGAGATGTGCAATACCCTAGAAGAAATAGGCATGTCAAAAAAAGGCAATTAACACGCTGGTGACATGTGACCACTTATACGAATCGGGGCTGGTAGGCTATGGTAAGAATAGAAACAATGTTCTTATGAAGGCTATGTTAACAGGTTCTGATATTTTAATATTTGTGGATACGGACGTTTATCCGAAGCTTCTAGTAGAAACAGTTAATGGCGTGATCAAACAGGAGATTGACTTCATTGGAGAACACATGAAATATCTTTCTCTGGATTCTGTTATGATCTCGACGAGTGACTATTCAGGGTATTACATCATTCCACCGATGAAGTTTAAAGGTATGGAGTATCTATACAGAGGACTTCAAAAAGATGGGGTTTGCGATTTTTTACAAGCTGGAATGGAACATCATTGTTTTGTTCCCGCCAATTATCCAGAACGCAAGCCGTTTCAAACCAATAAGATCCTAGGCGGAAATGTAGCAATGAAGCTTAGTATCTTTGAACGTGTATTGCCATTCTTCTCATCAGTATACGAATTTGATGGGCAGAAGTATCTTACAAGAGGTGAAGACACACTTCTTGGTTTAGAACTTGAAAGATCAGAAACACTTAATTGTATGGATATTGACCTAAGAATATTCCATAATACTTACAGTAATTATCCTAATGTGCCTGATATCCTCACAGATGAGAACATAAGAAATCGATTTTACTACGCCTGCATGGGTTGGATTGGACGTAATCCGTTTCTTAACTGGATTTCAAAGCGGGATGTAAAGAAAATGCATCAAATGCAAAGAAAAGCATTAGAAGTAGGTGCACCAGCTGTGGCTGAGTATTTGAATGACGATAGATTTTTAAAGTTACCTGAAGCATTAGATGCAGCGTACGCACACCTGGATACGATGATCGAGCAATATCATGATATGGCAACAAGTTGGACGGAGTTTATATCAAAATACAAGATTTGGAGGGACGAGTATGAGAATTCTCATTATGAATCACTTTCCGTTGGAAGGGTCCGGCAGCGGCATTTACACGATGAACCTAGCGAAGGAACTGAGCGAGTTAGGCCATAATGTAAAAGTTGTGTATCCGGAATTAACGGATAGAACTTATGAAGGTTTTGAAAGTAGAATTTTAAAGTTCTGTGACGGAACTCAAAGTGATTCTGTTTTACCTTTCAATTTCCCGTGTTTCACTTCACATCCACGAAGCAATAACACATACTACGCATTATCTGATAAACAGATGCAGGACTACGTAGATTTATTTGTCAAAGTGGCAAAAGAAGAAGTTGAAAGTTTTAAGCCTGATATTATACATGCTCAACATCTTTGGGTTACACCATATGCTGCAGCACAAACGGGCGTACCATATATCGTTACAGCCCATGGGACTGACTTAAAAGGCTTTGTAAAAGATAAAAGATACCACAAATATGCACTGGAAGGTGCAAAAAACGCCAAGAAGATTATCACAATATCTAAACAGGTTCACGCTGAAGTTAAAGAACTATACGGTGTACCTGAGGAAATGTGTGAGCTGATCATGAATGGTTATGATGAAAACCTATTCATAAGAAAATCAGATCTAGATATAGAAGCTGTACTAAAAGGCTTCAATATAGATAGCACTTCTAAACATATTGTATCTTTCGCAGGAAAGTTAACACACTTCAAGGGCATTGATGTTCTTCTTAAAGCTGCAAAGCATTATGAAAAAAGACCTCGGAGACGTTATGACACTTATCGCTGGTAATGGTGAGTTGTATGACGAGTTAAACAAACTTAAGCGGGACTTAGGTCTTAATAATGTTCACTTCCTTGGGCATGTGAATCAAAAACAGCTTGTAGATCTATATAATATTGCAGATGTCAGTACAGTCCCATCAAGAACTGAACCATTTGGTCTTGTTGCAATTGAGGCTCTTGCATGCGGCACGCCTGTTGTTGGCACAAATCAAGGTGGATTGCCAGATTTTATAACAGATTCAGTGGGTACTCTTGTCCCAGTAGAGGACGACCTAGGACTAGCTGATGCAATTACAAATGAGATTAATCGAACGGATAAACAATCAAGAGCAACGGATTGTGCCCAGTACGCATTGAAATACTTCTCATGGAAGCACTCAATAAAATCTGTTGAAGCGCTTTATAAGACTATAGGTGGGTAATAACGAGTATAACAGAGGCTTGATGGATAACATCAAGCCCTCTTTGATTGAAAACATATCAGATTGAGGATTTGCTTAGGTCTGATGATATGGGTTAATAAAGATGATTTTGGAAAGGAGCGCTACAGCATGAATATCAGCATGGTCATTCCAACTTATTGGTCTAGAGAAAAAAGCCGATCCGTGGCATGAAGGCGATGCAGTTTATGATCATCCAACACCAATCGATGGGGATGACACGCTCGGCAGGACCTTGGAAAGTATCAAGACATTAAAGAATCAGAACTTCAAGTTGATTATTCCAATTTGCCCAACAGCGGATGAAATTGAAGATGAAGCAGAAAGAAGAGTAAGAGAAATAGTCAAAAAAGCGGACTTGGACATTGATGTGTACCTATTTACGCAGAAGAATCTTCGTAATATTAAGTCCTTCCTACGGGAGAATGGACTTAGTGAACGTGCAAATGAAATGCTGAATCTTAAAGGGTATTCCAATGTCCGAAACATTTGTCTTTATACAGCACAACTTTTGTCATCAGATGTTCAGATACTTATTGATGATGATGAAGTGTTTGAAAATCCTGAATGGGTAGATATGGCTACAGAGTTCATTGGAAAACGAATTTATGGTAAAGGTATTTACGGCGTTGCAGGCTACTATCTTAATAAATACGATGAGTTTTATGACGATGTAGATATTGTACCTTGGATGACATACTGGAATAGATTCGGTTCTAAGACAAAAGCCTTTGATAAAATTATTGGCTGTGACCCGAGGTTAAAGGTAACACCTTTTGCATTTGGTGGAGCTATGGTGATTCACAAAAATCTATTCAGAATGGTTCCGTTTGACAGTACAGTAACACGTGGTGAGGACATTGATTATGTGCTTAACTCAAAAATGTTTGGTTTTGATTTCTTCTTAGATAATAAGTTAAGCATTAAACACCTGCCTCCAAAAAAGAATCACCCTATTTGGAAGCGATTTAGAGAAGATATTTATAGATTTTTATATGAACAAGCTAAGATCAATTCACAATATGAAGTAAATAATATGAACCGTGTAACTCCAGAAGATTTTGAACCATATCCAGGTGACTTTTTGAAGGAAGATTTGGAAGATAAAATCTTTAAAACAAACATGCTTCTAGCTTTAGAATATTTGTCAGAAGGCAATGTTGAAGGGTGTCGAGAATCTATCCGAAATGTATACCTAAGCAAATATGAAGCGCTTCCAAAGATTGATCCGTTTACAGAATACCGTAAGAAGCAAAAGGACTGGATAAAGCTTATTGATTTAACTGTTAAACACAGGGAAGTTCTCAGAAGAGAAACTGAAACAAATAATGTTTCACGTATTGTTTACACAATTGATTATGAAAAATATGCGAATATTTCAAAGCATATTATTGTTGATAATCTTCGTAAATTTAGATCATTTGAGAGGTTTACAGATACTGAGCTTGCTCGTCTTGCTCAAGTGACGGAGATGAAAGCATATAATACGGATGAGAGACTTTTCAAAGAAGGTAACGATAGACTTGAATTGTTCATGATTCTAAAAGGTTGTGTTCGTATTGTTAAATATGACGATAGCGGTGAAGAAGTTCGCCTTGGAACCGTGTGTAGCAATGGTGTGATTGGTGAAACTTTCCTCGTTCAGGAAAAGAAAAAGTATAACTCCACGGGTCTTGCAAGTGAGTTTGTTGAGGTTTTATCCATTACCAAGGAGGATTTGGAGCATCTTATAGCGAATGAACCAGATCTAGGGAATAAACTTCTGATGATGTTTATTGATGCACTTTACTTTAAACTTAATAGAACAAACATTGCTTATAAAGAGCAAATTCAGCAAGATTCTAATCTAACAGAAATGAATTAGTGGTTTTATATAAACCCGAATCAGTGAAATGGTTCGGGTTTTTAATTGGAGGAAGCGATGAAAGTAAGAAAGGCAGTAATCCCAGCGGCAGGGTATGGTACGAGGTTGTTACCTGCTACGAAGGCTCAGCCGAAGGAAATGTTGGCAATTGTTGATAAACCGGCTATTCAGTATGTTGTTGAAGAAGCGGTGGCATCAGGTATTGAAGAAATACTAATTATCAACGGTCGAAACAATGAATCAATAATAAATCATTTTGATAGGTCGCCAGAGCTTGAATACAGCTTGAGGGAAAGAGGTCAGACTGAGCTTCTTGAGCTTGTCGAGAGTATTTCCGATATGGTAAATGTGCATTTCGTGCGTCAAAAAGAGGTAAAGGGGCTTGGGTATGCAATCCACTGTGCGAAATCTTTTGTTGGGAATGAGCCATTTGCAGTTCTGTTATGTGACGACATCGTCTACAATCCTTACAAGCCGTGTTTGAAACAATTGGTAGATGTATATGAGCAAAAGAGAAGTTCAGTAGTGGGTGTTCATTCAATTGATTTAACTGAAGTAGACAAATATGGTATTATTGCTGGCGAAAAAATAGATAGTCGTACATATGTGTTATCAGATATGGTTGAAAAGCCTGTGGTTGATAAGGCGCCATCTAATATGGCTATATTAGGTCGTTATATTCTAACGCCAGAAGTATTTAACCATTTAGAAAATACTAAACCAGGTATAGGTGGTGAAATCCAGCTTACCGATGCACTTCATTCATTACTCAAAGAGCAAAGTATCTATGCTTGTGATATTGAGGGCAAACGTTACGATACAGGAGATAAACTTGGATTTCTGAAAGCAACTGTGGAGTTTGCGCTTCGTCACGATCAAGTGAAAGAAAATTTTAAAGGGTACTTGAAAGAAATTATTGGTACACTCTAAATAAATGCAAAACTTAATATTATACAAGTCAAGTAGTGAGCCAGATACATGTGGAAACACATATATCTGGCTTTGTTCTGTTCAAATTGTTTTCTCTACTCATTAAATATTAATTCTTTTTTAATGTTATGGAAAAATGAGGATGATATGATAATGATACGTAATACATAAAATGGAAAGATAAGACGATAGAGAAAACCAACAGAGAAAATGAATGGAGATGACATACATGGATTTCAGCTTGCTCAAAAGAAGATCATTCTTTTTGCTGTCCTTTGGTAGCTTCGTATCTATGATGGGGACTTTGATACAACAGTTTGCACTTTCGCTATATGTACTAAAAACAACAGGGTCTGGAGCAATGTTTGCAACAGTAATTGCTGTCGGTACAATTCCACGGCTGCTGCTTGGACCATTCGGAGGCATTTTGGCTGACAAGCTAGACAGGAAAAAGACTTTCGTAAGCCTTGACTTCGCAAGTGGTTTTCTAACACTTATTTTTGCACTTATGTTTGCAATGAAAGGCCACATAAGTTTCGTTGAGATTATAATATATGTTATGCTTCTTCAAATAATTAATGCATTTTTTGAACCTGCAATTTCGACAGTTGTACCGTCAATACTTGCTAAGGATGAGCTAATGAGTGCGAATGCCTTTCTTTCAACTATGAGGCAAGTTGCGAATGTGTTGTCTCCTGTTGTTGCTGGAGCCCTATTTGGACACTTTGGACTATTTATTGTAATGCTTGTTAATGGTATAAGCTTCTTATGTTCGGGTGTAAGCGAAATGTTTATTGATATGCCCCCCCATGGAAGTTCAAGATAAAAGTCTCACAATTAAGAATGTGAAAGATGATTTCAAAATTGGAATGGACTTTCTTAAAAAAACACGGGTTGCAATGGCAATTCTTTTCCTCGGCGTGTTTGTCAATTTTGCATTTAGTGGTATGTTTAATGTCCTTCTTCCATTTACATTTATTCAGAAGTTTGGAATATCTGAGACCCAGTATGGGACTTATACTTCCATTATATTTATAGGGATGGTAATCGGTCCAGTTCTTGGTGTGGCGTGGTCAAAACGATCAACCACAGAGCGGATTATACTTGTCGGAATGTCGATCACTTCAGCTATGATGTTAGGGCTTGGAATCTATACGAGTGCACTTATACCTGATCAGTTTCATACACCAATGGGTATCATGGTTGGTACTGGAGTGTTTATGTTTATATCATGTATGCTCATATCGATTATTAATGTGTGTATTTCAACGCACTTTCAGAAGATTGTTCCCCTTGAAATTATGGGACGTGTTGGCAGTGTGTTTTCAACATTAATGATGGCGTCAATGCCACTTGGTCAAATGCTTTTTGGTACGATGCTTGAAACAATTGATCCTTCTATTGGTTTTGCATTCACAGCTTTATTTGGATTTATAGGGATTGCTGGATTCTGGCATCTCACTAAAGATGAAAATGGCAAGCCAGTTCAAAAAAGTCGCTTAAAAAAAGAAAGCTGAATAGACTAATATGCAAAAAATCCGCACGAAGCAGTGCGGATTTTCTTTTTCATTATAAATGAATACCAATTGAAGTATTTACTCTTCGCTGTTTACCAGATTGAGAGTGAAAGTGAACTTTACTCCATTTTGCGTGTTGATTAGTTCAAATTCCGAGTTATGAATGTCGAGAATGTTTTTAATGATTGATAACCCCAGACCTGAGCCGCCCGTTTTTCGTGTATGAGATTTATCCACTCTGTAAAAAGGCTCAAAGATTTTTGATAAATCCTCATCAGGAATATGTGACAGAGTATTTTCAATGCTCACATATACTTTATTTCCAAAGGTATGAATTTTACAGTTCACATCAGCACCGTCACTTGAGTACTTAATGGCATTATTTATTAGGTTGTCGACCACACTTTCAATAAGCTGAGCGTCGGCGTTTACAAAGGCATCTTCAAAGTCAAAATTAAAGGTCATTCCCTTTTGTACACCATGCCTCTTATGTCGCTGGTAAGTGCTATAGATCAAATCAGAAGGTTCAAATATTGAAAGTTGGACCTGTTGTGCCCCCCTTTCCATTTTGGAAACTTGGAGAAGATCATATACGATTTTTTCCATCCTGCCAACTTCGTCTTGAACTGAAATCTTATGTTCACTTGTATTCGGATCATAAATACCATCTTCAACACCATCCATGAGACCTTTCATAATAGTGATTGGAGTTTTTAACTCATGAGACGCGTTGGCAATGAACTCTTTTAGAATATCCTGCTGTTTAGTACGTTCCTGTACTTCTAACTCAAGCGCTACGTTAAGGGACTGCATATCATCAATTGAGTGTTTTAGTCTGTCGGACAAAACGTTGAAACTATTGGCAAGTTGACCAATTTCATCTTTTGACGTTGGTTGTATTCGCTCGTCAAAATTCAAGTTTGCCATTTTCGACGTGACCCGTTCCATATCTTTGATAGGTTTAACCATTTTCCCTGTAAAGAGGAAAACAAGTACAAAGGCTAATATTGTGCCTACAATCATGGTCATCCAGTTGTACTGTTGATAGATGCTTAATGGTTCTTCAAGTGAAGCATAAGATATTATGGAGAATACAAAGAAAATTTCATTAGATGGTGAAGCTTCATCAAGATCAAGTCTTTTGTATAATATCAAATTGTTTTTATTGGTATAAGAATCTAGGAACTGGATTATCTGAACATCTTCGCTCTTATCCTTGAGTTGTCCAGTATATGCAAGATCATATATTTGGTTGAGTAAGATTTCTTCATTATATTCATAGTCTGAATTTAGGTATGACCCGATTTGATAATAGAGAATATGCCCTTCTGTCTTAATCTGTTTCCAGTCACCTTCATATAAGTCTTCAAACTCTTCACTATTCATATCAAGGGTGTTAGAATCATTGTTTTCTAGAATGTCCATGGCTCCATCAACAATATCATCATATTCATCATTAATATAAGAAATATCGCTAATTTTGACCTGATCAGCAAGGATTTCTCCATATGCCTCACTGGCATATCCTTCTACAAAAACTATGTCGTTTGTTACATTTGGATTCTGGGAAATATAACTGGTAATTTCATCTGAGACGGGAATATTGTAAACCGACTCTGAATCATTTGGTTGAAAGGCAATATAGGAATCTAAAGTTCCAGAAACATCATAAGCATATTCTGGGTTAAGACTACTTGCAATATGCAGTGGTTGATCAATATTGCTTCGAATATCATTTAGGGATAATCGTACAGAATCAACATCATTCATGTTTACGTCTTGAAGAGATGACTCAACAGAATATAAATCTTTTTCTACGCCAGTAGACAATTTGTCTAAATAGAAGTCTTCCATTAGAAACGTTTGAAAGAGGACTTGTATTAAAGACATTAAGGTAATTATGATTATGATCATAACAAATAACTTGCCCCTGATTCCGAAAGTCATTTTCATGTTACTTCACCTCGAATTTATAGCCAACACCAAATATTGTTTTTAAGGAGTAGGCTCTGTCAGAGAGTTTCTTTCTAAGTTTTTTTTACATGGGTGTCTACCACGCGTTCGTCACCGAAGTATTCGTATCCCCAAACCTCGTCTAAAATGGATTGCCTCGTTAATACAATGCCAGGGTTTCTCATAAAAAGAGTGAGTATGTCATATTCTTTTTTAGAAAGCTCAATGGACTCGTCATTTACATACACTTCTCTAGTCTTTTCATAGAGCTGAATGCCATTGTATTCAAGTTCTTCTGTTTCGTTTCTTTTATTTGCAACGATTGTGCCTTCTACCCGCATAAGGAGCATTTTTGCACGGGCCACTAGAACTCTTGGACTAAATGGTTTTGTTACGTACTCATCTGCCTTTAACTCAAAGCCCATGATTTTGTCGTCGTCATCAGCTCTTGCTGTCAACATTATTACAGGAATATCGCTGTGTTTTCGAATACGCTTAAGAACAGACCATCCATCCATTCCGGGTAGCATAACATCTAGTATGATCAAATCTGGACGGCATAACTCATACTGCTCAAGCCCTTCGAGTCCATCGGATGCACAAATGATTTTATATCCTTCTATAGTGAAGTAATCCTTTATAACCTGCTGGATTTTCACTTCGTCTTCTATTACTAATATGGTTTTGTTCATAATTGGCCTCCTACATCTATTATAAGCCACACTTTTGTATTTTTTATGTTGTTTGTAGTAATTGTGTAATGTAAAGAACTCAAAATCAACCAAAAAAGTCCACAAAAAAGACGTATTTGGACTCTATTATTAACTTAAGCACAAGGGAGTGCGGCAAACGAGTCACCTGAGACACAAACATAAATTGAACATTACTTACTGGTTACCCGAAATGGTAAAGACAAAAAAGGAGAGAATAACATGAACAAACATTTAAGAAAATTCGTAGCAATTATGGTAGGCTGTAGCGTTGTTATTGGTGGAGCATCATTCGCAGGTGAAAAGTCAACAGCAGATAAAATAAAGACAACTCTAGAAGACAACGATATGAAGATTGAAGAAATGGACAACTGGACAGATGCTGAGTGGGACGAAGCTTTTGAAGCCCTCGGTTATGACGGCGATGACTGGGACGATGAAGACTATGATGAAGAAGGCTTTGACGGAGACGACTGGGATGAAGAAGACTATGATTTTGACTACCCAGAAAACGGAGCAGACTTCGTAAAAGAATTAGTTGAGGAATTTAGCTTAACAGAAGCAGAGAAGGTTTCTCTAGAAAAGCTTTACGACGAGGCGATCGCCCTTGAATCAGGTGAAGAAATTGACTGGGACAAGGTAGATAGTAAGTGGGAAGAAATCGATAATGTCCTAGTTAAGTATGAAATGGCTGAAATTATGGCGGAAGAACTTCCAACTGTGGATGAATTTGTAGAGGATATGTGTATTGATAAGGACAAGCTTGAATCAAAGCAGCTTGATGCTCTAAAAGACTTTAGAACTGACCTTGAGAAATACCAAAAAATCCCAAAACACTGAGAAGTTTACAGAAACATACGACAATCTATTTACATGGATCGACGAAAACATTGAAGAGTCTCAGTGGAGTGAAATGGAAGATTTCGGTGACGAATTCGATGGAGAGTTTGATGACGAGTTCGAAAATATGACGGAAGAAGAATATAACCAAATGATCTTTGACGAAATAAAAGAGTATTCAGTTGACGAACTAGTTAAAGAGTTCCCAACAGAAATTACAAAAGATGATACAGCTCTTGTTAAGTCACTTCATGCTGATATGGTAAAAGCTGCAGATAATAAGGACATGGAAAAGGTAGAAGCTCTATACGAAAAACTAGAAGAAGTCTTTGTTAAGTACTACGGCGACATGGATGAAGACTTTGAAGAAATGGATATGGAAGAAGACCAAGAATAATATCAGTTGAAAATTAATATTAAAAATAAGCAAAAGTGGCTGGAATTCAGCCACTTTTGTTTTACGTATATCAGTTTGGAGTTTGTTTACCTAGTTAATTTATAAAGCGCATTTGCATAAATATGTGTCATTGTACGCAGGTCTTCAATTTCAATAAACTCATTTTTCTGATGTGCGGTTTCTTCTTTTCCTGGGAAAAGAGGACCAAAGGCTACAGCGTTTTTCATGGAGCGAGCATATGTACCACCACCAATTGTAATTGGCTCTCTATGGTCACCAGTTACTTCGCTATATGTTCCCATAAGAGCTGTAATGAGTTCATGGTCAGGCGGAAGGTAGATAGGACCAAGATGATCATGCTCTTCAATTTTTATGTTTGTAAATTCAAGAGCTTCTTCGAGTCCCTTATACACATTTTCCATTGTTTCTGTGATTGGGTATCTAATGTTAATGCTTACACGACCTTCATTTTCCTCAAAGTTGATAACACCAACATTGAAGACAAGTTTACCGTATTCATCTTCCAGTTCACAACCAATATTTTGACCATTGTAATCTAATCCGATTAGACGGGCGTAGTCACGTACAAAATTAGTGACATCACCAATCTGTAGATCAACATAGTTAAGGAAGTCCATTAAGTAAGAAATTGCGTTTTTGCCATGCTCAGGTGTACTGCCATGTGCAGAGACACCAAATGATTTTATAACTGTTACATCGCCATTCATTTCAATTTCAAGGTTAGCTTCTTTGTCCTTGTTATATGCTTCAAGGATATGGTCAATTGGTTTTGTAACTTTAAGGTGTGCTTCAGCATAGTCAGGAACCATATTTGGAGCATTTCCGCCATTGATGCTTAACACTTCAATACCGCCATCAGGAAGTCTTTCTTCAAATTTTTTGACAAGGTCAAAGATTAAAATTCCCATTTCGCCGTGAATAGCTGGAAAGTCTGCATCTGGAGTAAAGCCCATATGAGGCGTCTCTTCATTTTTCATGTAGTAATTGATACCTTCCCAACCCGTCTCTTCATTAGTTCCGAGAATCAGACGAACACGTTTGTTTACAGGAATGCCTTCATCTTTCAGAGCCTTCATCGCATACAGTGCAGAAACGGCAGGGCCTTTGTTATCAATTGTGCCACGACCAAAGATTTTACCATCAGCAATTTCAGCCCCATAAGGATCGTAGTCCCAGTTGGAACCTTCAGGTACAACATCTAGGTGTGCAAGAACACCAATAATTTCATCGCCTTCGCCAAACTCAATATGTCCTGCATAGTTGTCAACGTTCTTTACAGCAAAACCCATTTTTTCACCAAGGTTTAGAGTGTATTCCAGTGCATCTTGAACACCTTTTCCAAAAGGCATATTACCTTCAGCAGGTGCTTCAACACTCTTGATTTGAATTAGACCTTGAATGTCTTTAACCATATTATCCATAAGGCCATCAATTTGATTCTTAAAATCCATATGTATTCCCCCTGTTCTCTTCTTGTATGAATTTATATTAAAGGAATCTGATAATCTACGCCTGAATTCAGATCGATTCCTTCATGATCAAGTATTTCTTTTTTTTAGGTCAACACCACCAAGTGATGAAAAGCCAGTTAAGGTACGGTCTTTTCCAACAACTCTATGACATGGAACTATAATAACAACTGGATTTTTACCAACTGCACCACCCACTGCACGAACCTTATTGGCACCACCAGCTTTTACTGCCACATCTTGATAGCTCCAAACTTCGCCAAGTGGAATACTCTGTAGTATGTCCCAAACAGATTTTTGAAAAGCAGTACCTTTCAGATCTAGAGCAATATCAAAGACAGTACATTCACCAGAAAAATAAGCATTAAGCTGCTGCATAATATCTTCTACACAACCTTGTTTGTATCTTACGTCATCAGACTGAGTTAAGCGCCTCACATCCTCGGTTGTTAAAGACTTTCTATCCTTAATAAATAGAGCAGCACATAATCCCTTTTCTGTTTTTGCTAGGAACATATCGCCCCATCTAGTACTAAATGTATCATAATAGACAGTCATGAAAACACCACCTTCAGTACCTATTGTAGTATGTTTTAATTGGACAGTGCAAGACCGCCTTAAATAAAGTATATAAACTTAATTTAAGGCGGTCTGAATAGGCAATTCAATTATTCAAATTTGTCATAGTAAATATGTTCTTCTGGCATACCCTTAACTCTAAGTTTTTCGACCACTGAGTCGATAACTTTTGGACTGCCACAAAGGTAAGCTTCTTTGTCAGAAGCGTCATCAATATACTTTTCGATTAAGTCAGTAACACGTCCCTTATCTTCTGACCAATTGTCTTCATCTTTAGGACGAGATAGACAACATTTCAATTCAAAGTTTGGCATGACACTTTCCATTTTTTTCAGAATGTCCATCATGTAAAGGTCTTCTCCAGAACGTGCTCCAAAGTAGAATGTTACCTTGCGTTCAATTTTTTCTTCTTGCATGTACTTAAGTATGGACATAATTGGTGCCATCCCTGTACCGACAGCCACCATAACCATTTCTCTATCGTTATGCTGATAATAGAAATCGCCAAAGGGACCTACCACTGTGAGCTTGTCATTTAGTTTGAGGTGCTGGTGGATGTATGTTGTACATATCCCTTCAGGAATATAACCAATAAAGAGTTCTACGGCTTGACTATCTGATGGTGCCGATGCGATGGAGTAGGCTCTGTAGACTTCTTCATCATTTCCTTTATAGGTTGGCGTTAAAATTTGAATATACTGACCAGGCTTAAACTTAATTTCTTTGTCTTTAGGCAGTTCAAGACGAAGATGTTTTATTTTTGGTGTCACTACATCAAGCTTTGTTACTTGATAGTCATACTGCCGTACATTAAACAGCTCTTCTGGTATTTCAATTTTAATGTCTTCTTTAACTTTGAGCTGGCAAGAGAGGCGAAAACCTTCTGCCTGTTCCTCTGGATTAACATATCCGGCCTCAGTGGGGAGAAATTGTCCACCACCTTCTGAGACATGTACCTTGCAGTAACCACAGCTGCCTTTACCACCACATGCGGATGGAATAAAAAATTTCTTCTGAAACAAGTGTTGCAAGAAGTGAATCACCACCATCTACTGTATATTCTTTTTCGTCATTTATCGTAGCTTCTTTTCACCATAATCCCCAATGGTTCTATTCGCTATGGAGAGTAGAAGGGCCAATATTCCCGAAATGCCGGAAATAACGACAACTTGCGTTAATATAACAGTCATATATTTCCCTCCTTATTGAATCTGAACCATACCTGAGAATCCGACAAAAGCCAAAGCCATGAGGCCCGTAATTATAAGTGTGATACCAGGTCCTTCTAATCCTTTTGGCAGTGGATTCTTTTTTTATGCGTTGACGAATCCCGGCAAGCATAACAATAGCAAGTGTCCAGCCAAGACCAGAACCAACTCCAAAAGCTAAGGACTGTAAAAGTGTATATTGTCTAATGACCATAAACAGAGATACACCAAGAATTGCACAGTTGACAGTAATCAACGGAAGGAAGATCCCAAGTGCATAGTACAGGGTTTGGAAGTACCTATCAATAATCATTTCCACCAGTTGTACAAATGCTGCAATAACAATAATGAATACGATATAACGTAGATACTCAATGCCTAGAGGGACCATAATGTAATGATAGACCAAGTAATTGAGTAGTGTTGTAAATGTTAGTACAAATGTTACGGCTTGCCCCAAACTAAGGGATGTTTTGATTTCATTTGATACAGCTATGAATGAACACATACCAAGGAAGTTGGAAAGGATCATGTTGTTTGTAAAGATAGCTGCAAAGAATATAACCATTGGATTAATATCAATCATGCTGCAGCACCACCTTTCTTCTCCTCATCACTTGGAAGGTATCTTTTAGTAATCCAGATTACAATCCCTAGCATAAAGAATGCACCAGGTGGCATAATCATGAGAGTCCAGCTTACCCAATTCGGGCCAAGGACGTTGAATCCAAATAGGGAACCGAATCCAAGAAGCTCTCTAAAGAATGCTATAAATAGTAGTACAATTGCATACCCTAAACCATTGGCAAGTCCATCAAAGAAAGATGGAATAGGTGTGTTGAACTGTGCAAAGGCTTCAGCACGTCCCATAATAATGCAGTTTGTTATAATCAGGCCAACATATGGTCCAAGCGCTTCACTCATGGTTGGCATATAAGCCTTTAAGAATATGTCAACAATGATTACATAACCAGAAATAATCAAAGTTTGAACCATCATTCGAATGTGTTTTGGTGTATGGTTTCTTAATACGGACACTGTTAGTGATGAAAAGCTTGTTACGAACATGAGTCCAATCCCCATTACAAGAGAGTTCATCATAAGATTTGTAACAGCAAGTGCAGAACAGATACCTAATATCTGCCGGTAAACCGGATTATCCTTCCAAACACCAAGGGTGAATATTTTCTTAGTTTTAGCAGCCATTATAATTCCCCCTTTACTTCTTTAAGGAGATTTTGAAGTTCGTCATTAATCATATTTTTAACGGCAAGAGAGGTTAGTGTAGCGCCAGTAATTGCGTCAGCATTTCCACCGTCAGATGGTCTATACACAATGACCTCATCGACACTTTCACTTATGTCTATTCCACGAAACTGGTCTCTGTACCAGTTTTCAGAAATTCTACCGCCAAGTCCTGGTGTTTCAGAATGTTTAATAAAATCTACTCCAATAATCTGTGAGAAATCAGGTGATACTGCGACGTATCCCCAAATTGTGCCCCAAAGGCCTGATCCCTGAAATGGAAAGGCGTATCCAATAAGTTCACCATCTTTGGAAGCAGAGTAATAGGATATGTCCCGAATGGTCTTTTTTTTCGACCAAAGATTCAAAATCAGTTTGGACTTCATCTAGTCCTTCTGGAACCTCTTGATTAAAAACGTATAAAACACTGCGTTGGTTTTTTACAGCCTCTTGTGTTTCAACACGTTCAATTGTCACTGCATTTAGAGTTGCAAGTGCGGTTGTAAAAACAGCAGAGATAATGATCATAAAAACAACGGGGTAAAGGAGTGGTTTTTTCTTCTTTTTTCTTATTTTTATCGTTGTCTTTAGCCATTTGCAGCACCCCCTTTTGCTGAAGCGGATTTTGCTTTTTTTTCTTGCTTTTAGTGCTTTAACAATTTCATCTAGAAGTGGTGCAAAGCTATTACCTATAAGAATTGCAAACATGACACCGCCTGCGAATAATGCAAAACCTCTAATGATTACAGTGACTGCACCAATTAAAATACCGTAAGCCCACCTGGCTTCTTTAGTTTTAGGTGCAGAAATTGGATCTGTTGCCATGAAAACTGCTGAAAACAGAATTCCACCAGAAAGAAAACCGAAAATTGGATTCGGCACTTGTGAGACGGAAAGTGCATTAAATACAAGTGTCATACCTAAGAATCCAAGTAGAACGCCAAAGGTTGACTCTTTATGTGCTGTTTTTGTATAAATGAGATATGCTCCGGCAAGTATAATTAGAACTGCACTGGTTTCTCCAAGAGAGCCAGCCGTATTTCCGAAAAGCATGTTAGAGTAATCCATCAGCTCCCCAGTACTTCTAAAGGTAAGCATTGGAGTGGCTGTTGTAACTGTATCAACTGTAGGTCCTATGTATCGTGTGAATCCACCTAAAACCGAATCTTTAATTGGTGCTGTCCATTCAATGGTCAGAAACTTAGGAAATGATACATACACAAATGCGCGACCAACAAGTGCTGGATTGAAGACATTTCGTCCAAAACCTCCAAAAACTTCTTTACCAAAAACAATACCGAATATGATACCGACTGCTGCAATCCAGTATGGCGTTTTTGGTGGGAGAGTCAGAACAAATAATATGCTGGTGACAAACACTGCTTCAGATACAGGTTTGCCAGTACTGCGTTTGAATGACCATTCTGCCATGACTGCAAAAAATGTTGTGCTGATCATAAGCGGTATGACACGCCATCCGAAGTAGTAGATTGAAGCAAGAATGATTGGAATGAGAGCGTAAACCACTCTTCGCATAAGATCTTGCTTCATGAATTTAATAGGCCCGATTTTCATGAATATTCCCCCTTAAGTTCTCCTGTCTCACTCAGTAACTTCATGTATAATAAGAGTGGATAGGTTGTTTACTCGATTTGAGTCATTCATACCCCTTTCTTTTTTTTAATATAAATACAGAAAACGGAAAAAAAAGTGGACAAAATATATGTGGTATTAACTCATTCTTTTTTTTATAGGAGGACATCATGAATTATTACATCGTAACAGGTGCATCAAAAGGACTTGGTGAAAAAGTGGTAGACATGTTGCTAGAAGATGGAAATAGGGTTATTGGTGTTTCTAGAAGTGGTCATTCTACTCATAGTAAAGTTGCGAACTATACTGAACTGAAAATGGATTTGTCAGATATAGAGGATATAAAAAAAACTTGTTGATACGGCTAAGAAATTTATTGATGTAGACAATGCAGATGGAATTTACTTAATCAATAACGCTGGTGGTCTAAATCCTATTGGTCCTGTAGGTACACTTGTGCCTGACGAGATAATGAAAAGTTTGACGCTGAACCTTGCTGCGCCAATGATACTATCAAATGCTTTTGTAAAAGTCTTTGAAGGTATAACGGCAAAGAAGCGAATTATCACGGTTTCATCAGGTGCAGGCAAAAGACCGTTTTATGGTTGGAATGCATACTGTATAGGAAAAGCGGGTGTCGATATGATGACTAGATCTATTGGACTTGAGCAGGGACATGAGGGTGTTCAGGCGATCTCATTTGGACCAGGTATAATGGATACAGATATGCAAGCACAAATTAGGTCTCAGGATGAATCTAGCTTTAAAGATGTTGAGATGTTTAGAGGATTCAAAGATGACGGTGCACTCAGACAACCAGAAAATGTTGCAAAGCTTCTATTAAAAGTGCTTCATACAGATGAGCTGGAGCCAGGATTAATAACTGATGTAAAAGAACTGGAGAAGTAAAGTGGATAATATAAACGAATTAATTGAAGAAATATTTCAAAAGGAAAGTCTGCTATTCGCAGCGTTTAGCAATGTTCAAAAGGGTGTAGAGAAGACATTCAAAAAAGTTGATGTAAAGCCCGTACTTATTAAAGGTGAGCGTCTAAATCAATTTGCCTTCCATTATGACAATAAAGTTTTACATGAAAACTTAACAAATGACGAAGCCGCTGTTAAAATAAAATCCCTAATGGAGTCATATTTTAGACAAGCCATGATGTATACCATCGATGCTGATTATCAAGTCTTGATCAGTAAAAAGAATAAAGTTAAAATTCTTAGAAAACAGCCAACGAGAAACAGTGTTGATCTTTCACATAACAGGAAAAAGGAATACCTGCTTGCTGAAGGGACTCCGCATGATTTTCTTGTTCGGCTAGGTGTTATGAATAGAGACGGAAAAGTACTGGCCAAGAAATATGACAAGTTCCGTCAGCTTAATAGGTACATTGAAATGGTAGCAGACTGCATCCCGTATTTACCAAAGGACAGGGCGGTTAATATTATTGACTTTGGTTGTGGTAAAGCATATTTAACCTTTGCGCTGTATTATTACCTTGTAAAAGTTATGGATTTAAAGGTTAATATAATTGGTCTTGATTTAAAAACAGATGTAATCAATTACTGTAATGGTGTTGCAGACGAACTTGGTTATGATGGTCTTAGGTTTTTACAAGGCGATATAAGAGATTACACACAAGATGGTGGCGTTGACATGGTTGTAACACTACATGCTTGTGACACAGCAACAGATGATGCCTTAGTAAAAGCAGTGAACTGGGATGCATCCGTTATTCTTGCAGTTCCATGTTGTCAACACGAGTTTTTCAAGAAAGTCCATAATCCAATTATGAATCCTATGGAAAAACACGGTTTAATAAAGGAACGTATGTCGTCACTCATTACAGATAGCCTGCGTGCTAATGTGCTTGAAATTCTAGGATACCAGGTTCAAGTTCTTGAGTTCATTGACATGGAGCACACACCAAAAAACATTCTAATACGTGCTTTCAAAAAAGAAGGTGACATAGCTGCTGCAATAGAGGAGTATAAACACTTTAAACAGTTTTGGCATCTTGAACCTTATATAGAACAGGCAATGGGTCACCATTTCACTAGATTGATTCGAGATGGTGTAAAAGAGTAAAGTAGTACAGTAGCGAGGTAGGCATGTTGAAAGTTATACTATCACCAAGTAAGGAACAGAGTTATACGGCGGAACCTATTGATGATATGAAAATGTTGCCGTATTTGAAAAAGACAAGAACCCTAGTTGAAAAAATTAAAATGTTCTCAGTTGAAGAAATCGCGAATATCATGGGTATTAAAAATGACCTTTTAAAGAATGTCTACAATACGTATCAAAACTTTGGACATACTGGAATACTTCCTGCAATTCAAGCATATACAGGTATTGCATTTAGACAAATTCCAGTTCAGTCTTATTCAGAAGAGGAACTTTATTATTTGGAGAATCATTTAAGAATTATGTCTGCTATGTATGGTATTTTGACGCCCTTAACTGGAATGAGTGCATACAGACTTGATATGAAAATGAAGGTACTCGATGAGAGTCTATATGCGTACTGGAAAAATGAATTGTCAATGCCTTTCGATAAGGATGAAACCATTATAAATCTTGCGTCTAAAGAGTTTTCAAAGCTGATAAAAATGCCAATGGTCACTGTGGAATTTAAAGAATACAAAAATGGGAAATTGAAAATCATCGGAACCAATGCTAAAAAGGCAAGGGGACTTATGGTGGATTTTATGGTTCAAAATAGAGTTGAAGAGGTTACTGAGCTTAAAATGTTCAGTATTGAAGATTGGAGATTCGAAGAAGAGCTTTCGAGTTTAGAAACAATGGTTTTTGTAAGAGGTGATGCAAATGGATAGGATGAAGAAATTAAGTCAGATTCTTTTTGTGTTTGGACTAGTCGTTTCAGTTGGATCGGTGGGATATACTTTTTATTTGAACAAAGTGTCTCCACCTGGGTTTTGTCCGATTAATCCAGCAAGACCATATATGTGGATAGGTGTGGTACTTCTCGTTGGAAGCCTACTTTTAGATGGGTGGATGTCCTGGAAATCTAAGCGCGTAATGCAGGAATAAAACTGTCTAGTAGTTTACGATTGTTTTTACAAAAAATAGAACGGCGATAACCATTTGGTTATCGCCACTTATTTTTGTTGATATCTCGGCTCCAAGATAATGGGGAATAGTAATCGGGAAGTTTTCACTTCCAAATCAAGAAACTTACAGGCGTATTCATGGTTATCTTGGGAGGAGCCGAGAATCATGCGTGGAGTATCGAATTCCATATTACGAAAACGCAACAAAGTTGTTTCGATATATTAATAAATATAATGGAATGTGATTACTTTGTCAACGAAACTAAGCATAGAAATATAAGAAAACTGTTAATAAAATTGAATTGGATCAAGAAAAGCTGAAAGAATTCCATAATGGAACACTTTCAGCTTTTATAATACTCAATATAAACTTGGTATGAGACTATTTTTCAATTTCTGTTGGGTTAACAGATTCATTTTCACTTTCGAGAGAGCGCTCCTCTTCAAGAGCGGCGTAATGTTCGTTTTCCCACTCGTCAAAGGCCGCACTTACAGAGGCAAAGGTATCTTTACTGATTTGAGGGAGATCATCGCCCCATATTTTTTTTGTAGCTTCTTCAAAACCGACTTCGAAGGCACCTCGTAACATAGTTGCTTTTGAAGGATCATTTTCAGATATTGCTTTTGCAAAACTCATGATTCGCTCAGTGACAGACTCAACACTAAAAAAACCACCATCTGCAACATCGGCTTGTGCTTCTTCAATCATTTCAGGTGTGATTTCAAAAGATTGTTCATCAGACTCACTGACTTCCTCGCCACGATTTTTAAGAATGTGTTCAATTGCAGCTTTCATACCTGTATTTTGTCCACTCATTACATCTTGAACCATTAGATGGAATGCGCTCTCCATCTTATGACTTATTTCGAGTTTAAGGCGCTCAACTTCGTTGAGTGGTTTCTGGTCTTTAGCAAGATTTGAGTAATCACCATTAACTTCTTTTGGTTGTTTTGATTTCTCAAAAATGACCCCTTGATTCATCAAATCAGTCTTACTCATTTTAATATCTTTCTTGTCCGCTTTTTTGTTCATTATCTTTTGGGGCTCTTTTATTTTTTGAGGTAACCTCTTTAGGTTTAAATGAATTTTGATTCCCAAGTGTCTTTACGTCCATTAACTCGCACCTCCTTGCGCGGTAGTTACGTATCCCTACACCATATTTATCGGCACAAATGCAAAAAAATATACTGTGTTCTTACCTATTTAATATATATCTATATTATTGGTGTCTAATCCTGCTAATTTTAGAATGGTATTTACACAGGTGTAATCTTTAGATAATTACGTGATAGGCAGGTGGAAAGTGCGGGTAATATATTGTCGGACTACTTATAAGAAATAGGCAAAAAAATTTAAGGATTCAACAAAAAAGAGAAAAGGTATACTGTATACAATTTGGAACGAGGTGGTGCAATAGATTAGCCAAGCAAACGTTTTCATTTTCCTAACATTTTCCCGGAATACAGGTATACAAATGCGTTGACACTCTGTATACAATATACTATACTTACCACATACACATGTATGAAAAGACTAAGGAGGCAAACAGTCAATGAGTAATAAAGTGATGAAAACTATGGACGGTAACACGGCTGCTGCTTATGTTTCGTATGCATTTACGGACGTAGCTGCGATTTATCCGATCACGCCGTCATCTAACATGGCAGAGTTCGTTGATGAATGGGCTGCATATGGCAAAAAGAACGTTTTTGGCCAGCCTGTTGTTGTATCTGAACTACAATCTGAGGGTGGAGCTGCTGGTGCAGTTCACGGTTCTCTACAAGGTGGCGCACTAACTACTACATTCACAGCGTCACAGGGTCTACTTTTGATGATCCCTAACATGTACAAAATTGCTGGTGAGCTTCTACCGGGTGTATTCCACGTTTCTGCACGTGCGGTTGCATCTCACGCTCTATCAATTTTCGGCGATCACTCTGACGTAATGTCTGCTCGTGGTACTGGTTTTGCAATGCTAGCTTCAGGTTCTGTACAAGAAGTTATGGACCTTGGCGGTATCGCTCACCTTGCTGCAATTAAGACAAGAATTCCATTCCTACACTTCTTCGATGGTTTCCGTACTTCTCACGAAGTTCAGAAAATCGAAACAATTGATTACGATGAATTTGCTAAGATGCTTGACTGGGATGCAGTTAACAAGTTCAGAAACAATTCTCTGAACCCTGAGCGTCCTGTAACTCGTGGTACTGCTCAAAACCCTGATATCTTCTTCCAAGCACGTGAAGCATGTAATACATACTATGACAACGTACCAGCAGTTGTAGTTGACTACATGGATCAGATCAGTAAAATCACTGGTCGTGAATACAAGCCATTCAACTACTACGGTGCTCCTGACGCTGATCGCGTGATCATCGCTATGGGTTCTGTTGTTGATACAATTGAAGAAACAATTGATTACCTGGTTGCAAAGGGTGAAAAAAAAGTTGGTCTTATTAAAGTTCGTCTTTACAGACCTTTCGCTCCAAAGTACTTCTTTGACGTACTACCTGCATCAGTTAAGAAAATTGCTGTCCTTGACAGAACGAAAGAACCTGGTTCACTAGGCGAGCCTCTATACCTAGACATCCGTTCTGCATTCTACGAAGAGAAAGTACAGCCAATTATCGTTGGTGGCCGTTACGGTCTTGGTTCTAAAGATACTACGCCTTCTCAAATCAAGCGTGTATACGACGAACTAGCTAAAGAAGCTCCTGCTCAAATCTTTACAATCGGTATTAATGATGACGTGACTAACCTGTCTCTAGCTGTTGAAGAAACAATCGTTACTGAGCCAGCTGGTACAGTTAGATGTAAGTTCTGGGGTCTTGGTTCTGATGGTACTGTTGGTGCTAACAAGAACGCAATCAAGATCATCGGTGATAAGACTGACATGTACGCTCAAGGTTACTTCTCTTATGACTCTAAGAAGTCTGGTGGCGTAACAGTATCTCACCTTCGTTTTGGTAAAGATCCAATCCGTTCGACTTACCTAATCGACGAAGCTGATTACATTGCTTGTCACAACCAATCTTACGTTACACAGTATGACGTTCTTGCTGGTCTAAGAAAAGGCGGAACTTTCGTACTGAACTGTCAGTGGAATGCTGAAGAACTTGAAGCTAACCTACCAGGCGAAATGAAGAAATTCATTGCTGATAACGAAATCAAGTTCTACACAATTAATGCAACTGACATTGCTGAAGAAATCGGTCTAGGAAACAGAATTAACATGGTAATGCAATCTGCATTCTTCAAGCTTGCTGATGTACTTCCAGTTGAAACTGCTCTTGGTTACCTAAAAGAAGCGATCGACAAAACTTACGGTAAAAAAGGTAAGAAGATCGTAGAAATGAACTGGGAAGCTGTTGATAAAGGTGCTGCAATTGCTGAAGTTACAGTTCCTGCTGCTTGGGCTTCTGCAGAAGCGACTGCTGAGACAGATTCTGATCTTCCAGCATTCATCGCTAACAGACTTAAGCCAATGAACGCTCAAAAGGGTGACAACATTCCTGTTTCTGAATTCCTTGAGCTAGCTGATGGTACGTTCGAAAACGGTTCTTCTGCTTATGAAAAGCGTGGTATCGCAGTTAACGTTCCAGAGTGGCAACCAGAAAACTGTATCCAGTGTAACCAGTGTGCATACGTATGTCCTCACGCTGCTATCCGTCCATTCCTTCTAACTGAAGAAGAAAAGGCGAATGCACCTGAAGGCTTTACAACACTAAAAGCAATGGGTAAAGATATGGGCGACTACGGATACAAAATCCAAGTTTCTTCTCTTGACTGTACTGGATGTGGTAACTGTGCTGACATTTGTCCAGCTAAGAACACTGCTCTAGAAATGAAGCCTATTGGTTCTCAAACTGCTAAAGAAGTAACTAACTGGGATTATGCAGTATCTCTACCTGTTAAAGATGACCTAATGGCTCTTAACACAGTGAAGGGTTCTCAGTTCGCTCAACCACTATTCGAATTCTCAGGCGCATGTGCTGGTTGTGGAGAAACACCTTACATGAAGCTTGTAACTCAACTATACGGTGACAGAATGCTTGTTGCTAATGCTACAGGTTGTTCTTCAATCTGGGGTGGTTCAGCTCCTTCAACGCCATACTGTAAGAATGCAGAAGGCAAAGGTCCAGCTTGGGCTAACTCACTATTCGAAGACAATGCTGAATACGGCTACGGTATGGCTCTAGCTGTTAAGACAATCAGAAAGCAAATGGCTGAAAAGGCTGAAGCTCTTCAAGCTCTTAACATCGATGACGCTCTTAAAGCTCCATTTAAAGCATGGCTAGAAGGTATGGAAGATGCTGACGCTTCTAAAGCGGCAACTATTGACGTACTAGCTGCTCTTGCTAAAGATGTTGCTGACGCTGAAGCTAAAGAAATCCTAACATTCTTCGAAAACAACAAAGACTACCTAATCAAGAAATCTGTATGGATTGTTGGTGGTGACGGTTGGTCTTACGATATCGGTTACGGCGGTCTTGACCACGTACTGGCATCTGGCGAAAATGTAAATGTTCTTGTATTCGATACTGAAGTATACTCAAACACTGGTGGTCAAGCTTCTAAAGCTACTCCATCTGGCGCTGTAGCTAAGTTTGCTGCTTCTGGTATGAAGATCAAGAAGAAAGACCTTGGCCTAATCGCAACAACTTACGGTTACGTATACGTTGCTCAAACAGCTATGGGTGCAAACAAGAACCAACTTATGAAAGTTATGCAAGAAGCGGAAGCATACGATGGCCCATCGCTAATCCTTTGCTACGCTCCATGTATCGCTCACGGCATTAAGACGGGTATGGGTACAACTCAAAACCGTATGAAGGAAGCTGTTGAAGCTGGTTACTGGCACCTATGGAAATACAACCCAACTCTTTCTGCTGAAGGTAAGAATCCATTCATCCTTGAGTCTAAAGAGCCATCAGCATCATTCCAAGACTTCCTAATGGGCGAATCTCGTTACACTCAACTTGTTGGCGAGTTCCCAGAAGAAGCTAAGCGTCTATTTGCTAACGCAGAAAAAGAAGCTAAAGAGCGTTACGATGGTTACGTTCGTATGGCTAACATGGAGTTTTAATTAACACCACTTAGCTAAATATTTAAATCAAATCCTCAGTCGACTGATCATCGACTGGGGATTTTTATTTTGCTTACATAAAAAAGAAAATTGTTTACTGAGACATTCAGCGGGAACATATCTAAGGTAGGATAATGTAGACCAAAAAGGAGGTCTTTTATAATGAATACTAAATTACGCGGTATGCTTCTTGGGAGTTTTGTAGCAGATGCGCTGGCTCTTGGACCGCACTGGATATATGACGTTGATAAAATTGATAATGTGTTTGGTGATATAAAAGGCATTACAGCACCACCAAGTGACTCCTTTCATAAAGGGAAAGAAAAAGGTCAGTTTACACACTATGGAGATCAAATGTTTTTCCTGTTAAAATTTATCGATGATAAGGGCAACTTCAAAGTGAATGACTTCAAGACAGCATGGCTTGGGTATATGGAAACTTTTGAAGGATATATGGATCATGCAACAAAAGATTCTATACATCATTATAAGTCCAGTTCTGAGCTAGGGGGTTCAAAGTCAGATGAATTAGGTGGTGTCGCTCGGATGGCTCCGATTATTTACTGGCTTGCCAAGAGTGAACAATCATTTGAAGAGTCCGCAGTTCTTCAGACTAAAATAACACATACTGGTGGCGACGTACTAGATATGGCGAAGGCAATAGCCAAAATTCTTGAAAAGGTTTTAGGTGGCAAAAGTCCGAAAGATGCCATAGCAGAAACTGCCACTGAAATGGGTGGACAAATTCAAAAAATATATTGATGAAGCCATTGCACACGAAATGGTATATCCAAGGGAAATGATTCAAACATTTGGACAAAGTTGTTCTGGAAAATCTGCTTTCCCAAGTGTGATCTACCTCATTAATAAATATGAAGACGATTTTGAAGAAGCTTTAATAGAAAATGTATCTGCAGGTGGTGACTCTGCTGCAAGAGGCATGGTCATTGGTATGATACTGGGTGCATATCATGGAGAAGAAGGTATTCCAAAGACGTGGCTTGAGGACATGAATGCGTATAAAGAAATATTGAGTATTCTGAAATAATATAAGCCCCTTATTCCTGTGGAATAAGGGCTTATAATTGCATTAGTTTCTCAGTCGGATGCCGCAGTATGGACAATGTGTAATTCTATCCATGTTGCCTTCTCGCATTTTAAATTTTCTATTGCAATTTGGGCATTTCCAATACTTATAGTTTAGCCAGAAAAACATTGCAAAGGATGTAAAAATCACAGCAATTAATACTGAAATACCTATGTTAGGATTTTGGGTTACTCGTGTCGCTATCAATCCTAAAGGATATGATAGGAAAAGCATTAATGTTGTGGATGTCCTTATCCAAAAGCGTATATTGAATAGATGTTTACCTTCTTTTAAAAAATTCCCTTTATTTGACATAAACTATTCCTTAAAAATGTTGCATATCTAAATTACCAGTTGATTTTAGGTTCAAAGCCTTCGATGTACTCTGATCCATAACCATTATAGGCATCCATTGCCTTCTGTTTCAAGAAAGAATTATTGTCATATTTCGGAGATTTAATGTTTCTCTTTTTTGTTTGTCCATAAGCAGTTCTTTAGTCTGTGATTTTTGTCAAAGGCTGTTAATGTAAGTTGTGCATTTAAATCACATTTTTTTTGCCATAGAGAAAGCATACCAAATAGTATTTGGAAACCTGTTATTAACATCAAGCGCTTGACCATATTTGTATGTAATTTCCTCGGAAAGTTGCAGCTTTAATTTGTCATCTCTTGTTGCATCTCTACCAACTAACCAATTCATACCGCCAGAAACTGGAGAAAAATCGATTATAGATGCGGGAACCCATATCCAAGCTTTAGTAAAACCTAGACCAATATTGATAGATTTATCTAATGATCTTTCCCAAGAACCTCTTTTATCAAGCACGTCAACTGTAGGATAGATATAGTGATCATTAACTTCTACGACTCTTGCAGTATTGCACTCTTTGTTACTACGTAATAAGAGATTCATTCCGGTATGCAAACTTGAATTTAAAGATTCTGGTTCGTGAATGATATAAATATCTTGTGATACAAGTTTACCACCATGATTTTCTTGTTCCTTACGTACTTGTTCTGCAAGATGACCTAAGCCGAGTTGAGTATAAGTTTCACTCAGTTCTCTACTTACCTCTTCTTGTGATTGATTTTCAGTTGCTGTAAATGAGAATACCTTTTCCTTGTAAGGTGATGTCGTTGCATTGGAAGCGAATGTGGATGAACCACATACAAGTGTAACGGCCATAGCAAGTGATAGTGATAATAATTTTTTAAATGTCATAATACTCCTCCTAAAGATAATTTTGCCGGCCACTACACATTACCAATATAATGCAATTGATTCAATAATTGTAAACGATTATTAACTAACTAATATCTTACATATTTACAGGTGGTTTCAACAAGTGGAAATACAATATATTACTATTGACATTAAAATAATATCTTAACCTATTTACCGAAATGATGCGCTTTTATACAGGATTTCTGATAGACTAAGGTATAACGTGAGGAGGCACCATATTGAAAGCTAAGCTACTAGCAGTATTAGCTGCTATACTTCTGATGGGCGGTTGCCAATCAGACCTAACTAATGAAGAAATCCCTCAAGATGAGGTTCAAATAGATACTGAAAACAATGAAACTAATAATGAAGAAATAAACAATGATGATAATATAGACGAATCAAAGGCGAATGAGGACGAGTCCAAAGCCGTTGATGAAGCGATTACAAATAAAGATGAAATAGATGAGAAAAGTGTTGCTACACCTGACAAAGAAGAAAAAAAATTTCAAAGGATATTGAGGACTTGGTTGTTACAGTTCCGTCTGAAGAAGTTGAGTTTGAAATAAATGAACCAGAGCTTTTGGGAAGTATCCCTAATAGTGAAATTAAAGGTGGAATCATAGAAGCGTGTACTGTGCTCTATAACTTTAAGAGTGAACTAAATGCGGACGATTTAGAAGTGATGGAATTTGAGAATATATACGAGAAATATTGGGTGCAAAAAGATCCACTGAACACCCTTGACGGTATTCGAGACCGCCTGCAACTCTACTTCACAGAAGCCGTTGCACAAGACATTATAGAGAAATGGGGTCTAATTGAATATCAAGGACAAGTCCTTGCACCTGAACTGCCTAATTCCACAGGGTATGATCCAGAAACACTAGAGCCGAAACTGGCTGAGGTAGATGAAAACACAAGAGAGCGGTTTATTAGTCTTGGTTTTATAGACGATTCTGGAGCCTCTCAAAGAACATTGGTTGTATTAAAGCGTACAGAAGATGATAACTGGAAACTTGATACAATACCAGGAACAGGTATTGTTAAACAACATGGAAATGCTATAATCCGAAATAAGTTTTGGGTTGATGGAAATATGCAGTGGGAATGGCCTGATTTTATAGCATCAGAAGATTTAATCTGGGAGTCAATTCTGAAACCACTTCAAGATGACCTAAAAGACAAGACAACAAGTGTACTTCATGAATTTGTACCAGAAGAACATTTTGAAGCGATTGGAGCAAGCCAGCTGAGTTACTGGACAACTTGGGGATATACTGATTACAATCCGTCATATCCAAGTGTGGACATAATTCTATCGGAGTATATGAAGTATGGTTTTCATCCGAATCATGTGAGAATGACTGTGAACCTTTCAAAAGAAAAAGGAACTGCCTTAATTTTAAGCGATCTATATTCAGATAAAGAATCATTTTATGAGACGGTCAATGTTTATATTGATAAGTACATGAGAGAAAATCCAGAAGGTTTTTATAACGATGTCGTATTTGAAGGCATTGAGGAGCAGTCACAATTTTATATTTCAGATAATGGAATCACTTTTTACTTCCAGCTGTATGAATACGCACCTTATGCCTTTGGCTTTCCAGAGATCGAAGTCCCATTTAAGGCGCTAAAAGACTCACTTTCACCAGATTTTTTGAAGTTTGTTGAGATGGACTCAAAGGAATCAGTGAAAGAGGAGGTTGAAAGTGATACAATAGTGAATACTGATGAGAGTATCAAAGAAATTAAGGACGAAAGCACAGAGGAAAACTCTGAAGAAAAGACAAGTGAGTAATTGCGCAAATAGGGGGGACTATGCAGTTTTTACACAAGTCAACACGACTGAGTTGTGATCTTGGACGAGCGTTTCGGTTTTTAACAGCACCAGTAATGTTTGAAAAATGGTCGGCTTCAAAACCGGTAATTAATTTAAAAAAGGGTGGAGAGTACACACTCAACATGAATCTTGAAGCCCAAGGGATTGAGTTCAATACAGCAGGAACTCAAATATATGAGTATGAGCGAGAAAAAACACTTCAATTACAGTGGAAAGACTCACTTCATCCCAATGAGAGCTATGACATGACAATTAAGTTTATGTCTTGCAGATCTGACACGGAATATTGTTCGGAGCTTCATTTAATATTTAAAAACTGCGCAAGAGCGTTAAATAACGATGAATTAAAGGTATACGACACACTCTTTACAACGCTTCTGGAGATGTTAAGACAATACCAGAACAAAGACTGGGTAATCGAGGATAAAGATCTATCCATGTCTTGGTTAAGAGGGAAGGGCCTTTAGCATTAAAAAAGCTGCGATCCGAATGGGAAGCAGCTTTCATTGTCCTTATACTGAAATTTTAAGAGAGTACTTTATTTTTAAAGCAAATTGAACAGCGAAGTCATAGGAACTGTATTTGTTTTGGGCTGTAATGAGTTCATTGTGTTCAACCACATGAGTTTCAAGAGGCAAATTGAAAGATGTTCTTGCACCGAGTTGCTCAAGAATGTAACCAACATGGAAGGGCAGTTTTGCATGAAGTAGATGTTCTTCAAGCTCACTTTCAATTTCTCCATTTAGACAAGTCAGTTTGTAGTTAGTGAACAGCCATGGCAGTTCGTTATGGATAAGTGCAGCTGCGCCAGCACCAACCACACCTATGGGTTTTTGATGGTTATGGAAGTGCTTCAATAGTTTTAAGACATCTGGAGAGGAACACAGTTCTACTAGAGCTGCGTAGCCACCAGGAATAAATAAACCAACATACTGATGGAGCTTTTCCTCACCTATAGATGAAATGTCTTTTGGGAGGAGCATAAGTGGATCAGTCTCCATAAATTCCTTATAGTATTTCGAGTCTTCTTTTGGGAGATGGTTTAAACAATTTGGGTCTAATTTAGGCGTATGCCCTTCAATAGAGCCGATGTCGATAGATAGTCCCTCCTTTAGAAGATGATCAGCCACTTCAACAAGTGCAAACTGATCGTAACCAGTATCTAGAAGTTCGCCGTTTTTTAATGTAATTTGTTTTGTGGATGTTAGTAATACAAGCACGCGACCTATCATTGCCATCCCTCCTTATACCGCTTATATACCACACTTATAGCAATATCTAATCATTTACATTAAAAACTGAAAAATTTATAAATGTATCGGATGAATTCCGAAAGGAGCATTACATGTTTAATTACAAATTAGTCATTGCATATGACGGATCAAAGTACAAAGGCTGGCAAAAGCTAGGTGATACAGACAAAACTGTACAAGCTAAAATCGAAAAAGCTTTATCAAGACTTCTTGAAAAAGAAATTGATATCTTCGGTGCGAGTAGAACAGACGCTGGTGTACACGCTCGTGGCCAAGTTGCGAGTTTTCACTTAGATGAAGTCTTGGACTGCAAAGAGTTACTAGAAGCCTTAAATAGATACTTACCAGAAGACATAATGGTAACGGAGTTATCTGAGGCTTCAGAAAAGTTCCACTGCCGTTACAATGCGTCTGGAAAGACATATGTGTATCAAATTTGGAACAGCGAAAAAAGCGGATCCATTCAATAGACATTACTACAACTTGGTGAAAGAGCCACTTGATATTAAAGTAATGAGAAAAGCAGCTAACCATTTCATTGGAGAGCATGACTTTACGACATTTACAACTGCAAAAGCAAAAAAGAAATCAATGGTTCGAAATGTTACAAGTATCCATATTGATCAGGAAGATGAAAAGATCTTTATTCGAATCGGCGGAGCTGGTTTCCTTCATAACCAAGTTAGAAGAATGGTAGGTGTTCTGATCGATATCGGTATGGGCAACAGAAACCCAGACGTTATTCCAGAACTTATCAAAGCAAAAGATCGTTCTAAGTGTGGTAGCACAGCACCTGCTCATGGACTGTTTCTTGAAAAGGTAAAATACAACTAGAAGATAAACACACAAAAAAAAGCTGCAATGATTTAAAAATCATTGCAGCTTTTATTTTGAATTTACACTTATTTCTGTAGTGCGTTTTTAGTTTCAAACTCAGTCTCAGCTTGAAGGGCTTTAAGTTCCTTAAGCTCTGTTCTAAGAAGGAATAGAGTAACAACTGTCGATAAGAAATCCGATATTGGGAATGCAGCCCAAATACCCCATATACCAAAGTATCGAGGGAATATTAGAACCATAGGAATCAGCATAATGAACTGTCTAAGAAGGGACAGCAACATAGCTGGTCTAGCCTTACCGAATGCTTGGAAGACTGAAGAACTAATAATTTGAACCCCTATTACGGGAACTGCTAATACAACCATTCTTAAGACTGGAATCCCCTGGGCTACCACCTGTGCATCTGAAGTGAAGACACCGAGGAAGAATGGAGCAAACAGCTCAGCCACAATCCACCCAATAATCGTATAAATTGTGGTGTACTTGATGGAAATGTATATAACTTCACGAACTCTGTCGTACTTCTTTGCCCCATAGTTGAATCCTGCAATAGGTTGGAAGCCTTGTACAACACCAAATAGAGGCATGAATATGAACATGAGTAGTCTATTGACCATTCCAAAGATCGTAATTGCAATATCGCCACCGTAGAATCCGAGCGAGTTGTTTAAGACAATTGAGAGTGCACTACCACCAACTTGCCTTGCAAAAGCAGGTGCACCAACAGTGAATATTTCTTTTAGAATTTCTTTATTCGGCTTTAAATGATGCGGTTTAACTTTCAATTGGCTTTTACCGCTGTAAATATAGATCATGACAAAGATAAAGGAACAAAACTGGGAAATGATCGTTGCAAGTGCAGCACCACGAATACCCATGTTGAGCCAGAATATAAAAATAGGGTCTAGAAGTATATTTAAGCCAGTACCAATGATCATGGAAATCATAGCAACAAAAGCGTTACCTTCAGCGCGTATTAGATTATTAGAAGCTACGGCAAACATGAAGAAGACACTACCAATGAAAATAACTTCCATGTACTCCTTAGCATAAGGCAGTAAATTGTCTGAAGCTCCGAATATTCTTAGGAGAGGATCTATAAACCGAAGTCCTAAGAAGACTGTAATAATAGCAATAACAACAATTGAAATATATGCGTTACCTGCAGTGTTATCTGCTTTCTCAACATCTCCAGCGCCGAGACTTCTAGAAATAACTGAAGCAGCACCAATCCCGATCATCTGTGCTATGGCCATAATAAACATTTGAATTGGAAAGGCAATTGCAAGCCCGCCTATGGCCATTGGGCCAACTCCACGTCCTATAAATATGGTATCAACAACGTTATATAAAGCGTTGACAATCATGCCAATCGTTGCTGGGAGAGATAATTTCATGAGTACCTTTGAAATTTTTTCGCTCCCAAGCATTTGGTTTCTATCATTTACTACACTCATTTTAAATCCTCATCTTTCTGACAGCTGCATTTTATGTCTGCTGATTCATGGTGCTTTATGACATTCTGATAGATTCGCTCCATGTATTTAATCATTTGATCAGATTCATCGTCTGAGAAGCCTTCAAGGATTAAGTCATTCCATTCTTTAAACATATCTTCAATGTCGGGGCGAATGGTTTCGCCTTTTTCAGTGACATATAGAAGGTAGGATCGTTTATCGTCCTTGTCTTGCCGACGTTCTATAAATCCATCCTCAACAAGTTTTTTGATGGACCTTGTAACTGTTGCTTTGTCGACATTAAGTTTACGGCTTAGTTTTTCTTGTGAAATACCTTGTTGTTTATATAAATTAATTAACACGGAATGGTGGCTCTGATGCAGACCGAGCTCTGCCATTCTGTTCTTAAAAAAAATTAAAGCAAATTTATAAGTGGTGGATATATATTTTCCGATTTTTCGATTTGACATAGGTCCCCCTAAAAAAAAGTAGTTGCATGCGCAACCAATATGATACATCAAAAAGGTTGCGTATGCAACTACTTTTCATCTTGTTCAATTATATTTATTCAGAAGCGAAATTATTTCAAAATAATAAAACATTTAGTTTTTCAATAACCTTGAAAATTTTTCAATGAATTTACTGTAAAATAGGGTCTTGTGGGATCTATACGAAATAAGTACTCTTTGCTATAATGTATCAGATTTACTAGTTTGATTAAGGTAACCAAGTAAAAAGAACTATAAGAAAGAAGAGATAACAATGGATCAGTTTGACAACAATATTAAAATTTACGTAACTTTGAATGACATACAGAGTATACGAAGTGCACTGAAAGAATACCAAGAATTGCTTAAATCTGATCAAGCGGTTTCAAGCCAAGTGTTTCAAGTGGAGTTTGTGAAAGCAGTTAACGGTGAAATGTGTGCTTTACAGCTTTCTGACGCTGATGAAGTCGAGTTGACTTCACTAAAGGTTTGGGACGAAAGCACATTACATAATGAGACTATTGAACTCAATAGAAATGCGTCGGAAGTGATCCTGTTCTCACACGCCCTTCAGTTCAACGAACTTGTACAAGAGGTTGTAGACACAGCAAAAGAAATAGTTGCTTACTCAAGGCGACATAATGATACATGGGAAATGTGGATGGATGACATGGAAGTGTTCGGTATAGAGGCTCTTCTTTTGTTGGCAAAAAAAATGCCTGAGTATGCATATTTTCTAGGGGCTTATTTTGTACCATACTGGGATACAGAACATGCAGACTATGCATTATCATACCCATATGAACTTGTCAGCAAATATGGCTTAGATGACAATATGCTGAAAATGTTTTGTTATTGTGACAATGGTGAAGCACGTGCAATGATGCTTGGAAGTGATTATTACTATGAATCGTGTGAAATAGACATGGCAGAGTATTTTGAAAAAAAATCCAAGCAAATATGAGAGATTTAAAGAAATTTTACTTGATAGATTCAAATATCAGAAGTATATGCAGTATTCAGATAGTGATCATACAAGTCTACCAGTTCATTCATTTTACAAGTCAATTATGTTTACGAAAGCTAAGAACGCTGGCGACTATGACTTACACGATGATCCTTCAAGAGGGATGGAAGACACATTTATGGCCAGTACGTTTGACAACGAGGCGACCCTGCTCCATAAACAGATTGAAGCAGAGCTTGGAGCGCCATTAACGGACCCCTATGTTGATCCTTATGAGTCAGTTGACGAAGAGGAAAACCAAGACGAGGCGTTATGGGAAAAGTGGATGGATTTCTTTAAAGCCCTTGATGAGAATGAACAGGTTTGGAATTACATTGTAAATGGAGAAAACCCTCAAATACTTGATAGTGTCTCACAGATGGATCTTATTGGTTTTACGAAGACACATAAGTTGTCTATTTATAGTGATTTCGCAGAAACTGTAGAAATATACGATAATCTGTACCAGAACATTAACAGAGTGTTTTCTGATTTTATATTTGAGTATTATGAAATGTCCGAAACACCAGATATGATCACATACATTAATGGAGTGGATTCTACAGGCAGAGATACTGTGTTAAGAGCCTTGGATGTATTGAGAAACCTTGCGGGAAGTGTTCTGCTTGATTGTGCATTATATGAAAGTATGATCGAAGAAAAGATTATGAATCATGACAAGTTTAATGAACGGTACGACAAAATAAACTATGATGGTTGGCATAGTCTTAAAGGTTTACTTAATGATTCTTTCAGTATGCTCAGTAAACCTGAAGGCAATGTCCTTATGAGAATGTACAATGTTATGAATCTTGACCGTGAGGTCATGTTAGAAAACTTTGGCACATTTGATGAAAATCGTAGCCAAGCTGTTCTTTTCATGTTATTCGCGCTGGATCAAGATCAAAAGAAAAGTACTAAAGATGAATTGACTCAGAAAATGATCAAATTTGTTTCAGACAATTGGTTAAAGGATTTTATAAAGATCATTAAAGAAGATACAGAACTACAAACCAATAACTTGAATATGATACAAGACTATATAAATGGAGCCAATATTGATGAGAGTCTTATTGTAGAACTACTTAATAAGAATCTGTCGACATACTCGAGAAGAAGGGGGGAGCCAACAGAATATCAGGTTTTAAGCTCAATGGATGAGAGTCTATCGATATCGCTGCCAGCTATGTACTTCACAATTTATAGGCTACGGGCTCCATTTTCAAAGGAAATGACAAGGGCACTTAAGCTATTTGCTAGACTTGCGCCAGTTAAAGTATGCAAAATGGTTCACGACATGATAGATAGAGACTATGACAACAAAATGGAAGAGATCGACGCCCACTATGATATGAAACAAGACCTGAAAAAAATTGGTCTAAAGCAACACCATTTTATAGCTCTTGATATTGTGTTGAGGGACGAAAGTATGCTGGAATCTCTTTATAATGCATATGTTGAAGACGATCAAAGCGGTGGTATGTTTGCAGGCCCAAACAGAAAGGACATTGAGAAAGCTTTAGATGAAATCCCGTCTTATCTAGCGGAACGTTTTATTGAAAATGTAGCAAAAATTGCACCAGAAAGTATTAAGGGTAGATATGAATCTTTATTTGTTAAGTATATGGAAAACTATGTGTTAGAGTATATGCCAGACATGATGCGGTTTGCTGAAGGAATTATGAATAAATATGCTAATATACCACGAAAATCATGGACGGAGTTATCGGACCTTGAAAAGCAGCTTGTTCTTAGTCATAACACAGGTCTAGACTTAAGAGATGTTTACAGTCATGCTTATAGCCAGCTATTACAAAAAGGGTTTATTATATTTGAAGGTATAAAAGACGCTGCAAAGCTGTTATGTGGACATGAGCTTTTAACACTTATCCAAAACTCTGCAACAGATGGTAGTGATCTTGTAAAAATGCTTGGATCAATAGAGTTTATTTTTATTTCTGAGAGTGATATAGAGCCTTCTGACAAGTTGGAGATCTTAAAAAACAAAAGATGAAAAATCAAAAGAAATAGCAAACTGCTTGACTCAGTATATTCAAAATGGGAATGAAGAGTTAGAAGCAGTGTCATACATGAAAATGTTCGAAAGACCAAGAGAATCCGAGGAGGTTAGAAAGACAACGTTGTTCCTAACGGAAGAACAACACAACCGATTCCTAAAACTTGTTCTTCCTTTGGGAAGTAGCGGTGTAGAGTTTGGGCATCGTCATGAAATTGAAACACACTTAGACTACTCAAAACGACTCAGAACATTCGATGTTAGTGATAATGTTATACTCAAATGGCTTCTGAGTGAAAGAGAAGAAAGTGCTATTCAAGTATTTATGAAGAACTTTGATTGTTCGTTTGTAAAAGAATGGTCTATTTCTGAAAGGTTAGAGATTTTAGGCTATATTATTGGTGGTGAAGACCATATAGACTTCTTAAAAATGATGGAGAATGACCCTTCCTTACGTGTTAAAAGCGTGGTTGAAGAGGCACTGAAGGCATTGTAGTTAATAGAAAAGAAAGCACAAAAATGTGCTTTCTTTTTGTATAAGATTCGACTTAAAATGTCTTATAATTCTACCACTTCTCCAGCTGCAGGCGCGTGAACATCGAGTTCTAGTTTTGTGCGAATGGCTAATGAAAGGGCTTCAACTGCAGTTGACTCACCATGATTTAAGTAGACTTTTTTTACTTTTTTAATAGAAGACAACCAATTTAATAATTGAGCTTCGTCTGCGTGTCCCGAAAACCCTTCAACTCGAAGGATTTTGCTTGAAACCTTAATGGTTTCATCCATAATTTCAACAGACTCCTCGCCATCAAGAATTTTACGCCCTAAAGTACCTTCACCCTGATACCCAATAAAGATGATCGTTGTTGTAGTTTTCCAGAGGTTGTGCTTTAAATGGTGTCGTATACGACCAGCATCACACATACCGCTTGCTGAAATAATAACTTTTGGTTTACCATCTTTATTAAGCTGTATTGAAGTTTCCATTTCTTTAACAATGTGAAGGTTCTTAAATTCAATGGGATTTGATCCACTTGCAAATGACTCTTTAATGGGTTCTTTGAAAAACTCAAAATTTTTTCTTAAATATTTCAGTGGCATCTATGGCAAGGGGACTATCAATATAAAAAGGGACACCAAGAATTTGTCTGCCTTCATCATGTGTTTTCATGAAGTTTTTCAGTTCAAATAAAATCTCTTGTGTACGACCCACAGCAAATGCAGGAATAATGACAGTGCCTCCGTGCTTCATGGCTTCAATAATTGCCAGAGCAACATTTTCGCCCCGTTTGTCCATGTTTTTATGAAGTCGACCTCCGTAAGTCGATTCCATAAAGACAAAGTCTGCTTTTTCAATAGCGGCAGGAGTAGGAAGAAGCTGATTTTTACCAGTGCCGAGGTCACCAGAAAAGACAAGGTGTTTGGTTTCGTCCCCGTCGTCAACGAAGAGTTCAATACTTGCTGAACCAAGAAGATGTCCAGCTTCCCTGTATATGAACTTTATACCAGGCGCGGCTTCGATTTCGGTGTTGTAAACCACGGGGTTCAAATACTGGAGTGCAACAATGGAATCATCCATAGTGAATAAGGGTTCAATAAGTTCGAGTCCAGCACGTTCGCGTTTTTTATTTTCCCATGCGGCTTCAAATTCGTTAATTTTTCCACTATCTTTTAGGAGAATATCAGCCAGGTCAGCGGTTGGACGGGTACAATATATTCTATTATGGTATCCGCGTTTAACTAGAAGAGGCAACCTGCCTGAATGATCAATGTGAGCGTGTGTCAGAATAACAAAATCTATTTCAGAGGGATTATAAGCAAACGCCTCCGAGTTTAATGCCAGAATTGGTGCAGGTCCTTGAAACATCCCACAATCAATTAGGAATTTATGTGATTCAGTTTCGATAAGAAAGTTGCTGCCTGTAACTTCACCTGTAGCACCTAAGAAATGAACTTTCATATGTAGCCTCCTTTTCGCCCAAATTTCCATTGTGGCTTTATTTTATTGTACCCTTCGAATATGAAAGCACACAGCAATATGGAAAAAAGGTACAATTTGAGTGGATATTACTGGATAAGGTATTACAAATAATTTACGGCTAAGTGGAAATTGATAAATGTGTACCTTAGGAGGGTATCTTACTAAAAAAAAGAAGGCTTTTGTCACGAAAATGTAACGATCTCTACTCAAAGAACAATAGTACCTGTGCTATAATATGAAGGATGATATTTTGTTCGGAAGAGGGCTTAAATCGTAGGAGGGTACTGATATGAAGATGCTTAAAATCATGGAGAAGAGACGCTCTGTGAGAGAATACAAAGATAAGGCATTATCAAGTCAAGATTTGAAAGCAGTAATGGGTTACTGCGATACATATCCTAAACTATCTCAAAAGTCGGATGTGGAGTTCAAGTTTTTTGGAGGATGGTGAAGACATTGCTTCTAAACTTGACGGTGTAGCAGGTTATTCGGGGGTTATGATTACAGCACCACATTACTTGTTAGTGCTGGCATCTGAATCTGAAACAGTATATAAAGCGGCGGGTTATGCAGGTGAATATGTAATCTTGAATGCTACAAAGCATGATATAGGTACATGCTGGATCGACGGTGTTGATCAAAGTGACAAGATTAAGGAACTTCTTGGTATTGAATCGGATAAGCTTGTTATAGGTTTAATTGCACTGGGCTATGCACAATATGAACCTAGACTTGCACATATCTACGATACAAATATGGAAGGCAGTGTTTCACCACTTACAGACCTTGGTTACCCAAATATTGATCCTAAGTACTCTAAGGAACCTGTAAGCAATCGCTTGTCGATTGATGAAATTTCGTACCTGAAAAAGTGGGGCGCTACAGTTGACGCAAGTGAACTACGCAAACGTGGATATGACCAAGTATTTTACTACATGAGAATGGCTCCATCTTGGGGTAATCGCCAACCTTGGCGCTTTGTACTAGACGGGTTGAAAATCGTTCTAGTTATGGAACGTGATGATCGTGTTGATGATCGCGCTGAGGAAGTTGAAGCGGGTATCGCTATGCTTTACTTTGAAGTGGCAATGCATGATATAGGTCTTCCAGGACACTGGAATACTGATGATCTGACTGACGCTGAAAAGTACGAGATCCCTGAGAATCACTTTATTGGTGGTTATTACACATTCTAATAAAGAATGAAAATCTGCCTGATCATGTAGTCTGAGGAGTGTTATTATGAAACAAAACAGACTATGGATTGTTTTGGTTGTCTTATTGGCGTTTAGCCTTGTACTATCGCCGCATGGTGTGAACTTGTTGGCTTCTGCTGAAGGTGTAGAGGCGGTCTCTAGTGAACCTGCTGAGACTGCCAAGGTGAAGGCACAACAGAAGTGATTGTGATCGACTTTGTCGAGGAAACAGAAGAAGCTGAAGAAACAGAACCGACGGTTGAATCAGAACCTGTTGAAGATGTTGAGCCAGTTAATGAAGTGGAAACGATAGAGGAATCACAACCAGTCGAGGTTGAAACCATTGAAGATGAGAAAAAGGTTGTCTCACAGCTTGACCTAAATGAAGACGGAAACGAAGTAATCAAAAGATATGATGAATCACTACCAGAAGGCTTGGTACTAGATCTGGACTATACAGATTACTGGATCAGCCTCAATATGTGGTGGTACTTAGTGGGTCTGTAAATATTAGAAAGGGTCCATCAACTGAGTATGAAGTCATTAAACGCGGATATTATGGTGAGAAATTCTCACTCGTAGAAAAAGTTCGTGGTGAGTACTTCAGTAAATCGGATTCTGACGAGTGGTTCAAGTTATACTGGTGGGAAAATGGCGAAATGGTGAACGGATATGTGTATTCACCAATCGTTAATGTGCGTGAGTTCAGATTCGCAGAAATGTTTGAAAAAATTACAGATTTAAAGGTTGCCGTGGATGCAACAGACACTGGTTATATTTATAATGTCGGGAATTCCAATGGGCGTGCACCTCTGTATAAAGGCGTTTACAAAGAAGATGATTATGGTGTGCCAAGATATCAAGCTGGTTCAGCTTATTACGCACCAGACTGGGACACAAACAACATGCGGTATATGCAGGATGGTATCCTGTTTGCAATTCTCGAAGAAACAGACAAGTTTTATAAGGTTAATGCGTACGATTATGAAGGTGAGTACTATGTGCCTAAGAGATACGTTACCCGTCGAAACGCTATTGAAAGTTTAAAACAAGTCATTGTAGTAGATATTGAAAATCAAAATGAAGGTATTTTTGAGTATCGAGACGGACAATGGCATTTAATCTCTTATTCATACGCAACAACTGGGGCAGATACAAAATACAAAGAACCAACGATTCCGGGCAGTTATCAAGTGATTGCAAAACAAGATTTCTTTAGATATCGTGACGATATTACGAAGGTTATTGCGGGCTATGCGCCATATGCACTAAGATTTAACGGTGGTGCATTTGTACATGGTGTTCCTGTAAACTATAAACTTGTGAAGCAAACATTTGTTGTTCAGGAAGAGTTAAAGGATGAAGAGGGCATTATCATCCAAGAACAAGTAACAGAAGAGCGCATTGTCGATAGACTTGATCCAGGCCACATTGAATATATGGGGTCTCTTGGAACAATTCCGCTATCACATAAATGTGTAAGAAACATCACAAGCCACGCAAAGTTCCTATATGACTGGGTTGTCCTAGGTGAAGCGTCTGTGGTGATAATTGATTAGGCTTTGTGTGAAGTCTATACAGGCGAAATAAAAAACGACGGGGTGACCTATGAATAAGAAATACCTGCTCATTGGCGCAGTTCTCATTGTAGGACTGATCGCGGGCGGCAAAGTTATGACAGATACAGCAGCAGCTCAAAAATTAGCTAAAGAAGAAGCTGCAGCAGAATTGAAAATCAAGATAGAAAACGAAGAGGCGCTTCTGGCGACTGCCAGAAGTGCTTTTGATACATACTTGGTTGAGATGGAAATGGAAAAGCTGAAATTGGTTGCAGCGCAAGCAGAAGCTGAACGTCTTGCAGAAATTGAAGCTAATACATTTATTGTCAAAAAAGATAGTGTTCCAGTGTATGCCACTTCTGAAGGCGGCGAAAGCCTGATTAAACTTGAAAAAATGACATCGGTGTATGTTACGAATCGAGTGCAGGACGAATCTGGTGTAGACAAATGGTATGAAATCCAATATAATTATGAAGATTTAGATACTATTGGGTGGATTGAAGCAGAAAAAGTAACGGGTCGTAGACAGGATCTTATTGCAAGAACGTATGACAATATAGATTACGAAGCTCAGACAAAAGTTGATAGTTATGAAAACAATCCTTATGTTGAAGCAAAAGGAATCTATGTGTCTGGTCATATTGCAGCACATAAGAAACTGGATGATTTAATTGCACTGGCAAATAGATCAGCGATCAATGCTTTTGTTATCGATGTTAAAGATGATAATGGAAACATGTTATTCTATTCGGAAACAGCTGCCAAATACAGTCCATCAGCAAATAACAGATACTATATCAAGGATATGGAATCCTTAATGGCTAAATTGAAGGAGAATAACATTTTTACGATTGCTCGTATTGTTACCTTCAAGTCTCCAAGGTATGCGAAAGATAATCCTGATAAAGCTATTCTTAGAAGAGCTACTGGTGAGGTTTACCAGAGTAAAGATGGCGTTAGATGGGCATCACCTTATGACAGAGATCTTTGGGATTATAATGTTGGTGTTGCACTTGAAGCTGCAGATTGGGGCTTTAATGAAATCCAGTTTGATTATGTTAGGTTCCCAGCTTCTGGCGGGGGAAAACTGGACAGCAGTTTAGACTATCGCAATCATGAAGACGAATCAAAGCCTGAAGCGATCCAAAAATTCTTGAAGTATGCTTACTCAAAAATTTCTGAAAAAGAAGTGTATGTGTCTGCAGACGTCTTTGGATGGGTTGCATCAGCACAAAATGACGTAGGCATTGGACAGCACTGGGAAGCACTAACAAACGTGGTTGATATCATGTGTCCTATGATGTACCCAAGCCACTATGGGCCAGGTAACTACGGTCTAAGTGTTCCAGATGCCTTTCCGTATGAAACGATTGACAGAGGGATTAAGGACGCGATTGAGCGTGACGCCCATGTCGATACTCCAGCAAAGCTAAGACCATGGATTCAAGACTTTACAGCACCTTGGGTAAAGGGCTACATCCGATACGGTCCAGCAGAAGTCGAAGCGCAAATTAGAGCGCTTGAAGACAACGGCATTAACGAATACCTACTCTGGAATGCAGGCAACTACTATACAGAGGGCGGTATTCGATAATAATTATATTGTTTTATTACCTTTAAACTTAGTCCCGTGAGACTGAAAAGGGTGAGGCAAGAGGCCTCATCCTCAGAGAACCTGAGGAGGAAAATGAATATGCTAAACCAAAAGATTGCAGGTATGCTACTAGACATCAAGGCTGTAAGTATTGTTGACGAAGACAACCTATTTACATGGGTATCTGGAATTAAGTCTCCAATCTACTGTGACAACAGACTGACAATCAGCTACCCAGAAGTTAGAAGTACAATTGCAGATGGATTTGCTGAGAGAATTAAAGAGCAGTACCCAGATGTTGATATTATCGCAGGTACGGCTACAGCGGGTATTCCACATGCTGCATGGGTCGCAGACAGAATGAATAAGTCTATGGTATACGTAAGAAGTGCATCAAAAGGTCATGGCAAAGGCAACCAAATCGAGGGTGTTGTAAAGCCTGGTGACAAGGTTGTACTGATTGAAGATCTAATTTCTACTGGTGGTAGCTCTTTAAAGGCTGTTGAAGCTCTACAAGAAGCTGGCGCAGAGGTTGTGAAGGTCTTTGGTATCTTCAATTATAACTTCACTAAAATGGAGAACAGATTTGAAGAAGCTAAAGTTGCGTTTGAAACACTAACGGACTATAAAACACTTCTTCCAATCGCTATTGAAAGAGGTTATGTGCCAGCTGAGAAGAAAGATTCTCTTCTGAAATGGTGTGAAAATCCTGAAATCTTTACAACGTAAGTTTATAAAACTTGGCTGATGGTACTGAGTGAGTTTAGTGATCATGTCAATTAATACAGTTACGAAGAGTCACTGCTATGATGGTTTCATAGTAGTGGCTTTTTTTATTGAATCAATATGTAGTCGTGAAGTGGTTGACAGTTTAAACAAGCGCTGATATCCTTGTGATATATTAGAGGGATATCAGCGCTTGTTCTGAAAATTTGAGTATGGATAAGTCCAAAATACAGTAGCTGGAACTCTTAAAAAGGGTGTGTGATGTATGGATGAGTTAATGAAAGCATCAGATGAGTCACAAGTTAATCAAAAGATAAATTTGAAGCTGTATCGATCTTCAAGTCGTGATGTAGTAACAAATACTGCAACGGAAGCTTTTCTGACGAGCCAGGTGAGCGAGAATGATGTAATACTATTTTTCTGGCAGAATGATCATTCAATTATCATTGGGAAAAATCAAAATCTGTGGAGTGTTTGTAAGGTTGATGAGTTTCTATCTAATAATGGAACTATAGTACGTAGACTGACTGGAGGGGGCGCGGTTTATCAAGACATGGGGGGTCTTGAATTTTTCAGTCATAAGTAAGCAAAATAAATTTGATATAAACACTATCATGAAGCTTCTAAAAGAGTCACTAGATATTTTAGGGGTTGATTTTCTATGGTGTGGGAAAAAGGGGTTAAGTGTCGAAAAAAGAGTGCTCCTTAATCACTCTCATTACAAACTAAATGATGGAGTCTGTTGTCATGGATATGTATTTGTAGATTCTAGTCTAATGGAATCAAATAAGTACTTGAACCATAAAAGACGTGGCAGGAAACAGTCTATTCACGAGCCGCTCAGTAATCAAATTACAAATTTGACTGACTACAACTCAGATGTTACTACACAAGATGTTGTTTGTAGTATTGTGAAAGTATTTAAAGAACACTATGGAGTTCTTGCCATTCCTAGCATTTTGGAAAAAAAACTGTGAAGTGTCGTCGTATAAATATTGGCATGGTGTTTTTCAGAAATGGAGCTGGACATATGCAAGTAATCCTGAATTTGATGTTGAGCTAACAAGAAGTTTCAGTTGGGGGGACGGTTGAGTTAGGTATTAAAGTAGATCAGGGTCAAATTCTTGATTTCAGAGTTTATACTGACGCAATTGAGACCGAATATTTTGAAAGACTCATGAAGCAAATTAACGGAATAGAATTCAGCTATAGCAGGATGAAGACTATTTTGGATGAAACGAAAAGTCATAATCATGAAATAATGATGGATATGACTGTAGTTATAAAAGAGCTTATTGTTCAAGTTTAATTGTTTTAGAAAGGGGGGGGCGTGACGGGTGTGAGTCACGCTAAATACGTATGAAGCAAATTAAGAAAGTAGATTTTGACACAAAGGACAAGTTGTATAAGTACATGAACATTAAACTAGTTGGTCTGATTGGAGATGAGGAGGATTGGCTAGCGAATTTATCGAATGCAGCTGCCCTATTTAACTTACTACTAGAAGACATTAACTGGGTAGGATTCTATCTGTTGAAAAATGAGAAACTAATTCTTGGTCCGTTCCAAGGGAAACCTGCATGTGTCAATATAGAGGTTGGAAAAGGTGTCTGTGGTACGGCTGTAATGGAGAAAAAAGCACAGTTGGTTGAAAATGTTAATAACTTTTGTGGGCACATCGCATGTGATCCTGATTCCAAGTCAGAAGTCGTAATGCCAATAATTGTGAATGGCGAAGTTGTTGCAGTATTAGATATTGATAGCCCTATATTTAATAGATTTAATGAAGAAGACCTGGCTGGGCTTGAGCGAATTGTCAATACATTAGTGAAGTATGTAGAGTGGGAATCAGTTGCATAGAGGTGTTTGAATAGTAAAGTCAGTGTAAGGAATGCTTGTCCCTTTGCTGACTTTTTTTTATGTCGAATCTTCGGAAAATTTCGAATGTAGAATAAAAAAACATTGACACGAATAAAATCCGCTGATATCCTTGTGATATATCAGTGGTATATCAGCGGCGTACATGTATATTGGACTGACCTCCAAAGGACTAATTACTCACTTTCCCTCTATGTCCGCTGATATATCATTCCTGATGTGTGAGAAGACTTTTTGCAATTTTTAAGTATAAAGACACTGCTAAAGCTAAATTCTTATAAGAAAAATCGAAAACAAAAGAGGTGACCTAAGTTGATTACTAATTTTCATGACTTAAGAAAAGCTGCAAAAGAGCAAGGACCAAAGACAATTTCAGTGGCGTGTGCAAATGACGCAGACGTATTACAAGCAGTCGAAATTGCTCGCAAGGAAGGTATTGTTGAGGCGATCCTTGTTGGCGACAAGAACGAAATTAAAAAAGTAGCGAGTACAGTTGATATTGACTTAGCTAACTATGAATTGGTTGATATAAAAGATGATATTCAAGCATGTCTTAGATCTGTAGAGCTTGTATCAATGGGTCAAGCACATGTGGTAATGAAGGGATTTGTAGACACTGCAGTAGTACTAAAGGCTGTCTTAGATAAAAAATGTTGGGTTGAGGACTGGGAATGTACTGAGTCATGTAGCAGCATTAGCGGTACCGAACCACTCAAGAATTCTAATGGTAACAGACGCGGCAATGAATATTGCTCCCGACGTTCAAGTTAAAAAGCAAATTGTTGAGAATGCCCTGGTTGTTGCTAATGCACTTGGTGTTGAAACACCTATGGTGGGGGCAATTTGTGCTAAGGAAAAGGTCAACAAAAAGATGCAGGCAACTCTTGATGCTGCAGAATTGGTACGAATGAATGAAGTAGGCGAAATCAAGAATTGTATTATAGGTGGCCCGTTTGCGCTTGACATTGCGGTGTCTCAAAAGGCTGCAGATGTAAAGGAAATAGACCATCCTGCTGCAGGAAGTTGTGACATTTTACTTGCGCCCGCTATTGAAGCTGGGAACGTGCTTTATAAAGCCCTAAACTTTCTTTGTTCAGCTCAGAGTGCAGGGGTTGTCGTTGGTGCTAAAGCCCCTATTGTTTTAACATCACGTGCAGACAGTGACTCCTCTAAATTCAATTCAATTGCACTGGGTGTACTAATGGCTACAAAAATGTAGAAAAATAAATAGTATACAAATGGATGAAAGATAAAGGCGGGTGCAAGATGCAGGAGTATCGTATTTTGGCGATCAATCCAGGTTCCACATCAACCAAGATCGCAATTTTTGATAATGATAAGTCGGTTTTCGAAGAAACGTTGAGACATCCGGCTGAAGAAATCAACAAATATGAAATGATATTTGATCAGTATGACTTCAGAAAGAAAGTTATTCTCAGCACATTAGAAATAGAAGGTGTAGACTTAAGCAAACTTTCAGCTGTTGTTGGCCGTGGGGGACTGTTAAAGCCAATAAAAGGCGGAACATATAAGGTTTCTGAGAACATGATTGAAGATTTAAAAGTTGGTGTCTTAGGAGAACATGCTTCTAACCTAGGGGGAATTCTTGCGAATGAAATAGCGACATCACATAACATTCCCTCATTTATTGTAGACCCAGTTGTGGTTGACGAAATGGATGATATTGCAAGGGTTACAGGCATTCCTGAGCTCAGCAGAAAATCAATTTTTCATGCACTAAATCAAAAAAGCAGTGGCACGACGAGCTGCAAGGGAAATAAATAAGCCCTATGAAGAGTGTAATTTTATTGTGGCTCATATGGGTGGTGGCGTATCGGTTGGTGCGCACAAACTCGGACGCATTGTTGATGTGAATAATGCCCTTGATGGCGAGGGGCCCTTCAGTCCTGAACGTGCTGGTGGTTTGCCAGCAGGAGACCTAGCTAAACTCTGCTTCTCGGGCAAATACACACTGGCTGAAGTCAAGAGACGTCTTAAAGGAAGTGGCGGTCTAGTGGCTTACTTAAACACAAATGACGGACGTGAAGTCAACAAGATGATAGAAGCTGGAAACGAGGAAGCTGGAGTCATTTATGAAGCAATGGCGTATCAGGTTTCTAAGGAAATTGGTGCTTGTGCAGCCGTTCTAAAAGGAAATGTTGATGGCATTATCCTGACTGGTGGCATTGCCTACGACAAGAAATTTGTACAGTGGATCAAGAACAGCACCGAGTTTATTGCAAAAGTAATTGTTTATCCAGGTGAAGACGAAATGATGGCTCTTGCACAGGGTGCTTTACGAGTTATAAGACAAGAAGAGAAAGCGTTGATTTATTAAGGAGGGGAATATGAATAAAACGGGTTGGGCAAACCCTTTGCCAGCTGGTTTAGTAGCACTGGCAGTAGCGTGTTTTAGCTTCTATGCATTGCTGTCAGGGGCAGTAGACCATAGTGCGACGCCCTTACTAGGCTGTTGGTTAATTGGGGGATTTGTAATACAGCTGACTGTAGCTATTATTGATTTGAAATGTGGGAATGTGTCAGGTGGCAATGCTTTTCTTTTCTTCTCAGCTTTTTTCATGCTTGTTGGAGGCATGGAAATGTTGATTAAACCAATTCTAGATGGTCATACCATTGCATATGACTCCAGAATTGATGGATATGCATGGATGGTATTAACTTTCACACTTTGGATGTGGACACCCGCATTTTTTAGAACAAAGCTTTTGCCAATTGTGCTTTTTTATTGATTTTTTCAATGCCCTTTATAACACTTATGGATTTGAAAAAAATTGGTGCAGAGTATTCTGTATATCCAGCGTATGGTCTTGGAATTGCAGGGGTACTGGCAATATATTTGGCGGCGTCAATTGTCGTTAATTCAGCACGGGGAAGAGATGTTTACCCGACGCACTTTTTTGATTACCCATCTTGGATAATTAGTAAAGCTAGAAGTATAAACAGCAAGGCTTAATGAAGTATTATCAGTGGTTCTGATAGTGAAAGGAGCAATTAATGAAAGAAATAAGATGGCATGGACGGGGTGGACAAGGTAGTTTCACAGGCGCTAAGTTACTTGGTGTGGCTGCTGCTATTCACGACGACAGATATGCTCAAGCTTTTCCGTCTTTTGGTCCAGAACGAAGAGGCGCACCTGTTTTAGGATTTAATCGAATTTCAGATGAGGAAATTCGTGAAAGAAATGAGATTTCAAAGTGTGATTACATGGTTATTCTAGATGACACACTTTGGAACAACGACTATTTAAATGACTTAAAACCAGATGGCTTGATTCTAATAAATTCAGAAGACTCGAACTGGAATGACGAACGTGTAAAAGTGCTTGATGCAACTAAATTAGCCCTAGATACCCTTGGTCTTCCTATTGCGAACACAGCTATGATTGGTTTTCTAGCAGCACTTTCAGAAGGTGTGGTTACAATGGAGGCCTGTCAGGAAGCATTAAAATCAGCGCTGAAACCTTCTGTGGTTGAAAAAAACATTGAACTTCTTGCTAAAGCATACGAGTTAGGGAAGGGGTACTAGAAGTGAAAGATTTTAAAATGTCCGACAAGCCCAAAATAGAGTCTTTAAAGGATGTACCGTTTGGGTCAAGTTGCAAAAGTTTTCATATTACAGATAAAAATGCTGGATGGCGTGTATTTAAGCCAGTCCTCGACGTTGATAAGTGTGTGAATTGTTATAGATGTTATTACGTTTGTCCAGATGCAGCTATTCATTTAAATAATGATGTGTTTGAAATCGATTACGATTTCTGCAAAGGGTGCGGCGTTTGTAGTTATGAATGTAAACTTCAAGCAATCGATATGGTTAAGGAGGTCAAAAAATGAAGCATTATGAGTTTCTAAACGGCAATGAGGCTGTGGCTTATGGTGTGAAACTATCAAAGCCTCACGTAGTTGCAGCGTATCCAATAACGCCTCAAACTAAGGCGGTAGAGAAGATATCACAATTTGTCCAAAGCGGAGAAATGGAATGTAAGTACATGCACGTAGAGTCTGAACATAGTGCAATGGCTTGCTCTCTTGGTGCAAGTTCTGTTGGTGCAAGAACATTTACAGCCACTTCGTCACAAGGCCTTCTGTATATGGCTGAAGTACTGCCTTATGTGTCTGGTTCGAGGCTCCCAGTTGTCATGATGAATGCGAATCGTGCTATGGCAACGCCGTGGAACATTTATGGAGATCAATCAGATTCAATGTATCTGCTGAATTCTGGGTGGGTTCAGATCTATGTTGAGAACGCTCAAGAGGCGCTTGATATGGTAATCCAGAGCTATAAGCTTGCTGAAGATCATGAAATATTGCTTCCAGTTATGATTAACTTAGACGGATTTGTATTAACACACACTTATGAAAAAGTGGAAATTCCAAATCAAAGTCATGTTGATGCATATTTGAAACCTATTGTTCCAGCACCACACACTATGCGTGATGAAAGCAAAATGAGTATGTGTATTACTGCTGGTAATCAAGATTATATGGAGTTCAAAGTTAAAGATCATTTAGACATGTTTAAGGTATTTGACAAGTTAAATGAGGTAGACAAGTCATATGCAGATCAGTTTGGCAGAGCTTACAATGGGTCTGTAGACAGCTATAGAACGGAAGATGCAGATGCTGTCATAATTACAACTGGGTCTGTAACAGGTACTGCAAAAAAAAGCAGTGGACATGATGCGAGAAGAGGGCAAGAAGGTAGGCGTTGTTAAGCTTAGACTTGTGAGACCATTCCCTGTAGATGACCTGCTAGATAACTTGAACGGTGCAAAAAGTATTGGTGTTCTAGATAAGAACATTTCGTATGGGTATGAAGGCACAATTTTCACGAATGTCAATTCGGCACTTTTAAGAAAACAGTCATCTGCAACGACGAAAAAACTTTATTGCTGGCTTAGGCGGAAGAGATATTTCCATTGAAAACATTGTAGAAATGTTTGGAGTGCTGCTTAATGGGGAAGCTGATACTGATACAGTGAGTTACTATAACATGAGGTGTAAGATATGAGCGGATCAAAAAGATTAAATGCAAGAAACATAGATAGTAATGAGTTCTTTTACGGTCATAAAGCTTGTGGTGGGTGTGGCGAAAGTTTGGCACTTAGACATGCTTTAAAAGTACTAGGTGAAGACGCATACTTGTCTTTGCCAGCAGGGTGCATGGCAGCCGTTTCCTTCATATATCCTAATATGGCATTTAAAAAACAATGCCATTATTACACCATTTGCTTCTACTGCTGCTGTAACGACTGGTATTGCTGCGGGACTAGAGGCGATTGGTAAAGAGAACCCTCTAGCTTTTGGTATTGCTGGTGATGGTGGAACTGCAGATATTGGCATTCAAGCACTTTCAGGAGCCATTGATCGTGGTGATAGATTTATATATATGTGTACAGATAATGAAGCTTACATGAACACGGGAATTCAAAAAAGTGGTCTTACTCCATTTGGAGCGACAACAACAACAACGCCATATGGTGAAGCAATACATGGGAATATTACAACCAAAAAGAACATGTTTGAGATTGTTGCAGCACATGGTATTAAATATGCCGCGACGGCAAGTGTAGGCTATTTAGATGATTTTGTAAATAAGATTCAAAAGGCGAAAGACTGTGGTGGCCCAGCTTATATTCATGTTTTTGCACCTTGTCCAACAGGGTGGGGTCATGGGTCGGAAATTACGATTTCCTTAGCTAAAGAAGCTGTTGATTCAGGTTTGATTTATCTTGCTGAATATGAAAATGGAAACTTCCAGCTAAATAAGGTGCCGAAGGAGTTTGCACCAGTTGAATCGTATCTTTCTAAGCAATCAAGGTTTAAACATCTAAAAGAAGATGAAATTAAACAAATTGAAAAAATGCGAGATGCCAAATGGGAAAAAATGATGAAAGAATGGGCTTAGGTAGAAATGGAGGTTGCTTAGTATTAATGATATAATGTCTCTTGAATAAGGAAGAATGAGGGATGATATCATTGGAAAAAGCAAACACAGTCATTTTTTATGAGCTAAAGCGAAGAATAATTGAGCTGGAGTTAAAACCAGGAACACCTATTATAGAAAAAGAACTGGTAGAAGAATTTGGAGTCAGCAGAACACCGGTAAGGGAAGCCCTTATCAAGTTGGCTCAGATCGGATTAGTCGAAACGAAACCTCGAATTGGAACGTTTGTAACTCAAATAGACGTTAAAGCTGTCAAAGATGCATATGAAGTGAAACGAAATCTAGAAGGTTTAGCCGCGGAACTTGCCGCAACAAGGGCGAATCAAGAAGAGATTGACGAGCTTTACCAAATGATCGAGTTGTTTGGAAAGTACGATATTGAACGGGATTTTAAGCTCTGTATTAAGGCAGATCAAAGATTTCATCAGATTATTAGAACTGCATGTCGCAACGAAATGCTCATAGAAATTTTAGACACACTGAATACAAAAACAGCAAGATTCTTGCAAAGTATTGAGTATGTTATTGATGATTACGAGTTGTTTAGTGAATCATTAGTAAGAATTGCAAATGCGATTCGTGAGCACGATGCTATGACGGCAAGACAAGAGTCTGAAATTCATACTGCGTATTTTGTTGACCAAATGTCCAGAAGGTTTTTCGGATGCATAGATTAATCTAACCTATCAGTTACTTTTTTTTAGTAGCTGATAGGTTTTTTTGTATCTAAAAACATAGGGGGACTATACAATGAATCATCTGTTTTCTGAACGTGCGAAAAACATCAAATCTTCTGAAATTCGTGAAATACTTAAAATCGCTTCAAGGGAGAATATTATATCATTTGCAGGTGGTTTGCCTGCACCAGAATTATTTCCCGTTGAAGAAATGCAATTTGTTAGTACTAAGGTGCTAGAGGAAATGGGATGTGAAGCTTTACAATATAGCCCAACAGAGGGCTATGATCCCCTTAGGAAGAAAATTACAGACAGAATGGCTGAAATTGGAATAAAGTCTACAAAAGAAGATGTCCTTATTACAAGTGGGTCACAACAAGGTCTGGATTTTTCAGGGAAGATTTTTCTAAATCAAGATGACATCGTACTCTGTGAAAGTCCATCATATTTAGGGGCAATAAATGCATTCAGGTCATATGGGTGTCAATTTAAAGAAGTGAAAACCGATGATGATGGAATGGTAATGAGTGATTTGGAAGAAGCAATTAATAATACAGAGAATATTAGATTAATCTACGTTATTCCTGATTTCCAAAATCCATCGGGCAGAACATGGAGCTTAGATCGAAGAAAAAAAACTTGTTGAGCTTGCGAACAAGTATGACTTGCCTATCGTTGAAGATAATCCATATGGCGAGCTAATATTTGAAGGTGAAAGACTACCAGCTGTGAAGTCTTTCGACAGTCAGGGACGTGTGGTTTTTCTTGGAACATTTTCTAAAACCTTTTCACCTGGACTTAGAATTGGATGGGTTTGTGCAGGCCCGGCTATTTTAGACAAGTACATTATGGTCAAACAAAGTGCGGATTTACAGTCCAGTTCGCTTGCACAAAGAGAGCTTAACAAGTTCCTAGATGTATTTGATATGAATGAGCATATAGATAGAATAAAGGATGTTTATAAAACAAGAAGAGACTTAATGATACAGGCTATGGAAAAATATTTTCCTAAGGAAGTCACGTTTAATGTACCTAAGGGTGGACTTTTTACATGGGTTGAAGTTCCTAACCATATTAATACACGCCAGCTTCTAGAAAAGTCCCTTGAACAGAATGTGGCCTTTGTTCCTGGAGAATCGTTCTTTCCAAATGGTGGTGTAACGAATACGATGCGTATGAACTACTCAAACATGTCAGAGCCGAAAATTGTTGAAGGTATTCGTAAGTTGGGTGAGATTCTATACGAGGAAGTTGAGGCTAAGTCGTAACTTGAATATTGAAATTTGTAACAGTGTGGAAGGGGTGAAAAAATTGAATGAAGCATATTTTGCTGGTGGTTGTTTCTGGTGTATGGTATCACCATTTGATGTTTTAGAGGGAATTGAAAGTGTAAGATCCGGGTATATGGGCGGTGTCATGGAGAATCCAAAGTACGAAGATGTAAAGACTCAAGTAACTGGGCACTATGAGGTCATTCGTATAAGGTATGATTCTGACGTCATTTCATATAATAAATTACTAGACGCGTTTTGGAGGCAGATCGACCCAACCGATCCTGACGGTCAATTTCAAGATAGAGGCCCTTCTTATAGATCGGCGATTTTCTATTGCAACGAGTATCAAAAAATGGAATCTGAAATTTCTAAAAAGACTCTTGAATTGTCTGGAAGGTTCTCCAGTGCCATAGTTACACCGATACTACCTGTTTCAAAATTTTATGATGCTGAGGAATATCATCAGGACTTCTATAAGAAAAATCAAGATGAGTATAAACTCGATCGAAGTAAATCGGGACGAGACGAGTTTATAAAGAAACACTGGGGTGAAGAGTATTACGATATATACGAGTAAATGTAAGTGAACGTTTATTACAAGTGAGTGTTAAAAATAGAGGCATAGGCAAAGTAGGGTTATAAAAGCTCTACTTTGCTTGTTTTTAAAGGCAAATATAAGATTTAGCACTGAAAGGAATAGGACTGAATTGTTTGAAAATAAAAACTTTAGATATTTTACTTTACACGTGGGTATCTATGTGCTAATATTACTCTTGTGCTGCTGAGGCACATAACCGACATGACCCATTAGCTCAGTCGGTAGAGCACCTGACTTTTAATCAGGGTGTCCTGCGTTCGAGTCGCAGATGGGTCACCATTTAAACGCCTTACCAATACTGGTAAGGCGTTTTTTCGTATATGACTTTATCAGAATAAACCGTTATAATAGTGTCGAGTGCGAAAGAATTAAAAACAGTTTTATTCTGTTTCATAGAATAAATTGAAAATAGGAGACGTGTAATGAGAAGAAGAAGAAAAGCGGGATCAAAGGAAAAATTACTGAGTCATGTGGAATATGTTACAGAGACACCTCAGGACTTTAAGGGAAAATGGAAAAGTGAATGGTTTGAAAATGACAAACCGATTCACCTTGAGCTAGGCGCTGGCCGTGCAGCGTTTTCTGTGAAGCTTGCACAGAAACACCCTGAAAAGAACTTTATCGCTATCGAACTAAAAGAAGAAGTTATGTTACCAGGTGTTGAACAGGCAAAAGAGCTTGGACTTGAAAATATTGCTTTTGTTTGGGTAAACATCATGAATATACATGAGATCTTTGATACAAATGAAATTGATCATGTTTATCTTAACTTCTCAGATCCATGGCCTAAGAATAGACATTATAAAAGAAGACTGACACATCGTGGTTTCCTTCAGAAGTATTCTGAAATTCTAAAGCCAGATGGCTGGGTAGAATTTAAAACAGACAGTGATATTCTATTTGAATTCACATTAAATGAGTGTGCACAGTTAAATCTACCACTGAAAGACATTGGACTTGATTTGCACAATAGAAACACTTTAGAAGAGATTATTACAACAGATTATGAAGAGAAGTATGTTGCTCAAGGCAAGAGGATATTTAGAATGCTGTTTGGACTAGCACCTCTTCAAACTGAGTTTACAAAATAAACTTCAATAGCATATAGCCTTTCGTAAATGAGGTGAGAGTATGGGTAAGTGGATCAGACGCTCTATATTTATTTTGCTCGTCGTAGAGATCGTTTTTGCGCTTTCTGGCGCCTATGACAAGCTTCTTGAACAGGAAATCATTTCTGCATTTTCATGGGATGGCTTTAGGACATTCATGAGCTGGTTCTTTGCCGTGTACATATTCTTGATTATGGCACTTGTTTTCTTTGAAAACAAAAATCCGAGCAAGATGATCGCATGGCTTCTTGTACTTGCTGTTCTTCCTGGTGTTGGATTTGTATTCTACATTTTATTTGGTAGAAACATTGGTAAAAGAAGACGGTCTACAAGGAAAAAAGGAAAAAGACGAAAATCGGATGGCTTACGCTGCAAAGATCCAACGTGACATTATGCGGTTTGTGTCCTATTTTGATGAAATGAATAGTCCAGTGGCAAGTAGGCTAGCAATGCTCCTACTTGAATCAGCGGATTCGCCGTTTCTCATCAATAACCGTGTGGACATATTAACCAATGGTGATGATACTTTTTCTAAGATTCTATATGCCCTTGAATCAGCAGAAGACCACATTCATATGGAATACTACATTATTCGTGATGATAAGATAGGGACAGAGATCAAAAATGTACTTATCCGAAAAGCAAAAGCAGGTGTTAAGGTTCGCCTTATATATGACAGTGTTGGATGCTGGAAGCTCAGTGCCAAATACCTGCATGACTTGAAACTTGCAGGTGTTGAGGTGTTTCCATTCTTCCCTGTTGCGCTTCCGATTTTATCTAGGGAGTTGAATTATAGAAATCATAGAAAGATTATCGTCGTTGATGGAAAAGTCGGCTTTGTTGGTGGGCTAAACATAGGCGATGAGTATCTTGGAAAAAGTAAACAATTTGGATTCTGGAGAGATACCCATATGGCAATTTGGGGAGAAGCTGTATATGGTCTTCAAAACACTTTTATTAATGATTGGAACTTTGTATCCAGACAAGTTATAAAGTCAGATGCCTTCTTTCCAAAACAAGATCATCAAGGTGATACGATAGTTCAGGTGGCTTCTAGTGGTCCAGATTCTGATTGGCACTCTATAGAACAAGCATACTTTACAATGGTATCATCAGCGAAGTCTCATATATATATAACAACACCGTACCTTGTACCTGGGGAAAGTTTGATGTCGGCCTTAAGAACGGCTGCACTTAGCGGTGTAGATGTTAGAATTATCATACCTGCTAAACCTGATCATTTTTTAGTGTACTGGGCATCAAGAGATAATGTTGAAACCCTCTTAGAAGCGGGTGTGAAAATCTACGCTTACGAAAAAGGATTTGTTCATGGCAAGGTGATTATAGTAGATTCAGAAGTATCAACGGTTGGGACAGCGAATTTTGATCTTAGAAGTTTTAGAATCAATTTTGAGGTGAATGCCTTTGTCTATGACAGCGACGTTGCAAAGAGACTGGAAAAAGACTTTTTTGAAGATCTGGACACATCACGTGAAATAGTACTGGACCAACACTCTAAAAGAGGTATTCATATAAGATTCCTAGAGTCGATTGGTCGTTTGGTGTCGCCACTTCAGTAATACAAAATACTATTACAATACAGACACTCGGAGGAAAACAACCCATGATATATTGGATAATGATTGTCGCAATGATAGTTATCGATCAGTTGGTTAAATACTGGGCTATGACATCGCTAAGACCTATTGGAAGCATTCCGCTAATTCAGGATGTATTTCATTTTACATTCGCTAAAAAATACAGGTGCAGCTTTCAGTATTTTAAGAGGAAAGCAAGTGTTCCTTATCATCCTGACATCTCTTGTTATTCTAGGCCTCATGTTTTTAATGGCAAAGAATATTAAAGAAGATGGAAATAAGTTTATGACATTGTCTTTAGCAATGATAATTGGTGGAGCCATTGGAAACTTTATTGACAGAGTGAGACTGGATTATGTAATTGATTATCTGGACTTTACACTCATCAATTTCCCAATATTTAATGCGGCAGATGTATTCATTGTTGTAGGCACAGGATTACTGGCAGTATTGGTGATTGTATTCAACATTGATATGCCAGCGTTTAAATAAACAGTAGTTTGGTTTAAGACACAACAAAATAAGCCGACTCCATCATTCTAAAATATGATGAGAGTCGGCTTTTTTAATTAAATCATAAATCTAGTTTAGATCTCACCAAGCGCTTCTAGAGCTTTCTTGATGATGGCTGGTGCCTTACGACACTTTTCTTCAGAAACAGCACATGGTGCAAAGCGTATACCTTTAGCAAGTGCAACAAGATATAGATTATCTTTTTTAATTTCTTCAGAAACAGCTTGAGGATCGTTACATGGTACAGAAATAAAGAATCCTGATTTGAATGGGCAAGTTTTTAGACCAATCTTTTCAGCCTCTTCCATAAAAGCGCTAGAACGCTTATCAAGTAGTTCGCGGAATGCCTCACGCTCAGACTCAACCTTAGCACCAAGTTCCTTGTCTGTGAAGACATCTGCTAAAGTTCTCATAGCTGCACGTGTGCCGTTTGACCAAGCTGCTCTGTTGGAGAAGCTACAAACAGCTTTGAATTCTTCAGCAATTTCCTCAGAGGAAGATACACAAAGAATTGCACCACTGCGCATTCCGTATAATGTGTACCCTTTAGACATACTAAAGCCAATAAGAACAAGTAGGTTCTCTGGAAGGTCGTTGAAGTACTTCATGAAAGAACGTGTCTCTTCAATTGATCCTGCAAAATCGATGTAAGCAACATCAGCAAATAGAACAACTTTCTTTTCTGGATTACGTGCACCTTTTCTAAGAATGCGCATAACTTCTTCCCACTCAGAATCTTCTAGGCTGAAACCTGTTGGATTATGTGCTGGAGCATTAATGATTACAAGTACTTGATCTTGTTTCTCTAAAAGAGCATCAAACTCCTTATGGAATGAATCAATGTCGAAGTTTCCATCTTCTCTGAAGACATTGTATGTCGCCAAATCACGGCCATGTTCTTCACAGATTGTTTTGTATGGAGCCCAGTACCAATCTGAAGTTAAAACAGAGTCACCGAAATTTGTATAGTTCCATACGGCATGTTTGATGGCACCAGTGCCGCCTGGTGTAGCAACCGCACGGATGTGACCATTTGGTTCATAGCCTCTAAAACAAGCTTCCTGTACTGCTTCTAGATATTCTGGAAGCCCTGCAATTGGAGCGTATGCAGCCAATTCAGCGTCTGAAAGGCCACGAATATGATCCATAACAGATTCAAGGAAAATAAGGTTGCCTTCGTCATCCATCATGGCACCAATTGTAGAATTGGTTACGTTCTCAAAACCATACTTCTTTGCAGCTTCTTGAGCTGATTTACTTGCACCGAAAATTCTGTCCGGTTCTACTGGACGTTTAGAATGCGGCGCTACCATTGAAAAACTTTTCATAATTATAACCCCCTATGAATAATATCTGGGGATATTATAACACAAGGGGTCTGAAATTTGACACGCTTTTCAACAATAATTGCAATAGTTAAAATAATTTTATAAATTATTGGTGTTTTATTATGCTTTTTTTAAATTATAGTAGAAGTTTATGCCCGATCCGCCGATTATTAATAATGCACCTGCTAATGTAAGAGCGTCTGGCCATTCAGACCAGATTACTAGACCAAGAATTGTTGAAAAAATTACATTAGCATAAGAGTAAATTGACAGCTGGGATGCAGGTGCATGACGATATGCATTTGTCATGAATAGCTGTGCAATCAGTGCGGAAATACCAATTAGAATAAGACTTATGAGTTCTGATCCATTCGGTATAACGAATTGCCCTGACATCATAAATGGTATTGTCACCAAAGACGAAAACAGGCAGAAATAGAATACAATAAGCTGTGCGCTGTCATAAGCACTAAGTTTTCGAATGGTTGTGTAAGCTGACCCTGCAAAGAATGCACCTGTTAAGCCGACAAGAGCAGGCAAAAGTTCAAAATTAAAGCCAGGTTTTACTACGAGTGCTGCGCCTGCAAGTGCAAGGCCGATGGCAAAAAACTGGTGTTTTTTTTATTTTTTCTCCTAAGAAGAACATGGATAAGAGAATAACAAAGAATGGTGAAAGCTTGTTAATTATAACGGCATCTGAAAGGTTAAGTGTTTCAAGTGAGGTATAGTATAATGCAACACCTGTCAGTCCAAAAGCTGAACGTAAAAACACAAGTTTTGGATTATTGGGTTTAAAAGACACGCGGTTTCTAAGCATTGGTATACCAACTGCAATTAAACCAATAAAGTTTCTGAAGAAGACTTTTTCAGCCAGTGGTATTTTGGGGACGGACTTTACTGCGGCTGCCATAATGGCAAAAAACAAGGATGAACACAGTATGAGAAAAACCCCTTTGTTCTTTTCGTTCATAAATACACTCCAGTCTATGGATACAGCGCACTTTGCGCCATGTTTTGCCTCAATTTGGTGTTCAAGTTTGTCGAGCACCGTCCATAGTATATATCAGAATGAATGCTACGCCATTTGAAATCACTCAAAGATCAATAGTGTCTAAAAATTAGTTCTCATTTTTTAATTTTTTTTTAATTATTTGTGATTAAAACACTGTAATATAATAGAGAAGGAAGATTCGAAATATTTGCATCTTCTAGTCTACAGCTTTTAATTAATAACTGGAGGGTGCAATGAAAGAACAAAAAACATTGGAACAAGTATTAACAGATTTTCTGACTAATATATTCAAAGGTATACTATATTCGGCTATGCTTGGTATAGTCGGCCTACTTGTTTCTTGGATTATGAAATGGCCACTTTTAAAGGGTAGCTATGTACTTATTCTAATAGCTGGAGTCCTTGCAATGTTTGTTGCAACAATTGGTTTTATAGGCACACCAAAAACACGTTTCGAATTCTTTACTAGAATGCGTAAGAGAGATGGGAAAATAGAAGAAATATCAAAAGAGGAGCTAGAGGTATTAGGAGACGCAGGCGTGTCACCAGCCATTATCGGTGTTGTAATGATCGTGATTGGCTTTGCAATAGAAGCTCTGATGCACTAGGGTCAATTGGTCTTTGGTCGGACCGTTTACTTGAGTTTTGTTGTTTGCTGGATTCACTAGTGAATTACAAGACTGAGCTTGCCGTGATTTGTGGCAAGTATATATGAACCTTTGAAAAGGGGGATATTATGGAACTGCAGAACATCGTTGTTGAAGTAAATGACAGCATTGCACTGGTAAAGTTCAATCGTCCGAAGGCGCTCAATGCTTTGAATTCAGAAACACTTAAAGAACTGGATCAAGTTGTTGATATGCTTTCAGCAAACAAAGACGTACGCGTTGTTGTGTTCACTGGCGAAGGAAAAGGATTTATCGCAGGAGCAGACATAGGTGAAATGTCAACATTAACAGCAGAGCAGGGGCGTGGTTTTGGTGCCCTTGGACAGTCGGTCTTTAGAAAGGTCGAGCTTATGCCTAAGCCAACAATAGCCGCAGTTAACGGCTTCGCACTTGGTGGTGGTTGTGAATTTGCAATGAGTTGTGACATTCGAATTGCAAGTGAAAAAGCAAAATTTGGTCAACCTGAAGTGACTCTTGGTATTACACCAGGTTTTTCTGGTACTGTACGCCTGCCTAAACTGGTCGGAATGGGCAAGGCAAAAGAATTAATCTATACAGGTCGTATGGTTGGTGCAGAAGAAGCACAGTCTATTGGTCTTGTTAACAAGGTCACAGCAAAGGATGAGTTGTTAGATGAAGCCATGGCTATGGCGAACACAATCGCAGCAAATGCACCACTGGCTGTAACGTATTCTAAGGCGTCAATCAATAAGACAGTAGAGATGGATACTGATGTGGCGAACACAATTGAAGAGACTTATTTTGGACTGTGTTTTGCAACGGAAGATCAGAAAAATGGTATGTCTGCATTTCTGAACAAAGAAAAAGCAGCTTTCACTGGTAAATAAAAAATAAGGGGAGACTCATTATGAATAAAATTGCTGTAATTGGATCAGGCACTATGGGTTCAGGCATCGTCCAAGTATGCGCCCAAGCAGGCTATAATGTTGTTATGAGAGATATTAACCAAGATGCACTAGATCGTGGCATGAAATACGTTGAAAAAAAATCTAGCTCGTTTAGTAAGTAAAGAAAGAATGACAGAAGACGAGAAGGCTACAGTGACTGCACGAATCAACCCATCTTTGAATATTAAAGATATTGTAGATGCTGATCTAGTCATAGAAGCTGCAACAGAAAACATGGATTTGAAAAAGATAATATTTGCAGAGCTTGACGAAAAGGTTAAACCAGAAGCAATACTTGCGACAAATACGTCATCACTTTCTATTACAGAAATTGCTGCAGCTACAAATAGACCTCAAAAAGTTATTGGAATGCACTTCTTTAATCCAGTTCCTGTAATGAAACTGATTGAAGTTATCAATGGCATTGCTACAGATCAAGATACATACGATTCAATTTTCAACATGTGTGAGAAACTTGGAAAAACAGCTGTTAAAGTTGAAGAAGCTCCAGGTTTTGTTGTAAATAGAATTCTTATTCCAATGATTAACGAAGCGGTTGGTATTCTTGCAGATGGTGTTGCAACTGCAGAAGATATTGACAACGCAATGAAGCTTGGTGCAAACCACCCAATCGGTCCACTGGCGCTAGCTGACCTTGTTGGAAATGACGTAAACCTTGCAATCATGGATGTTCTTTATGAAGAGTTTGGTGATTCAAAATACCGTGCCCACCCACTCCTAAGGAAAATGGTTCGTGGTGGCCTACTAGGACGTAAGAGCGGAAAAGGCTTCTACGATTACTCTAAGTAGGAGTATCAATGTAAAATGATTATTTTAGGCCATCCTTGTAGCGTGTGCTATAGGATGGCCTTTATCATTGGTATTAATCTTCTATTCTTGCTGCTGTGTACAATATGTGGAATGAGCCGTTTTCGGTGAAGTCAGGTGTGAAATAAACAGTCCTAGTACCCTCGGAAGTATTCCATATGAATTTGAATTCTTGTATATCCTTATTAGATAATAGTGTTTCGATATCAAGTACGTCATCGGTTTGAGGGACTTCGTTATCATTGATAATAACAACATCGGAATGCCCATATAAACTAATGATTTCTTTCATTGTCTGGACAACATTGTTTTGGTTAATGGCAAAACTACTGTACTCGAGACCCGATACGAAACCTGATTCGACAACTAAGTACTGATTGAAAGTAGATTCTATGTTTCCAATTGATTTTCTTGATTCGAAATCTGTAACATAACAACTATTACCGTATTCATAGTCGGATGAGTAACTGATACTTTTGTTTTTGTAAATATCTAAGGTCTCAACTGAGTCTAATGTGGTGTTAATAATGTTATTAAGTAAGTTGAATTCTGGATCGGGAATATATTTTACACCGTTCGTTGAGAGGTTAAGTCCTACACTTTCAGACCATTCTGATTCAATACCCAGACTCTGTGTGTTGTCAAAGGTTAATGGCATATAAGTAACTCCGTTATAGGTAATAAACGGGTAGTTTTCATCCGAATTCAGTGATTCACCGTTCAAATAGACTTTGTCTGATGAAATAGTTGCTTCGACTACATTTGATGCAAATCCTGGAATTGCTGAAGTGATCAGTGTTAGTGCAATTGCTGTTGATAGAATTTTTTTTCATAGATTCTCCTTTTTACATTTTATGGGATGTGTTTATTATACCATAAAATGGAAGTTGTACAATCCTATTGTTGTCTGATTGTAATAAAAAATGTAAACACGGGCTAAACTATATATGGTAAAATGAAACGTAGTTTTGGGCAGGACTTTTGCCCGTGGAAGGGGATAGAGATGAAGTACTATTTTAAAATTTTTGTGATCTCGTTCCTATGCTTTGCAGCCATGTTCGGATCAGCGATCTATGCTTTTACTCAGTTTGCACCTGAGCCAGAAGCGGCGGTCCCAGATAAGAGCACGGAGACAATAGAAATTGGTATAGACGAACCTGATGAGGAAGAAGTTGTCGACAGTAGAACGGAACTTCAGAAACTGGTTGATGACAGCGCTCGAATTAACGTACTTATATTTGGCACAGATGGTGCACGAGCGGATACGATCATGTTAGCTAGTTATGATCCTGAAGTACAACAGGTTGACGTAATGTCTATTCCAAGGGACACATATCATTATGTGCCTGGGCATGAGCGTAGCGATCAGAAAAAAAATTAATGCTGTATACGGTCTTAAAAATGATGGTGGTAGGCTAGGTATGAAGCAAGAGGCTGCAAATCTTCTTGGAATACCAGTGCATTACTATGTAAAGGTTAGCTATAGCGGTGTAGCAGACATTATCGATTTAATTGGTGGTGTAAAAGTGAATGTGCCGTTTAATATGAATTATGATGATGAATACGCTAATCCACCACTTCACATTCATATCAATCAGGGCTTACAAGTTCTTGATGGTACGAATAGTATGAAGTATTTGAGATGGCGTCAAAATAATGATGGTTCCAATCAAACAGGAGACATTGGTCGTATCCAAAGACAACAGGAGTTTGTTATATTAACTGCTAAGAAGGCCATTGGTCCGAAATTACCAGTTGTCATGAAGACTGCATTTAACTATGTGAGTACGGATATGGGACTAAACGATGTTATCTACTATGCTAATAATCTTGTAGAATTCAATACTAATAATATTGACACCTACAGATTACCAGGAGAATGGACAGGTTTCTATTATGTTCACGATCCAGCGGAAACTGAAAGTATGTTAACTGAGATATACTCTAAGGGTAAAACAGAATCAGTTTCTAACTAAACAAAACATTAAACCACAAGCAATTTGCTTGTGGTTTTTCTGTTTTTGATTTATTAAGAAAAAGAAGGGTGTATATGTTTTACCATTGGTATTAAATGCTGTAAATGTTGGTATAATAAGCATAAGGTAGTAAGTTGGGAGGCGATGGAATGAGTGATACAAGAAATCACCTTAATTTAATTAAGCTGGGTGTAATCGTTGGTGCAATCACTGGCGTACTTAGTGTTGCCTTCAATTACATAATTAATAAAATGATTCAGCTTATGATGTTGTATCATCCCATATCATTTGAGTTTAGAATGTTGTTTATTCCTATTACAGGTGGCTTTGTTTTAGGATTAATCCATAAGTATTATATTAAAGGCGACTTATACGGTTTTGATGTTTCCGGCGTTATGGAAGAAATTAGGTCTATCAATAGTTATCTAATGGAGCCTGTGTTGGCTGTTGCAAAAACCTTCGCAACCATGTTTACACTTGCAATTGGCTGGTCGGCTGGTCGTCATGGGCCAATTGTCTATATTGGTGGTGCTGTTGGTTCTTGGATCGGATATACTTATAATTTCTCAAGAGATCGTATTAAAATTCTTGTAGGCTGTGGTGTTGCTGGAGCCTTAGCAGGCGTTTTCAATGAGCCAATTTTCGCCACACTTTTTTGTGCTTGAGGTTATACTCCATAAGGAGTATTTGACATACTTCACGCCTGTAACAGTTTCTGCAATAGCATCGGTAGCAATCACACATATATTTAATGGGGATCAACCATTTATTAATATACACGGAGTCTTTACAATATCAAATAACGTTGAGCTTTTATGGATGATACTTCTAGGTGTGGTTATGGGACTACTTGCTGTGGTTTATATTAGATCCGTGAAAACAACAAAAAAAATTCTTTTCACATATTAAGTCACCAATTCTTAAAGCTGTAGTTGGTGGTACGATCATAGCTGGTGTCGGTTACTTTTTGCCAGACTTGTACGATATACACCTCGGTTCTACAGCGAGAATTGTCGCAGGAGAACTTGGGTGGAAACTTCTAATAATGCTTGTTATAGGGAAGATTGTGTTAACGGGGGGGGTTACTCTTGGTGCTGGTGGTGTTGGGGGGTGTATTTTCTCCAGGTCTGTTTATTGGTGCAGCATCAGGATGCCTTATTGGCAATGCACTTGAAGCTATACCATTCATTCATATCAGTACACCAAGCACCTACGCCATTGTTGGAATGGCTGCAATGTTTGCAGGATTTGGGAATGCGCCACTATCAGCGACACTTCTTGCAGTAGAGTTAACTGGTGAAGAATCACTAATAATGCCATTTTTAATTACAACAGTTGTTGCAAGCATTATTACTGAATCTATTCAAAAGGATAGTATATATGGTCACTCAAACTTTATTTGGGCAGAAGAAGATGAAACATTGTTAAGAGATGAATAAGTTTTCTAAATCAAATAAAGTAAATCATTTAAAATAAGAATATTTAAAGACCGTAATGATTATTGTATTTTCGAGTTCGCTCATGTTATTATACTTGTGAATAAAATATAGTTGTGGATGATGACATATTGAAGAAGCACTGCTACCGTAGGAGAAAAACATGTTGGCTTAACCATGTTGAAACTCTCAGGTCAAGAAACAGTATGTCGGACACGGCCCTGGAGAGAACCAAAAGGTCATCGAAGAAGCAACCCTAGCGGGGAAACTTTCAGATAAAAGGACAGGGAACAAGAGCATCTTATTTAGGTGTTTTTTGTTCCTTGTCCTTTTTTGTGTGTCGAATTACAAGGAGGTATTATATGGAGATTCTAAAAGGTATGAGTATGTTGGGAATGACACTGATTATTTTCTCGGTGTTTAGTTTTAAAGCGCCAAAAGGTCAAAAGGCAATGTCTGGTTTAGCTGGTGCGGCGGTAGCGACATTTCTAGTGGAAGCCATCCACAAGTATATAAGTGGTGATTTTCTAGGTATGGTTTTTTTAGGTGAGGTTGGAAGTGTTTCTGGATCAATGGGCGGAGTTGCAGCGGCAATTATAGTCAGCATGTATCTAGGTGCAAGTCCTATTTACGCCGTGACAGCTGGTGTTGCCTGTGGTGGTACAGGTATTTTATCTGGATTTTTATCTGGTTATTTGGTGGGCTTGATTGGACCAGAGCTTGAAAAACGTTTACCAAGTGGACTTGATATTATTATAGGCGTTCTTCTTGTAGCGCCGTTAGGGAGAATAGTTGCAACGGTTTCAGCGCCTTATATAGACACAACACTGGGGATGATCGGAAACACAATTGCTGTTGCGGCCCAACAATCCCCTGTAGTAATGGGTTTCTTGCTTGGCGGAATTATTAAAATGTTATGTACATCTCCGCTCAGTTCAATGGCATTGACAGCTATGTTAGGACTTGAAGGACTAGCCATGGGGATTGCCTCAATTGCATGTGTGGGAGGATCGTTCACCAATGGTACGGTATTTAAACGGCTTAAACTTGGAGACACATCAAATATGATTGGGGTAATGCTTGAGCCTTTAACCCAAGCAGATGTTGTAACCTCGAACGCTTTTCCAATCTATTTAAGTAATTTTATAGGTGGGGGATTAGCAGGAATGGTTGCCAGCTCATTAGGCATTATAAATAATGCGCCTGGCACTGCATCTCCAATTCCAGGACTAATTGCACCATTTGCGTTTAATGATCCTGTAGTTGTATTACAAGCAATTATTATGGCAATTGTCGCAGGTCTTGGCGGAGGTCTCTTGGGAACGCAGATTTATCTTGAGGGTGGAAGAGTAGTAAAAGAGATGAAAGCCAAATTGCAAGCTAAAAGAAATAGAGTGGCTGCATAAACGAAGAATCTTTCCTTACTAATTAAGAATCTAAATTATTCTGTGGGATGTTTATAAGGTATGAACACTGTGTGTGTAATTGGTAAAAAAAGGGTTACAACTATATGGAATAAATAGACATTCGTGAAACTTGTGAATATAATGACATTGTTGGCAATTAATGTAATTGTATGAAAGTAGGGATGTTTATGAAATGCTTAAAAAGGTCAGTTACTTTTGTTCTTGCTCTAACAATTGTACTTTCAATGGGAGTTGCGTCGTTTGCAGGAACAAACTATGACAGAATCAATTATTATGGATATGCGTATTACCTTGACCAGGAAGCTGATGGAACAGAATCTTGGAGAATTAAAATTCCTAATGAACCATACTTAGAGTTCACAGTAAATCCAGGAGATATTGATAATAAAAAGAATATTTCTAATTTCCGTGAAGCTGTAAAAGGTATAAAAGTTAATTATGATGCTTTCAAAAGAATTGCTAAACCGAGCAAAAGCATGAAAAAATCGAATCCACAGCAATATAAGATTGAGTATGATCGTTACCAGATTATTAGACGTGTTGTTCTTGAGTTAATTAAGGAAAAAGACGTAGTTGTATTGTCAGATGGAGAAAAAGTTAGAGATGCATTTTATAAATATGCGGACAAGCATTACTTAGGATTTGGATATGATTTCTATAGTCAAGATGTGACACATGCGATTAAAATGGCATCAGCAGCTAATGATGCTATCGTCTACTATAACAGCGTTAAGTAATTATCTGCATAACTAATAAAAGCTATTGAATTGTGAATACACATTCAATAGCTTTTTTATTTACAACAATTATTTCATTTCAACAATTTGACGACCAAGTTTAAAAATATCGCCCGCGCCCATTGTGAAGATCAAATCATCTTCTTGTATGTTCTCTGACAAGTATGCTTCAATGTCGTCAAATGAAGGAATGTAAGTGACCTTTTTACCCTCTTCACGAATTTTAGCAACTAAATCCTTTGAATGTACCAAATTCTCATCTTTTTCACGGGCAGCGTAGATATCAGTGACAATGACTTCATCTGCCCCAGCAAACGCTGTAGAGAATTCTAGAAGTAACTCATGTGTTCTCGTAAATGTATGTGGTTGGAAAACACAGACCACGCGGTTATGCGGAATCTTGTTTGCAGCTGTAAGTGTGGCCTTGATTTCTGTAGGATGGTGAGCGTAATCATCTACAACTCTTGCACCCTTAAAGTAGCCTAAGTCTTCAAACCTGCGACCAGCATTGGTAAATGATGCTAGTGCATCTACAATGACGTCTACTGGAATGCCAATGTGGTGTGCGACAGCAACTGCAGATAGACTATTATAAATGTTATGTTGACCAGGAATGCTCAGGCGACAAGTCATAATCACTTTGTTGTCGAAAACCACATCAAATTGTGGAAGACCTTTGTCATTAAAGGTTATATTCTTAGCTTGATATACAGCATCTTGCGTAATACCTATCGTGATAATCGGACATGTAACATGACTGATTACTTTTTTTTGCATTGTAGTCATCTACATTTATAATGAGAGCGCCTTTTTTAGGAATAGACTGTGCAAACTTTGTGAATGAGCTTACTATATGCTCAAGATTCTCAAAATAATCCAGGTGATCCTCATCAATATTTAGAATAATACCGTGTGTTGGTCTAAAATTTAGGAAGCTGTCTTTGTACTCGCAGGCTTCCATGACAATCACATTGTCACTTTTTCCAATGAGTGCATTGCCACCTAATGCTTCAAGGTAGGCACCGACGAGTAAAGTTGCATCTTCATCTGAGTTGGCTAAGATCACAGACAACATAGAAGTTGTTGTAGACTTGCCATGTGCTCCAGCGATAGCGATGCTCTTTTTATATTGATCCATCAGTTCGCCCTGCATTTCTGCACGAGTGAGTGTTGGAATACCAAGCGCTTTCGCTTTAACCAGTTCAACGTGATCGTCGCTGATAGCGGCAGTGTGAACTATTAGGTTAGCACCAACAACATGGTCTTCATGGTGTCCGATATGAATTTTTGCACCTTTTTTTAGTTAGACCTTCTGTTATGCTTGATCCTTTAAGGTCAGAACCAGTAACGATATAACCTTTTGCAAGTAAGATCTCTGCGATCCAACTTACTCCGACACCGCCAATTCCAATCAGGTGAACGTGTCGTGTATTCCCTTTAAGTTTGCTCATTATTATTCGCTCCCGATAGCTCTAGGATATAGTTTGTATTTAAAATTTATGTCTATTTATTAAAATGCTCATAGCACCGAAATTATATCATAATTCATAGTGGATGGAAAATGCAACAAGTAAGTAAATTTGAAATCTAAATCATATATAGGTAAGAATTAACTGGGAATGTTCGGATTTCTATTGAATAATATTCAAAAACCGAATAAAATACTATACAAGAATACGAACATTCGGAGTGTGAATCCATGAGTAAAATGAAAAGAAACGAACGAATTGGCGCAATCGTCAAGATATTATGTGACAGACCGAACAAGGTATATACACTGAACTATTTTACAGAAATGTTCCAGTCAGCAAAATCAACAATAAGTGAGGATTTAGTAATCGTCAAAAAGTTGATGGAGAACCTTTCTTTGGGTCGAGTTGAAACTATTGCAGGTGCAGCAGGCGGAGTGAAGTATATTCCATATGTGAGTCCTGAAAAGAAACGTGAACTGGTAGACGAACTATGTGAAGTCATCAGTGACCCTAAAAGAATCATTCCAGGGGGCTTTGTTTACATAGCAGATTTACTTTACAATCCAAGCTATGTGAAGCGTGTTGGTGAAATTTTTGCTGAAAAATATGCAGATCAGTCCATTGACTATGTTATGACAGTAGAAACAAAGGGTATACCATTAGCAATGATGACTGCAAGCCATCTTAATGTACCACTGGTTATTGCAAGACATAAAAATAAGGTGACTGAAGGCTCTACGCTGAGCATTAACTATGTATCGGGATCAACCGGACAGGTGCAGACTATGTATGTATCCAAGAAGGCGATTAAGCCGGGATCGAACATCCTGATCGTTGATGATTTCATGCGCGCTGGCGGTACAGCTAAAGGGATGGCAGAGCTTGTTAGTGAACTAGATTCGAATGTGAGTGGCATTGCCGTTCTCATCGAAACGCTACAGCCAAAAGAAAAAATGGTGAAGGGACATATATCTATTCTAATTTTGGATGAATCCAATAAAGAAAAGGTAAGAGTGTTTCCGAGCGATGGGCTTATGAATATCTAAGTGAAAGTGGACTTGGTTATAAGCATATTCTCAAAATGAGGGAAAATTACGATTATTTTTGAAATTTTCAGTCATTTTAAAGGATTAAGTGTTCCTTTGCCGAATAGTAAAAAATACGCATTGTTTGACCAATGATTCGGCAGAAAGGTAGGGAACACACGTATGAATGTAACCGATGTCAGAATTCGAAAGCTTAGAGATGAAGGTAAAATGAAAGCCGTGGTTTCCGTGACGTTTGATGATGCATTTGTTGTTCATGACATCAAAATCATTGAAGGACAGAACGGTCTTTTCGTAGCGATGCCAAGCCGCAAAATCGGCGAAGCAGATTACCGCGATATTGCACATCCTATTAATCAGGAAATGCGCAATATTTTAACTGATGTAATTTTTGAAGAGTACGAAAAAGCTAAGCACTTGTCAGATTCGGAAACAGAAGAAACAGAACACGAAGGTGAGCATTAAGCAGTAAAGCTTAAAAAGAATACAGGCGGTTAAGGTAGATAATATCTTACGATATGTCTAGCCTTTTTTTGTATGCAATTATATTTACTCTGAATTCATAACAATTCTGAAAAAAAGACTCGTAATCCCCACACAATGATGTATAATGGTTAAGGCTTTAGCATATGAAATGGTAAAATAACTCTTTTTTGTTCGGAAAGGCTCTTTTCGCATTACAAATCTGAACATGATATAATGCGCTTAGATTCGTGATAACAGGGAGGAAATATAATGAGTCAATTGATGTCGATCATTCTGGCAGCAGGTGCTGGCACTCGAATGAAATCGAAAATACCAAAGGTATTACATAAGGTTTGTGGACAGACACTCGTAGATCATGTTGTGGATGCAGTCGAAGAAATTGGTTGCAATCATATAGTGACAATTACAGGTCATGGTCGAGAAGAAGTGGAAGCACAACTTTCTAAACGTAGTGTAAAATTTGCTCTTCAGGCAGAACAACTTGGTACGGGTCACGCAGTTCAAATGGCTGCTGATCAAATTGGCAATGATGAGAATGTACTAATCCTTTGTGGAGATACACCACTGCTTGAACCATCATCATTAAAAGGACTTGTTGACCTTATGGTTGACAATAACTATAGTGGTGCACTACTTACGACATTTGCGGATGATCCTACAGGATATGGCCGTATACTAAGAAATGATAAAAATGAAGTTGTTGGTATTGTAGAACATAAAGACGCTTCTGAAGAACAAAGAGCAATTAAAGAAATCAATCCTGCAGTGTACTGCTTTAAAGGAGATATTCTTAAAAAAGCTCTAAGTGAACTTAATAATGACAATGCACAAGGTGAATACTATTTACCGGATGTTATCGGTATCATTCGTGGGTATGGACATGTTATTGGCGGTTATGCTGTTGAAGATGCCTCTCAAATGTTAGGTGTGAATTCACGTGTACAACTTCACGAAGCTGAGCAGATTATGCAAGCGCGTATTCTGAATAAACACATGGTTGAAGGTGTAACAATTATTAACGCAAATAACACTTATATAGAAAAGAAGGTTAAAATCGGTCGAGACACGATTGTTTATCCAGGTTCATTCCTTACTGGAAAAACACAGATTGGTGAAGATTGTCTGATTGGACCTGATGCACGTATTGAAAATACAACGGTAGCAGACCGTGTTGAGGTTAGAACTTCAACGCTTCTTGATAGTAGTGTAGACACGGACACAAAAGTTGGACCGTATGCCTACTTAAGACCAAAGAGCCGTATTGGTAAGAATGTCAAGGTTGGCGACTTTGTAGAAGTTAAGAACTCAACGATAGGAGACAATTCGAAGGTCTCCCATCTAGCATATATAGGCGATGGTGATGTTGGCGAAGACGTTAACATTGGTTGTGGCGTCGTATTTGTGAACTACGATGGCAAAAACAAAAACCGTACAATTGTTAAAGATGGTGCATTCGTTGGATGTAATGTAAATCTTATTGCTCCTGTAACTGTTGAAGACGGCGCATATGTAGCCGCTGGATCTACAGTAACAGAGAATGTAGAAGAAAAATCTTTAGCAATTGCCAGAGCTAGACAGGTGAATAAACCTGGTTGGGCAGAGAAAAAAGAACCTATAAAAATAAGAGGCAAATAGCCCCTTACGTAAGTTGTTTCAGTGATTTTGGGAGGTCAAAATGCATAGCAAGGGAAAAGCAATTAAAATCTTCGCTGGTAACTCTAATCAAGAGCTTGCAAAAGCGATCTGTGGTGAACTAGGTGTGCCACTAGGTGATGCGGAAGTTACCAACTTTAGTGACGGAGAAATTGCTGTAAACATCAAAGAAACAGTTCGTGGCTGTGATGTTTATGTTGTTCAATCTACATCTCGTCCAATGGTTAACCGTTACCTTATGGAACTACTGATTATGATCGATGCACTTAAGCGTGCTTCAGCTGGTCGTATTACAGCAGTTATTCCATACTATGGTTATGCACGTCAGGATAGAAAAGCAAAAGCACGTGATCCGATCAGTGCAAAACTTGTAGCTGACTTAATTACAGCAGCAGGCGCTGACCGCATGCTGACTATGGATCTTCACGCAGCACAGATTCAAGGGTACTTCAATATCCCAGTAGATCATCTAGTTGGTGGTCCAATTCTTTCAGAATACTTTATTTCTAAGAAGCTTAAGGATGTTACAGTTGTATCACCTGACTTAGGTAGTGTTACGCGTTCTAGAGCGTTTGCAGATCGTTTAGATGCACCAATCGCAATCATTGACAAGCGTCGTCAAAAGGCGAATGAGTCTGAAGTTATGAATGTAATCGGTGACATTGAGGGTCAAACATGTATCCTAATCGATGATATGATTGATACGGCAGGTACAATTTGTAATGCTGCTAATGCACTTATTGAAAGAGGCGCAAAAGAAGTATATGCATGCTGTACACACGGCGTACTTTCAGGTCCAGCGATACAAAGAATCAAGGATTCTGTAATTAAGGAACTCGTTGTACTAGATACAATTTATCTTGATGAATCATTTGATATTCCAAACTTAAAGCAACTTTCAGTTGCACCAATATTCGCAGAGTCAATCAGAAGAATCTTCCACAATGATTCAGTAAGTAAGCTTTTTGACTAAGGCGAGAAAAGCAAAGTACTGCAAGAAAATATAAAAAAAGCCAGTTATCGAGTTCACTCGAATAACTGGCTTTTTTTATATTTTCTTATTGGACGCGTAAAGCGTCCTGGATAATCTGAGATTATACAGGCAGTACTGTGTTCTCAACATTAACTCAAAAACACACAAACGCCAAGCGTCCTGGACAATCGAAGATTGTACAGGCAGTACGCAACCGTCCCCACAAGAAATATAACTGTAATCATTTGTAAACTCACTGAAATAGTATTCTTAATGGGATCAACATATAATAATACCCAGTGATATAAGACAATTAGTATTTAGTAAAAGGAGTGATCAAGATGAATGTACTCAATTTAAAGGTGAGAGAACAATAGGAGACATATATCTGCTGAGTTCTCTCATAAAGGGTGGTTTATCAACTCAAAATTAAGGAGAGAACATGAATAATGAAGTAGTAGTTGTGAGAAGTAAAGACAGCTGGATTGAATCTGCAGCAACAGACCAGTTGAAAAAAGTATCCAAACTGGAAGGTATAATTGAAGCTGTTGGCATGCCCGATTTACATCCGGGAAAGACCCCAGTTGGAGCAGTTTATAAAACTGAGGATATTATTTATCCGCATATAATCGGAAATGACATTGGTTGTGGCATAGCTTTGTTTGGAACCACACTGAAGAAACATAAGTTTAATGGGGCTAAGGTAAAGAAAAAGTTTGAAAAGTATGATCGGTTGAGCGAAATTGAAGTTTCATTTGATCCGTATATGGATGTGTTTCCCGTAGTAAATAAATTAGGAACTATTGGCTCTGGAAATCATTTTGGTGAGTTTCAAGCGATAGAAAAGATAGAGGATCAGAGTTTGTTTGAGTCGTTAAATCTAAACTCAAAGCAAGTCTATTTATTGGTACATTCAGGTTCGAGAAATTATGGGGATCACATACTGGAACATGTTTTTCAAGGGAAAATACCAGTGACAGGTATTTTGAAAAAGTCACCTTTATTTGATACCTATATAACAGCACATGACAACGCTCTTAGGTTCGCAACGATCAATAGAGACTTGATAGCCAAAAGAATTCTATCGCAGGTTCAAGGTGCTGATCCGGAGTTGTTGTTTGAGAGTGTTCACAATTCTATTACACAGGAAATGCATAACGGGAAGGTGAGCTTTATACATCGCAAGGGGGCTGCCCCATCGAGTGTTGGCCCACTGGTCATTGCTGGTACAAGGGAAACCGAATCGTATATTGTTGTTCCAAATGAAGACGTTACTGACTACCTTAACTCTGTTTCTCATGGAGCAGGTCGAAAATGGCAACGTAGCGGATGCAAGGGTCGACTCACTAACAAATATGGTAAAAAAAACAACTAAAAATGTGACCAGTCAGACCTTAGTTTGCAATAATAAGGCGTTGTACTATGAGGAAGCGCCTGATGCCTATAAGAGTATTAATCAAGTGATAGAGGATTTGGTTGAGCATAATATGATCAAAGTTGTTGCTACATTAAAACCACTATTAACAATTAAAATCTAAATGGAACTTAAGCTAAAATATATTTTTATGGTCCACTCCAACTGTTATGGAGTGGACCGTTTTATTTGATTAAGTGTATCAGTTGTACATTTACCACCGAACCTTCATATTTATAAATATTTGACTTTTATTTGACTTTCATGGGTATTAAAAAGTTAAGTTTATAGGATATGACGGGAGGGATTGTTTTGGCAGATGCAATTAAAAAACAAAAAAAAATCAAATCAAACAAAGAAATCTGGGGATGTGAGCCATAGAAGTATCGGTACAGTTATCATGATCATGTTCCTCGTAGTTATTGTCACATCATTAAGTGTGCTTGGCTACATTTCTTACTGGACAGGTACGAATATGCTCAAAAATAATTTTAAGAGCATGACAGGTGAGCTTCTTGGGACAGTGGAGCACGCCACAGTGAGATACTTAAATCAATTTGAGTTTATTGTTGAATACTTATCGAAAGATTCAAATGTATTAAGTGTAGATACTTATGCAGATTCAGAGCCGTGGCTGATAAAAGTCCTAGACAATGTACTGGACTCACAATCAGACGTTCTGAATGTGTACTATGCACCAGATGCTGGCGGCTTCTATGTTAGACCAGCATCAGAACTTCCAGAAGGTTTTGATCCGCGCGTTCGGCCATGGTATGAAGACGCAAAAAAACGCTGGCGGTCAAGTTGTTTGGACAGACCCGTATGTTGACACAGCAACTGGGCAAACTGTTGTTACAGTTATTAAAGGTGTATATGATGGGAGCAAGTTTGAAGGTGTTGTTGGTATAGACGTATCACTTGCAAATATTGCTGAGATGATGAATAGCATTCAAATTGGTAAGAAAGGGTATCCAGTTCTTTTAGATGCTAATCTCGTGACAATGACACATAAAAAAAATCCTGATGTCATTGGTCTAGAGCTACCGATCCCTTCAATTTCAGATGCAATGAATGCAAATGAATTAGGCTCAATAGATTATGAGTGGGAAGAAGCTACGGGTGTTGAAGAAAAATTCGCAGTGTTTAGCACTGTCCCTATAACAGGCTGGAGAATACTTGCAACAATGTACGAAGATGAAATTGAAGAAGAGACAGCAAAAATTATGAGGAATATTATTATAATTGGTATATTTGCACTGGCTCTAAGTATTGTTGCAGCATGGGTATTTTCAAAGAAAATTTCAAAGAACGTGAATTCAATGTTAAGCGCTATGGAAAAGGTGAAACAAGGTGACCTTACATCAGAACTAATTGTTACATCGAATGACGAATTGAAAGTCCTTAGTAGGTATATTGAAGACACACTTGATGAACTTGGGAATCTTATTGGGAATATTAAAGGTGTTTCAGAAGACATCACACATGCTGCTGAGAATCTAGCAGCAACATCTGAAGAAACAAGTGCTTCTGCCAGCGAGGTGTCTAGAACTGTTGAGGACATTGCTAGAGGGGCACAAGATCAAGCTGAAGATGCTGAAAAAGGCGCGATGATTGCCCGCCAATTATCAGATAGATTCAAGGAGCTCACTGAGAATATGGACAAAATGCAGTTGTCGGCTGAGGAAGTGGACACGGCGAATCAAGATGGTACTGAAGCCATTCAAGGGTTACAAGAAAAGAGTAAGTTAACTGATGAAGCCAATGATGAAATTGGTCAGGTTATTGATGAGTTGAATAATAAGACGCAACACATTGGTGCGATACTAGATACAATCAGTTCTATTTCAGAACAGACAAATCTACTGGCACTCAACGCTTCTATTGAGGCTGCACGTGCAGGTGAACATGGTCGTGGTTTTGCAGTGGTAGCAGAAGAGATTCGAAAACTTGCAGAGGAATCAGCGGGAGCAACAGACAAAATTAGAGACATCGTTGTGAACATTCAATCGGATAGTGAGAAGACAGTTCAAAGTATGGGCAATGTTCGTAGGATTAGCGAAGAGCAGTCTGCGGCGGTTAAGGAAGTAAATGAGTCCTTTGCCTCTATTTCAACATCTATTGAAGGTATATCTAAACATATCCAAGCTATTGTGAGTAATGTTACAGTACTCAACGATGATAAGGAAGAAATCGTATCAGCTATTGAAAATATTTCGGCGGTATCTGAACAAACGGCAGCAGCTTCAGAAGAGGTAACCGCAACGGTTGAACAACAGAATATAGCTGTTGATGAAGTTGCACGAGCTGCTGAACAGCTGAATTACATGTCCAAAAACATGAATGAAAGCATAAGCAAGTTTAAGATTAAGTCATAGTCGATTTCACTTAATATGACAGGTTATATTTAATTAAAAGCCCGGAATTTCCGGGCTTTTTAATTGTTAGGTGGAATGTTCATTAATTTGGTACAAAATGGGTAAATTAAATCCGTATGAGATTTTTTTCTCTATGCTTGAAAGTGCATATTTACTTTGGTATAATTAGCGCCGCGAAAGTTAGTCACATAGAAATGAGGTGAACACATGTATGTGATTGTAGGGCTTGGAAATCCAGGAAAAAAGTATGAGGGTACACGTCATAATATTGGCTTCGAAGTTTTGGATTATTTGAGTGTTAAGCTAGATATTCCAGTGAACAAAATTAAGCATAAAGCTTTAATCGGTGAGGGTAGACTTGGAACAGAAAAGGTTGTTCTCGTTAAGCCGCAGACATATATGAATTTGAGTGGTGAATCTGTTATGGCGGTTCTTGACTACTATGATGTTCCAATGGACAATTTGATTGTTGTTTATGATGACATTGATACAGATGGGGGAAAAATCCGCATTCGTAAAAAGGGGAGCTCGGGTACACATAATGGTATGCGAAATATTATATTCCTTTCAAAGGATGATAATTTCCCGAGAGTTCGTATAGGTATTGGGCGTCCTCAGAACGGACGAGATCTTGCAGATTTTGTCATTGGAAGGTTCTCGAAGGAAGAGGCAAAGGAAATGATACCAGTGGTTAAAAATGCTGGTGATGCCATTGAAACCATGATTACTGACGGTGTTGATCTGGCAATGAACCGCTTCAACGGTTAGACGGGAGACACCCCATGATAAAAGCACTATTTCAACCAATGGAAAATGCAAAAGCTACAGAAGCCCTGGTCCGAAGTTTGGACGAGGGCTATCAGACAATCTCTGTAACAGGGGTTTGGGGGACGTTAAGTGCCCAAGTTATTGCATATACCGATATGAAAGTGGACTCAGGAAGTCTTGTTATTGCCAGCTCTGAATCAGAGGCGAAGGTTTTAGTTGACGATTTGAATTCGTTTGGAAGCCAAGCGGTTTACTTCCCGCCTAGAGAAATGGTTTTCTTTGACATGTATGCTCATTCCAATCAGATAGTTCATGATAGGATTCATGTTATAGAAAGACTTCTGCGCGGTGACAAAGTTGTGGTTGTAACAACATCTGAAGCACTGTTAATGCGCCTTCCAGCCAAACGATACTGGGAAATGAATCGCCTTAAGTTTACTTTAGGTGAAAGCTATGATTTAAAAAAGTTGTTTACACACTTTGGTGAACATGGGCTATGAAAGTGTAGACATGGTTGAATCCAAAGGGCATTTTAGTCTTCGTGGTGGAATCTTAGATATTTATGCCCCGAGTACAGATGATCCAATTCGTATAGAGTTTTTTGATGATGAAGTGGATTCCATCAGAGCATTTGACCCATCAACTCAGTTGTCTAAAGATAAGGTTGATGATGTTCAAATCGGACCTTGTCGTGAAGTTCTACTCGATGACGAAGTTAGAAAAAGATTTTCAGACAAACTGTCTAGACGTATTCCTAAGCTGAAAAATGAAGAACTTGTTGGAAAGCTTAATGAATTAAACGAACATATTAATGAAGAAATTTATGTAGACGGTCTCGACCGATACTTTGACCTAATGTATGAAGAAGATGCAACCCTTATGGAGTTTCTAGCGAAAAGGACACCGGTATTTATATCAGAGCCAAGTCGTACCCATGAGAAAGCAGACAGATACATTAAGGACTATAGAGAAAGATTTAAGAATTATTTTGAACGTGGTGCACTACTTGCAGATCAAGTAAAAAACATTTTTATGTATGACAGAATTCTAGGTGATTTTGATAATCATCCTGTTATTCTTATGGATAATCTGACAAAACGTATTGATGATTTTAGACTGGATCAAATCATTCACTTCCAGTCAGTTGAAGCACCACTATTCCATGGCAAGAACAAAGCTCTTGCAGACGAACTCTTGCAGTGGCAAAAAACGCGATTACCATACAGTTTTAGCTGTGTCAGGGGAAGAAAAAGCAGACCGCCTCAAAAAAATTCTATCTGAATATGACGTGAACGCCGTTGTTGTTAAAGATATAGAAGCGGCAGTTGTTTCAGGCCAGATAATGATATGTCCAATAAACCTAAGTCATGGATTCATACTTAGGGATATTAGGTATGCTGTTCTAACAGATAAAGAACTTTCTGGCGTTCATAGAAAAACACGCAAAAAACGTAAAAGTGGTCAGCTCATCAAATCCTTTAATGAATTATCTGTAGGGGATTTTATCGTACACGAAGCACATGGTATTGGTAAGTATGTTGGTATCGATCAGCTTGTTGTGGACGCGCAGAAAAAAAGACTATATGAAAATCTCATATTCTGGTGATGATGTGTTATACATCCCTGTTGAGAATATGGATTTAATTCAAAAATACATTGGTCATGAAGTATCAAAAACCAAACTAAGTAAACTTGGCGGTTCTGAGTGGAATAGAGCAAAGGCAAAAGCCCGTAAATCCATTGAGGATATGACGGATGAACTGCTTGAGCTTTATGCAGCGAGACGGGGGGCGTGTTGGTTATGCGTATGGTGTTGATACAGAGTGGCAAAAGCAGTTTGAGGATATGTTCTCTTACGTGGAAACGCCAGACCAACTAAAGTGTATTCGTGAAATTAAGCTGGATATGGAAAAAGCAGAACCAATGGAAAGACTTCTATGTGGCGATGTTGGATATGGTAAAACCGAAGTGGCAATAAGAGCTATTTTCAAAGCTGTTATGGATTCAAAGCAAGTTGCACTTTTAGTTCCAACCACATTACTTGCTCAACAGCATTATGATAGATTAAAAGCGAGATTCTCTAAGTTCCCTGTAAAAGTGGAAATGCTGAGTCGATTTAGAACTGCAAAGCAGCAAGAAAAGATTATTGAGGATTTACGTGCTGGTGTTCTTGATGTGGTTGTTGGAACACACAGGGTTCTTTCGAATGATGTTGAATATAAAGATCTGGGTCTTCTTGTTATTGATGAGGAACAGCGCTTTGGCGTAAAACATAAAGAAAAAATAAAACAAATCAAAGAATCTGTTGATGTCCTTAGTTTAACGGCTACTCCGATTCCAAGAACGCTTCACATGTCAATGATAGGCATTCGTGATATGAGTCTTATTGAGGATCCGCCAGAGGATAGATACCCTGTTCAGACGTATGTGACAGACTACGATGAAAACTTGATTGCTGAAGGCATTGAAAGAGAAATTGATCGTGGTGGGCAAGTCTTCTTCGTTCATAATAGGGTGAATGATATTGACCAAGTTACAGCGAGACTTCAAAGACTTGTTCCTGATGCAAAGATTCAGTTTGCCCATGGTCAAATGAGTGAAGTGAAGCTAGAAAAACTTATGATGAACTTCCTAAACCACGAGTTTGATGTACTCGTCTGTACAACGATCATTGAAACGGGTCTTGATATTTCAAACGTGAATACGATTGTTATCAATGATGCCGATAAAATGGGACTATCTCAACTCTACCAGCTTAGAGGACGAGTGGGTCGAAGTAATCGTATTGCATATGCTTATATGACTTATGCTCGTGACAAAGTTTTAACTGAAGTTGCTGAAAAGAGACTTAAGGCGGTTAAGGAATTTACAGAGCTTGGTTCTGGATTTAAAATTGCAATGCGTGATTTAGAAATACGTGGTGCTGGGAATATTTTAGGGGCATCTCAAAGTGGTCATATGGCGACTGTAGGTACGAGATGTTTGTAAAAATGCTTGAAGAGAAAGTTAGAGACATTAAAGGTGAAGTTGTTGAAGCACCAATGGATACTACTGTAGAATATAACATTAGTGCCTTTATACCAGATACATTTGTTACTAATCCTCAGCACAAATTAGAATTGTACAAGCGAATATCATCAATTCGAGATCAATCTGACGCCTTTTCTATTGAAGAAGAAATAGAAGACAGATATGGTACTTTACCAACGGTAGTATATAACTTGATTCGTATTTCGTATTTGAAAGCACTTGGAATGTCTTCAAGGATTCAATTGATCAAAGAAGAGGGTAAAGGCTTTAGATTCGATTTCAGAGATGCTAAAGACTTGAAACCGGAAACCATTGCGCTGGTGACCCAAAAGTACGGTAGACGAATTATGTTCAATGCAGGATCGCAACCATATTTTGAGTATCGGTTTATGAAAAAGGTTATGTCCAGAGAGCATAAACTCAAAGAATTGATCGTTCTAATGGAGGATATTGTTGGTTTTCAGAATGGTCAATATGAGATATAATAAGCATTAGAGCAATTATACGCGAGATTTTATTCAGAAATAGACTAAGGAGTGAAAAGGGATATGGGCTTGAAGAAAAACATTGCACTAGCACTTACACTGCTGATGCTTGCTGCAACGGTTCTGACAGGATGCCAGCCTCAAGCTGGAACAGAGTCGGGACAGACATCGAATGAAACAAACGATGTTGTTATTGCAACTGTTGACGGGGAAGTGGTTACGAAAACTGCATATGACAACAATTTTGCACTTATGGAACACGCCTACAATGACATGTTTGGTGAGAATATTTGGACGCAAGAAATTGGCGGACGTCCTGTTAAAGAAATTGTACAGGAAGAATTACTTGAAAACATGATCCGGGAAAAGCTAGTTGTTGCATATGTTGCAAAAAGTGGATATGCTGCATCTGAAACGGATGTTCAAGAAGCATTTGATAACTTCAAAGAAGTTCTTGAGACAGACGAGGAAACCAAAACTTTTTATGATGAAAACAACTTTGGCGATGATTTTATAAAAAGCCAAATAGAGTCACAGTTTATAGCTGAAGAGTTTAGCAATATGATTCGCTCGGACGTTGAACAAGATGAAGCAAAACTGAATGAGCTGTACGAAACAGAGACAGTACTTGTGAGCGCAAGTCATATACTTGTGAATGATGATGCTACTCTAGCGGTTATTCAAGAAAAGCTTTCTGCGGGAGATGATTTCGCAGAGCTTGCTACAGAATATTCTCAAGACCCTGGCAGTGCATCAAATGGTGGTAGCCTTGGGTACTTCCTCGCGGGAAGATGGTGCCAGAATTTGAAGAAGTAGCATTCGGTCTTGAAATTGGTGGTGTAAGCGAACCAGTTCAGTCACAGTTTGGATTCCACATCATTAAAGTAGATGACGTTCAGACAATCCGTGATCTAGAAGTAACAGGTGCATCAGAAGAAGAAATTGAAGTTTATAAAAAAGTCCATTGTCGATTCACTCTCGCAAACAGCTTACGCTGATAAAATTAAGGAACTCCTTGAATCAGCTCAAGTTGAAAGATTTCTTGAAAATATAAAAGAACAATAAATATAAACAAGCTGCTATTATGCGATACTAATCGTTGAATAGCAGCTTTTATTTTCTTAGTTTTACTTTGTTATCTTTTCAGCGTTTTCCATTGAAAGAAGAATAGCCTTGCTGCTTGCTGTGGCTCCAGAAACAACATCAACATCCGTGGTTTGTTTTTTCTATGAATTCACTTAGAAGTACTTCGGCGGGTTCGCCTTTTCCATTTTTATGTTCTATAAGGTCAATTTCCGTTAACAGTCCATGAGCAATGGTAAATTCGAGTGAAACACTAACGTAGTTCATATCATAGTGGCCTGAATATTTACCATCATCAAGATTCTTAAATTCAATAGCTTGTGGTTGAAGTGTATTGATCGAATTTTTATACTTCATAAATCCAATGCCCCAGAACACGACTCCAATAATTGCAATGAATAAAATGCCTAGTCCTATCTTTTTTCTGAGTTGCATAGTAGCCTCCCTGTATGAATCAGTGTGTTTGTACGCTTATATGATAAGTTTAAACAAAGAGGATTAAAAGATGGTGATGTGAGGATTAAGATAAAATGAGAACGCAAGTCCCTTGGACGGCGGGTGGAATTTGCTCAAATAGAAAGGAACAGCTTATGCTGCTCCCTTGATAGTGATTATGGTTTACTTATGGTATTCAAACATCAGATCGAGGTCTTCTGATAAAGCTTGAAGGTCCTCTTCATGCTCAACTTCATCTTTTAAGATTTGCATTGCTATGTCGTATGTAATGAAGTCAATGCCGTGTGTTTCCTTCATGATATTATTATAAACATCGATGGCACACTGTTCACCCTTAATATTTTGCTCTAGAATAGCTTTTACAAATGGATCATTCGGTGTTTCGTATCCACAGTTAGTCCATTTGAACCAATCAGCAGGTGACAATATAGGTGTTCCGCCTAATTGGAGAATTCGATCAGAGACAAGTTCAGCATGTGCCATTTCCTCTGCGGCGTGTTGAAGAAGCTCTGCTGCAATAGATTCCTTCATTGGCCCTTTTATAACCTTTGCGCCAATCCAGTATTGATAGTGTGCTAACCACTCGTCTGCTAAGGCTTTGTTAAGCAGTTCCAGTATTTTGTCTTTTTTTGTCCCCTACTAATTTTTGTCCATATGTACCCATTCAGAAACCTCCTCTAATTCTCTTCAAGAGCTAATCACTTTCATTGGTGCAATTTACCATATTAAAGACATTCATACCCGACTTGAAATCATTACTAACAGACTTTTATGACCCAAGTATAAAGAACGAGGTTCTTTTGTAACCGTCACTCTCTTTCGCACGCTGATCGCTTCTGATATAATGGTTGTGTTTTAGTAATCATGGGCAATGGCCCTGGCACAGGAGGCAACAATGTCAAAAAAATCAGGACAGTCCTTTATTAAGGGCGCAGCTATTCTAGGGGTTGCTGCAATAATTATTAAGGTTATGGGCGCCTTTTTCAGAATTCCGCTTGCGAATTTGATTGGCGATGAAGGTATGAGCTATTATCAGACAGCATACCCAATGTATAACTGGCTGATTGTTATATCAACAGCAGGTTTTCCTGCGGCTATTGCAAAAACAATTGCAGAAAGGAATGCAGTTGGCGACCATTATGGAGCGCATAGGGTGTTTAAAACAATCCTAAAGCTTATGGTGGTTATAGGCTTTGTCGGTATGCTTGTTATGATGCTCGGCGCAGACTGGGTAACTTCATATGTAAAGAATGCTGGCGGGTATTACTCCTTCCTAGCACTTGGTCCTGCTATTTTATTTGTTGCTGTTATGTCAGCCTTTAGAGGGTACTTCCAAGGACTTCAAGACATGAAGCCCTATGCATACTCTCAAATAGTAGAACAGTTTTTTAGAGTGGGCTTAGGGTTAGGGCTTGCGTTTGCCTTGTTTAATAAAGGTCTTGAGTTTGCATCAGCAGGGGCTACGTTTGGTGCAACATCAGGTGCATTCTTCGGATTTCTAATCATATTCATTTATTATCAGCGTATGAAGAAGAAGGGGGCATTAGGCGACATCGATAACCGACTGCCTGATCAACCCGTCGAGTCAGAAAAAGAAATCATTGGAAAGGTTATGAAAATTGCCATTCCAATTACCATAGGTGCGTCTGTTATTCCTATTATGACGATGCTCGATTTGTTTATTGTTATGCGTAGGCTACATGATATTGGCATAGTTGAACAAGCCAACGATTTATATGGTCAGCTAACGGGCTATTCACAGACCCTTGTAAACTTACCTCAAACAATCACAGCGGCTGTTCAGATCAGTCTTGTACCAGCAATCGCAGCACTAACAGCACAACGTGCAAATAAAGAACTAAACCATACAATTGAAACGGGACTTAGATTAGGCCTAATCATTGGTCTGCCTTGTGCACTTGGTCTTGTAACTTTAGCAGAACCTATTATGAAGTTACTGTACCCAATGCAGATTGAAATTGCGTCAAGTACAGGGTCTATTCTACAAATTCTTGGTTGGGGTGTACTGTTCCTTTCAATGTATCAGGTAACAACAGGGATTCTACAAGGGCTTGGTAAACAAAACCTTCCTGCAAGGAACTTATTCATGGGGGCAATTCTAAAAGGTGTTTTAAGCTATACACTGGTAGGTATTCCGTCGCTGAATATTCGTGGTGCGGCAATTGCTACAATAAGTGCATTTGCTTGTGCCAGCATATTGAACTTTGTAAGTCTTATGAAAACTGTAGACTTCAAACCGAACTGGAACAAAATTTTTGTAAAGCCTGCTATTGACGGGGCAGTGATGGTAGTGGCTGTTAAGATTACTTACTATATTGTAAACATGTTAGCACTCAATACATTTAATGAGCTCAGCTCAGGGCGAATAGCAACTGTTGCAGCTGTTGCTATTGGCGGATTAACATTTGCTATTATGCTACTTGTAACGGGTACTTTAACTGAAGAAGATATGGATATGATGCCTGGTGGAAGTAAATTAAAGAAACTTGCTAATAAGCTAAGCCTTAGAAAGGCAGGGTAATATTATATGAATCATACATTAAAAGTTGTTGGACTTGGTCCGGGTGGAATGAACTATCTGACTCTAGAGGCGCTTGAAAGTCTTGAAGCGGCAGAAGTTGTGTACCTTAGAACAGAGAAACACCCAGTTATAGATAAGTTAAGAGAAAGAGGCATAAAGTTTGAATCGTATGACTCTTTTTACGAGAAATTTGAGAGCTTTGATGAAGTGTATCTAAGTGTTGCCAAAGATGTTGTAGCTAAGACAGAAATAGGTCCAGTGGTTTACGCAGTGCCTGGTAACCCATTTGTAGCAGAAAAAACAGTTGAGTATCTTCAAGAAATGGCGGTGGAATCGGGCCTTGAAATTGAATTTGTCCATGGTGCTAGTTTTATAGATGCCATAGTGACACGTTTGAAGCGTGACCCAGTTCACGGTTTGAAAATCATGGACGCCCTGCAAATAGAAGTACAAGCACCTGATGTTACCATGGATAACATGATTATTCAGGTTTATGATCGTATGACGGCCTCTCGTGTGAAACTTGCTCTGGGTAAGTATTATGAAGACGACCAGGAAGTTATCGTTGTTAGAGGTGCAGGCATTCCTGGGGAAGAACGTATAGAAAAAATGATGTTATACGAGCTAGACCAAAAGGAGGGCCTTCACGACCATCTAACCTCTCTTTACATTCCCGGTATTGCAATGGGTGGAGAGCGTAAGCGCTTCTTTGAAGACCTTATAGGTATTATGGAACTTCTCAGGTCGCCAGATGGTTGTCCTTGGGACCGTGAACAGACTCATGAAAGTCTAAAGCCTTATTTAATAGAAGAAGCATATGAAGTATTAGATGCTATAGATAGGCAAGACCTGTACGAGCTTGAAGAGGAACTAGGAGATTTACTCCTGCAAGTGGTATTCCATGCGACTATCGCAGAAGAAAATGGATACTTTAACATTCATGATGTTACGACTGGAATAAGCGAAAAACTACTCCGTCGACACCCTCATGTTTTTGCAGATGTAAAAGTTGATGGTTCTGATGAAGTTCTTACGAACTGGGAAGCTATAAAAAAAAGAAGAAAAAGATGAGAATATGCATGTAGAGTCAATGGAAAGAATTCCTACTGGAATGCCAGCTCTAATGCGTGCATATAAAATTCAAAAGAAAGCAGCAGATGTCGGATTTGATTGGGACGATATTAAAGATGCCATTGCAAAAATACATGAAGAACTCGATGAATTTTTGGAAATTTATGAGTCCGGTGACAAGGAAAAAACGACAGATGAGTTAGGTGATCTTTTGTTTGCTGTTGTCAATGTTTGCCGTTTCCTTAAGGTTAGACCAGAGGTCGCTCTCAGCCATACCAATGAAAAATTCCTTCGAAGATTTCGGTATATAGAGGAGAAAACTCTGGAAAAAGGTAAAAATTTGAACAATATGAGCCTCGAAGAGATGGATAACCTGTGGAAAAGCGCAAAAAAACTGGATTTGTAGCAAAAAATATCGAAAAAAGTATTGATAAAAATGGCAGTTTCAATATAAGATATAAATAGCCAATGTGAGCTAGAATTTCAACTGATTGAGGAGGTTTTACTGTGAATAAGGCGGAACTGGTAACAAGTATGGCAGAAAAGTCAGGTCTTACAAAAAAAAGACGCTGAAATGGCTTTAAATGCTTTTATGAAATCTGTTGAAGAAGCACTAGTAGCTGGAGATAAAGTTCAGCTTGTAGGTTTCGGTACTTTCGATGTTCGTGAAAGAAAAGAAAGAAAAGGCCGTAACCCAAGAAATCCTGAGCAAGTTATCGACATTCCTGCATCTAAAGCACCTGTATTTAAAGCGGGTAAAGCTCTTAAAGAACTAGTTAACAAGTAATGAAAGTTAAAAGCAGCCTCGCTGCTTTTTTCTTTATATTAGGAAGAAGTACGTTTTTCTTCTAGAAATGTCAAAATGGAGGCGCATAATGAGAGTAGACAAATATCTGAAGATCTCCAGACTAATCAAAAGAAGAACTGTTGCAAAGGAAGCCTGTGACCAAGGCCGTATTCTGATCAATGAGAAGGAAGCGAAGCCTGGTTCGGAAGTAAAAGTAGGTGACATAGTCACTCTTGGGTTTGCAGCAAAGACGATAAAAGTCGAGGTTCTTGATCTAAGAGAACATGTTAGAAAAGAAGAAGCAGCTGATTTATATCGTCAACTTCAAGATTAGCCTGATGAAGAAAGGGTAATAGCATGAAGGGAACAGCTCGTTTTCTAAAAAGAAATAGGGTCGTCGTTTTATTTGCGGTTGCCTTTCTTATATATGTTGGCGTTACTTTTGTTAGACAAGAGTTAAAGCTAAGACAACTTCACGCTGAAGAGGAAGCTTGTCAGCAGAAAATCTTGCTTTTAAAAGAAGACGTCGAAGAGCTTGAAGAAGAATTAGAAAATGCTTCAAGTCCTGAAACGATTGAAAGAATCGCTCGGGAGAAGTTGAAGATGGTCAAGCCAAATGAAATAATCTATATTATTCAAGAAGATGACGCCGAAACAGATAGTATTGTATCAGAAGTTTCTGATTGATTCTTTCCGTTTATGGCGTGTATAATGGTGAGGGGACCTATACCCCGCACAGTTTTTCAATAATTCAAGGAGGATAAATTTTTTTATGGCCATCGAAGTGGGTAAGATTTTCGACGGGACGGTAACAGGACTTGCAAAGTTTGGTGCTTTTATTAAACTTTCTACTGGTGAAACAGGTCTTTGCCACATTTCCGAAATTGCAGATGACTACGTTAAAGAAGTTGCGGATCATCTAAAAGCAGATCAAGAAGTAAAGGTTAAAGTACTTACAGTAGATGAAAGAGGCAAAATTAGCCTGTCAATCAGACAAGCATCTGAGACAGCTGCTGAACCAAAAAAGCAAAGTGACAGAAATCCGCGCCCAGAAGGAGCAAACCAGAATAGACCGCCTCGCCGTGAAGGTAGACCAAATAATGGTCGTCCGAACAATAGACCTTCACAAGGCAACAGACCATCAGGAGATTTTGGTGGACGTCGTCAGCAAAAACCGCAAGATTTTGAAAGTATGTTAAATGGCTTTATAAAGAACTCTGATGAAAAGCTTAGAGATGTACGTAAAGCTGCAAAGTCTTCAGGTCGAAAAGGGAACGGTCACGGCACAAGATAATTGTGATTGCTTCAAATCGTACAGCTTAAGGCCAGACAATCTTCCTTTAAGGTAAGAAAAAGTGCTGGTATAGATACCCGGTAACCCCGGGTTTTTCTATGCAAAAAAACAGGAGTTAAATGGTTTGTGAAGAACAATTACTAATGATTTCAACAAGGAGGCAGATGTATGCGTGTTGCAGCGATAGATATTGGAACGAACTCTATAAGACTATTAAAAGCAGAAATTAAGAATGGGAAGCTTCAGAGTGGCCCTAAGACTTTAAATATGACTCGAATCGGTGAAGGTGTTAATGAAACAGGTCTACTTTCAGAAGCGGGAATGCAAAGAAGCCTTGAGGCCCTTGTAGAGTTTGAAGAAGAGGCCAAAAACTGGGGGGCAAAAAAAATCTTTGCCTTGGCGACAAGTGCTGTTAGAGACGCTGGAAATAGAGACGTTTTTTTTAGACAGGGTAAAAGAAGCGTGTGGACTTGAAATTGAAGTCATCTCTGGCGACCAGGAAGCAAAAATTGGTTTCTTAGGCGTCTTAGCAGGTGTTGGTACTGTAGACGGGTCTATACTCGTTATAGACGTAGGTGGCGGAAGTACAGAACTTATAGTTGGTGATGCAAGTGGAATTAAATTTGCCCATAGTGCTAATGTAGGCGCTGTGCGAATGACTGGCAAACATATTACGACAGATCCGCTGGATGAGAGCGAGTACACAGCTGTAAAGAACGATATTGCACTGATAACCAGAGATGTTTTGTTGGATTTAAAAGAACTTAAAATAGAGAAGGCAATTGGAATAGGCGGAACGGCTACAACAATTGGGGCTATGAAACTTGAAATGGAAGAATATGATCGATTCCAGATTCAAAATAGTAAAGTTAATACAGATGAAATAAAGACTATTAATGCGCAGTTGAAGGCACTAACGGTGGAAGAGAGAATGAGGATCAAGGGTCTTCAGCCAAAAAGAGCGGATATTATACTTGCAGGATCAATGGTTGTTGAACATGTTTTGAAGCAGTTAAAAATCGATGAAATGCACATTAGTGATTTTGATAACCTGGAAGGCTGTTTGATGGAAAAGCTGTTACTGAAATAATAATTAGGAATGCTTAAAATATTGTTGACATAGAGTGTGCACTCGTGTAAAATATATCTTGTCGTCATAAGTGCGACACGGAGTATATTCTCAGATATATGGCGGCGTAGCTTAGTTGGCTAGAGCGTTCGGTTCATACCCGAAAGGTCGGTGGTTCGAGTCCACTCGCCGCTACCATTATTCTTTAGAAATGTAAAAAAAACATTGACAAAGAGATGGTAATCCAGTAATATAGATATTGTCTTCGCGATAACTTAACGCGAAGCTACACATGGGAGTATAGCTCAGCTGGGAGAGCATCTGCCTTACAAGCAGAGGGTCATAGGTTCGAGCCCTATTACTCCCACCATCTGGCCCAGTAGTTCAGTTGGTTAGAACGCCAGCCTGTCACGCTGGAGGTCGACGGTTCGAGTCCGTTCTGGGTCGCCAAGAAAAGGTACATCATCATTAGATGATGTACCTTTTTTCTATGTTGCAAATATTTCTGTGAAGCTGCATAACATGCATAATCTAAGCCAGTCTTGCAAAAGTCTTTACAACAAAAAAAACAGAATTTGAAAAATCACTTGCCAAACCAAGGACAGAAAAATCTGTTATAGGTTTGGCTTTTTTAGTACACTGAATCAACATTAAAATTTTTCACACGAATAAGTCCCTTGCAAATTGACGCTTGTGGTGAATTCTGTTAATGTGAAACTACAGCAGGAGGGAACTTATGATTGAAATTAGACGTGCAGAATTAAGAGACAAACCGAGAATTGTTGAAATATCCAGCAAAATTTGGGACGGAGAGGACTACCTCCCTTTAATATTTGAAAAGTGGGTAGATGAAGAAGGTGGCGAGTTTAGCGTCATTACAGTAGATGATGTGGTTGCAGGCTGTGCAAGATGACTCAACTGCCTAATAAAGTACTATGGCTTGAAGGAATCCGAGTGGATACTGACTATCGAGGACAGGGACTTGGAAAGAAGTTGGCTGAGTATCAGCTTAAGCGTGCACGAGAAATTGGTTATGAAAACCTCGAGTTAAGTACATTTGTTGAAAACTATGAGAGTGTTGCAATTATAGAAAAAAGAGGATTTGAACGAGTGGCTTCTTTTAAGTTTTTATTGAACCCATTTGAAAAAGAACTAAGTTTTACTTCAGAAGATATTGATGCAGATATGATTGAGCAAGTAAAACATATTAGTGAAGTTAAAGACGTTCTAAAATCACTTGATACAGATATGAGACAGTCTTACGTAAATTTAGACTGGACTTTTATGAAGTGTGACGAGGCGGTTCTTGTCGAGTTAATCAAAAAAGGAATGGTCTATAAGTACGACGAGACTATTTATGCTTTTGGCACCTGGGGTCAAAAGGATGACGGACTAACACTTTATTTTATGTTTGGTGAAGACAAGGACAAGGCTATTAAACATGTGTTGTTACAAGCAAAAGAAAGTGCGTTATCCAATGTAATAATTATGTCAACTGGAGGTAAAGAAGAGCACGAACTTCTGTATAAACATGACTTTATTGCAATCACTACAGAAGAAAATGATGCTTTTGTTTATAGATACGTAAAATAGAAAGGGTTGCAACGACAGCCTATATAACGGGAATTAGTTTGAAAGGAGCAATTTATGTTAAGTCAGAAGCTAATAGAAGATGTACTGACGGCTGCCCTTTCCACGGGCGGCGATTTTGCTGAAATGTTTATCGAAAATAAGTATGTTACAGCCATTGATATGATTGGTGGCAAGATTGAAAGAGCTAATGCAGGACATGATTTTGGTATAGGTATTAGAATTTTTTGATGGTACAAATAGCATCTATGCCTATAGCAATAATTCTGAAAAAAGAAAATCTAATTGACCTTGCTAAAAGTGCTGCGGTTTCTATTATGGGTGTTCCAAAGGGATTAGGTATTAGTCTAGTGAAAGAAGATACCAAGTCTCTACATAGGATTACAAAGTATCCAGCCGATATTCTAAAGACAGATAAAGTCGCTCTTCTTAAGACTGGTTATGAAGCGGCTAAGTCATACAATGAAGTGATCTCTCAGGTGACAGGGTACTACTTAGATGAAGATCAGAATGTGCTAATCGCGAACTCTGAAGGATTGTTTAAAGAAGATAGACGTGTCCGAACACGTTGTGGTATTTCAGCTGTTGCATCTCTAAATGGTGAAATGCAAACAGGTGCTGCAAATACTGGCGCACATAATGGTTTTGAACTATATGATATGCATGACATGGCTGACTATGGCAAAGAGGCCGCACGCATTGCTAAAACAATGATTCATGCAGAGTATTGTCCAAGTGGACAGATGCCAGTTATTATAGACAATGGATTTGGCGGCGTTATTTTCCACGAAGCATGTGGACATGGTTTGGAAGCAACTTCGGTTTCTAAAGGGACATCTGTATACACAGGTAAGATGGGTCAAATGATAGCAAGTGATATTGTCACAGCAATAGATGATGGAACCGCAGAAAACCAGTGGGGTTCAGCGTCAATTGACGATGAGGGCACTCCAACTCAAAGGAATGTTCTTATAGAAAATGGTGTTTTAAAGAGCTACCTAGTCGACAAAATGGGTGGACGCCGTATGGGCATGGACGTTAATGGCTGTAGTCGTAGACAGTCTTATAAATATGAACCCACGTCTCGAATGAGCAATACTTACATTGCGGCAGGTAAAAGTACACCTGAAGAAATTATAGCAGCAAGCGAAAATGGATTATATGCCAAGACCATGGGTGGAGGATCTGTTAACCCTGCAACGGGTGATTTTAACTTTGCTGTTCAGGAAGGGTATCTGATCAAAAATGGAAAAATAGCAGAGCCCGTTCGTGGAGCAACGTTAATTGGAACTGGACTAGACGTACTAAAAAAGATAGACATGGTTGGCAACAACTTAAAAATGGGTCAAGGCATGTGTGGCTCAATAAGTGGAAGTATTCCTGCAAATGTTGGACAACCAATGGTAAGAGTATCATCGTTGACAGTTGGCGGCAGAAAGGCAGGGGCATAATATGGCACTTCAAAATTGGAAAGACAAAATATTTGCCCTAGGCAAGGATGTTGGATTTGGTGACATGGAACTCTATTTTCAAAACGGAAGAAGTTTTGAAGCGATGGTCTTTGAAGGAGATATTTCGAAATATAGCGTATCCGATCAGGAAGGTCTTGCATTTAGGGGCATTTTAAATGGCAAAATGGGTTATGCATATACAGAAATTTTAAACGACGAAGCTATTGTTAGATTGGTGTCAGATGCCAAATCTAATGCTGAAATTATTGAAACAGAAGAAGAAGTGTTTATCTATGAAGGTGGAGATTCACCTAGTAAGTTAGATCTTTACAATGAGTCTTTTAACTTAGTTAATGCTGAAGAGAAACTCGAATTCCTTTTAGAGGCTGAAAGATCAGCAAAGGCTCTAGATGGTCGGGTTTATAGAGTGGCGTACGATCTATTTGGTGATTCAAATGACGTTGTGGCAATCGCGAACTCTAAAGGGCTAGATTTAGAGGAAAAACGTAACTCTGCATTTGCATATGTTTCAGTGGTTGTTAAAGACGGGGAAGAATCGAAGTCGGGTGCAAAGTTCATTTATGGTAACGACTTCACCAAATATGACCCAAAGGCTGTTGCAAAAGAAGCGGTAGATGAAGCCATATCTCAACTGGGGGCGAAGAGTATGCCTTCAGGTCATTATCCAATGATTCTGAGAAACAAAGAGGCAGCGAACTTGCTCCAGTGTTTTGCGCCTAATTTTTCATCAGAAAATGTACAAAAGGATCTGTCAAAACTAAAGGGGAAGTTAAATGAGCCTGTTGCTTCGTCTGTTTTAACTGTGACGGATGACCCGCATTTAGAAAATGGACTGCAGTCAAGAAGCTTTGATGGTGAAGGGGTTGCAACGAGAAAGCACGACGTTATTGAAAAAGGCATATTAAACACCTATTTATACAACTTGAAGACAGCCAATGTAGCTGGTGTAGCCTCTACAGGTAATGGATCCAAGGCTTCATTTAAGTCATCTGTAGGCATTTCTCCATCTAATTTTTACATTAATCCTGGAACAAAGAACCAAGCCGAGTTAATGAAGGACATTGAAAAGGGTGTTTATATTACTGGACTACAAGGTCTTCATTCAGGTGCTAATGCAATCTCAGGAGAGTTTTCTCTGCAAGCGAATGGTTATTTAATTGAAAAGGGTGAAATTACATCACCAGTCTCTCAAATCACCATTGCGGGCAACTACTTTGAAATGTTGTTTGATATTGAAGACATTGCATCAGATCTTGAATTTTCACTTCCGTCTGGAAGCAGTGCGTACGGATCTCCAAGCATTAAAGTAAAATCTATCACTGTTTCAGGTGAATAATAAATACCGCTGATTCCTTGTGAATTAGCGGTTTTCTTCGTTCGAAAGTTGCTTATATGCTCTAAAGTATGGTATGAATTGATGCGAGGGACTCCGTTCACAAATTGTTCAAGGACAAGTATATTTGTCCTATGCTACAATAATAGTGTAATAGTCTAGGAGGATGTCGGGATGTTAGATGTTTTCGAATCCAATTTAATAGACAACCAACTTCTGAATGAGGGAGATGGAGTTGTGCTGGGCGTATCAGGCGGCCCGGATTCGATGGCTATGCTCGACATGTTTCTCAAAATCAGAGAAAAATGGCGTCTCAGTCTTTTTGTCGTTCACGTAAATCATGGATTTCGTGGGGACTTAGCAGAGCGAGATGCAGTGTCAGTGGAAGCTTACTGTCATACGAATGACATAGCGTTTTATCGATTTGACTACAACGTCATGAATTTGGCTGAAAAATGGAGTATGTCATTCGAGGAAGCTGGTAGAAAGGTCAGGTATCAGGCCTTCGAGAAAATTAGGGATGATGTGAACGGTCATAGGATTGCTGTTGCGCAAAATAAGAACGATCAAGCAGAAACCATTTTAATGCGGTTAATGCGCGGAACAGGGATTGATGGCTTAAAAGGTATTCCTCTTAAAAGGGGGGCAATACATCATTCGGCCAGTGTTGTTTATGAGCAGATCAGAAATTGAGCAGTATTGTGATTTGAATGCTGTACCGGTTTGTCATGATCATACCAATGATGAGACAATCTATACGAGAAATAAGATTCGGCATGAACTATTACCTTATATAGAAAGTCAATTTAATGGGCAGATTGTAGACGGCTTGTACAGGCTAGGAAACATGCTTGGGCATGATGTGAGTTATATTGAATCATCACTTGATGAAAAGCTTGTTCAAGATGGTGTTGAACTATCAAGCCTGACAAAGCTTGAAGTATCGTGGTTCAATAAGATTCACACCGCTTTAAAACCAAGACTGATCCGAAGAATTATTCAACTTCGGGGTGATGGACTAAAAGATATCACCCACGCACAGATAGACGAACTGCTTAAGATTATATCGTTAAACAAACACGGAAAAAAGGAAAGTGATTTCCGGTATTGAATTTTCTATAGAATATGATACGCTTTATTTTCGGAAGTTAAATGAACTAGGAAACAAAAGTACATTGAAGTCTATTGATGTGAACGCATTAGAACTTAGAGAACTAGACTTGTCGGAGTTTAGCGCATACTCTTTAGAATCTAATGAGGTTTCAATTGATTTAGGCAAAGTTGACGGCAAGTTGTCAGCGCGGTATCGAAAGGATGGAGATAAATTCCAGCCAAAAGGGATGCAGGGTACAAAGAAACTGAAAAAGTTTTTTATCGACCTAAAGATCCCAGCTGAGAAACGAGATACCACCCCACTCATATGTGATGAAAGTGGGATTATATGGGTTGTTGGACATCGACTCAGCGAACGGGTCAAGGTAGATGAAAATACCCGTCGAGTTGGAATTATCAAGTGGTCTGACAGTTGTTGAAAATTTCTAAATATGATAGAATGAATAGACTTTATTTAAATTGAGGAGGATATGGATGCGTAAGTTTTTTAAAGGGGCAACCTTTTATATATTGCTCTTCCTCGTTATTTTCCTAATCGTCCAATTTGCTGGTGGAGGCAATCAGCAAGAGATTAAGGATTTAACGACGACAGAACTAATTATGAGTATTGAAGGCAAAACTGTCCTTCAGATGGAAATCCTTGAAAACAATGTTGTTCAAGGTAAGCTTACAGACGGAACTGTATTCAAGACACATGTCCCTGGCATGATTGAAGAACCGTTTGGAAACGAGCTTTACACAGTTATTAAAGATAGTGGATTATCGCTTAATAGCGAACCGCCAATGCCTACGCCGTGGTTTGTTGATATTCTACCAACTATTTTCCTTGTACTTCTTCTAGTGGTATTCTGGTTTGTTTTCATGCAGAATTCACAAGGTGGCGGTTCGAAGGTCATGTCCTTCGGTAAGAGTAAAGCAAGACTTATCAAAGATGACGAAGGCAAAAAAATCACATTTGCTGATGTTGCCGGTCTTAAAGAGGAAAAAGAAGAGCTTTGGGAAATTGTTGACTTCCTAAAGAGCCCTAAAAGATATATCGAATTAGGTGCACGTATTCCTAAAGGGATCCTGATGGTGGGCCCTCCGGGTACAGGTAAAACATACCTGTCAAGAGCTATTGCAGGTGAATCTGGCGTACCATTCTTCAGCATATCAGGTTCAGATTTTGTTGAAATGTTTGTTGGTGTTGGTGCATCACGTGTACGTGACTTGTTTGAAAATGCTAAAAAAAATGCTCCTTGTATCATCTTTATCGATGAAATCGATGCTGTGGGTCGTCGTCGTGGCGCTGGCCTAGGTGGCGGTCATGATGAACGTGAGCAAACGCTAAACCAGCTTCTTGTTGAAATGGATGGTTTCAGTGACAATGAAGGCATTATCATGATTGCAGCGACAAACCGTCCTGACATTCTTGATCCAGCCCTTCTACGTCCAGGTCGATTTGACAGAGAAATCACTGTTGGTCGTCCAGATGTTCGTGAAAGAGAAGAAATTATAGAAGTACATTCTAAAAATAAACCAATGGCTGAAGATGTTGACTTCAAAGCTCTTGCAAAGGGTACACCTGGATTCACACCTGCTGACATTGAGAACCTTATGAATGAAGCTGCACTTCTTGCAGCGCGTAAACATGACACAAAGATTCATATGGACACAATTAGAGAAGCAACAACGAAAGTTATTGCTGGTGTTGAAAAGAAGAGTCGTGTGGTAAGCGAGAAGGAAAGAAGACTGACTGCATACCATGAAGGTGGTCATGCAATTCTTGCAACAGTTCTTCCGGATATGGACCCTGTTCATCAGGTAACAATTATTCCAAGAGGACGTGCTGGTGGTTTTACTATGCAGTTGCCTCAGGAAGACCGAAACTATAGAACGAAAAAGCAAATGGAAAATGAGCTGATTGTTCTACTTGGTGGACGTGTTGCCGAAAAACTAATCCTTCAAGATATTTCTACAGGTGCATCCAATGACCTGGAGCGAGTTTCTGCGATTGCACGAAGCATGGTTACAAAATTTGCAATGAGTGAAAATCTAAGTTCGATGTCATATAGTTCAGAAGACGAAGTTTTCCTAGGCAAAGACATGACTACAAGAAGAAGTTACTCAGAGCAAGTTGCTGCTGAAATTGACAGAGAAGTTCGCCGTATTGTAGACAATGCTTACGATAAAGCTGAACAACTACTGACTGATAATATTGATAAACTACATTCAGTGGCAGATTCTCTATTAGAATACGAAACGCTTGAAGCTGACGAATTCTCAATGGCATTTGAAGAGGGGCTTGATGCACTTCGCGATAAGATTACGGCTGATGAAGAAAAACGTAAAGCTGATCGTGAAAAAGCTAAAGAAGAAGCTGAAGCTGAAAAGCTGGCTTTCGAAGCGCTTATCAATGCAAAAGCTGAGCTTGATGAAGAAAAAGCGAACTCAGATGAGAAAAGCCAAGTAGACGTTGCAGTGAAAACTGAAGATGTCAACGTGGATTCTCCTGATGATTTTAATAAAGACGCATAAAGCTTGTTAATATTGAGTTTAATATTGATTATAAATCCCACCAATTTATTGGTGGGATTTTTTATATTTCAAATTGTTCAACAATATTTGTAAGTCGCCCCTTCACAAGGATATGAAAATGTCTGTATAATATGACTTAAAGATGCATAGATATCCTGAAGGCGTATAGAAATAGATTTGCCTTTAGGTAAAGTTGAATAGAACAACTTTTCAAATAGGAATTGAATTAGAGGTGACATATGTCTGAATTAAAAGTGGGTCAAGTTTATGAAACTAAGAAAATTGTTGAAGAAGCTGATACAGCAGCCAAATTTGGTAGTGGCGGTGTCTATGTATTTGCAACACCAATGATGATTGGTATTATGGAAAATGCAGCTATGAATTGCGTTGCTGAAGTTCTAGGTGAAGGTGAAAGTACAGTTGGTATTCATTTAGACGTTAAACATCTTGCTGCGACACCAATGGGCATGGAGGTTCGTGCTATTGCTGAACTCATCGAAATTGATGGTAAGAAATTGCGCTTTAAAGTAGAAGCGTTTGATGAGAAAGAAAAGATCGGTGAAGGGACACATGACCGCTTCGTTATTAACGTTGAAAAAATTTATGGGACGTTTGGAATCAAAAAAGTAAACAGAATACATATTGTAACTATTGCAAATTACGCAATTAGACGAATTTAATATTTAGTAAATCTTAACCGAAGCAGATCAACATTGATAAAATATAGTCAATGTGATGAAGTTTTTGTAACGAAACACTGGTAAATTGAACAGATGTATGCTATTATAAACGTGCACATATTCAGAATATTCCGCGAGGATATTGCCAGGTCTGTATCTGGATGTTTCCCAACATCTAGTCGGTATGGATTGCACGGCATAGCGTAAAATCGTCGATTTTATTGCTATGCCTTTCATATTTTTTGACAAGGTGGTGCTAGAAAATGAGAGAAATTTCCGTCAATGAAATAACAAAAGAGCTAAAACGCATGTGTATGGAAGCAAACTACATACTTTCAGCAGATGTTAAAGCAAAGTTGGAAGCACAAGTTGAAGTGGAAGCTTCGCCCATAGGTGAATCGATACTGAGAGATATAGTTAAAAATGCGAATATCGCAAAAGATAACTCAGTTCCGATGTGCCAAGATACAGGTATGGCTGTTGTGTTCCTAGAAATCGGACAAGAGGTTCACTTGACTGGTGGCGATTTGAAAGATGCAATTAACGAAGGTGTAAGACAAGGGTATGGAGAGGGCTTCCTTAGAAAGTCTGTTGTAAAAGATCCTATCCTAAGAGGCAATACAGGAGACAACACACCAGCAATAATTCATTTTGATATTGTTCCAGGAAACAAATTAAAGATGACCTTGGCGCCTAAAGGTTTCGGAAGTGAAAATATGAGCAGATCTAAAATGCTTAAACCTTCTGATGGCATGCAAGGTGTAGAAGATTTCATTATAGAAACGGTTTCTCTTGCGGGTCCTAATCCCTGTCCACCAATCGTTGTGGGTGTTGGAGTGGGTGGAACAATAGAAAAAAGCAGCACTAATGGCAAAACATGCCCTAACAAAGGATCTTGACGCAAGTCACTGTGAAAAACACATTGCTGATCTTGAGAAGCGAGCGTTAGATAGAATCAATAAACTGGGCATTGGACCTCAAGGACTAGGTGGAACAACAACGGCTCTTGGAATTAATATTGAGACGTTTCCAACGCATATTGCTGGATTGCCAGTTGTTGTTAATATCAACTGTCATGCAGCAAGACATGTTGAATGTGTTCTATAAGGGGGCCTGAAATGAGTAAGAAAATAACAACACCATTAACACGAGATAAAGTGAAAGACCTAAAAGCAGGTGATAAAGTACTGCTTTCAGGAGTCATATATACAGGCAGGGATGCAGCACACAAAAGATTGATCGATGCCCTTGATGAAGGGAAAACGTTACCATTTGATGTTAAAGATCAAGTCATTTACTATGTGGGACCAGCACCTGCAAAACCAGGGCAAGTTATCGGTTCTGCTGGACCAACAACAAGCTACCGAATGGACGATTTGACTGTACCTCTTCTTGAAAAAGGATTATCAGGTATGATCGGTAAAGGTGCAAGAGGTGACAAGGTTGTTGATGGAATGAAGAAACATGGAGCAATATACTTTGCAGCTATCGGTGGTGCAGGCGCTTTAATATCAAGCTCAATCAAATCGAGTGAAGTAATTGCTTACGAGGAACTTGGACCAGAAGCCATAAGGAAACTCGTAGTAGAAGACATGCCAGTGTATGTTGTCATCGACAGCGAAGGCAATGACATGTATAAGAGTGAAAGAGCAAAGTATGCCTCGAATGAGGTTTAGGATTAAGTTTAAGATAAAGATCTAAGGAGTAATGGTTGGAAGGGACGTATAACCTACGTTTTAGCCCCAAACATTACAACAAAGCACATGAGAGTAACAGCAAGAATAGCCAATATATCAAGCAAAATATATAGCAACTAATCGTAGGACTATACATAATACTATATGTAATTGGTAAGGTCCAACTTAATAACCTCAATATTTATGAGGGCGAAGTATCCCTTCGTCCTAAACAGTGAATATGGCGTGGTTATGATACAGATCCCTTAGGGAGGAATCTGTTCATAACCATGCCTTTTTATATTCACCTTGGTGCAGACTTACTGGCCAGAAGTCGCCCATCAAGGAGAGAAATGATTGAACTGATCGGAATTTATTCGTGTAGGGTGAGTGATACCGGTGGGATTCAACGCGAAAATTAAAGGAGGGTGCTTGCATGAAATTTGCATTTGCTGCTTGGTTGATGAACCCATTCGTACTAATGTTCATCGCCGTTGCAACGGGACTTATCTTCGGTAAAATCAGATTTGGTAAATTCAACTTTGGTATTTCCGGTGCACTATTCTCAGGTCTAGTAATTGGATGGGGGATAATGCGTTACGCTAATGGCTTTGCTGAGGGATCTAGCGGCTATTCGGCTGCACAAAAGCTACTTAAAGCTGGTGTTGTCGACAAGAACTTTTTCTTCTTATTCCTGATTCTATTTGTGGCTTCAGTAGGTTTGCTTGCTGCAAAGGATATTGGAGCAGTACTTAAAAAAAATACGGTGCCAAGTTTGTAATTCTTGGTTTTATTATCACACTTCTAGGTGCGGCAACAACATATGGCTGTACACTACTAATGGCAAATGCCAATCCATATGAAGTTTCTGGTGTATACACTGGAGCACTAACGAGTTCGCCTGGTCTTGCAGCGGCAATTGAAACTGCAAAAGAACATGCTACTCATAGAGTAGAAGAGTATCCTACACTGGATGCTGTAGAAAAGGCAAAAGTACTTTACATCTTAGGTGAAGATGGCTTAACACCTGAAAACACACCAACGCTTAGCGAAGAACAAGCGGAGCAATTTATAAAGACTGCTGAAGCTGGTATTGGTGTAGGTCATGCAATTGGTTATCCATTTGGTGTACTAATTGTAATTATTGCAGTAAACTTCTTCCCGAAAATCTTTGGTATGGATGTAGAGGCTGAAAAGCGTCTGTTCAAAAAGGAAATGGATGAAGCGAAAAGCATGGCGGGTGGAAAAGAAATCGAAGAGGTTTCATTTGACCTACTAGCATTTATGGTAGCTTGTCTATTCGGCTACACAATAGGTAAAATTAAAATTAATCTGACAATGATTGGTCTTGGTTACTTCTCATTAGGTTCTACAGGTGGTGTCCTAGTTGGAGCGCTAATCCTTGGACATATCGGTAAAATCGGTGGTATGACATTCAGAATGAACTCTAAAGTTCTTGGCGTTGTTCGTCAACTATCACTAGCGTTCTTCCTAGCTATCGTTGGACTTCGTTACGGCTTTAAGGTATTTGAAGCACTTATGGGTTCGGGAGCAGTTCTAGCTCTTGTATCTCTAGCTATCGGTATCGTGGCAATGATGATTGGTTTCTTCATTGGTCGTTACGTATTCAAAATCAACTGGATTATGCTATCGGGCGCAATTTGTGGTGGTATGACATCAACACCTGGTCTAGGCGCTGCTGTTGATGCTGTAGGCTCTGATGATCCTGCTGCTGGTTATGGTGCGACGTATCCATTTGCACTTCTCGGCATGGTTATATTCACCATTATTCTGCATAGACTGCCAATGTAATCCTAAATTGTCAATGCATTCACAATGTGATACACTGACATCAAGAAATCTGCATTGGGTCTTATGTTTCGAATGAGGAAAAGGTGATCGAATGGAACGAACTGAAATATTTGTAACTGGTTATGCTAAATTGCCGCAGGGAATTACAGCAGCTGAATTATACTCTATCATCGCCGTGGGCATGTTGGTGGACAGAAACACAGGTGTTATTGGTGATGTGGACTGTACACTGGCAACAGATATGGGAAAAAACTTCGTGAAAACTCTTGTTATAGGTAAAAACCTAAATGAAGTCGAAGTTATTGATGCGGAGTTTAACGAGAACTATTATGGTTCAGCTAAGAAAGCTTTAATATCTGCCATTCGTACTTGTAATGAGAAGTTCAGACAAATTCAAAGTAATCCTAATAAGGAACTTGCATAAATATTGTTTGCAGGATTTAATATGATTTTCACTGGGCCGAAATGTCCTTTCGGCCTTCCAATGAAGATTAAGAGTTAGATGCTGATTTAAACGCGTGTCTTTGGCGTGTTTAGATCCATCTAGCTCTTTTTTGTTTCCAAACATAAGGAGGATGAATCATGAGTGGTTTTAATGAAAGAATCAGAAACAGTGCATTTTTTAGATAAGGTTAAAACGGCTGAGGAAGCTGCAAAATTCATAGAAGATGGTATGACGATTGCAACGTCAGGGTTTACACCATCGGGATATCCTAAAGCAGTACCACTAGAAATTGCTAAGCGTGCAGAAAATGGCGAAAAAATTGGTATTACACTGATTACTGGCGCGTCAGTTGGGGATGAATTAGATGGCGCACTTGCAAGAGCAGGTGTAACTAAACGTCGTTTCCCATACCAAACGCAAAAAGATTCTAGAAATGGTATTAATAGTGGAGACATAAACTATGCAGATATGCATCTGAGTCATGTGCCTCAGTATATAGATTATGGTTACTTCGGCGAAATCGACTTTGCTATTGTTGAGGCTCTTGCAATCACCGAAGACGGAGGTATTGTTCCAACAACTTCAGTTGGTGTTATGCCGCAAGCAATAAAGAATGCGAAGCGTGTAATCGTTGAAATCAACACAACACAGCCTATGGCACTTGAAGGTGTTCATGATATCTACATGACAGAGAAACCACCATTCAGAAAGCCAATTCCAATAGAAAAGCCTGGGGATCGTATTGGTACAACATACATTCCATGTGATCCAGATAAAATTGTAGCAATTGTACATTCAGAAATCGGCGATAAGGTTAGACCACTGGGTCCAATCGATGATGATTCAAAAGCGATTTCTGGTCACATCATGAACTTCTTAAAAGATGAGGTCAAAGCTGGTCGCCTGCCAGAAAACCTACTTCCTCTGCAATCTGGTGTTGGTTCAGTTGCCAATGCGGTGCTAGGTGGTTTGGTTGATTCGGACTTCGAAAATCTCACGTGTTACACGGAGGTTATTCAGGATTCCATGTTCGATTTAATCGATGCCGGCAAGGTTACTGTAGCTTCAGGTACATCGTTCACACCTTCAGAAGAAGGTTTGGTTCGTCTTCTTGGGAATATTGAGCATTATGCAAGTCATTGTGTTCTAAGACCTATGGAAATTTCGAATCATCCTGAAACAGCACGCCGCCTTGGTGTAATTGCTATGAACACAGCAATCGAGGTTGACATCTATGGTCACGTTAACTCAACAAACATTATGGGTTCACGCATGATGAACGGCCTTGGTGGATCAGGCGATTTTACAAGAAATGGTTATCTGACGATCTTCACGACAGTGTCTACGGCGAAAAATGGTGATATTTCATCAATTGTGCCAATGGTCTCACATGTCGATCACACAGAACATGATGTGAATGTTGTCGTTACTGAGCAGGGACTGGCTGACCTTAGAGGTCTGTCACCTAAGGAACGTGCAAGAAAGATAATTGAAAATTGCGCGCATCCTGATTATAAGCCTATGCTTCTCGACTATATCGAACGTGCTGAACAAGGGAAATACAAGCATCTACCGCATAATATTGGGGAAGCGCTTTCCTGGCATGCAAGGTTCGTAGAAACGGGCTCAATGAAAGATAAGTAAGAAAGGCTTGCAGCGGCTCAAAATACACATATAGAGCCGCTGCATACCATGATGCACTTGGCTAAAAGTATACAATTATACTTGCTGCTAAGAAAGTAAAATCCCCACGTTTTGTGTTATGCTATATGGGGTATCAGAGAGTATTAAAGGTCAAAAGGAGGAACGGTTCATGTATCAAAAAGATAAACTGGACCAAGTGAAGGAAGTTGTGAATGCATTCGAGGCAAAAAACAACTGCTGCACTGGAAAAGCGTCCTGAAAGAGAAGAAACATTCTTCACAGGCTCAGGCGACAAAATTAACAGATTATACACACCGGCAGATATTGAAAATCTAGACTACACAACTGATCTAGGCATTCCAGGACAATTCCCTTACACTCGCGGCGTTCAGCCAACAATGTACAGAGGTCGTCTATGGACAATGCGTATGTACGCAGGTTTCGCAACTGCAGAAGAATCAAATAAACGTTACAAGTACCTTGTTGAGCAGGGTTCAGGCGGTCTTTCGTGTGCGTTTGACCTTCCTACTCAGATCGGTTACGACTCAGACCACTCACTAAGCGAAGGCGAAGTTGGTAAGGTTGGTGTTGCAATTGACTCCCTAGCAGACATGGAAATCCTATTCGATGGTATTCCGCTAGACAAGGTTTCGACATCTATGACTATTAATGCACCTGCTTCAGTTCTACTTGCAATGTACATTGCAGTTGCTGAGAAGCAAGGCGTATCTTCAGATAAACTACGTGGTACTATCCAGAATGATATTCTAAAAGAATACATTGCTCGTGGTACTTACATTTTCCCTACAGAGCCATCGATGCGTCTAATCACAGACATCTTTGAGTACTGTTCAAAGGACGTTCCACTGTGGAACACAATCTCTATTTCTGGTTACCACATCCGTGAAGCTGGTTCTACAGCTGCTCAGGAAGTTGGTTTCACAATCGCAGATGGTATCGCATACGTAGAGGCAGCAATCAAAGCTGGTCTTGATGTAGATACGTTTGCACCTAGACTTTCGTTCTTCTTCAATGCTCACAACGATCTACTAGAAGAAGTTGCTAAGTACCGTGCAGCTCGTCGTCTATGGGCGAAGATCATGAAAGAAAGATTTGGCGCTAAGAACCCTAAATCTATGGCACTTAAGTTCCATACACAAACAGGTGGTTCTACACTGACTGCGCAGCAGCCTGAAAACAACATTGTTCGTGTTGCTATTCAGACACTTGCAGCTGTAATGGGTGGCACTCAGTCACTTCATACAAACTCTAAGGATGAGGCTCTTGCACTTCCAACAGAAGATTCAGTGCGTGTTGCACTAAGAACACAACAAATTGTTGCTTATGAATCAGGTGTTACAAACACTGTTGATCCACTAGCAGGCTCTTACTTCATCGAAGCTAAAACAAGTGAAATTGAAGATAAAGCTATGGAATACATCAAGAAGATTGATGATCTTGGCGGCGCGCCTAAGGCGATTGACCAAGGTTACATCCAACAAGAAATCATGGATGCTTCTTACGAGTACCAGAAGGAAGTTGAATCTGGCAAGCGTATTGTTGTAGGTATGAACAAGTTCCAAATTGAAGAAGAAGCTCCAAAAGACCTTCTTAGAGTTGACCCAATCGTTGGTCAAATGCAAAAAGACAAACTTGTTAAGCTAAGAGCAGAGCGTGACGGTGCTAAGGTTGAGGCAACTCTTGCTGCACTTCGCACTGCTTGTGAAGGTACTGAAAACGTAATGCCACTAATTCTAGAAGCTGTTCGTGCTTACGCAACTCTAGGTGAAGTGTGTGACGTTATGCGTGATGTATTCGGCGAGTACCAACAAACAGTTACCCTATAATCCAGTACAAATAAAGTTTCAAAATTTGTGGGTTCATCCCATGGTGAACCCACTTCCGATATGATACGAATAAGGAGGATTCAAAAATGGATCGACCAATTAGAGTTCTAGTTGCGAAGCCGGGTCTTGACGGTCATGACCGTGGTGCGAAAGTTATCGCACGTGCTCTTCGCGATGCAGGTATGGAAGTAATTTATACAGGTCTTCGTCAGACACCTGAGCAAATCGTAAGTGCTGCTATTCAGGAAGATGTTGATGTTGTTGCATGTTCAATTCTATCAGGTGCTCACGCTACACTGCTTCCAAAAGTTAAGAAGCAACTAGTGGCTGAAGGCGCTGACGATATTCTATTTGTAGCTGGTGGCGTTATTCCTGAAAGTGACATTCCTCACCTAAAAGAAAATGGCATCGCTGAAGTATTTACACCTGGAACACCTACTGACGTAACAATTAACTACATTAAAGAGAACGTTAATAAGTAAGTCTGGTGATTAAATGACAAACTTGGGTGAAAGACTCCTAAGAGGTGAGAAGCGAGCAGCCGCTCGTTTCATCACCTTAGTTGAAAACAAAGACCACGATGCATTTGAGCTTCTGAAGTCGCTATATAGTAAAAGTGGAAATGCTTATGTCATTGGTATTACGGGACCCCTGGGGCTGGTAAAAGTACTTTGACAGACAAGCTTGCAAAAGCATGCCTTGCAGAAGGTAAAAAAGTCGGCATTATCGCAATAGATCCAACAAGTCCATTCACTGGTGGAGCTATTCTTGGAGACCGCGTTCGTATGAGCGATGTTGGTCTGCACAAAAATGCTTTCATTAGAAGTATGGGTGCAAGGGGACATCTTGGTGGTATTTCGGAAGCAACAGGCGCTGCTGTTAAAGTGCTTGATATTTATGGATGTGACTATATTTTCATTGAAACTGTAGGTGTTGGACAGTCGGAAGTTGATATTGTAAAAAAAACTTGTGACACTACTCTAATGGTTATGGTGCCAGGTCTTGGCGACGATATTCAAGCCATCAAGGCTGGTGTTATGGAAATTGGTGATGTTTTCGCAGTAAACAAATCAGACAGGGATGGCGCCAAGAAGACTGCTCGTGAAATTAACATGATGCTGGACTTCAATAAGAAAGACTGGAGACCGCCTGTTGAAATGGTTGTTGCAATAGACAGCCAAGGAATCGACAAACTGATGGATGCGATTCACGACCACAGAAAGCATATGATGGATTCTGGACAGTTTATTGATAGAAGAATCAAGAATGCTAAAACTGAAATTATTGATCTTGTTAAGGAAAGAATCGTCAATCGTATGATGGATCAATCCTATAAGATAGAGCTTGTAGAGAAACTAAGTGAAGAAGTTGCAAAAAGGGAAAATAATCCTTATACAGCATGCGAAGTTATTTACAAGGAAATAGTGTAACCAATCAAGGCAGCTGACATCTGCAGCTGACCTTTTATAATGTAACAACGCTTGAAAAGAAAGTATATTAAATGAAAATGTGTGTGTTTCAAGCGTCAAGTATGAAGACAATCATCTCTTGTTAGAGCGTAAAAGACATCTAGAGATATTTAGTAATACTAATTGTTGGAAACGTTTTTTTTATGTGATTTCGACGAGTTTTAAAAATAAGCTCATATACTCAAAATCTTTTAAATAGTTAAGCTGAATTCCGATAATTACTATTATTAAATGTGTACACTTGAAAGAGTGGTTGTTAAAATTAACAGTGGAACAAGCATAAAACCTCTTGAGGTCAAATAAATTTATGCGCGTTCTCATAAGAAACCTTTAAGGGGGCCTATGCAATGAAAGCATTAAAAGTTGACCACATCGGAATCGCGGTCAAAGATCTTGATGAAACTCTAAAATTCTATACTGACATTCTTGGTCTAGAGTGCCAAGGTACTGAAGTTGTAGAAGAGCAAAAGGTACGTGTTGCGTTCCTACCAATCGGTGACACTGAAGTAGAACTTCTAGAATCTACATCAGAAGATGGTCCAATCGCTCGTTTCATCGAAAAGAACGGTGAAGGTATGCAGCATATCGCTTTCAAAGTAGACAATATCGAAGAAGCTATTGCTTACATGAAAGAAAAAGGTATGCGTATGATCGACGAAGCACCACGTTACGGTGCAGGTGGCGCGAAAATCGCTTTCGTACATCCAAAAAAGCTCGAACAGAGTACTTGTTGAGCTAAGCGAGAGAGAGTAATCGTTACTATCTTCCATATGTGAAGATCTGTGAGAAATCCTTGGGAGGTACATAAATGTCTATCAATAAGCTAGAGGATTTGCGTGAACGCCGTGCCAAAATTGACGCTGGCGGTGGCGCGAAACGTATTGAAAAACAGCATGCGAAAGGTAAGCTTTCTGCACGCGAAAGAATTGCTCTACTTTTTGACGAAGGTACATTCGTTGAACTAGATGCTTTTGTAAAGCATCGCTGTACAAACTTTGGCATGGAAAAGGTTGACGCACCTGCAGAGGGCGTTGTGACAGGCTACGGTCAAGTAGAAGGTCGCCTTGTTTATGCATATGCACAAGACTTTACAGTAGTTGGTGGTTCACTTGGTGAAATGCACGCAGCTAAAATCTGTAAAGCTATGGACAACGCAATGAAGGTTGGCGCACCTATTGTTGGTCTGAATGATTCAGGCGGCGCTCGTATTCAGGAAGCTGTTGATGCACTTTCTGGTTACGGTAAAATTTTCTTCAAGAATACACTAGCTTCTGGTGTTATTCCTCAGATCACTGCTATCATGGGTCCATGTGCAGGTGGTGCAGTTTACTCACCAGCTCTAACTGACTTTATCTTCATGGTAGACAAAACATCACAGATGTTCATCACTGGTCCTCAGGTAATCAAAACTGTAACTGGTGAAGAAGTAACTGCTGAAGCACTTGGTGGCGCAATGACGCACAACCAGACTTCGGGTGTTGCTCAATACATCGCTTCAAATGATGAAGAGTGTATCGCTGAAATCAGACGTCTTCTAAGCTTCCTTCCATCAAACAATATGGAAACAGCACCTGTATACGATACAGCTGATGACGTTAACAAGATCATTGACGATCTAAACTCAATTATTCCAGACAACTCAAACAAGCCATATGATATGAAAGATGTTATCCGCGCTATCGTAGATGACGCTGACTTCTTTGAGTATCAGCCTTACTTTGCACAAAATATTCTTACTGGTTTTGCACGCATCGGTGGCAAATCTGTAGGTATTATTGCAAACCAACCTAAGGTTCTTGCTGGTTGTCTTAATGTGGATGCATCTGATAAGTCTGCTCGTTTTATCAGAACATGTGATGCGTTCAATATTCCGCTATTAAATATTATCGACGTTCCAGGATTCCTTCCAGGTACAAGCCAAGAGTACGGTGGCATTATCCGTCACGGCGCAAAGATGCTTTACGCATACTCAGAAGCTACAGTTCCAAAGGTTTCCCTAATCGTTCGTAAGGCATATGGTGGTTCTTACCTTGCAATGTGTTCGAAGGATCTAGGCGCTGACGTTGTTCTAGCTTGGCCTTCAGCAGAAATCGCAGTTATGGGACCTCAAGGTGCTGCAAACATCATCTTCCGTAAAGATATTTCAGATGCTGATAATCCAGCAGAAATGCGCCAGAAGAAGGTTGATGATTACACGGCTGAATTCGCTACGCCATACAAAGCTGCTGAGCGCGGTTTCGTAGATGACGTTATCGAGCCAGCTGCAACACGCCCTCGTCTAGCTGATGCATTTGATATGCTAGCTGGTAAGCGTGAAAGCAGACCTGCTAAGAAGCACGGCAATATTCCGCTATAAAACAGACCATCGGGAAGACTAAAAATTGAGGTGAGACCATGAATATCATGGAGTTAATTAACAATTTCAAAGACCCGGTTCTGATAGAGCAATTATCTCAAGGTGAAAAAATTTACGCATCCCTATTTGTAACACTACTAGGTATGACGATCACATTCACTGCGCTAATCGTTCTTTGGGGTCTAACTGCTACGTATTCAAAAAATGGTTCAAAATGCAGAAGCAAAAAAAAGAAGGCGGGCGCCGTTGTAGATGTTAAGCCTGCTGCACCTGTAGCTCCAGTAGTTACAGCTGTAGAACCAGAAGAAGACGAAGAAGAACTAGTGGCTGTAATTTCAGCTGCCATTGCGGCTCAAATGGGCACTTCGATGCACAACATTGTTGTGAGAAACATTGTACGTGTTTCTGATGCGACACCAGCATGGGGTCAATCAGGTCGTATGGAACAAATGAATTCACGTATGTAAGGAGTATTGCTTAGCAATTCCTTAGCTGTCGTATTAAACTTAAATGGTTTAAACATAACTGATATTAGCGAAAGTCTAATCATCGAGAAATCTGGGAGGATGGATCATGAAAAAGTTCAATGTTACGGTAAACGGTAAAACGTATGAAGTAGATGTAGAAGAAGTAGGCGGCGTAGCAAGCGCTCCTCGTCCAGCTGCACCAGCTAGATCAGCAGCACCAGCACCAGCTGCACCAAAAGCAGCTGCACCAGCTCCAAAGGCAGCACCAGCACCAGCTGCAGTTCCAGCAGGCGCTGCAACAGTAACAGCTCCAATGCCTGGTACTGTTCTAGATATTAAAGTTGCTGCAGGCGACACAGTTGCTGAAGGTCAAGTACTAATGATCCTTGAAGCAATGAAAATGGAAAACGAAATCATGTCACCAGCTGCTGGTACAATTTCTAGCATCACTGTAAACAAAGGTGCATCTGTAAACTCTGGAGACGTTATGATCGTTATCGGTTAATACCGACTTCTGATTTTAACGGCCATAAGTGAAAGGAGCGAAACAGATGATTCAAGCAATGTTAGACTTTTGGGCGTCTACTGGTTTCTATGCTCTAGTTGAGAATATGATGTGGGGCAATGTGCTGATGATCGGCATATCATGTTTCCTTTTATATCTTGCAATCGTTAAGGAATTCGAGCCGCTACTATTAGTACCGATCGCATTCGGTATGATGCTAACAAACCTGCCTCTAGCAGGTCTGATGGCGGATCCATTAATGAAACTAGTTGAACTGACACCAGATCTTCACGGATATCCGAACATTCACGTGGATCCAGCTGTAATGCAAAATGTGCCAGATATGGCATACAAGCTTGAACAGCCAGGTGGTCTGCTACACTACCTATACCAAGGTAATAAACTGGGAATCTTCCCACCTATCATTTTCATGGGTGTTGGCGCAATGACAGACTTCGGTCCACTTATTGCCAACCCTAGAGCCCTACTACTGGGTGCAGCAGCACAGTTTGGTATCTTCTTCACGTTCATTGGTGCGATCTCATCAGGTCTATTCAATGCACAAGAAGCGGCATCAATCGGTATCATCGGTGGTGCGGATGGTCCTACAGCGATCTTCCTAACATCGAAGCTTGCACCACACTTACTAGGTCCAATCGCCGTTGCAGCATATTCGTATATGGCACTTGTACCAGTAATTCAACCACCGATCATGAAAGCTCTGACTTCAAAAGAAGAGCGTATGATCAAAATGGATCAATTACGTCATGTTTCTAAGACGGAAAAAATCCTATTCCCGATCCTTGTTACAATTCTTGTATCACTGATCGTACCACCAGCAGGCACACTAGTAGGTATGCTAATGCTTGGTAATGTATTTAAAGAATCTGGTGTTGTTGCTCGTCTAGAAGACACAGCGAAGAACGCTCTAATCAATATCATCACAATCTTCCTAGGTCTTACAGTTGGTGCAACTGCAACTGCTGAGGAATTCCTGAAGCTTGAAACAATCGTAATCATCGCTCTTGGTATCGTTGCATTTGGTATCGGTACAGCGGCAGGTTTACTGCTTGCGAAGGTTATGAACAAGCTGTCAGGTGGTAAGATCAACCCACTTATTGGTTCGGCAGGTGTATCTGCGGTACCAATGGCAGCACGTGTATCTCAAGTTGTGGGTCAGAAAGAAAACCCATCAAACTTCCTACTGATGCATGCAATGGGACCAAACGTTGCCGGTGTAATTGGCTCTGCGGTCTCGGCTGGTGTACTTCTTTCACTATTCGGTTAATATCGTTTAGTTAAAAAACACCGCATAATTGATCAAACTATTCACAAATATGAGGGACAAGGCCATCGGCCTTGTCCTTTCTTTGTTCTACATGTGCTATAATATTTTTATATGTAGGAAGATAAAGACCACACTATAAATTGGATGTGATTAATATGAAATCCAGAATAATTGAAGCACTAAAACAGCATTCTCATACATTTATTTCAGGTGAAGAACTAAGCCAAAAACTTGGCGTTTCTAGAACAGCTGTATGGAAGGTTATTAAGCAATTAAAAGAAGAAGGGTATCAAATCGAATCTGTGTCTCGAAAAGGATATAGGCTGATACAAGAAGGTGATAGCCTGAATGCAGAAGCATTAGGTGTTGAGCTAAAAGGCAGTTCGCTAATTCAGAAGATAGAACACTTTGATAGTATTGATTCAACAAATACATATGCTAAAAACATAGCGTCAGATGGTGCAGTAGAAGGCACCTTGGTCATTTCTGATGAACAAACCAAAGGCAGAGGTCGTTTAGGTCGGATGTGGACGTCTCCAAAGGGGACTGGTATTTGGATGTCATTAATTCTTCGACCAGACATTGAACCAGTGCATGCTTCAAAAAATGACACAAATTGCCGCTGCTGCTATGAATGAAGCAATTGTAAGAGTGACTGGGCTAGATGCAGGTATCAAGTGGCCAAATGATATTATTCTTAGCAAAAAAAAGGTCTGTGGCATTCTCACTGAAATGAGTGCAGAGTTGAACACAGTTAATTATATTGTTGTTGGAATTGGTGTGAATGTTAATGTTGACGAGTTTCCAGATGAAATAAGCCAAACAGCCACTTCAATTAAAATTGAATCTGGTGGAACTGTAAGACGAAAAGATATTGTTGTTGAATTTGTTAAGCAATTTGAAGTCCTGTACAACACATATATAAAGGAAGGGAATCTTCAAAAAAACATTAGAATACTGCAGAAGCAACTCTGTGACAATAGGTCAGAAGGTTCGAATCATCCATAAGAGTGAAACGCTATATGGTGAAGCAATTGATCTTAATCAAGACGGAGAACTGCTAGTTAAATTTGAAAATGGCGAAGTTAAGCCTGTATTCTATGGCGAAGTTTCCGTTCGAGGACTTACAGATTACATTTAAATAAGTGCCCGAATGATTCAATGTAATCATTCGGGTTTGTATTGCAAAACAAGGTGCATCATGATAGGATTTATTTTGCGTGAAACACTTAAAATCAAATAGGTAAACACATGAGGAGACACCCGACTGTTGCACTTAAATCACGCATGATGTGCAGGAACAGCGGGGAAGAAGAAGGTGAAACCATGTTATTAGCATTTGACGTTGGGAACTCCAACATCGTTCTTGGTCTTTACAAATCTGGGAAGTTTGTTACACATTGGCGTATGTCGACTGACAAAAGCAAGTCTGCAGACGAACTAGGCATCTTTGTGAATCAGTTATTCCAGTATGAAGGTTTGAATCCCAAAGATGTTCAAGACATTATTATTTCATCGGTTGTACCGACAATAATGTACTCACTTCAACATATGGCGATCAAATACTTCGATAAAGAAGCAATTGTTGTTGGTCCTGGCATAAAAACAGGCATGAACATCAAATATGACAATCCACGTCAGGTTGGTGCTGACCGTATTGTTAATGCCGTTTCAGCGGTAAAAAAATACGGAGGCCCACTGGTTGTAGTGGATTTTGGTACAGCAACAACATTCTGTGCCATTTCAGCTAAAAGTGAGTATCTAGGTGGATCAATTACACCAGGCATTAAAATTTCAAGTGATGCACTGTTCCAAAGAGCAGCGAAGTTAACAAGAGTTGAACTTGTGAAGCCTGATAATGTTATCTGTAAGAATACAACACAAAGCATTCAGTCTGGTGTAATTTATGGATACGTTGGATCCGTAGATTATATCGTTGATAGGATGAAAGAGGAGTTAGGCGGCGACGTAGACCCTAAGGTTGTAGCAACTGGTGGTTTAGCGGGCCTAATTGCAACAGAATCTAAAACTATTAATGTAGTAGATAAGTTCCTAACACTAGACGGACTAAATTACATCTACGAAATGAATAAAAAAAACTTAAGAGCCAGTTTACTGGTTCTTTAATTTTCTAGCCCAAATCTATGATTTGGTTGCTAGAAATTACTCCGACGACCATAGGGAGTCGTGGGTTTCTTAACCGCCCGAAGGGCACAAAAAAGCCCAAATCTATGATTTCTATCTATGGTTTCGATGTGTGATTTACTTGGAGTTCTGATGATATATCGGAGATTCTTATATATTGTGCGTAAGTGCTATTAAAAGTTGATTAGTAAATAAGAGATCTTAACCAGAAAGTGTGGTGAGTATTATTAAGATCGGAAATATAGAACTAACAAGTCCTGTAATTTTAGGACCAATGGCTGGTGTAACCGACCTGCCATTTAGGCTAATTTGTAAGGAATATGGAGTGGGTCTTTTAGTAACTGAAATGGTCAGTGCGAAGGCGCTTCATTATAATGACAAAAAAAACAGCGAGATTAATGGATATCCGTGAAGAAGAACATCCAGTAGCCCTTCAGATCTTCGGATCAGATCCGGCAATAATGGGTGGCGTGATTTCAAAGATCAACGATCACAACCATGACATTATTGATATAAACATGGGGTGCCCAGCACCAAAAATAGTGAACAATGGTGATGGATCTGCTTTAATGAAAACACCTGATCTGGCAAAGGCTGTTATTGAATCTGTAGTCAAGGCATCGACAAAACCTGTCACTGTCAAAATTCGAAAGGGTTGGGACGAAGACTCTATTAATGCAGTACAGATCGCAAGGATAGCCGAAGAGGCTGGTGCAGCAGCTGTGGCTGTTCATGGAAGAACGCGCGACCAGTTTTATACAGGAACGGCTGACTGGACTATTATAAAAGAAGTTAAGGATGCACTTTCAATTCCTGTTATAGGAAATGGAGATATATTCACAATTGAAGACGCCATTCGAATGAAAGAAGAAACAGACTGTGACGCTTTCATGATTGCAAGAGGTGCTCAGGGAAATCCTTGGATACTCAAACAAGTTTCGCATTATCTTAAAACGGGTGAAAAACTTCCTGGTCCTACGATTGAGGAAAAAATACATGAAGCCTTAAGACATTTCAACTTGCTCGTAGAGTATAAAGGTTCACATATTGGTGTGTTAGAAATGCGAAAACATGCTGCGTGGTACTTAAAAGGCATTAAAGGTGGAGCTGTTATTCGTAATGAAATAAACAAAGCGTCCGATCCTGACATGTTAAGAAGCCTACTATTAAAGGTGATTGAGTAATCCCTTGATCTTTTTACTGTACGGCGTTGAACGTTTCGATTATGCGTGCTACAATCCAATAAGGTACATGTAAATATGAAAAGAAATCTATAATTATAAAGTTCAAATATAAAAAATAGAAAGGAGAGTATCGCACTACGGATAGAATATGCGATACGTAAATATTATGAGCCAAGAGCCTAATCAAGTAAGAAAAGTTAGTGATCAAGAAATGATTAGAATCAATAAGATGAATGAGTTAAAGGATAACGGGATTGATCCTTTCGGCGCGGAGAAATTCATACCTAAAAATCATTCAGCTGAGTTAACACAGGAGTACGCAGAATTTTCTAAAGAGGAACTGTCTGAAAAAAGTATTGAAGTAACTGTTGCTGGAAGAATTATGACTAAAAGAGGCAAGGGTAAGGCTGGCTTCATGCACGTACAAGATGCACGTGGACAGATTCAAATTTATTTAAGAAAAGATGACCTTTCTGAGCAGGAGTTCGGTCTGTTTGAAAAGGCTGATATTGGCGATATAGTTGGTATTGAAGGAACAATGTTCAAAACTAAAACTGGTGAAGTGAGTATAAAGGCAGCGAGATATATTCATTTAACAAAAGCACTAAAGCCACTTCCAGAGAAGTATCATGGTATCACAGATGACGAAATTAAGTTCAGAAAAAGATACCTAGATATTATTATGGATACAGATGTTAGAGATATCTTTATTAAGAAGCAAAAGTTCTGGAGTACAATCAGAAACTACATGATTGATAATGGATTCCTTGAAGTTGAAACGCCAATACTAGAAACTTCATCAGGCGGAGCGGCAGCAACACCATTTGCAACACATCATAACGCTTTAGATATTGATGTATTTTTAAGAATATCAATGGGTGAACTATGGCAAAAGAAACTTCTTGTAGCTGGGTTCGAAAAGACATTTGAAATTGGTCGTCAGTTCAGAAATGAAGGTATGAGTCCGGAGCACCTCCAAGATTATACTCAAATGGAATTCTACTGGGCATACGCAGATATTGAAGATGGTATGGAGTTCACTAAAGAGCTGTATAGAAAAATCACTAAAGCTGTAATGGGTACATCAAAGTTTGTATCAAGAGGCTATGAAGTAGATATGGATGCGGAATGGGAAGTTTATGATTTCGAATCTATTATTGAAAAGAAAACAGGTGTTAACATTTTCAGTGCCACTAAAGAAGAAATTGAAGCAAAGCTTGATTTCTATGAAGTAGAGTATGATCCGAATGTTGGTTTCTGGAGACTGGTTGACTTACTGTGGAAAGTTGTCAGAAAAGATCTAGCTGGACCTGGTTTCCTAGTTGGACAACCTGTACAGTTGAACCCACTTCCAAAGAGACAAAAAGAAGACCCTAGAAAAGTTGCACAGATGCAAATCATAATTGCAGGTTCTGAAATGGGTAATGGCTACACTGAGCTTAATGACCCAATGGACCTTGAAGAGCGATTTAAAGAACAAAGAGCAATGGGTGAAGAAGGCGATGAAGAAGCACATGATCATGATGAAACATTCATTGAAGCTTTGAGATATGGCATGCCACCAGCGTATGGTTTTGGCGTTTCAGAAAGACTGTTCTCAGTTATGATGGATAGACCAATCAGAGAGTGTGTGCTATTCCCATTGATGAGACCTCTAGGTAAGTAACGTATAATATAGAAGTTTAATGTTATGAAGTTAATAGTATGAGGCTATGGCATATATGTGCTGTAGCCTCATTTTCTGTCTTTAAATGAAGATATATGATGTAAGGTATTAGAGTGTCAAATTAATAGAATCTTAACAGAATAGACTGAATATTACTTCTTTATCAAATGGGGTTGACGGTACCATCAGGGGATGCTATTATAGTCAAGTACCGCACGAGAGCGGAACGCAAAAACAACCCTTAAAGCGTTGGAAACACTTAGGTGTATCGGTTTTCTAAAGATCGAAAAAACATTTCGAAAAATGTTTAAAACAATGCTTGACAGGAAATAATAAATAATGTTATGATAGTTGAGTCGCCGGCTGGTGACGAAATACAAATTTAACATTAAATTGTTAGAATGA
>JDSF01000009.1_pt1 | contig 225443 bp, 279 predicted proteins | sample 199441 | NCBI WGS metagenome assembly JDSF01 (sample SAMN02592751, study PRJNA231836) | bioreactor metagenome | isolation source: continuous culture bioreactor denitrification-DNRA | place: Germany: Bremen
GAAAAATATAAAAACGACTAAAAAATCAAAAGAAAGCAAAGGCAGATCTCTAAAAAAAGCTTTAGAGGATGGTATAAACGAATTAAAAATACAGTGTAAAGAAGCTATTCATCTAAAGTCTTATGAGTTACCTCATAAAAGCAATAAAGAATGTATTAAGAATAGAAGATATGAAATTCGACATCATGCAAAAAAGAAAAAAGAAATGTGTTGAGTGCAAATATTGCGGATTTAAGAAGAAAAAACACCAACAGAGATTGAAAGAACAATGCCTTTAAATGGTCCTTTGACATTTTTACTACCTGGTGTTGGGCAATTACTTAATAAACAATATGTAAAAGCTATTCTATTTTTACTTATCAGTTTTTTTGTCTATGCAATTGCTATTCCTTATGCATTAGGTTTTGGGAATTATCAAGGTGAGGGTATTGCGGGACTCGCTACACTTGCTGAAGGTGGCAAAAAGCTAGACAAATCTTTAATCTTTATGATTGAAGGTATTATAGCATTGTTTTTATCGATTATTGCAATTATCTTGTTGTACATGTCTTTTCTGGATGTTTACAGGGTAGAGCGAGATAAAATTAAAGGTATACGTCCAAAAAATTGGTTTGAAATTAAAACTAGTGTTTTAGAAGATGGATTTCCTTATATGGTCTCTCTACCAGCGTTATTTGTAACCATCTTTATTGTTTTAGTTCCAATTATGACGGCTATATTGCTTTCATTAACAAGTATGGATCCAAAACACCAATCAAAATTTACATGGGTTGGTTTTGAAAATTATAAGATGATAGCTCTAGGTGAGGGGATTGCTGGAAAAGCATTTTGGCTCATTCTAGGTTGGACAATTGTCTGGACACTTGCAGCAACAACATTAGCTATTTTATTAGGGTTTTTCTTAGCTATTCTTGTTAATAATGAAAGAATTAAAGGTAAAGTAATTTTTAGATCGGTTTATCTATTACCTTGGGCTGTACCATCATTTATTACAGTTATGTTCTTTAGTATTATGTTTTCTCCTAATGGGGCTTTAACTGAAATAATTTCTTCTATTTTTGGACAGCAAATTGTTGTTAAAAATAATCCCAATTTGTCACGATTAACCTTGATCCTCATACAAGGGTGGCTAGGGAGTTCCTATGTATTCCTATTATCGACAGGGGTTTTGCAATCCATACCTGGAGATTTGTATGAAGCAGCTCAAATTGATGGGGCAACGGCTTGGCAAAAATTAAAGCGTATTACGTTACCGATTGTACTTTTCCAAACAGCACCATTGCTCGTTGGACAGTATACATTTAATTTTAATAATTTTTCAACGGTTTATCTATTTAATACAGGGGGACCGTTTAATCCAACCAAGTACGGTAATCTGGCTGGAACCACGGACTTGCTTATTTCATACATATTTAAATTAACCACGGAAAAAAAACAATATCAGGCTATTGGAGCAGCTATAACAGTTGTCATATCATTAGGACTTATGTTATTTGCATTTATTGGTTTCAAAAACTCTAAAGCATTTAGAGAGGAGAAATTATAATGGGTATGTTTAAGAAAAAAAAGTGACTTATATCTTTCGGATAAACAACCGCTAACGGTAACGGGTAAAATTGGGTTAGTGATGTCTTATATGGCTTTACTCTTTTGGTGTTTGGCGATCCTATGGCCCTTATATCAGATGGTTGTTTCAGCGTTTAATGGTTACCAGACTCAGTATCTTATTCTGAATCGTAAATTTATATTTTCTATCAAACATTTTCAGTATTTATTTGAGGAAACCTTGTATCTAAAATGGGTATCAAATACGATTTTTATTGCTATTTCAACGGCTATTTTATCATTGGCCATGGTCTCATTTACAGGATTTGCATATTCAAGGTATCGCTTTAAAGGTAGAAAAGCTTCTTTGATGGCAATTATGCTGATACAAACCATACCAACTTTTGCAGGTATTACGGCGTATTTTACCATGCATTCCATTATTTCAGATGTTATACCACCTTTTTCAAGGCAGATGATGTTAATACTTATATATTCGGCTGGGGGGGGTATCGCTGGAAATACATTTATTCTTAAGGGCTATCTGGATTCTATATCCACAGAGTTAGATGATGCAGCAAAGATTGACGGGTGTTCAAGTATGAAGGTATATCGACTAATTATCATGCCAATTGCAAGACCCATGTTAGCCATCATTGCCTTGTGGTCATTTATTGGTCCATTTATGGATTATTTATTGCCAAAAGTCTTGTTGACAAAACCTGAATCATATACCCTTGCAGCTGGTTTATTTACACTCATTAATGATTTTCGTACACTGAATCAGCCAGCATTCGCAGCAGGTGGTTTATTAACAGCCATACCCATTGTTATTATGTTTATATTGTTGCAAAAGCAATTAGTATCAGGCTTATCAAAAGGGTCTGTAAAAGGTTAAGTGAACTTGTTTAGATTAAAATGTATACGTAATAAAAGTTTCTTTATGGATGTTCAAAATAATTTAACACCGAATGATAGGACTAGGAGGCAATATGAAAGTTAAATTTAAAAACATTGGTAAAAAGTATGAAGGTCGAGAGGAATTTACATTAAGAAATATAAATTTAGACATTGAAGATAAAGACTTTTGCGTTATTTTGGGACCATCTGGTTGTGGTAAAACCACATTACTGAGGATGATCGCTGGTTTAAATTCAATAACAGAAGGTGATCTTTTGTTTAATGATATGCGTGTCAATAAAGTTGCTTCAAAAGATCGTGATATAGCAATGGTTTTTCAATCTTATGCACTATACCCACATATGACCGTTTATGAAAATATGGCATTCTCATTAGCTATGAGAAAAGAAAGAAAAAAAATTATCCATGACAGGGTGATGGAAGCAGCTGAAGTGCTTCAAATAAAAGAGTATTTATACTCTAAGCCATCAGATATTTCAGGTGGTCAAAGACAACGTGTTGCCTTAGGACGCGCCATGGTTAGAAAGCCAAAAGTATTTTTAATGGATGAACCTCTATCCAATCTGGATGCAAAACTTAGAGAACATATGCGGGTAGAGCTAGTTCGTTTGCATAAATCGTTAGAGACAACAAGCATATATGTCACTCATGACCAGACAGAAGCAATGACTATGGCAACAAAAAATTGTACTGATGAATGATGGTAAAATTCAGCAATCAGGTAAGCCAGAAGCATTTTATAATCGGCCTCATAACATATTTGTGGCGAAGTTTATTGGTTCCCCAACCATGAACCTTATTCAAGGAAAGATGCAAAATGGTAAATTTGTGTCAGATGATGATACCATTGCACTAACACCTAGAGATGAGGATTTAACGTTTCTTAAGTTTTATGACAATAAATCAGTTACAATGGGGGTTAGACCTGAACGATTCGTTAGCGGCGACAAAAGCCCTGATAAATTTGATTGTGTTATTGATGTGGTTGAAATGCTTGGTAAAGAAAAAATACTGTATGCTAAAACAAAAAGTAATAAAGACCTCATCATTTCTACACCAGGGCATTATGAATATAATGAGAACGAACATCATACCTTTGGCTTTGATTTATCTGCAATACATTTCTTTGATACGAAGACAGAGATTAGAATCAATTAGATTAGCTAGTAAAATGACTATCTTTTTAGCGTTCAATAAGACATCGATATAGGGATGAATGACATAATAATAATGAATTATATGGGATATTCACCTTATAAAATCAATGTAAACATATTTATAATTGACAATCAACAGGAGGGAAAATACAGTGAATTTAGCAGCAATCTACCATGAAGCAAAAAGTAAATACGCTTATGCCTATGATAAAGAAACAGTTCATGTAAGGATACGAACAGGTAAAGATGAAGTGAATGACGTAAAATTAATATACGGCGATCCATTTCATTTTGGACCTAAAAGTGATCAAGAAGATAGTTACGAATGGAAAGTTGAAGACACATTAGGCATACCTATGCTAAAAGAATATTCAACAGGTATGCATGATTACTGGTTTTGCGAAATTAAACCAAAGTGGAAACGTGCAAAATATGCCTTTTTAATTAAAAAAAATCAACAGACGCAAGTTATTTTTGGAAGTAGAGAAATCATTGATTTACATATGGATAATGAAAAAATATATGAGTTATCCAACTTTTTTAATTTTCCATATGTTAATCATGAAGATATTTATGAGGCACCAGAATGGTTGAAGACACCATATGGTATCAAATTTTTCCTGAAAGATTTTCTAATGGTGACAAAGCTTTGGATGATGAGCATGTACTAAAATGGGGGAGCACGGAGGATGTTTCTAATGATATGTTTTTTGGAGGGATATAAGAGGCGTTATTAATCAGTTGGATTATATACAAGATTTAGGATTTACGGGTATTTATTTCACACCTATTTTCCAATCACCATCTAGTCACAAATATGATACACAGGATTATTACTTAATAGACCCTCATTTTGGAACTAATGAAACCTTTAAAGAACTGGTACAGGAGGCACATAAACGTGGGATACGCATCATGCTTGATGCTGTATTTAATCACTGTGGATGGCAACATCCTTTTTGGCAGGATGTGATTAAAAAATGGTAAAGAATCCAAATACTATGACTGCTTTTTTATAGAGGGTGATTCAGCTGTTAATTTTCCTTTGGATGATAACAATCACCCAGATATTAAGAATATGACCTACGATGATATGATTAACCTTAATTATGCTACCTTTGCTTTTACGCCTTTTATGCCTAAATGGAATACAGATAATGATAAGGTAAAAGAATACTTAATAGGAGCTGCCAAATATTGGATAGAGGAATACGATATTGATGGATGGCGATTAGACGTATCCAATGAAGTATCGCATCAATTTTGGAGAGAATTTCGAAAGGAAATAAAAGGGCTAAAAAAAAGACGTTGTTATTATAGGAGAAAACTGGGATGAAGCCTTTCCATGGTTACATTCAGGACAATTCGATTCCACTATGAATTATGATTTACTTATGCCTATTTGGTCGTTTTTTTAAAGAAAATACGCCGGACAACGAACATACAAGTCCATCTAACTTTATAGAGTCGGTTAATAAGGTGTTGACCACGTATCCTAAAAATATTTTAAAGAATATGTTTAATTTAGTTGATTGTCATGATACAAAGAGGATACTAACAGTTTGTAACAACAATATTAAGCGAACAATGCTGGCATTCTTATTCCAATTTACTTTTCCAGGGACGCCAAGTATCTACTATGGAAGTGAAGTTGGATTAGATGGAGGACATGACCCACTTAATCGAAAATGTATGATCTGGGAAAAGGATGAACAGAATAATGCCATTAAAAATCATATTAAAACATTAATTGACCTTAGAAAAGAGTATAAAGCCTTTAATAGCACAGAGCTTAGGTGGCTTGATTACGATGATGAAAAAAGAGTATCTTATTTATAAAAAAAGTAAACCATGACCAAGACATATTTGTTTTTATTAATAATAATAACGGGGAGCTTTTTATACCATTACCTGAAGAACTTATCAATAAAAGTGTACAGGATGTCTATAATAAAAAAAAGAGTTGAATCTTTCTCATGGTGTTATGCTAGAAGGAAATGATTTCTTAATAATAAGTGCACCCTAAAACTTAGTTGTGTTCTAATTATTATATAGTATATAATATAAGAAAAACATACTGGGGGATATAATGAAAAAGATTACACTAAAGGATATTGCCAACAAAGCTGGTGTATCAGTAGCAACCGTTTCATATGTTTTGAATAATAAAACCAATCAAAAAAATAAGTGTTAAGACAAGGGAACGGATATTAGGAGTAGCCTACGAACTAAATTACATACCTAATATAGCTGCAAGAACCCTTGTGATTAATAAGTCCTCACTTGTAGGCATTATTATCGTAACGAGTGAGCATGAAAGACCTTGGCAGAAATTCTTATATACAGATTTTATTCATGAGCTACAAAAAATCATGAGTAAACATAATTATGATATTGTAATAAGTTCCACCAGTGTTTTGAAACCACAAATTGATATTATATCAAAAAAAAGAGAGTTAGAAGGTGTATTCTTACTTGACGTAAGGGGAGATATGTTTTATAAATTATCAACTAAAATATCAGCACCGTTAATCGTGGTTGATAGCTTAATTGACGATAGTTATTTTTTATAAAGTAACATGGAATTTTATTAAAGCAATCGATTATATTAAGAAAGATTGTGGAGACGAAGACTTATTTTTAGTTACCCATAAGTTTAATAATGATAAGCTTATGGCCTCTATTAAAGCAGGTTTTAAAAGGGAATATATTTATGAAATGGAGTCTATCGAAGGTTTAAAAGATTTCTTGGAAAAAAATAAAGATAGAAAAGGTATTGTTATTAATGAATATATTGGGGCTATAGCATCCAGATTCATTGATTGTGATCATATATATGTTATCTCTATATGTGGAAGTGACTATTTACTGGAAGATTGTGTAAAAACTGTTGTATTTAGTAATAAAAGAAAAGCAAAAACGGCAGCTAGTGAGTTATTCAAATTAATTGGAGAGCAATATGATGCCAATGATTATATTTATGTTAATCATAATAAGGTATAATAAAAACACCCTAGATTTTCATACAGTCTAGGGTGTTTATTGTTATCTATAGTGCTAAAAATTTCTCAATATCTTCTTTTATAATTTCTAGAGAACTTCTCCAGAATTCTGGATCGTGAGCGTCAATATCCATGATAGCAAGAACGTCTTTTACGTTATGCTTACCTGTTGCAGCAAGAAGTGCATCGTACTTAGGTATAAACGCTTCACCTATTTCTAAATACTTCGCATAGAGACCTTTTGCAAAAAGGAGACCAAAGGCATATGGGAAATTATAGAAGTTAGCATCGAAATAGTAATAATGAGGTTTACATGCCCACATATAAGGGTGTAGACAGTCATGGTCAAGACCATCACCATAAGCTTCCTTTTGAGCATTCATCATAATTTCTTTTAATTCATCCACAGATAGAGAAGCTTCTTTTCTACGGTTAAATAATTCTGTTTCAAATAAGTAACGGCTATAGATATCAACGATGGTTTGATTAGATCCCATAATGTCGGTTTCTAGTATAACGAGGGCTTCATCATCAGAAGCATCTTTTATAGCAGCATTCGTTACAATTGTTTCACAGAAGATAGAAGCTGTTTCTGCAATTGGCATAGGATAATCACTATTTAAACCTGTTTCATTATTTAAACAATCGCCATGGTAGCCATGACCAAGTTCGTGTGCCAAGGTTGTAACATCATTAAGACTACCAGAGAAGTTAGCCATGATACGGCTTTCTTTAATCATATGGAGGTTATTACAATACGCTCCACCAACTTTCCCAGCACGAGGTTCTGCGTCAATCCACTGATTGTCAAATGCTTGATTTGCAAAATCTCCAAGTTTCTGACTAAAAGAAGAGAAGTTATCGACAATAAAGTCTTTTGCTTCTTCAAAACTATATCTTAAGTCTACATTACCAACAGGTGCAAATAGATCATAGAATGGAAGACCTTTTTCATAGCCTAACATGTTAGCTTTTTTATTAAGGTACTTATGGAAATAAGGTAAATACTCTTTAATAGCTGTCATCATAGCATCCAATGTTTCTTGATCCATTCGAGAGTTGACAAGCGTCATCTCAAGTGGTGATGTATAGCCACGTTTTTTAGCTATGGTAATCACTTCACCTTTAATACCGTTTAAACAAGCCGCTGATGATTGGTCTATTTTTCCATAAGCTTTTAGTTCGGCTTCATAAGCTTTTTTTTCTTTTTTTCATCAGATGGGTCATATGCATAATTACGAATAACAGGAAGTGGTAATTTTTCGTCTTCATAATCCACTAAGAGTGAAGAGGTTACTGTATCTTGTAATTTTGACCATGCATTAGAACCTGTATTTTGCATCTGAGCGATTAATTCTTCTTCTTGGTCACTAAGTAGATATTGCGCAAGTTTCTTTTGATCTTCTAGAACAAATCTATGTTCTTCTAATATGTCAGAAGATGCAATAATACCATCTAATGCATCTAAACCATTTAACCACTTCTTGAATTTTGCTTCAATCATGGTTAACTGTGGCATATAACTTTCGACTTTCTCAATTTGCTTCAGTGCTGTCATATTCTTCGTGTCAACACTATAAATTAAATATCCATAGCTATAAAGTTTATCTGTAAGTCCTTGAATCCTAGTATACATTTCTACGTGCTTCTCCAGCTTTTCTTTTGCATCTTCAGTAGATGTAAAAGCTGAATCCATAAAATTGTTCATGCCTTGAATAAGTTTTGGTAATAATTCAAAATCATTTTTCAAAGCTTCACAATCAAATGACGTGTAGAGCTTATCTAGATTCCATCTCATGTCCATGGTATAACCTCCTAATTATTTATTTCCAATAAAAATGGGTATTTCATAATCGAATATAATGAGTACATATTATTATCAAAATTGTGATAATTGTTATGTAATAAAATGTTATCATTGCAGTAATAGGCACTCTTTAGTATAATGATTATGATATAAACTTATGCATTTATTGGTAATTCATTCTTAATTATAATATCTAACTTTATACATTGCAATACAAGATTGAACGGGAAGAAGAAAAATAAGGTGAAAAGAGGTCTTTACCATATAAAACAAAGGAGGAATGTAAGATGCCATGGTGTCCAAAGTGTAGATGTGAATATGAAGATGGGGTTATGCGCTGTGCAGATTGTGACGTGGAGTTGGTTACACATGAGGAAGATATTGTTGATTGGCAATTATTAGTTAAGGCAAAACGACAAGAAGATGTAGATGAGGTAATGGAATACCTTAAGTATTCGGGTATGGAAAAAGTGATGTATGAGGCCATGGAGGATGAAGAGACAGAGGAATCCTTAATTGCCATCTACGTGATAGCAAATGATATGGAAAAAAGCACGAAAATATTTACAAGGTTATATGATTAATAAGGCAGCTGAGAAGCAAGAAGCTGAGGCAGAGCTAGAAGAAGAGGAAGAAGACGAGCCTATTAATGAGTACGAAACAGAAAACTTCCAAGATGATACACTTGTTAAAGACCTAAAATCCAGCACGTATACATTTGGTATTGTTGGTGTGGCTCTACTTGTAGTGAGTGTTTTAACGTTTATGGAGATTATTACGATTAGCTTTAGTGATCGTTATTTATTCTCAGGACTTATGTTTGTGATTGCTATTGCCTTCATAGGCATTGCTATTAATAGCGGAAAACGTATTAGCTCAGAGGCAGCACATATGACTAATCGTGACCGTAGTATTTCAGATATGCTAATATGGTTTGAAGACAAGTATGATATAAAAAAGTTATCTAGTACAAGCAGATTGGTATGAAGACGGCATGGATGAAGGTGCTATCTACTATAAGATGATGGATCAATTAAAAGATAATCTGGCTAAACAGTTTCCAGATAAAGATCAAAAGATCGTTAATTCTGCAGCAGAAATCATATTTGAAAAGATGATGAGTTAAGGAAAAGGGGCTAGTAATAGCCCTTTTACTAATTAGTTTTTTTAATAACGATAGATAATGGGGGATATTATGAAATTTCAGTGGAAATATGGAGTGGCTTTTATTACCTTATTAGTGGCTGAGGTTTTAATTGCACTTTTTATACATGATACATTCATTAGACCTTATATAGGGGATATATTAGTTGTTATATTAATGTATACACTGATAAGAAGCTTTACAGAGAAACCGACTAGATATCTACCCATTTATTTGTTTCTATTTGCTGGTGGGGTTGAATTATTACAATATTTTAAGTGGGTTGAGATACTTGGGCTTCACAAGAATCAGGTCATGGGGATAATCATGGGTACAACATTTGATATGAAGGATATCGGGTGTTATTTTATAGCAACAATTTTATTGTTGATTTGGGAAAGCTCACAATCCAAAAAAAATGGCTACTAAGTAGCCTATTTTTTTTAGTAAATCCAATATTCAAGTAACTCCAATTCGTATCCAGATTGATTAATTTCTTTAAACTCTTTTATGAACTTACCCCCCGTTGGCTTCTGGAATACGTTTGCTTGCGAAATTTCGCTTATCTACAGGGTACTTTAAGTGATCGAACGTGAGGTTTTCTTTTGCCCATTTGATAACAGCAGTTACTGCTTCTAGTCCATAACCATGACCGTGAGAAGGCTTCTTAATCCAGATACCTAATTCAGGATCATCATCACCTATATGATGACATCCACAACAGCCAATAAATTCTCCAGTTGATTTGTCTAAGATAACCATTTGAAGGTTAGTGCCATCATCAAGCCCTTTTATAGAACTTTCTATGAAAGTATTAACGGATTGAAGATTTTCCGATGGCTTTGGATACATATAGGTTGTAACTTCTGCTGTGAAATGGTCGAATATATCTTGAGCATAATCCATTGTGATAGGAATGAGTCGTAACCTTTCAGAACATATTTCTACACCATTTAGATCCATCATACCACTCCATTCTTTTCAACTCTATTTTTATAGAGGAAAATATTTTTATTAACTATCATAGCAGAGTAGTGCCATAAAAGCAATAAAAAACTTCTTGACTCTACCATGATGTCAGAGAGTATGATAGAGAAGTAATTGGAATTGCAGAAGGAGATAATATGTTTAAAATAGAGTGGCTAATTTAGCAAACTACACGAATATTAGGAGGAAAACAAAATGAAACATGAATGGAGAAAAAAAAGAAAAAAACGCTTTATCTGCCAAAAAATGAACCAACATTTATTGATGTGCCAGAGTTTAAGTATATTTCAATTAAAGGTGAGGGAAATCCATCTGGTGATTTCTTCACTAAGTGCATTCAAACACTGTACAGTGTTGCATATGGTATTCGTATGTCCTATAAATGGGATACGCCCCCTAAAAATTATTTTGAGTATACCGTATATCCCCTGGAAGGTATCTGGGATTTAATTGATCCTTCCAAATATGTGAAGAACCAATTAGATAAGAATAACTTGAAATTTGAGTTAATGATACGACAACCTGAGTTTGTTGATGAAGCATTATTTAATCAAGTGATTGAACTGATTGAGAAGAAAAAAAACCAAACCCATTGTTGTCTCATGTAGCTTTTAAGACTTTTACCGAAGGAGCATGTATTCAAATGTTACATGTAGGTAGTTTCGATTCAGAGCAAGCCTCCTTTGACATTATGGAATCTTATTGCGAAGAAATTGGATATGAACGATTGAGTAAAGTCCATAGAGAGATTTATTTGTCTGATCCTAAAAAAAACAGAGCCTGAGAAAATGAAAACGGTATTACGGTTTAATGTCGTAAAATAGAGTATACAGAATGGAGTTACCTTGATAAATAGATTAAATCATATCGAGATAACTCCATTTTTATGTTGAATCATATAGCAAGAGGTGCTTTCATACACCCCTTGTACTATTTTAATATCATCCTGCTAATTTATTTACAAGCAAAAACATCTTTCGCGTATAACCATGCTTTTTCTATAATACAATAGATAAGTATAAAACAAATATAAAAAATTATTTCCAAGTGTTCTACATAATTGTTATACTATAAATAACAGAACTAATATTTTTGAAATGATGTGTAAGGGAGAAATATTTTTATTTTGCAAAGGAGTATATACAATATGAAAAAAATACTATCCATATGGATATGTCTTATACTGAGCTTAAGCATAACCTCATTTAGCTATGCTGATGAGTCTATACAAACTTATGAAGATTATGCCAAGAAATTAGAGAAGATTGGGATTTTTTACGGCGCGACTATGGTTATCAGTTGGACCGTCAATCAACAAGGCTTGAGGTAGCGGCACTGCTCGTTCGTCTCTTAGGCGTAGAAGATCTGGTTAAAGAGAAAGAATATAATCATGTTTTTATAGATGTACCTAAGTGGGCGAGTAACACCGTTGGGTACTTATACCATAATCGATATATTCGAGGTATTAGCCATAACCAATTTGGTAGTCAACAACCTATGGATGTACAAGACTTCGCTACATTGATTTTGCGGGTTCTTGGTTATAATGATGTAAAGGGAGATTTTGATTATGGATTAGCATTAGATATACTCTTGAAAAAAGATATTATTAACAAAGCTCAATATAAGGAACTTCAAGAAGGTCCCATGTTGCGAAAACATGTAGTATGGATAGTATATCATACACTATTAACACCTATTAAAAAATACCAATAAAACACTAGCAGAGTTTTTACTAGTAAAAGAAAAGATCACTCTAGACGTTGCAAAAAAGATTGGTATTATTCCAGATGAATATAAGGTAGTTGCATTAAATACACTGCAATACCTAACAAATTATAATCCTTATGATTACCTGAAACTTGAAGTAGTAAATGGATCGCATATTAATGTAACAGGTCAAACAGACGATGACAAACGCCAATGGTTATGGACAAGATTACAGAACAATAAGAATTATGCTTATGATGTGCGAACTAAACTCTTAGATGGACAAATATCCATGAATTTAACGAATGAGATGAAAGATAACCTCTATCAAATAAGTGTATATACCAATATTGAAAAAAAACGGTAACTATCATTCTTGGATTAATAACGTTGATATGGAGAAAAAGGAAAATAAGTTAAGGTTTCCATTAACACCTGTATACCTTAATAATTACGAAAAGTTCCATTTTGGAAAGCGTGTACTTGATATGGAAGCTATATTAGAGCCAAGTTACAGCGTTCAATCAGATGATATAAAAAATTATTAAGCTTGCTCAGAATATTACAAGACAATATGATACGGATTACCTAAAGGCCATGGCTATCCATGATTGGGTTGCGAAAAACATATATTATGATATGGATGGATACAATAATGATGTTTATGGCGTAACGGATGCCCTTGGTGTCCTAGAAAGTAAGAAAAGTGTTTGTCAAGGTTATGCATTTTTAACGGCTGCTTTGATGCGTGCAACAGGTATTCCTTGTGCTGTTGTAGTTGGATATGCTCTGGGCATGGGGTCAGATATGCAATGGACACAAGACAATTTTGGCTTAGATGAATCCAATCATGCATGGAATGAAGTTTATATTGATGACAGATGGATTATGATGGATACCACATGGGATTCACGTAATGAGTTTATTAATGGAAAGTTTGTGTATAGGGGGATGAATAGTAGAATATATTTTGATACCACTTTAGAACACTTTTCCACTAAGCATAAAATCATGGAGTATTGTTCTTATTATTAGACAGTGAGGTGACCTCAAAGTATTTTACACAGAAAGGGCTTATTGCTATGGCTATTTTTTCTTGTATAAGCTTTGAGATAGGGTGATTGACTTTTGACAAAGTCAATTCAACGATATCCACAACAATCTCTCTAGGAAGACACCGATTAAGCTCTCTTAAAAGATTATTTCTAAAACCAACAACCTTAAAAGACTGGTTCCCCATCAAAGCTTTAAACCCTGCTCGAGCAACTCTTTCTGGTGAAAGCATGGATTGGAAGATTCGTGCTTTACTTGAACCTTTTGCATTTTCAGTAAAATCTGTTTGAGTAGGACCAGGACATAATGCTGTAACGCCGATACCATAGCGCTTAAATTCATTATGAAGCGCTTCACTAAAATGCAGGATATAGGCTTTTGAAGCAAAGTAAACCGCCATATAAGGACCTGCCTGAAAAGCACTTGTAGAGGATATATTCAAAATTTTCCCATGCCCTCTTGTTGCCATTTCTTTTGAAAAAAGTTTAGTCATATGTGTAACACATTGAATATTAAGCTGAATTAAATGTAATTCTTTATTTAGGTCTGTTTCTATAAAAGGTCCATAGGTTCCAAACCCAGCATTATTAACTAAAATTTCTACATGGATTTTTTTTATTTTGTAATATATCATAGATAGCTTGAACATTCTCCTTTTTTGTCAAATCTCTTTGGATGAGAGAAACGGGAACATGATATTTGTTTTTAATCAGATCCCTAGCTTTATAAAGATCAGATCCATCTTTACCAACTAAAATTAATGGATGTCTATTTTCTGCAAACACTTTGGCAAGTTCTAGTCCAATACCTTTATTACCACCTGTTATCAAAACATAACCTTTTAACATGAAATCACCCTTAACTATTTATTATAGAGTATTTTTAGTATTATCTGGAGAATTTATTCCAAATTGGGATTAAAATATTACATAAGTTTGAAGTTCCATTGTCGTATATCTAAAATCATCATTCATACATAATCATAAAGAACCGTAACTTTTGATTGGAGAATTATCTCCTTTGACCATGAAATCATGGGTTAATTGACAGAGTAAGGTTCGTATGATATGCTGTAAACGTAGTTTCTTAAGTAGAATATTAAGAATAGAAATGGTGGGATGTTATCCGTTCGCCTTAGTGTTATAGATAGTCACATAACATAAGTAGTCTGGAGAAGATAAAAAATTGTTAACTGCATAATTAGGAAAAACTGTTATGTAACAGTTTTATTTATGTACCTAATTATCAGTTAACGGTTTATCTTCTCTCAGGCTACTTTTTTTAATACTGTAAAGTAAAGAGGATACTACTTAAGAAGCTATATAATATCAGGAATAAAAAGGAGATTATGGATAATGAATATACAAACAATAAAGAAGCTATTACAGGATGTAAAGCCTTATGAAAAAGGGACCCATACTATGTGGACGGATCCCTATATATCTAAGCAATTACTTGCTTATCATTTGAATCCAGATATTGGTGCCGCAAGTCGAAGTGAAGAAGCAATTCATCATACGGTACAATGGATAGTAGAGCAATATAATCATACGACAGGTTCTATCTTAGACCTGGGATGTGGACCCGGTTTATATACCAGTCAATTAGCAGAGAAAGGGTATTGTGTTACAGGGGTCGATTTCTCACAGAATTCTATAGCCTACGCAAAACAATACGCTCATGATCATAGCTTGAAGATACAGTATATCTGTGGGGATTATTTAGAAGTAGAGATAGATACCAAGGAAACATATGATATGGTGATGATGATCTATTGTGATTTCGGAGTTCTTGCACCAGTAGAGAGGAAGGCGCTTATTAAACGTATTTATGACTTGCTTAAACCAGGTGGTATTTTTATTTTTGATGCATTGGATGAAGAGGGTGTAAAAGGTATGTCTTTTAACAAGAATTGGCACTGTGACGATGGAGGATTTTGGCAAACAGAACCTTATTTGCATCTAACTAATAGCCTACATTATCCAGAACATAAGGCATTGCTTGACGAACATATCGTCATAGACGAAGAGGGAAGTTATAAATTATATCGATTTTGGAATCACTACTTTAATACTCAAGATGTGGAATGCATGTATAGAAAAGAAGGATTTGGAGTCGTTGAAGCATGCCCACAACTTTTAGATGGTAATGGTGCATATAATAATCAACATGTTACTTTTTTATAAAGTTTCCAAGTAGGCAGATGAATTGATTATAATGAAAACATCTCATTAAGTTGAAGTAAAGGATAAGATAATTTTTAAAACGGAAGGGGATTAGAGCTTATTGATAAGATATCAAATAAGCCTAATCCTCTTCTAGTAGATAATTCAACATGCCACTAGGGTTATTAATAAAACTCTTCATGACTTGATAGTGTTCTGTATCCTCATACTTGATAATGCTATAATCATCTTCAATGCTATAGATTCTTGCATGAGGATAAGCCATAATGATTGGAGAATGAGTAGCTATAATAAATTGTGAGTCATCAAGAACCAATTCATGAAGTCGCCTAAGTAAAGTCATTTGTCGTGTAGGGGACAAGGCTGCTTCAGGCTCGTCTAGAATATATATCCCCTTTCCTCCAAACCGGTGAGAAATAAGAGACATAAAAGATTCACCATGGGATTGTTGATGAAGAGAAGTACCACCATAAGAATGAATGATGGGTGGGGAAAAACCTCCTTTGTCTAATTCTTCAATATTGGAAGCCACATTATAAAAACTCTCAGCTCTGAGAAAATAACCATCTTGAACTTTTCGGACTCCCTTGGTTAAGCGAATGCAATCTGACAAAGTAGAATGGGAATCCATGGTGCTGAAGTTGAAGTTTCGACTACCACCTTCTGGATTGAATCCATAGGCTACGGCAATGGCTTCTAACAACATGAGAATATGGTAATATGCCATAGGTAAGAGATGTAATTCTGTAGTTTCCAAATAGTTAATAACCATAGAGATGGTCGTATCATTTATCTCTTTTAATATGATCCATAAAAGTCTTAGATGCTACAGATAGAGGAACACTCTTATGGGTGACAATAGCAAGTTGACGTTTGGGAAATGGAGTTAGAAGTTTAAGTGGAAAGATCTTGTCGATAGGTTCTTTTTTTAATGCAGTAGTCTGGCACAAGAGAGATACCAATATTGATTTTGGCTAGTTCCACAAGGAGGTCGATACTGGTTAATTCCACTTCAGGTTGGAGATTAAGATGATGTTCCGTGAAGAAAGACTCGGCATATTGACTGGTCGTTGTGTTTTTTTTCTAGCATAAGTAGAGGGTAGCTGGATACTTCCTCTAATGATAGTGATGTATCACGCAGGTGCTTAAAGCGTGTGCCAGCTATGAAGATATCGTGAAAAGTGTAAAAGGGTTCTACAGTCATAGTGGCGGTAATGTTTGGGTTGGGTAGATTGGTGATGATGAAGTCTACGGAACCTTGCTTTAGAAGTTGGACACATTTCAGGGAAGTTCGGTTGGTGACTTGGAGATGGATACCGGGGTAGTTTTGGTGAAATTGTTGAAAATAGGGTAGTAGTATATGTTTACAGATGGTATCGCTGGCACCGATGCGTATTTTACCTTGTTGTAGCGAGCGATTGGCTAGGATATTGTTTTCACCGTGATGGATGAGGTGGATGGCAGGTTCAATGTGTTGAAGCAGGAGTGTCCCTTCATGGGTTAGGGTTACTTTTTTGGTGCTTCTATGGAAGAGGGTGGTTTGGAGTTTTTTCTTCAAGGATTTTGATGGATTGGCTAACGGCGGACTGGGAGATGTATAGTTTGGCAGAAGCTTTGGAGAAGCTTAGGGTGGTGGCAACGTGGTAGAAGACTTTGTAATGCTCGAAGTTGATATTCATATATTAGTACTCCTTATAAGTTGTATTAGAATTATTAATTTTACTTAATAATGGTAGCATGGTATGATGGGATTTGTAAAGAAGATATTTGTGTATTGTTGATTTATTTGGAAATTTTACTTTAGTGCAAGACGGCGTAGATGAGTATATGTCTGTAAATCAGTTCAGGTCAACTATTTGAAGTCATTCTAAGTTTGCTACAATACTTCTTACTAAACCTTAAGAACTCCCGTTGGTCAGACACTTAAGGTTTTTAACGTAAGAAGTATTTCCGCTCACTAAGAAGGACTAACAAATAGTTGAAAATCACTTATTTACAGACATATACCATCTACTGGGCTATTGTGGGAGTGGTGGTATATGTTGTGTGGTGGAGGAAAATAAACGATAATGGGGGGGGTTGTGGTGTGGTGTGGTGTCGTGCAAGTGTTTTGGATACTACAGAGTTTATATCATGACGTAGTATGATAGTTAGGTGAACATTATGATGAATAAAAAAAAGAACCTTTTAAAAAATTAAAAGTAGAGCAATTTGGCTTGAAATATATGATGGTTATTAGAAAAAAAATACTTCAGGAGGTACAGAGTGATGGATAAAATTAGGCGTGTGTTTGTGGAGAAGGTTGATGGGTGTGATGTGCAGGCAAGGCAACTGTTGGGGGATTTGAGAGAGCAGTTGGGTCTTGTGAAGTTAGAGGGTGTTAGGATTGTTAATCGTTATGATGTGGCTCATGTAACGGATGAGGCTTATGGTGAGGCATTGCATACGATTTTTTCTGAACCACAGGTGGATAGGGTCAGTGAAGAAGAGATGATTATGGGGGATGATGAGATTGCTTTTGCGGTGGAGTTTTTGCCGGGGCAATATGATCAGACGGCAGATCAGGCGGCTCAGTGTATTCAGATTTTAAATGCGGATATTCGTCCTACTATTCGAGTGGCTAGAGTGATGGTGTTGAAGGGTGAATTGAATCAAGTAGATGTGGGTCGTGTGAAGAAATATTGTATTAATCCTGTGGATTCTCGTGAGGCAGCCCTTGAGAAGCCAGAGAGTTTGGAATTGGAATTGGATATACCGGATAGTGTGCATGTTGTAGAAGGGTTTATAGAAATGTCACAGGAAGAGGTTAAGGCGTTATGGGCGAAGCTTTCTCTTGCTATGAGTGAGGATGATTTGTTATTTACTCAGGGTTATTTTGCTAAGGAAGAGAAGCGTAATCCTACCATAACTGAAATCCGTGTGTTGGATACTTATTGGTCGGATCATTGTCGACATACGACTTTTTTAACAGCTATAAAAGAGGTTACTTTTGAAGAAGGTAAATATAATGAGCCAGCTAAGAAAGCATATGAGCAGTATCTTGAAGATCGTCAGGTAGTGTTTGGTGAGAAGGCGAAAAGTAAAGATGTTTGTTTGATGGATATTGCTTTATTGGCGATGCGTAAGTGTAGAGTTAATGGGTTATTGGATGATCTTGAGGTATCGGAAGAGATTAATGCTTGTAGTATTGTGGTAGATGTTGATGTGGATGGACAAGATGAAGAATGGCTTGTTATGTTCAAAAAAAATGAAACACATAATCACCCCACAGAGATTGAACCTTTTGGTGGAGCGGCTACGTGTCTTGGAGGAGCAATTCGTGATCCATTGTCAGGACGTTCTTATGTCTATCAGGCTATGCGTGTGACAGGTTCAGCAGACCCACGTACATCCCTTAGTGAAACATTACCCGGGAAATTATCTCAGAGAAAAAATTGCTAGAGAGAGCTCTCATGGGTACAGCGCATATGGTAACCAGATAGGTCTTGCAACGGGGATGGTTCATGAAATCTATCATCCTAATTATGTGGCTAAACATATGGAAATTGGAGCAGTTATAGCAGCTACGCCAAGGAAGAATGTTATAAGAGAGACATCGGATCCAGGTGATATTATTGTGTTACTTGGTGGTCGAACTGGTCGTGATGGCTGTGGAGGTGCAACAGGGTCTTCGAAGGAACATACGGAGGATTCTATTCATACATGTGGTGCAGAGGTCCAAAAGGGTAATCCACCAACAGAGCGTAAGATACAACGTTTCTTCCGTGATGAGTATGTTAGTCAGATGATTAAGAAGTGTAATGATTTTGGAGCGGGTGGTGTATCGGTTGCTATTGGTGAATTAGCTGATGGATTAATCATTAATCTTGATCAAGTGCCTAAGAAATATGAGGGACTGGATGGGACAGAGCTTGCCATATCAGAGTCTCAAGAGAGAATGGCTGTAGTACTTGATCCAAAGGATGTAGAGGCTTTTATACAGGCTGCTCATGAAGAGAATCTTGAGGCAGTTGTGGTAGCCCATGTGACAGAAGAAAAAACGCTTAGTTATGAAGTGGCGTAATCTTGATATTGTGAATGTCAGTCGAGGTTTTCTCGATACTAATGGTGCAACGGCTACAATGGATGTTCAAGTGTTAACACCAGACACCCAAGAGGGTTATTTTGATGAGTATGAGAAGAATGAAGTACAATCTTTTGAAAATAGATGGTTAGATAAGATGGGTGAACTTCAGATCGGTTCACAAAAAGGCTTAGTGGAGAAGTTTGATAGTTCTATAGGTGCAGCCAGTGTATTCATGCCATATGGTGGTAAATATCAATTAACGCCTACAGAGTCCATGGTTGCTAAGATTCCACTACTTAGAGGAGATACCCCTACAGGTACCATTATGAGTTATGGTTACAATCCTTACCTTATGTCATGGAGTCCATTCCACGGCTCTGTCTATGCAGTGGTTGAGTCTTTAGCTAAGATTGTAGCTACAGGGGGCGATTATCGTAAGACGCGTTTGACATTCCAAGAGTATTTTAAGCGATTAGGTAAAGATAAAAGTAGATGGGGCGAGCCATTTAGTGCTTTACTTGGTGCGTATCATGTTCAAGATGTATTAGGTATTCCATCTATTGGAGGAAAGGATAGTATGTCAGGTACATTCGGTGATATTGATGTGCCACCAACATTAGTTTCTTTTGCGGTAAATGTGGTGGATGTAGACCACGTTATTTCACCAGAGCTTAAACAAGCAGGTAGTCAATTGATTTTAGTACCATTGCACCGCGATGCTCATGATTTACCTGATTTTGAACAACTGAAGACGAATTATACGAGGATTAATGAACTCATACAAGGTGGGCAGATTCTATCAGCTCATACGGTATCGGATGGTGGTTTAGTAGAAGCTATTTCTAAGATGGCTATGGGGAACAAGATTGGTGTTCATATTGATGAGACGATAAAAGAAGAGAGTCTATATGTGAAGCAATATGGTAGTATACTAATAGAGATGGATCATGCTCTTGACTATGGCAAGTTATTAGAAAATCTTGATTATGTGCATATTGGTCATACACAATCAGAAGAAGTAATTCAGTACAAAATGACACGTATCCAATTGGATGATGTGATTAACGTCTGGGAGAATGTGTTAGAGAAGGTATACCCAACTAAGACAAAAGAACAAGGTGAAGTGATTCAGCAAGTATATGAGAGTAAAAACGTTCATATATGTAATAGTAAAACAGCTAAACCTAAAGTATTTATGCCTGTATTCCCTGGAACGAACTGTGAATATGATACAGCTAAAGCATTTGAGCAAGTGGGAGCAAGCGTTGATATGTTGGTGTTCAAGAATCTAACATCCAAAGATATCAAAGATTCTATTCGTGAAATGACTAAGCGTATAGAAGATAGTCAGATGATCATGATTCCAGGTGGATTTAGTGCTGGGGATGAGCCAGAAGGTTCAGGTAAGTTCATTGCCACTGTATTTCGTAATGAATCCATTAGAGAAGCTGTATTAAATATGCTCTATCAACGTGATGGTTTAATGTTAGGTATTTGTAACGGTTTCCAAGCATTAGTGAAATTAGGGCTTGTACCATATGGTGATATAAGGCAATTAACCAGTGAAGCGCCAACCTTAACCTACAATACCCTTGGTCGACATATTTCATGTATGGCTAATACAAAGATTGTATCTAACAAATCACCATGGTTGACTAATGTTCAAGTTGGCGATGTTCATGCTATACCTGTATCTCATGGTGAAGGACGCTTTATTATAAAGGAAGAATTTGCAAAGCAGTTGTTTAAAAATGGACAAGTGGCGACACAATATGTTGACTTTGGTGGTAACCCAACCATGGATATAAGGTTTAACCCCAATGGTTCTATGTATGCTATTGAAGGGATTACCAGTCCAGATGGTCGTGTCCTTGGTAAGATGGGTCATTCTGAACGTATTGGTAGCAATGTAGCTAAGAATATTATAGGTAAGAAGGATCAGATGATTTTTAAGTCTGGTGTTGAGTATTTTAGTAAGTAACGTGATTTTATTAGCAGGATAAACGTCTATTAATCATAAAAAGTAAATCGTGAAAATCAAGTAAATTGATAATGAAAGTTAACGATATAAGTATAAGAAGAATTAAAAAAAAGTGGAAGTCTCAATTTTATTGAGATAACCACTTTTTTCATAGAACTTATGCATGATAGATAGATGATCCCTTGTTGAAAGGTTTAGCCTTTTAATGATTGAATATAATTAATAATGTCTGTATTTGTTTCTTGCTTTAATAAAGCACTTCCAATAAAGGATGCATCTGCACCGGCTTTTTTCAATGCGTACAATATCTTCACGAGTAGAAACACCAACACCACAATAGATGGGGTTCTTGAGACCTCTCTCTCGAAGATAAGTCACACATTTTTGAAGTGTTTCATAACCTTCTTTTTTCTTCACCACTGGATTTAGATTGAAGATAAACGAAACCATTAGAGTGAAGTGCACTTACAACATTTTTTTTCTGGTAAATTAAATGGTACCCAGCATGAAATTTTAATGCCTTCTGAAATCAATAGCTTCTTAATAGATTCGTTCTCAAGGCCAACCATGATTAAATCATAGACATCTAGTTCTTTACATCGCATAATAAATTTTTCAACACCTATAGCCTTAATCGTATGCTCATAAGCTAATAAGATAAGTGGTATATGGGGGTGTTTCTCTTTTAAGGATTTGATGCCATCAAAATACTTATCAAAGTCATCACAGGCATCCAAAGCTGCCTTCATCCTTCCACCAATAAATTCACTATCTAAATAAGCATTATCTGTTGGAATATCCACTTCTAAGAAATCACAACCAGCATCTATATAAATATCAGCCCTATTAATACTTTCGAGAATTGTTGGATAGCCATAAGATAAGTAACCAATAATTTTTACGCTCATGCTACTTCACCTCCATAATAGATTGTGGTTAATAAGGTCTTCATATTGCTTACCCCTGGGATAATAGGGTTGGTTTTGGTACAGCCATCAGCAATTGATAGATTTGCTATAGTATCAAGCATTTCATTAAAAATAGTATCATCCTTAATAACTTCTTTTAATGTTGTTGGAATATCTAATTTCATATTAATTTCTTTAATAGCTTCATATAATGAAGCTTTGCCTAATTTTTTAGCTAGGAAATCATAACGTTCTCTAGCGTTTTCATCCTGCATATTATAATTAATAATATAAGGAAGGATAATAGCATCAGCTAAACCATGTGGAATACCAAATAATCCACCAACAGTATGAGCAATACTATGTACAATACCAAGGGATACATTCGTAAATGCCATACCAGATAGACAAGAAGCAAGCAGCATATTCTCTCTTGCAACTAAATCGTCACCATGGTTGTAAGCTGTAACCAGATTATCCATAATCAACATGACTGCTTTTTCGGCCAAAACATCCGATAACATGTTTGCTCTTATAGAAGCGAAAGCTTCGATAGCATGAGTAAGTGCATCCATACCTGTTGCAGCAGTGAGCTTTGCAGGCATAGTTGCTGTAATATCGGGTTCAAGTAATACTACATCAGGAATCATTTGCATATCACTAGCTCCCGACTTTTTTTTATGTGTAGCCGAGTTCGTAATAACAACAGAACGACTTACTTCACTAGCCGTGCCACTTGTTGTAGGGATAGCGATTATCTTAGCTTTTCCACGAAGTGTGGCATATTATTATGCTTTCCCTCAAATTTTTTCAATAGAGTCAATCTCAGGATATTCATAAATCACCCACATAGCCTTAGCAGCATCCATAGCAGAACCACCACCAACACCAACAATCCAATCGGGATTATATGCGATCATCTTCATAGCACCATCATAAATTGTCTCAAATGATGGATCGGATTCAACATTATCAATAATAATAGACTCAATACCAGCATCTTGTAGATGATTTTGTATCTTAGACATATGCCCACTGGCATACAGATGATCGCCACTTGTTACAATAACAGCCCTTTTTTCCAACAATAGTCTTCAAATGTTCTAGAACTCCTTGTCCAAACATTAATTGTTCTCCACCTAATTTCATAGGACGCATCATGTCTATCACTCCTTATTTAACTTTTTTATCAATGTGCTGACTTTTGCAACATCGATGGCTCCACTTGTTTTAAGACTGGATCCAACGATTGCTCCGTCAGCAAAGGTTAGCTGTTCCTTTGCATTATCTGTTGTCATGCCACTACCAATAAAGACAGGCAATGACACTTTACTCTTCACACGTTTAACAGCGTCTAGAGCGTCTCGCCACCAGTATGTGATCCCGTTACTATAACCCCATCAGCTCCAGAAGCTTGTGCCCACACAGCAGATTCTTCTAGACTAATATTCGGATTTAACATATGGGTATATTTGACTTGAACGTCTGCAATAATCTTGATGTCATCTGCGCCAATAGCTTTTCTATATTTTAGGGCTTCAGCACTACATGCCTCCATAATACCATTAAAGCTCACAACCGTATCCACAAAAACAGGTAAACGTATGAAATCAGCTCGAGCTCCTTTTGCACAAGCAAGAGCACTTTTATAATCACTAAATGCTGCATCGACGCCAATAGGTATATGTGTACGTTCTTTCAGAACAGCAGTTAATGCTGCAAGAGCTGCTGTTTGCTCAATGGTAAGCAGTTGACTAAATGGCATGTCGCATCATTTTCAACCATAATACCATGTACACCGCCTTCTTCTAGAGCTTTGGCATCATGAATAGCTGCCTCATATATGTTATCCATATTACCATCATAATGAAATGTTCCGGGTAAAGCTTTTAGGTGAACCATACCAATAATAGGCTTTTCAGTTCCGAATAGTGTATTACACCAACTCATGTTCATCATCCTCTCTATCTATGTTTTTGGTCATATAAAACAATGCCGTCAAGAACGACACGTACCAAATCTTCTTCTTCAGCTTTTTGTCTATTATCACCTTTTAAATAGTTTTTTAGGTTTTCTAATACAGTGGTCATGGTAACAACACAACCTTTGATACCCATTAAGCGAGCAAGGGTAAGGATGGTGCTACTTTCCATATCAATACCACTTATACCTAATTTTTTTAGTTCGTTTATGTCGTTTATAATAGGTAATGTTAATTTATTGGATAGTGGAGATTCTCGCATTTGGCTATAGAAACCATCATAGCTGCAAATAATAGAGTTATCATATGTGAAACCATTATTCTCAGCACTTTTATTCATGTGTTGAATCAGCTCAAAATCAGCTACCGCAGGATAAGATTTATTCACATATGTAGATGTTGTACCATCTTCACGCATAGCACCAACAGGGATAATAAATTTCCCTAGTAAATTGTCACGAAGACCCATAATTGTACCGAGTCGAACTGCGATTTCCATGCCACAGGCATACATTTCTTCCATAGCAATAGCGGCCGAAGGTCCACCAATACCCGTTGAACTAATGGTTATTTTAACACCTTTGTATAAACCAGTATACGAGTGATATTCTCTGCTTACAGCAATCTCTTTAACATCATCCATGAAACTTATAATTTTTTCTACTCGCCTTGGGTCACCAGAAAATACTACATATTTACTTATGTCTTTATCAGTTGCTTTAAGATATAATGTTTTTTCCATTTGAGTCAATTCCTCTCTCTCAAATTTAATGATTGAAGTTTACATAATAGCGTTGTTGTAATTTTTTTTTCACAAGGGACATTACCCAAACAGCCCATATCTTCTAGAATAAAAGAAGCCACAGTAGCGCCCATTTTTCCACATTCTACATACGACATGTTATGAATTAAACCATATATGAATCCTGCTATATAAGAGTCACCAACTCCCGTTGTATCTACGATTTTATCAGGCTTGGCAACTGGTATTTTTTCTTGGTAAACACCATTTTCATTCTTGTATAATATCATGCTACCTTCTTTACCTTGAGTAATAACTAAACATTTGCAACAACCATTATTGAGCTGATCGCATATGTCATCGAGTCCAAATAAGGTCATAATCTCTTCTTTTTTTTCACCTTCATTCATAAAAATAATACTAGAGGCATTAAGCATATGCTTTAGAGCATCTTTAGAGAATGCATTAAAATCACATTTCATACCAAAAATAATCGGTACGTTTTCGTGAATGCAGGCGTCTGCAAAAGCCATGTTATAATCTAAATTGCCTACGGTAATAACCCCGTATTTTGCCCTTTTAATCATACTGTAGTCAATATGTGTAGGATACTTACTTGCCATAGCACCAGGATAAAATAGAGTGATATGATTCCCCGCACTATTCTCAATTAAGTAGGAGTTGGAGGTCACATCCTCTACAACGACTTCAACACCATCTAAGCAGATATGGACATCTTTCAGAAAATCTTCATAGCCTGAGGATGAAAAGTCATGTCCAACACGCATCATAAGCATTGATTTAATAGATAATTTTGCGCTGGTATAGGCAATGTTTACATTACAACCTCCATAATATACTTTACTATTATCTGCATTTTGAATAATGGATGTTTTACCAACTTCTATTGTGTCTTTGGTCTTAATAATGCGATCTAAACTTGGATAACCTACGGCGATAATATCGATATCTTTAACCATGTAATTCACCACCATCTAATTTGTCATAGAGTGTATCCATTGTTATAACACGTCCTAAATATTTGTGGATGTCTGTTAAGTGAACCTCATTGACAACGTCATCATTAGTTGCTACACATTCTTTTATAACAATGGGGTTGTAATCAAGATGATAAGCGCCTTCAACAGTTGCACGAATACAGCAATTGGTTTTCGTACCACAGATCAGGAGGTTTCTTATATCATGTTCTCGAAGAATGAGGTCAAGGTCTGTTCCATAAAAAGCATTATATCGTCTTTTTTTTTACGATATAGTCCGTCTTTTCTTGATAGCTTAGTTCAGGCATAAGCTCTTCACCACCAGAACCTTCTATACAATTAACTCTTCTTCCAGATAGTAATTCTTTATCATATAGATATTTGCGATGATAATGTTGTATAAATATAATAAGCAAGCCTTTTTTTTCTACAGAAACGTATAATTTCTCGGATTTTAGGCAAGATTTCCTGATTCTTTGGGTAAAAAACTTTTCCATCTGGATGAGTAAAGTCATACAGCATATCCACTACCACCAAAGCTGTTTTTTTTATTCATCTTTAAGCCCCCTATCTAAACGGCCAATCCTTCTTATAACACCAACAATGGAGAGTACAACAACAATAAATATAAAAGGTATCATCTGAATAAATGAGCCAGGAATATTGAGGTTTTGAAGGCGTAATTGGATAGAATCAGCAAAACCAAATAAGAAACTAAATACGTAAGTACCAAGGGTAGTTCCTCTTCCACAAAAGATTGCAGCCAAGGCAATAAATCCACGCCCATTCGTCATGTTTTCTACAAACATGGTAAGATTACCAAGTGATAAATTAATACCCGCCAGTGCGCACAAGGCTGCACTTATATAAACAGTGGAGTATTTAATACGATTAACGTTAATACCAATAGCTTTTGCAGCTTCTTCATTTTCACCAACGGCTCTAACGTACATACCATATTTCGTGTGATTCATAATAAAATAGACACCTATAGCAATCAGGATACTGATATAAACCATAGGGGAGTGGTTATTCATAATAGGACCAATGAAGGGGATTTTATCAAAAAATGTAATATGAATGGGTGATGTACCAACTATTTTAGGATCGGAAAATACACCTCTTCGTCCAAATGCAACCTGTAAAACAAAAAGAGGTAAGACCTGCTGCAAAGATATTAACAGCTAAACCTGTAATGATGAAGTTACCTTTTAGTGTAATACCAAATATATTAAAAAGGAGTGCGAAGCACATTGAAGCGAGTACGGCAGCTATTACGGCAGCAAAGATATTACCCGTAGCAAAACTGGTTAGTACGCCGGCAAAAGCTCCAACGAGCATCATACCTTCAAGTGCAATATTTAAGACATTAGCACGATGTGTAAACAATCCACCAAGTGCTGCTAACACAATAGGGGTTGCCATTCTGAATGTAGTGTGTAAGATTGTTTCTAACATACTAACCCCTCACTTTCTTTTGGAATCTAAACTTAAACCTTGACATAAACTGGAATTCAGTATTCAAGTAATCAACAGCTAGAAAGAATATGATTAAACCTTGAATAATACTTATAAGGGATCTTGGAACACCTACCATGAGCTCCATAGTACTTCCGCCATTTTTTTAGGATACCAAAAAATAGAGCAGCAATGAGGATACCAATGGGGTTGTTTTTTTCCAAGAAGTGCTATGGTCATTCCATCCCATCCATAGCCAGGCGAAAATCCAGCTATAAAACGATGATGTACACCTAATATCTCTCCAGCACCTGCAACACCTGCAAGCATACCACTGATGACCATAATAATGATAGCTTTTTTTTGTGTATTCATGCCAGTGGCTTCAGCAAAACTTATATTTTGACCAATGGCTTTTATCTCAAAACCAAGTTTTGTATATTTAAAGAGATAATAAATTATACCCACTGTAGCAAGGGCAATAATAAAGGCTGCATTGAGCTGGGAAGTCTTCATGAAACGAGGTAGGTAAGCGGTTTTTGCGATAGGGTAGGTAGCTGCATAACCTTCTCCCGAATAAAATACAAAATTGGTTAAGTAATTAGTAAATAAAATAGCGACATAGTTCAACATAATCGTTACAACCATTTCATTTACATTCAATATACCTTTTAGAAATCCAGGAATCAGAGCAAAGAGTCCACCAGCAATAATAGCGGCTAGTATACATAAACTGATATGAAGAAGTGTTGGCAGTCCTTTTACACTAAACCCCACATATGCAGCAGCAAAAGCACCTAGATACATCTGACCTTCAACACCCATATTGAAAAGATTAGCTTTAAAAGCAACAGCAATGGCAAGACCAGTTACAATGATGGGCGTAGCGCTAAATAATGTATTATATAGAGCACTCTTTCCAACTAGTGCTCCTTGAAACATAGATCCGTAGGCCTCTAGTGGATTATGGCCAGAGATGGCAATAAGAATAGCACCTACTAAAAAGGCAAAGATAATAGGTAAAACTAGAAAAAATAGTCGTTTAATAGGTTGTTTTAGATTAATCTTATTCATTATTTTCCACCTCACTTTTATCTGTGATGCCAGCCATAAGGTAACCAAGTTCCTTTTTTTGTTGCTTCCTTAGCATTGACTTCACCAATAATACTACCTTTGTACAAGACAATAATTCGATCGCAAAGACTCATGATTTCCGACAGTTCTGATGATACAACAAAAATGGCTTTGTTATTATTTCGTAGATGGATGAGTTGCTTATGAATGAATTCTATAGAACCAATATCAACACCACGAGTAGGCTGACTGGCGATTACCAAATCTGGATTCATCGATAATTCTCTTGCTATAATCACTTTTTGAGCATTACCACCAGACAGTTGACTAACGTTACCATCAGATGAGGCTACACGTATATCAAAATCTTGAACAAGCTCGGTGCAATTTTTTTTAATTTTTCTGTGATTATAATGATAAGGAGATCCAAATTTATTCATATCATGATAACCTGCCATGAGGTTTTCAGATATTTTTAAATTCCTACATAGACCATGTTTGTACCTATCTTCAGGAATAATACCAATCCCAAGTTTTCTAATATGTTTAACTGGATAATTGGTTATGTGATGATCTTTATAAATGATTTCTCCACCAGTACACTTCATTAAGCCTGTAAGGACTTTAATTAACTCGGATTGCCCATTACCTTCAACACCTGCGACACCGAGGATTTCACCTTGTTTAACAGAGAAACTTACGTTGTTGAGCAAGTTGATTTTTTTATTAGTAACGATAAGATTATTAACTGAGAGTATGGTTTTGCCGATTTCTGGGTCTTGTTTTTCTACTTGTAATAAAACGTCTCTACCAACCATTAATTGTGCTAGATCTTTTTCATTAACATCTTTTGTTTCGACTCGATCAATAATATTACCTTTGCGTATAACGGTAACACTATCTGAACATTTCTTGACTTCACCTAGCTTATGTGTAATAATGATGATTGTCTTACCAGCTTTGCGTAGTTCATTTAAACTAACTAATAGTTCATCTACCTCTTGGGGAGTGAGTACAGCTGTTGGTTCATCAAGTATTAAGATATCAACATTTCTGTAAAGCATTTTTTTTAATATTTCAACCCGTTGTTCCGTTCCAATAGATACATGTTGAATTTTGTCCTTTGGATTAATATTGAATCCATACTTTTTAATGAGCTCTTTTACAATTGTGATTTCTTTTTTTCTTATTAATACGAATACCCTTTGTTAACTCATCACCTAATAGGATATTTTCAAAAACAGTAAAGCTAGGAACTAATTTAAAATGCTGGTGAACCATTCCAATCCCAAGCTTAATAGCATCACGTGGATTTTTAATGATGACGTGTTTTCCCTTTATATAGATTTTGCCCTCTGTAGGTTGTAATAAGCCATATAACATATTCATAAGAGTGGATTTTCCTGCACCGTTTTCTCCAACAATTGCATGAATTTCCCCTTCTTTAACTCGGAGGTTTATATGACGGTTAGCTGTAAAATCTCCATATTTTTTTTGTGAGATTTTTGGTTTCTATAATATACAAGGAAGTTCACTCCTTTACTTGAAACAAGTATTAGTTAATAAGAGTAGAAGAGTATTATCTTTTCTACCTTATACCATATGAATAGGAAGTGCTATTTCCTATTTTATGCGACTAAGTCGCAATCATACTCTCGATATTGACTAATCTAGCAATAGCTTTTCAAGGTTTAATCGTTAAATTTCAGCCTTGAAAAGTACACACAATGCCAGATTAGTTAATATCATTTTTTTTCTAATAGACTGAAATAATTTATCTATAGTTTTCTAGTCTATCTATATTAGGGGGTTACTATTCTTTAGTTACATCAGATACGTTGATTTCTCCGCTTATAATTTTTTTGGATATGTCATGTAACTGTTCAAGATATTCTGGCTTAAGCATGTCCTTTGTATGTTCCATTGGACTAAGTTCTGTTCCTTCATCAAGACCTAGCTCAATAACATTATTGTCTTTGATTGTGCCATCTTTTAGTTTTTTCTGCTAACATAACCATTGCCATGTCTAATCGCTTCATCATACTTGTAAGAATGTTGCCAGGAACAATATAATCTTGATCAGAGTCTACACCAATTGCAAATACATTTTTTTATCTTTAACGGCTTCAAAAATACCTTCTCCTGTACCACCAGCAATTTGATAAATGACATCTGAACCTTGGTCGATTTGGACTAAAGCGAGTTCTTTACCTTTTGCAGGATCTCCAAATGAATTGGAATAACCTTTTAATACTTTAATTTCTGGGTCAATATACTGAGCACCTTCTTCAAATCCAACGATAAATTTGTCAATTCCAGGTGATTGAACACCACCAATAGCACTTATTATTTTTTTGTCATTAGTTTTATCAATAGAGGCATCTGTTGTAACGAGAGCAGCAAGTGCACCTGCTAAGAAGGAGCCTTGATGTTCTTTGAAGATGACAGATGTAACATTAGGTTGGTCAACAACGATATTAAAACTAACAAATCTTGTATCAGGAAATTGTGGGGCTACGGTATTGAGCACATCAGCATGTCCATATTCAAGGGTTGCGACTAAGTCATAGCCAGCTTTTGCAAGCTCTGTTAAATATTTTTCACCTTCTGAAACATCAGCAGGCTCAACAACTTTGATTTCCATCCCTAATTCGCTTTCAATACGCTGTAAACCTTCATAAGCAGAGTCATTATAAGAACGATCCCCCCAGGCCACCACCACTAGTTATCATGGCTACTTTAAAGCTTTTTTTCATTTGTAGACTCTTTAGATTTTTTTTCAGAGTCTTTAGGTGCTTTTGAACATCCAGCTAATAATAAAGCACCACATAACAACATTACTAATACCTTTTTTTTAAACATCATTTCTCTTCCTCCTCTTTTATCATGTTCTATACATAACGCATTGTGTTGATTTATGATAACTCTAATATTTTATGAAAAATCTTGGAACCAAGTTAGTAAGATATAAGTGCATCATATGTGATGAAATAATGTGGATTTGGAACAAAAACATTCATAAAAATTAGAGAAGTATCACTTATTCAATAAAATCAATGTGAAATTTGGAACGATCTGAACGAAAGAAAGTTTTAAAATACTCTACAAGTATTTTTTCACCATTTTTTTTGCCATAAACCCAACCATTAAATTTAAGTAAAGGAAGATTAAGGCTGATATCTAATTCTTTGGCAAGTTCTTCATCAGGTAAAACAGCTTCTACAGTTCTATTGGAACCGATAATTTCAATATTATAAACGCTTGCTAATGTCTTATACATGGAGTTATTATTGAAGTTAAAGTTCTCAATAGAAGGCACATATTTATAGGGGAGATAGGATTTTGTATAGTTTATAGGAGAGCCTTCAATTAAATTAACCCTTTCAGTATAAAAAAAACTCTATCTCGATCGCTTAGATTCATATGATGCATGATTTTTTTTCGTGGAGTAAATATTTCGGACTTAATAACTTTAGATATGGGATCAAACCCTTTACTTTTTAGCATTTCTGTACAGCTTGTTAGATTTAGTAACCCTTGCGAAAATTTTTTGCCTTTGACATAGGTACCCTTACCATGGATTTTATAGAGATAACCTTCATTAACAAGGACATCTATGGCTTTTCTTACTGTTGTTCGACTAATGTCATATTTTTCCATCATGTCACGTTCAGACGGTATAAGTTCATCGGGTGTAAATTCTTCATCTTCAATCATCTTTACGATTTCTTGCTTTAGCTTATAATATAAAGGTACTGGTGTATTAATAATATTCATAATAATCCTCCTTAGTCATGTTAACGTGACGTCATCTCGTCACTACCAGTTGGTTAAAGTGTAGCATGTAATCTGATATTTTACAAGTTTTTTTTGTGCAAAAAATAAAAATTTATGGCGATTAAGTCATTTATAGTGGTCGTTAATAAGAAAAAAAATATGTAAATATTACTAAAGAGAAGGAAGTTTGTACTTGAGATTAGTTCCGCTCTTTGTTTTTTTTAACATAGAAATGATTAGTATATCATGGTAAAATAGAAGAAACATTTTATATGCTATATTATAAGGAGGTAAATGAATGAATAACCCTGAAAAGTTATATATATTATGGACCAACGCGGATGTATTGACATCGGATAAGATGGTGATGATGTATGCCATTAACGGTAAAATACATCATTTCTGGGAAGACATTACCATTATTATATGGGGTGCTACAGCTAAACTAGTATCAGAGAATACGCTCATACAAGAGAAGATTAAACAAGCTCTACACGTGGGTGTTCACGTATCTGCATGCAAAGCTTGTGCGGATCAATTAGGTGTTACCCATACTTTAGAAGAACTGGGTATTGAATTGAAATACTGGGGGGAAGGACTAACAGAGATTTTGAAAGAAGATGAACGATTATTAACTATATAACAGTTATATGATGGAGGGAGCGTCACAAATGAAGAAGAAAAGAAGTATGACGAAGCTATTTATGTTCGTGGTTGTTATTATTATAGGAGTAATGGGGTTCTTGTGGTTAAAAGATAAAGTAGAGGCTAGAGCTAATACAACCAAGAAAGATATTTATATTGTTGTACAAGTTAATAATCTAGAGCCAAATGTTGCTGAAGCTATTGTTGAAGGTGATAAGGTTATTGGCGAGACAGGTCGTCAAAAAGATATTATTAAGGACGTCACTATTACTGATGGCGATTTAGTAGCAGTCTCAAAAGACGGTGATTTAGTAGCCTTAAAAGATCCCATTAAGAAAAATATTACCTTGGGCATTAGGTGTAAAGCCAATATTAGTGGTCCATACATAGAAGGCCATGGACAGGAAATCAAAATTGGGTTACCTTACGTCGTATGCACTGAAAATACACAAATTACTGGAGTTATCGTGGATATTAAGATTGATTAATTGTGCGTTATTTTGCAACAAAACAGTATAGCATGATCCATTATTTTAGGCACCAGAAATTCTAATGATGAGTTTCTGGTGCTTTTGCTATACAAAGGCTTCATCATTGTTAAACTTATTATAATTATCTTAATGTACTTATCTAGATAATATAATTAACAAGGATGTTCAATTATGTAGTTAAACCATCCATTAACATTAATTTTATCATAATATGATACTTCGCCACATAATGTTATCATATATGGAAATTAACACGTAGAACGAATTATTACTATATTTTTAATGAATTATTGCTATAAGATGTCTTAGAAAAGGACATACACATGATATCAGTCACATGAATACTATATTTAATGGAAAAAAAAGACAATTCTATGGACTGATAATTAAACAGAAATAATGGTACCTTTATATATACATTTCAACCTCTAGCTTGTTTCGCTTACATACGAAACGTAATGGATTTTAAAAGAGATAAGTAGATTTTACTTATACCTTTAAAATAAAAACCAAAAAAGGGGAAATGAAAATGAAAAAAAATATTATCACTATTTTTAGTATTCATCCTTGCCTTTACAATTGTAGCGTGCAATAAGAAGGCAAAGGACCCAGAGCCAGACAAGGATCCTGTTGTTGTGGACGAAGAGAATGAAGAAGACAGTGAAGAGGAACAGGAAGAGCAAGAACCAGAGCCAGTTGTTGAAGAACCATCTGGTCATGTGATGATTGGAAATCCTAATTTCAATGGTGAATTTGTTGAAGGATGGGGCAATAGTACTTACGATAAAAAACATTCGTACACTTATATTTGGTGGTGGTTTACTGACTGCTGATGAAGGTGGTAAATTCTTACTTAACTATATGACCGAGTCAAGAGATAAAAGCGAAGATGGTTTGGTGCATACATTTAAACTAAAGTCAGATATTGTATTCTCAGATGGAACACCATTAACAGCAGACGATATTGTATTCACTTATGAGTTTTTCCTTGATCAAGATAATTTACTTGCTGCAGGAGGGTCTTCATCACTTAATGAGTATTTGGATACCGTAGAAAAAGTTGATGACTTAACGATTAAGTTTACAGTTAAAGAGAAATTCTATACCACGGATAGTTCTGTTTTTTACGTATAATATTATGTGTAAAGCATGGGCTATGAAAGATAAACCAGATGATAAGTCAGTACAACAACATGTTAAAGATAGCTTGTTTAGTAACCCTATAGGGTCAGGACCCTATAAACTTGTTGAGTTTGTAGAAAACCAATTTGTAAAACTAACGGTTAATGATAAGTATGCTGGTGACTTCAGAGGTCAAAAGCCTATGATTAAAGATATTATTGTAAAAGTTGTATCCAACGAGACAGATATTGATGAGTTACTTACAGGTAATATTGACATTTTACCTGGTGTTGTAGAAGCAGAGAAGATTGATGCAGCAAAAGCGGATGGCTTTAAGTTTTCCAATTACCCAAGACATGGTTATGGCCATCTTACATTCCATAATGACTATGGTCCAGTAAGGCATAAAGAAGTACGTCAAGCAATTGCTTATACTATTGATAGGTCAGTATTTAGAGAGGCTTTCTTAGGTAAGTATGCAATGAGTACAGATGGACCTTATTCCACAAACTATTGGATGATTGATGAAGACTGGGTAGATGCTAACCTTACAAAATATACGGCTAACAAAGAAAAAAAAGTAGATGAGTTGTTATCAGGAGCAGGTTGGGCGAAAAATGCTGATGGTATATGGGCTAAAGATGATGAAGTACTTGAAATAGAACTGTTAGCACCTGGTCAAAGCTGGGCAGATACGCTGAATCTAACCCTTGGTAAAACAGGTGAAGAATTCGGTATTAAGTTCAACGTATCTGTTATTGATTTCTCAATACTTCTTAATCATTATTATGGTAAAGAAATTACAGATGTTAATGAAAGAAAATATCACATGTTTGCTTTGGCAACAGGTTTGACCATTGTATTTGATGGTTATGTAAACTGGCACTCAGATAAAGTTCAAGAACCATGGGGAAGTGCTACAAGTACTAATACCTCTCGTTTTATTAACGATAAAAATGATGAGTTACTTATAACGATGCGTCTAGCGGAAAATGATGATGTATATAAAGAAGCCTATAGAGAGTGGGTTAAACTTATGAATGATTATATGCCTATTTTACCTCTATACTCCAATGACTACCATGATCTCTATTCTCCAAAGCTAAAAGAATTTAAAACGAGTGCTTTGTGGGAGTGGGCAAAAGCCATTGTATATTGTACGATGGAATAATTTGTAGAGTATAATTAGATTTATATTTTGATAAAGTCCCTATCTACTTAATGCATAAGTTGATTGAGTACGTGTTTAGTTAGACGTCTTGGTGTTCAACTTATTACGATTAAGGTAATTATATTGGGCTAGTCTCATAAAAGTAATATAATGACGTTTAACCCCTAATATTTAACTGCGATATTGGTGTTACTTGCTTTTATGAAACAGCCCTAATATATGAAAGATAGGGGCTTTTAGAAAAGGATGGTATAAAATTGGAAAATAAGGTTGGAAGCCAAGACTCAATGTATAAAAAAACCTTCGCTCTATGAAAAGTATGGAAAATTATTGAAGTATATTGCTAAAAGGTTACTACTTATTATACCTGTCATTTTTATTATCTCGCTTATTATATTTACCATGATTGAATTTATGCCTGGTGATCCCTTAAATGCTTTTTTGAATCCAGAAAAATTAACGGGTACAGCTGAAGAAGTCGTTAAAAAAAGAGAATTTTTTATTGAAAAGCTAGGTCTTAATGATCCTTTTATTATTCGATTTGGCAGATGGTGGGGACAATTATTAAGAGGTGAATTAGGATATTCTGTTATTAAGAATAGACCTGTAAAAGAGTTTATTGGTAGGTATTTTTTTTATAATTCCTTTAAAGTCAATATATTCAGTTTTGTGTTGGCATTTAGCATATCTATTTATATAGGTATTAAGTCTGCTGTTAAAAAGAATTCTTGGTTTGATAAGGGATGGACGCTCTTTTCAATATTGGGGATATCTCTTCCGCATTTCTTCCTAGCGATGCTTTTAATTTTTTATATTTGCTATTATTCTACGACTATTGCCCCTATCGGGTATGATTGATCCTATGGGCATAAGACCAACATATCAGTATTATATTTTGCCTATATTAGTTGTGACGCTGGGTTCCCTTGCTCCACTTATAAAATATGTTCGTAATTCCATGTTAGAAGTATTGAAACAAGATTATATTAGAACCGCAAGAGCAAAAGGACTTAGTGAAAAGGTTGTTATATATAGACATGCATTCAGAAATGCACTTATACCCATTGTTACATTAATTGGTTTTTGGATTCCTGGATTATTTGGAGGGTCGATTATAGTCGAGAATATCTTCGTATGGCCAGGGATTGGTAATCTCATGAGGCAGGCGTATGATTTTAAGGACAGGAGTGTCTTGATTATTGCACTGGTATTTATGGCTTTACTTACCCTCATAGGAAATCTTATGCAAGATGTAGGCTATTCATTAGTTGATCCACGTGTTAGAGAAGGAGGGAAGAAATAATGGCCAAAGATGTTGTGAAAGCTCACGAAAAAATCATTTCTCCTACTCGGCTTATTATTATGAAATTTAAAGCGAACCGTATGGCTATGATAGGGTTTTGGACTTTTACTGTCATAGTTGTTATTGTTCTATTAACGACCCTATATACTCACCTCATCAACTATGATTTTGCTGACCTGTCCAATATCTCAGGAGGCAAATATGAGCCTCCAAGTCGTGAAAATTGGTTTGGTACGGATAAGTATGGACGTGATTATTTCTATAGAGTGATTACAGGAGGTTATATTGCACTCCAAGTTGCTGTATTGGCTACTTTATTGACAATTGGTATAGGTGTTGTTGTTGGTGCCATATCCGGATATTTTGGAGGCTATATTGATCTTGTGTTAATGCGTATTGCAGAAATCGTTATTTCTTTTCCATTTTTAGCGATTGCCATAGCCATATCAGCTATATTCTCTGATTATCCAGCTAAGGTAAGGCTCTTTATTATGATATTTATCATTGGTATTCTCAGGTGGCCTGGTTTGGCCAGAATGGTTCGAGGCCAGATTTTATCTCTAAAAGAACAGGAATTCATGACAGCAACACGTGTATTAGGTATTTCCACATTCAGCCAGATTACCAAACATCTTATTCCTAACGTGATTGCTTATGTGATTGTTTCTGCTACCATAGGGTTTGCAGGTGCTATTATGTCAGAGGCAGGTCTATCTTATTTAGGACTTTCCGTTACAGAACCTGTTGCTACTTGGGGAGGATTGTTACAACGGTCAGCCACATCCACAGTTATGAAAAACTATTGGTGGTTATGGGTATTTCCAGGAGCATTATTAAGTATGATTGTTATGAGTGTTAACCTTATTGGTGAAGGGCTTCGAGATGCTGTAGATCCTAAGTCAGATATTATAAAAAAAAGAAGTCTATTTTCAAGGTTATTTGGTAGTTACATAACGAAAAGATTCGGAGGTGCTAGTGGTGGCAAAAGTACTCGAAGTAAATAATCTATCCACGTATTTTTTTTACTGATAAAGGAACCATAAAAGCTGTTAATGGTGTGGATTTTGCAATAGAGGAAGGTAAAACGCTTGGTATCGTTGGAGAATCGGGCAGTGGAAAGTCTGTAACAGCATTAAGCATTCTGAATCTAGTAGAGAACCCAGGAGAAATTGTTGACGGTGAAATCATTTTTGAAGGTCAAGATTTGGTTAAGACGAATAGTCAACATATGAGGCGTATACGAGGTAATAAGATTTCTATGATCTTTCAAGAACCCATGACATCCCTTAATCCTGTTCTGCGCATTGGTAAGCAGTTATGTGAGCCACTTATGTTACACCAGAATTTAACCAAGGATGAAGCATGGAAAAAAGGCAATTGATTTATTAAGAGAGGTTAAAATCCCTATGCCTGAAAGGGTTATTAATAACTACCCCCATGAATTTTCAGGAGGTATGAGGCAACGTGTGATGATTGCTATGGCACTTGCATGTAAGCCTAAGTTGCTTATTGCTGATGAACCCACTACTGCACTTGACGTGACCATTCAAGCTCAGATTTTTAAGCTGATGAATAATTTGAAATCGGTTCTTAATACTGCCATTATGTTTATCACCCATGATTTAGGTGTTATAGCGGAATTATCAGATGATGTAGTCGTCATGTATTGTGGGCAAGTCGTTGAAAGCGCTCCAGTTCAGAAAATATTTGGTGATAAAAACTTTGAACACCCTTATACCGGCGGTTTATTAAAATCCATACCAAAACTTGAAGAAAATGTAGAGCGATTGGATCAAATAGAAGGTAGCGTACCTCATCCATTAGATTTACCTAAAGGCTGTCGTTTTGCACCACGCTGTAGGTATGCGACTGAAAAAAATGTCACCAAGAAATGCCAGAATTAATTCGGGTGGAAGAAGCTCATCATGTCAGATGTTTCTATCCAGAAATGAGGAAGGTAAGATGAAGAAAAAAAATATAATCTTAGAAACCAAAGGTCTGAAACTCTATTTTGCTACAGAAAAGAAAGATAAGCATCGTAAGTCTCTATCGGTCAAAGCAGTTGATGGGGTTGATATGCAAATATATGAAGGGGAAACTCTAGGGCTGGTAGGAGAATCGGGATGCGGTAAGTCCACAATTGGGCGAACAGTACTTAAGTTATACAAACCAACAGAAGGTATAATCAAATATAAAGATAAGGATATCACCAAATGGTCTGTAAAAAAAATGATGCCCCTTAGAAAAGAGATGCAACTCATATTCCAAGATCCATACTCATCCCTTAATCCAAGAATGACCGTGGGACAAATCATTGGTGAAGCATTGGTTGCACATGGTATGTACAAAAAAGAAATCAGAAGAACTTGAAGAGTATGTCATGGAAATTATGGAGACATGTGGGCTAGATAGTTATATGATCCATCGCTATCCTCATCAATTTTCAGGTGGTCAGCGCCAGAGAATTGGTATTGCACGAGCTTTAGCCCTAAAACCTAAGTTCATTGTCTGTGATGAAGCTGTATCAGCCCTTGATGTTTCTATTCAGTCACAGATTATTAATCTGTTAGATGATCTTCAAAAAAAAATATGGTATGGCTTATCTTTTTATATCACATGACCTGAGTGTGGTTAAGCATATTAGTGATAGAATATGTGTGATGTATTTAGGGGATTTTGTAGAATTGGCCTCTAGAGACGAGATATATAATGACCCACAACATCCTTATACCAAAGCTCTACTATCTGCTATTCCAGTAACAGATCTAGAAATTATTAAGAACAAGAAAAGAATTATTTTGGAAGGGGATATTCCATCCAACGTGACGCCACCATCAGGTTGTAAATTCCATACGCGCTGTCCCATCGCAACAGAGAAATGCATCCAAGAACCGCCACCATGGGAAGAGATATCTACAGGAAGATTCGTAGCGTGCCATTACAAAGGAGCTGAATTAGATTAGATGAAAGAAAAATTTACGAAAGTTGAAAAACACCATAAAAACAAAGAGCAATATCTGAACGGTGTGAAGTTAGAAAAAGGTGATACAACGGCTATTATACTGGCTGCATTTTCAACTATCCTACCTTTTGCACTAATCATTATCATGATATATGTTGTTTTAATAAAACTCGTATTTAGGGTTTGAAGACTAAAAGACTAATCCGATTGGATGTATAATCCTGTTGGAGAAGTCTTTTTTTCGTAGTAGGGGAAAATACGGCATCTTGCTCCCAATGGATCAAACGTTTTTTTTAAGTAGTAATGTAATTTAGTATTGACTGTTCCCTTGGGGGGCAGTGTATACTTGTTCTATACAACAACTAGTTTATATGAATGATGGATAAGTTATGGATGGAACAGAGGGGAGAAATTATTTATGAGTAACACATTTTGGAAGGAACAAAGTGAAAAATTTGATGAAGCGGCTAGATATTATGATCAATACAGACCGAGTTATCCAAAAGCACTAATCAATGCCATAATTGATAAATCGGATTTATCTGCTGGAGCAAATATATTGGAAATTGGAGCAGGGAGTGGGAAAGCTACCGAATTATTTGTACCCCATGGATTCAATATGACATGTATTGAACCGGGTGAGAACTTAGTGAAAGAAGGGCATAGAAAATTCAAAGAATCAGGTAATGTAGAGTTTTGTAACACGCGATTTGAAGAATGGAAAGATCGACCAGATTATTTTGATTTAGCTATATCTGCTCAAGCTTTTCATTGGGAGCAAAAACCCCTAGCTTATGAAAAATGTTCTATGAACCTAAAAAAGGGAAAAAATATAGCCTTGTTTTGGAATTATTATCTTAGTAATGAAGAACCCATAGATCAAGAATTATGTGAACTTATTGCAGAGTACCCCATTATGTATATCGCTTCAGAAGATAGCATAATAGAACGAATTGAAGGTATGATAGAAGAGATACAAAATAGTGGATATTTTCATGAACCGACTGTACTTAAGTGCCCATGGATTCAGCGCTATACAGAAGAAGAATACATAGGTTTTATCAAGACAAGTAATGGTTACCTTAGTCTTATTGAAGAAGAACGAGAGATTGTTAAGCATAGAGTAAGAGCACTTATTAAGAAGAATGGAGGGTATATTGATAGACCGTATCTCAGTGTGGGTTATTTAGCAGAGCGAAAGAGATATAATGATTCGTAGAATAGACCATATAGCAATAATAGTCGAGCCTTTTTGTGCATGAAAAGGTATAGTATAATTATATTTACGAGGAGGTGAAGCATATGGACTCGAACAAAATGTCTGAAAAGGTCGTAGACTTTATTGAGGAAAATCTAATGGATAATTTAAATCTAGATACTATTGCAAATGAAATGAAATATTCAAAATATCATTTTCATCGCCTGTTTTTAGCTGAAATGGGTTGTTCGGTGGTAGATTATATTAGAAGGAGAAGAGTAATAAGGGCAGCAGCAAGTTTATTAAATTCGAATGAAAAAAAAGTAACTACTATATCATATAGCTATGGATTTAATAATATCGATACTTTTATAAGATGCTTCAAGAAATATTATGGAGTCACTCCAAGTGAGTATAGAAAAATAAATGTTGAGTCAATTATACTATATAAGGAGCGTCTAGTGATATAATGAATTTTGTAAAAGAATTAAGGCAATGTAGTGTAGAAGACAAAAAAAACAAGCCTTGAAAAGCTTTAGTAAGATTATTAGCCTATCTAAGGTTGCGCATATTAATGGATTATATGCTATAGAGGATACGATTAAAGATGATGACTGTTCTTTTTTAGTTAAGGCAGTTGAACTTCTGCTTGATGGTACTGAACCACACACGCTAAGAAACATATTGAGCAATTATATTATAACTTCAGAATTATCGCCCGTAGAACTCTTAGAGCGCATGATTTATTTAGAAGGCATACTTTTAATTCAGCAAGGCGTGTATCCTTGGGATATACGTAAAAGGATAAGCGCATACTTTGGTGAAAATTTCATAATTAAATTGAATGAACATTGTACAAGTAGAAAACACTTATCGGCCACTCTACAAAAGTATAAAGAGAAAAAAAACCAATCTCAGTAGGGACTAAATCCATTGATAAAGACTTAAAAGGTATTGACAAACGTTCTATGCAAAGGCTTTTGCGTGAGTGTGATATAATAATTATTGCTATTGCATTTGTTGGATCAAGTTGTGAACTTAGGGGATTGGTTATTGAGTCACTTTCTAAAGGACAACAAGAAATATTAGCAGAAGTAATTAATTTAATAGGTCAACCCAGTGTGGCTCAAATCATTGATTCTCAAAACGATATATTAAGGATTGTTAAAGAGCTTAGAATTAGTCAGGATGTTATGAACTAATATCAAAATAAAAAACCTATAAATTATTAAATTATATTTATAGTTTGTTTCTTCATTTTTTCTATTCTAATAATTTAGCTACAGGAAAATATAAACATAATGAATCACTATCAGAATCAGGAGGATTATATGAACAAGAAAGAAAAAAAAGCAATAAAAAAAATCTATGATTTGATAAAGAGCGGTGATATAGAGCAAGTGAAAAAAAAGCTTATTATTACAGATATGAGTATTCTTGATTTTATAACACCTTTCGGAACGTGGTTACATGTAGCCGCCAGAGCTGGTAGATTGGACATGATTAAATTTCTCGTTGAATCTGGTATGAATATTAACCTTAATGAAGGTGTACCAAAGTCAGCGCCAATTGCACATGCAGCTAGTGAAGGCTACTTAGAGATTGTTGATTACTTATTCAGCAAGGGCGCAAAACTAGATGTAAGTGACCCTAATAGAAATGCTCTGTTTTCGGCAATTTATGGTGGGCATATTGATATTGTAAGGTATCTTGTTCAAAATGGTATTGACATTACTATTAAATATACTGGAGATACTATGAAAGATATGGGGGCATATGAGTTCGCAATTGAAAGAGGTCAAACAGAAATTGCTGATTATATAAAGGAAAAACTTACAGACATTTAACTCTGAATGTATGAGATAACTGCATAACAAAACAATCAAGTGATGGAATTGATAAGATAAGTCATTTCATCACTTTTTCTATAGTATTTAATAGAGTAATTTCTGCATGAATGATTGGTTTATAAGAATATTTTTGTTCATATAATGAAATATCGGATATGCGCAATAAACGTTTTTTTTCACCATCCATTTTTTTTCAATATAATTTTCTTATCATTTGACAAGCCTTTGTGAAGGGGCTTTATAGTCTGCCATGTTTCTGAATCCGGTATATCTTGATACATATTTTTCATAGTAGTAACCCTCCCAATCTGATTCTTCATAATTATAGATGAAGGTTATAGTTTATATATTATACATTAAACCAACTCGGAATAATCGTTTATCATAGTATATAAAATTTTTACCTAGTCATCAAGTAAGAACTATCGAAAATAATACTTGACATAGAAGAATATTTATCATAAGCTTGCTATAGCAAGTTTATGAAGGAGAATTTATGAATAATGAGAATTTAATTACCCTTATTGAAGTACTCCCATCAATTACTTCGGACTTTTGTTGCTCCTTTGCTCCAATGCGCACAAAAGAAGTACTCAATCTAACTCAAAGTCGAGTCATTATATTTATAGGTAAATACCCTAACATCGCAATAAAAGAACTCAGTAAAAGGTTTAATATTGATCTTGGCGCACTATCTCGATTGATAAATGATTTAGAGTATAATGGCTATATTTCTAAAGAGAAATCTAAAGTTGACAAACGTCAATCTATTTTAGCGTTAACTGAAGAAGGGCAAGATGTATTTAAACAATTGGAAAAACAATTCATCGTTCACTTCGAACAAAAAAATGAACCATTTAACGGATGCTGAGCAAAAGGAATTTGAACATGCTTTAATTATATTAAAAAAGATTCATCTCAAATTGAAAGGAGTTAATTATGGCTCAACAATTCAATAAACGTATTTTCTCAGTAAAAGATTTTTTTTCATACCATGGATTTAGCCATTGGAAGTTTAGGTAAGTTACGTAAAGCAAAAAAAAGAGCATCTCATTAATGCTACCTTCCAAGAGCGAATTATGTTAGCTGTTACTGAAGTAAACGGTTGCGAAGTATGTTCATATTATCATACTAAAGAAGCTTTGAAAGCTGGACTATCAGAAGATGAAATTAGTTCTATGCTTACAGGAAGCACTGAAAACATCCATAAAGATGAAGCTATAGCCATCTTCTTCGCACAACATTATGCAGAAACAGCTGGCCATCCCGATAAAGAAGCCTACAGAAGATTAATTCAAAACTATGGGCAGACGAAAGGTGAAGGTATATTAGCTATAATAAGAATGATTATGATGGGAAATGCATACGGTATTGCTTATGGTGCTTTTAAAAAAAACAGAATAAAAGGTCACTCAGTTAAAAAAAAGCAGTTTAGGCAAAGAATTTGGGGTGCTAGTAGGTGGTATCTTATTTATTCCTATTGCCTTAGTGAAAAATTTGATTCCTGCAACGCGTGAGGTCATATGAGGATGAAAAGAATATTACTGGTAGAAGATGATAAGGCGTTAGCTTATGGTATGGAAGTAGCCTTGAAGAGTAACAAATACCACGTGTCCATATGTAGAGATGTAGCATCAGCGAAAGAAGCCATTATACACCATATCTATGACATGGCTATATTGGATATAGATTTGCCAGATGGTACAGGGTATGAAATCTGCCAATATATTAGAAGTAAGAGTGATCTACCTATTATATTTCTTAGTGGTCTCAGTGAAGAGATTAATGTTGTAACTGGGCTTGATATGGGTGGAGACGATTATATTACTAAGCCTTTCCAACTGAGTATACTCCTATCGAGGATGAACGCTATCTTTCGTCGTTTTGATAAAAAGGACTATACTATACTTGAGTCTGGTGATATCTGTTTTTGGCTCAAAGAAGTTCGATTAACCAAAGACAATAAGCAGGTTCCTATATCCATTACAGAATATAAATTGTTGAAATTACTTATGAATCATGCACAGACAATTGTTACCAAAGAACAGATTCTTCATTATGTATGGGATATTGACGAGAACTATGTAGATGAGAATGCTATAGCCGTTAACATTAAACGAATACGTTCTAAGATTGAAGATAACCCAGCGAAACCCAGTGTGATTAAGACAGTGCGTGGTCTAGGCTATATCTGGAATGGGAGGTGCGAAAAGCGATAAATGCTATATCATGACAAAGCGTTAAACTTATATTTGGACCCTATTAAGTTGCTATTGGGTTGGTTGATTAGGTAATACATAAGTATTTTTGTGATTAACAAGAGGAAACTAGAATATTTTTATGTAAGATGACGCATTCTATATATATTATAGTATTAGTTTATAGAGCATTAATTGGAAATAATAATACGTATAAGAATACTAAGGATGTGGTTATATGAATCTATTGGATAATCTATTATTAGGCTTTAATACCATTACCGAAGGTCTAGAGAATTTACTAGTGAACGAAGACTATATATTTGTTAGTAACAAAGATGGAAAGATATTATGCACAGTGTATAATAATGACGAGGGTAGAGTTTTATTAGAGAGGTACATGGAAGAACAAGATTTTTCCAAAGATGATGTAAGTGTTTCTGTACTGGATACTTTAGAAAGTGAAGACTTAGAGGAAATATTTAAGTCCCATCAATTAACATAAGAGAATTAGAATAAAATCAGTGATTCCATTAGGATGACCTGGTTTTTTTTAGTTTATACTTTACCAAGCATAGTAACTTTTTTAATACTTCACATAGACTTCACAAAAGTGATTTACACTTAGTATAAACAAATCAATAGGTATATTAAGGAAGTGATGCGATGACCATGATGGAACAATTAGAAATGATTTTTAGAAATGAACAAGAACAATTAGTGGAACATGAATTACATGTATGTGGAGAGGATATATTAGATATTGATTTGCATAAAAGATATACAATACTAGTAGATAGACATAAGAAGGTCTTAGGTATGGTTAGTGAATTACTTAATGAATATAATTGCGAGAATCAAGCTTTGATAGAAAGTAAAGCGGCTATTGAGAGACAGAATTATTTCTTGAAACGTCAAAATAAAAAAATTATATACCATGTGTGCATTTGACACATTGACAGAAGTATATACTAGACAATTTCTTCTGGAAGCCATAAATAGAGAGCTTAAAAAAGCAATCTATGAGCATGGAGAAATGGTTATTGCCATACTGGATATTGATAATTTTAAATCAGTGAATGACAATTATGGGCATCAAGACGGTGACAGGGTACTAAAAAAAATAGCTAATACGATTAATGAGTGTTTAAGACCTGAAGATATAATTGGTAGATATGGTGGTGAGGAGTTTATTATCGTATTACCGAATATTACGATAGATAGTAGTATACATATCATTGAACGTATTAGAAAGATGGTGGCAAACATTGATTACCCGTGTATAAGTGATCAGCTCAAAGTAACAGCAAGTTTCGGTATTGCTGGATATAATAATAGAGAGATCATAAGTGTTGCTGAATTGATCTTTGAAGCTGATAAGGCCTTAATAATGGCAAAGAAAACAGGTAAAAACAAAGTTTGGTTACATGAACATTACATCTAAAATAAGAAGGAGGGTTGGAGGTAACATGACGATGAATCGTAAAATGTAATGATGTGCGAGCTGTCAGAGTGGTAAATGAATACATTTATGTTATAATAGAGCATAGGCGATAATACAAGCTGTAGGAGGTAAGATCATGAAGATTATGGTCATTGATGATGAAAAAAATGTGAGGAGAATTATTGGTGACTATCTAAGGAATGAAGGTTATGATGTGATACATGGGGAAAATGGTATACATGGCATTGAACAGCTCATTAAGCATAAGGATGTTGACTTAATTTTGTTAGATGTTCGCATGCCAAAAATGGATGGTTTTGAGGCATTGAAAGAAATAAAGGAAATTACTGATGCACCAGTCATATTCCTTACTGCTTTAGATGACAGTTTTGATGAAGTTAAAGGATTGGAGATTGGAGCAGATGACTATATTACCAAACCTTTCAATTATAAAGTCCTTATGGCAAGGGTAAAATCATGTCTTCGTAAGAACTGTAAGATTACCTCTGAAGAGACGGTCTATCAGAAGATGGCTGTTGACTTTACGAACCATGAAGTGAAAATTGATGGTTCCCAACAAGAATTGACACCGAAAGAATTCGCTATACTTGCATACTTAATTAAAAATAAGAACATGACAGTGGAACGTACTAAGATATTGGATCGTATATGGGGCTATGATTATTATGGTGATCCCAGGACTGTGGATACACATGTAAAAACCTTAAGAGCTAAATTGGGCAAATATAGCAGTATTATTAAAACAGTAAGAGGGGTTGGCTATAGATTTGAGTTTAAAGAAGATTAAATCCATTCGTACAAAAATATTATTGGTATTTTCAACGACCTTTTTAATACTGCTTTTATTGCTTTTAATGTTAAATAAGTTTTTCTTAGTGGACTTCTACATTAAGTCTAATTTTAATAATATGAACAGAGCTACAAGGGTTGTTGAAGCTAATTTCAAACGTGACAGGGCATATGACTTCAATCAACTTATTAAAAAACGGTGGGCAAATTTATCTGTTTTCAGATCAACTAATTCCTATTCCAGCTAAAGAGGCTAGACACGTTAGACCACCCGTAAATTCCCAACATCTAGAAGTAATTAGAGAACAAGCATTAATACATACTGAAAAAGGGCATATTGAAATAATCGGTAAAGGTGATATTGAAAATCAGAAAATCTTATATGCAAGGGTGATGGAGAATGGGCAACTTCTCTTAATTGTTAAAAATATGGGGCTTGTTTCAGAGTCTGCAAAGATGTTCTATAATTTTATGTTGCGTACGTCTATATTCGTTTATCTAATAGGAATTATGATTAGCTTTATCATTGCGAAAGGTGTAAGTAAACCGATTATTAGAATGAAAGAAGTAACCCATAAAATGGCAGACCTTACATTTGATGAAAAATTAATTGTAAAAAAGTTCTGATGAAGTTGGTGAGCTCATGAGTAGTGTTAATCAGATGGCCGATGCATTATCAGAAGCCATTCATGCACTAAAGGTCAGTAATCATCAATTGACTCGAGAGTTATCCAAAGAAAAAAAAGTCTAGAGAAGATGCGACGTCGATTTGTTTCGGATGTTTCTCATGAACTTAAAAAAAACCCCATTAGTATGATTCTAGGTTATGCGGATGGTCTTGTACAGAAGATACCTAAAACAGAGGCAACCAAAGAAGAATATTACGGTATTATTGTTGACGAAGCAAGTAGAATGCATAAACTTGTAAAGGACTTATTAGATCTTTCGGGTTATGAATCGGGGACTTTTACCATTGACGTAGAACCCTTTATCGTGAATGAATTGATTGACAATGCTTTAGAGCGATTGGGGTTCATGACAGATGAAAAGACGGTTCATATTGATTATGATATTGATAAGCAATATACATTGACGGCTGACAGGTTAAGGACCAGTCAAATCATTATCAATTTACTGAGTAATGCATTTAAACACGTAAATGATAATGGAATAATCAAGATTGAATTGTCGAGACAAAAAGAGGGATTAAAGATATTAATCGCCAATACAGGTGAATTGATACCGGATAAGGAATTGGATCAGATATGGAATAGCTTTTATCAGGTAGATACTGAGAGTAAGGGTAATGGACTTGGACTTGCCATTGTTAAGAGTATTGTGAAATTACACGAGGGCAGTTGTCGTGCTTATACCCAAGATGTTTACAATTGTTTTGAGATTATATTATAAAAAAAACATATTATTTTCTTCTTTATTTTATAGGTCATATCTAGTAGAATAGTGTTAGATTGATTTCTATAAGGAGGAAGAGTAATGGCAAATAAAAAAAATAGAGGAGCAGTTTTATGCTTCACAGGTAATGGGAAAGGGAAGAGTACAGCGGCTTTTGGTATTGCACTTAGGGCATATGGGCATGGGCAGAATGTGTGTATTATACAATTTATTAAGTCAGCAGATATCTTAATTGGTGAGAGGGAAACGTTTAAACAGCTGGGGGTAGAGATGCACCAGATGGGCAAAGGTTTTACCAATAAAAATGATATAGAGGCGCATAAGGAAGGTATTAGAGAGGCTTGGGCATTAGCGAAAGAGAAGATAATGAGTGATGCATATGATGTGGTTATACTAGATGAGATTAATAATGTTTTTTGGCATTAAGCGATTTGATTATCATGAAATATTAAAGACAGATATGGTTATTGATGCCTTTCAGAAGAGACCGGATCGAACAAATATTGTCTTAACAGGTCGTAGTGCACCAGAGGCATTAAGAGAATATGTAGATTTAGTAACTGTGTGTAATGAAGAAAAGCACTATTATCATGCTGGACGACAAGCTATTAAAGGTATTGATTATTGATAACGAGGGTATTATAATTTATCGCAACGTAAAAGAGGCTTCATCTATCTGTAATGTTCCTATGAACAATTTGGATAGGTGATAGCCTCTATTTTAATGTATAGAGAATGTCGTTTAATCTTGTTGAAAGTTTTCTTCATCAGTTGAGATAACCTTTCTTAGCCATAACAGATAACACGACTTCTTGGCGTTGTCTTGCTTTTGCAAAGTTATTGATGGGGTTATAGCGGTTTGGTGATGGTGGGATACCTACGAGCATAGCCCCCTCTTCAAGAGATAATTCACCAGGCGTTTTATTAAAGTAAACTTGACTAGCTTCACCAATACCGTAAGCTCCAGATCCATAATAGATCACATTAAGATACATCTCTAATATTTCATCTTTTGTAAATAGTTGTTCAAGTTTCATAGCAATAATTAGTTCTTCAAATTTTCGACTCAAGGCTTTTTTGTGCGTAAGAAAAAAAAGATTCTTGGCCAGTTGTTGTGTAATAGTACTTCCACCTTGTACATAGCTTCTTTCTCGTATATCGACTAAGACAGCTCGTAGAATAGCTACAGGGTCAAATCCCACATGCCTATAAAAACGTTTGTCTTCCATAGCCACAGTGGCATTAATCAAATCTTGTGACACCTGATCCAATGTAACATAGTTGGAGACACTGGATTCTACCTGTTCTTTAAGTGTTTCATCAAGATCATACTTAGCGTGTTTGGGTACATAAGAGTGACTATAGGACATGAATAATACCACACATGCCATTAAAATAAAACATATTTTTTTTAAATAATTTTTTTCAATATATTGGCCTCCCCGAAATAACGTGTCTCATGAGTGTCATCAACTACTTGACTATAATATCATTGTATAATACTTCAGATGCATTATCCATTATAGTAGATGACAAAACAGGCCGTTAACTTACAGTTTTGTAAGAAAAGGTGCAAGAGCCATAAAAATAAAATGGACCCTATGTCAAGGACATTTTGAAAAAAGGGACTTTTAGTAACAAGTATAAACATGTATCCTTCTCTTAAGGAGAAGGTATGACAAAGGCACTGTGTTGTATCTTATTGATATCACAGTGCCTTAATCTATTCATATCTTATTGTTCTAATGAAAGAATACATGACAACAATAGAATCGTTTAAAGCGTATATGCTAGGAAGCAGCAGTCCTAATTATGTAAAGAGATACTGTCAACAATTGAATGCCGAAAGATGGAAGCTCTTTCACAATGATTTTTCAGAACCACTAGAATTCATGTGTGATGAGGATTACTTATTTTTTATCCTGAAATGGATTTTGAAATATCCTTTTGAAGATTTAAGCTTCGAAGTGTATCTGCAGGTAGCAATGACTCCTGACCATGATATAGAATCCTTAATTAAACCCGAATGGATTGATGTTTTAGATAAGAGGTATAAACCAGTCTTGAATGAATTGATTTCAGGGCTTTCTAAAGAGTGCAAGTGTTGCTAAAAAAAATTATATTTTAATAAGATGGTCTCCCGTTCTTATGTACTCTGCGAATTGATTAGGTGAAAGCTTTGCAAGTCCCCACTGATACCGATCATTGTTGTAGTAATCCATATAATCATCAATCTTCAGTTTTACATCTAAAAAATTTCTACAGCTATCCAAAGACAGTTCATCTTTCATATGTCCGAAAAAGGATTCCTGTGGTGCATTGTCCCAGCAGTTTCCCCTGCGTGACATGGATTGTCGTAGTTCATTGTCTTTAAGTAGCTGGCGAAATGATATGCTAGTATAATGACAGCCTTGATCTGAATGGAGAATTGTCTGTTGGTTTTGAGATACATTATGTTCATTGATAAGAATCTCGACAGTTTCTAAAACAAAATCAACAGTAAGGGAGTTACTTAGTACATATGCAAGAACCTGCTTTGTATAGGCATCTTTGATGACAGATAAATAAGCTCTATCTCCTTGATTATAAGTTAAATAGGTGATGTCTGTAAGCAGTATGATTCCGGGACCATGCTCACGAAATTCACGGTTAACTAGATTGTCAGAAATTGTATCTGTCTTCAAGGCTTTGGCCATTCTACGATATGGATTTGCTTTACGAATTGGGCAGATAAGTCCAAACTTTTTCATGAGCCGTTGTATCTTCTTTCTATTCATACGAATGCCCTGATTCAGTAGGCGCATGTGAATACCTCTAGAACCTTTAGCATAACCACGATAATTGTAGGTTGCTAATACCAACTCGAAATCAGCCTTGTCCATCTCATATCGTTCTTTACGTCTTTCGGCTGCTTTAAGCCAACTGTAATAACCTGAACGCGATACACCTGCCGTATTACAAAGCCATGCAATATTCAAAAGATTTTTATCACGTTCTGTCATTTCTTTAATCAGTTTAAATTTTTCTGATGACGTCGCTTGTATTCCCAAACAGCTTCTCGGTCCATCTGAATATTTTTTTTTAGAAATTCATTCTCTTGAGAGAGATAAGTAATCTTTTGCTCCAGCCGCTTTATCTGTTCATCAGGTGTTAAGTCTTTGGTTAAGAGACGGCCAGAATTCTGCGACCGCAGATCTTTAAAGCCTTCTACTCTTAAGCTATAATCCTTTATTCTGCTGACAATACTATCCCTACGCTTCTTGCCAAGAACTTTGGGATCGATTCCCATATCACTAAGGATTTGCGAAGGGCTTTTGCCAGACTGGTACGCTTCGTGAAATCGTTCTTTAAATGTTTTTGTATATCGTATGGATTTTTTACTAACCTTTTCAACATAAGGATTAGCTCTTAAATCTTCCAACTGATCTTCAGTAAAATAATTACTACCCATTTAATCATCTCCATGATTGATGCTTATATTGTAACAAAAAAAAGACCCTATAGAATAGAGTCAGTCAATCGTCAAAGTATAGCTCTTTTTTCAACTGTCTATTCTATAGGGTCCATTTTAAAAGACCCTTACACCTTTTCTTCATTCTTACTTGTTAGCATATAAATCAATGATTTTTTACAATGGTTTGAACTGATTTTTCCATGGATTGAATGCAGATGTATTCGTATTTTCCATGGAAGTTATGTCCACCAGTAAATAAATTAGGGCAAGGTAGACCCATGTAGGATAATCTAGCACCATCTGTACCACCACGAATAGGAATGATACGAGGCTCTATTTCAAGGGTGTTCATGGCTTCTACAGCTGTATCAATAATATGCATGACAGGTTCAATTTTTTCTTTCATATTAAAATACATATCTCTTAGATCGAGTTCAATAGTTCCTTCACCATATTTTCGATTAAGGTAATTGATGACATGTTGGAAGTAGTCTTTTTTTCTGCTCATATTTTTTCAAGATCATGGTCACGTATAATATACATACTTTTCACTTGTTCAACATTACCAGCCATACGCACGAGGTGATAGAAACCTTCATAATCCTCTGTGTATTGACTTCTTTGTTCAGGTGGTAACATAGCATCAATTTCAAAACCAATCTCCATAGCACTTAACATTTTATTTTTAGCTGAACCGGGATGGATATTTTTGCCGTTAATGGTTAACCAAGCATTGGCTGCATTGAAGTTTTCATATTCTAATTCACCAATTTCGCCACCATCAATGGTATAACCAAAGTCGGCATCGAATTTTTTTTACATCGAATTTGTCTGTACCGCGGCCAACCTCTTCATCAGGTGTAAAGCCAATGCGGATTTTACCATGTTTAATCTCTGGATTCTGAATTAGATATTCCATAGCCGTCATAATCTCTGCAATACCAGCTTTATCATCAGCACCAAGTAATGTTGTACCATCTGTAACTATGAGGTCCAGTCCAACGTACTTCTCTAGAGATGAGAAATCCTTAGGTGATAAGACAAGATTAAGGGATTCGTTAAGGACAATGTCATTACCTGTATAATTCTTAATAATACGAGGCTTAATATCTTTACCAGACATATCTGGGGATGTATCCATATGGGATATAAAACCAATGGTTGGAATATCTTTATCTGTGTTGGCTTCTAATGTTGCCATCACATAACCATTTTCATCAAGGGTTACATCGGTTAATCCAATTTCCTTCAATTCTTCAACAAGCAAATGTGCTAAATCCAATTGTCTTTCTGTACTGGGGGTAGTCTCAGAACCTTCGTCTGATGTGGTCCACACCTTTACATATTTTAAAAACTTTTCACTTACGTTCATTAATATTACTCCTTTCACAACCTTATAATTTTCTTTTTATATAAGAAAGTTTTACTTTCTATTTACTATTAAAATCTTGTATGCATGCAATCACTTAAGCTGTTTTAATGTTAGATTAAAAGCTTCTCTTTTTGCAGTCAAATGTGATTTGAATCAAATACAATGAAGTTAGAAATTAATGGTTATATTGTAACACTCTCACAAAGTCTTTACAAGAGATAAACGGGTAATTCTGATTGAGATGTTGTCACCTCTTTTGTTATATTTGTTTTTTTATCTTGGGCTTTATTTTATTAGTTTGAAAAAAAATGGGCTTATGGAATAGTGTATGTTATAATGAATTAATGATAGTGGAGATCTTGATAAGGAGATGATGAGCATATGACCGGGACCAAATTAAAGGTGATTGCATGTATCACCATGTTTATTGACCATTATGCCATGATATTTGTTGATGAACGAACCACAGCTTATGTAATGATGCGCATTATTGGAAGAATTGCTTTCCCTATATTTGCCTATTTAATTGCAGAAGGTTTTTTTTATACCCATAATGTAAATAAGTACCTAACAAGGTTATTTATCTTTGCTATTATCTCAGAGATTCCTTATGATATAGCACAAGGTTCATACTTTGATTTTAGTAGCTTTAATATATTCTTCACCTTGTTCTTTGCGCTCCTTGGCATTCATCTCTATCATTGTAGTAAGAATAAGAATCTGGGTTTAGTTATGGTATTCTTAATCGGTTTCTTGGCTGAATTTATAGAAATGGACTATGGATTATATGGCATCTTTACAGTATTTTTTTTTCTATTATTATAGAGGAAAATTCAGATTACAAGCGCTCACTTTTGGAGGTATGACAGCTCTATTAGTAGTTCTTGGGAATTTGGGTAATACCATGATAGATATACGTATGTCTATACAATTTTTTGCTATAGGAAGCTTATTCTTTATTTACTTATATAATGGTAAAAAAGGTAAGCATATTAGATATCTATTTTATGTATTCTATCCTGCTCATTTGTTAATCTTAGGGTTGGTGCATATGTATCTATAAGGTTAAAAAACTTGAAATATAAGGTATATTATCATTAGATTAGTGCCTTTTATTGGTTAGACATTGTAAGTACAATAAAAGAAGCATGAAAACATCTTATCCGACATATATATATATTGAACTTAATCCTTGTACAATCCATTGAAAGTAGGAGAAAGTCAATTAATATAATATAATTTCCTTGAATTTATAAGTTGAATTAATGAGTCTACATACGTTGTTATTCAACTTGTACATAATAAAAAGTAAGGGAAGAGATAAGATGCGTACAAATTATGGTCGACTTAACTTAATAGGTTACTGTTTCATGATACTGGTTAATATACTTGCTTCTACCATAACGCTTCATGGCAAATCAACTGGAGAAATATCGGACCAATATATGACTCTTTTTACACCTGGGTCCTATACATTCATGATATGGGGGCTTATCTATCTGTTGCTATTGGGGTTTGTTATCTATGGGTTACTACCAGATCAGAGGAAAAACGTGTACATACATGCCATAGGGTATAAGTTTATCATTTCATGTGTACTTAATGGCTTATGGCTGGTAGCTTGGCATTATGAAAAATTGTGGTTATCCTTATTAATTATGCTGCTATTATTATGGACGCTTACTAGAATTTATAACGTGTTGGATCATAGCTGTGATGTAAAAAGAAGTAATAAACGATGGATTAATATACCTTTTAGTATATATCTAGCTTGGATATGCATTGCAACTATCGCTAATGTAGCCGTTGTTCTTCAATGGACAGGATGGGATGGACTTGGTTTATCGGATACCGTATGGACTGTTATTGTTGTTGTTTTTGCCTTAATATTGTCTTTATACATATCCATGGCCAACAATGATTTGGCTTTTATCTTAACAGCTATATGGGGATTTGCAGGTATCTTGGTAAGGCACTATGGTCATAATACACCTATTAGCCTTGCAATTATTGCTGGGTTAATCATTATGGTTGTTACAGTCTTTACGCATCAGAGAGAGTATCTATGTCTAAAAAACTAATCTTTTTTTTTGCGTGCCGAATATCTTTCTAGAGGTTTTACCAAAAACAAAAATGATGGCCACAGGCCATAATACAGTTGTAATAATATGGCTTAAGGCTGCTTGGATAATAACTAATTTTTTGGTAACTTCCGAATATTCAATAGGGCGAATATCCCCAAAGCCAATTGTAAAGAATGTAGTGGTACTAAAATATAAAGCATCCAGATGGCTAAAAACCTCATTTTTACCTACAATACCTTCATTGAATACATTACATAGATGAACATAAAGCAAAGCAAAAAGAATCAATGACAGAAAAAAAGTAGTGATAGGTATAAAAAAGAAGATGCACAATATCTTCAAAAAAAGGTCGGTTGAAGATTGTAGAAACATCAAAATGATAGTTACGATCATTACTGTTAATGTGATAAGCTAAGATTAAAAAATCTAATATCGTCATTAAGAATATAATGCAAAGAATAAAAACTAAGGCAAAGGTATGGTCTTTGTTAAGAAAAAAAGATACTGATTCTGAACAATCATAAATGGTAGATAGATGAGCAAGATGATATTAATAATACATCCAGTATAAAAAAATATTTGGTACACATAATAAGGAGTGCTATAGCCAGAAATACAATCACAACACCTTTTGTATTAAGCACTGGAGAAAATAGAAAAACAAGTAATAAAATAATGGTAATGAGGGTATGGAGAATATTACTTTTTTATGTATTTCATAAAGACGACCTTTCTCTTCATTATGGATGAAGCTTAGGGGCTGTCCCATCAATTCAACTGGATGTGACAGCCCCCTCTATGCATTTATTCTGTTCCATTAATCTTATCGTATAAATCGAGGGTACAATGACTGCTTTCCCAATTCTTACAATTAAGACATGATGTGCTTTCTATTGTTGAGTTAGATAAAGACTCCACATTTTCTCTTGGATTATAAGCGCTACATTCTTTCGCTGTTTCACAATAATTCATCAAACTGTCCATCATTAATCTCCTTTCACTTATTCATTAAGCTTATTTTTTCTCACGTTTTATTTGACTTTGGTTCTATATCCTGCCATTCTTCCAGTAGTACATTTTTAAGTGGGTTATAGAAATTAATAACGTGGTCATGCCATGGTAGATGTATACATGACGATTTTGGATACCTATAGATGCGTCGATTATTAGAGTATGTTACCATAATATCCCTCCATATTAGTTTAAAGTCAAAATACATTAAAAGGATAAGCAGTAATGTTAAGAGAATTCATATTAACCTATGATTTCTATCCATAGGTTCTTATGAGCTGAGTGTTAAATTATAAATAGTATGCATGAAATCTCTCAAGAATATTATGTGTAGTTTTTTATAAAATATTACTTAAGGCATAATAAAAAAAATAAACTAATCAAATGACTTTGCAAATTGATTAGTTTATTTTTGACACGTTTACAAAATATAAAATATGATAGGGTGTGAAAAGAACTTATCCCACTCATTATTGTAACTTTATCCTTGCAAGCAAACAAAGTCATGGCACAAAATAGGATGTCTTAAGAAGGATATACTAGGTTTTTTGGTCCTATGTTTTCGAGAACGTCTTCTAAGAATTTTTTGGCTTCATACCTAGCCATAGGTAGATTCATATCTAAGTAGTTGCCACAATCTCTTGCCGAAGCCCCAGGGATATCCCCTTCATAAGTGCTGATAAAAACAAACATTTCTTTTAGCAATGGTATAATTTCTTCAGATTTCAATTCGCCTTTTAAAATCACATAGAAGCCTGTGCGACAACCCATAGGTCCAAAATAGATGACATCATTAGCATATTTTTTTTGTGGTTTCTTAAAAAAGTAGCTGCAAGGTGCTCAATGGTGTGCATCTCAGCTGTTTGCATAACAGGTTCTTTGTTAGGTTGTTTCATACGGATATCAAAAGTTGTTAAGATATGTTCGCCTACAGCATCCATTCGTGACACATAAACGCCTTTTAATAAATTAAGATGATTCACTGTAAAACTCGGTATTTTTTTTCATACTAATCGTCCTTCCTATGTTATAAATCTGAGATAATTAATTCTATTAAAACATATAACCATCTATTAGTAAATAGGTTAGTAGAGTCGAATGATCGACCTATTTATATAAAAACAGAAATAGCTTCATAAGAAGTCACGCTATATCTTGAATAAAAATATATAATATGCTACACTAACACGTAAATGAATGATACAACCTTACTGGGTGTATTAATAAAATAAGGAAAGAAAGGGTGACATATGTGAGTGCTCAAGCTGAAAAGAAAAAAAGTAATTTTTAGTGGCGTTCAACCAACAGGCGTTATAACCATTGGTAACTATCTAGGAGCGATTAAAAAAAATTGGACAAAGCTACAAGAAGATTATAACTGCTTATTCTGCGTGGTTGACATGCATTCCATCACTTTAAGACAAGACCCCGTTTTACTTAGAAAACGTGCTAGAGATTTATTAACCATGTATATAGCTGCTGGACTTGATCCAGAGAAAAATATAATGTACTATCAGTCCCATGTTTCAGGACATGCTGAGCTTGCTTGGATTCTTAGTTGTTTTACCTATATGGGTGAATTAAATAGAATGACACAATTCAAAGAAAAATCAACAAAGCAAGGAGCAAATATTAATGCAGGACTTTTTTACATATCCTATATTAATGGCCGCTGATATTCTATTATATCAAACAGATCTAGTACCTGTTGGACATGACCAAAAACAGCATCTTGAGTTAGCTCGTGAAATTGCTACCAGATTCAATAATATTTATGGTGATGTATTGACGGTACCCGATCCATATATCGCTAAGATTGGTGCGAAAATCATGAGTCTACAAGAGCCTACCAAGAAAATGTCCAAATCTGATGAGAATCCTAATGGTTTCATTTCCTTATTAGATGAACCGAGTGTTATTCTTAAGAAGATTAAGCGTGCTATGACAGACTCAGACCGTGAAGTGACTTATTCAGAAGATAAACCAGGTGTAAAAAACCTTATCGATATCTATTCATGTGTAACAGGTGAGTCCATTGAGACCTGTGTTGATCGTTTTACTGGTAAAGGTTATGGTGAATTGAAGTCTGTTGTTGGTGAAGCCGTCGTTGAAGAACTTAGACCGATACAAGAAAGATTTAAGGATTTACAGAAAAAATAAAGATTACATTGATGGTATTATTAAGAAAAAACGGAGAGACAGCTAATTATGTGGCAACGAAAACTCTTCGTAAAGTGCAGAAAAAAAGTTGGGTTTCCTGTGCATATACGATAACAAATTAAATGGATAGATAAGATTCTCTAAAAAAGGACTATCACGCATTAGATAAAGTGGCTAATGATGATAGTCCTTTTTAGTATAGGATGTTATCTTACAGGGTAATTAAAGGAGTCCTTCATACTGTCCTTTACTCATTTATTGAAAAATCTACATGGACATTATCAATATAGATGGAACTGGACCCATCTCGGGAGGTATCTGTTCCAATAACAACCCAGAGTTCGCTAAGATTGTTGGTTTGCACATAAAAAGTCTTTTCAAATGCTTTTTGTCCATAGATTTGATCATGGCCTGAACCAATAGCCATATTACCTAGTGTTGATAGGTCTTTACCATCTGTTGCAGGGTCGCCTTTATCCAGGTTAACGCGATAGAAATTATTATTGCCATCAGCAGTAAGATCTGGTTCAGGTAGAATATTAACAATGCCTGCTTTGACATAGATCTGATTCTCTGGGGTATCATCAATATGTGTCGGCATGGTTGATATAGCATCAAAACGCAGATTAATAGCATATTTAGTCAAGGGGCTTAGTCCATCAGATTGACCAAATTTTTTTCATGGTGTACATAAATAGATTGTTTTCAAGATTATTGCCTGCAAGATAGATGCCTTTGTTTGTTGTATCCATATAGGTATAATCACCATGAGTAAAATTCATATCATAACCTTTAGATAAGTAGTGTTCACTAATGCCTGAGAAACCACTTGTCCATCCATGCATATTTTGTTCAAAATCATAGTCAAACGATAAGGCTGAAGGGTTAGTATTAGTATCTTTATCATTCACTTTGTTATTAGATTTAGACCCACAGCCACTTAGTGTTAAGAGGGAGAGTAACACCATAACCATTAATAGTTTTCGATACATGTGTAAAACCTCCTATGCAAAAATTTAATTCTATAAAATTCGGAATTTTATAGAAATATAATATTCTGCTTTATATTATATATTTTTTGGCTTATAATTCCTTTTTTATGCATGGATAATATTAAAGTTATTAATTTTTATAAGATATTCATATAGGAGGGGGTGTTTTTTCTAGTATACATATGCAGAAAAGTATGCTATAATTTGTTTAAATACACTAGACTACAAATGTAACTGACACAATATATAGTAATGATTTTAGAAATATAAAGATGATTATAGTGGGTGTAGTATAAGTTGAACAATATATAGAAAACTCCATGATAAGGATATTGAAAGATAGCTAAACGTGTCAAACAATGTATGGATGGAGGGGGGTTGCATGTATAAAGAGATATGTGAATTAAAAAAAGTGCGCTAAGATAAAAAAAAGCAAACAAATGCCATATGCTCCAAGGTCGATCATTCAGACCGTATTAGTTTTGAAGAAGATCAGCATGCTTACAAACAATCTGTTCAGCGCCTTAGTCAAGAAGGTATCCGAGAAATTGTTTTACATCTATGGTTAACCTAGTTGACATTAGAATAATGATAATATAAGAAAGGTCATTTTATCCATTTAGGATAAGATGACCTTTCTTTGCATTTACGGATCTACTTTTTCCATATGTTCTTCTACCAAAATGATAATGACAGAAGCGATAGGAACCGCTAAAATCATACCCATAGCTCCGAAGAAACTACCACCAATGGTAACAGAGGCAACAACCCAAAAAGGTTTTAAACCCACAGAATTACCAATAATTTTTGGGCTAACAATAATATTATCAATTTGTTGCATAACAATAACGACAAGTAATAGAGCTACAGCTTCCCACAAGCCTGAGAATAAGGCGAAAAAATAAACAGGGTATTGTACCAATAAAAGGTCCGATATAAGGAATAATGTTGGTAAGTCCTATAATGAGCCCCATTAATGGTGCATACGGAATATTAAGTGGTGATAACATATTCACCACGTATATCGCAATGCTGACTAGCAAACCGAGAATGATACATGTGTACATCTTTCCAATCAAAAACTGTTTTAGAGCTTTATCTGTTAGTCTACCTATCCGTATCGTCCAATCGGCATATTTCCTAGGTAAAAAAGCGCGTATTAGTCTTTTTAACTTAGGTCTTATTTCTTCTGAATCTCTTAAAGCATAAAAAGCCATAAAGAGTGATAATATCAGTAAAGCAACTGTGCTAATGAAGCCTGTAATCGATGATAATATGGAAGTTGAAAAGCTAAGTATATTACTAGAAAATTTAACAACGGATTGTTCAATAGTTTCAATAAAAGTATCCATCATATCGGGACTGATATATTTTTGCAAAAATGAATCATTCACGTAGGCGATCATATCGTCAGTACTTGGGAAATTATTTTTTAAGGAATTTACACTGTCTGTTATGGTTGGTGCAATTAGCATAATAAAGAGTGTAATAAAAGCAAACACTATAAAATAAGTCAATAAAACACTCATGGTATGTCTGAATTTTAACTTTATTTTTATAAACCTAACAGCAGGACTCAATAAATAAATGATGATGGATGCAAAAATCAAAGATTTGAAAGAAGTTAAAAAACCATGTTAGGTTGCCTGTCTTAAATATAAATTTTGCAATTAAAAAAAACGATAATAAGAAAAGGAATATACTTATATGGATCAAATGGCTTATGATTATTTTGCATAACACACCTCGCACTTTCTGTATCTTTTAGCAGATCATGTATTTTTTGTCTTATACGATTGGAATAAAACAGAATAGATGACGTTTTTATTCAACGAAAACAACTTAATATTATATTAAAGTATATTCCAATTTTATGCAATATAACTTTCAATAATTAGGTTAATTCATTAAAACTAGTTTAGTATGACTTTTGCTATATGATATTGTACTAAATTTAATAAAATATATCTAAAAAGTATTGACAAAACCTATCCTAATATCGTAATATATAAATATAATAATAAAACAATATAACAACTTGTTAAAATAAAGACAATATATAAGAAAGAGAGGGTATTAACATGGCTAAGAAAGTATTGATTGTCGGCGGTGTAGCTGGCGGAGCTAGTACAGCTGCTAGACTTAGAAGAATGGATGAAAATATAGAAATTATCATGTTTGAAAGAGGGCAATATATCTCATTTGCAAACTGTGGATTACCTTATTATATTGGTGGAACCATAGAAGAAAGAAAGGCTTTATTACTACAAACACCTGCGGATATGAAAGCTAGATTTAATATTGATGTTAGAGTTTTGAATGAAGTCGTATCCGTTAATAAAGAAGAGAAATTGTTGGAAGTAAAAGATCTAAATACAGGTGAAATTTACAAAGAGAGTTATGACATATTGGTTTTATCACCAGGATCTACACCAATTAAACCACCTATCCCAAGTATTGAGAAAGAAAATATTTTTTCCTTGTGGAATATACCAGATACAGATGCAATCAAATCTTATGTGGATGGGCATGATATAAAAACCGCAACAGTTATTGGTGGTGGTTTTATTGGAATCGAGATGGCAGAGAATCTATATGATTTAGGATATCAAGTTAATCTTGTGGAGATGGCCAATCAGGTTATGGCACCTGTTGATTACGATATGTCTCAACTTATTCACTCCCATATTGCCTCAAAAGATGTTCATTTATATTTAGAAAATGGCGTGAAGTCTTTTGAAGAGGAAAATGGGAAGACTTATGTGAAGTTACAAGATGGCACCATGCTTCAATCTGATATCGTTATTTTATCCATTGGTATAAGACCTAATGGCGAATTAGCGAAGGGTGCGGGTCTTGAGACCAACAAACGTGGTGGTATTGTTGTGAATGAATACCTTAAAACAAGTGATGAACATATCTACGCACTAGGTGATGCTATCGAAGTTGTCGATTATGTTAATGGTGAAAAAACCATGATTCCACTTGCTGGTCCAGCTAACAAACAAGGACGTATCGTGCTAATAATATTGTCGGTCGACAAGAAGCCTACAAAGGTACACAAGGTACATCCATTGCAAAAGTTTTTGATTTATCTGTTGCAGCAACAGGTAATAATGAGAAAAACTTGAATCGCCTTGGCAAAGTTTATGGTAAAGATTATAAAATATCTCTTGTACAACCAAAATCCCACGCAGGTTATTATCCAGGAGCTATACCAATGACCATAAAACTTATTTTTGATTTAGAGGGTAAGATTCTAGGGGCAGGTATAGTTGGGTATGACGGTGTAGATAAGAGAATAGATGTTATTGCCACACTCATCCGAATGGGTGGTACTATCTATGATCTGAAAGAATTAGAATTAGCCTATGCACCACCATTCTCATCAGCAAAAGATCCTGTAAACATGGCAGGATTTACAGCTGAGAATATATTAAGTGGGGATATGGATGCTATTATATGGTCAGAGATTGATCAAGCAGATAAAGACAAAAGTATTCTTTTAGATGTTAGGGACAAAATTGAATTAGAGCTTGGTTACATTGAAGGCGCAAAACATATACCTGTAAATGATTTAAGACAGCGCATGAGCGAATTGGACAAAGAAAAAGAAATTCTCATCTATTGTGCAGTGGGGATTAGAGGGTATATAGCAGCCAGACTACTCATGCAACATGGCTATAAAGTAAAGAATCTTATAGGTGGTTATAATTTCTATAAATGTGTTATAAAAGATTTTACAAAAGAAGTTAACCCCATAGAGTGTGATTATAGTGATAAAAAAAAACAAGATAAAAAACATGTAAATGCGGTTGAATCAGATGAATTAACCATTCGTCTAAATGCATGTGGTCTTCAGTGTCCTGGACCAATTCTTCAAGTGAGTGAAAAGATTAAAGAGGTTAATGAAGGTGATATCCTTGAAATATCTGCTACAGACCCAGGTTTCCCAGTAGATGTTAAGGCATGGAGTGAAAAAACAGGGAACCAGTTTATTCGAACAGAAAAAAGAGCCAAAGAATTCGTTGTCTGGGTTAGGAAAAGTTCTGGTAAAGCTAAGAAACAAGCCATGACCACTTCAGATAAAAGCACCATGGTAGTATTCTCAGGAGACATGGATAAAGCATTAGCCTCATTTATTATCGCTAACGGTGCTGCTGCTATGGGAAAAGAAGTCACCATGTTCTTCACATTCTGGGGACTTAACATTCTTAGAAGATCAGAGAAAGTTAATGTTAAGAAATCCTTTATTGAAAAAATGTTTGGTTTTATGATGCCAAAAGGCGTTAACAAATTACAACTCTCCAAAATGAACATGGGCGGTATGGGTACAGCATGATGAAAAAAGTCATGAAAGATAAAAATGTAAATTCTCTTGAAGACTTAATAGCATCAGCTATGAAAAATGGTGTTAAGATTGTAGCATGTACCATGTCCATGGATGTAATGGGCATTAAAGAAGAAGAATTAATCGATGGTATTGAATTAGGTGGTGTGGCAGCATACCTAGGTGAAACCGATACAGCTAATCACAATTTATTTGTTTAAGTATTTATGATAGGATAATAACTTTTTTATCAAACTAATTTTGTATTATTTATTGACATATATGAAGGCTCCGTTTAGAATATGTAGTAGATAGATAATATAAGAAATTGGGGAATGAATATATGAACGATAGATATATTGTTTACTTTATAAGCAGCACAAAGAAAAAGATGATGAAGTACATTGAAAGTCAGTTACTAGAAAATGAACTATTTGATTTAATACCATCCCATGGGAATATTCTTACTAATTTGTACGACAGCAATAAAAAACTAACTATGAAAGAAATTGCAAAGAAAATTGGTAGAGATAAATCAACAGTAACCCCATTAGTTAATAAATTAGTTAAACTTGGTTATGTTGAAAAAGAAAAATCAGAAGAGGATAAAAGAACCACATTTTTAGTCCTTACAGTTAAGGGTAAAGAAATTGAATCGAAATTTAGAGCAATTTCTGATGAAGTCATTACAACAGCCTATGATGGATTTTCTGAAGAGGACAAGGAAATATTTCTTAAATACTTGAAGAAACTAAATAATAATTTTGATGTTGATAAAGATGAGTCCAATTAAAACATGTAAATAATTAAATGGATGAAATAGGATGGGATAGCTTGCGTATACAGGCTATCCCTTTAACCTGTTGAAATATAATATACCTTATATACTCATATCCACTATTGTACGACCTTTATGTTTACCTTGCAAGATCATATCTATTTTCAAATCTAATTCCTCTAGAGAGACAACTTCGGTGTTCATTTCTAAATGAGTTGGTTTCCATTCATTAGCCAGCAAATTCCAGATTTTTAGTCTTAAAGGCATGGGACAAACGCCTGAATCAATACCAAATAAGGATATGCCTCTTAATATAAATGGGTAGACAGAAGTCGTAAATTCATGAGAAGTAATATTCCCACAGCACGTGATACTTCCCCCATACTTAGTTGATTTAATGGCTGTTGCTAGAATATTACCTCCTACCACATCAATGACCCCTGCCCATCTACCTTTTAGAAGGGCTTTTCCTGAAGGGTCATCTATCTCTTTTGGATGAATAATACCTTTCGCCCCCATTTTCAATAACGTATTTTTTTGGTCAGGTTTTCCAGTTGATGCCATAACGGAAAATCCAAGCTTAGAAAGAATGCGAACGGCAATGCTTCCGACACCTCCGGTAGCACCAGTTACTAATATCTCACCATCGTCAGGTTGCATGCCAGATGTGATTAATCTATTGACAGAAAGTGCTGCTGTAAAACCTGCGGTACCATAGATTTGACTTTCTTTTAAAGAAAGATTAGGAGGCAGCAGGACTACCCAGTCAGAAGGTACTCTAATATATTGACCATAGCCTCCTGCTGTATTCATGCCTAAGTCATAACCCGTAACAATGACGTTATCTCCAGGTTTACATCTGTACGTAGCACTCTCAACAACAACGCCTGACGCATCTATACCTGGCGTATGTGGGTATGTTTTGGTTACACCTTTATTACCAGTAGCTGAAAGTGCGTCTTTGTAATTGAGGGAAGAATACTTAACATGAATTAAAACATCCCCATCAGGAAGGTCTTGAATTGAACGATCAATAATTGAACGTGAGAACTTACTGTGCTCATACTCTTGTACCTGCAGGGCTTTAAATATATGTTGATGATCCATATTGTATCGCTCCTTATCCTAATTGATTGTTTGTTATAAAACTAATTATATAGGGCTTGTAACTTGGTGTCAAGAAAAAAGTTTGATGTAAAACTAAAAAAGTGTTGACAATGCATGACTCTGTGCTGTATACTGAAACTATAAGAAATCTACAATAAACACTAATGGAATAGGTGAAAAATGTATAATATAACCAATTTGAAAAGGAGGTCTTTACAAAGTTATTATTATTATATACAAAACAACAAATTGCTAGACGTTTTGGGGGAATCAGTGTTTGCCTTAGATTAACTTCAGCTATATATAGGTGTATAGGTAATTGGTTTTTTGACCAGTGTATTTTTTTACGTTTTTTTCAGCTATTCAAGCTAATATAATAACTTTTTCGACAAGATTTGAGGTATTATCATAGAATCTTAAGAAAAAATAAGGAGTGTGAAATGTTTGCTCAATTTAAAAGGTGTGACAAAGCGATTTGGGGGTCTTACAGCAGTTGACGATGTTAGCTTTTCTATTAAAAAGGGTTCAATTGTTGGCTTAATTGGTCCTAATGGTTCTGGTAAAACCACATTATTTAATCTTATTTCAGGTGTTTATCCACTAACGGCTGGGATGGTAGCATTTAACGGTGTTGATATAACAAAGATGAAGAGTCATGCCATTGCAAATCTCGGCTTAGTAAGGACATTTCAAATTGTTAAACCATTTAATAATATCTCTGCACAGGAAAATGTGGTAGTAGGTGCATTTCAAAAATATAGTAATCGAGTAGATGCAGAAAAGAAAGCCATTCAGTCTATGGAGGTACTTGGATTACTGAAATATAAAGATATACAACCACAGCATTTGCCCCTTGCCATAAAAAAAGAAACTGGAAATAGCACGTATCATTTCGACAGAGCCTGAAATTGTCTTGCTTGATGAGGTGATGGGAGGGCTTAACCCCCAAGAGACAGAAGAAATTGTTGAAACAATCATCAAGATTAATCAGACAGGTATAACCGTGTTACTCATAGAACATAAGATGAAATGCATCATGAAATTATCCGAAGATGTAGTAGTCCTTAACAATGGAGCCATGATAGCACATGGTGAACCTAAAGCCGTTGTTAATGATACAGAAGTAATTAGGGCATATTTAGGAGATGACTATCATGTTGAAAATTAGTGGTCTAGAAGCAGGTTATGGGGAAAGTCAAGTATTATTCGGTATTACGCTACATATTAAAAAAGGAGACATTGTGAGTATGGTTGGTTCTAATGCAGCAGGAAAAACAACTTTACTCAACATCATCTCTGGTCTAAACAAGTCATGGGGAGGAAAAGTTGAATTCTTAGGACAAGATATTACAGATCTGGTACCTGAAAAAAGGATTGAGATGGGGTTAATCCAATGTCCAGAAGGAAGAAGATTATTTCCAGGAATGACTGTTCTTGAAAACTTATTATTAGGTGCTTATGCAAATAGGGCTCAACATAATATGAATGAGAATCTTGAAAGAGTCTATAACATGTTTCCCAGGTTATATGAAAGAAGGTATCAGCTTGCAGGGTCTTTGTCTGGGGGAGAACAGCAAATGTGTGCTATTGGACGGGCTATTATGACCAATCCTGAGCTGTTAATTTTAGATGAGCCATCTTTGGGTTTGGCACCGATTATCGTACAGCAAATGTTTGAGATTATTAAAGAAATCAATGAAAAGGGTGTTACGATATTTCTCGTAGAGCAGAATGTGAACAAGGCATTATCACTGGCAAAAAAAAGGCTATGTCATTGAAAGTGGTGAAATTGTCATGGAGGGTACGGGACAAGAGTTATTGATTAATGATGATCTTAGAAAAGCGTATCTAGGCGTTTAACGTTTTACAGTGATTGAAAATCTGCCTAAAACCAGGGGGATTTATTAATAATCAAAATGATAACAATGGTTTCACAAAAACGAGGAGGATGAAGATGAAAAAATTATCAAAGAGGATAAGTATTATCTTAGTATTAGCTATGCTTTTAAGTGGTTGTGGAAATGCTGGCAATGAGTCATCAAGTGAAAAAAAGACCGATAAAGAAAAATCAAAAAAGCCTATTAAAATTGGTGTTATTCAACCTAGAAGCGGTAATCTAGCAGTTTCCGGTGAAGATAGTTATTTAGGTTCAAAAATAGCTTTTGATTTAATAAATGAAAGCGGAGGTATCAATGGTAGACAGATTGAAGTCGTTGCAGCAGATGTTCCAGATCAGACAGCAGCGCAAAATGAAGTTAACCGATTGATTCAAAATGAAGGCGTTAAAGTGATTACTGGTATATACGGTAGTGCTATGGCAGAGGTTGCAGGGAATGTCAGTAATAGGAATGATGTTCTTTATTGGGAATCCATATCGGTAACAGATAAATTAACATCTAAAGGCTATAAGGGTGTATTTAGAACCCATGTTAATGGTAGTGGGTTTGGTTCTCAAGCAGCAAAAATAGCTGGAACATTTGCAGCGGACATTGGTATGGATATAAAAGATATGAAAGTTGCTATCATATGTGAAAATGGTGATTTTGGTCAATCTGTTGCAAGGGGTGTGGAAAAATTTGCTGAAGAAACAGGTATGCAAATTGTTCTTAATGAATTATATGATAGTAAATCTACCGACACATCCCCTATCGTATTACAGATGAAAGCAGCTGAACCAGACGTTGTTATTGCTACTTCTTATATCAATGATGGTATTGATATTACGAAGCAATCAAAAATATTGGATTTTAATCCTAAATTATACATAGGTATTGGATCAGGCTATGGTTTACCAGCTTATTATGATGCTTTAGGTGAAAATGCAGAAGGGATTATTGATATTGATCCTTCAAAAAAAACACCTGTTTATGATAGCCTTACGCCAGAACTGGCTAAAGCTGTAAAAGAATTTGAAAAAAAAGATTTAAAGAAGAAAGAGGTTATGAGCCGCCAGTTATTGGTTACCTCACTTTTCAATCAGCTTGGGTACTCGCCTATAACGTTATAGAAGTTGCTGGAGGGGTTGATGATTATCAAGCAATGATTGATGCTGCACATGCTATTGACCTTCCAGAAGGATCACTACCGACAGGTGCAGGCATTAAATTTGATTCATTCGGACAAAATTTAAGAGCTTCATTAGTTGCTATGCAATGGCAAAATGGTCAATTGGAAACAATTTATCCTGAAGCCATGGCCACAAAAGAAGCGATTATGATTCCACGACCTAATTGGTCTGATAGATAATTCTTAAGATGAATCACTCACCGGCCTATATGGCTGGTGAGGTATTACTAGGGCATAGACAATAATTTAGCATTTTTATAGGAGGAAATATCATGCTAATACAATTGATTGTATCAGGCATATTGTTAGGTGGGATATATGCATTATTGAGTATTGGTTTATCGTTAATGTTAGGTGTGTCAAAGTTCATTAACTTTGCACATGGTGATTTTGTGATGATCGGTATGTACTTAACCTACTTGTTTTATGCATCTTTTAAATTAAATCCTTATATATCTTGGCCATTGGTATTAGTAGGTGGAGCTATTTTTGGTGCGATTATATTTACAATTGCTAAACGTGCCATTGGGAAAAGTCCCGTTAATCAAATTTTATTAACACTTGGGTTATCCATGATATTGCAAAACGTTATCTTGTTAATTTTTAAGTCGGATTTTAAAGCTATTCCATCCGAATTTTCTAATAGTATTAAAGTAGGTACGGTTTTTGTTTCTGGTGCTCAACTGATTACGTTTGGATTAGCCATTCTTACAACAGTTGGATTCTTGGTCTTTATTAAGAACACACGACTTGGCAGAGCATGAGGGCTGTTGGGAGGATAGGAATGCGAGTAAACTGATGGGTATCAATGTACCCAGAATTGATCTCATGGTTTTTTGCCTTGGAACAGTGATGGCAGCTTTTTCAGGAGCGTTACTTATGACCATGTATCCAACGTATCCAACAGTTGGTTCAGGTTATAATCTATTGGCTTGGATAACAGTTATACTGGGCGGATTAGGACACCTTCAAGGAGCATTAATTGCAGCATTAATAATAGGTGTCAGTGAAACTTTAACAGGGTTTTACTTGGGTGCAGACCTTAGACAATTGGTGTATTTCGTCATATTTATTATCGTATTAGTTGTTTCACCACAGGGTCTATTTCACAAATTTTCATTAAGGAAGGTGAAGAGACTATGAGGGAATTCATTCAGAATAGACAAAAAGATTATCTGTTTGTTTTTGGTATAGTAGCTATTTTGGCATTAGGACTTTTTTATAGATAACAAGTATTTGCTAGATATTTTAATCACAACAATTTATTTTTTTTGTGTGATTGCAGGGGCATGGAACATCATGTGTGGTTATGCAGGACAATTATCATTGGGACATGTAGTTTTCATGGGGGTAGGGCAATACACCTCAACCATTTTGTTTGTAAGATTAGGCATTTCACCATGGATTGGCATGTTTGCAGGAACAATAGTTGCCATGATATTAGCTTTTTTTGTTGGGCTGTTGGCCTTAAGATTAAAATCATTCTTTTTTTCACTTTCTACTATAGCATTAGTCACGATTTTTCAAGTTCTTGCCATTAAACTTGATTGGTTAACAGGTGGTTCTGTAGGCATAAGCATACCTTATGAGCCAAGTTTTGCTAATATGATTTTTAAAGAATATAAGCCTTCATTAGCTTTGTTTCTACTATTACTATTAGCCGTATTATTAACCACAGCGTATATCAGTAAATCAAAATTAGGTGCTAATCTAGTGGCTATGAGAGAAGATGATATGGCAGCCTCTTCACTTGGGGTTAATCTCTTGACAAATAAAATTACAGCATTATGTATTAGTGCATTTTTTACCAGTTTAGCAGGTACATTGTACTCCCAATACACATTATATGTTGACCCTACTGGATCCTTTAATCTCATTACATCTCAAAAAGCAGCAATATTAACAATTGTTGGTGGATCTGGTACAATTTTTGGTCCATTAATTGGAGGATTAATATTAGGCCCAACGGAGATCTTTCTACGAGGGTGGCTTGGTAGTACATTTCAAGGGGCTTATCTCGTTATCTATGGTGTTTTACTCGTTGTTGTTGTACTGGCTATGCCACAAGGTATCGTAGGTGCCATTAAAAAATATTAGAACTAAGAAAGTGCAACATGTACAAGAAGAAATGCTGAAAGCGGAGGTTAAGCGGCAGCATAACCATGTGCATAAGAAACTATAAAAACAGTATTTTTTATACTGAAAGATTAAGAGCTGTTAATTCATTATGATTAATCAGCTTATATACAGGAGGATGTTTATGGATTTTAAATTGACCAAGGAACAACAAATGGTCACACAAGCAACCAGAAGATTTGCAAAAGAAGTATGTGAACCTATAGCGGAGGAAATTGATAGAGAACATCGCTTTCCCAGAGAAACATTTAATCTCTTAACAAAATATGGTTTTGTAGCAATGGGATTTCCAGAAGAGTATGGTGGAACAGGTAATGATAAGATTGCGCAGTTGATTGTGGTCCAAGAAATTGCTAAAGTATGTGCAGCTACTTCATCCATATTATCCATACATCAAGGGATGGTCAATTGCTTGTTGAAATTTGGTAATCAAGAGCAAAAAGATAAGTATCTAAGACCACTTTTATGTGATGGTGTCGTAGGCGCATTTGCACTGACTGAAGATAATGCAGGTTCTGATGCATCTAATATTCAGACGACAGCTGTCCAAGATGGCGATAGTTATATTATTAATGGCACAAAACGTTTTATAACGGGAGCAGGACAAGCAGGTCTCTACATCGTATTGGCGTATACAGAACCTGAAAAGAAAACGAGAGGTATTACCGCATTCATTGTTGATCCGAAAACAGAAGGTTTTTTTTCAGTTGGTAAAATAGAGAATAAAATGGGTATATGTGCTTCTCATACAGGTGAGTTAGTATTTGAAAATGTTAGAGTCCCAAAAGAGAATATGTTAGGAAAGTACAACCAAGGTTTCAAAATTGCTTTGACAAGTATTGACGAGGCAAGAGTATTAACTGTTGGGGCGCAAAGTCTAGGTATAGCAGAAGGAGCATTGGATTTAGCTGTTGATTATTCTAAAAAAAAGAGTTCAATTTGGAAAGCCAGTAGCTAAACAACAGGGTCTACAATGGTACTTAGCTGAAATGGCTACAAAAATTGAAGCTGCCAAATGGATGACTTATTATGCCGCACAAATGATTCAAGAAGGCAATAGAATCAGTAAGGAATCTGCCATGGTTAAATTATTTACATCTGAAACAGCCAGATATGTTGTGGAGAGAGCGTTACAAATACATGGTGGCTATGGTTATATGAAAGATTATGCCATTGAAAGAATGTACAGAGATGTAAAAATAACAGAACTCTATGAAGGTACCAATGAAATACAAAAATTAGTCATTGCAAGAGCAGTAATCAACTAGGAAACGTATGGAGGTGTAAGAGATAATGAAGATAATTGTGTGTATAAAACAAGTACCTAATACAAATGAGGTACGTATTAATAATGAAACAGGGACATTAATTAGAGATGGTGTAGAAAGTATTATTAATCCAGATGATTTGAATGCATTAGAAGAAGCATTAAGGATAAAAGATAGTAGAGATGATGTTCATATAACGGCAATAACCATGGGACCATCTCAAGCAGATTCAGCATTAAGAGAAGCGCTAGCCATGGGTGTCGATGAAGCCATATTAGTTTCAGATAGAGCTTTTGCAGGTTCAGACACTTGGGCCACTGCAACAGTTTTAGCATCAGCCATCAAGAAGATTAATGGATACGACATCATATTCTGTGGTAGACAAGCTATTGATGGAGATACAGCACAGGTTGGACCAGAAATAGCAGAATTCTTAGATATTCCACAAATAACGTATGTTAAGGCGTTAAAAGTAGAAGATGATAAAGTCATAGCAACGAGAGCGTATGAAGAAGGAAGTTTTATTATTGAATGTAAAATGCCTGTCTTATTGACCGCTATTAAAGAATTGAATGAACCCAGATATATGGACTTAAGACTTATATATACAGCTTATAGTCCAGATGCCGACTATAAATTATGGTCAGCGAATGATATTGAAGTAGACAGAACGCAAATAGGTGTCAAAAAAATTCACCTACAAAAGTTTATAAAACATTTGTACCTGTAAAAGAATTTAATGGCAAGCAGATTACAGGTAACCCAAAAAGACGTAGCTGTTAAATGTGTAGAAGAAATTAATCAATTGAATTTATTATAAGGAGGTGCTTAACATGTCTAATGCAAAAGTAAATCAAATTAAGGATATGACAGACTATCAAGGGGTATGTATTGTTGCGCATCAGGAAAAAAGGCGTCAATTTACCAATTTCATTTGAGTTAATCAATGAGGGTAAAAAAACTTGCTAAGAAAACAGCATCTCATTTGAGTGTGGTTATCCTAGGTCACAATGTTGATAAGGCTGTAGAAGAGTTATCTTATTACGGCGCAGATAAAATATATTATTATGATCATCCACTATTAGAAACGTATACAACAGATGCATACACAAAAGTGATCAGTGCTTTTATACAAGATATTAAGCCAGAAATTGTTATATTTGGAGCATCATCAATTGGACGAGACTTTGCACCTAGAGTTGCAGCACGAGTAGGGACAGGTTTAGTTGCTGATTGTACAAGCTTAGATATTAATGAAGAAGATGGTAAATTCTTGCAGACTAGACCTGCATTTGGTGGTAATTTAATGGCAACGATTATCTGTCCAAATGATAGACCGCAAATGGCAACTGTTAGACCAGGTGTTATGGAGAAAGCAAATAAAACAGACCATTCTTCAGAAATTATTAGATCACTACCTGAGTTAACAGAAGAAGATATTATAGCAAAAACCATTGATCTTATTACGGATAAGACAAAAAAAAGTATCTTTAACCAATACTGAAATTATTGTTTCAGGTGGTAGAGGCGTTGGTAATGCAGAAGGATTTACATTGCTTGAAGAGTTAGCAGAAGTTTTAGGCGGTGTTGTTGGTGCTTCAAGGTACCCGTGGATAGTGGATGGATTAGCCATTCAAGACAGATTGGTCAAACAGGACAAACAGTTCGCCCCAAATTATATATAGCTTGTGGAATTTCAGGTGCTATTCAGCATATGACAGGCATGTCAGAGTCTGACTATATCATTGCCATTAACAAAAATCCAAAAGCTCCTATTATGAAGCAAGCCCACTTGGCTATTGAAGGTGACTTATATAAAGTCATACCAGAGCTCATTCAAGAAATTAAGAATATAAAAGGTATATCTTAAAAGTTAACGGATGTATTGGAAAATCTAAAAGGAGTGAATACCATGGCTATTGAACTAACTGCTATGGAACAAGCATTATTTGAAGAAGCAAAAAACATTTGCACTTAAAAACATTGCACCATTTTCTGCTGATTGGGAAAATGGTGACAAGTTACCTAAGGAAGCATTTGATATCTTGAATAAAAATGGCTACTGTGGTCTTTTAGTATCCGAGGCGCTAGGTGGTAGAGGATTGAATTTTTTAGAAAGTGCGTTAATCTATGAGGGGCTTGCCCACGGCTGTGGAACCATTGCTTTTATGCTTCAATTGCACAATAATATCACTTACGAAATAGCAACATATTATGATACCAGTGAAGCTGTAAAAAGAATGGTGCCTGATATGGTATCAGGTAAGAAGTTAACAGCTTTCGCATTTACAGAGGAATCATCAGGCTCTGATGCTGCATCCATACAATCCTATGCTGAACTAAAAGAAGATGGTTACCATATTCATGGTAAGAAATCATGGATTGCTAATGCTCTTGATGCAGATTACTTTAATGTCATTGTAAAAAAAAGAGTCTTCCCATAGAGAAATGCTCATGTTACTCGTTGAGAAAGATACCCAAGGATTTACCATTGGACAAAATAAGCCAAGAATGGGTGGTAATGGCATTTCATGTTGTGACTTAGCATTTCAGGATTGTATTGTACCAAAAGATAGATTACTATCTGAAAAAGGTTTTAAAGAAGCTCTAAGGGCGATAGATGTTGCTAGAATTTTTTGTTCCTGCAATCGCCATAGGCATTGCTAGCAGAGCAATTGATATGGCAGTAGAATACTTAGGTAAAAGAATAGCTTTTAACAAACCTATTATGAGTAATCAGGGTGTCCAATGGACATTGGCACAATTATCTGCTGAAGTTGAAGCTGGAAGATGGCTTGTATATAGTACAGCTTCCCTTATGGATAGTGGTGAAACAGTTGCTATAAAAGCAGCAATGAATAAGCTATTTGCAGTTGATTTAGCCATGAAAGTAACGACGCAATGTTTGCAATTGTTTGGAGCTAACGGGTATGATAGAAATTCTGCTATTAGTCGTTACATGTCCATAGCAAAATTATTACAAATAATTGATGGGACATCTGAAATACAAAAAGTCGTTATTGGAAGATCATTAGAACGAAAAGTAATACCGAAATAAAACCCCTGAGTATTTTGTTCACTCACTAATAAGTAAATATGAAAGGTGGTGGCACAACATCAATCTCTTACTTCTATTAATTAAGGATAGAGATTCATGTTGTATAAAAATGAAAAAAGTAATGAATAAAAATGAAGCCGCAAAAATGATAAAAAATGGTGATGAAGTTGTTTTTTAATGGTTTTGGCTCTATGGGCTTCCCAGAAGAGCTATGTGAAGCTGTTGGAGCAAGATTCCTAGAGACTGGACAACCTAGAGATTTGAAGTATTTTTTTTCGGTACGGGACAAGGGGTCTGGATGAATCCAGAATGATCGAACACATGAGTCATGAAGGTATGGTTAAAAAAAAGGTGGTTTCATCTCATTTCACACCAATGATTAAAATAAATAGGCAGGCAGCTGAAAATAAAATTGAAGCATATAACATGCCATTAGGAATCATATCACATTTATTTCGAGCTTCAGCAGGCAGGAAACCTGGCATTATAACCAAAATAGGACTAAAAACATGTGTTGACCCTAGAAATGGGGGAGGCGCATTAAATGAATCCTCAAAAGAAAAACTCGTAAAAGTAATGGAAATTGATGGTGAAGAATATTTATTCTATAAAGCACCAAAACCCACTGTTGCAATGCTAAGAGGCACAACAGCTGATATAAATGGCAACATTACCATGGAAAAAGAAGCTATTTATGTTGATCCATTTGCAACGGCAATGGCTGTAAAAGCAAATGGTGGAAAAGTCATTGTACAGGTTGAACGCTTATCCAGTGAAATGGCAGATCCTAGACAAGTTAAAATTCCAGGAATTATTGTAGATGCTATCGTAGTGGAAAGTGAACAGCATCAAAGCATGATCGAAAAGTATAACCCTGCTTATACCAGTGAAATTAGGTTGCCTGATGAAGATGCATGTCAAGTACTGGAGCATGTTAAAGCCTTAAACATAGCAGCCGGTAGAAAAAGGAATAGAAATATTTTGCATACAATTATTTCAAAAAGAGCTTCCATGGAGCTAAAGGATGGGGCTGTTGTTAATCTAGGTATTGGCATTCCAGAATTAGTGCCAGAAGCAAGCAAAAAAAATGAATACACCAGACAACATTAAATTAACGGTTGAATCAGGTGTTATAGGTGGGTATCCATCTAATGGCATAAGCTTTGGAGCAGCTGTTAACGGTGAAGTGCTTCACGATGAAGCGTATCAATTTGATTTCTATGATGGAGGCGGCTTGGATATAACATTTGTAGGGGCTATGCAAGTTGATAAAATAGGTAACGTGAATGTAAGTCGAGCTGGGAAGAAGATTATTGGCGTTGGTGGATTTATTAATCTTACACAATCTTCTAAAAAAAATTGTATACTGTTTTCCTTTCGCTGGTGGTGGTTTAAAAGGTCAGTGTATCAGCAATAAGCTAGAAATACTACAAGAAGGTAAATATCAAAAAAAATCTGTGAGCATGTGGAAGAAATAAGTGCAAGTGGGGAATTTTCTGTAGAAATTGGCCAAGAAGTATTATATATTACTGAGCGATGTGTCTTTGTGTTAACAAATAAGGGAATCATGATTACAGAAATTGCTCCTGGCATTTCATTAGAAAAAGATATTCTTGAAAAAAATGCCATTCAAGCCATTAATCAGTGATAACATTAAAATAATGGACAGCAGATGTTTTGAAAAATAGAAGTGTTAGAAAATGGCTATAAGAATATTTCATCGTTACTGCGAAAATCCCAGAATCTTACGTATGTCTAATACGCTTTAATCCTGGGGTTTTCTTGTGCCTAAAACTAAGCGTCATTCAACAAGCTGGTTATCCAGTCGACTTTGTCGACAGTCTGAGAGTTCATCTATTATAAAAATAGATGAACTTTTTTTTGAAAATAAATTTATGAATTAAATTGACAGACATTTATTCATGTGATAGAATATGACTATACAGTCACATGACTAACCAGTCACGTTAATAGGAATGGATAACGGATAAAAATTGAATAAGGTGTAACGCTATACTTCCATACTTGCTTGTAACAAACATCAGGATGTTTCTAATATAGGGTACTTGATCTTGACATAAGCCTCATTTGTGACTGGGTCTACAACATGTTACATGTTGAATTGAAGAGATCATTGTATATAGTAGTAGCAAAGCTAAGGATAAATCTCAGTACCCACTGAGATTTATCTGTATCTAATTACCTTGTAATCTTGACGGTGCCATATAGAAGTCAAAAGTTACATCACCTATATAAGTGGAATGAAACCTATTCACCTCTAAGATTTTTCATTCAACTTATTGAAAACATTATTTTAATAAAGTATTGGAAGGAGTTTATAATGAAAGGTTATTTTATAAAACGGATTTTTTCAGCACTCATTACACTTTTTTTTGATTGCTACACTGACTTTTGTCATGATGCGTTCTATACCTGGAGGTCCTTTTACAAGTGAAAAGAAAGTCCCAGATGAGATATTAAAAGCACTTAACAAAAAAATATAATCTCGATGCACCACTTCATGAGCAATATTTGGATTATATGAAAGGACTTGTTAAATTCGATCTAGGTCCTTCTTTTCAAAAAAAAGGGTATTACTGTTAACGAGTTGTTGGCGTCAGGTTTTCCAGCTACAGCTACAATTGGCCTATTAGCAACTATACTTATTGTAGGACTGGGATTGCCATTGGGCATTATTTCAGCTTTGAAGCAGCACAAACCTATTGATTATTTTGTGATGTTTATGGCGACTATAGGGGTAACGGTTCCAAATTTTGTTATGGCAACATTGATTATTTATTTCTTTGCGGGTCAACTTGGCTGGTTACCTACTTTTGGTATAGAATCCCCTCTAGGTTACATTGGACCTTCACTTGCACTTGCAGGATATTCTTTATCTTTTGTATCCAGACTTACACGATCCAGTATGTTGGAAGTGCTGCGGCAAGATTACATACGAACGGCTAGAGCTAATGGGATTAGTGAATATAAAGTAATCGTAAAACATGCTGTTAAGAATGCGCTTATTCCTGTAGTTACATATGTTGGTCCAATGGTTGCTACTATACTTACTGGTTCTTTTGTTATTGAGAAGATTTTTGCCATACCTGGTATGGGACGTTACTTTGTAGAAAGTGTAGGAAATCGTGATTATACAACCATTATGGGTATGACAATTTTCTATGCAGCATTCTATATAGTCATGGTGCTCATTGTTGATATCGTTTATGGATTGATCGATCGAGAATAAAGCTTGGGAAGGAGTAATGGATAATGGCAGATAATCGATTTGAATTTATTAAAAATAATTATGAAGATGCTGAAGCCTCACGACCAAGTTTAACCTATTGGCAAGATGCTTGGAGAAGGCTAAAGAAAAATAAATTATCAATGATAGGTTTTGTAACGATTATAGTGATTGTTTTATTTGCTGTAGTAGGCCCGTATTTCACTAAATATAGTTATTCAGATCAAAAAAAATGAATATAAGAATTTACCACCATTTCTTGAAGTATTCGACGTTGGTGAGGATATGAACTTATATCTATCAAAAAATTATAATATGTTTCTTGTTTCGGATAAAGGTCACTTGATAGAAAGGTTAGAAATGGATAAGAAGAGAAAAGATATCAGGAATAAAATCTATTTCTATACCTTGGGAGATAACAAAGAGGTAAAACTTGATTTTTCTTATAATCTTTTGAAAGATAAGCAAGGTTATGATTATGATTTTACCATTGAGTACGAAGGCACTGTTTATACAAAATACTCCGATAAAAAGTTAAATAGAACATACATATTTGGTACAGATGAGTTGGGAAGAGATATATTAACACGTATTATGTATGGTGCAAGAATCTCATTGTTGATTGGCTTTTTAGCAACCCTTGTCAATTTTTTAATAGGTGTTGTATATGGAAGTATATCTGGATTTGAGGGTGGACGTGTAGATAATATTATGATGCGTATTGTGGACATTATTAACTCTATCCCCCTGGTATTATACGTCATTTTGCTAATGGTATTATTTGAAAACAATGATGGATTAGTAAGTATTATTATTGCACTATGTAGTGTGTATTGGGTGGCTATGGCAAGACTTGTTCGTGGACAGATGTTATCACTGAAAGAGCAAGAATTCATACTGGCAGCACGTGTAATAGGTGTGTCCAAGAGAAAAATCATTCTTAGACACTTAATACCCAATGCCTTGGGACCAATCATTGTTTCCATGACCATGATGATTCCTGCGGCTATTTTTACAGAAGCCTTTTTAAGTTTTATTGGATTAGGTGTATCTGCACCGCAGGCCTCCTGGGGAACATTAGCAAATAACGCTTTACCTGGATTATTAACATATCCTTATCAACTATTCTTCCCTGCAGCGGCATTAGCCATTACAATGCTTGCATTCAATTTTTTAGGGGATGGATTAAGAGATGCATTAGATCCTAGATTAAGGAAAGGGTAGGTTGAAGATTATGAACAAGATACTCGAAGTGAAAAACTTAACCACATCATTCTACACTCACTTAGGTGAAGTACAGGCGGTACGTGGTAATAGTTTTACGTTAGATAAAGGTGAAATATTAGGTATTGTTGGCGAGTCAGGTAGTGGAAAGAGTGTAACAGGGCTCTCTATTATGGGATTAGTTGATCATCCCGGAAGAATCAAAGAGGGTGAGGTTGTTTTTGATGGAGAAGTAATCTCAACAAATACAAATAAAGAAATGTCAGAACTTAGGGGAAAAGAAATATCCATGATCTTTCAAGATCCTATGACCTCTTTGAACCCTGTTTTTACAATAAAAAATCTCATGGTGGAAGTCATACGTAAACATAATAAAGTGTCCAAACAAGAAGCTTTAGTCATTGCTATTGAAAAACTGAGACAGGTAGGTATACCAGAACCTGAAAAAAGAATTAACGCATACCCTCATGAGTTTTCGGGAGGTATGAGACAGAGAGCAATGATAGCCACCGCATTATCTTGTGATCCCAAATTGCTTATTGCAGATGAACCAACAACGGCTTTGGATGTAACGATTCAAGCCCAGATCTTAGATATCATGAAAAAACTCTCAGAAGAGATCGATACATCGATTATTATTATTACCCATGACTTAGGGGTTATTGCTGAAATATGCACCAGTTTAATTGTTATGTATGGTGGTTTAATTATGGAGAAGGGTACTGTAGAGGAGATTTTTTACTCTCCACAGCATCCCTATACCATTGGTTTACTAGAATCTGTTCCAAGAATGGATGCACAAGAAAAAAGGACGTTTGGTACCTATCCCAGGATCACCTCCAGATTTACTTAATCCACCTAAAGGTTGCCCCTTTTCTACGAGATGTCCAAATGTAATGGGGGTTTGTAAACAAGAATTAGCGCCTTCATTTAAAATCAGTGATACCCATACATCAGCCTGTTGGTTATTACATGAAGATGCACCTGATGTAGAAGGATTTATAAAAGGATGTGATATCAATGGCTGAAACTAGACCTCTATTAGAAATAAAGAATCTAAAAAAAATACTTTGTAGCAAAGAACAGTCTATTCAGTAAGAAAAAACAATATCTGAAGGCTGTTGATAATATTTCTTTTGACATAAAGAAGGGTGAGACTTTTGGCTTAGTAGGTGAGTCAGGTTGTGGTAAATCCACTACAGGTCGTAGTATTGTCAGGTTGTATGAACCTACAGGCGGTCATATCATTTTTTGATGGAAAAGATATAACCACACTATCAGAAAAAGAGATGCTACCTTATCGTAAAAAAAATACAGATGATCTTCCAAGACCCCTATGCTTCTCTGAATTCACGTATGACTGTTGCAGATATCATTGGCGAGGGCATTGATATACATACGGATTATAAAGGAAAAGAGCGTCAAAACAGAATATATGAATTACTTGATATAGTAGGTTTAAAGAAAGAACATGCAAGTCGTTATCCCCACGAATTCTCAGGAGGGCAACGTCAGAGAATTGGTATTGCAAGAGCATTAGCTATAGAACCAGACTTAATTATTTGTGACGAACCTATTTCAGCCCTTGATGTTTCCATCCAAGCCCAAGTTGTTAATATGCTTGAGGACCTTCAAGATGAATTAGGGTTGACTTATTTGTTTATTGCCCATGATCTATCCATGGTAAAGCATATATCCGATAGAATTGGTGTTATGTATTTGGGGAATATGATGGAGATTACGGAAAGCGATGAACTATATAATAATCCGTTGCATCCATATACAAAAGCATTATTATCCTCTATACCAATTCCAGATCCAAAAGCAAATAGTACAAATAAAAGAATTATATTAGAAGGAGAAGTAGGCAGTCCTATTGATCCCCCAGCAGGCTGTCGTTTTAGTTCAAGATGCCGTTATTGTAAAGAAATATGCAATGAAGAAACACCTGAACTAATAGAAATTAAATCAGGACATTTTATAGCCTGTCATTTGGTTGATGAAATAAATGATTTAAGATAATTACAGGTTCACATTTGATTAATGGTATTTTTTGCCATGTATCCTACATGACAACTAATATATAAAGTAAAAGGAGGAGTTAGATGAAAAAAAATATTATCACTGATACTAGTATTAGCTTTGACAATGTCTTTATTTGCTGCTTGTGCTAAAAAAGAAGATACAACGAAGGAACAAGATAATAGTACTCAACAACAAGAAAATAATAATAATCAAGATGATAAGGAAAAAAGAAGAAGACACTCAAAAAGAAGAGGAGGCGTCTGAAGTTGAGAATGTTCTTAAGTGGAACATAGGTGCTGACCCTAAAACAATCGATCCTACCCTAAATGCTGCTAACGAAGCTGGTAATGTTATTAACCAAACATTTGAAGGTTTAACAAGAGAAAAAAGTGGCGAAGTATATCCTGGTATCGCTAAAAGTTGGGATATTTCTGAAGATGGAAAAACGGTAGTCTTCCATTTAAGAGAATCAAAGTGGTCAGATGGTAGTCCACTTACAGCTCACGATTTTGTCTATTCTTGGAAAAGAGGTATGGACCCAGCTACAGCATCCGAGTATGCTTGGATCTGGAAATATACCAACATTGCTGGTGCTTATGAAGCTGTTAATGGTGGATCACTTGAGGATGTTGGTGTAGTAGCTACTGATGATTATACACTAGAAGTGACATTAAAAAATCCAACAGATTATATTGTTAGTTTATTATCCTTCTATCATTTCATGCCTGTAAAACAATCAGCAGTTGAAGCCAAAGCAGATGGTGCATGGGCAAAAGATCCTACTGAAGTCGTATCCAATGGACCTTTTGTATTAACTTCATATAGAATTGGTGAAGGCTTAACATTAGTTAAAAATGAGCACTATTGGAATGCAGATGTTGTAAAATTAGAGAGTATAGAAGGAAAATTCATTGATGAACACGCTACAGCTTTTCAAGCTTATCAAAATGGTGAACTACACTTTATTCCAGATGTACCTATAGCAGAAGTGCCTCGTTTAATTGCAGAGGACTCTAATTTCTATGTCTATCCATTACTTGCAACGTATTATTATAATTTCAACTTAAAGCTTGATATGTGGAAAGATGTTAGAGTTAGAAGAGCCCTATCTTTAGCTATTGATAGAGAAGTTATTGCGGAAACTTTAGCTGCTGGTCAAGTTCCAGCGGCAGGTTTTATACCACCAGGACTCAAAGATTCTGAAGGAAAAGATTTCTTTGAAACAGCTGGTACTTATGGTTTAGCAACAGATAGTAGCAAAGTTGAAGAGGCAAAAGCTTTACTTACAGAAGCAGGCTATCCTAATGGTGAAGGATTCCCAGAATTCACAATCCTCTATAATACCAGTGATGGGCATAAAACAGTAGCTGAGCTCATTCAAGAAATGTTCAAAACCAATTTAGGTTTAACATGTGAAATTAAGAATCAAGAATGGGCTGTTTTCCAAGAAAACAGAATTCAAGGTAATTTTGAACTAGCTAGAGGTGGTTGGGGAACTGATTTCATGGACCCAATAGGCTTATTAAGTCTCTTCACAACTGAGAACGAATTAAATGACCCAAAATACAACAACAAAGAGTTTGATGCATTATTAACTGAAGCCACTCAAACACAAGGTAAGCAACATTTTGATGCTTTATATAAAGCACAGGAAATATTTATGACTGATATGCCTATAATACCTATATATCACTATTCAGACACGATGTTAGCCTCTGAGAAAGTTGTTGACTGGGACCGTTCTGTATTGGGTACAGTTGACTTTAGTGAAGCTTATATAGCTGAATAATTCATTGTGAATTTTTAGAAATACTTCTATCAGGACCGCTCATTACAAGGGTGGTCCTGATTTTTTCTTTTATACGAAATAAGGTGGTCTTTTTTATGGATTCCATATAATAGCGAATAAAATTTACTCAAGTGTTAAAACTAAATCTAGAAATTGCTATAAGAATATAAGATGAACTTAAGTTTAATCGTTATAGGAGGTATTTTCATGAAACATATTGCAGTAGAAAGAGAATTAACACCCATTAGAGAGTATCTAGAAGATAAAGGTTATGATGTTGAATCCTTTGAAGGACCAGTGGAAAACGCATGGGAACATTGCCATGACTTAGAAGCTATTGTAATTACAGGTATGAGTCAGGATATGTTAGGTATCCAAAATACAGAATGTAAAGCGGTTGTTATTGATGCAGATGGTATGACACCTGAAGAAGTAGAAGAACGTATTGAACATGAGTCCAATTGGCACTAATTATATGTATAGGGGATTAGGTATAAGTTAATATAAGAAAAGCACCTTGTGAATATTATTTTATGAATAAATAACACAGAGGTGCTTTTTTTGTATGTTTAAAATAAGGTGTACGACTCAACTTTCTATTGGGATTTGCAAAATAATAGTAAGATAATAAGGTTATATTCTGAAAATTGTAAAAAAAACTATTGACAACGAAATAGCCTTATGATAAAATGTGACTATATAGTCATATGACTGTATAGTCACAATAAAAGGAGGGTATTATATGAAAAAGATATTAGCTTTAATGATGGGACTTATATTATGCTTAAGTATGATAGGTTGTGGTAAATCTGCAAAAGAAAAAGTGGATAACACAGATGACAAAAAGGTTGAGGCAGAAACACAGTCAAAGGAAAAGGATGTAGAGGACTCAAAAGTAATCGAAGGAGACAAAGAAGCCAAAAATGCCGCAAAGAATAGAAAAGGCGCAGATAATACCATGGTTGTAGGAACCGGTCAATTTTCTGGTCAGTTCTTACCATTCTTATCCGACTCAGTCTTTGACGGTAATATTGAAAGACTTATGTTTGACCCATTACTAACAGATAATGAACAAGGGGAATTTATACCTCATATTGCAGAAAGCTATACCATATCAGATGACAAAAAAACCTACACATTCAAATTAAGAAAAGATGTGGTATTTTCAGATGGGGTACCATTAACAGCTAAAGATGTTATCTTTTCTTACAGTATTCCTGCTGACCCAACTTATGATGGCAGCAGAAGTGATTGTGTCAATAATTTAATTGGTTACGAAGCTTATCATGATGGAGATGCTACGGATATTGAAGGTATTGAGATGATTGATGAACATACCATTGCATTTACATTTGTTGTTCCAAGAGCAACGAATGTTGAGGCATTTATATATGGTATTGTACCGGAGCATATTTATGCATTTGATAAAGGCAATGTACAGGCATATAGAACGAAACAAGATGAAATGGTCTACGTAGGTTCAGGACGTTACACATTTGAACAATTTGAACCGACGCAATTTGTTTCTCTCAAGAGAAGTGATAATTGGTTTGGTGGCGAAGTTAAGATTGAAAATATGGTTGTCAAATATACTACAGTAGAAACCATGTTCCAAGAATTAGAAGCCGGAACAATTGATTTAATGCAAAATGTACCTGCTAATAATGATAATAAAGCACAGATAGATGACATTGGATGTCTTAATATTAATTCTTATCCAGATAATGGATACGCCTACTTAGGCTTCAATTTTAGAGATGAAAGATTTCAGGATAAAAAAGTACGTCAGGCTTTGGCATATGGTTTTGACCGAGAGCAATTGGTGGATATATATTATAACGGATTTGCTACAGTATGTAATGTACCACTCTCACAAGTATCTTGGGCATATCCTGATGATAATAAGTTAAATGATTATGCTTATAACCCAGAGAAAGCCAATGAAATGTTGGAGGAAGCAGGATGGGTATTAGGTTCCGATGGTGTACGAGAGAAAGATGGCAAGAAATTCATCATTAAGCATATTACATCTACACCAAGTAACTTTAATGAAACATTTATAGCCTTGCTTATTGATCAATGGGGTAAAATCGGTGTTAAAGTAGAACCTATAGTACTTGATTTTACAGGTCTATGTGACACAATTTATTACAATGGCGAGTATGATTTTGATACTTTTAATATGGCGTGGAGCTTAAGTAACGATCCTGATGCTCGAAGTATATTCCATTCAGAAGCAATAGTGGTTGGTGGCTTTAACGCTATGGCATTTAATGATCCAAAAGTTGATGAAATGATTGAAGAAGGTGCTGTAGAATTTGATATAGAAAAAAGAAAAGAAATATACCAAGAATACGGAATTTATATGAATGACGTATTGCCCTATTTCTTCTTAGTACAGACAGAAACATGGGATGTCTCCAATACTCGTGTACTAAATCTCAATGTAAGCCCATTCTGCGACTGGGTGGATGTTATACACCATGCTGAACTTGAGAAATAGTCATAAAGCTAATGAAAGGGGCTGATAGCAGCCCCTTTCACTATTAATATTAGGAGGGAATGCTTGTGGGACGTTATATTCTAAAGCGATTATTGCATATGATTCCAGTTATTTTCATTATTACTGTATGTATATTTATTATCATCAAGTTGACACCTGGTGAACCCGTTGGTACGAGGTTGGACCCAAAATCAACACCTGAACAGAGACAGGAAGAGCGCATTAGATTAGGGCTGGATAAGCCTCTTCATATACAGTATATAAGTTGGATGGGTCGAACCCTCCAAGGCGATTTTGGAAAATCATATATTTACAAGGCGCCAGTTAAGCGTGTGATAGGTCCCTTTATTATGAATTCACTCATGCTTAATGTGGTTGTATTTATCTTTACATTCCTAATCTCTATTCCTGTAGGCATCATATGTGCTAAGAAACAGTCTGGGACATTTGATAATATTTTTAGCGTATTCACTCTGGTGGGTATATCCATGCCTTCATTTTTCTTTGGATTATTGCTTATATTTGCCTTTGCTGTCTATATTCCTATTTTGCCTATAAGTGGTATGGTAACGGCTGGTTCAACCACTACAGGTGTTGCGCGTATGGTAGAGGTATTACACCACATGGTATTACCAAGTTTTGTTTTACTTATTGCAAGTCTTGCAGGATTAGTAAGATATGTGCGAAATGGTATGATCGACGTATTAAAACAAGATTATATCCGCACAGCAAGAGCAAAAGGCTTGTCAGAAAAAAAAAGTCGTGTATAAACATGGTTTTAGAAATGCTTTGATTACAGTGGTAACCCTTTTAGGTTTTTGGATTCCTAGATTATTCTCAGGTGCAGTTATTCTAGAAACAATATTTAATTGGCCTGGTATAGGTCGTGTCATGGTAGATGCTGTTAATCGTAGAGATTATAATTTAATGATGGCAGGTATGATGTTTTTTGCCATATTGACTTTGGTCGGTAATTTAGTGGCGGATATTGGGTACAGCATGATTGACCCAAGAGTAAAAGTAGAGGGGGGAAGAACATGATCGTTGAGAAAAGCAAAAGATTTTCTAATAAGATGAACGAGAAGGTTCTTGGGCCTTGGGAAATTGTATGGGCTAAGTTCAAGAAAAACAAATTAGCCATAGCAGGTCTCGTTATACTTACGCTACTTATTTTTGGAGCTATATTCGCACCTTACTTAACACCCTACGAACATGATACCATGTCCAGTTTTAGAAATCAGGCACCATCAGCAGAGCATTTATTAGGCACAGATAATTTAGGAAGAGATTACTTAACACGCTTGTTATATGGTGGAAGAGTATCGCTGCAAGTCGGTTTATTTGCTGTAATTATCAGTGTCATATTAGGAGGAGTAATAGGTGGTATTGCAGGATATTATGGAGGGTTTATTGATAATGTACTCATGCGTTTTTCAGAAATTGTCATGTCGTTTCCCTTCTTACCATTGGCGATTACCATATCAGCACTTATTGGTGCTAGGCTACCTTCAGAGTATAAGATGTACATTACCATGGCGGTTATAGGTATGTTATCTTGGCCTGGATTAGCACGTATTATTCGTGGACAGATTTTATCACTTAGAGAACAAGAATTTATGCAAGCAGCTACTGCTCTAGGCATTAATGATGCAAGAAAAATCATGCGACATTTATTACCCAACACCATAGGTTTAGTCATTGTCTATTCTACATTAGGTATGGCAGGTGCGATACTCACAGAATCTGGCTTATCCTTTTTAGGATTAGGCGTAGCTCCACCTACACCTACATGGGGTAATTTAGTGCAGATAGCTAGAGATTCCTATGTGTTACAAAATAGACCTTGGCTATGGATTCCACCAGGGTTCTGTATATTCCTTGCCGTTATCAGTATTAACCTTATTGGCGATGGGCTTAGAGATGCCATTGACCCTAAGTCAAAAACTAAGGGGGCGAAGTAATGGATGATAAATTATTAGAAGTATGGGAACTGAAAACATATTTTTTCACAGATAAAGGCGTTGTAAAAGCAGTAGACGGTGTTAATTTCTCATTAGAGAAGGGGAAAATATTAGGTGTCGTAGGCGAATCGGGATGCGGTAAAAGCATGACAGCCTTATCCATTATGGGCTTAGTGGATGAACCAGGTAAAGTAGTGGATGGTACCATGATTTTTGAAGGAAAGCCACTTATAACAGATGATCAAGAGGCCATGCGAAGAATTAGAGGTAATGATATTTCCATGATATTTCAAGAGCCCATGACATCCCTTAATCCCGTTTTTCGTATAGGGGATCAGATTACAGAAGTTATTACCCTTCATCAAGGTATCCGTGGTAAAGAAGCAACAAAAAAAAGCCATCGACTTATTAGATATGGTTGGCATACCTCGAGCAAATGAAATTGTTCGTGATTACCCACACCAACTAAGTGGTGGTATGCGTCAACGTGTCATGATTGCTATGGCCCTAGCTTGTGATCCCAAGATTCTCATAGCTGATGAACCAACGACTGCTTTGGATGTGACCATACAGGCTCAGATCTTAGAGTTAATTAACAATCTAAGAGATAAGTTAGATACAGCAGTTATACTCATTACCCATGACCTTGGTGTTGTGGCTAACATGGCGGATAATGTCATTGTTATGTATGCTGGAAAAGTCGTGGAAGATGCTCCAGTCGAACAGTTATTTGATAATCCGCTTCATCCTTATACCCAAGGTCTGTTGGGTTCAGTACCGAATCTAGATGATGACCAAGACCTTCTTGAGACCATAGATGGAAATGTCCCAAATCCACTCCAACTACCTGAGGGTTGCTACTTCGCTCCTCGTTGTAAACATGCATGTGAAAGGTGTATAACGGAGAAGCCAGAGCTTAAGAAGGTAGAAAATGGGCATCGTGTAAGTTGTTTCTTATACGAAGAAGTTGGTAAGGGAGGTATGAGGCATGGGTGAATCGATAGTCAAAGTTAGAAATCTTGTTAAACACTTTCCTGTGAAAGGTAAGTTTAACAATAAGCATGTGGTTGTCAAAGCTATAGATGGTGTTACCTTTAATATTGAAAAGGGAGAAACCTTTGGTTTAGTTGGTGAATCAGGCTGTGGTAAGTCCACATTAGGCAGGAGTATCCTACGTTTAATTGAGCCGACTAAAGGAGAAATCTATTATAAAGGGGAAGATATTCTTGGAAAATCCAGAAAGCAGATGAGGGAACTGCGAAAAGAATTGCAAATTATTTTCCAAGATCCATACAGTTCGTTGAATCCACGTATGACCGTAGCAGAAATTGTAGGTGAAGGGGCTGTAGCTCATAAGTTATATAAAAATAAGAAAGATGCACGTGAGCATGTCAGCCAAATCATAGAAATATGTGGTCTAGAACGGTATCATATTAATCGTTACCCCCATCAATTCTCTGGTGGACAACGTCAACGGATTGGCATTGCAAGAGCTTTATCACTGAATCCACAATTCATCGTTGCGGATGAACCTGTATCGGCTCTTGATGTATCGGTTCAGGCTCAGATCATTAACCTCATGATGAGATTACAAGATGAGATGGGGCTTGCTTATTTGTTTATATCCCATGATCTTAGTGTGATTAAACATATAAGTGACCGCATAGGTGTTATGTATCTGGGATCTCTTGTGGAGGTAGCACTAAAACATGATATCTATAAATCACCACTCCATCCTTATACGAAGGCTCTTTTATCGGTAATTCCAAAGCCTAATCCAAAGGCGAAGATTAAGATGACCAACATTAAAGGAGAGATTCCAAGTAATACTCGTTTGCCAAAAGGATGCAAATTCCACACCAGATGCCCATATGCTACAGATCGATGCAAAAAAGAAGTGCCAAATCTACGAGAAATAGATAATCAGCACTATGTGGCTTGCCATATTGTGTAAATATAGTATAATATTAGCAAGGATATTGCTGAAAAGGGAGTGTGACATGAATAAGAATTCAATCACATTCCCTTTTATGATAAGAAGTTATAAAGGGTATGATTAACAGGATTGGATTGCTGAACATGCTAACTTTGTTACTATTAATGATGATATTGTTTTATTTAGATGAGGTGGAGAAGATGAAAGTTAAAAAATATTTATGGATGGCACTCATGGGTTTCTTATTAGGAGCTAGTCTAGGTTCAGTACGTGCATTAGCACAAGAGGAATTGGATGAAGAGATTATAGGTGAGTACCAGATTGAAGGGGAACATGGGTTGCTCCATATCCTTCAGTGGATAGTGACTAAAGATAATGAAATGATAATGGCTATACAAAAAGATAAAATAAAAGATACAAATATACGTATTGTAAAGATGGCAGCAGATGGTGACATAAAGTGGCGTATCGATTTAGATAATGACATAAATATAACCGAAATAATAGCCACTAAAAATGGAGAATATTTCGGTGTTGGTATTAAAGTACCTGAGAAAGATTTTCTAAATAGCACACTTTTTGTGATTAAGTTTGATGGTGACGGGAAAATCGTTTGGCAAGACAATTGCCAAAAAATTAATGTGAATGTAGCCGATGCTGTTGTTGAGTTAGGTGGTAAGTATTACATAAGTTGTCATAGTCAATATGATACAACAAAGGATTGCCTTATTGTGTATGATCAAGATGGTCAAAGCACCATTAATAAAACAGTTGGGGATGTAACAGACTTAGTACCAACTGATGATCAAACGTTATTAGGTATCATGGATAATACAAAAGATACATTAGTTAAATTTGATGAAGATGGTCAGTTGCTATGGGAAAAAGACATCGATGCAGATGAATCCATTAACTTAAGTAGTATAATAAGAGTGGAAGATTATTATGTAGCTGTAGGGTCAATTTATAAAGATTATGAGTTTATATATTATATGTATGGATTGGATAAAGATGGTAAACAATTATGGAAAAAGGAATTAACATATGATTCTCATATGTTTCATCAAGTGAAACATATATTTGATATGCAAGTCGTGAATGATACCATTTACTGCGAAGGGTATGCAAAATACTGGTCGTCACATAAGTTCTTTGTGATGACGTTTGATCTAAATGGTAATAAACGTAATGAGATAAGTATGAACATGGCTTGGCAATGAAATAGGTGTATTCGGTCAAGATGTCATAATGCTTAGAATTCAAATGCAAAGAGAAAATCGTTACAGTATCATTAAAAAAAACGTTATATAAATATGAGAATATGACTGGAGAGCTAAGCCAATTAAGCCCAGAATCACAAAAAAATCATATCTGAGGCTGAGAAAATAGGACTTATTCAGGATAAGGATAAGATCGTTTACAATAAAATGATTACAAGAGAAGCATTTGCAGATTTAATGATGAAGGTGTATTCTCTAAAAGTAAAAAACAACGTCATCTAAAATACCCTATAAAGCTCTTGTGTATGCAATAGATAAAAAACATCCTTAGATCATATATCACGAGGGTTATGATGAGTAATGGCGATTATATTTACAGACCGAATAGCCACTTGTCCATAAAAGAGGCGCATTTTATGTGCTATTGGATGATGCAAAGGCTAACAGGAAAAAAGATAGAAAACATACTCAAAATGCACTACACAGATATCTATACAGATACCCCATTGGCATTAGAGGCTAAAGCATACCTTAATGAAAGAAATATTATTGACACTCTTCAACTTAAAGGGATACATGTATTAGAGTGTATGACATGGGAAGAAGCTATCATATTAATAAGTAGGATGTACCAAGCACTATAAATAGGATTTATACAGTATAAATTTTGAACCTTAAAGAGGTGTATTGTAACGCTTAAATAATACTACTGAACGAATTGACATTAATAAGGTGCTATGATATGATGTGACTAGATGGTCAGTTGTTGAATGTATTGAGATTCTGAGATAAGGAGATTCGCCAATGCCAAAAGATACTTTTTTTTAATCTATCTGATGATAAAAAAAATAGAATATTAAGTATTGTTATTGATGAATTCGCGAGTAATGATTATAAAAATGTCAGCATATCACGTATTGTAAAAGATGCTTCCATTGCAAAAGGAAGTTTTTATCAATATTTTGAAGATAAAAAAGATCTCTATCAGTATTTGATTCATAAAATCAGTGAAAAAAAATTAGAATACCTAGGTCATTATATGCAGCAATCCGATGGTGCTGATTTTTTTTGAATTCTTAAAAAGCCTTTTCTTAGTAGGTATTGTTTTTTCTAAAGATAACCCCAAATTCTCTAAGATTGCTGAACGCTTGATCAAAGGTGATGACGACATCAAGAAAGACGTTCTTGGAGATGGTGAGTTAGACGGTGTAAAGCTATATGAGTCCCTACTAAAACAGGGAGTTGAAAATGGTCAATTAAATAAAAATATGGACATACGCATTACTGCCATTATGATTTCATCTATGTGTACAGCTGTATCGGAATATTTTATCCGGCACAATGAAAATGACGACTATATGTCATTTGTTCCCTATGTTGATCAGATCATTGAGGTTTTGAGATATGGTATTCAAGTATAGTATATAATATTCAAAGTGATAAAAGCGGCTTTTTTTTAGCCGTTTTTTTTGTTGTCTATTGGTTTCAATGAAACAGATCTATTAACTAGCTAAGGGAAGAAACTCAAATTAAAAAAAACATATGGAGAAAAAAAATTGAATTATTAATCAAAACAACTTTATAAGTTGATTTAAATAAAAAAATAACCAAATAATATATAAAATATATGTATATACATAAAAATTAATAAAAAATATAGAAAAATAGGACAATATACTTATGTACAACACTTATATTAGATAATATAATAATGTTGTAAACTAAATAATAGACTGACTTTTAGCATTTCATTGCTTTTTTTGCTTTACTACAATACTACATAATTGCTTTGCTTTCATACAACACAAGCACGAAAAGTAATGAAAGGAGGAATTTGTTATGAGGGATTCTAATGGACTGTTCAGTTAGAATCAGCTAAAAGTTTTTAGATAAAAGATAAGGAGGATTTTTGGAATGAAAAGAAAACTTATTGCACTGACAATGATGGTGACTCTTTTTGTGTCTATGTTTACAACGACATATGCCTTTAATGATAGCGATTTATTCGATGACATTCCCGATTATGTAAAAAATTTAACTAAAATCGATCAAGATATTGCTGCCACATTAGAAGATTTAGAGAAGGAATTAAAAGTGTTTGATGAAGATATGGATAAGGTTTTTTGAAAACCTTGAAGCACATATGGAATTCGCACTGAGTTTTGAAAGGATACCCTGTATTATTGTTTTCAATAAAGACGTAACTGAGTTTAGTAATGAGTTAGACATGTTAAGTGGTTTAACAGTTAAACATGAATTTAATAGTATTAACGGTAAAGCAATGGATTTAACAAAGAGTGAAATCGAAATGTTATCCAAACTTGATATTGTTAGTCATATTGAGTATGATAGTGAAATGCACGTATTTATGGACACTTCATCTTATTGGTATGGAGCAGATAAAGCCGCTTCCGATTTTAATGTTGATGGAAATACGGATGGGTTATCATCTTATTCAAAGGACGACATGGTGGTAGCTGTTATTGATACAGGAATCGATAAGAACCATGTTGATTTAGATGGAGGTAAAGTCATTGCATGGAAAGATTATGTAAATAATCAATCATCTCCTTATGATGACCATGGGCATGGTACCCATTGTGCAGGTATCGTAGCAGCGGAAGGCGACGGCAATAGTAATTATAAGGGCGTAGCATCTGGTGCTGCTTTAGTAGGTCTAAAAGTATTAGCTAGTAATGGATATGGATCTACTTCTAATATAGATGCAGCTATCCAATGGTGTATTGATAATAAAGATAATTATGGTATTGATATTATTAGTATGAGCCTAGGATCAACAGGAAGTTCTGATGGAACAGATTCAACATCATTACTGTGTAATCAAGCTACAGACGCAGGAATCGTTGTGCTCGTAGCAGGAGGCAATTCAGGTCCTTCAAGATACACAATAGGTTCTCCAGGAGCAGCAGAAAAGGTTATTACTGTAGGTAATATGTCTGATCCAGGTGAAAAAGGTTTTCATTTAAGTTATTTATCGAGTAGGGGTCCTACTGCAGATAATCGTATAAAACCAGATATCGGTGCTCCAGGAGTAGCTATTATGGCACCTAAAGCAAATTCTACTAATGGTTATGTAGCTTATAGTGGTACAAGCATGGCTACACCTTTTACTGCTGGTACTGTAGCTTTAATGTTAGAAGCTAACCCATCATTAACACCTGCACAGATTAAAACTATGCTTATTTCTACTGCAGAAGATTGGGGACCTAACGGTAAGGATGAAGACTATGGATATGGCCGTTTAGATGCTTATGAAGCTGTTAAAACTGCAGGTGGTTTGAGTGGAAGTAACATTGCAACACCAGATCACTATTATGCATCTGAAGACATTGCCATAAGCAAAGGTTCTGATTATTGGACGTTTAATGTAACTGACACAACGTATCCAATTGCTATAACGTTTATTATGCCTAGCTGGGCTGGTGGATGGTTCTCAGGATTAGATTTAGATATCTATTTATATGATGAAAATGGTAATACGTTGGCTAAATCAGAAGGATCAGGTAGACAAGAAACAATTAACTATATGCCAACAAGTACAGGGACCTATACCATTAGAGTTTACTCCTATAGAGATACTGGTAATTATTTCTTCGATCTAAGCGTCGGTGGTAACTCACTTACTTTAACACAAGATAATTAATATAATTAAGGGCTATCTCACGAACTTTTTCTAAGTGATGGTACCTGATAACAAATATTAAGTGGACAACCTTTAGTTTTTCTAGTAAACAAAGGTTGTCACTTATATTATCTAGGATATTGCTGAAACTTACCTTAAGAGAAGTTTGTAGTATACAAATACAATGAAATCGGGTATAATAAAAAAAACAGCAATTTATGGGATTGAATGGGTTCTGGTGGATCCAAGAGACTTCAAATCTTTTTTCGGGTGGTAAGACCGGCCGAGGTAGGTTCGATTCCTACTCATTCCCGCCAATTAAAATGATTAACCAGTTTTTTCAAGGGTTCCGAGTATTTGGGGACTCTTTTCGTTTTCATTTTTTCATCCAACTCAAATTCATCCAAAACAGTATCAATTTTATTATTTTTCATAAAAAGCTTCTCCTTCATGGTTTTTAATTCACGATTACAAGTAGTCTCTGGAAATAATATGCCTAAAAGCAAACCAACCATTCAACGGACGTATACCACTATGCAAAAATGAAATTCGTATAATAGATCTCTAACCATATTAATACGTATTTTATCCACTGTTGAACATTTTAATAATATAGTATAGATCAAATAATTAAACTGTTAGATATGATGGAATTATTTATTAAACTTGACTTAGTGACAACTTATATATATAATATAGAGTGTTACAAGATACAACTTTCAAAAATATAAGAATTGTCACAAGGGATAGTTAAGAACGTAACATTAGTTTTTGAACATAAAAAAGAACGAGCATTAAAAATGCTTAATGTAACGCACTAGTGATGATTGATGACTTTTCCAATATTAGAGTATAATAAACTGAAACAAATAAATTGGAGGTGTCATATGCCTAAAAAAAATAATACACCGATATATATACAGGTCGCAGTAGATGTTGCCGCTCGAATCGTGCGTAAAGAGATTAAGCGAGAGATGAAGATTAGTGGTAGATCTACATTAGCCGGAGAATACAATGTTTCTCCAGAGACCATTCGAAAAGCGATGAGACTATTAGCAGATATGAATATCGTTGATGTCAAACATGGAAATGGTATATATGTAACATCAATTGAACGAGCAGAAGAATTTATTGAAAGATATCGTATAAGAGCAAGTGTCAATGAGTTAAAAGAGGAACTGCTCAGTCTTATGAAGAAAAGAGATAGTATTGAAGAACAGATGAACGAAACAATGAATGCTATAATAGATTATACGAGTAGATTCAAGAATAGTGATCATATTACAGTTTATGAGTATTATTTAAATTATGAATCGAATATACTTGATAAGACATTAAAAGAACTTAAATTATGGGAAAATACCGGTATCACTGTAGTCGGCATAAAACGTGAAGGTAAAATCGTATTATCACCATCTCTGGAAGAAAAATTGAAAGAGAAGGATAGATTACTGTATGTAGGTGAACCTTCATCAAGTTTTCGACTTGGTGAATACTTTCGGACACTACTTGAAAATTAACTAAATCACAATCTAAATGAGGATTAAGTAGTATGAAAAAAAATGGCAAACAAATTTATATATTGTAATATGAAGTAACACCATGAGTATCTGATTTATGAGCTTCTCTACGCTGACTATTTTAGTGGATGGAAGTAAGTTTATCAAGAAAGAGAAAATGACTGTGAAAAATTATTATAAGAACTGGGGTTTGGTTAGGACTTATTAGTCATGACCTTCACTACTTAATGTGGTGCAAAACGAGCAAATGCGAAGTTTAAACACTCTAACTCTTAACACAAGAGTTGGAGTGTTTTTTTTTATAAGAAAAAGGAGGGAAATGAATCATGGCACGAAACAATAAATATCACAGAAGAAAGGTGATATTTCATTGTTGATGTAAGGCATAATAAAAAATGAAATGTAAAGAGGAGGAGACACGAATGAATAAAAATGAAATTTTTAAAAAAGTAAAAGAGGAAGAAATAGAATTCATTCAACTACAGTTTATAGATATTTTTTGGAATATTAAAACAGACAATTATAACACCACAAGAATTGGAAAAAGCTTTTAATTGTGAATTAATGTTTGATGGATCATCTGTAGATGGTTATGCACGGATTGAAGAATCAGATATGTATTTAATGCCAGATGAAAAAAACTTTTAGGATTTTACCATGGAATCAAAAAGAAGCTTTATTGATTTGCGATGTTTATAAGGGCAAAGGACAACCTTTTGAAGGATGTCCTAGAACAAAATTAAAAAAGACTTTAAAAAAAAATGGCAACGAAAAATTATGAAGTTAAAGTGGGAGCAGAGGGAGAATTTTTTCTTTTTCATACAGATGATCAGAATAAGCCTATTTTTTTTGATGTTCATGATGAAGCTGGATATTTTGATATCTCACCTATAGACCGCGGAGCTTATGTAAGAAAAGAAATTGTTAGAAATTTAAAACTAATGGGATTTGAAATTGAAGCAGCTCACCATGAAGTGGCCCCAGCACAACATGAAATTGATTTTCAATATGATGAAGCACTAGCAACAGCAGATAGGTTTGTGATATTTAAATATGTAGTTAAAAAACGTTGCTAAAAAAATTAGGCTTGTATGCCACATTTATGCCAAAACCATTAGCAAGAGAAAATGGTTCAGCAATGCATTGTCATCAATCAATTTATAAGAACGGTAAAAATATTTTTTATGATGAGAAAGCAATAGATGGACTTAGCTCTGTTGCAAAATATTATATGGCAGGTATTTTACAATATGCTCCAGGGATGACAGTTATAGCTAATCCGACGGTGAATTCATATAAACGACTGGAAGTAGGTTATGAAGCTCCTGTTAATATTGCTTGGTCTAATGAAAATAGATCTACTTTAATAAGAGTTCCTAGACCAAGAGGGAATGGGACACGAATGGAACTTAGAAGCCCAGATGCTACATGTAACCCCTACTTGTTATTTGCTTTAATGATTGAGGCTGGACTTAAAGGGATAGAAGAAAAAATGACGGTTGGTTTACCTGTAGACGAAAATATATTCAATATGTCTAAGGTGGAACTTGATGAAAAAGGAATAGAAAAATTACCACAAAATTTAAGAGAAGCTTTGGAAGCATTAGAAAATGATAAATTTCTTAAAGATGTTTTGGGCAATCATGTGTATACTAAAATTTTGGAGGGTAAGTATAGGGAGTGGCATGAATACGGACAAGAAGTTCATGAGTGGGAGATTAATAATTATTTTTATAAGTATTAATATAAGCAATAAAACTGAGGAAGAACCAGAGGAATTTGACTCTTTTATATTAAATACGTTATGACGATAATTCTATTACATAGATAGCTTATTTGTTAGAAAAATGTTTGCCAAGAAAAAAAGTTATAAGTAATTTAGCAAATAACGTCAAAAGCGTACAATACCGTGTGACTCTGATTATTTAGTTACTCTTGTAATAACCAAGAAGATAATAGATGATTGATAGTGAGATATTCTCACGACGAAATTTGTTGTAACAAAATTTAATAGTGCTATATGTAAGCTGATGTAAATATTGTATGTATTAGGTTAAAATTATACGGTTTCGTAGGAATGATAATTTGTTGTCTTAAAACCTAATTGAGATAGTTAGTTCATCCTTATCAACTTGATTATTTACTGTTGCAGTGTGTCTATGCCTATGCTATACTTGTACCTGTATTCTATTGAATAATTCACAGTTTAATCTGTGGAAGGGCTTGAAAATACTGGTGTTTCGGCGTGTTGATTTGTGAACCGATTTCAAATCTTTTTTCGGGTGATAAGACCGGCCGAGGTAGGTTCGATTCCTACTCATTCCCGCCAATTGAAATGATTATGATAAGAACCATCTTATCGTTAAGTAGGAGGTGGACAAGATGGTAGATCAAGATAAAATCCGTTTGACTCAGATGTCATCAAAAGCTGGCTGAGCAAGCAAATTAAGTCCACAGGACTTGGCGCAAGTTTTGCGTCATTTAAATAAAAAAGAAAATAAAATTGATCCCAATCTTATTGTTGGATTAGATACATCAGATGATGCTGGTGTTTATAAAATTCGTGATGATTATGCGTTAATACAAACGTTAGATTTCTTTACGCCAATCGTTGATGATCCATATTTGTTTGGACAAATAGCAGCAACCAATTCTCTAAGTGATGTTTATGCCATGGGCGGTAAACCCCTAACGGCTATGAACATTGCATGTTTTGCTACATGCCTAGAGTCAGATGTCTTAGCAGATATACTTAGAGGTGGTGCTGATAAAATTGTTGAAGCAGAAGCTGTCTTAGTAGGTGGGCATACGGTAACGGATAAAGAAGTGAAATACGGTTTATCTGTAACGGGTTATGTACATCCTGACAAAGTACTCACCAATTCTGGTGCAGAAAAAGGTGATGTACTAGTATTAACCAAACCCATAGGAACAGGTATCCTCACAACGGCTCTCAAAAAAGGTATGATTACTGAAAAAGAGCTAGAACCTGCTATTACAAGTATGCGTACCCTTAACAAGGGAGCAGCAATTGCCATGGAAAAAATTGGTGTACATGCTTGTACGGATATAACAGGCTTTGGGGTTCTTGGACACATCTATGAGTTAGCTAGTGGTAGTCAAGTACAGGTAACACTTAAGTCGGAAGCCATCCCATTATTTGATGGTACCCTTGAACTGATTGAACAAAATGCAGTACCAGGTGGTGCGAGATCGAATCAAGGATACTTTGGTAAATGGGTGCATATGGATGATATTTCACCTAATATGCAAACAGCCTTATTTGACCCTCAAACATCTGGGGGATTATTAATTGCTGTGGCCGCTGATCGAGTGGAGCAACTTGTTAGAGAATTAAAAAAAGAAAAATGTCTGTGTGCCAGTGTGATTGGTGAAGTCGCCATGAAAGATGAAGGAGACACATACATTAAGGTCGTATAGAAGTTTCGTAGTTGTCATACAACCAATTTTGTTATGCCAACAATTTGTCATCTATTTTTTTTGACAGTCTAAGAGGGATTTATATCCCTCTTTTTTGGTATAAAAAAGAATGGGATAATAACCATATAAGTTGAACTAAATAATTGATATGAAGCCATCAATTATTTAAAGCAATTAAACTTATAAAATCAAGGTAAATATATTGAACTTAAATAAGCATAAAAGTGTCAAATGTTAAGCTCAATATATATAGGAGGTAAATGGATGCAACATTTGCTAAGAAAAATTCCATCTGTACACGACGTGCTTGAACAAGAGAAAATAGATAGCCTTATCCAAAAACAAGGTAGACAATATATTAAGTCCTTAATTGTACAAGGATTAGATACTTTTAGAAATAAGGCATTAACCAAGGAATTGGATGCTTTAGAATATCAATCCAAAGACCAAGCTATGACATGGATTGTAACCTATGTCAACGATATACTTCATCAAAATGAAGAAAAAGGATTAAGAAGAATGGTCAATGGGACGGGGGTTCTATTGCATACAAACATGGGGCGAGCGCCATTGCCTAAGGTAGCGCTAAATCGAATTGTAGAGATTGCTGGTGGTTATAGTAATCTTGAGTATAATATTGAAGGCGGTAAACGTGGGTCACGTTATGATTATGTGGAAACAATATTAACTGATTTAACAGGAGCAGAAAGTGCCATGGTGGTCAATAATAATGCTGCAGCTGTATTCATTGCACTGAATACCTTAGCTGTTAATCAAGAAGTCATTATTTCAAGATCAGAACAGGTGGAGATAGGTGGTAGCTTTCGTATACCTGATATCATTAACAGAAGTGGTGCCCGTATGATTGAAGTGGGGACGACTAATAAGACTTATATGCGTGATTATGAAGAGGCTATCACAGAAGAAACGGCTGTTTTATTAAAAGTGCATAAGAGTAATTACCGTATTGAAGGATTCACCGCAGATGTTAATGGAAGTGACATAGGCGCGTTAGCTCGAGAGAAAGAATTGATAGCAATGGAAGATTTGGGTAGTGGATGTCTAGTGGATATGAGACAATTTGACTTACCTCATGAACCCACAGTCAAAGAGTGTGTTGAAAAGGGCATCGATATTATTACCTTTAGTGGAGACAAGCTATTAGGTGGACCTCAAGCAGGCATCATTGTAGGTAAAAAAGATTTGATTGAGCAGATGAAGAAAAATCCACTTACACGTATGGTAAGAATAGATAAATTATCCCTGATTGCCTTAGAAAATGTCTTACAACTGTATAGAAATGAGACTATGTATGAGCATATACCGATTATGACTATGTTACATCGTGATGACACACAATTAGAAGAAAATGCTAAAAACTTAATCCAAAGGTTGCGTGAAACGTTGAATGACCGTATTCAAGTGTGTATCATTAATGAAGAAAATGACATAGGTGGCGGTGCATTACCAGGTGCTAAGAAAAGATCTATGGGCTTAGCTATTAGCAGTCCGTATCTAAGTGCAGTTGCTTTACAACAGGCTTTACGGAAATATGCAATACCTATAATAGTAAGAATAAAAGATGATCATATTGAATTGAGCATGCGAACACTTTTTAGTGGAGATGATGATGTTATTGTTCAAGGGCTTTGTGATATTATTAACAAGGTTGAGGGGAAGACAATGAGCAAATAATAACATCCTTTTTATGAGGTAGTTGTAAGCAGTAGATGATATGAAAGGTTGAATAAGATGGAACATGTAATCATAGGGACGGCAGGACATGTGGATCATGGAAAAACAGAATTAGTAAAAGCACTTACTGGGCATGATACAGATCGACTTCAAGAAGAAAAGGCAAGAGGCATGACCATTGAACTAGGGTTTGCACCTTTTTATATTGGGGAACAATTAGTATCTATTGTGGATGTTCCTGGTCATGAAAAAATTGGTGAAAACCATGGTATCAGGTGCTAGTGGTATGGATATGGCACTTCTTGTTGTTGCGGCTAATGAAGCATTATGCCACAGACCGTTGAACATATTCATGTTATATCGTTGCTGAAGATACCTTGTGTCATGATAGTCCTCACGAAGGTCGACCTGGTGGATGAGGATGCAGTAGCAGAGGTGACGAATCAAATAAAAGATTTTTTTAGAAGAAACACCTTATCCCACAGCAAGTATTTACCCTGTATCCTCTACAAATCGCCTGGGGATCGATACGTTAATTGATCAGATAGCAGTACAGGCAAAGCAATTGGAAGCAATCCATAAAGATAGCTTGTTTCGTATGCCCATTGACCGTGTATTTACTATAAAGGGTCACGGAACAGTTATTACAGGAACCATAGCGGGTGGCAAGATTACTAAGGACGATACAGTGACTATCTTACCAAGTCATATACAAACTAAGGTAAGAGGGTTACAAGTGCATGGTGAAATAAAAGATAGAGCTGAAGCTGGTCAAAGATGCGCCATTAACCTACAGAATATAGATAAATCTTTGGTTGCAAGAGGGCAAGTGCTGGTTAAACCTGACGATGTAGAGCAGACAAAATATATAGATGTAACGCTTCGTGCCTTACAAGGTTATACCATTAAACACAATGAAAAAGTAAGGGTACACTTAGGTACCAGTGAAGTCATGGGTAAGGTTCAATTATATAACCAAAGTTGTGTGGAAAATGGTAACTTGGTTTATGGTCGTATCAGGCTTGAAAAGAACCTTGTTGCAGTTCATGGCGATTACTATATTCTCAGGTCTATGACACCTATTATGACCATTGGTGGTGGTAAAATATTATTACCTTATAGTGGACTAAAGTGTTCAAAAGAACAGATGGAACAACTTCTATATCAATTAGATAGGGAAGATTATGAGAAGGCACTCTATCATATTTTGCAGGTTCAAGGACAGGTTCATACAGTTGCTACACTTTATCGCATGTTAATGATGTCCAAACAGCAGATATGGAAAGCTTTAGATGCATTAGTAAAAGAACGTAAGGCCATGAAACTAGGACATAAAGGTTATATCAGTCAAGGGATATTAAGAAATTATATGCAACACGTACACGATCATTTGTTTAAATACTATCAGAGTTATCCTTATCGAATCTATATGGACAAAGAAGCTCTTAGAAGTCAGTGCTTTCCTAAATTATCCCTTCAATTCTATGAAGAGATTATCAAGCTTATGGCTAAAGAAAAGACACTAGAGATAAAAGGACATCTCATAGCTCACAAAAAAAATAAAGCGTGTTCATGATATTGAAAAGTTAGATGCAGTTAAAAATATAGAACGTCATATCAAAATGATGGGACTAAAAGGTTTACGAGTAACAACAAATAACCATGAAAAAAAACAGGTCAAAGATATGGAAGAAATTCTTTGCTACTTGGTAGCATCACAAAAAAATTCGAGAGGTGACAACCTACACTTATATTCATGAGGATTATTATCAAAATTTAATCAAACAAGTTAAGTCCTATATCAATCAACATAAAAAAATATCAGTTATTGAAGCGCGTGATAGGTTAGGTATAGGCCGGAAGCAAACCATTATCTTACTTGAATATCTGGATACACAAGGTAAGACTAAGAGGATTGACAATGACCGCATATGGGTGGATAAATCAAAGATGTAAGGTGTGTTTTTTGTATACAGAATGTCTGAAAAAATGGACAGTGTTGTGCGCTTAATAATGTATCCTTGCCGTTAGAATTAACTTAATAAAATAAATCTATATGCTATAAAATTCTAATTAAAATAGTAAAACATCCGAAAAGGTGTTTTTTTCTTTTGGGAACAATTATGATATAGATGTAAAGAAGTAGATGTGTTATGATTAGAGTAAGTACCTATGTCCATTCTATGCAAAAGATATTTTTAGCATAAGGATATAGTGCGCTTTTCTGCGACATAAAAAATTTTATACTAGATTGTTAAAAAATTGGCATAGTAATTGCAACATATATTTAACATAACGAAATTAATTATTTTGAAGGAGGTTTTCTAAGAATGAAAGGTCGTACAATGGCAGAATTAAATATTGGTGATAAGGCATTTTTTTTGAAAAAACCATTACAGAATCAGATGTTTACCTATATGCAGGTATAACAGGTGATCTTAACCCAGCTCATATTAATCAAGTAGAAGCAGAGAAATCCATGTTTAAAGGTAGAATTGCACATGGTATGCTAACGGCGGGACTCATCTCAGCTGTTTTAGGCATGCAATTACCAGGTCCTGGTACCATTTATCTTGGTCAAGAACTGAAGTTCACAGCACCAGTTCGGTATCAAGATACCATAAAAGCAGAAGTAGAAGTCATCGAAAAGATAGAAGAGAAGAATATCATGAAGCTTAACACCATTTGTACCAATCAGGAAGGTACTGTGGTACTAAAAGGTATAGCAACAGTTATGCCACCTAAGTAACGGCTTAAATATTGTTCATGTTCTGTTTGCAAAATGTCCACTGTTTTAGGGACTTTTGCAGATAGATTATATGAAGTTATATGTCAACGTTTCTTAAGTAATGACTAGTGTCCTATTAATGGACACTTTCGATTAGTGATAAGGATAGATGTAAACAATTATTAATATAACTTATATATATGCGTTATGAGACATATAGAAGGAGGAAACATACATGGATTTTCAGATTGCTAATGAATATGCAATGCTGCAACAAATGTACAGAGAGTTTACGGAGAATGAAGTAAAACCTATAGCAAGTGAAGTGGATGAAGAAGAACGCTTTCCAGTTGAAACAGTAGAGAAACTGGCTAAATGTGGTATGTTAGGTATACCATTTCCTAAGGAAGTAGGTGGCGGTGGAGCAGATAATCTAGCTTATGCTATGGCAGTAGAAGAATTATCCAAGGCTTGTGCTACTACAGGTGTTATCGTATCAGCTCATACATCCCTATGTGCTTGGCCTATCTACGAGTTTGGTACACCAGCCCAAAAAGATAAATATTTACGTCCTTTATTAAAAGGTGAAACATTAGGTGCATTTGGTTTGACGGAACCTAATGCTGGAACAGATGCAGCCGCTCAACAAACAACTGCTCGTGATGAAGGTGATCATTACATATTAAATGGTTCTAAGATTTTTTATAACCAATGCAGGATATGCTGATGTATACATCATTATGGCTATGACAGATAAGAGTCTTGGAACAAGAGGCATCTCAGCATTCATTGTAGAAAAAAAAGAATTTGAAGGATTTTCAGTAGGAAAGAAAGAAGCTAAGATGGGAATCAAAGGCTCTGCAACGTGCGAGCTGATTTTTGAAGACTGTAAAGTACCTAAGGAAAATATGTTAGGCAAGATTAATCGAGGATTTGGTGTAGCTATGAAAACACTGGATGGAGGTCGTATCGGTATTGCAGCTCAAGCTCTTGGTATTGCTCAAGGTGCTCTTGATGCAACAGTTCAATATGTGAAAGAAAGAAAACAATTCAATCGTCCAATATCCAAGTTCCAAAACACACAATTTACATTAGCCGATATGGATACAAAAGTAGAAGCTGCGCGGCTACTGGTTTATCGTGCGGCAAAATCTAAGGATCAAGGAAAGCCTTATAGCAACCATGCAGCAATGGCAAAACTTTTTTGCAGCTGAAGTAGCTATGGAAGTCACAACAAAGGCTGTTCAATTACATGGTGGCTATGGTTATACAAGAGAATATCCTGTTGAAAGAATGATGCGTGATGCCAAAATCACTGAAATATATGAAGGTACATCTGAAGTTCAAAAAATGGTTATAGCAGCGAATTTATTAAAATAGGGAGGTAGACACATGAATATTGTTGTTTGCATAAAACAAGTTCCAGATACAACAGAAGTAAGAATTAACCCTGAAACAGGTACATTGATAAGAGATGGGATACCAAGTATTATTAACCCAGATGATAAAAGTGGTTTAGAAGCAGCATTGGCTTTAAAAGATAGATATGATGCAAAAGTAATCGTGATTACAATGGGACCACCACAAGCGAAGAATGCCCTTAGAGAAGCTATCGCCATGGGAGCTGATGAAGGTGTTCTACTTAGTGATCGAGCTTTTGCTGGAGCAGATACATGGGCGACATCAACAACACTTGCGAAAGCATTAGAGAAAATGGACTATGATCTTATTATTGCGGGGCGCCAAGCCATTGATGGCGATACAGCTCAAGTTGGTCCACAGATTGCTGAACACTTACATCTTCCTCATGTAAGTTACGTGCAAGATTTAGAGAAGAAAGATAATAAGTTAGTCCTCAAACGTATGTTTGAAGACGGCTATCACATGATTGAAGTAAAAATGCCTTGCTTAATCACAACATTAAGTGACATGAATAAGCCTAGATACATGTCAGTAGAAGGTATTATGGATGCTTATAAGGAAAAAGAAATTAAGACCCTAACCATGAAGGACCTTCGTATTGAAGACGCGACAACCATCGGTTTGAAGGGGTCACCTACCAAAGTTAAGAAATCCTTTACAAAAGGGGCGAAATCAGCAGGAAAAGTCTTTGAAGTGGATAGCAAGGAAGCTGTAACAATTATCATGGATAAATTACAGGAAAAATATATCATATAATGGACACGAAAAGGAGGTATCGTTTTGAATATATCAGCGTATAAAGGTGTATTTGTATTTATAGAGCAACGAGAAGGCGAAGTGAACAAAGTATCTCTAGAACTACTAGGAAAAGGTAGAGAACTGGCAGATGAACTGAGCGAGAAGCTAATAGCTGTCTTAATGGGACATAACATGAATGATGTGTGTAAGGAACTGATCTATTACGGGGCAGATGAAGTGATCTATGTAGATGATGAAGCCCTTCATGTATATATGACAGAACCTTATACTAAAGCTATGTCAATCATCATTAATGATAGAAAACCGGAGATTGTCCTTGTTGGTGCAACAGCTATTGGTCGAGATCTTGCACCAAGAGTATCAGCAAGAATTCACACAGGACTTACTGCAGACTGTACTTCTCTTGAGATTGAGGAGGAAAAAAACGTTTATTACTAATGACTAGACCAGCTTTTGGTGGTAATATCTTGGCGACAATCATCTGCCTGATTATCGTCCACAGATGTCTACTGTTCGTCCTGGCGTTATGCAAAAATTGGAGAGAGATACGACTCGGAATGGTGAGATAACAATCTATCCTGTTACCATTGAAGATGAAGATATGACGTATAAGATTCTTGAAGTCGTTAAAGAGAAAAAGGAAAAAGTGAATATCGAAGATGCTAATGTATTAGTATCTGGTGGTAGAGGTATTGGTAATGCTGAGAATTTTGAGGTATTAAAAGATTTAGCTACCCAGTTAAAAGGTCAGGTATCTGCTTCACGTGCGGTAGTAGATGCAGGATGGATGCATCGTGACCACCAAGTAGGACAAACAGGCAAGACCGTTAGACCCGAATTATATTTTGCTTGTGGTATTTCAGGTGCTATTCAACATTTGGCAGGTATGGAAGAATCCGATTTTATTGTAGCCATTAATAAAGATGCTACAGCACCTATTTTTGAAGTTGCTGATGTAGGTATTGTGGGTGATGTTCATAAAATCGTTCCAGAACTTATTAGTGCTTTAAAGGCAAAGAAAGAAGTAGAATAATACAATATACATTAACCCTAATTGTATTTATTATAAATAAATTGAACGAAAATGATATTTATTCCACGAAAAGTAAGATTGATTAAATTTCGATACAAGGTAGAGAATGTTGAAACGTAGAGAGATAATATCTTGTATCGAAATGTCATGCTATGTGGATTAATCAAATGATGTATTAAAATTGTAAAATGAATATTGTATGGGTATGCGTATGGTGTTATAATAATACACAACGTATAATCCTGTGGAGTGAGTCTTATTTCAGGTTTTGAGATAAGACTCTTTGATTGCAGATATGTTGGGATTATGATTGATATAAAGTCTATTTCAACATATAGCTATGGAAGTAACATAAATAATAACGAAAGAAAAGGAGATTTCACATGAATCGAGTAATTGTAATAAGTAGCGATGTATTTGGTCAAGGTGACCGTGAATTAGGAACGAAACTTATGGGAGCATTTCTAAAGAAAATCTGGGCACGTGTAGATAAACCAGATGCTATATTATTTTATAACGCTGGGGTAAAATTAACCGTACAAGGTTCTCATGTATTAGATGTGCTAAGTGGTCTTCAAGAAGCTGGCGTTGAATTATTAGCTTGTGGGACTTGTATTAATTTCTATGAACTAAAAGATAGCATGAAAGTTGGGCGTATTAGTAATATGGAAGAAATTTCATCTACGATGATGGAGGCTACTAGTGTCATTACAATATAAATAAAAAAAATAATTGAAGTTAAATGCATTATGAATTACAATAGAATGGAAATACTAATTAATGGAAGGTGATAAATATGGAAAATAAAAACCCAATCGTAACCATAGAAATGGAAAACGGTAATAAAATGGAGATCGAATTATACCCTGAGATAGCACCAAATACAGTTAACAACTTTATATCTCTCGTAAGCAAAGGTTATTATGATGGACTCACTTACCATCGAGTTATTCCTGGCTTCATGATTCAAGGAGGATGCCCAGATGGAACAGGCATGGGTGGACCAGGATACAACATCAAAGGTGAGTTTAACATGAATAATTTCACCAATAATCTAAAGCATACCAAAGGTGTTATTTCAATGGCAAGAGCAGCAGATCCTAATTCCGCAGGATCACAATTCTTCCTCATGGTAGCAGATTCACCTCATCTTGATGGTCAATATGCTGCATTTGGTAAAGTGATTTCAGGTATTGAAGAAGCTGACCGTATCGTAAGTGTTGGAAGAAACCATATGGATAAGCCAGATGAACCACAAGTTATGAAGACAGTAACTGTTGATACTTTTGGTAAGGAATATCCTGAAGTTGAAAAAAGCTTAAAAGGCTTTATTTAGAAAAAAGAGCATTATGCTCTTTTTTTTGTTGGTTAATTTGCAGAAAAATATCGAAATATGTCATGAAATAACAGCGAAAATGTAAAAGATGCATTTCATCCTATTAAACGAGCATTTCGTCAGAAATCATTGAAAAATGCGTTGGGATAAAGTAGAATGATGAAAAGGTAGGTGAATACATATATGACTCAAATAGTATATGATGAAACTCGTTTAACAAATATAATGTCAGAAATAACAAGAATTGTCTATAACATTGAATGTGTTAAGAATAGTTATAAGAGTGTGAAAAAATTCTATTGACACTGATATACGTTATAGAGATAATATAGGTATTGAACTAGAAAAAAAACAGTAACTAATTTAGAAAATCTTGAAGAATGTACATATGATTATAACAAGAGTATTAGCCAGGCTATGGCAAAATACACTAGCTGTGAAAGAGAAATAAATAAATCATTAAAAGAAATATTGGATATAACATACACATCAGTTGAAGATACTAGCTCTAATCGAATAAAGGATAAAGAATCCAAATATTACAAAATGCAGAGCAGTATAGGGCATTTGCTAAGTATAGTAGAATATGACCATAAAAAAGATGATAGCAAACAAGGTTATGGAAGTTCACTTAAACGTGGTCCTTTGGTGGCTTCAGCAGGTAAATCAGATGAATTTATGTATCATAGTGCATCAGAAGTTCCTAAAAAAGAAGGAGGAGAAATACTCAAAAATATATTTGAAAACTATGCAATTGATTCTGGCATATATGATCTTGATCCTGAAACAGGACAAATTATAATTTACTACAGTTTTATCCCTACTATTAAATTAACCTATAATGACGATTTAACTCATTTAGAAGATGGAATGGTAGGAACGAAATATCATATAGATTTGAAATCAGGAGAAATCTATTATGATGGAGTAATTACTGATAATCGTGTGGTTGGCAATACGTTGAGAAAATTAAGGCTTAGTTATCCTTATGAAAACTCACCTACGGATTTTATTCCTTCCAGTGCTTTAAAAAAGTGGAAAGTTGATATCTTATAAATCGCGTTATATGGATGGGGTAGGATATACGCATATAAAGCAATATCGGGATGAAGATCGTTATATGCAGTCTACTGAAAAAGTTACAAGGCATTTGTATGAACATCATTTTGAGAACTTAGATTTGAAGTTATATGAAATACCCGATCAACCTGGTGCATTTTCTATTAGTAAAAATGATGCGCTTAATGGTAGACGCATAGGTATTATTGATAAGAAATCTTTTGTAGAAGTTGACGATGGTAAAGGTGGTAATATAAGAATAAATGCACCGCTAACAACTTTGAATGATATTGAAGATATGGATAATGATTATACAACTTTAAAGAAGAGTTGGCAGTGGGTAAAAGCCGGTATAGGTCTTGCTTCTGATGTAGTATTTGTAATTAAAGGATTAAAACTTGTTAAAGCTAGTGCGAATGCATATAAAATAATTGATAAGACAGGTAAGTATGCAGGATATCTAAATTATGGCATAACTGGTGTAGAGCGTGCATGTGATTTAGTTAATGGTGACCGTGAGGTTAGTCTAAATGAAGCGGGTGAGTTAGTAGCTGATATATTACCCATTCTTGGAACGATTAGAGCTATCATAAATGCATGGGAATATTCCGCTGATTATGTAGTGTTTGATTACGATACAGGGGAGATACTATAAGGATTTTAGGAGGAGTTGTTATGAATTATAAATTTGGAATTAACTTATTATGCTTTGTGATATTGATTGGTATCTATATGATGAAATACGATTTTATAGAAAAAGCAATAGGACCTAGCTTAACTTTTGGATTGTTACCGATTATTATAGGTGTATGGGGACTATTAATAAACGACTTATTTTTAAAAAGTATATGTATTGGAAGGTTATAAAAAACAGATTAATATATTATTGATTGTACTAGGGTTGGTTGTAATAGTCTATGGTTGGGTATTTTAATACCTGATTTATCAAAGTTGCTATTAATACTTAGGCGTTATTCAGTGGAAAGGTCTAGGTAATGAATCATACGAAATTTGTATATTGACAGCATATCGTACGAAATATATAATGATAGTACGAGGTGATACATATGACGGATGACAATTATAAAAAAAAGTTATAACGGCAACAGAGTTAAAAAACGAATCTTGGTAAATATCTAGATTACGCCATAGATGATCACGAAGTTGTCATTACTAAGAATGGTAAGAAGGCTGTTAGACTAACACCTTATGTAACGGATATGGATCGTTATATGATGGTGAAGGAAAATGCCTTGGATTATCAATATGGTGGTAAAAAGGTATCCTACGAAGAATTCATGGAAATCTATGAGAACACGGATTCGCGACTTGAATATATTAATGGAGAGATTACTATACTAGGTTCACCAAGTATCTTTCATCAAACCATATCTGGTAATCTGTATTCAGTATTTAGAGCATATTTAAAAGGAAAAAGGTGTAAAGTATTTTATGCACCTTTTGATGTGCATTTTAACAAGGAAGGATTCAAAGAACCGGATGTTATGCAACCTGATTTACTGATTACTTGTGACCATGATGAAACCACCAATGAAAAAGATCGTTACATGGGTATACCAACACTGGTCGTTGAAATACTTTCACCAAGTACAAGATCAAAAGACATGGTGGATAAATTAAGTACTTACATGTTATCAGGGGTACAAGAATTTTGGATTGTAGATCCTAAAAAAAAGACAGTCTTGATGTATGTTTTTAAGGATAGAGCAATTGAAGAATTTAATAGTCACAAATTAGAAGACACCATATATTCTATATGTTTTGAAGGAATGATTGTAGCATGTAAAGATATATTTGATAATTGAAATTATAGTATGAAATTATAAAATTTATCAGTTCTCTGAAAGCCTGTGAGAGATATACCTTTCACGAGGCTTTTTTGTTTTTACTTATCCTTAGTCAATATAAATGGGAATTGAGCATTATATGATAAATATAATGTAAGGGTCTTTGGTGATGAGAAATTAAGAGCATCGCAATTCGAATTATAACAGAAGAAGATGTTTATACACAGGATAATGCAAAGAACGCCATATCTACCAGAAAATATTGAGTCATGAGTAGTGACTAAATGAAGATGGTATAGTAACAAATGTAATCGTTTTGTAATCAGTTAATACAAATATAATAATATTTTTATCTTATTTTAATACTATTGAAAGAAATACTTGTTATACTAATGAACGTAAACAACGGAATAAGAAGATAGTGAAATGAGGGAAGATAATTGAAAAAAGATTTGCAGTCTTATATTAATTATCAGTATTATATTAACTGGTTGTGCCAATTCAATAAATAAAGAAAAAGAAACGGTTAGTCATGCAGTAGAAGGAAATAGTGAAAAAAAATAATATCAATTCATCGGCTGTAGAAGAGACAAATACAGATACCGATAACTCAAAATCAGGTGATATGACAGAAAAGGTGTCATTTACAATAGATACACTATTACCAGATACAGTAGGCTATGGTTGGAAGTACTATGGATCTGTTGATTATGGAAGAACCGAGTCCATTGTTGAAGCTAAGTCAGTAGATAATGAGAAGCATATCATTGTAAAAGGTGAAATTGATGATATGAGTGGTGGAGAAAGTGGTAGAGATTATACTTTTACAAAAACATATAAAATTGTAAAAGATGGTATTATTTTTAATCACCAAGAATCGAAGGATGAAACGGAGTTCTATTTAATAAAAGAACCAATAGAGGTAGGTAATACGTGGGAACATCCTTGGTATCAAGATTCTACTGGTAAATCAGAGATTATAGAAGTGGATGAATATATCGTGATACGTACTGAACGTATTGATCCAAGTCCTGTTCAATCATATAATCTTAAAGAATCCGTTATCACCATTGAACCTGGTATTGGTATAATAGAAGAACAATGTATTAGCATGGAAGGGTTCGATCTTTCAAGAGGTCTTGATTGTTATGGAGAAAATATACTTGATTGGTTAGGCTACTATGAATTAGAGAGCAATGATGGCAGAACAGGCTATGTAATGATTTATAAAATGAATGATAAAGAAATTGCCTTTGATCTATACATTAAAATAGGGGAAGGTTACGAAAATGAAATAGGTCTCCAAAAAATAGGAATAATAGAAGGCAATAAAGCAACATTTAAAGAAGAAATATCTGTAGGTAATGGAAGTGATTCGACCTATACAGTACAAGCTGTTTTAGAAAGAACAGGAGATACCCTAAAAGTTACAACAGATAATATTACACCAAATTACAATGGATCGGATATAATACTAGATGGAGTCTATAAAAAAAACTAATTAAATATGAATGATTAGACCAGTAGTAATGGGTCTAGATCTACTCAATCTCATACACAGAGGAAAGCCTAGACAAGGCTTTCCTCTTTACTTTTATTCACAAGTATGATATTATACAATTGTATTTAGAAATTTGTCTAAATATATAAATATCTTAATATATAATAGATTACCTATTTGTAGGTGTACATGTATAAAGCTCATTAAAAGAGGTAGACTATGTACAAAATAGGTAATTAAGAGGGAGAGTGGCGATAAAGATGTTAGAGGTAAATAACTTATCTAAAACCTATGCTAAAGGAAGTGTTAAGGCTGTAGACGACATTAGCTTTTCTGTAAAAGAAGGAGAAATATTTGGGTTTTTAGGTCCTAATGGAGCAGGCAAGACGACCACGATTAAGATGATAGTAGGTCTGCTTAAACCGACTCATGGTCAGATAGCTATTCATGATTTTGATAACCAAGAAAGTACCATGGAAGCAAAAAAAACAAATCAGCTACATACCCGATAAACCAGAGGTGTTTGATAAATTAAAAGGTATTACCTATCTTAATTTTATGGCAGATGTTTATGGCGTCAGTGCAGCTGATAGAAAAGAACGCATAGCTTACTACTTAGAATTATTTCAGTTGAAAGAGGCTGTAGGTGATGTGATTAGTAGTTATTCCCACGGTATGAAACAGAAGATAGCATTAATAGGAGGTTTACTCCATGAGCCGAATCTTTTTATACTAGATGAACCGATGGTAGGATTAGACCCGAAGTCAGCCTTTCATCTAAAAGAAGTGATGCGTCAGATGTGTCAAAAAAGGGAAATCTGTGTTTTTTTCAACCCATGTTCTTGAAGTTGCTGAGAAGCTATGTGATCGTATTGCAATTATTAACAAAGGTAAGATTATTGCACAGGGAACCATGGAAGAATTAAGAGCTTTAGAAGGTACTGAGGGTACTTTAGAAAATATATTCTTGGAGTTGACGGAAGAATGAGAGAGGTATTAAGATTAACTAAAATCAGTTTGATAAATGGATTTAATCTTCAAGGGTTAAATCTCAAAAAGATATTACAAGATAAAAAACAGCTTATAAAATATATTGGGTATCTTGTTCTCGTTGCATTTTTCATTGTTTTGTATGTGGGTTTTATAAAGTTCATGGAGCAATTAACGTTGGGCTTCATAAGTTTAAACCAAGACACATATGCCAATGCCCTTGTATATAATCTAATCAGCATGCTTATTTTTATCTTTGGGATTCCTTACATTATGGCTTACTTCTATTTTTCCAGAGATACAGAGATGTTACTTGCATTACCTATAAAACCTAGAAATATTGTTTTATCCAAATTTTTAATGCTTATTATATTTGAATATATTTTAGTGTTTCTTATGATGATTCCTGTAATCGTTATAAGTGGAATAGCATTAAATGCAGGTATTGGCTATTACTTTATAGGTATTATCGTGATGTTGATGATCCCCATTGCACCACTAGCTTTATGTGGAATAATTATTATACTACTATCGCGTATCACGAATTTCGGTGGCAAGAAGAACCTCATTCGGGGCATATTTTTATTTGCTGTTACATTTTTTGCAATAGGTATCCAACTCTATATCCAAAAACATGCAATGGATATCGAGCAGAATCAAAACTTTATTATGCAATTAATCGCAGACAATCAATCCATGATAAACATGTTAGGGAATGCCAATCCTTTTGCGAAATGGTTAGGGAGTGCTTTGACGCCTGTGGTAACAACTAAGAGTCTTATACAATTACTCTACTTTTGTATTGGAAATCTTGCTTTTTTCTTACTTTTTATCATCGTAGGTGAAAAGATATACTTAGGTAGTATCATTGGTGGTAATGAAGTTGTGTCAAAGAAAAAAACAACTAAGCGATGAGGCTTTTAATCGTGAAATAAGCAAAGGTAATAGACCCTATATAGCTATTTTTAAAACAGATATAATAACCATGTTTAAAACCCCTATATATTTGTTTAACTGTTTTGGCATTGTGATCATACTACCTGTTATTCTTATGTTCCCATTGATTACAGGGAGTGAGATGGAAGGTATGAGTATGAATATGTTACTGGATATGTATTACGAAAATACTGATTATGCTGGATTTATCCTTGCTGGAGCTATTATGTTAACAGGTGCTATGACGCCTATTGCTTCCACAACTTTCTCAAGGGAAGGCAAATATTTCTGGATAAGCCGTATTATCCCTGTGCCTGCAAAGGATCATATTAAGGGTAGAACCATGACGGCTATGGTAGCTCAAATCTGTTTAGTTCTTATATTGATTGTAGGGTTTAATCTAGTTTTTGCCTTACATATGAGCACGTATTTGTATATAGCATTAGGGGTATTAGGATCAATACCTATTATCTTGGCAGGGATGTTAATTGATATTGAAAAGCCATTGCTTAATTGGACCAATCCTCAGCGAGCAGTAAAACAGAATATGAATGTCCTCTTTGGTATGTTAGCAGGTCTTTTGATAACAGCTGGATTAGGTGGATTAACCTTTTTAATGCTTCGTCTAGACATGAGTAGTTTGCTAATAGTTGTTGTTGATGCAGTACTAATTATTGTGATTATGGTTGTGTTATATAAGGTGTTAGAAAAAAGAATAAAGAATCGCTTTATAGAAATTAATATATAAGAAATAGTCTAAGGCTGTCCAATGGGCAGCTTTTTTTTCTTGTATGAGAAGTATGCGAGAAGGAAAAACTATAATTAGAAATACAAAAGTGACTTCGTTATGTAAAAGATTTCGAGGAAAATAAAAAAATAGTACTTTCTTATACTATAAAAGAGGAGGATACTTATGAAAAGATTTTTTTTGGGCTAATACTGTGCGTTCTTTTAATGGTAGGAGTCTTATCCGCTTGTTCGGGAGAAAAAGAGGCAGAGCCAACGGTACAAAAAAAGTAAAACCCAGGCAACACAAGAAAAAAAAGAAAAAAGATCGTGATGAGGGTAGCAAAAAAGAAGATGAGATTGTTACACTTACACTTGTTGAAAAAGATTTTGTGCCATCTAATCAAGAAGATATGGCCTATATTGAAAAAATCAATGCTGCATTATTGGAAAATGACATAAAGGCTAAATTGGAATTGGTTGAATTGCCTCGAGGTGGTTACTCAGAAAAACTTATCGATAGGATTGAAGACGGGAATATGCCAGACATTATGTGGTTTAGAGATGGTGTTGATAAGGCGCTAGCTGAACAGGGGTTACTCGTTGACTTAGCAGAATATGTGAATGCCTCTGAAGTATTCGAAAATGCCCTCGAACCTTATAACAAAGCAAGACTATCATCCTATCCTTATTTACTAAGAATCCGCTATAACACACCTAAAATTGCGGTAGTTCGTACAGATTGGCTAGATGCATTAGGTTTAGCACCACCGGAGACAATAGATGATTATTATACTGTATTAAAAGCCTTTGCAGATAGTGATTTTGATGATAATGGCGAAAAAAGATACTTATGGTATAACGGCAACAGGTAATACAGACCGCTTAGATGCTATTTTTAATGCTGCATTTGGTATCAAAACGACATGGATAAAAGACGATAGTGGTGAGTATATCTATCATAAAGTCAGCCAACAAGAGAAAAAAAAAATTAGCATTCTATCATAGGTTAAAAGAAGAAAAGATACTTGACCCAGAGTATATTACAACAAAATGGGATACCATGGAAGATAAATTATATTCAGGTAAAGTAGGTATGGTTGTGGGATCTTCAGGAAAAGTTATTGAGATATATGGTGCAAAATTACGAAATGCTGGTGTGGATACAGACCTGATTCCATTGAATCCTCCAAAAGGGGATGGCGGGCAAGGATTTGCTCCTGTAGATGTTACAAGAGAACAAAGTGGGTTTGCTATTTCAGCCTTATCGGAGCATCAAGATTTAGCATTTCAAGTTCTAGAGTTTATGGCATCTGATAAAGGGCAGTACTTAGACCGACTTGGATTCCAAGGACGAGACTATGAGATAGATGGAAATGGTAAAATTACGCGAAATGAAAAAGGTAAAACGTGGTATGCCAGGTTTTTTGATGTGCCATCTTGGGAATCACCAGTACCACTTTTAACAGAAATAGCTCAGGAATCATTGGATATTACAGCAAGCTTTTATACAGAAGACATCAACTATGAAATCCCTAGTGAATTGAGTACAAAATGGGGTACAATGTCTAACCTCTATAAGGAATATGCATATAAAATTATTGAAGGTGAATATGCATTAAATAAATTTGATGAGTTTGTTGAAAAATGGTATGAAGCTGGTGGTGACGAGATTACAAAATTAGCTAACCAAACTTTAAAATAATACATGAGATAAATGATGGAGCATATTAAATATAAATGAGCAGAAATTTGATGCTACATCATAAAAAATCAGGTGATTACTTTGGCTCTCAAAGAAAATCTTGATTCTTATAGGTTTATTAGTATTAATTCCGAGGAAATATTTTATGTCGAAATTTATATAGTAAAAAATCAACAAAAAGAATTTCAAATTACTATAATGTTTGTTCAGCATTATTTGTCATATGGTGTATAATAGAAAGAGTAAGAAAACCCCATAAAAACCTATAAACCCCCAAAAATTTATTTTTAAATACCTTCTCCTTAAAGAAGACAGCGATCGGTAGCTGTCTTCTTTTTATTTTATTAAAAAGTTCTACTTTCTTGTTGATAAATATAGCCTTCATAATAGAAGACATTTCAATTACCAACTTCATATAATAAATAAAACAATTCATTCAACTTACATAAATGATAATTTTATAAAAAGGAATTTAAGAATATTAATGCATAAGGGAGTTGTATTTTTTTGACTACAATTACAGTCCAATATATGTTATAATTTATAAATGCAGTCCATTAAAAGTAACTCTATTTTTTTGTCACATTAATGAAGGATAATAATGTGCAGAAAATTGAATTTTGTAAATACATATGTTGGATTAGCTATTTTACAGGATTCTATTCTTAAATTAATTATATTTACATTGCTTTCATGAGTTGAACTAAATAATAACTAGTTTATTGTCATTATTTGTTCAACTTGTTTTAGTCAAGAAGAATAGTTATAAAATAAGAGGGAGGTATATATGGAAAAATCAAGAAACATACTACTAAATATGGTAGACAATATTGAAAAAGTAATTGTTGGAAAAGAAGAAGTGGTCAAGTTAATGGTTTTAGCCTTAGCCTGTGATTCCCATCTTCTTATTGAGGATGTACCAGGGGTAGGAAAAAACAACTTTGGTATCTGCGTTGGCTAAATCTATGAATGGGCTATTTAAGCGTATACAATTTACACCAGATGTTATGCCATCTGATATTACAGGCTTTTCTATGTATAATCAAAAAACGCAAACATTTGATTTTCATGAGGGTGCAGTTATGGGAAATGTGTTATTAGCTGATGAGATTAATCGTACACCACCTAAGACACAAGCCAGTTTGTTGGAAGCCATGGAAGAAAAAACAAGTGACAGTTGATGGAAAAAACCTATGCGTTACCAAAACCTTTTATTGTGTTGGCTACGCAAAATCCTGTGGAATATATGGGTACATATCCTTTGCCAGAAGCCCAAATTGATCGATTTATTATGAAGATATCCATGGGTTATCCGTCTCACCAAGAAGAAATACGCATTCTTCAACTATATGAACATGATAATCCAATTGATAGTTTGAAGCCTGTTGTAAGTTGTGAAGATATGATTTATGTGCAAGAAAAGGTTAGAGAAATCTATTGTAGCAGTATTATCATGGATTATATTGTCAAGATTGTAACCACGACAAGGGATTCTGAAAATATTATCTTAGGTTCAAGCCCGAGAGGTTCTCTATATGTTCTTAATGCGGCCAAAGCATTAGCACTCTATAATGGACGAGAGTTTGTGTTGCCTGATGATGTAAAAGAGGTGTTTTTACCTGTTATTGCACATCGTATTATGCTTAGAAATGAAGCAAAATTCAATAAGATAATGCCAGAGGATATTTTGAAAGATATTCTTAATAGTGTTGAAGTGCCAGCTGGTGATTATTATGAAAAGAAATAGAATCTATTTATTAACGTTGATTGTTATCTCAGTACTGACCTACTTTTTAGAAGGATATATTTTAACAACACTATTTTACATGCTTCTATTCATTCCAGTAATATCCTATATATCTATTTGGGTAACTTACCGTGGTTTTCGGGTGAGTCATGCATTGAATAAGAATAAAATTGTTAAAGGGGATAAGGTACAATATACGTTGGTTTTATATAATGAGACGGGTTTGGTTTTCTGCCCATTACGTATTCAACTTTCATTAGATCGAATTCTATTTCAAGGTCAGTTTGAATCTCCTAATTTTATTATATACCCTAAGTCTAAAGAGAAAATTGTGATTCCGCTACAGTGTAAATATCGCGGATATTATAGCATTGGTGTTCAATCTGTGACTATTGAAGATTATTTTGGATTGTTTTCTAAAAGAATAAAGACTTTGGATGCCATTAAAATAATTGTTTATCCTAGAATTAAGAGCTTAACATCCTTACCTATGAGTCAAGTTAATATGGATGAGATAACGAATGTGAGTGCTAAAAAACAAGATGAGCAAAATAATATCTCCCATATTCGAGAATATGAAAAGGGAGATAGTCTTAACAAGGTTCACTGGAAGTTATCAGCCAAGTATCAAGAGATAATGGTTAAACAATATAGTGGTGAAGTAAGCAACAAAGTGCAAATTATGTTGGATATTAATCGACATTATCTTGACGAAGAATCGAATATAGCCATTGAAGATAAAATGGTTGAGACTGTGATTATGATGTCAAACTATCTCTTAATGCATAATAAGCCTGTATCATTGGTGTATCATGATCATCGATTTGTTGAAGTCATGGGTAAAGGATATAATGATTTCGAACATTTTTATGAAGAATGTGCTTTACTAGAGTTTCCAAGACAATACGATTTCAGTACATCAGTGGTTGACTATTATCAAAACCTTCAGGACAATGGGATGGCACATAGTCATGCTTATATTATAACATCCAATGTTGATGAGGCATTGATCGATAAACTCAATATATTAATGATTGATAAAGCAAAAATGACGATTATAAACATCTATATGGATGAAAGAGATAAGAATGAAAAAGGTATATTAAGAGCTATTACAGAGGGTTATGACTTAATTAATATACCTTATGAGCGAGATTTAGATACGTTAATGGAAGGTGTATAGTGTAAGATAACTCCAGAAATATAGAATGAAGGAGTTGATAAGGGTGAAAAATTATATAAAAAAATTTAATAGATATAGCATTAATCGAGCTAACTAAAGTTGTCATGATTTTTAGTTTGACCATTATTTTATCAGGTTTGCTATATTATCAGTTATCTTACAGTAAACTATTTCTTAGTATTGTAATCATTTATATTATATTAAGAATTATTACATACAATATGCGTTTCTTTTTTTTATATGGCAGTATAACCATCATAGGGTTAGTTTTGTCGACTATAATCATCATGTTGACAACAGATTACCTATCTCAGGTAGTAGTAAGATTTAATCAATATATCTATGTATATAAGACAGCACTTAGTAAAGGATATCTTATACCATTAGCGTATCAGTTGGTTATTGGTATTGTTATTGGATTCGTTATTTGCTGTTTTGTACTCATCATAGAACGGTATAAACATGCTCTTATTTTGCATGTTTTAATGGGAATAACAATTATCCTTATTGCCTATTTCATACGGGGCTATTACAACCAAGTTGCCTATTACACCTATATTAGTGGGATGGTAATTTATTATTATTATCAGTATTACCTTGGTAAAATAAAGGTGAAACATAATACTCAGTTCTACCCGTTAGCAATACATGCTCTTTTATTTGCTGTTGTACTGGTTTTTATATCTGGTTATAGTTATAAGAAAAGTCCCAGACCTTTACAGTTTATAAATGAAATAAGTAAAACCATTGATAAGTATATTATCAATGGGAAAAGTGGTAGCAGAAAAGGTGGCGGTGGTACTGGTCTACTAGATGGTAAAGATGAAGCAGTCACTGTCAGATACGATAGTACTGAAGAGTTAAAAGCAACAGTAGAATTAACGGATCATGCTATTCTTAATGTCTACACTGACAATCCTATGTACTTAAGGGGAAGCATCTGTAATATATTTGATGGTAAAGAATGGTCATATGATAAAAAGAGTAATTATGAAATTAATGATTTTCAAGAACATTTATATGGTTTACAATGGCTAACCACAAAATTAAGTGGTGATTCAGATCAAATGACTGAGGAATCATTAAGGCAGAAATATTTCAGAAAAAATGATGTAAATATTATTTACCGTAACATTGCTACAGAAACACTTTTCTTGCCTAATAACGTGGTTACAATAATTGATACTGAAGGTAATTATGCCAATAATGCTTTTGCATATAATGCTGGTGGTATAGCAACTTTTGAGACTGACCTTACAGATGGATTTAGTTATAGCATTGTTTATTATAAACCCAAATATAATGAAAGCGTTTTAGAAGATGTATTGCGGGAGAGTCAAAAAAGGTTATTATAAAAGTATGCCATCTACTTCTTACAAGGCTGACTTGGTAAGTAAGGCATTGGATATCCGAAAAAAAATTATATGCAGATACCAAAATCAACAACAAAGCGTACACTAGATCTGGCTAAAGAAATTACAAAAGATAGTACGTCAGATTATGATCGTGCAAAAGCCATAGAAGCATACTTGAAATCAAAATATGATTATACTTATACCACTGAGTTACCAGAGCAGGGCGACCCAATTGATTATTTCCTTTTTGAGACAAAGGAAGGCTTCTGTACCTACAATGCCACAGCCATGGTCTTAATGTTAAGAATAAATCATATTCCTGCTAGATTTGTAAAAGGTTTTGTAGTAAAAGGGGCACAAGAGGAAGAAGAAATAATAGCAAATAATGAAATGATGCAGACGAAGATACCCGATACAAATCTGAATGTGGTAACAGGTTGGGATTCACATGCATGGGTGGAAGCTTATTTTGAAGGGTATGGATGGATTGCTTTTGAACCAACTAGTGGATTTGAGATGCTAACAGCTTCAGAAGATGTACCTATCCCAGTTGTTGAGATTCCAGAAGATACAGAGTTAAATGAAGTATATGACTTAGAAGGTATCGCATTGTCCCAGAAAAGAATACCTGTATTTTATATAGTCATTCTGCTTATTATTTTAGCATTGCTTGTTGTTGTATTGGTTTTATTGTTACGTTGGAAGGTAAATGAACAAAAAAAATTTAAAAAACAGTCAAAATCGTTTTGTATACATGGCGCTGTTTCACAAATGTTTATTGATGATTAGGCTGGCAGGGTACTCAAAAGATTCTCATCAAACCATGCGTGAATTTGCAAAAAATATTGCAGGTGAAATGGATACAGATCATATGAATTTTATAACTTATGTCACACGATATGAGATAAGTTGTTATAGTTCAAAACCTGTACCTGATGATTGGATTAAAGAGATTGAAGATTACTATAAGTACGTGAAGCATTTAGCTAAGTGTAAAACGAATTTTTGGCATGTTCAATCAGCATTATTCATATTCCATATAAAATAATATCAAAAAAGCTGGATATCTATACTTATCTTTTGAGGAATATAATGAATCCTATTAAGATTATAGTGTGATAAACAGCTTTTTTTAATAAGCATAGTACAGCATTTTGCTCATCAAACGTATTTATAGGTTTGATTATATACAAGTATAGATATGATTCACTTATTCGTAATTGTGAGATGATAATTAGGAAAAAAAATTTGTATTTTGGCTTGACAAAGTAGAATTACACGTGTAATCTTATATATAGGATTACACGTGTAATTTAGTTGATATATATGATTAATAAAGTAAGCAAGACAGGAGGTGAGAGAATATGGCTTTGCCACAAATTTCAGATTTAGAATTAGAGGTCATGAAGGTTCTATGGGAGAAACATCCACTAACCTCCAATGATGTGATTGACCACATTAAGGATATGAACCCCAGAACCGTGAAAACATTGTTATCAAGATTGATAAAAAAAAGGAGTCATCCAGTATAGGGAAGAAGGGCGCATTTATCATTATTATCCTGTCGTGAATAAGGAAGAGTATGTTAAGGTACAGAGCGATCATTTTGTAAAGAAAATCTTCGATGGTTCATTAAATGCTATGTTTGCTAATTTTTTGGATCACAAACGATTATCTAAAGATGAGTTGAATGATCTTAAAAAGATGCTTGACCATTATGATGATGAAAGGTAAGAGGAGAGTATGAGTGGTGTATATGATATATTGTTAAAAACAACAATTATTTCCAGTGGACTGATAGTAGTTATCATGTGTATTAAGCGTATAATGGCTGATAAGCTGTCATTAAAATGGCACTATTGCATATGGTTTCTATTAGTTATTAAATTAGTGATACCCGTTAGCATACCAAGTTCACTTAGCATATATAATGTGTTTGGAACTTCTGAGGGAAGTTATAAAATAGAAAAGGATTCATTAAAAAACAAACTAAATAGTCCACTTATAACAAAAGATCAGAATGGGTTTAGTAGGATAACAACACAGGGGATACAGCCCAAGGACGAGAAGATAAACAATGATACTATGTACGATAAGAGCATCTTAGAGAATCCACTGCCTGTTACGAGTGCAGGAGATAATAAGGTGATATGGGTCGTCTTGTGGTTAGTGGGAATAGTAATTATGGGGGGAATAACCCTTCTACATAATTACCGTATAAGGTATATGATTATGAATAGCCTATCCATAGAAGATGTGCGCATACATGCTATTTTAGAAGCATGTAAAGATAAATTAGGCATTAAAGATAAGGTGCATATAAAGTGGGTGAGAGGGATATCTTCACCTGCAATATCAGGTATGAAGTCACCAACAATTTTATTGCCTATCGCTTACCGAGATAATCTACCAGATAGATTAGACTATATCTTGCTACATGAACTGGTGCATTATAAACGAAGAGATGTGAGTATATTACATATATTGGCAATACTACAGGTGGTTTATTGGTTTAATCCATTGGTATGGATAGCTTTCCATAAGATGCGTCAAGAGATGGAAATGTGCTGTGATGAAGGTGTTATACAGGTTGTTGGTAACGATCATAAAAGGGCATATGGTAAGTTGATTATTAATCTTATTGAAATGAATGCACATACACCAATGGCGTTACCAGCACTATTAGGTGGTCACAAAGCCATGAAAGTTAGGCTTAACCAGCTCATGAAAAAAAATCACAAAACACCAAAATATTCTATTGGTCTAGGGATTGTTATTATTTGTTTGTTGCTTGTGTTTTTTATGACAGGTAGAACGGATAAGAAACAACAAGAAGATAAGCCAATAATTTCTTCCAAAGAAAATAATCAAAAACAGCCGGATAAATCAGAAAGTGTCTCAGAAGAGGAGCAAATGCTAGAAATTATAGGTGGTGCTGATGGACCGACAGCCATGTTTACCGCAACAGAAGTTCAACCAGTCATGTTAAGTGAGATGGATATTCAAGAACTACAGCTGATGGTGAATGGCGTTGTATATAAAACCATAACAGATCATGAAGCCATTATTAGGCTGGGGAGGAATCTAGATGCTAATATAGGTGTTCGTAGCGATATGGGTGTAAAAGAATTTTATGATACCATTTCTATAGCTCATCATAATAAGCAACCAGTAACGCTAATCATTGATTATATTAGGAATGAAGACTATGCTAATAATAAAATTGATAGAAAATACGAAGTAAAAGTGGAAGCTGGTGATTTGACAGCAAATTATACAATGACGCGTTATAATATATTGTTTCATAATCTTCTAGCGAATCCTACAGATACCTATGACTATCATTTACCCAAAGATATTAAGGCATTGGCAGATCGATATGAGCTTAATATAGGTTATCATTTGATAACGGTTAACATAACTTTGCCTGAGTCATATGACTATTACATAGGAGAAAATCCAGTTCAGCTATATTGGGCATATAAAAAAAATGAGTTCATTAAGGCTATTGGTATGGATATAACGGATTATCTAGGAAAAGAAATTGAATTAAGCATGTATACCTTTGATGATATGTACAAGACGGCCACAACAGATCAACAGTATAAATCACCTAATCGATTTATGATTGTACGGTATCAAGAGGAGATTGTTGGGGCTTATCTTCAAGATAATGTACACCATAGGAACTCTTATACATTAAGTGGTGCATCGTTTGAACAAGTTAATGATACTACATTTAATACATGGGTAGATCAATTTGTTGTTATGACTGAGGAAACAAAAGCATTAGCTGGATTAACACCAAAAGAGGTGGTCGAAGCCTATTACGTAGCCTTAGAGGAAAAAGATTTTAAAAAAAGCAAATCAGTTGGTTGCTATTTCAACTTTATTTGATCCGGGAATTCCGTTCAAAGATGATTTTGCTCATTACGAATATTATAATATGCAAATTGATAATCTAAAACTTAATCATATTGGAAAAAAGTAAAGTATTAAGCGATGGCACCTATCAATTTGATGTAGATTTAGATGTTCAATTAAAAGAAAATGCTGATGAGTTGATATACAATGGCCAGCATGTTATAAAAGAACAAGAGCAAGTGGGATATAAGGTAAAATCAATGATAGGTACGGTTGAGATGCGGACCCACAACGAAGAATAATCATTGCAGGTCTCATCTATTCTTTACAATAAACAATCTTCAAGTAATTGAAGGTTGTTTATTTTTATGGTGTTTTTATGGTAATCAATAATACTTTCATCTTTCATAGCGGCTAATTCTCGCGATAGGGAAGGTCTTGTCACCCCTAATGATTCAGCCATTTCTTTTCTAGATACGCTCAGTTCAATGTATAGGTTTTGCTGTCTCTTATATTCTGTTAGTATATAATCAGCAATCTTTTGGCGCATGTTTTCATAAGATAGGTTTCTAAGTTTTTTATTCAGCGTGAGTATCTTGCTACTTAGTACATTAAGTAAGTTATTCATAATGGTAGGGTAGTGTTCCATCAGGTCGATAATTTGCTCTTTGGATATGAACAGCACCTCAAGCTTGGAGCAAGCTACTAATGTGGATGGATAGCGTTTCATGTTGGAAAACAGGATAACTTCTCCAAATATATTGCTGGGATTGAGTCTTGTTACGGTGACTGACTTACCCATTGGATAGAGCTTTCGAATTTCGATAACCCCATCTAACACAATGCCAATTCGGTTACAGAGATCACCTTCTGTACTAATTATCTGATCTTTACCATAAGAAATGATTTGGTAATCAATCGTATCTAACATAGAATCAATCTGGTCTTTTGTAAGTGATTTAAATAAAGAGCATTTTAGTAGTATATCCGCTGCCATGTATTTTCCTCCCACTAGGATTCAGTCGTATATAGTTACTATATACTGTAGGGAATAAAATATCAATGTTTTTTATTTTACCCAATAACGGCTACCATCTTTTTTTTCGATCTAAGAAACCGTACTGAATAAGATAGCGTCTAAGAATGACATAATCATCGTAGATGCGCTTAAGAATACGATTAATCTCATGTTCTTTATAGGATGTATCAGGTTTAAATAACTTTACGATTTCACGTAGAATAATAATCTTACGTTTTTTCTTTTGCAGGAAGTTCTTTTAGATAGCCCTCCTCTGTGAAATAACGTTTTGCAATTTTCTCACTTTCTTCAGTTGTTATGGCATAACGGTCATCAACCATAGTAGCCGTTGGGTGTGGCTCAATATAACTTTTCTCTTTTGTTGTATTGTCGTTAAGGAGATTCATGAGAGTTACCATGATCTTAGCTTGTTTTTTCTTTCTCTCGTAACTTAAAACGATAATTTCTAATGGTTGAATCAGTCAGGCTTAGTTCCTGGGCTGTTTCTTTATCACTTTTATTTGCATAGAAGCAGGTAAGTACTTCACGCTGATTCTCAGTTAATCCAGTAAATTTCTTATTGAGATTAAGTAAATAATTAAAAACACCATCATGATCTTCTTGAATATGATAGGACATGCGTTTCTTAGAAGTCATCATAAGCCCAGCATGCTCATGAATAAGTCCTGACGCTAAGGTATAACCACAAAATAGACAAGTATAATGAGATGTCCGTTCATTGTAAGTATATCCTTTTTTCTAAAGCTTCAATTGGAGCACTCCAAAATAATTCTTCTTTTTCCATATATAGCACCTCATTTCTCATTTAGTTATTGTCAAAATTAGCATAACACGGAATGTGCAAAAAATGCAAACTAAAATTAAATTTGTTTATTTTAATGCAAACTTTAAAGGTTGTAATTTGATTATATTGATATTTTGGAGTGGTAAAGAAAGTTGATTCATCTTTTTATGAATAGTATATAACCGTGCATTATATAAAACGAAGTATTGACAAGAAAGATTTGGAAAGACATACTATTATTTAAGAGGGATTAAGAAACCCAATCATATTAAACAAGAAAAACTATAATGATATCAGTTATTGAGGAAATTGAAGTAAATGTTTAATAAAGATTCATAAAGTTTATCATAATAAGTAATGAATTATGACATTTATATACTCACTTATTATTATTAATGGATGATACATTTATTCTTGTTATTCGTCATCAAAAGGGAGGGTTTAATCGATAATAATATATTTATTTAAGTTTATATTGAATAAAAACAAAGAGTATGCTAGAATGATATTGACCAAGTAGGTCAATGGAAATGTGGATTTTAAACTTCTCATATGAATAAAAGGAGGTTATCTTATGAACGTTATAGAAACAAGTAAGCTTACGAAGTATTATGGAAAATCAAGAGGGATCTTAGATGTATCAATGAAAGTGAATGAGGGCGAGATTTTTTGGTTTTATTGGACCCAATGGAGCTGGTAAATCAACGACCATACGTACTTTATTATCTTTGATTTATCCTACTAGCGGCAGTGCTAAGATATTTGGCAAAGATTGTATTAAGGATGGAGCGGAGATAAGACAAGATATTGGCTATTTACCATCAGAAGTATTTTATTATGATAACATGAAAGCTATAGATTTATTGAAGTATTCCGCCAGTTTTTTATCGTAAAAATTGTGATAAACGTATAAAAGAGTTAGCTGAAATCATGGATCTTAATCTGAATAAAAAGATCAACGATTTATCTTTTGGAAATAAAAAGAAAGTAGGGATCGTGCAAGGATTACTTCATGAACCTAAGTTAATTATTTTAGATGAACCAACTGGAGGACTAGATCCCCTCATGCAACAGAAATTCTTTGATCTTATTCGTGAAGAGAACAAAAAAGGTGCTACGATTTTCTTTTCATCACATATCCTAGACGAGGTTCAGAAAATGTGTGATCGTGTATCGATTATTAAAGAAGGGAAAATTATTAAGACAGAAAGTATTGAATCCTTAAGACAAGATAATTATAAGAAACTTCGTATTGAAGCAATGACGAAATTGCCACAGAATATATTTAATGGTCCTGGCGTAACCGATTTAAAGGTGGATGCTAATCGGGCAACTTTCTTATACAAAGGCGACATTAACAGTATTGTGAAACAAATCAATGATATAGAGTTAAAGAATCTATTGGTTGAAGAACCAACACTTGAGGAGATTTTCATGTATTATTATGAGAAGGAGGCTTAATGTTATGAATATTTATCAATATGAATTTCGAAAATATCTTAAGAGCATGCTCATATGGACATTTTCGATGGTGGCAGTATTGTTCTTCTATTTGGTACTCTTTCCAAACTTTGCAAAAGAAGCTTCTCAGCTTGAAAAAAAATGATGGCACAACTTCCTGAAGCTTTAACAAAAGCCTTTGGGATGAGTAACATGAATCTATCCAATATTGGTGGGTTCTACAGCTTTATATTTACCTATATTATCCTTATAGGAAGTATATTTGCAACGAAACTGGGTATAGATATTACGTCTAAGGAGGCAAGAGAGAAAACTTCCGATTTCCTCTTAGTAAAACCCCGTACAAGAGCTGCTATTTTAACACCTAAGTTGTTGACAGCCTTTACGCATATCATTATCATGAATGTGATTTATATAGCCTTCGCTTATCTAGGAATGGAGATCTTCAAGAATGAGGATTATAACAGAGAAGTTTTTTTTCCTTATAACACTAAGCATGCTGTTCATTCAGTTCTTCTTAATGATGTTAGGTTTCTTGTTAGGTACGATAGTCAAACGCCTTAAGAGTGTCTTACCCCTTGCATTAGGTGTGGTATTTGGTTTATTTGTTATTAACCTTATGAATCAAACCTTAGAAGATGCGAAGTATAGTTATTTGACACCATTTGGGCATTTTGAAAACAGTTATATCACTGAAAATCTAGCATATTCCACACCGCATCTATTGGTAAGTATAGGTGCTACAGTCTTATTTATCATAGCATCCTATGTGATCTATTTGAAAAAAGATGTAGCGTCTGTATAGAGACCATTAGAAGGGAAAGGAGGATTTTGTATGAACATCGTATTAAGAGAGTTACGTGCTAATGGGAAGGCACTAATTATATGGAGTATTTGTATCGTTGTTTTTGTAGCGATGGGTATGATGAAGTATGCAAGTTTTGTAGTTATGGGTGAAGAAGCCAATGAAATCATGAATGTACTTCCAGAGTTTATGCAAAAAAAAGCATTTGGCTTTGGAACAATTTCCTTAACAAATATTAGAGGGTATTATAGTATATTTAATATGTACTTTATATTGCTATTAGGTATTCATGCTTCCATGCTAGGAGCAACGATTATTGCAAAAGAGGCAAGGGATAAAACAGCAGATTTCTTAATGGTAAAACCCATAACAAGACAGCAGATGATTACCAGTAAAATTATAGCTGCATTTATCAATTTAATGATTATTAATATTGTGCTGGCTATAACATCTATCGCCTTTGTTGCCGCTAATAACGATGGTGAGTCCGCAACAGGAGCCATTATTGGATGATGGGAACCTTATTTATATTACAATGTGTGTTCTTTAGTATTGGATTAGCCCTATCAGCCTTAACGAAATCATCTAAAAAAGCATCGTCGATGGCTACAGGTATTTTATTGGCCATGTATATTTTATCCATAGCAAAGGATTTTTCGGATAAACTTGACTTTATAAAATACATCACGCCTTTTTTCGTATTTTAGTGCCAGAGATATTTTATTTAATAAAGGTATTGAAGGTGTATATGTGATTATATCACTAATTATAGTCGTCGTTGGATTGATTATTTCCTATAGCCAATACCAGAGAAAAGATATTTTATAAACAGACTCATAACATAAAGCTAAAAGTGCCGATAGCAAGTGAATATTTGTTATCGGCACTTTTAATTGTTTATAATTAATGACAGACACTTATGCTATTCGTTCAAAATAAATCATAAGAAGTGCTTGATTTTTTAGTTTTGATTGTATTATAATAAAAAACAATCAAAAAACAATCAACTATTAAACAAAACAATGATTGGAAGTGAGTGTAATGAGAGGCATATCAGTAAGTAAAGGTATTGCAGTTGCAAAACCATTGATTTTTAAGAGACAAGAAATTTTAATAAATGATCTGAAAATTCCCCTAGAAGATATTATATCTGAAAAAAAACAAAATACAAAATGCTATCAAAAAAGCAGAGATGCAGCTTGAAACATTAAAGGAAAAAGCATTAAAAGAAATTGGTGAAGAAGAAGCAGATATTTTTGAAGCTCATTTGACGATGCTTAAGGATCCTATGTTAGTTGATGATATTAATAATAATATAGAAAAGAGAAAGAAAGCTGAAGTAGCTATAGAACTTGCTAGGTTAAAAATTGAACAGATGTTCAAGGCTATACCGGATGCATACATTCAAGCAAGAGCAGCTGATGTTAATGATGTGACCAGAAGATTAATTCGTATTATTTTAGGTATTGAAGAAAAAACATTATCAAGTATAGAGGAGCCAGTGATTATTATTGCTGAGGATTTGACACCTTCTGATACAGTAGGTCTAAGTAAGAATGTTAAAGGCATCGTTACTGAAATTGGAAGCGAAACCAGCCATGCAGCAATTATAGCAAAAGCTATGGGATTACCTGCTATGGTAGGTGTAGAAGGGGCACTTGATGACTTGAGTCAAGCAAAAATGGTTATCTTAGATACTGTAGATAATAAAATAATAATAGAACCATCAGAACGTTTATTAAATGACTACTATATGAAACGAAGTGAACTTGAAAAAGAAAAAAGAACGTCTAAAGTTACTTAAAAACGAAATAGCAGTTACACTGGATGGGCGTGAAATCAAACTATATGCTAATATCGGTAGTGTTGAAGAACTCCCCTATTTAATTGAAAACGGTGCAGAGGGCATAGGATTGTTAAGAACAGAGTTAATTTACATGAATAATGACCATTTTCCAACAGAAGATGAACAGTTTGATATTTATAAACAAGTAGCTGAAAATGGCGGTGAAGGAATCATCATCAGAACACTAGATATTGGTGGAGATAAACAGCTTCCATATTATCAGTTCAAGGAAGAAATGAATCCTTTCCTGGGGTATCGGGCTATTCGATTATGTTTAGGTAAACAAGAAATATTCAAAACCCAGTTAAAAGCCATATTAAGAGCAGCTATCTATGGTAATATTCAAATTATGTACCCGATGATTTCATCATTGGAAGAGTTAAGACAGGCCAATGCGATATTAGAGCAATGTAAGAAAGAACTGAACGAAGGAAATGTAACTTATAAAAAGGATATTTCAGTTGGTATTATGATTGAAGTGCCTGCAGCAGTTATGATTGCAGATGTATTAATTGAGGAAGTTGATTTCTTTAGTATTGGTACCAATGATTTATGCCAATATTCTTTAGCAGTGGATCGAATGAATGCTGATGTGGCTCATTTATATCACCCCCCTTCATCCAGGTCTCCTTCGTATGATTAAGAAGGTTGTTGAGGATGCTCATGATCACAATAAAATTGTAGGTATGTGTGGTGAGATGGCAGGAGATCCACTTCATTCAGCCGTATTAGTTGGACTAGGACTAGATGAATTAAGTATGAGTGCATCTTCTATTCCAAAAGTAAAAGAAATGATACGTCAACTACGGTATGAAGAGACAAGAGATTTAGCCAATAGATTAATAAATTGTAAGACAGTGTTAGAAATAAAGGAAATACTTGAAAAGGAGAGTGTCGTATGTTAATTAATGAAAAATTAATAGATATGCATTTAGATGTAAAGACAAAAGAGGAAGCCATCAGACATTTAGCAAATTTGGCCGTAGAAATAGGAAGAATAAATGATGTGGATAAATATGTTGAAGCTGTACTTAAACGTGAAGAGGAGCATAGTACAGCAGTTGGTTTTGGTGTAGCTATTCCTCATGGTAAAACCGATTCCGTTAACGAACCTTTTCTAGGTTTTGCAAAGGTCAACAATATTGATTGGAAAGCTTTAGATGGCAATACAATAGATATTATCTTTATCATTGGCGTTCCAGCTGCACAAGCAGGGTCAGAACATCTAAAAAATTCTTGCTATGATTTCAAGAAAGTTAATGAAACAAGATTTTAGAGATCAATTAAGAAGTGCTCAGACAAAAGAGGAATTACTAAATACATTAGAAGAAGCAATAGAATAAGGGGTGAAGATTATGTTTCCAGAAGAGCGGAGAAAAGAAATAGTAACACTGCTCATGACGAATCAGAGTATATCTGTTAAGGAATTATGTGATACATTAGAGGCTTCAGAAGCCACTATACGCCGTGATTTAACCCTTTTAGAGCATGAGGGGAAAATCGAACGAACCATGGGGGCGCTATGATTAGTAACAATATCAAAGTAACTGAGGAGCCAACCTTTTTTCAAAAAAAAATCCAGGTTTCATGAAGAAAAGTTAAGGATAGCAGAAGAAGCATTTGGACTCATTGAAGAAAATGATAGCGTTGTAATAGATTCTGGAACGACAACCTTAGAATTAGCAAGATTAATAGGCGAATCGAATATTCCTTTAGTGGTGATTACAAATTCAACAATGGTAGCCCATTTGATAGCGAAGAATGAGCAGGTTGAATTATATACTGTAGGTGGAAAAATTCGTTTAAACACACTAGCTACAGTAGGTAATTTGGCTATTGAAAGTTTAAAGAAATTTAATGTTAATAAATCTTTTATTGGAAGTAACGGCATTACGATTGAGAATGGGTTAACGACGCCTGATTTAGCAGAGGCAGATGTAAAGCGAACAATGATGAATATAGCTTCAGAAGTGACTGTTCTAGTGGATAGCAGCAAATTTAATAAGGTGGCTTTATGTAAAGCAGGTTCTATATCCATGATTGATCGAATTATTACGGATAGGGAATTAGATAAGTATATGATAGATCAATATCTCCGTTATGACATTGATATGATTTGTGTTTAGAAGGGAGTGGGGGTATGATAACGACTATTACTTTAAATCCAGCAATTGATCGTACCATTATAGTTAACGAATGCACATTAGGGAAAGTCCATCGAATAAAATCCAGTAGAGAGGATATTGGCGGAAAGGGTATTAATGTAGCAAAAGTTATTAATCTACTTAACGGTAATACAACAGCCATAGGTTTTTTAGGTAATCAGAATAAAAATAAGATTGAGGAATTCTTTTATAGAGAAAAAATTCAGGCAGATTTTATTGGCGTTAATGATAAAACAAGAGTAAACACAAAAGTTGTTGATTTGAAAAATAAGACTACCACTGAATTTAATGAAATTGGTTTTAATATTAACATAAACCATATTGAAGAGATTAAAGAGAAAATTAAAGCCTATGCAAAAATATCGGACTATATGATTTTTTTTAGCGGTAGCATGCCTAGTGGATGTTATAAAGAATTGTATAAGGAATTAATAGAGTTAGTGAAAGAGGATGCAAAAGCTATTCTCGATGCAGATGGTGAGTTCTTAGGTGAAGGTGTAAAAGCAAGTCCTTTCCTGATTAAGCCGAATATCCATGAGCTGGAAAATACTTTTGGAATTAAGGTGGAATCTATCGAAGATGTTGTTAACGCTGCACTTCAAATTATTAATAAGTTTAATATTCAATGGGTCCTAGTATCCATGGGTAAGAATGGAAGTATTCTAGCTTCCAAAAATCGAATATTAAGAGCTGAACCCATAAAAGTGGAGGCTAAGAGTTCGGTAGGTGCAGGAGATTCTATGTTAGGCGGATTTATGTATGCTTATTCACTAGCTGAGGATCCAATGGTAGCCCTTATCTATGGAACAGCATGTGGAACACTAGCAGTAACTAAAGAAGGCACGCAATTATTTAACCAAGATCAAGTTATGGCTATGCAACCTAAAGTCATCATTAATGATGTAAGCCAACATTATTTACATCATTGATATAAATGTTTCTTTATAATAATTATATATAACAAGGAGGGTTTTATATGAAAATTTTAGGTGTAACTGCTTGTACAACTGGGATTGCCCACACCTATATGGCTGCAGAGGCAATAGAAGAAGCTGCTAAATCTAAAGGGTTTGAGGTAAAGGTTGAAACACGAGGTTCTATAGGCGTGGAAAATGAATTAACAGCAGAAGATATTAAAGATGCTGATGCCATCGTATTAGCTTGTGATACAGCTGTACCTATGGAAAGGTTCAAAGGAAAGAGAGTTCTAAGTGTAGCAGTAGCTGAAGCTTTAAAGGATACGGAGCAACTCATTAGTAAAGCGTTAAAAGCACCTGTGTACACTGGAGAAGATTTAGTGGATGAAGTGACTAAAATCAAAGAAGAGAGAAAAGGGCAAAGAAAAGGAGCTTATAAACACTTATTAAATGGTGTTTCATTTATGATTCCTTTCGTCGTTGCTGGTGGTATTGCAATAGCACTTAGTTTCTTATTTGGTTATGATGCTTTTCAACAAGAAGGAACACTTGCAGCTTATTTAATGGGTATCGGTGGTGGAGCCGGAGCATTTGGTTTAATGGTACCGATTTTAGCAGGTTATATTGCGTACTCAATCGCTGACCGTCCTGGTTTAGCACCCGGTATGATTGGTGGTATGATAGCTGGTCAATTGAATGCAGGTTTTCTAGGTGGTATCATAGCAGGTTTCTTAGCAGGTTACATTGTTCTATTGATTAAGAAGTTTATAAAATTACCAAGGTCTCTACAAGGTATAATGCCTGTATTGATTATCCCTGTATTTGGTTCATTATCTGTTGGTTTGATTCTATTTTACATCGTGGGCTCACCAGTGGCAGCAATTAACGATGCGATGAATAATTTCTTGATAGGATTATCTGGAGCAAATGCAGTTGTATTAGGATTAGTCATTGGTTTAATGATGGCATTTGACATGGGTGGTCCAGTGAATAAAGCTGCTTATGCATTTGGTACAGGTACCTTAGTCGCTGGGGCTGGTTCGATGACCATGGCGGCTGTTATGGCTGCGGGTATGGTTCCGCCTTTAGGATTGGCTTTAGCAACTGTATTATTCAAAAATAAATTTTCTACAGGTGAAAGAGAAGCAGGAAAAGCGGCTTGGGTATTAGGTGCAAGTTTTATCACTGAAGGAGCGATTCCATTTGCAGCAGCAGATCCAGTACGTGTTATTCCTTCAATAATGCTAGGGTCTGCAGTAACAGGAGCGTTATCCATGTTCTTTAAAGCTACATTATCTGTTCCTCACGGTGGTATTTTTGTTTTCTTTGCAATAGAAAACTTAGTGGGTTATTTAATTGCAATTGTTATAGGAACAGTTGTAACAGCTTTAACAGTTGGTGCAATAAAAAAAAGTAGCATAATGAAAGTAAGCTATATTGGATTTATGATTGTATCATACCAACGATTACATTGATATATGCAGTAAGGAGGCATCAATATGTTGACTAAGTCATTAATAATTCCATTTGAAGAAGGGTTACACGCAAGACCAGCTTCGGAGCTTACAAAAGTATGTCATAAGTATAAAGCAAAGATAGTATTAGAGAAAAATGACATGAAAGTTGATCCCAAAAGTATTCTTGGCATCTTAAGTTTGGCTGCATTAAAAGGGGATCCTATCATGGTAACAGTTGAAGGTGAAGATGAACAAGAAGCCATGGAAGCTATTGAAGCATTCATGAAAGGATAAAGAGTACAATAGGAAGCTTAGAAGTAATTGTTAGAATAGAGAAAATGTGTTAGCCCTCACCATACCAAGGTGGGGGGGGCTATCTTACGTGACGATTGTTGTTTTTTTTGTAATGGCGATACGTAAAAATATAGCTCTTGTGATGAACACTTTAAGTATGTTATAATAATAAGTCACAAGAAAGGCTAAGGAGGAATAGCATGTTTCGTACAATTATATGGTTTGTTGCTTTTGGCATATATCTTTTCATATCTTTATTATCGGAGTTGCGTTATTGGTATTTGGGTAAAATGGGTCGAACAGAGAAGCAGACAGAGGTGTTACATAAAACCACTACCAAATGGGCAAAAAAATATGGTGCGTTTTACAGGAAGTACAGTAGACGTTAAAGGTCTTGAAAATATCCCAGATCGTCATGTTCTTTTTGTATCCAATCATCAAAGTAATTTCGACATTCCTCTTTTAATGGGATATGTACCAAAATTTAAAGGATTTGTTGCTAAAATCGAATTAGAGAAGGTGCCAGTTATAAGTTGGTGGATGAAGAAGATGAACTGTCTCTTTTTAGATAGAAATGATATGCGACAATCACTAAAAGTCATCATACAAGGTATTGGGTTATTAAAGGCAGGTCATACCATGGTCGTTTTTTCCAGAAGGTACAAGAAGTAAAGGAAATAAGATGGGCGATTTTAAAAAAGGTAGTCTGAAGCTCGCCATCAAATCAGGTGTACCGATAGTACCCATTACAATAGATGGTTCTTATGCATTATTAGAAGAACGTAGACGCATCACCAAAAGTAATGTTAAAATAACGGTTCATGACCCCATATACATGGAAAACATAACAAAAGAACAAGAAGATGAACTGGTGAAGAAAGTATACCAGATTATTGAAAGTGGGCTAGAACGTGCATAATTTTAACATAATATAGAATCCTATTCCATATAGACAGTGAAGGATGTGACAACATGAATGAGAAAAAAAAGATGTTAGATATGAAGAAATGGGCAGTAGTAGGTGCTACAGAAGATCAAAGTAAATTTGGTTACCGTATTTATAAAAAAAACTAAAAGATCATGGATATAGTGTATATCCTGTTAGTGTAAAATATGATGAAGTCGACGGGGATAAAGCCTATAAGAATCTAAGCGATTTACCCGAAAAGGTAGATGTGGTGGATTTTGTTGTGAATCCAAAGGTTGGTTTATCCATTATACAACAATGCAATGAAATGGGTATTAATCATATATGGTTACAGCCGGGAACTGTAAGTCCAGAGATATTAGAGTATGCACAGGAAAACCATATAGAAGTTGTAAGAGGTTGTGTATTAGTAAGTTTAGGTTGATATGAATTGAAAAGTCATAAGTATCATGCAATAGAATAAGAGTACAGTGAACTGTAGATGGATTGTGTGACTATCTACAGTTTCTTTGCGTTTTCTAGTAGATACTTATATAATAAATATTAGAAATTGACAAATATATCTTTTGAGAATAGAAGAAGGGTTAATGAAGATGAATAGAATAAAGTTTGAAGGCGTATATAAAGAAGATGGTAATAGGACCATCTTACATCACATAGATTTTCAAATAGGACAAGGCAAAAGTATGGTTATTAAATGTACAGAAGACATTGCACTTGTCATGATGGATATGATTTTAGGTAAACTAACGCCATCAAAAGGCCATATATATTTAGAAGGAAAAACGCCACAAGAATACATGAAAGACATGAAGGAACAGATAGCTATAATCTATAAGGAAGAAGGTTTTTATGACAGGTTGAATATTAAAGATTACCTTAAATTCTTTCATGATCTATATGGTTCAAAGGTGGATATAAAAGAAACTATGAGTAGATTTGCTTTGTTAGATATTGCACATGACAAAATAAGTTCGCTGAATTATTCACAAAAAAAAGCGAGTGAGCTTTGCAAGAGCCTAATCAGTGAGCCAAGAATCCTATTAATTCAGGAGCCTACATTGAATCTTGATTTACAAAGTAGCTTGCTGATACGAGAAAGTATTGTGTACATGCAATCATTAGGTATGACCATACTTAGTTTTTCCATTTCATTAGAAGATACGTTACTCCTTGATGGAGATTCTTATACATATAATGAAAAAGGATTAGAATTGATAGAAGAAGCGATAGTCCATGAAGATAATGTGGAGAGTAAGGATCAATCAGTGGATGAATTGGATAAGAAGCAAAGAAAAAATTAATAAAATTCCTGCTAAGATAGAGGATAAAATTATTTTATTTAACCCTATGGAGATCAATTATATTGAGTCTTCAGATGGTGCCAGTCATATTCATGTTGGGAATGATATGTTTCCTTGTTCTTTAACACTTAGCAAGTTGGAAAACAGATTAAAACATTTTGGCTTTTTTAGATGTCACCGTTCTTATCTTGTTAATCTACAAAAGGTACGAGAAGTTATGACATGGACAAGAAATAGTTACAGTCTCATTCTAGATGATCATGATAAAAGTGCTATCCCCTTATCAAAAGGAAGAATGGATGAGTTGAAACAGATCCTTGACCTATAAAGATATTTTTTAGGTTGCAAAAAAATGCCTTTTAACTAAAATAGCGTTGGTTTTAACCCCGAAAGTGCATGATTGAAGCGTTTCATTACTCCTTTCACAGCGTATATAATGCAGTCAGTTCCTTAGCCTGCCATAATATCCGTATAAACAGAAAGGAGTTATTCAATGAAAAATATTATTGAGATGAAACACATTAATAAGCATTTTAAAAATCAGCAAGTTCTAAATAGGATTACATTCTCTGTACAAGAGGGAGAGATCTTTGGCTTCCTTGGACCAAGCGGAGCGGGCAAAACCACAACCATAAAAATATTGACAGGTCAATTGTTAGCCTCAAGTGGGGAAGTTAAACTTTTTAATAAAAAATTTACCTTCGTTAAAGAAAGATATATTTAAGCATATAGGGATTCTTTCGGATATGAGTGGTGTATACGATCGGTTAACTGTAGGAGAAAATCTAACGATTTTTGCAGATATATATCATGTTGATAGACAAGAAATTGATGAGTTATTAGATAGAGTCGATTTATTAAAAGATAAAAAATAAAGTTGTGAAGAAGCTATCTAGAGGTATGAAACAGCGACTTATGATAGCTAGAACCTTAATACATAAACCCAGGTTACTCTTTCTAGATGAACCAACATCAGCCTTAGACCCTGGAACAGCCAATGAGATACATAAATTGCTTCTAGAACTAAATCAAGAAGGAACAACTATCTTTTTAACTACCCATCGTATGGATGAAGCTGATAAATTATGTAATCGGGTAGCTTTTTTAAATGACGGTGAGATCGTAAGAATAGGTAATCCTGAGGAACTCAAGTTAGAATATGCAGAAGATTGTATAGAAGTTACATTGAAATCCAATAAGCGATTCTGTGTGACAAAAGATTTGGAAGGTATAGATGAAATTAAACGTATGATGGCTAAGGATGATATTCTTGCTATTCATTCAAAAGAACCTAATTTAGAAGAAATATTTTTGAGTATAACAGGGAGGGGATTATAATGGGTTTCTCAATAAGAAGAATGCGTACATTAGTCATGAAAGAAATAAAAGACTTATCCAAGAACATGAATGTATTGTTGGTCTGTTTACTACCTTTAGTATTTGCAATGGTATACCCTAGGTTGAATGTAGTCCAGACCTTTAGTGGAATGGTCTTAAGCAAGTTCTTTATTATGAATTCATCCATGATAGCACCAGTAGCCATGGCCATGCTTATATCAGAAGAAAAAGAAAAAAAATACTTTAAGAACCCTCATGCTATCAACGGTATCACCAATGGAATTTTTATTGGGGAAAGCAATTGTGATGTGGTTCCTAGTAAGTTTAACAAATATAGGTATCTTTTTTACACTTAAAACGCCTATTAAGTATCTGTTGCATTATGCTGTTAATGCTATCTTGCTCTCCATTATTATGATTCTAGTAGGGGCAGTTGTTGGTATTCTATCCAAAAACTTAATGTCAGCAGGAACCAATAGTATGCCAGTTTTACTTTTGTTTTACATGATTCCATCAATAGCCAAAGTAAAAGAAAATATTAAGCCTATTGCTTATCTATTTCCTACTTATCACTCAGAAGAACTTATTGATCAACTGCTTCATAATGACAATATATATCAATCAGGTTACCAACACTACAGCGTATTACTTATATGGATTGTCATTGCTACGATAACATTTAGTGTTATCTATAAACATAGAAGATTGGATTATTAGTATAGTTGATGAAGCAGAATAATAGTGATATAATAGCAATAATGGTGGAAGTTGTAATAATGAGAATGCTGTAGAAGGGATAGTGTTCTAATTGTATAAGCAATTTCAAGTCATCATTAACATAATAAGGTGAGGGTGATTATATGCGTTTTCAAGTAAAGGAAAAAGTGTTTAGTTTTGGTGATGATTTTACAATCAAAGATGCTAGTGGTGATGACCATTTTATCGTCAAAGGAAAAGTGTTTAGTTTTGGTGATAAATTACACTTATATAACATGGTGGGACAAGAACTATACTACATCGAGCAAAAATTATTACGTATGCTTCCTGAGTATACAATCTTCAGTCAAGGCAAACCAGTAGCTATGGTTAAGAAGAAAATAGCTTTTTTTTGGTTCGAAATTCGTGATTGAGAGTGAGTATGGGCACTATGATATTGAAGGTCAGCCCTTCAATTATAGCTTTGACATCATGAAGAATGGCGGGGTTGTAGCCACAGTTTCTAAAAAGTTTTTTCAGTTTTTCCGATACATATGGCGTGGATATTAGTGATCAAGAAGATTACGGTTTTCTAATGGCATTAGTCATTGTAATAGACCAAATTATCCACGACAACAAGAATAATCATTAAAGATGGGTTATATAATATGATAATTAAGAGGTGGAAATATGAATATTAATTAATGAAATACCCCGAACTCTGATCATTTAAGAGGTGAAAACATGATTATATAAATGAAACCTATATATTGATATAATAATAGCCACTTTAAAGTGGACTAAAAATAAGAGGTGACGTTTATGTTAAAGGATAAATTAAAGAAATTAAATGAGCAAGGTACTCTAGATCAATTTAACGGTGTTGTATATATAAAGCAGGGTGAAGAAACCTTACTAAAACAAAGCTTTGGCTATGCCAATCGAAGTTTTAACTTACCTAATGAGATAGATACTAAGTTTAGAATCGCATCTGTTTCTAAGATGTTTACAGCAGTTGCTATACTTCAGCTTATTGAAAAAAAAGGTAAACTTGATTTTGAGACAAGTATTGTTGGTTTATTGGAACTGGAGAATACAAAATTATCAAAAGATATTACTATACATCATTTATTAACCCATACGTCAGGCATTGCTGACTATTATGATGAATCAGCAGGAGATGAAGAATGGGAAAAAATGTGGCAAGAAACACCAATCTATACGGTAAGGACCATTCAAGATTACATGAAATTTTTTATTGAACTTGAACCCCTTACAAAACCTGGCGAGAAATTTCAGTATAATAATGCTGGCTATATCTTATTAGGTTTAGCTATAGAGAAGATCGCAGATATGAGTTACTATGCCTATGTTGAAAAAACATATTTTTGATAAAATAGGTATGTCTAACTCAGGTTTTTATAGCTTAGACGAGGTCATACCTCATGTTGCTGAAGGTTATGAACAAATGGATGGCAAGTGGATGAGAAATATCTATACAGCAACACCAACGGCGGCGTCAGATGGTGGGGCAACAACGACAGCTGATGACTTGATGAATTTTATTGAAGGGTTGCGAAATGGCTTATTACTGAATAAGGAAATGACCATGAAGTTACTTACACCATATGTCATTGATGAAGGTTCTAATGGATTTAGAGATTATGTATGGAAGTATGGTTATGCTAATTATTATTTATTAGATGAGCATGATAACATTGTAAGAGGTGGGCATACAGGAGAAGAATATGGGTTCAGTAGTCGGGTGTATTACTATCCAGAGAAAGATATTCACATTGTCATATTAGGCAATGAAGGGTTCAATGCTGGTACATTAGGTTGGGCTATACATGATATAATTATCCAAGAACAGGCATAAACATATAAAGGCACCTTAGGGTGCCTTTATGTACATCTGTTACTACTCATAATAGACATATTGACGTGATTGGTCATCTAAAAGGCTTGTATCCTCTTGACGATCAAATGCAATAATAAAATATTTTTCGTGAAGATCTTTTTTCAAGATGAGTAAGCTTGTCTAATTCATCATGATTAAGATGTGCTATAGGTACTTCATTTAGTTTGTTTAGATTTTTTCATATCTGACCATCCTTTATAATAGATATAGAACATATTCACTATTATTATAAGCGAAAGGTATAAAAAAATAATCATGAAAATGGTGGAGGAGAGTTGACGTATGGCAAAAAAGATAATAGCCATTAACAGTAGCAAACGTAAGAAAAATACTTATGGTTTGTTAGTTCAGATTAAAGAACAACTGGAAAATATGGATATTCAGATGGATATTATACATCTACATGACTATAGGATAAAAGAGTGTGCTGGTTGTGAGGTATGTATCATGACCGATCGCTGCCCTTTGCAAGATGATACTTTTAGCTTAATGCAAAAACTCACACAATATGATGGTATTATAATGAGTTCACCAGTCTATATGAATCAAGTAAGCGGAAAATTAAAGAACTTCGTTGATCGAACGTGTAAATGGGCACATCGGCCAGAGTTATTTGGAAAACCAATTTTATTCGTCATTACAACAGCTGGTTCTGGTATCAAGAGTACATCTAAATATATGAAGAATGTAGCCAATCAATGGGGAGCATTTCCGACGGATACAATCGGTAGAAAAGTTTCCACTATAGATAAGAAAATAGAGTCACAGGAATACAAGAAATTCTTGAACTATTTAATGATACCTGTAAAATATTATAAACCATCATGGAATCAAATCATGTATTTCTCGGTTTATAAAGCGTTAGCATTTAAATTACTTGATCGTGATAAAGATTATTGGCTAGAAAAAGGATGGGATCAGAAAGTATATTTCGTTGACAGTCGTATTCATCCAATGAAACGGTTATTTGGACACTTGTTTTTTAAGATGCTATATCGTAAAATAAATAAGGTGTGATACGTGATTGTAACCAATGAGGAGGATTCAGATGAAACTAGCTATTTTTGATTTTGATAAAACACTGCTTCAAGTCGATACGTTACCTTTTTTATTAGGAAGATGGAGGTCTTTTGGCTATTCATGGATAAAATATTATAAAGTGTTTTTCTCTATTGTTTTCTTGTACATTCAGTATAAAACTGGGATAACACGGTTAACGAAGTCAGAGATGAAAACCATGGCCATTATGCGATTTAATAAAGTATTTAAAAATATGACAGAAGAACAAGTAAAAGGTTTTTTTTGATAGATGTGCTTTAGAAACCACTGATTTACTAAATTTAGCAGTTTTGAATGAGCTAAAGATTGCGAAAAAGAAGGGATACCATACAGTTTTACTGTCAGGTGCTCATAGCATGCTCATTACCCCTATTGGAAGACTTCTAGAAATGGATACGGTTATTGGAACAACTATGAATTTTAAAGATGGTATAGTAGATTTAGATCAAGAATTAATCATTACCAGCGGAGAGAAAAAATTGGGTAAGGTTAAGGAAGTATTTGGGGACGATAAAATCAATTGGAAAAAGAGTATTGCACTATCAGATGGTTATTCGGACTTATCCCTACTTGAAGCTGTTGGAAACCCAATAGCTGTTAATCCTGATAGAAATTTAAAGAAGACAGCCAAAGAGAGAAGTTGGCGTATCCTTCAAGGGCTTCCAAGAAAACAGAAGTAAGATGTTTACAATGAAATAATTTCTAATACTATTTTAATTGTACTTTTCACTGATATGTGGTAACATTGCAACATAGTAATGTAGATATTAATTAAACTATGTAATAATAAACGAGGGTTGACCATGAAGAAAGAGACACAGTACACATATATAATGCTTTCTGATACTGGTTCGGTGTTAACACGATTAATAAAAAAAATATACAAAAATTCCATATAACCATGTATCGGTAGCTCTAGATGAAGAATTAAATGAAATGTATAGTTTTGGTAGGAAGTTTCCTAGAAACCCCCCTTATTGCGGGATTTGTTAGAGAGTATGTGGATAGAGGAACCTTTGCTAATTTCAAAGAGACAACATGTTTAGTACTAAAAATGGAGATTACAGGGGAACAGCACAATCAACTCATTCAAAACATTGAGTATTTTAAAAAACGTAAAAGACGATACTATTATAATATATTCTGTTTGTTTACAATGCCTTTTAATATTCCATTAAAAGTTCCTTATGGATATGTGTGTACACATTTTGTTGCTCATGTTCATGAAAGAAGTGGCGTAAAATTATTCAATAAAAAAAAGTTCCTTAGTATCAACCATTGATTTTTACCAATTAGATAATGTAGATATTATTTATGAAGGAAAGCTTTCAGAGTTTCAGAAGTATAAAAAATTTGGAGAAGGAACTGGTATGCTGAATTTAAACAATTAAAATAAAAAAGATATATTTCAGAAACCATTCTGATAATATATCTTTTTTCTATGGTTCACTTTATAAATTGAAAAAAAAATTTAAACTTGACTTAGAGTTAACTATAAGGCATATAATAAACCTACATGAGATAATGAAATAATCCGATACCACATAATGATCACAGAACGAGGTGAATAAAATGGGTTATACAATTGGCAAGACAGCTGATAAAGTTGGATTAAGTAGCTATACACTACGTTATTATGAAAAAGAGGGGTTAATACCTATCATACATAGAAATAATAGTGGTGTAAGAGAGTACACAGATGAGGATATATTCTGGATTGATTTTGTCAGGTGTCTAAAAGGTACAGGCATGTCCTTAGCGGATATTCGTCAAATAATTAGTCTTAGTATAGAAGGTCATAGTCGTTCTAATATATTACGTAAGAAAGAGATTCTCATCAGCCATCGCGAGAAAGTGCTACAGCATATGAAAGACTTACAAAAAAAGCCTGGAGAAAATTGATATGAAAATAGATATACTAGAAAAAAGAAATGGGCTAACACAATAAAAGCCTATTAACTATATGAGAAAATTAAGGAGTGATAAAGATGTTAGATTTTAGATTTGATAATAAAACTGAGATTATATTTGGTAAAGGTTATGAAGGTAAAGTCGGAGCCGAGACAAGGAAGTATAGTAAAAAAAAGGTACTTTTACACTATGGTGGAGGAAGTATTAAAAAAAATAGGTTTATATGATCGTGTCATTGCATCATTAAAAGATGCAGATGTTGACTATATTGAACTTAGTGGTGTTAAGCCTAATCCAAGATTATCCCTTGTACAAGAGGGTGTCAAGTTATGTAAGGAGCATGAGATTGATTTTATATTGGCAGTTGGTGGTGGAAGCGTTATTGATTCAGCAAAAGCAATTGCAATAGGTGCATTATACGATGGTGATGTGTGGGATTTTTATAGTGGGAAGAGTCAAGTGCAGGCTGCATTACCTATTGGTGTGGTACTTACCATACCTGCTGCTGGTAGCGAAGCAAGTGCTGGAACAGTTATCACCAATGAAGATGGTTGGTACAAACGTGCTACTGGTAGTTTATTGTTAAGACCAAAATTTGCCATTATGAATCCTGAAATTACGTATTCATTGCCAGCCTATCAAACAGCCTGCGGTACAGTGGATATTATGGCTCATGTTATGGAGCGTTATTTCACCAATACAAAACATGTGGATTTAACAGACAGGTTAAGTGAAGCTACTTTGAAAACTATGATTAGCAATGTACAAAAAGCCTTAAAGCAACCAGATGATTACCATGCAAGAGCAGAAATTATGTGGGCAAGTACCATTGCTCATAATGACCTATTAGGTACAGGTCGCCAGTCCGATTGGGCATCTCATGATATTGAGCATGAAATAAGTGGTATCTATGATATAGCTCATGGTGCAGGTCTAGCCATTGTATTTCCAGCATGGATGAAATATTGTTTGAAGCATAACCCCGATAAGTTAGTACAGTTTGCCGTTCGTGTATGGGATGTGGACTATCTTCCAGAGGATCACGAAGGGGTTGCTCTTGAAGGAATTAGACGTTTTGAAGCATTTTTGAAGTCTATTGATATGCCTATTCGATTAGGGGAAGCTAAGATACCTGGAGATCGTATAGAAGAAATGGCATCAAAGGCTGTTGGAGATGGTACAATGGGTAGTTATGTACCACTCAATAAAGAAGCCATTATGGAGATTCTGCAATTAGCAAAATAAAAATTCAATCTAATGATTAATGAAGGGAAGCCAATCAGAAGGCTTCTCTTTTTGCATCCATCATATAGTAATCAAAAAAAATGGGTTAAGTATTTGAGATTGGTAACATAAGATACGGTGTTTTATCAAAAATCAGGTATAATAATAAACAAATAGAAAATGCTTTTAATATAAGGCAATGCAAAATAAAAAATATAATGTAAAAAAATAATTTTAAAAAAGTCATCCATTATAGGGATGTACCCAGTTGTTTATAGATTAGATATATGAGATTTAAGAAAGGATGGATAACATGACAAACTATGTTAGCAAAGCAGATTCATTATATGAAATTACGAATAGATACCCAGAAACCACTGACTTATTTATTTCAATCGGTTTTGAAAATATGAGTGATGAAAAAACAACGAGAAACTGTAGGGAAGATGATAACTTTAGAAACAGCCCTAAAAAATGAAAAAAAATAAATCTTGAAAGTCTTTATAGAAAATCTTGAAGATGCGATTAATCATCATAAAGCGATACAAGATGAAGCAGATAAAGGAACCAATAAAGACGCTAATGTAAAAAATCGAAGGTATTTTACCTTGTCCCGTTAGAATTCCATTGATGGAAGGGTTTACAAAATGGATGGAGGATACAGGAAAAAAAATCTTGGTATAAAAATCGACTATGAATTAAAAGCCGCTTCTATGGGCGTGGATTGGTTAAAAGAATCGCTAGAAAAAGCAGATCATCCAGATGTCCTTGCAGACGTTTTTATATCTGCTGGATTTGACCTGTTCTTTGACAAACATTTAATCGGTAAGTTCAAAGAGAAAGGTGTTTTTGAAGATATTACTGGATTCGAACATTATAATAAAGATTTTGAGAATGAGAACATTGTATTAAAGGACCCAGATAACAGCTACTCTATGATAGGGGTTGTACCAGCGGTTTTCTTAGTTAATACAGAAGAGCTTAATGGACGAAGTGTACCAACGTCATGGGAAGATATATTAAAACCTGAATTTGAAAACTGTGTCAGCTTACCAATCGGTGATTTTGACTTATTCAATGCCATTTTATTGAATATTCATTATAAGTATGGAGAAGAAGGTGTAAGAAAATTAGGTAAGAGCTTGTTAAAGAGCATGCACCCTTCAGAAATGGTTAAGTCACATCGCAAAAAATACGATAAACCGGTAGTAACCATTATGCCTTATTTCTTTACGAAGATGACAAAGCGTGGTGGACCAATGACGGCTGTATGGCCTGCAGATGGTGCTATTATTAGTCCGATTTTCTTACTAGCCAAGAAAGATAAAAAAAAGAATTATTAAAGCCTGTTGTCGATTTCTTTGCTTCCAAAGAAGTGGGAGAGATACTTTCACATAATGGAAAGTTTCCAAGTGTCAATCCAGATGTGGACAACATGATTTCTAATGACCATAGGTATATGTGGCTTGGTTGGGATTATATTAAAAGCCATGATATTGGTGCTTTGATTGAGAAGTGCGAAAAGATATTTAATGAAACCATAGGATAGAAAGGATGGTTAGATATGAATTTAGTAACGATTTCAGGACCTCCATCATCAGGGAAAACCTCCGTGATTATAAAAACCATTAATGCTTTGCAGCAAAGAGGATTATCTGTAGGTGTTGTGAAGTTTGACTGTCTATATACAGATGACGATATTTTATACGAGAAGGCAGGTGTACCTGTTAAAAAAGGTCTTTCAGGATCACTTTGCCTGATCATTATTTTGTAAGTAATATTGAAGAGGTGGTACAGTGGGGCATTCAACATGAACTTGATTTACTCATTACAGAAAGTGCTGGTTTATGTAATCGTTGTTCACCTTATATTAAAGATATAAAAGCTATCTGTGTCATTGACAATTTAAGCGGTATCAATACACCTAAGAAGATTGGACCCATGCTTAAATCAGCAGATATCGTCGTTATTACCAAGGGAGATATCGTATCGCAAGCTGAGCGAGAAGTGTTCTCTTCAAAAGTTAATTCCGTTAATCCAAAAGCTGTAACCATGCATATTAACGGCTTAACAGGACAAGGCGCTTATGAATTAAGTACATTATTGTATGATGAGTCCTCTTCTATTGATTCCGTTAAGGGCAAGCAACTTAGATTCTCAATGCCATCAGCAATGTGTTCCTATTGCCTTGGTGAAACACGTATCGGCGAAGATTATCAAATGGGTAACGTCAGAAAAATGAAATTAGGTGATGAAAATGATAAGTAAAGACATGCTAAATACATTAACCATTGGTGAGTTAGAAACAAAATATCCATTTATTATGTCATTCTTTGCTGATAATAAATTAGAGGTGGAAGATTATAGAGAGTCTACTTTTATCACATATCTGAATCATTTTTCAGAAGAGGATATTGAAGAGTGGGCTATTGATACCACAAAACTTATGGATGATATTGTTATTTATATTAATCAGATGTTAGAATTTCTAGGTATCAAAGAAGAAAAAGGTGTTGATTCCTTAACCATTATTGCAGGACATGATAAGTCAGGTAATACAGAGGGATTTGGTGAACTGGTTATTCATAAAAGTGAGATTGTATCCATAGTTGGTCCTACTGGGTCAGGAAAGAGTCGTTTGCTTGCAGATATTGAATGGACGGCTATGAAGGATACCCCTACAGGTCGATCAATTTTAATAAATGGTGAAGAACCGGATAAGAAGTGGCGTTTCTCCTCGGGTAACAAACTGGTAGCTCAACTGTCTCAGAACATGAATTTTGTTATGGACTTAACGGTCAACGAATTTCTTGAACTTCATGCTAAGAGCCGTATGGTTGAAAATGAAGGGGAAGTGATTAAGAAAATTATTGAAGCTGCTAATCATCTAGCAGGCGAGAAATTTGACCTAGATACACCCATTACAAGTCTAAGTGGAGGTCAATCTAGAGCCTTATGATTGCAGATACAGCCATTCTAAGTACATCACCCATCGTACTTATTGATGAGATCGAGAATGCTGGCATTGATCGAAAGAAAGCTCTTAATCTCTTAGTAAGTAAAGAAAAGATTGTACTCATGGCAACTCATGACCCAAGTTTAGCTCTCATGGCTGATAAACGTATTGTCATTAAAAATGGTGGTATCTATAAAGTGATTGAAACAGGTCATGAAGAAAAAGCTATGTTAAAAGAACTGGAAGAAATGGATAAAGTGATAAAAGCCATGCGTACCACCTTAAGAAGTGGTGATATGATTAGTGAAGAGTTACTGCATCAGTAGTTGTGAATGGTATATTATGAAATGTTATTTGCATCAAACCAATGCTTTATAGAATGTAAATAGTTCAATGTATAGAAAAAGTCTTAGGTACGAGAAAAAAGTTAACGAGTCAATTTTTTTCTCGTACCTTATAAGGAGGATATTAGAATGCACGAAGGATGTTCAGGAAGTTTTGAAAATGGGAAACAAGTTGTTGATAAGGTAAGAATGATGGGGTTTGCATCACAGCCAATGCCCATGCCACTTACCATAGCATGTAAAGAATGTGACGAATCATTTGAGATGATAACATTTGAAGACAAATGTCCACATTGCGGTATGGTTTTTGGTGTAACACCGTGTCATGCATTTGATCCAGAAAATGTTATGGCAGCAGGAATAGGGTACTAGTAAGCCTATAAAAAAACGTCAGTCCTTCTGGGGATTGACGTTTTTTTTGTTATGCAAATTTTTTTGGTACAAGATGAACACTTTTTTTTCGATTATTCATATAATATAGTAACCTTTAAAAAGAAAAATAATATTAAGGATGATAACTAATACCTAAATTTATTAAATCAAGGAGGAACAAATTTTGAAAAGCAAAGAGATTTTTATTGGTAACAAAAAAGAAGGTATACATTTTCTAAATTCAATGCTTTCTAAGTTATTTAAAGGCGAACTTCAAATAGAAGGCGAAGATGTATTTTTACCAAATGGTGAAGAGTTTGAATTTAAGGTTAAATTTGAATATGATGAAGAGTACAACTATGGTGCTTTTGGGCTAAAAAAAATAGCTTGGGGAGAAGAACCAGAGTCTGAAGAAGAAGAGGAAGAAGAAGAAGAAGAGGATGCCGACGAAATGTTTTTTAATAAACCAAAGGATTATTATCTCTAAACTAAGATTACGGGGCTGTCCATAATACTTTTTGATGGTTATCCATTTCTAGGAGATAGACTCTATTTAGCTATTTAGGCCATTAAACGTCTTGTTAGATGGTCTGTGCTATGCCTGCAGGCTTAAGCTTAGCGCTAAAGAGAGTCTATCTTCGTGAAATATTGCCTCAAAAGGATTATGAGATAGCTCTTTTGTAGTGTTGGTATCTAAAAAAGCATAAGGAGTTGATCATGTAATGCCAGTTGAAGATCTAACAAAAGTATTGAATGAATACGCCATTAAAGTTCTTCATATAAAAAATGAAAATTATAAAGTGAAAAAAAGGCGTATGGTGGATTGAAACACCTGAAGGTTATAAAATATTAAAGAAAAACTCTATAGAATGTAAAAAATTGGATTTTATTATTTCGGCTATTGAATATCTCGTTAATAAGGGTATTAAAATGCCTGCTATTATACCATCTAAACAAGGTGAAAAGTATGTACAGATAGATGGAGCTAATTATGTACTCAACGAAGCTGTTAATGGAAAAGCCCCCAGTTCTAAAAACAGAAAAGAATTACAAATGATCATAAAAGAACTAGCTAAGTTTCACGCTGCATCTGTTGGGTTTCAAGCACCAAGTGATAGTAAACCTAATACATTACTTGGAACTTGGGGACATAAGGTAAGTAAAAAGATTGAACAATTAAAAGGTTTTTATGAAGAAGAAAAAGCAAAACAGGTTCATACAGTATTCGGACAGGTGATCTTAGATGAGTTTCCAACGTTCTGCGAAATCATGGAAAATGCCCTTGCTGTGAATGAACAGTCTCACTACAACAAATGGTGTGAAGAAATGAAAGTTACAGGATGTTTGGTTCATCAAGATTTCATTGATGGTAACTTAATATTGGATAACAATGGACAGATCTATGTGCTAGACCCTGATTCTATAGCTTTTGATTTACCTACCAAAGACATAAGAAAAATTCTAAATAAAATCATGAAAAAACGTGATGGATGGGATCTAAGCTTGACACAACACATGCTAGCATGGTATCAACAGGCAAATCCACTAGAATCATGGCAATGGCAAGTTCTATTACCAACCATTATGTATCCTCATCTATTTGTAGGTATCATGAGCAAATATTATCAAAAAAGAGAAACAAGTTGGTCAGAAGATAAATACGTTAAGCAATTGAAGAAAATGATAACTATTGAAAAATCAAAACAGCCCATTATTGAAAATTTTGATAGAATCATTGGCTCATTATCATAAAGAAGGGACGTGGGATTGTTGAAGGTAACTAATTCAATAAATGAATTAATGGATATAGCCGTTAATGTGCTTTCTAAATTTAATATAACACCAAAGGATATAAAAATTATTCAAAATGATGGTTTGAAAAGTTTGTGGAAATTCAACCATAATGGTGAAATATTATGTCTGAAACGTTTAAGGCATACCCTTGAGAAAGCATCTTTTACGGTGAATGCTCAACGTCATATATATGACAAAGGCGGTAAAGTACCTAAGGTGCATCTTAACACTGCAGGTGAGGCTATAACCGTATATCAAGAGCAATTATTTGTTTTGTATGAGTGGATTGATGGAAGAGACCTTAATTTTACCAAAGTGACAGATTTTAATAAAGGTATTGAAGGGTTAGCTGCTTTCCATGCTGTTTCAAAGGGATACAAATCGCCAGAAGGAGCAAGGATATCGACTAAACTTGGTAGATGGCCTGGGCAATATGAATCCATGCGAAATAGAATGCAAAAATGGAAGGATATAGCAAGTCAGAACCCTTCAAACCCATCCAACAAAGCTTACTTAGAGCATATAGATGGCATCATTGATCTATGTAACCAAGCAATAGAAAAACTTGATAACTCTTCTTATAGTCAATTAACAAATATAGAATTGTATGAATCAACCATGTGTCACCAGGATTATGGTTCTGGTAATGCAATTGGAACAACTAGTGATGTATATATTATTGACTTAGATGGTGTTACTTATGATTTACCTGCTAGAGATCTTAGAAAAATTATCGGAAAACGAGCAGAGAAACGTGGCAAATGGGAAGCAGACGATATAAAAAAACATACTCGCTATGTATAACAAAATTCGTCCACTGTCACGTGAGGATATAGAAGTTCTAATCATTGATATGCTATTTCCTCATTGGTTTTTTGGCACAATTAAAAATATATTTTCCAAAAACAAATCAGTGAGCCCTGGAAAGATAGCTAAAATCGCTAGGCTAGAACATCAAAAAATAACTATTTTAAATCAATAGCATGAGAGAGGAGGACTCTATGAATATTGCATTTGTTTGTACAGAAAAGTTGCCAGTGCCGCCTGTACTAGGGGGAGCTATTCAGATTTATATTGATAATATTCTACCGATTATAGCTAAGGTACATCGAATTACGCTATTTAGTGTTTTAAAGGGTGACTTACCTGAAAAAGAAACCAATGGAAATATAACATTTGTTCGTCTTGGAGCAAGAACGAAATCAGAATATATCAGCAATATTAAAGAAGCTCTAAATACATGTAAAGAGCCATTTGACTTAATACATGTATTTAATCGGCCAAAGTGGATTAAGCAATTTAGTCAGGTTGCACCTCAATCGAAGTTCAGTCTTAGCCTTCATAATGAGATGATGCTACCTAAGAAAATATCATCTTCACAAGCAAGAGAGGTAGTTGATAAGGTAGAATTTATTTCAACGGTTAGTAGGTTCATTGCTAATGATGTTGTAAGAATGTATCCTTCTGCTCAAGGGAAAATATACCCTGTCTATTCAGCAGCTGATATTAATCTATATCATCCAGCTGGTTCTAAAGAATCTCTGGAAATTAAAAAGGAATTATTACAGAAATATCAGATAGAAGGGCGAAAAGTAGTCATCTGTGTCAGTCGATTAAGTGCTAAGAAAGGACAGCAAATCGTATTGAAAGCAATGAAGTCTGTTATGGAAACACACCCTAATACGGCTTTGGTCTTTGTAGGAAGTAAATGGTATGGTACCAATGAAGTAGATGATTTCACAAAAGAAATACATGAAGCATCTAAGGCGTTATCGGGTCCTGTTATATTTACAGGTTTTTTAACACCCGATAAGATACCCGATTATTATAATATAGGTGATATCTTTGTTTGTGCATCACAGTGGCGTGAACCTTTAGCACGTATTCATTATGAAGGCATGGCAGCTGGATTGCCGATAATCACAACTAATCGTGGCGGTAATGCCGAATTATTTGAACAATATGTCAATGGTATTGTGATTGATGATTATGATAATCCTGCAGCAATGGCAGAGCAAATAAGATATGTGCTAGATCATCCAGATAAGGCAGAAGCCATGGGGAAAAGAGCTCGTAAAGATGCAGAAGAACATTATACATTTAATCGAGTGGCGAGTCAATTATTAGCATTGTTTGATACAGTCAAATAAATAGAAGAATAAGAGGATTATGTTATTTTTATAAACAGAAAAAGTGTGCAGTGCACACTTTTTTATGTTGTATGGTAACTCTATAAATATTAATGAGATTTTCATTATGCAAACTTCTTTTTGGGAAGGTTTACAAAGTTATGTTTCTTGTGTATAAGATCCCTTTCCAATGGAGTAATAACTATTAAATCCGCATGATTTAACGACACTTATATCAAACATATTTCTTCCATCAATCATAACAGCATGCATCATCTTTTCAGCTACGTATCTTAAATCCATTTGACGAATAGCATCCAATTCGGTACACAGAATAATACATTGGGAATCTGTAACACTATCATAGAGATCGTTACAATACGTTATCTGTGGGAAGATGGCTTTTATCTCATCACTTACCATAGGGTCATAACATTTAATAATTGCTCCTTTTTCTAATAACGCTTTAATAATGTACAGGGAAGGAGCTTCTCGTATATCATCAGTTCCGGGTTTGAAGGTAAGCCCTAATAGGGTTACGATTTTACCTTTTAGCGAATTATAATGATTTAACAATATTTTTACTGGAAGAAGGCGTTGGGCATCATTAACATCAATGGCACTTTTAACAATGTTGAAATCATAGTTATAGTCCTTGCCAATGCTTACTAGTGCTTTTGTATCCTTAGGAAAACAGGAGCCACCGTACCCAATACCTGCTTGTAAAAACTCAGGTGATATACGTTTATCCATACCGAGAGCATAAGCAATGGTGTCTATATCAGCATCAACAATATTACTAAGGTTGGCTATTTCATTTATAAAAGATATTTTAGTAGCTAAAAAAGCATTCGAAGCATATTTGATGAGCTCTGCTGTAGGCGGGGTCGTTATTATTACAGGGGTTTTTAATGGTTTGTACAACTTTTTCATAAGCGTTATGGCTTTTTCTGAATCACAACCAATAACAATACGATCACCATGTAAAAAGTCGTCGATTGCTCTACCTTCTCGCAAAAACTCTGGGTTTGAAACCACATCGAATTTATCTTCACTAACACCATTATTATTCAGAATTTCCTTAATGCGTTTTTGTGTTCCCACTGGAACAGTGCTCTTTGTTACAATAACTTTATATTCTGCTATGGATTTAGATATTTGATTCGTTACGTTAATCACTTGAGAGATATCTACACTCCAGTCAGCATTGGTTGGTGTTCCAACGGCAATAAAAATGATGTCAGACTTCCCAACAGCCATATCTATATCACATGTAAAACTTATGGAATTTTTTAATAAACATTTTTTTTAATAATGATTCAAGTCCTTCTTCATATATTGTAGGAATACCTTTGTTTAATTTGTCAATTTTCGCCTTATCTTTTTCGACACAAATAACATTGTTTTTAAATTTTGCAAAGGATAATGCAGCTACTAGTCCTACATATCCAGCACCTATTACACATATCTTCAATTAATCACCTACTATCAATTTGGTTTACGGATATAGCATTGCTATTGCTTTACAATATTATATGCTTGTTTTAAGAATGATGTGATTACAGAGGTGATTAAACTGCCTATTAGAAGGTTCGTGTCAGGTGGTATATGACAATAAAAAAAAGACTATTCATTTATGAGAATGTCTTATAGACATATGTCCAAATGAAAGCCTTTTATGTGGGATAATAAGATCCCATTATGTAATCTAATCTAATTTAAAAAGATGACGGTTCATAGATCGTACCATTATTTGTAATGACAAAATCAAAGAGGATCTCTGCAACCTTTTTCATTTGATCATAATCAACATGGTCTAGATTATCATCTTTCGTATGAATCATAGTACCACCATTTTCACCCATTAAATCTTTTTGTCCTAGTGTAATACCTGAATGGTTTTTATTGTTGAAATGAATGTGGTCGCTAGCCCCATAGAATTCATCAAGTATCGGAAGATCATTCTTAGTAAAACATGTGAGCAAAGCTTCAGTTAGTGAGGTATTAATAGGGGAGTCTTCATAAGTACCATTGATGGTAATATCACCTCCATCTGTTTTGCCAATACAATCCACATTGATATTATAGAATGAATCATATTGGTTCTCGATGTCTATTACAAAATCATTACTACAAAATAAGAAAGAGTCCTCACCATTAAATGCAGCAAAAATAATATCCGTTTTAAAGGTATGTTCTTTTGAATAATCCATTAATAATTCGGCTAATTCTAATAATATGGCTATACCAGAAGCATTATCAATGGTGCCTCGAAAGATAGTATCGCCAGCCCACCCAACATGATCAAAATGAGCAGATAATACAACGGCCTTCTTAGAATCTTCTCCAATAATTTTACCTACAACACTTTTGGCATCAATTTCTTTGGGTTCATATTTGAACTTCATGGTAAGTTGATCAACATCTTTTGTTGTGAGTTGTGTATACAGTTCAGGTGAAATTGCGGCTTTTGGAGCATTTAATTTTAGCATAGAACTTAATTTGAATAGTGAGTCATACTCCAATAGAACACCTGTAGCATCAACGCCATAGGATTTGCTTTTGGATTCTTTATCAAGTACAAGTATTTTACTGGCAATGTCAGGGTCATTTATATCCGTTGTTACTTTAGCAGAGACATCTCCAAGTGGGATTGGATATTCAAGATAATCTTCGCCATATGTATAAACATGGCTTGAACCGTCAGTATAGGTAACTTCCATGAAGTGTTCTTGCTGATCCGGTGGATAAATGGTTTGTCTGCTTTCGTGATAATAATCTTCATCATATTTTGCTAGGTTAAGGTTTTCAAATACTTCTGTAATATAAGTGATGGTTTTGTCATTACCTTCTGTGCCAAGGAGCCTACCATTAAACGTATCTGAGGATAAAGTCTCAACTGTCTTTTGTATGGTGATAGTATCCTGCTGGGTATACCGTAGTAATAGATAAGCAACTAAGATAATTGCAATAGCAACTGCTGGAATAACGTGTCTCTTCTTCATAGAAGACCTCCTTCATATATAGGTTAATTTAAAATAAGCTACAAATGTAGTCTGTAATAGTATACCATATTGGAAGGGAAAATAGTATAAATATTATGTATTATTAAAGATTTATTTGCTTAAATGCATCTATCGATTATTAGTATTAGAGCCAAGGTATTGACTATTATAGAACCAACAACTTGTATCTATCATACATTATAGTGATAACGAACTTTGGAGGGATGTATATGTTTCTAGATCCAATTAGCATAATGGAAATGAATGCTAGGCAAATGCCAATGGATGATGATTATATGGAAGAATTTAATGAAGTGATTGAAATGATTAGAGAGTCTGTTGAAGGCGAAAAAGAAGATGAAATGTTCTATGATTATTTAATAAGTATTGCTCCAACACCTGATGAAAAAGATATTATTATGGATATCCGCAATGATGAAAAGAAACATAATGTGTATTTTAGACAGATTTATAAAGATTTAACAGGGGACACGATACAACCTAATGAAAATGTCATATTCGAAAAACCTGAGAGCTATATTGCTGGTATTAAAAAAGCTTTGTTTGGAGAATTAAAAGCTGTTGAGAAGTATAGAACCATAAGAGAGGTAATGCCAAATAGATATTATCGAGATCTATTGTTTGAGATTATTACCGATGAATTAAAACATGCAGCTAAATATAACTATTTATTTACATTAAATAAATGAGTGTGAAGGTTAGGTAGCTTTTACTTGGTTTATTATTCAGTTATTGATGAAATAGGGATAGTATTTCACAAAGCTAGTTAGATAAATACACCAAAAGGGCTACCTTAAGTATTGTATAGATTAGACATGGCTTCTGACCATGATGATGGCAACGAAGCCCTTTTGGTAATAAATAGTTACAAATCTCCATAGTTTTTATATATGTTTCCAAAACTAGCGATTAGATACTTTTTTTACAGTAACAGGTCGTCCTTTTACTTTTGACTGGCTAAGTGATTTTAATACACTGGGGCCTTTATTATTAAAGATTTCAATATAAGAACAGGTATCATGAATGTCGATAATACCAATGTCTTCAGATGTAATACCCGGTAAATTACTAACAGCACCTAATATATCCCCAGGTCTAATTTTTTTTCTTTTTCCCCACATTAATACGAAGTTTTGTAATATCTTGATGGCGCCCACGATTTTTCAGGGGAGTTGATTTTTTTTTCTTGCTTTTTACGGTTTGGCTTATGAGATCTTCTAAGCATATCTTCAGAGCCTTGTGTCACTTCATAGTCAATAAATGTTTGCACCTCTTGCCATCTTTTTTTTGTCATGTTCTGAAACAAAAGATATGGCTTCACCTTTTTCACCTACTCGTCCAGTTCGACCGATACGGTGGACGTAACTATCATTTTCATTAGGAATGTTGTAATTAATAACTAGATCAAGTTTATCCACATGTATACCTCTACCAGCTAGATCAGTTGCAATGAGGTAGGGTACTTTTCCATTTTTAAAGTCAGATATAGCTCTTAAGCGATATGTCTGAGCCATATTACCATGAAGTGTTGCACAAGGGTATTTTCCTCTTAAGAGTTTCCCAGATAGCTGATCCACTTTATTTCTTGTATTACAAAAAAATCATACATTTTTTAGGTTCTAATGTATCTAAGATGTTGGTTAAGAGTTTGAACTTCCAGTCGTCGGAGACTTCATACCAAGTTTGTTTAATCTGGTCAATAGGTATTTGATTAGACTCCATTTCAATTCTGGTGGGATTACGCATATAGTCAGCACAGATAGCTTCTATCTGAGGCGGCATAGTTGCAGAGAATAGTAATGTAGAACGCTCTAAGGGGATCTTTTTAACAATGCCTTCAACTTCTTCCCAGAAACCACGTTTAAGTAATTCATCTGCTTCATCAATAACTAAATATTTTATAGCATCCAGCTTTAGATTTTTCTTCTTTATAAGGTCAGATACGCGCCCAGGGGTTCCAACGGCTATATGGACCCGTTGCTTCAACTGTCTAAGTTGTATATAAATAGGTTGTTTTCCGTATATAGGTAGACAACGGACTTTCTTATATTTACCGATTTCAGCTAGTTCTTCGCATATCTGAACAGCGAGTTCTCTGGTAGGGGTTAAAACGAGGACTTGAGGAAGTGTCTCTTCTAACTCAATTTCATGAACAATAGGAATACCAAAAGCAGCTGTTTTTCCACTGCCTGTATTAGATTGCACAATTAAATCCATCCCATCTAATACATGGGGAATTACCTTTTCTTGTACTGGCATAGGTTTATTATATCCCATCAAGGATAAGGATTTACATACGTCTGGTTCTATATTATATTTTTTAAGAAATTCATTTGTGTTTTCTTTCATGTACTCTTACCTTTCAAAATACGTCATTTTATAGGATTAGTTTGATGATTAATCCAAGAAAATATTACGCTATATTATAACATATTCAGTGAGTAATATGCGTTATTAATATACGTTTTATAATAGGCAAGGATAGTTGATGACTTTAATGTCCAAAATTCCATGTTATGATCCATTGAATTGACTTGACAAGATAAGGGTTTAGTCATAACATGAAGGTAGATATGTATGGATAAATGCAAATTTAGTAATATATAAAGAGATGGATAAATGAAAGGATATTAGAGGTGAAGTAAGTTGAAAGGTATATCAAGAAATGATCTGTGTTGGTGTGGTAGTGGTAAGAAATATAAGTACTGTCACTACAATATGGATGTACAATTACAGCAACTAGGAGAACAAGGCTATAGCTTACCGAGTAGAAAGCTAATAAAGAATCCAGTAGCCATAGAAGGAATCCAAACAAGTGCTAACATAACGACAGGCATATTAGATCAACTGAATGAGGTACTTGTTACAGGCATGACAACATCAGAGATAGACAAGCTTGTATATGATTATACCATAGAAAGAGGGGGGAGACCGGCTACATTGAACTTTAATGGTTACAGGTATAGTTGTTGTATATCTATTAATGACGTGGTTTGCCATGGCATACCTGACCAGACACCATTAAAAGATGGTGATATTATTAATGTAGATATTTCTACTGAGTATAAAGGGTATTTTTCTGACGCTAGCAGGATGTATCAAATAGGTCATGTGGATAAAAGAGGAAAAGACATTGTAGAGATAACGTATGATTGTCTTAAGCTTGGAATAGAAGCAGTTAAACCTTATCAACCCACGAATGTTATTGGGCAAGCTATAGAAAGTTATGCAAGGAGTAAAGGCTATTCAGTCGTTACTGATTTTGGTGGACATGGGATAGGGTATGCTTTTCACGAGGAACCCTTTATAAATCATTTTATAACACCTATAAAAGGTATGATTATGGTGCCTGGAATGGTATTTACCATTGAACCCATGATCAATGAAAAGAGCAATGTGACAAGAATTCTTAAGGATGGATGGACAGCTAAAACAATAGATGGTGGTTTATCCGCACAGTGGGAACATACAATTCTTGTGACAGAAGATGGTGCTAGAGTTCTTACTTAGACAGACCTATGTATGAGATAGATTCACTAGAGAAACGTTACGTTTAGCACTTTTATCAAGTATAAAACGAAGTGGTGATAGAATGAAGATAGGTAAATTCGCAGAGTTGAATCATGTGAGCAAAGATACCATAAGGCACTATATGGATATGGAAATTATACTTCCAGAGAAAAAGGGAGGAGTCTATGACTTTGGTGATCCATGTCAAAAGTCTTTGGATGAAATTCTGTATTTAAAAGATATGGGGTTTTCCCTTATAGAAATTAAGGCCATTATGACATATGGTCTATTAGGGAAATTAACACCTTATGAACAAGATGAATATTATAAGATGCTTTTTATGGAGAAGCATCAGCATATACAAGAAGAGATGGATAATCTTCAAGAAAAAAAAGGCGAAGTTAGAGAAGAAGATAGAAGAAATGTCACACCAATCAGGGTATAAGGAGAGCATGGGTATTGATCTAAGCCTGTTGCATTTATTTCATTGTGTAAAATGCCAAGAATCGCTGATTCTTCAAGAAGCTAGAGTATGGCAAAATCAAATCATAGAGGGCAAGTTAGTATGCTCATGTGGTGAATGTTATGCCATTGAAAAGGGTATTCTTATGGTTGGTGGTCCTCAAAGGCATTTAAAGCAAACTTATGACCAAGCCTATCTATCAGATTATATCTGCGAAACAGATAGTCAGTATATCAACAATTTATTTAAGTCAATTGATTGGGCAAAGAAAAGGATGAAGTTTAACGAATTAGACAATAAAGTTATTCTAGAGTTAGGCTCAGGTATTGGATTTACATTACGGAATATGTTGGATAATCTGCCTGATAGCGCGGTATACATTGCTGTGGATCATGATATAAAAAGACATGATTTTCTAAAGAATATTTTAGAAAGCACGGGTACGAAGAAAAAAAATACTCTTTATTTGTGCTGATTTCTTAGAAATACCTATTAAAAATAAATCAGTAGACGTGCTATTTGACGCCTCTGGAACGAGTAATTATAGTTTTAATCATCAAGAGTTTCTTATAGAAAGAATCAATCATTACATAAAAAAGAAAGCTTTATTCTATGGTTCCTTTATCGTGTTCAAGAAGTTTGCAGTTGACAGTCATATTAAAGAAAAACATCGACATAATTTTGATCAAGAACATATCAAATCCAGTATTAAGTCTCTTGGCTATGAGATAGTAGATGAAAAGATAACAGATGATATAGAAAAAGGCGGCAAGTACGAGGATTATTTTGTGGATGGAGAAAAAGTATATTTTTATATAGCCTTTGGAAAAAGGTTGGGTTAACCCCATCCTTCTCTTATCTATTCCATAAATGTAATGAAAACACCTCTTGAAGTTGGGTCATGACCACAGGATATAATAGATCATGAAGATGACACATAGTGCTTCATGGTGACTTTATATCATAGGAGGGATTGTTTTGGTTACATTGAATTTTTTAACGAACAAACGGATAGGAGATAGAAAAGAAACTATAAATTATACGCTTTTTTTCAATAGGGCAGTTTATTTCAGCATTTGGTACAGAAATTTATGCTTATGCTATAAGTTTATATGTACTAAGGTTAACAGGTTCTGGGCTTAGTTTTGCAGCGGCTTATTCATTAAAAATCATACCTGTAATTTTGATTAATCCAATTGCTGGTGTATTAGCAGATCGATTTCAGAAGAAAAAACTGGTGGTGATGATGGATTTTCTTAATGGCATATTATTTTTCTTAATATGCATCATAGCCGCATTATATAGATTAACCTTACCTATTGTATTGATTAGTATTTTCCTATCATCAGCCTTTACAACGATTTTTTAATATATGTATGGAGACTGCAAAGCCGCATATTGTGTCCGATAATCGTTTAATGAATATTAATGCTATCAGCAGAATTATCGGATCTGGCTCAATTATTTTGGGTCCAGTAATAGGTGGCTTTATATTTGCGGTTGTTAATATTGAATTTTTTATGATGGTGAACGGCATGTCTTTTATTATATCAGCTATTATAGAAGTATTCATTAATTTTGAGTACAATGTCAAGGTAAAATTATTAAAGGGGAAAACTGAGAAAATACAAGTCATACAAGATATCAAAGAAGGTATTCGCTACATACTTTCAAAGAAAAATATCATACAGTCGTTTATCATATTCGTTATGATTAATTTTTGCCTAACTTTTGGCATATCTGTGCCCTTGCCATTCGTTATTGATCAGGTATTGAACTTAGGATCTAAGGCATTAGGTATTATTCAAAGTGGTTTTCCTATAGGTATGATTGTAGGTGCTATTTTTATAAAAAAAAATATCTGAGAGAATTCCTTATGAAAAGTTATTAAATATCATGTCTTTTATATTAGCAATAGGAATGCTTTTGGTTACACTTCCCATTATTAATATTACTGATAAAACAGGAACACTATTTTATATCATTTATTATTGGATAACAATGTTTGTATTAGGTGGAGCTGTAACATGTATTGACATACCATTATTTTACATACTTCAGAAGTATATACCAGATGAAATTAGAGGAAGGGTACTAAGTTCTGGAATGGGATTTGTTAAGATTGTTGTACCCATTGCATCTATGATAGCAGGACTGTTATTGGGGGTTCTACCAATTTATATATTGCCTCTTACTGGTGGAATTGTGTTATGTGGTTTTAGTATCTTGGTACTGTTAAGAAATAAGAATGAATCGACAAATTTTAAGTTTTAATGTAAGATGTTGTTATGAATAAGTGTGAAAATAAACTCATGTTTTGATTTTGCCCTGCAAGCAGACAAAGTCATGGCACAAGGTGAAAACACGACTGAATGTATTAAAAAGTGATCTAAACAATAGGTTCAAAAATATAGAGTAATGTTAGGATGGAGAGTGGTTCAAGTGAAGGTAGTAGATATGCATAATTGGAAACGTAAAGAACATTATAGCTTTTTTAAAGAATACGATTATCCGCATTTTAATCTGTGTGCGAATGTGGATATGACAGCATTTTATCGGTATATAAAAGATAAGGAATTACCTTTTTTCATTTCAATTGTTTATGCAACATCTCGTATTGCTAATGAGATAAAAGAATTTCGTTATCGTATACAAGGTGAGCAAGTGGTAGAGCACGAATATGTGAATCCAGCAGTGACGATTATGAGTGATGAAGAGGTATTTAATTTCTGTACGATTCCTTATATAGCTTCATTTCATGATTTTTTACAAGTAGGGCTTAAAACCATCGATGAAGCTAAGAAAAATATTTCTATTGCAGATGAACCAGATCAAGATGATTTAATTTTTTATGACCAGTCTTCCATGGGTGTCGTTTACAAGTATTATGCATCCTATTCATATGAATCCTGTGGATAGTGTGCCACGAATAGCTTGGGGGAAATATTTTAAAGATCAGGATAAAGTGATGTTACCACTATCCATACAAGCCCATCACGCTTTGATGGATGGGGTCCATGCAGGACGCTACTACGAGCAGATTCAAGTGTTAATGAATAATCCTGAAAAATATTTGAAATAAGTTAAAAAAAATATAGGGGCTGTTGGATAATACATTTTTATGATGGCTGTATGTTTTGGAAGATAGATGAGGTTTAGCTATCTTCCTTGATATTACTGTTAAAAATGTATTATACGACAGCTCCGTTTGTATGGTTATGTTTTATATGAACTTGCATTCATATAGTTGACAAATTAAGATTTTTTGTTTTAAAATGAATATAGATTCATAAAGGAGGTATGCCAATATGCCAAAAATAATTAAAGATTTAGATGACAAAATTTTTTCAAGCTGCCATGGACTTATTTGGCGAACATGGTTATCAAGGTGTTGACATGAAAAAAAATATCAAAAAAAAGTAGGCATTGCGGTAGGGACCTTATATAATTATTATCCCAATAAGCAACAACTATTTTTAGATGTTTTTTTTCAAAAAAGTTGGCAAGGAACATTTGTATTACTTGATGACATAGTGATAAAAGACATAAAAGCAAGAAAGAAGCTTATGGAAATTATTAAAGCTCTCAATGAGGAAATGTACCAGCGAAAAGGATTAGGTAGAGAGTTATTTATGGCTAATGTTTTACGTAATGATGAAGAGGATGTATGGTGCTTTTTATATGATGAACTGCGCCAGAAGATCAGACAGGTACTATTACAGATACAAGATGAGGAACATACCCAACTAAAGGAGAACATTAAAAAAACGAATAGTTGACACCATACTGATTACTGATTTTAATTTACAGGCTAAATTTATAGATGAACAACAGGAAAATATGGCATTCTTAGAATGGATGATCGATATTATGCTTGACAGCAATAGATAAGATGCATTGACATCTAGAGTAACATCAAGGAGGAAAGAAAGATGGACAATACAAGTCGTGCCAAGATGATGGGAGAAGGGGATATACCCAAAGTATTAATGAAACTTGCAATACCTGGAATTGTAGCTATGCTAATTAGTGCCATTTATAATATGGTAGATACTATATTTGTAGGGATGCTCAACGATACCAATGCTATAGCTGCTGTATCGGTAGCATTCCCGTTATTTATGTTAATTGCAGCATTTGGTCAAATGTTTGGCGTAGGGGCAGCATCCTATATATCTCGATTATTAGGAGAGAAGAACAAAGCGCAAGCGGATAGAACAGCTTCTACCACGTTCTATACAGCATTAGTAATATCCATTATTTTTACCATAATAGGCGTGCTTCTAATGAAGCCTATCTTAACATTGTTTGGAGCAGATGCCAGTACCATGCCTTATGCGGATGGCTATGGTAGAATCTTAATGCTTGGTGCCGTATTTACAATTATGAATATGACCATGAATAACATGATAAGAGCAGAAGGTAACGCTAAGTTTAGTATGATTGCTATAAGCTTGGGAGCTATACTGAATATTGTTCTTGATCCTGTTTTTATGTTCGGTTTTAACATGGGAATTGAAGGTGCTGCAGTCGCTACAGTAATTGGTCAAGGAATATCGACTGTATTTCTAGCTAGTTATTATTTTAGTGGAAAAAGTGTTGTCAAAGTGATGATACGAAAAATTTCACCATCAATAAAAATGTATAGCGAAATTATGAAAATCGGTTTAGCTACGTTAGCAAGGCAAGCATTAGCTAGCCTTTCAATGGGCATGATTAATTCAGCTGCGAAAGTATACGGTCCTGCAGCTGTGGCATCTATGGGTGTATCCTTAAGAGTGTTTGCTATGTCTATGTATATTGTGTTTGGTTTTAATCAAGGATTTCAACCGATTGCAGGTTATAACTATGGAGCTAAGAAATACCATAGATTAAAAGAGGTTTTGAGCTTGTCCGTTAAGATAACATCTATATTTTGTACGGTAGTTGCAGTCTTATTTATGGTATTCTCCCAGTCGATTATCGGGTTATTTAGTCAAGATCCCGAGGTCATTGCAACAGGATCAAAAGCACTTAGAGCACTCAGTTTATTACTACCCTTCTTTGGGTTTCAATGTATCTATGCTTCATTATTTGCCGCACTTGGAAAAGGAAAAGAAGCGTTCGTATTATCTTTGGCAAGACAAGGTATATTTCTCATACCAGCTGTTATCATCTTACCAACTATTTGGGGGGTTGGATGGTATCATATATACGCAAACAGTTGCTGATTTTTGCACAATAATTGTTACGGCTTTACTGGCTATTCAGATAAGTAAACAATTAAAAAGAGAGAGTGAACTGATAGAAATAGAAGATGGTAAGAGTCATGTAGCAACGATGCCTACTCTCTAATTCGTATATATCTTATGAGTAAAATATGGTATAGTGTATTCGTTTTGAATGATCTTTGCCTTAATAGTTAACAAACAAAAGCCTAAGTATGAATAATAACTACTTAGCTTTTATAGTTGTTTCGTATTTTTATATCTTATAACGTATAAACCAATTGATGAAACCTAATAGAGCTATATGAGTCGGATAGAAGGCGTAGAATAGATACTTAATATCTTTGCCTTTCTTACCATTATAAAAATATAAAATGAATAGACTTAGAACAGCAAAAGCTTGAAGGAACGTGTAAAAGCCCATTCTAGGGTAAAATTTTATAATGAAATTAAGGATATAAATGATCATTAATAGAGTAAGGCTACCTGCTTGTTTAAAGAAACTATCTCTAAAAATATAGAAGAAAAATACAAGGAGTACACCAAAAGCGCCATAACCCATATGTATCGTAAATTGATTGAGATAACTCAAAACAATAACGGCACCAATGCCAGCATATTTATTCTTTTTGTAAACACATAGAGCAAGTAAGCCAAAGAAGAAATTGAATAAGATGTTAAGCTGTTCCCATTGAATCCATTTGTCATAAAAGACGATATTATATGGAACTTGGGATACTACAGCAAATAGGAATAGTCTAGTTAAGTATTTTTTGACATTTCTAGTATGATAAAAACCTTCAGCAATAAGAAAAGCAAAAATTGGGAATGCAAGTCGACCAATAGCATGCATAGTAGCTACAAGAGCATAATCTTTCTTGAAGTGAAAGAAAAGTGTGGCATGATCAATGAACATGGTGACACATGCAATGATTTTCAATTTTGTAGAAGTCATGAAATCATCCTTTCATTTGTTTTTATGGACTACAAATGTCATTATACCATGAATTGAGAATATTTGCATTAAACATAGAAAAAATGCTTATTTATATAATGATTTTTGATTATGCTAATTTAACAGGAGATATATTTGTCCATTTAAATGGGTTAGGGTCGTTTTTTAAAATAAACTTCTGCATTCCAACCTCGAAGATCATAATTTTGTGTATATCCCATCTTTTTGAACACATCTACCATAGAATAGCCTTGGTCGTAGATTCCTTTTGCTACAAAAGTTGCGGGCAAAACACGAAATGCAAAGCCTTTAGGTACAGGTGTATCCATTGGTGTAAACACACCTACAATATAGCTGTATGAGTCGTCTTCTTTGGTATAATTCCCTGTCCAACCCAGTATTGCGTCAGGTATTATGGATGGAAGTTCTTTTATAATTTCATTAGAGCCATCATTTAATGATATCTCCCATAACTCTGGGCTCTATTACCCAACACCCCACCACAGCGTATCTCTCGGCCAATCAACTTTAATTCAGGCATTTCATAAATGACTACTTCATTAACATTTGCAGCAAGTTCGGTAATCTTTTTCATTATTGTGACCTCCTTGGCTAACCTTGATATTTTTAACTCAATTGTATCCCATAAAAGCAAATGTTTCAATGAACTTCACTATAATTTAAACAAGCTTTGTATTTATTAAATTTAATTTGAATTTATGTTGTGAGCCTTGTTAGAAATTAAATGAAGAAATTCCCTTTTTTATCTATTATTATAAATTTAAAACATGGTTTATTATACCAGATAATAGTTTGACAAATTGGTTGATAGAGTGATAATATTTACATAGAGATTTTTTTTAAAATATTCGACGTAATATTTTAGTTTTAGTACTTAATAATTCAATTAAGAAACCTTTAGTTAAGATTTATCAGGTTAAGTTTATAATAGAAACATCTACTAAAGACCAAGAAAGTTATAAAGATAACAAAGGAAAACCTGGTAGAGACTTAAAATGTTGGATAAGATTAGAGAGAAGATAGCCTATTACCAGAAGTAATTTGATGTTGAATCAAGTGACATAAAAGTCAAAGAATAGAAGAAACGTTGGGCAAGTTGTAGTACTAGCGTAAGTTAATGTTTAAATGGAGATGTTAATAGCATCATTACGGGTATTTGATTACACCACGAGAAGTGCCACATTGTATAGGGGAGTACTAAGCGTGATCGGTTGAAGGCATATGATGTTAAGTATATAAATAAGGAGGACAAAATGTTTACAGAATTAAAGATTGATGCACTATTTGGTAATTTTAATTATCGAATAAAGTTAAAAGAAGATGGAGTTACAATAATTACAGGACCAAATGGTTTTGGTAAATCTACAATATTAAGGATAATTGAAGCTATATTTAAAGGAGATATTGCTTTTTTCTTTCGGCTAGACTACAAGAAAATAACAGTTCTTAATAAAAGTCTGATCGAACTAGAGATACGAAAAAAAATGGTGAAAATCTCATTGTAAATGATGAAATCATTGACGTAGAATTTCTACTTATCAGATTATCTAGAATCACAAGAAGACGACCATATTATAGGAGAATTTCTGAAAATAAATGGATTGATAGAAGAACAGATGAAGAGATAAATTTGATGGATCTTATTCAGTTTTTAAATGGTGATTTGTTTACTAGAGAACTTGATGATAATGGTGATTTTGAAAATGAAGAATTTTGTAAAATAACTAATTTGAGAGATAAAATGAAAGAAGTGAGCGGTGAGATTAGATTCATTAAAGAGCAAAGACTCATAATTGAGAAGCTTGAAAATGGTAATGAAAAGAAACTTATTAGTACAATTGATGAATTACCAAATAACTTTAAACAAATAATGAATCAGGTTTCTAAGGAATATTCTGCTACAGCAAACAAGCTAGATAGTACCTATCCTAATCGATTATTTGCTACTTCTAAAGGAATCACAAAAGAAGATTATTCTGTAAAAATGCAGATATTAAGTATGAAATTTGAAAAACTTGCAAGGTATGATATATCAGATATAAGATTACCAAGAAATGTAGAATTTATGGAGGAACATGCAAAAGCGCTTAAAGTATATTTTGATGATTTTGAGAAAAAGTATGAGGTTTTTGAACCGATAATTACAAAACTAGAAATGTTCACAGAGATAGTTAATGACAGATTAAAGTTTAAGGAGGTAAAGATTTCAAGAGAAAAAAAAGGTATAGAAGTTTTTAAAAAAAATAGAAATATGAATAAGTCGCTTGAATTGAGTCAGCTGTCATCAGGAGAAAAGCAAGAGATTGTTTTATTTTATGAATTGATATTTAAAATTGACCACAATGTTCATTTATTAATCGATGAACCAGAAATATCATTACACATTGAGTGGCAACTTAAGTTCATGGATGATTTACTTAGAATAGCTAAATACAAAAAGTTAAGAGTCACAGTTGCTACTCATTCACCACAAATAATTAATGATCATTGGGATATTCAAGTGGATTTGGGTGAAATGTATGGAGCTTAATTCAATTAGAAAAAATTTAGATAAGAATGCAATTATTTCTTCTATAAGATTAATGCTAGGAGCAGATACGAACAGAAAGAAGACGTTCTTGCTTGTAGAAGGTGAAGATGATTGGAAGTTTTTAAGGAAGTTTGTAGGTAGAGATGTAATTATTTATGAATCATTTTCAGGTAAGAAAGGTGTCCATGAAATAATCTCTAATGAACATATTGATAGTGATTGTGTTATTGGAATAAGAGATCGAGATTATTTTGATGGAAACCTTCATGATAGAATATTCTTTTATGATTTTTTCATGCTTAGAAATGATGTTATTAAGTGATGATGTTACTCATAACAATGTTTGTAGTGAGTGTTATAATGGCGAAAGTTCACCATATGAGCTTCGTAATAATGTGTTACAATCAATTACAAGAATAAGTTATCTTAGAAAGATAAATGAACAAAGAAGTCTTGGATTAAATTTCAAAGGTCTATCAATTTCGAAAATGATGTGCGATGAAGGTGGTTTAGATATAGAACTGTTATTTTCAGAGTTACAGAAGAGACATATAGATAGAGAATTAAATGAGATTAAAACAGAAGTTAAAGAATTATCATTAGAGTTGTCTTTTGAAGAGTATCTTAAATTAACTAATGGGCATGATTATCTGAGTTGTATGCAATGTTATTGTAATAAGCATTGTAATAAAGGATATAATGTTGATCATATTAGCTCCAATTACAGAACTGCTTATAATGTAAATTCGTTTGTGAAGACTCAAATATATGATTGTTTAAATCAGTACTATAGCAATCGCGATAGGGAAATTTGGAAAAAATTGTAGTATTCTAATAGCATAGTTTTATAGTTTTAAGTTGAGTTACCAAGTTTAAAATGAAGTTATGATGGTTACTGGAACATTTATTGTGATACTATAAATTCAACAAACTGTGAATAACCTCATAAAATAGAAATAATACGCGTCAAGATAACACCTAAGACCCCCCTCTTTAAAGATGAAAATAGTAATGAATGAGGAGTTGTACAAGAAAAAAGGAGGGATAAGATGATACCAAAGATAAAACTAATATCGATTATGATTGATAACCTACTTAAGATGGATATATTTTATAAAGATATTCTTGATATTATTAGAGCAAATGAAACTACATGATATGCCTTGGGGGCAACTAACATGGTTATTCGAAGACCCTGATGGTAATATTAATACTATATGCTGTTTAAAAAAAGATAATAAACAATTAAATTTGGAGGTAATTTTTTGGAAGATAATCCAGTCGTTGATGGGAATATAAAAATTATTGTTCAAAAAGTATTAGTAGAAGGTTGTGGAGCAATTATACTTACTGGTCCATCTAGCTGTGGTAAAGGCGAAATTGCTAAGGAACTTAGAAAATTTTTATCTATACCCCAAGAAAGACATCTTTCTATGGGAAATATTTTGCGCATGACAATAAAAAAAAGCACGTATGGATGAGGATTTTAGAAACAGACTATCGGCTGAATATGAGATCAGCGATAAAATATCAATATTTAAAGAGAAAAGTAACTCTGCTATATATGCAAAAGCGAGAAAACATGAAAATGAATTAAAATCTTTCTATGGTGATAAGCCAACTATAAGTCAATTAGATTGGTTAGAGTTTTGTGTAAAAAATGGGTTATTGGTACCTGATAAATGGACTGTAAATATTATTAATGCAACATTTCAATCCTCTGAGGAATTTAAAAATGAAATATTTATTTTAGATGGGTATCCAAGAACAATTAAAGCAGCAGAAGAGCTAATGAGTACGTTTACAGCTATTAATATTCCCATTATAAAAGTAATACACTTATCAATAACTAAAAAATGAAATGATTAAAAGAGCATTAGGCAGAAAAAAGACTGGATGATAAAAAAAGACAGTTTAGAAAGAAGATATCAGTTCTACATAGAGAATGTACAGCCAAGTATTGACTATCTGAAATTACGCTTAGGTTTAAATAAAGTAGCGTTAATTGATGCACATCAACCCATATATAATGATGGAGATATCATAGACATAGAAAATTCTATAAAACAAGTTACTTTAAATGTATTGAATGCATTAGGATTGCCTAGTTATTTGCTAAATATGAATAGTTAAACGGATGTTATGAAGACCAACATTTCCATGGAAGTAGGATTTTAGAAGTGTTTGGGAACCTAAATAATGAATTTAGAGTATTATCCATAACTATGGTAGATGTTAGAGAAACAACAGAAATGGATATACAACAATGAAAGCAACGGAAAATACGGGTTACCCATGGTTAAGACTGAAAATACTATACGGATAAGAATAGGTGAGTAGATATGAAAAAATTGTATGTTAGATGATTTAATTGAAGCAGTTAAAACGCAAAATCTTCATGTCCTTAATGTGGTCATAAGAAAAGATGGCGATATCATTGCTGAACATGATTTTGAAGAACCAAAACCAACGCGTTTATGGTCTGTAAGTAAGACATTTACATCTATGGCAATTGGTATTGCAGAAAGTGAGGGGTATTTTAGTCTGAATGACAAAATAGCAGACCATTTTTTAGATGATATTATAGAGATAAATGATAACTTGAAGAAAATGACCATTCATGATTTACTTTGCATGGGTACTGGACATGCTAGATGCCCTATGGAAAAAGTAATACTGGAAAATGGACCGTTTGATAATATCAGTAAACTTTTTTTTCGAGGAACCTGTGGTTTATGAACCAGGTACACATTTTGTATATAATAACGGTGCAACTTATATGCTTTCAAAGCTTATTAGCCTCACAACTGGATATAGTCTTAAAGAATATTTAAAGCCTCGTATTTTTAAGCCATTGGGAATATCTGAGCCGTACTGGGAGTCCGATGTAAATGGTATAACATTCGGATGTGATGGATTACATCTAACAGCACGAGAGTTATCAAAGTTTGGTCAAATGTTACTTAATAATGGGGTATGGAATCAGAAGCAGCTTATACCTGCAGATTATATTGCAAAGGCTACAAAATCCCAAATTGATACATCTGAATTCAATGCTTTTTTTTGCAACTGCCGATCATAAACAAGGATACGGTTATCAAATATGGCTCAATTCATATCCTAACTCCTATCGTATGGATGGAATGTATGGACAATATGTAGTTATGCTACCAGATAAAAACGCAGTGGTTACGTATGTTTCAAATGAGCCATCAAATATGACTGGTGTTTTAGAATTAACATGGAACACAATCGTTGATTATCTATAATAGCTCTTTTACTTTGATATCAATTTTTTTTAAATAGCAAGTGGCAAAATGTTTCCAAATTTCTTAGTGAAATCACAATTTCACCTCATAGAAAAAGGACTGTCAATTGGCAGTCCTTTCAATGTTTATAGCTATAAATAATCCCATTTTGTCTTAGCAAATTATTATGTCTAAAGAAATATAATTTTTGTCCTAGAAATCTGTGACCATGAAAAAAGGACTGTTCTCAGTCCATAGTGGTCATTATGTCACCGTGCCTGTACAATATACCCGCTCTATTTTGGATGAAAGTATATTGCAGCAGTGAAATTTGATATTTTGTTCTGTAAGTTTTATTTCTGATCAGTGTTCTTTTGTCTTTGACAGAATCCTACTCTTTTTTTTCATTAACTTGTAATTTGTAACAAAGTCTAATATACATTCTTGTTCTTCCTCTTTTAGTTCAATTAATTTGGCTATTAAAATAGGAAATACTTCATTATCTGTATTGGAAGAAGGCTGTATCTGTTTAAAGAAATCTTCAAAACTTATTTCTAGAGCAGTAACAATTTTATTTAACATTTCTATAGAGCAATTAATTACCCCTCTTTCTACTCTTCCTATATGTGAGGGGTCAACATTGGCTCTAAGGGCTAATTCTTCTTGGCTTAAATTTTTTGATGTTCTAAATTGCCTTACTCTTTTACCAACAATATCTAACATGTCACTCACTTTTAATCACCCCAGTTTCCATGTATATAATCTACATATTACTGATAAATTTAACAAGGGCATATTTGCCCAATATAATAAAACTAAAAAGGCATATTCGACTTGACAAAAAAACATATATTTCCTATACTAGTTATAGGGGAAATTACTACATTAATAAGAAACATTTATAAAAAGGGCAGATACCATTAGGGCGAAGAGTGGTATTTTAATAATTAATGTATCAAATTTCACCCCTCACACCTTAACCCCAAGTTGAAGAAAGGGATAAGAATACAATCCCTTTCTTTTTACTGTCTGTTTATTATTAGTATTGACAAAATCCTAAAGATATTTCTTTTTTTATCTGTTTGACATAAATCAGTGTAATAATAGATCTGGAATAAAAGAACAAAAGTAGTCTTTTTAATTGGCAATAAAAAAAGGTTGTATTGAAGCAACCCAACTATTTTAAACACGTTAAACATTAAACCATAATTCAATACATACAATATATAAGAACCACTGTCATTTTGATGGTAGTTTCTTTTTTTTGTTAAAAATTTCTCATTCGTAACATAGGTTACAGAATTCTGTTCACCCTCATGCTATACTATGGTCAGTGGTTAAGAAAAAACCCAAAACAATAAATTAAAACATAAAAAAAATTTAAATATGAAAGGTTGTGCCAGTATGTTTTGTTATCAATGTCAAGAAGCAGCAAAAGGAACAGGTTGTACAGTAGCAGGTGTTTGTGGTAAAAATGAAGAAGTTTCTAACTTACAGGATTTACTCATTTATACAATTAAAGGTCTTTCAATACTTGCTAATAGCGGAAGAGATAAAGGTGTTGATTTAGACCAAGTAGATCATTTCATCATGAATGGCTTATTTATGACAATTACGAATGCTAACTTCGATGATCAAGCAATCAAAAATGCAATTAGAGAAGGTTTAGCACTTAGAGAAACATTAAAGAAAGCATTAGAAGCTAAAGGGGTATCCCTTGGAGAACTACATGACTGTGCTACATGGAGTGCTGAATCAGATGCAGCATTAGAAGCAAAAGCAGACAGCGTAGTTGTTGGTGTTCTTGCAACAGAAAATGAAGATGTACGTTCATTAAGAGAATTAATTACTTATGGTGTAAAAGGTATGGTAGCTTATGCTCATCATGCACTTAATCTTGGTAAAGAAGATAAAGAGATTTACGCTTTTACAACAAAAGCATTAGCAGCTACAGTAGATAATACATTAAGTGCTGACGATCTTGTAGCTCTTACATTAGAAACGGGTAAATTTGGTGTTAATACCATGGCTATGTTAGATGTAGCTAATACGGGTGCATATGGTAACCCAGAGATTACAGAAGTTAATATTGGTGTTAGAAATAACCCAGCTATCTTAATATCTGGTCATGACCTTAGTGATTTAAAGCAGTTACTAGAACAAACTAAAGGAACAGGCGTAGACGTTTATACACATAGTGAAATGCTTCCAGCACATTACTATCCTGAATTCAAGAAATATGATAACTTCGTAGGTAACTATGGTAATGCATGGTGGAAACAAAAAGAAGAATTTGCTTCCTTCAATGGACCAATCCTCTTCACAACAAACTGTATTGTACCTCCAAAAGGTGAGCAGATTGAAAAAATATATACAACGGGTGCTTCAGGATTCCCAGGCTGTACACATATTGAAGCAGACGAGAATGGTAATAAAGACTTCTCAGCAATCATCGAGCATGCTAAGCGTTTAGAGTCTCCTACAGAGATTGAAACAGGTTCAATCGTTGGTGGTTTTGCACACGCACAAGTATTTGCACTTGCTGATAAAGTAGTTGATGCAGTTAAGACTGGCGCAATCAAGAAATTCTTCGTTATGGCTGGTTGTGACGGAAGAATGAAATCAAGAGATTATTACACTGATTTCGCTGATGCACTTCCTAAAGATACAGTGATTCTTACAGCTGGTTGTGCAAAATACAGGTATAACAAGTTACAACTAGGCGACATCGGTGGTATTCCAAGAGTACTTGATGCTGGACAGTGTAACGATTCTTATTCATTAGCAGTGATTGCACTTAAGTTAAAAGAAGTATTCGAGCTTAACGACATTAATGAATTACCAATAGCATATAACATTGCATGGTATGAGCAAAAAAAAGCAGTTATCGTATTACTTGCATTACTTCACTTAGGTGTTAAAAATATTCACTTAGGACCAACGCTTCCTGCTTTCTTATCACCAAACGTAGCGAAAGTCTTAGTTGAAACATTCGGTATCGGTGGCATCACGAATGTTGATGATGATATAAAAAATGTTTTTACAATAAGTCATATCGGTTATGAATAATAAAGGCATCTCACTCAGTATATAAGCTGGTGAGATGCTTTTTTTTATTGTGTTATTATGCATATAATCTTAAGTATAACGGTGTTCTGTAATCAACCTTTTGACCTTGAACCCATAACGATAGTGTGATACATTATAAACATATACAGTTGATAATAGCTGAGCGAATGGGGAGTGGCACCGTGGTTCTTAATCAAGAAATAGCACAAAAACTTGTGGATCAGATTATGGATAACCTGGGTTATAACATTAATATTATGAATGATCTTGGTGTCATTATAGCCAGTGGCAGTAAAGAGCGTATTGGCAAATACCATAAGATTGCTGAAGAAGTAATCAAGCAAAAACGCCGCATTGATATTAATGAAGAGGATGAAGCTAAATATGAAGGTGTGAAAAAAGGTATTAATATGCCTTTCTATTATAACCATTCTATTGCAGGTGTTATTGGTATTACGGGGTCTCCAATAGAACTTGAAAACACAGCAGAGTTAGTACGTATGTCCACAGAGTTAATGCTCGAACAGCAAGCCCTAAAAGAAAGAATATATCATCATCAAAGCCAAAAAAACATTTTTTATTAATAGGCTCCTAACCGTTAGTCAAGATCATGATTGGGAAACGACGAAAAGCTGGGGCGCTAAACTTGGTTATAATCTTAATATATCTCGAGTAGTATGTTTGCTATCCATTAATAATCTCAAGAATGTGGTTGAAATGAGTCCTCTCTTAACAAAAGAGAAAGTGAAGGAGCACATATTAAGCAGAATCAAAGCGACCACTTATCATAATAAGCAGGACATATCTTCTTATATCAATGTGGATGAAATTATCATTTTCAAAACGTTTAAGGAAGACATAAATCATATAAAAGATTATATTGCAGAGTATTTTGGAGAAATAGAAAAAGAATTAGATTTGCTACAGGTAGAATGGTCTGTATCAGTAGGTAACTATCATACGTCACAATATGGTTATGCAGAGAGCTATCGTGAGGCTAAGCTTCTGTTAAATGGTACTAAACAAAAGGCAAAGAATATAATTTTTGCTAAAGATCATATATTTGAGTTACTCTTTGCAAGTGTTAATCGAGGATTGTTGGATAACTACCTTAAGCCGATAGCGAAGAAGATTATGGACTCACAGCATATGTACGAAACCATTGAAGCCCTTATTGATAATAACATGAGTCTTGTTCATGCTTCAAAAGTCCTATATGTTCATAGAAACACAATGATATTTCGGGTGAATAAGCTGAAGGAATTACTTGATCTGAATCCTGTCCATAATGAAGAGGATAGAATGTTATTACATGTGGTTTATCTTTATATAAAATATTATCTATAGCTCAATAGCTATTCCAAACGAATAATAGGTTTTAGCAAGTGAATAGGAATAATGATATCAGGAAGAACGTAAAATTGTACCTTGGGTACAATTTTTTTTATGTATTTTTATCTTGAGTGTATGAAGCATAACATGAGGAGTTATATTATAATAATGATTAGTGGTTGGTAAAAACTAACGAACAACATGTCCAAAAACAAATATTTTTTTTAGTTATAACATACAATGTAAATGATAACTGAATCGACATTAATTAATAGCATAAGAATAGATGTGATAACGTAAGTACATCTATAATATACAAGAAAGAAGGTGGTTAGACCAATGAACATATTTGTTGCTCCAGATTCCTTTAAAGGGAGTATATCAGCAATTAAATACTGTCAAATAGCAAAGAAAGCTATATTGAATATATTTAATGAAGCCACTATTGTAACATGTCCACTTGCAGATGGAGGAGAAGGAACGGTTGAAGCTTTAGTACACAATACCCAAGGTGTCATAAAACATGCCAAGGTTACAGGACCAGTAGGTGGTCAGGTAGATGCAAAATACGGTATTCTAGGTGATGGTGTAACGGCTGTTATTGAGATGGCAAGTGCTTCAGGATTGCCATTAGTTCCAGAAGATCAACGCAATCCATTATATACAACCACATATGGTACAGGAGAACTCATAAAAATAGTCCTTGATGAAGGCTGTACCAAAATTATTTTAGGTATTGGTGGTAGTGCTACTAATGATGGTGGAGCTGGTATGTTAGAAGCACTGGGCTATCAATTACTAGATAAGAATGGATCGATTATACCACGAGGAGCTATAGGGCTAAAAGCTCTGCATTCCATTAATGTAACTGCTTGTGACTCACGTATACAAGACGTAGAATTTCTTGTGGCTTGTGATGTGAATAATCCATTATGTGGCAAACAAGGAGCTAGTTATATCTATGGTCCGCAAAAAGGTGCTTCACAGGATGATTTACCGTTACTTGATAATTACCTAGAACATTATGCAGAAGTTATCAAATTAGAACTTGCAAGAGATGTAAAAGATGTACCAGGAGCAGGAGCAGCCGGTGGTTTAGGAGCAGGTTTATTAGCTTTTATGCATGCTAGCTTACAACCAGGATTTGATATCATTAGGAATATTGTTAATATTGATCAGTATTTCCGAGATTTTGATTTTGATCTCGTTATAACAGGCGAGGGAGAAATTAATTATCAAACAGTCCATGGAAAGTTACCAGTAGGTGTGGCTACTGTAGCCAAGAAGTATAATGTTCCTGTTATAGGCGTAGTTGGCTCCATTGGGAAAGATGCACATCTTGTCTATGAGAAAGGTATCGATTCACTATTCTCAATCGTAGATGGACCAAGAGACTTAAAATATGCTATGGAAAATGGCGAAGATTTGTTGTATCAAACCATAGAACGCATTATGCGATTCCTTGATTTAGTAAAGAAGTAGCTGTAAGTAAATCAATAGATTAAGATGTTCATAATAGGTGTATGATGGTTCTTGTATAGATAGATACACATAATGCACGCCTTTTATGATAGATATAAGTTGATTCAAATATTGAGTATGAACACGTCATTATTTAACCATTCAACTTATAAAATCAAGGTAAATATGTTGAATTAAATAAAAAAGACATTTAGAATGTCTAATTCAACATATATGGATAATAGTATTTCACATTTAGGGAGGGTTTTACATGGTTCAAGGTCCAATGTTAATTGTTATTTTAGTATTAGGTATCGCATTTATTGTATTAGCTACATCCAAACTAAAGATTCACCCTTTTATTGTACTGCTTATCACATCATATGGTATTGCTTTGGCAGCAGGCATGCCTCTATTAGAGATAGGGGATACCATCAAAACAGGTTTTGGAGGCATCTTGAAGTACATAGGGATTGTGATCATCCTAGGAACGATTATAGGAACAATCCTAGAAAAATCAGGTGCAGCCATTACAATGGCAGATGCTGTTCTAAAAGTAGTTGGTCAAAAACGGCCAGGTCTAGCCATGAGTATTATTGGCTATATTGTTTCTATTCCTGTATTTTGTGATTCTGGATTCGTCATTTTATCTTCACTTAAAAAATCTCTAGCAAAACGAACAAAAGCTTCATCAGTTATGATGACAGTCGCGTTAGCAACAGGGTTATATGCTACCCATACATTTGTACCCCCAACACCAGGTCCTATTGCAGCGGCTGGTAACCTAGGTCTTGAAAACAAATTAGGTTTAGTTATACTCGTGGGTATTGCTGTAGCTCTAGTAGGCATGTTTGCTGGATACTTTTGGGCAAAAATAGCAGGTAAGAAGTATACATCAGCAGAAGATAACGAACCGTTAGAGATGTCTTATGACGAAGTCAAAGAAAAGTATGGTGTATTACCAAGTGCTTGGAAGGCATTTGCTCCTATACTTGTACCTATTCTACTCATTACATTTGGTACAATTGCTAACATGCCAGCTCATCCACTAGGTGATGGTGGCTTATATACAACAGTTTCTTTCTTAGGTAAACCTATTAATGCTTTAGTTATTGGATTCTTCTTCTCATTATTATTACTACCTAAATTTAATGAAGAAACATTAACAGGCTGGATTGGCGATGGTCTAAAAGGTGCAGCAGTGATTATCATGGTAACAGGTGCAGGTGGTGCCCTTGGTACAGTACTTAAGACAACTCAGATTGGTGATTACTTAGGTGAGACATTAGCCGTTTATAATCTAGGCATATTCTTACCGTTCATTATTGCAGCGGCATTCAAGACAGCCCAAGGTTCCTCAACTGTTGCTCTAGTCACAACCTCTGCTCTCGTTGCTCCATTACTATCATCTCTTGGACTGGATTCAACCATGGGTAGTGTACTGACAGTAATGGCTATTGGAGCTGGAGCTATGACTGTATCGCATGCTAATGACAGTTTCTTCTGGGTAGTAACGAACTTCAGTGGTATGGACGTATCCACAGGATACAAATCCCATACGATGGCTACCTTGATACAGGGGCTTGTGACATTTGCATTTGTTGTGTTGTTATCGTTTATACTTTTATAGTAGCTGGATAGAAATACATTAATAAAACAAGTGTAGTATAATGAATTAGGCATAAATTTTGTTTGGATTTATCTTAGTAGAGCTAAATTCGACAGAGTTTATGCTTTTTTATAATATATGGGAAGTATTACCGTTTACTTATATTGCAGCATTTCATTCTATATCGTTTGATGCAGAAGCATATTTTTGAGGTGGTTTAGGTTGTAAATAATATAATGATAAATCTTTAGATGAGATAAGAAAGTACATAAGTTACCATATATTGACAAAATGTGTGCTGTTTGGTACTATAGGCATATATGTTAAGAGTGGAGGGGATATTGTGAAAAAAAGAATAGTTTTAATCGTATTTGTATTGTTGATGCTAAACCTAAGTACATTTTTTTATATGCTTACGCTTCAGATAATGCTATGCATATTAGTAAAGAAAGTATAATGGGGAAATCGGGAAGAGCTGCTATGAGAGATATTGACTTAGTATATAATGACGATTGGGTTTATTTCAAGAATGATAGTAATCAACTTGAAAGACGGCATATGGTGAGTAAAAAATAGAGATGTATTAACCAAAGAAAATATGACACAGATTAATGTAGTAGGAAATTTTGTATATGGTTTTATATCATCAGAAGATGGAAAACAGCAAGGTATATATCAGGTAGGTATTGATAATAAGAAGCTAGTAAAACTAAATGATGGGTACGCATCTAATCTATTAGTAGTGGATGATTGGGTTTATTTCAAGAAAACTGAAAAAAGCGGCATTATGAGAATGAAGATTGATGGTAGCCAATTAGAAGAGGTCTATAAAGGACATGTAAATAGATTCACAGTTTATAGAGGACATATTTATTTTGTTATTGATGCGAAGCTAGCAAAGATTACATTGGAAGGGAAGTCTTTTTATAGGTATAGTGTTGACTATAGCTATTTTGACGATTTTATTATAAAAGATGATAAAATATATGTTTATGGATCACAAAAAAACGAATAAAACCAAACTATTATCTATATCATTAGATGGAAATAAAAGTGATGAAATAAGGAATATGTCTATAACTGATGATTTAGCCATATATAAGGATAAGATTTATTTTGGAAGATATAATTATCTAAGAAATATGTCTATGAGTGGTTATGCTGGAAGACGGCTTACAGGTAATTTAAAGGACTATATTATACAAGACAATCATCTAATTATAAGCTTGGAATCAACTAGCTTAGATGAAGTATGGCATATAGATTTAGATACAATGAGTGAACAGCGTATAGTACCTAAGCATTATGAAAAAATTTAAAGATATAAAAACCTTATTAGAACAAGTAATCGACGTTCAACAAGATATGAAGCGATGGGAAGCATCAATAGTCATAGATAAAACGAAAGATAATTCCTCAAAAGAGAGAGAAAAAACTAGATTTCTATTTTAAAGTGGACTATGAAAATAATAATGTAAATGAGAGATTAGTAAAAGAAGGTAAGACCTATGAAGCTTGGATAACAGAAGGAGATAATATCATAGTTAATAGTGAACAAGAGAGGTGGTACCATTACGGTGAGGGTGTAGATTACACAATAACAGGAATATTTAGTGATAGAATTATAAAGGAATCTGAAGTATTTGATCTTGCACGCACAGGCACCTTTAATGAGAACAAAACACATTATATATTAAAATTTAGAGATGAGAATAGATTAATTCATAGATTCTTAAGTGACAAACTATATGTTTTTTAAAGAAAGAGTTTGGTACATAGAGATTATGGACCTTGTCATGTATATTAACAAAGAAACATTACAAATTGATCGTATTACCGCAAAAAAAAGATTAAAAGATGATACAGGATATTGTGCTATTGATATCAAAAATGCATACAATGGAAAGGGTGTTGAAATTCCACATGAAATAAATATTATCATGGAGAGAAAAAAAGATGCAGAGTCATCTATTAAAAAAGGGTATAAAGCTATGAATGATGGAAAACTAGAAGAAGCTCTGGAATATAGCGATAAGGCTCTAGATATATGTAATTTTATAAAGGAAGCTTATTTATTAAAGGCTGAGATAGCTATGCACAAGATGACCTTGAAGAAGTTATTAAACAAGGTGATAATTATTTATCTATGTTTCACCGATCCTGGAATTCAAGCGTTAAAATAACTGAACTAATGGCTGAGAGCTATTATTTGTTAGGCGATTATAAAGATGCTAGAGAGTATGCAAAAAGGATTAACAACTTAAAGTTAGCAGCTTATGAAGGATTATGTGATTTAGAGGAAGAGATGTATGAAAGAGCAGAAGGCATTTTTGATAGGGTATTAGAAGCAGACCCTCTAATGCGAGAAGCGATACTTGGAAAGATTGCTATATTAAATTTGAGGGAAGAATACGCAAAAAAGCAATATCTTAGTAGAACAAAATTTAGAACGATTAAATGATAGTAAAACGATGTGGTATTTTAATGGTATCAATCAACATAATTTGGGAAATGTGAGAGAAGGAATAGAAAGTTTTAAACGTGTTTTAGAACTTCCAGGTCGTTCCCTAATTTCTATTAAAGACTATAATGTTTGCATTTATATTGCACACTCCTATATTACGATTGGAGAATACGACTTAGCTGAGAATTATGTAAATAGCGTTGATACGACGAAGGATAGTCTAAGACTTTTTGAATATAGGAAAGAGTCTTTACTTGAACAAATAGAGTATGGTCGATTACCGAGTAGGTCAAAATAGCTTTGCTGATTATATTTTAAGCGTAACCATCTAAGATCCATGTTTTACTATGATTTTGAATTGTATCCAAAAGATATTCCTGGTAAAAGAATTATATATAACCTAGCATAATGAATGGGATTATGGCATAATAAATGTAATACATGGTTAAGGAGTATTAACACATGGAACCCTATTATGAATATAATTTTAAAGAGTATGATTATCCAATTAAAGTATGGCAGGGACAGACCTTTGGTTTTCCACCTCATTGGCATGAGGAGATGGAAATTATCTTAGTCGTCGAAGGACAAGCGGATGTTTATATTCGAAATGATCCCTATACACTCTATGAGGGGGATATCATGATTATCGGTAGAAAAGATATTCATAGGTATGTAGAAAGTACTCATTTTCACCATATACTCATGAAGTTTCATATGAATCTGTTAGAGAGTTTGCATTATGAAACTCAGGATTATCAAGAGTTAATGTTGTTATTTAGCCATAGTATCGTTATTGATCGACAATATAATCAAGAATTTAGACGCAATATAGGGCGTATCATTCGGGTATTATTAATGGAATATGAGCAGAAAAAGAAAGGCTATAAATATGCTATACTGAGTGAGATGTATAATCTCATGACAGCTCTATTAAGAGAAGATAGGTTGCAAAGATCTATGGTACAAGTGCATAAAAAAAATATCAGGCACATCCAGTTATTGAATATGTGATGCATCATGTGGAAAAAAAACATTACCATGAGGTCTTATCACTAGAAGAAATCATTCAGGTTGCTCATCTAAGTAAGAATTACTTCACAAGGCTTTTTAAGACGTATACGGGTATGACATTCAAACAGTTTGTTACCATGATACGGTTACAGAAGTCCAGAGAATGTCTTGAAGAAACGGATGATACCATTGTAGATATTGCTTATCTAAGTGGTTTTAATAGTGTCAAGACATTTAATCGGGTATTTCATAAGCACATGGGGTGTTCACCTTCCACTTATCGAAAGTGTATTTCTGAGAAGAATAGTGTTATAAATGAGAAGGATGAATTATAAATCTCTGTTATAGTAGATTTGAAGTAGAGCAAATTCTAGTATAATGGAGGTTTTTTTTATGAAGAAAGTACTAATATTTCAAGGGGGATGGGATGGTCATGAACCCGTCCAAGTAGCCCAATGTTTTAAGGATATACTGGAAAAAGAAGATTTTCATGTGGAAGTAAGCGATACCTTAGAATGCCTAAGAGACAAAGAGTCTTTAATGAATTATGACTTGTTAATACCAGTATGGACCATGGGAGAGATTGAAGATGCCTTGGTTGAAAATGTGTCAGAGGCGGTTGCTCATGGTGTAGGTCTTGCTGGGTGTCATGGAGGTATGTGTGATGCCTTTCGTAACAGCGTATTATGGCAGTTTATCACTGGTGGCAACTGGGTAAGTCATCCAGGTGGTGATGATATAACATACAAGGTGAATATGATGCCTTCCTCTAGTACTCTTGTGGAAGATATAGACGATTTTGAAGTGACATCAGAACAATATTATTTACATGTGGATCCAGCTGTTCAGGTATTAGCTACCACTGATTTTCCAATAGCCGAAGGATATCATACAACCAATGGTGTTATAAGCATGCCGATTGCATGGACAAAAAGATGGGGGCAGGGTAGAGTATACTACAATTCTCTAGGACATCATGCTGATATTGTTGAGATGAAGCAAGTATCAGAGATGATGAGAAGAGGGTTCTTATGGGCAGCAGAAGGAAAAGTTAAAAGTATGGATATTGAGGAAAATAAAGGGGAGGTATAGTATGGAGAAGATAAAGGTAGGCATTATCGGATGCGGTAACATTAGCGATATATACCTAAAGAATACCACAGGTATATTTGATCTATTAGATGTAGTTGGTTGCGCTGATTTAGATATGGAGAAAGCAACAACACAAGCTAATACGTATGGTATAACTGCTATGACTGTGAAAGAAATGTTGAATGATGAAACCATTGACATGATCCTTAATCTAACCACCCCACAAGCTCATAAAATAGTAGCGGAACAAGCGCTGAAGGCAGGTAAACACGTATATAATGAAAAGCCATTGGTGTTGACACGAGAAGATGGCAAACATCTATTGGATTTAGCAGAGGCAAAAGGGTTAAAAGTTGGTTGTGCACCTGATACCTTCTTAGGAGCCGGAATTCAAACCTGTCGAAAAAAAATTATTGATGATGGTATCATTGGTGAACCTATAGCAGCCACAGCATTTATGGTTTGTCATGGTCACGAAGGATGGCATCCAGCACCTGAATTTTACTATAAGGCTGGAGGCGGACCTATGTTTGACATGGGACCCTATTACATAACGGCACTCATTAATCTTATGGGACCAGTTAAGCAAGTTACTGGTTATGCAATGAAGTCTTTTTCAGAGCGAACAATTACCAGTGAACCTAAAAAAGGAACTAAAATTAAAGTGGAAGTACCGACCCATGTTGCTGGTATGATGGCTTTTGAGAATGGAGCAATAGGAACCATTATTACGAGTTTTGATGTATGGGGAGCTCAGTTACCATGTATAGAAATATATGGTACAAAGGGTAGCTTAAGTGTGCCAGATCCAAATACTTTTGGTGGAATAGTAAGACTTAAGACATCTTCAGATCAAGAATTTAAAGAAGTGGCACTTACCCATGATTATGAAGAAAATAGTAGAGGAATCGGACTTGCAGATATGGCTCAAGGGATAATAGAGAATAGAGAACCTAGAGCAAGTGGTGCTTTAGCTTACCATGTTCTGGATGTTATGCATGGTTTTCATGATGCATCGAATGAAGAAAAACATGTTATCATTGAGAGCACTTGCCAACAACCCAAATCATTATCACCACGCATTCAGAAATGACAATAATACCTTGAGGGTTAAAAAAAAAGAAGGTCTTAGTACCTTCTTTTTTAAGCTTCATTTATAGTTTACTAACATTCTCTGCTTGAGGTCCTCTAGTTCCTTCAACAACCTCAAATTCAACTTTTTGACCTTCTTCTAGAGTTTTAAATCCATCCCCTTGAATAGCAGAAAAATGTACAAATACATCTTCTTCACCTTCAACACAAATGAATCCAAATCCTTTTTCATTGTTAAACCATTTTACGACACCAGTTTTCATTAAAAATCCTCCGAAAAAATAATATTTTGTATGGTAAAATATAACCTTACTCATATAGGCTATCATAGGATACGAGAAATGTCAAATTTTATTGCAAAAAGATAAACAACTTCATTTATGAAAAACATTTTAACCCATATACTTTAAGTTATCTAACTAATTGGCATGGATTTTGCATACCTTTTGGGAGATATACCGAATTTTTTCTTGAAAGCTCTTACAAAACTGGAATAATCACCAAAACCACATGAATCACATACTTCTGAGAGCATAATGCCTTGGCGGATTAATCCCGAAGCATAAATAAGTCGCTTTTCAAGGATATAACGATGAATCGGATAGCCTATCTGTTCTTTGAATAAGTGCATCAAATAGTACTTATTTAAATATACCATCTGAGCTAATCGATCAATACTAAGAGTCTCGTGAAGATTGTCATTAATATAATTAAGAAGGAGCTCAATACGTTCATCATATACCACATCTGTTATTTGAGCATCTGTTCCTAGATAATGACGATTTAACCATACTATCAGTTGAAGAAATAAGCATTTATTAATGGTGTAATGACCAAAAGTTTGATCCGATAGAGCATCTTTTAATGTGTATAATCGATGTTTCATGGTATGAAGGTCTGTTTCGCATAATCTCAAAATATTCTTTTTCTGACTAGCTATATGAAAACAGGAAAGAAGATCAGCTTCTTCTTGTATATCTTGCTGTAAAAAGTCATCATTTATCCACAGTACTACGCGCTCATAAGGTTCGTGTGGATCTATGATAGGCATATGTATCTGATTTTTTGCAACAAGAAGTATATCCCAAGGTTTAAGCTTGTAATATTTACCTTCTACTAAATAAGTTACTTGGCCACTAAGAAAGAAAACAATCTTGTGAAAGGTATGATAATGAAGAGTAAATGCATCTTTATTTTGATCCTTTAAATGAAACAAACGAAAGTCCTCTTTCAGATAGCCCCGCTGACTATACTCATTATTAATGATATCCACCATATTATTAATCACAACCTCTCTCTTGCCTACCTATAACGTTCTAAAATGATTAAGTATAATTTATAGTATATCTCCTAATAGATCTTATTTAACATTATAGCAGTTTTTGCAAGATAATAAACAGATAATGCAATATTAATTGTAAAAAATAATGTTATACTATACTTAAGTAAAGCTGAGACGGTGTATACTGCTCTGGCTTAAGTAATAGGGGGAATATCGTGAACTTAAATCAATTAATGAAAGGTTTAACATATGAAGTCATACAAGGTGATGTAAATACAGACGTAAAGAGTCTGGGTTGGGATTCAAGAAGAACTAAGAAGGGGTCACTATTTATTGCTGTTCGTAATAAGCATGTTAATCGTCATGATTTTATTATGGATGCTATTAAGGAAGGTGCTACGTCCATTATACTTGAAGATGATATGTATGACATACCAAAAGATATAACGGTATTAAAAGTAGCCCATACAAGGCAAGTAATGGCTATACTGGCGAATCGTTTTTACCATGAACCATCTAAAAAGCTCAAACTGGTTGGCATAACAGGTACGAATGGTAAAACCAGTACGTCATTTCTTATCGATGGGATCCTTGATTATATAGGCAAACAGTCTGGGTTGATTAGCACCATCAAGAACACTGTGGGACCAAAGCGCTTAAACACTGTAAAAATAAATCCAACAACCCCCGATGCATTAGAACTTCAGAGTTCCTTTGCTGAGATGTTGGAAAGAGGCGTGGAATATGCAGTGATGGAAGTCACATCTATTGCTTTGGAACGGGATAGAGTTTTAGGATGTGATTTTGATATTGGTGTGTTTACGAATCTATCAAGAGATCATTTAGATGAACACGGTACCATGGAAGCATATCAAGCAGCAAAAGCTAAGTTATTTCACATGTGTAAGAAAGCTGTCATTAATATAGATGATCCTGTTGGAGAGGCTTTTGTGAGTATGGTTGATTGTCCAGTAACTACTTTTGGTATTATGCGTCATGCTGATTTTATAGCCAAGGATATGCACTTTACATCTCATGGTGGGGAATTTACATTGGTACATGGTGATGTGGTGAGAGAGGTACAATTAAGTATACCAGGTGAGTTTACGGTATATAATGCTCTAGCAGCTATTGCTACATGTTATGAGTTAGGATTTGAACTAGATGATATTATACGTGGTATTGGTCATGTCATGTATATTCCTGGTCGGTTTGAAACAGTACCTAATCTTAAAGGCATCTTTGCTCTTGTAGATTATGCCCATTCTCCAGATAGTTTGGAACATATTTTACAATCAGCGAAGAAATTATCTTCAGGTAAGATCTACCTTGTATTTGGTTGTGGAGGTAATAGGGATAAGACGAAACGTCCAATTATGGGTAAAATTGCAGGCATGTATGCGGATTATTGTATGATCACATCAGATAATCCAAGGGATGAGGACCCATTGGAGATTATTCGGGATGTTGAAGTAGGTATTATGGGCTCCAGATGTATCTATGAGAAGATAGAAGATCGTAAGAAAGCCATTTTTCATGCTTTATCCAAAGCGTCTAAAGGTGATATTGTCATCGTTGCTGGGAAGGGACATGAGAATTATCAGTTAAGGAAAGGTTTATCCATCTATTTCAATGATGCAGAAGTTATTGAGGATTATTTTATGATGGAGACAGATTCGGTATCAGTGCTTAAATAAATTCCCAGAATGAGGTGTTAATGGTGAAGATTGCAGTTCTGGCAGGAGGGTTAAGTGATGAGAGAGATGTATCGCTATGTTCAGGTAGTCTTATTGCTAATGCCCTTAGAGAAGCAGGGCATCAAGTATTACTAATTGATGTCTACGAGGGTATTTTAATCGATAGAAATAATCTTAATCATTTGTTTGAGGATAAAACGGGTCATCCATATAGGTATAGAGTGCCAGAAATAGAACCTAATTTAGAAGAAATTAAACAAAGAAATAATAATGGAAACTCACTTATTGGGCCTAATGTATTAGAAATATGTCAGTTAGCTGATATTGTTTTTATTGCTTTACATGGTGCTATGGGTGAGAACGGTCAAATACAAGCAACCTTTGATGTATTAGGAATTAAGTATACAGGTACTGGTTATATAGGAAGTCTTTTGGCTATGGATAAAGATATAAGTAAAAAACTCATGTGCCAAGCTGGAATTCCTACGCCTGAATGGGCTGTTTTTACAGAAGATAGAATGAACGAAGAACATATTATGCAAAAAATAGGGTTACCGTGTGTCGTAAAACCGTGTAGTAGCGGCTCAAGTATAGGTATATCAATGGTAAACTCAGTTGATGAACTGAGAGCAGCTATCATAACTGCCAATAAAGTTGAAGCTAAAATACTCATAGAAAAAAGAATTATTGGACGAGAATTTTCAGTTGGAATTTTAAGTGGTAAGGCTTTGCCTGTTATTGAAATAATTCCAAAGTCTGGCTTTTATGATTATATAAATAAATATCAGGCAAATTACACTGAGGAAATTTGTCCAGCTCTTTTATCAAAGAATACAACTGAACGTATTCAAAATCTTGCATTAAAAAAAATCCATACAACTTTACACTTAGGCACCTATTCAAGAATAGATTTTATACTGGATGAAAAAAAAGGGGCGTTTTATTGCCTTGAAGCAAATACGCTTCCTGGAATGACACCAACAAGTCTAATTCCTCAAGAGGCATTAGCAAAAAGGTATGTCATATATTGAGTTATGCAATCACATCGTTCAAGAGATATGATGGTGATTCATATAGAATAGTTTACAAAATAGCTATTTTTATGCTTTATGTTGTTACAGTAACCATACATCATAAGTTCTAAAAAAAGCCCTATCTTCATAACGAAGATGGGGCTTTTGGTAAAATTATAAAGAGCTTCTTAAGAAGGTTGATCCTATAAGGTATTGGTCAACACACTGAGCCAGCTTACGACCTTCTGCAATGGCATGAACCACGAGAGATTGACCGCGACGCATGTCACCAGCAGTGAACACACCTTCTACATTGGTCATGTAGTTACTATCTGAAGATACATTACCACGATTATCGTAGGCAACACCTAGATCTTCTAGCATTCCTTTGTGTTCAGGATGTAAGAATCCCATAGCAAAAAAGTACAAGGTCTGCTTCTAATTGGAACTCACTTCCTTTTACTTCCATCATGGTTCTTCTACCGTTCTCATCTATAGACCATTCTAATTTAATACAATTGATTTTGGTCACTTTTCCATTTTCACCTTCAAAAGATTTGGTGGCAATGCTATAATTTCTGATGTCTTTACCAAACTTAGCATAAGCCTCTTTATGTGATGAAGATGTTCTAAGAATCATAGGATATACAGGCCATGGTTGGTTTTCAGTACGTGATGTTGGCGGTGTATCTAATAATTCCAGTTGAATCACGTCAACAGCACCTTGTCGAATGGATGTACCAACACAGTCTGAGCCTGTATCGCCTCCACCGATAACAATAACCTTTTTTGCCTTTTGCTGTAATCGCTTGATCAGCAGGGACGGCTTTACCCACACTAAGCTTATTTGCTTGAGGCAAGAAGTCCATGGCAAAATGTATACCGTCAAGGTTTCTTCCAGAAACATCCAGATCTCTTGGTGTAGTAGAGCCACCAGTAAGGCAGATGACATCGAATGAATCTTTTAGGCTATTAACAGAGACATCAACACCTACATTTGTATTTGTTTGGAAGATAACGCCTTCTTCTTCCATTTGCTGGGCGCGACGGTCGATGTACATCTGAGGCAATTTGTAATCGGGGATCCCATAGCGCAGACATCCTCCAACAGCGTCAGCACGTTCAAATACCGTTACAGTATGACCTACACGTGCTAATTGCTGAGCGGCTGCAAGACCAGATGGTCCAGAACCGATAATAGCAATTTTTCTACCTGAGATTACAGCTGGTGGTTGAGGCTTAACGATACCTTTTTCCCATCCACGTTCAATAAGAGCAAGTTCCACTTGTTTACAGGTAATAGGTTCGTTATGAATACCCAATACACATCCTGATTCACAGAGCGCTGGACAGATCTTGCCAGTAAACTCAGGGAAGTTATTAGTGGAGTGTAGAACCTCTAGTGCTTTATCCCATTTATCATGATAGACGAGATCATTGTAATCTGGAATAATATTGCCAAGAGGGCAGTTATAGCTACAAAAAGGTACACCGCAATCCATACAACGGGAAGCCTGTTTTTTGATTTCTTCATCTTCTAGTGGAATATAGATATCATCAAAGTTTTTAATACGCTTGAGTTCAGGTTCATAGCTACCTACTTTCCTGGGATATTTCTTAAATCCTGTTGGGTTTCCCATAATTAGCACACCTCCTTAGCTAATTGCTGTTTTTTCTTGAGTAATACTTCTTTATAGGCAGGAGAAATAACTTTCACAAACTTCTCCTTGTAATCTTCGAATTGGTCGAGTATAGTCTTTGCTTTTTTACTGTCTGTATGAGCAATATGCTTTTCAATAAGATTCTTAACCAAGTCAAGATCATCTTCTTGTAGTGACTCCGTAACAACTAATTGGTAGTTACAATGGTTTTCTTCAAAATCACCAACTTCGTCTAGTACATAAGCAACGCCACCACTCATACCTGCTGCAAAATTACGTCCAGTTGGTCCCAAGATAAGCGTTAAACCACCAGTCATGTATTCACAACCATGGTCACCAACACCTTCAACAACAGCTGTTGCACCAGAGTTACGTACAGCAAAACGCTCACCAGCGATACCGTTAATGTAGACTTGACCTTCTGTAGCACCATATAATAAGGTGTTACCAACAATGGTGTTTTCATCTGCCTCAAAAGTAGCATCTTTACTTGGATATACAATCAGTTTACCACCAGATAAACCTTTTCCAAGGTAGTCGTTAGCGTCACCTTCAAGTTCTAGGGTCATGCCTGATGCGGCAAAACATCCAAAACTTTGGCCAGCAGAACCATTAAATTTATAATGAATGGTATCTTCTTCTAAACCTTTTCCACCATAGTTCTTAGCCACTTCACCTGCAAGCATTGTACCTACTGTACGATGAATGTTACGGATGGGGTACACTTGATATACTTTCGTTTCTGATGCAAGAGCTTCCTTAGCATCGTTAATTAAAGTACGATCAAAAAATTTCTTCAAGCCCATGTTCTTGCTCTTTCACACAACGAGGCTGAATTCTTGAAGGTAACTCAGGGCGATATAGGATAGCATCAAAGTCTATTTCTTGCGCTTTTGGATGCATTCTGAGTGCATTAGGTTGTAACATATCCACACGACCAACCATGTCACTAACAGATCTAAAGCCCATTTCAGCCATATATTCTCTAAGCTCTGTAGCTAAGAATGTAAAAAAGTTAACAAGATGTTCAGGCTTACCAGTAAAATGTTTACGTAGTTCAGGGTCTTGGGTAGCTACCCCTACTGGACAGGTGTTTTTCTGACATTTTCTCATCATGATACAGCCACTAACCACAAGTGCTGCTGTAGCAAAACCAAATTCTTCTGCTCCAAGTAAAGCAGCTACTGCTACGTCACGTCCAGTTTTTAGCTGACCATCTGTCTGAACGACAATACGACTTCGAAGGTCATTCATGAGTAATGTTTGTTGTGTCTCAGCAAGTCCAAGCTCCCATGGAAGTCCAGCGTACTTAATAGAACTAGCAGGTGATGCACCTGTACCACCGTCATGACCAGATACAAGAACCACATCAGCGTGAGCTTTTGCTACACCAGCGGCTACAGTACCGACACCTACTTCTGAAACAAGCTTAACATTAATTCTTGCTTCCTCATTGACATTCTTGAGATCGTAGATCAATTGAGCTAAGTCTTCAATGGAATAAATATCATGATGTGGAGGAGGAGAGATTAGGTCAATACCAGGTGTAGAGTGTCTTACCTTAGCGATGGCTTCTGTCACTTTATGACCTGGTAAGTGTCCACCTTCACCAGGCTTAGCACCTTGTGCCATCTTAATCTGTATCTCTTCTGCATTAACAAGATATTCCGCTGTTACACCAAAACGCCCGGATGCTACCTGCTTAATGGCACTGTTTCTTGACGCTCCATCAGCATCTTTGACAAAACGCTTAGGGTCTTCGCCACCTTCACCAGAGTTGGATTTTCCGCCCATTTGATTCATGGCCATAGCTAATGTCTCATGAACCTCTTTGCTAAGAGAACCAAAGGACATAGCCCCTGTAGCAAAACGCTTAACAATGCTTTCTACGGATTCAACCTCATCAAGTGAAATAGCTCCCATTGAATTAAAATCAAGCATACCACGAATGGTACATAGTTTCTGGCTTTGGTCGTTAATAAGCCCTGCATATTCTTTATACAAACCATAATTTCCTGTTCGACAGGATTGTTGTAATTTACTAATAGTTTCTGGATTGAATAGATGTGCTTCTGATTCTTTTCTCCAGTGTAAGTTACCCCCTTCAAGTAAGTTCTGATAGGGATTTCTATGGGTGTTAAATGCGTTACTATGGCGCATAATCACTTCTCTTGCTATGGTATCAAGACCAATACCTTCGATTCTTGATGGTGTTCCAGGGAAGTAACGGTTAATAACGTTAGAGTTAATACCAACGGCTTCAAAGATTTGTGCACCATGGTAGCTTTGAAGTGTACCAATACCCATTTTGGATAAGATTTTTAATAAACCACTACCAAGAGCCTTCACATAACGTTTGTATGTCTCTTTCTCTGAGAGATCTTCTGTGACATAGAGTTTGTTTGCAGCAAGGTGGTGTATGGTATCGAAAGCTACATAAGGATTAATTGCTGTAGCACCGTAACCAATGAGTAATGCCATATGCATGACATCACGTGCATCACCCGTTTCGACGATGATATCTACTTTCGTACGTACTTCTGACGAATCAAATGATGGTGAACACTAGCTGTTGCTAACAAACTTGGAATGGGGGCATTGTATTTATCAATATAACGGTCACTTAGAATAATCACATTGTAACCTTCTGAAATATTGCTGATGACGCGTTCGTTAAGAGAATCAAGAGCTTCTTCTAAACCTTCGCCACCTTTAGAAGCTGGGAAGATGATTGGTATTTTAACCGATCTGAAATCTTTATGGTGTATATGACGAATCTTCTCAAAACTAGCATTATCTAAAATAGGTTGTTCAAGTTCAATAAAGTTAATATTTTTTTTCGGCTTTAAATCACGAAGAATATTACCTTTGTAACCAATAAACTGCTTCAAGGACATGACCAATTTCTCACGGATTGGGTCAATAGGTGGATTGGTTACCTGAGCAAATAGCTGTTTGAAGTAATTGGTTAATAATTGAGGTTCATCGGATAGCACCGCAAGGGGTGCATCATTACCCATGGAGCTAATTGCTTCTTTGCCAAGGTCAACCATAGGTGCAAGAATACGCTTAAGCTCTTCTTCTGTATAACCAAATACTTTCTGTATACGTAGAAGTCGATCATCACTAAGAACTGCTGGATCATGTGGATGAGGTAAATCTTCAATGGTTAATTTATTTTTATCCATCCATTTTTTATAAGGATGTTTAGAGGATAAACCGGATTTAATCTCTTCATCAGAGATGATGCGACCTTCATTTGTATCAATGAGGAACATCTTACCTGGCTCAAGTCTACCTTTTTTAAGGATTGATTTTGCTTCAAAAGGAAGTACACCTGTTTCCGACGCCATGACAACAATATCATCTTCCGTTACTACATAACGTGCAGGACGCAGACCGTTACGATCAAGAGTAGCACCTATCTGAACACCATCTGTGAAAGCGATGCCAGCTGGACCATCCCATGGTTCCATTAAGCGAGCGTGATACGCATAGAAGGCTTTTTTATCTTCATCCATCGTTGTGTGTTCTTGCCATGCCTCAGGTACTAACATGGAAATGGCATGTGAAAGAGATTTCCCACTTGCTACTAATAGTTCTAATGCATTATCAAGGTTCATGGAGTCAGAACCATCAGGTGTAATAATAGGGAAGAGTTTCTTAATATCATCACCTAGTAGATCTGATTTTAGGATACCCTCTCTTGCATTCATCCAGTTTACATTTCCACGAAGGGTATTGATTTCACCATTGTGTGCTAAGAAACGAAATGGTTGAGCTCGATCCCAAGATGGGAATGTATTGGTGCTGTAACGTTGATGGACAAGAGCTATAGCACTCACCATACTGTTATCTGTTAGGTCTGGATAGAAGTCCGGTATCTGTCTAGCAAGTAATTGACCTTTGTAGATAATCGTCTTACTTGAAAGGCTACATATGTAAAAAGCTTCTGTGTAGTCATGGCCTGCATCACGTATAGCTTTTTTTTCAACGAGTTTTCTTACAATATATAATTTGGTTTCAAATGTTGCTTCTGATAAGTTACCACGATCAATAAAAACTTGATGAACCATTGGACGTGTTCCTCTAGCGGTTAGACCACAAGCTCTTTCATTAACTGGCACGTCACGCCATCCAATGAGTTTTAGACCTTCATCTGCAAGATGTTTTTCGAAAACCCCTTCACAAAAATATCTGGCATTAGGCTCTTGAGGTAAAAACATCATACCAACGCCGTACATTTCAGCCTCTGGAAGTGTAAAACCTAATTTTTTAGCTTCTTTTGCTAAAAATGCATGTGGTACTTGTATTAAAATTCCTGCGCCATCACCAGAATCAGGATCTGACCCCACAGCTCCACGGTGTGTTAGATTAACAAGTACTTCTAAACCTTGTTCTATAATGTCGTGAGATTTGTTACCTTTCATATGAGCAATAAAACCAACCCCGCAGTTGTCTTTTTCAAATTGAGGATCATAAAGACCTTGCTTTTTTGGTAATCCATAAGCATTATGCATCATCACTGCCTCCTTCTTAGCTAAAACTTAATGTGTCAATCTATAGGTACAAGAGGTAAACTTTATTCAATTAATTTTGAATGCCTCTTGCTTTTTAAAATAAAGTATAGATTTCATTTAGTTAATTAAGAGTTAGTATACCACAAGTTATTAGACAATTCAATACAATGAAGGATAGAAAATAAATGACTTCACGTCCGTTCTTTGGTTATATTGTACAAAAAACATAATACGACCCATAAAATGGGAGTAATGAATGGCTTACTATTAGGCTATAATAAGGAAAATTACAGTAGATATGAAGAATAGTTTGTTCTTGACGTCATAAATGTCCAAATTAACCGAATAATTTGACGTCTAACCCATTACGACTAAAGACTTAGAAATGACTGAAATATCCCCCCCCATCTTTCATTTTATATAAGTGCAGTTACATGTTATTAAGTGGGTGTTTATGGGGAATACATAAGTGATGTGTATGGTTGTTCTGTATAAGGCAAACTTATTGTCAACCAATAAAATAAATTTGTTGACAATAATTGGATGGATTATTATAATGTTAACCAAGGAATTAATATGGTTAATAATTTGCTTGATATGGAGGAGAGACTATGAAAAAATTAACAACACTGGATAGGATACATATATCTTTATTTGCAGCATTAACCGCTGTTGGGGCATTTATAAAAGTTCCTTTTTATCCAGTCCCCTTTACATTACAATTTTTATTCTGCGCATATGCAGGGATGTTATTAGGTGCAAGGAAAGGATTATATTCTCAATTATTATATGTAGGAATTGGATTAATTGGGGTACCTGTTTTTGCAAATGGTGGTGGTTTAAGCTATGTTTTTCAGCCCACATTTGGATTCCTTATAGGATTTATCATAGCTGCATTTGTCATGGGTTTGTTTATAGGTAAAAATCCGAAAGCTAATTTATTAAAAAAAATATATGATCGTAATAATTGGTTTGGGAATCGTCTACTTGTGTGGGGTACCTTATTTATACTACATGTATAACTATATCTCTGAACCCAATATTAGTTGGATGAATGCTATTGAATGGGGTTTTATTCCATATTTTATCCCGGATATGTTGCTTAGCCTAATGGTCGTTTTAACATCAGAACAGATACTTCCTATTCTACATAGAGAAAGAAAAATAGAAAGCAAGGTGATATAAGTGGTGAAGGGTATCATGATATCGGCAACAGGTACGGATATAGGTAAAACCTATGTGGCTGCTGGCTTAGCTTACACATTAGCAAAACAAGGGAAAAAAGGTTGCTTATTATAAGCCTATTCAATCCGGTGGAGAAGAAAGAGATGGAAAACTCATAGCCCCGGATGTTGAATTTGTTAGAGCTATTAGTGAAGGCTCTTGTCCTATAGGGTGTTATAATACTTACTGTTTTATAGAGCCTGTATCACCACACCTAGCAGCAGAGATTAATCAAGTGGAGTTTGATATCAATAAAGTAGTGAAGACATATAATCGTCTAATTGAGCATTATGATTATGTTATTGTTGAAGGGGCTGGAGGTCTCGCAGTACCCTTAATAAGGGAAAAGCTATGGCTATATGAGTTGGCAAAGTTACTTCATGTAGATGTTGTTTTGGTAGCTGACGCTGGTGTTGGTACATTGAATCATACGTTACAATCATATGCATTTGCAAAGAGTAAAGGGCTAAAAGTACCTTTGGTTATGCTTAATCATTATTGTAGGACCAACAAAGCACATGTAGATAATAAGATGATTATTAGGGATGAGATACAAGAGGCAGAAGTAGGCGTTATAGGTTCATGTGCGTTGCAAGAAGCACGTGCAATACGAGAAGATTATACATATTGGTTAGGTGGAATAGACATTGAATGTATATTAACAGGGGAGGAAAATAATGAACAAGAAAGCTCTAATTAAGAAAGACTTAGATAATATTTGGCATCCATGCTCTCAGATGAAGGATTATGAAACATTTGAACCTATTATTATTAAGAAGGGGGAAGGTGTTTATCTAGATGATATTGACGGTAATCGATATATCGATGCGGTTTCGTCTTGGTGGGTTAATCTGTTTGGCCATAGTAATAAAAGGATTAATGATGCTTTAGCCAAACAAGCCAATACCCTTGAACATGCCATCTTTGTTAACTTTACCCATGAACCTGCTATTGAATTATCTGAGCGTATACTAAAGGTAGCACCACAAGGTCTCGAGAAGATATTCTTTGGCGATAATGGTTCTTCAGCTGTTGAGATTGCCCTCAAACTTAGCTTTCAATATCATCAACAAGTAGGTTATACAAAGAAGACAAAGTTTATGGCGTTAACAGACGCCTATCACGGGGAGACATTAGCTGCACTGGCTGTAAGTGGGTGTGAGCTTTATAATTCTATATTTAAACCTATTTTAATGCATGTGGAAAGGGCAGAAGGTCCAGATTGCTATCGATGCAAATGGGGACTTGATAGAGAGGTTTGTGGAGGTGAATGCATCTCACATGTGGAGAAGATTATGGCTAATCAGCATCAAGAAATAGCGGCTATTATTGTAGAACCACTTCTACAATGTGCAACAGGTATGAAAATGTATTCACCTATGTACCTTAAAAAGTTGCGTAAATTATGTGATCGATATAATATCCATATGATTGCTGACGAGATTGCAGTAGGTTTTGGACGAACAGGGGAGATGTTTGCATGTGACCATGCAGGTGTAACGCCTGATTTAATGTGCGTAAGTAAAGGATTAACAGCGGGTTATATGCCATTATCATTGGTTTTAATGACCAACAAGATCTACGACGGTTTTTATGATGACTATACAAGCTTAAAATCTTTCTTGCATTCTCATAGTTATAGTGGCAATCCATTAGGCTGTGCCATTGCTGTAGAGACTTTAAAAATATTTGAAGAGGAACAAGTGATTGAGAAAAATCGTCAAACAGGTGCTTATATGAAAGAAAAAACAATAGAATTATTAAAAGATATTCCTCAAGTTGGAGATATCCGTTTTATGGGAATGGTTGGTGCTATTGAATTAGTGAAGGACCGAGATACCAAGGAGCCTTTTGACTGGAAAGAACGAGTAGGTTATGAAATCTATAAAATAGCTGTTAGTAAGGGCGTGTTATTAAGACCTCTAGGGAATATTATTTATTTTATGCCACCTTATGTTATTGCCAAATTTGAAATTGACTATATGATTCAGGTTGCCAAGGAAAGTATCGAAACTTATTTTAGTAGTAAATAGTAAGGGCGTAGGGAATAGGGTCATCATACATACACTATTCATAATAGATTAAGCATAAGTTTGAGGGGAATTGTATATATATGTATATAAGGAAAAAAAGGTTGTACAAGGGTAGAATAGCCATGAAAACAACACCTTAATTTGATTCTAAATGTGTATTCTTCATGAAAAATGAACTATATAAGAATGGTAAAATATGCTACAATGATGATGGGTGTAAATAATGAAAATATAATGGAGGGTAATGGATGAAGAAATATACAATACTAATGGTTATATTATGTATGGGTATCCTATTAAATGGATGTACTAGGTCCCAACAGCCGTTAAGGGACAAACCTGTGGATACTGTAAAAGATGACCCTAATAAAGAAGTAGATGTACCGAGTAATGAACAAAATAATGATAATAATGAAATAAGTCAACCTTATGTGATTCAAGCAGATATGGTTATTACAAGAGCATTAGCAGCCAAGATGATTGCACTAGCTAATTTTGATAAAAGTACTATCCAGATTAGTGATCGCGAAATAGAATTTGAAGATACCAATCCAGACCACTGGTTTGATAAATATATAAATATGGTAGTTGTTAATGAATGGATGTTAGGAAGTAACAAAAAATTTCAACCTCTTAGACCTCTTAACTATGAAGAATTGAATACAGTATGTAAGCGATTTAACATATCTATAGAATCCTTGGAAATTAAGTATTCAGATGAAAAAGAGGCTGTTGAGTATGAGGATTTTATGACTTTCTATGAAGCATTATGTAAGGCGAACCAAGATGATGGTGGCGTAACATCAAAACGATTAATTGTATTTGCCACACCTGCTAATAGTGCAGATTTGAATGCGTGGAACACGGCAACCAATTATGGAAAGTACTCTTTTGAAGGACTTGCGCTAGATTACTACATGGATAAAGAAATAGAAGTGATTCTTAGAGGTAGGGAAATCATAGCCGTAAAGGGGGGTTACCTTACAGATGCCTAAGTTAACAAACGCTTATATTGAAAGAATAAAAGATAACAAGGCAACGGTTTTTATGGGGGGGCATTAGTCGCGATTTAACCATTAATCACGATGACTATAAGGATGTAGAACAGGTCATCGGTGATTTAATTATTGATAAAGGTCATATTACAGGTATATTGATAAAAGAAAATAGGATAACAGATAAAGTATTGTTAATTAGCGGTTCACAAGTGAAGTTTGAAAGCAAAGGAACATATGACATCACAAAAGACGCCAAGTTCTACTCAGATATCGACGGAATCATGTGGAAAGATAGAACCAACATAATTGTGGGTTATGAGTCGGCAGATTTCATATTAGATGAAAAAGGCAAGGTATGTGCAGCTATTATTAATAAGAAAGTGACCATGGCCAATATACGTGTTTTGATAAGTACCAATGGGTTTAAAAGCAAATACCATCAAGAGGTGCGTTTAACAGGTACAACAGATTATGTTGTAACCTATGGTAAGAATAAAAAAGAAATGAAGGCTGAAGAAGAGATAATCATTGACGGAACCTACTTTGATAACCAAGATTCTATCATCGTTCAGTCAAAGGATCAAGGCAAAATTACGATTAATAGTATAAAGCGAGGCTATGGGAATGTCATGTTTATGCCATCTTATAGAGGGCGTATGGAAATTAACAAGATAGAGGAAGGATATCTTATTGTTAACGAATTGCCCGTAGAAGAGTATCTCTATGCAGTCGTACCAAGTGAAATGCCATCATCATATGGATTAGAAGCATCTAAAACACAGGCGGTATGTGCAAGAAGTTATGCTTACTCACAGTTTTATAGCAATCGTTATTGTAGTTATGGTGCCCATGTTATTGATAGTGTTAGCTCACAGGTGTATAATAACATCCCTGAAAACGAAACATCTATTCAAGCAGTTAAGGCCACTCATAAGCAAGGATTGACCTATAAAGGAAATGTGATATCCGCCAATTTCTTCTCAACATCTTGTGGTTTTACATCTAATTCGGGAGATGTGTGGGCTCACTATAGCACGAAAGAATTTCCTGCAGGTTCACCAGAGTACCTAAGAACAAAACCTCAATATACCAAGGGAACAACTTATGATAACTTATCAGATGAAGAAACCTTCCGTAAATTCATTGAAGACGATACATTGAATAGTTATGATAAAGCTTTTTCATACTATCGTTGGTCTGTTGAGTTAACAAGAGAGCATATAGAAGCAAGTATTAATGCCAATATAGGAAAGCGTTATACTGTGCAACCTAAGTTAATTAAGACATTAGATGAGAATGAAATTTTTTAGAAGTCGACCTATCGAGGGTATAGGTACCTTAAAAGATATTGGTATCTATAAACGTGGTGAAGGTGGTAATATTACAGAAATGATTATTGAAGGAACAGCAGGTATTGTGAAAGTGGCGACTGAATATAATATTCGATTATTGGTCACACCAGTAAGTCACAGAGAAGGGGTCAAGACTGTTCCAGTTAAGTTGCATACGAAAAAAGAAGCCATTGTCAAAGACTTAATGCCTAGTGCTTTTTATACCATGGATAAGGTATATGATAAAGAGGGGCATTTGGTGAAGATATTATTTAGAGGTGGCGGCAATGGTCATGGTGTTGGTATGAGTCAGAACGGTGTTAAAGGTATGGTGGATCTGGGAAGTGATTATAAGAGTATCTTGAAACACTATTATGAAGGAACAGAAGTTAAGGAAATATATTAATTAAGGCATACATGTGTAAAAGAAAGGCTATGGCATCAAACCATTATTGTTAATCAGTGGTTTGTTGTCATAGCCTTTTTTTTAATTATCAAGTGATGGTCTCTACCTCACGGTTTGTATATTCTGCTGCTATGGCATTGAGTTCTCCTCCAATTAGTAGGATGATGCTACATAGATAGAGCCAAATCATTAGAATAATAATACTTGCTAAGCTACCGTACATATAGGAGAAGTTACCTAGTCGGTTGATGTAGATAGAAAAAAATAAAGGACATAAGTAACCAACCTAATGTGGATAGAATGGCACCTGGTACAACTTCTTTGAAGGAGATCTTTTTGTTGGGCGAGGCATTGTATAACAGGATGAAGAAGAAAAAGAGTAATATAATGGCAAACAATATCCTGATAAATCCAATAATGCCTTCCAAAGAAGTAGGTAAATAAATATATGAAAAGGCAAAACTTAGTAATTTATTCCAGAAGATGATTAAAATAAACGTTAAGATTAATACAAGGGCAAATGCGATGGTATAAATAAAGGCCATAAAGCGTATATAGAAATAGGAACGGGTTTCTTTTTCACGGTAAGCTTTATTTAAACTTGTTATAACGGCCATAATACCCTTAGAAGCTGCCCATATCGTTGCGATAATGGCAATAGATAGTACGGTATCGCTTTGGTTTCTCTGAAGATCAATGGATATCAGATCAATAATACCAAAGACTTCTTCAGGAAATAAATCTTGAAACTGATATAAGATATCCACATTTGTTAGGGATGTGTAACTTAGTATCTGCATTAAGAATAATAAAAATGGAAAAATAGATAATAATATATAAAATGTCAGCTTTGAAGCCCACGCCGTTATATCGTCTGATCTAACACGTTTAACAAGCTGAATAATAACTTTGAGCATTGTTGTTTTACTAATCACAAAAGATCCTCCTAATCATATAACAAATATTTCCATATAAATTTATTATAAGCAATATATCTGTCTATAGCAAGTATTTCTATAGCATTATACCATAAAATGTATAAAACAATTGACGATACGTCATACATATGGTAAAATATATAATATACACAATAACCGATAGGTTAATACGGATATTAAAATCGAAAGGAGATTTAAAATGAGTAAAATATATAATAATTTATTAGAATTAGTTGGAAATACGCCTTTAGTTAGGATAAATAATGTGAATGATACAGAAGCTGAGATCATGGGGAAAGTAGAATATTTTAACCCTGGTGGTAGTGTAAAAGACCGAATCGCATTGGCTATGATTGAAGATGCTGAGAAAAAAGGTTTACTGGATAAAGAGACGGTTATTCTAGAGCCAACAAGTGGTAATACGGGGATAGGTATTGCAATGACAGCAGCAATCAAAGGCTATCGTGTCATTTTAACTATGCCTGATACAATGAGTAAAGAGCGACAAAACCTATTGAAAGCCTATGGTGCCGAACTGGTACTTACACCAGGTACACAAGGCATGAAAGGTACTATTCAAAAAATTGAAGAGTTAAAAGAAACACACCCTAATCATTTTGTTCCGCAGCAATTTAATAATGCTGCTAACCCAGAAGTTCATCGCCAAACAACGGCAAGAGAAATATTACATGATACAGAAGGTAAAGTGGATATATTAGTAGTGGGTGTTGGTACGGGAGGTAGCATAACGGGTATTGGTGAAGTCATGAAACAGGAATTGCAAGGATTGCAAGTTGTAGCAGTAGAACCAGAAAATTCACCTATATTATCTGGCGGTAATCCTGGACCACATAAAATACAAGGTATCGGCGCTGGGTTCGTACCGAATGTATTGAACAAAGGGGTTATTGACGAAGTGGTTAAGGTAAAAGATGAAGATGCATTTGCTACCATGAAGAGACTAGCAAAAGAAGAAGGCATGCTTGTTGGCATATCATCTTCGGCGGCATTATTTGCGGCTCTAGAGTTAGGAAGACGAGAAGAGAATAAAGGTAAACGTATCGTTGTTATATTACCTGATAACGGTGAAAGATACCTCTCTATGAATATATTCTAAAACATGATAGAATAAGGAAAGAAACAAGTTATAACAAGAGATAAACGAGGTGAAAAAATGAACATTTCCAATAAAAGTCGTTATGGTTTACGATCAGTTATTTATTTAGGAATTAATTATGAAAAAGAAAATGTATCCATCAAAGAGATATCAGAAAAAGAAAATATATCCAAACGTTATCTCGAGCAGATATTTGCGGAACTCAAAAAAGGTGGCATCATTAACAGCATAAAAGGTACCAAAGGTGGCTATTTTTTAGCTAAGAAACCATCGGATATAACAGTAGGTAGCGTGATTCATCTATTAGAGGGAACACTAAGTGTTATTGATGGGCAAGAACAATATCAAGTGGAAGACCTAGAATATACGGTCATTAATAAAGTTTGGAATAAAATGAGTGATGCTATTGGAGCGGTGGTTGAAGAAATTACCATTGAAGATATTATTCATGATTATATTAGTTTAAGTCAAGGGATGTTTTATATCTAGTGCTTTAGCTTAATAGAAATAATCATCCAAATGGTATCCTATCATAACCTGATGGATTATAAAAGTTAATAGGAAACTTACTATAAGGCAATCTCTAGGTCACATACTTGGAGGTTGCTTTAAATTATGAACCGATAATAAGTTATTATGAAAAAATAATATTATTAAATATGCGTTTAACTAATTATTTATATATTGAATATAAGCCTGCGTTGACATCAGCAGATGTCATTGATATAATGACGAATAATACAATAGAAGACGAGTAATGAGGGTGATCGAGATGAAGTTAGGTACATTATGTTATATAGAAAACGAGGGCAAAACCTTAATGCTACATCGTATAAAAAAAGAAAATGATATCCACGAAGGGCACTGGATTGGTTTAGGTGGAAAAATTGAAAACGGTGAATCACCTGAGGAATGTATTATCAGAGAAGTACAAGAAGAAAGTGGATTAGTCATAAATAATCCTAAGCTTCGTGGTATATTAACCTTTCCAAAATTTGATGGGTACGACGATTGGTATGTGTTTTTATATACTGCCGTGGAGTACAAAGGGGAATTGATTGAGAGTGAAGAAGGTATTTTAAAGTGGGTTGACAACGATAAGTTATCAAGTCTACCAATGTCTGAGGGCGATTATTTATTTCTTAATTGGCTTAAGAAGTATCACATGTTTTCGGCCAAATTTTTATATGAAAATAAACAGTTGATGGATTATAGTTTAACTGTTAATTATTAGAGTTATAAATAGTAAAAGAGGATATCAATAGAGTATTAAAAAGGGTACATAGGTTATGCTTTAAATGTGTTTTATATATTATAGATAGAAGCAAGTTAACAACTGAAAGCATTAGTAGGTTCAAATACAGCAGGCAGAACTTGTTAAATAATGAGAATAACGGTATAATAAAAGTAATACATAAAGACTATTATGTAATTTTGAATGATTAATAAATTATATAATAGTCTTATTGTATCAAAAAGCTTGAGAGTGACTTATATATTTCTTGAATAATGACCCAAATAGAGGCTTGAATAGATAGAAATTAATTTTTAGGAGGTTCTACTATGGAGGTTTATACAAGAGAAATCAAAAATCAAATCCATCATTTAGTGGATGAAGAGGGGAAATTTCAATTTGGTACTTATAACAAACCCATTAAAAGTCTAAACATGTTGGATGCAAAGCGACCATTAGGATTTCCAGTAGAAAGACATCTAAAGAATTTAAGATTAAAGGAATGGGAAGCATTTCAAGCGGGTAATGAAGATATTTTTATGTTAGGGGCTGTGTATAACACGAAAGTAACAGCTATCAATCAGTTATCCATATATGATAAGAGAACTAACAAACTTTATAACTATCGAAAGTATTGTACGCCATGGCAACAAACTATAAGTACAAATATGTATCAAGGTGAAAGTAAGTATAATGGAAAAAAATTTTCACTAGGAATTTATAATCATCTTGATGAAGGTGAAATTAATATAAAAGCTAAGATTAAGGGGAAGAATGACTTGCCAGATATTCGGTTAGACTTGACAGCATCTCATAGTACTGAACCCATTGTTATCTGTCAGCCTTTTGATACAAATAGAGGATTATATTCACATAAAGCACTAATGAACATGAAAGGTATACTTTATATTGGAGAAGAAAAGATTGAGTTTACCAACGAATCAGCATTTACGATTATTGATGATCATAAAGGGTATTACCCTCGTAGTGTTAAATATGATTGGTTGACAGGGTGTATTAATAATAAAGAAATGGGACTTGTCGGTTTTAATCTTACAGATAATCAAATTAAAGATCACGAAAAAAAATATAATGAAAATTGCTTATGGATGGGTGGAAAAATGCAGGTACTGCCACCTATTAAGTTTGAGCGGCTCCTAGAAAAAGATAAGGAAGTATGGAAAGTAAAAGACCAGTATGATAGGGTTAATATACAGTTTTACCCATTAGCTAAGTTGCAATTGAAATTCAATTATGGCATTATCTACTCAGACTACGAAGGTCCCATGGGTAAATTATCCGGCTATGTCAAAGATGAAGAGGGACATATAATTAACGTGGATAATTTCTTTGGGATGGGTGAGAAGAAACGTTATAGAATGTAGAAGTTGGATTTAAAAGAAGAATCATTCTACTAGGTAGTTATGGATGAAAGTGAATTTTGGAATGTAATATCAATGCTTGAATGGAAATTTGAAGGTGATGATGATAGAGTGCTTAATAATGCTATTACTTACTTATCTAAAAAATCTAACGAAGATATTTATAAATTTCATGATATACTTTCAAGATTGCTTTATGATTTAGATGGCATTGAATATGCAAAGAACATTGGTACATATTCATATAAGGATAGAAATAGTCATTTTTTCAGTGGATTGGTTTCTGTATACTAGGTGTGTTGTAGTTGCAAATGGTAGAGATTATTATTATAAAATTATTAATAACCCTAAAGAAATGCCTAAGGATTTGGAATTTGAGTCGCTGTTATATATTGCACATGATGCCTATGAAAAGAAAAATAATAAAGAATTTATTTATATATCAAAATATAATTTCGAGACATTTAGCAATAAAGATAACTGGAATGATTTCAATTTCAGATGATTTATCATTTGGTATGTAGAATACTAAATAAAAAAATGATTAAGTGCCCTAATAATAAGGAGTGCTTAATCTTTTTTTTACACATTAATAAAAAATGTATTGACATATGACAATAAAATCCATATACTATTATTATACTGACTGGTCAGTACAAAAGGAGCGTGGAAAATGTGAGTAAAGAAATCATTATTGATGCAGCGGAAAAAATTATTTTCAAATAAAGGCTATTATCAAACAAGTATGCAAGATATTGCAGATGAGGCACAGGTTGCTAAAGGAACGCTTTATTACCATTTTAAATCAAAGGAAGAATTATTCATTAAGCTCTTAGAGAGCGGAACAGATATCTTAATTCACCAATTTCGTAAGAGTTTTGATAGTCATAAACCTCTGGATCAACAGTTAAACACATTTGTTACCATTGTTGTGGACATTTTTATTAAGTATAAGAATTTTATTGATATTTTATTCAATGAAGTTTCTAAAGGAATGGATCAGGAGATTCATAATAAAGTGGCTCAGGTTAGAGAGGAATATATCAAGATTTTTGTTGATATTCTAGAAGAAGGTTATGGATATAATTGTGTGAAGAAGATGAATTTTCGAATCGCATCCATTGGTATAATCCATATGTTGCAAGGTATGAGTTACGATATCGGTGAAGAGTCAAATGTAACGAGAGAGCAGGTTATTGATCATTTATTGATGTTTATTAAAAGTGGCATAATGAAGTAGGTGATTTCATGTATAATCAAATCAAAAGAACGTTTGCATACCTTGGTCCTTATAAAAGGTTAGTGGTAACTAGTCAATTGTGTATGTTAATATCGGTAGCAGTCACAACCCTCTTTCCTTGGACAATAAAGAATATTTTTGATGTAGCTTTGAAAGCGAAAGATAGTAAAATGCTGATGAATAGTTTGGTTATGCTTACCATTGTTTTTTGTCATAGGTCAGATGGCCCGTTACAAAAAAGAATTATACGGAAGGCTATATTGGTCAGCGAATTATAACAGATATGCGGAATGAAATATATGAAAAGCTACAAAGACTTCCCATTAGTTATTATGACAAGAATAAATCAGGTGATATTGTGTCAAAGATTACCAATGATTTGACCCTTATTCAGCAAATATTAGCCTCTGGGCTCAATTATGCTTTGGAAAAATGCATAACACTAATTGTTGTCTTGGTTATATTAATTAGACTTGATCCATTACTGACGATAGCTGGTTTGGCAGTAGTACCATTAACCATTTTAACGGCAAAAGTAATGGGAGATAAAGCAAAAAAAATCATATCAAAACGCGTACAGCAACAGCTGGGTATGATGATGTCCATACTCACTGAGAGTATTCAAGGGATAAAAGTTATTAAAGCTTTTGTTGTTGAAAAAGATGCCGTAAATCTATATGGTAAAGAAAATGACAGTCTATTGAAAAAGAATATTAAGAGCATACGTATTAAAGAAAAATCCAATATGTTGATAGGGCTTTTGGCTATGACACAACTTCTTATGGTAACAGGTGTTGGCAGTTATCGTGTGTTTACTGGTCATCTTTCTCCAGGAAGTTTGATAGCTTTTATACTTTATTGTGAGATGTTAACAGAGCCTATCGGTTTATTAGCAGGTATCTATATAGAAGTGAAGAAAACGTCGGCTGCTGTAAACAGGATTTTTACAATTATAGATAGTGAAGAGGAACACGTGCGTTTATCTCATATAAAGCCAGATATAAAAGGACATATATCCTTTGAAAAGGTGAGTTTCGCATATCCTACAGGTGATGAAGTTTTTTTCTGATCTAACTTTTGATATAGAAGAAGGAGAGACAGTTGCATTCGTTGGTCCTAGTGGTGTTGGTAAGTCAACCATTTTAAAACTGATAACTCGTTTTTTTTCAGTAAGAACAGGTCATATTAAAGTTGATGGACATAATATTCAAGACATCCATCTTCATTACCTGCGTCATCATATAGGAGTTGTACCCCAAGAAACATACCTTTTTGGTCTTAGTGTAAGCGACAACATTAGTCTAGGTTGCCCCCATGCAACAGAAGAGGATATTACACAAGCAGCCATCTTAGCTAACGCTCATGAATTCATCATGGAATTACCAGAGGGATATAATACAGTCTTGCATGAAGGTGGTACATCTATATCAGGAGGACAGAGGCAACGTATTGCCATTGCTAGAGCTTTTCTAAAAGACCCTAAGATTCTCTTGCTAGATGAAGCCACAGCTTCTTTGGATAATCATTCGGAAAGTAAAATACAGCATGCACTTGATATGCTTATGTATAAGCGAACAACACTAATAGTTGCCCACCGGTTAGCAACCATTAAAAAATGCTCATCGAATCATTCTACTTAACGAAGGGAAAATCATTGGTATAGGGTCTCATAAAGAGTTATTATCTAATAATGCCTTTTACCATAGTCTGTATAAAAAACAATTATTACTTAATAAGTGATGGTGAATGGTCAGGCTCATAGATCTCCATATCTATTCTTGTTAATTAATTAATTGAGTTATTGTAAGTCAGTGACCTAGAGAAGAAATGTTATCAATGAGAAGGGTAGCTTATGTTGTGCATAGCATAAGTTACCCTCTTGTTTTGGTATGAGCTAGTTCTATTATTCAGTTTAATAAGACTTTCTTTTAGGCTTAACTTCATTTTGGAGAGATGCGATATAGTCGTTCTTATTATATAGAATGGATTACTCTGATTCCTTATTAATAATAACCTCAACACCATCTAATTGATCTAAAATGGATAAATCTTTTATAGGATTGTTATGCAAATTAACTTTCTGCAAATTTGGTAATGACGTTAATGGACTAATATCAACTATGGCATTATCCGATAAGTTGATTTCCTCTAATTGTGTTAATGAGCTTATACCATCTAAACTGTTGATGCAATCATGTATTTCTAAATACTTTAATGTCGTTAAATGATTGAAAGTATTCATACCCATTGCTATACCACTTTCCAAAGTTGATGGTGCTAAGTAAAAATTTTCAAGCTTAGGGGCTTTAAAACGTTCTTGTAAAAAGGTGGCATATTCACATCCATATAGCATGAGCGTTTCCAGTTCAGGATAGGAAGCTTTATCAATATTTATGAATGTACGATTTGACCAATAAAAGATGTTTAGAGATTTGAGGTTTTTTAAGTTGTTAAATAAAGACATATCGATTGACTCGTCAAAATAGCCAGCTATAATTAGCTCTTCTAAAGTAGGAATATCCGTTATTTTGGATAACTTATCTGCTTCAAGAGTAATGGCATTAAAGGTTAATGACAACTTTCTTATGTTGGGCAAAGATTTGAAAAAAACCATAATCATCAACGATACAATTATCCAATGTAATAGATTCAATTTTCTGGCATGGTACCAATAATGACATACTTCCTGGATTAATGGTCCATTGTTTTGCACCTGCAAAAGACACGGATTCTAGGTTTCTCAGTAAACCAATGTCTTCGGACATTTTTGAATAACCAATGTTATCATAGTCACTGAATCTAAGGCTATCTATAGCATCCAGTTCATCCATAGAAATTGGTCCTTCTATCTTATCCAATACATCAAGTAAATGTTTGCGAAATGCTGCGTCATGAATGGTAACATTTTTTGTATCATAAGAAGTAAAATGCGTAGCATGTTCCTCTTTATATGTGATAACAGGACCATAGGGTTCAAGAGCATTAAGAGGCAACATATGATTGCCATTTACAACAACTAGAGGATAAATCTTGCCGTTAATCGATGCCATTATATCACATTCAAAAGCATCGCCATATTTTTTGCCTTTCTTATAGGACAATACAGGAATCTTCGTCAAATTTTTTTTCTGGATTATAAGTAACTATAAATGTTTTTGTGCTTGCTTCCCAACGTATGTCAAACCTGTAGTAATTCAATTGATATAACTTAATCATGGGTTTATTATTATAATTGTAGACGGGTATTCCAGCCTTATTAATATACCCTTTAAGATTCGTATAAGTTACTAAATGGTTGGTATCTTCTGCTTTGGTAAACCCCACATTTACCCACACAACAAGCAGAAGAAAAGTGATTAATGTTAATCTTTTCATATACAACTCTCCCTCTTATTAAATAGTATCATCTTTACATGGCTATTTTCTTTAGATTTATATTATTACCTTATAAAACGATAGTAAGTATAGGCTTTGGAGTGAAAATGCTAATAAATGAATCCTTGACCTAATTGGAATAAAATACTACTACGATTATACTATCATAGCAAGTTTTATACAGCAACTGTAATCAAGTCCTTTTTGGTCTATGTAACAAAATTTAATATAATAATAGTTCTACATTATATATTTAGAAATAATAAGTATAGGTAATTGTAGATATAAAAATGTTAGTTATATGATAGATGAAAAATATTGGTATTGACAAATCATCTATGGATTGATATAATGGTAAAAATAATTTAACACAAAACAGTAATAACGTAAAAAAGCGTAGAAAAGGAAGAGTACATTATTTTGGAAAGAGAGAGAGGAGATGTTGGTGGAAATTCTCCATGAAGGAATAATGGAAGGTAGCCTTGGAGTTGTGAACTGAAATCGTAAGAGAGTAGGCTTCAACGGAGTCCCACCGTTATAGGGGAGCTAGTATCGGATAGGTGTATATGGATCTATCTCGTATTAGGCTAAGTGGCAGATATTGCAATCAAGGTGGTACCGCGGAGACTATAACCTTCGTCCTTATATAGAATAAGGATGGAGGTTTTTTATGTTAAACGGATTTATATGAAAAGAGAAGTGTAGCGTTATTGATTGATGTTGTTATGAGATAAATATAAAATAGGAGATGGTAAGTATGTTATTGACAGGTGCTAATATTGTTGTTGAATGTTTAAAAGAACATAAGGTGGATACTATATTTGGTTACCCTGGGGCTAATGTTATCCATATATATGATGTGCTATATGGGGATAAGGATATTCGCCACGTGTTAACAGCTCATGAGCAAGGAGCTTCACATGCGGCAGATGGTTATGCCAGGTCTACAGGCAAGGTTGGTGTGTGTATCGCAACTTCTGGACCCGGTGCTACTAATCTGGTTACAGGTATAGCTACTGCCTATATGGATTCTGTACCTATGGTGGCTATAACAGGTAATGTACCTGTTCATTTACTAGGTAAAGATAGTTTTCAAGAGGTGGATATTACGGGTATTACAGCGCCCATTACGAAACATAATTACATTGTCAAAGATGTGAACAGATTAGCAGATACCATTAGAGAAGCTTTTTATATAGCGAAAGAAGGCCGTCCTGGTCCTGTACTTATTGATATTCCGAAGGATGTATCCATGAATGAAGCGGAGTATGCTAGACAAGAACCAAAAGAAGCAATACGATCTAATGAAGACATAACGGAGGAGCGCATTCAAGGAGCTATAGATTTGATAGAGACTTGTGAGAAACCTTTTATCTATATAGGTGGCGGTGTGGTACGGTCAGAAGCATCCGAAGAATTACTTGTTTTAGCTGAAACCATTGGTGCGCCAGTTGCATCGAGCCTAATGGGGCTAGGCGGTTTTCCAGGAGACCATGATCTCTTTACTGGTATGATTGGCATGCACGGTACAAAAACATCCAATGTAAGCATTACGAAAAGTGACTTAATCATTGCCATTGGAGCACGATTCAGTGACCGTGTAGTAAGTAACGTAGAGGGATTTGCAAAACATGCTAAGATATTGCATATAGATGTAGACCCGGCTGAAGTTAATAAGAATGTGGTAACGGACCATTACATTGTTGGGGACATAAAAGAGGTACTCCATGGTTTAAATAAGAGAATTAGAAAGGCCGATAGAAGTAGTTGGATAGAACAAATAACAGATTATAAAAAAGAAGTATCCTATGGCTTATGATAGGTATACATTAACAGCTCAGACAATCATAGGCAAGTTAGATGAACTCACAGATGATCAGACGATTATCTCCACAGAAGTAGGTCAACACCAGATGTGGACAGCTCAACATTATACCTTCAATCAACCAAAAGAATTTTTAACATCTGGGGGACTAGGAACCATGGGCTACGGTTTAGGCGCAGCATCGGTGCCCAGATAGGTAATCCTACTAAACGTGTTATTAACGTAGCAGGAGATGGATGTTTCAAGATGAATCTTATAGAGTGTGCTACCCTTGTGAATTATCAGTTACCTGTTATCATACTACTTATAGACAATAATGTATTGGGCATGGTACGCCAGTGGCAAACTTTATTCTTTGACAAGCGATATGCCTCGACTACGCTAAACCATCAAACGAATTTTGTTGGTTTAGCTGAGGATTTTGGCATGAAAGGCTATGAGATTAGCCACATAGATCATGTAGAAGATATATTACAAAAAGCTTTAGAACATAAGGGACCCGTACTTATTCACTGTAAAATTCATAAAGATGAGAAAGTATTTCCTATGGTAGCACCCGGAGAAGCTATTGATACGCTTATTATGGAAGGATAGAGTTATACTTTATTTCGTTTAGAAAAAACGCTATATCCCGACGAAGAGATATAGCGTTTTTCTGATAGTGGGATTTCCAATGGATATCTTACATTAGTGTAAGATTAAGATAACTTTTGTAAGGAAAATATATGGCTAAAAGCTAAGGTATCTTTTATAATATGTTTAGGGTTAACAAGTAATATAATCGATATGAGTTAACAATGACATATATGAGATGATTATGAACATAGATTCTAGGAGGAATAGCATGAAGCCAATTATTCAAGTAAAGAATGTGACAAAAATATATGGATCAAAAACAAATAAAACCGTAGCTCTTACTAATGTTAATTTTGAAATCAATAAAGGTGAGTTCGTAGGTATAATGGGACCATCAGGATCAGGTAAGAGTACCTTATTGAATGTTATATCCACCATTGATAAGACAACAGCAGGAACCATCATCTATGAAGATAAAGATATCAGTACGTTAAAAGAAAATGCCCTATCCGATTTTCGGCGAAAAGAATTAGGCTTCATCTTTCAAGATTTTAATCTATTAGATACTTTAACAGTAGAAGAAAACATTGTATTACCTTTGGCCATCTCGAGAATACATGTTAAGAAAATCAAGGAGAAAGTGAACGAAGTTGTACGCATTCTAGGCATAGATGATATCACTAAAAAGTTTCCATTTGAGATATCAGGTGGGCAGAAGCAAAGAACGGCAGCAGCAAGAGCGATTATTAATAACCCAAGGATGGTCCTAGCAGACGAACCAACAGGTGCACTGGATTCCAAGTCATCCAAAGAGCTATTAACATGCATGAAAAAAGTTGAATCAAGAATTAAGTAGTACCATTCTTATGGTGACCCATGACCCCTTTGCAGCCAGTTATTGTGATAGAATTTTATTTATCAAAGATGGTAGTATTTATTCGGAATTGATTAATAATGGACAACGTAAGGCGTTTTATAACCGAATCATAGATGTGTTAGCCATGTTGGGGGGGAGACTTAAATGACGTATTATAATATTTTTTTCAACAACATGAGAAGAAATTTTAAGAATTACTATATTTACTTAATGTCTACTATATTCAGTGTGGTTGTGTATTATCTCTTTGCATCTATTAAATACAATCCACAAGTTACAGGTGTGGTAGGAGGTAATGCCAATATATCTGGCCTGTTTGGCTTTACTGGTGGCATTGTTTTACTATTTGCTATGATTTTTTATTGGGTATTCCAATTCGTTTTTTTGTTCGAAAGCGTAAGAAAGAGATTGCCTTATACTCACTTATGGGAATGAAAAAGAGTCGAGTAACCATTATGCTATTTATTGAAAACATTATTATTGCAATCATATCCTTAATACTTGGGATTGCATTAGGAACGGTATTCTCCAAGTTATTCATCATGGGTTTGTTACGTATGATGAATCAGATGATTTATGTAGAATTTACATTCTCTATGGAAGCAGCAAAAGATACAGCTCTATTTTTTACGATCATATTTGTAATTGCATCCATTAACAGCTATAGGGTGATTAAAAAAATTCAACTTATTGAGTTGTTTTCAGCATCTAAGAGAAATGAGAAGCCTTTTAAAACACGACCAATATTAGCCATTATATCCTTTTGTTTTATGGCATTTGGTTACTGGTTATCACAAAATATGTTTAACGGTTTGCTTCTCATTAATATGCTAGTTGTACTCGTTACGGTTATTTCAGGTACTTATGGGTTATTCATTTATTTCTTAGGGTTTTTTACAAAAAATTCTTAAAGGAAGAAAGAAAACTTATTACAAAGGCAATAATTTACTCGTTATTTCTAATATAGGTTATCGTATAAAAAAATCATTCTGTTACATTAGCTACAATAGCGATACTAAGTGCAACAACAATCGTAGCTCTTGGTATGGCAGATAGTTTATATTATGATTTTAACAAAAAGGCAGAGGCGAACTATCCTTTTACATACGTATATGGTTATAAAGGGGATGGTTTGGATGGAAAAGCAATAGAACTTGTAAATAATAGTAAAGAAGTGGATCTAATTGGTAGTACCAAAATGTCAAGGGCTGGGGTTAGTGCGAAATATATAGGAGAAGAGAAGCCAAGGTTTGGGAACTTAGGTCTTAAATTATCAGATAACCATGAATACCACTTACTATCTAATAGTCAATACAATAAGTCCATGGAGCTTCGAAACATGGTGAAGGATCAAGTGAATTTAGCTGAGGATGAAAGCCTGCTAGTCTATTCAAGCTTTGGTTTAGATGATTATGACTATACCAAAGGTGGCATTTTTTGAACTTAATATTAATTTTAAACATAAAAAGTCGGTTAAGATTATTGATACACAAGAAAAGGCACTCATCTATAGTGCTATAGCTCCAATTATATCATTGTAAACGATGCAGTGTTTAATGAATATGTTAAGTTAGGAGCTAATGTTGCCAGCTATACGTGTATCAAGACGACCAACCAGTTAGCTAGTAAACAGCTAATACAAGATATGAAGAACCTTATACCTGAAGATGCAAATCTAAGAGTATATTATGAAAATTACAGCTCAGTAAACCAAACATATGCTTTATTAGCCTTTACGGCATTTTTTCACAAGTATTGTTTTCTTATTATCTACAGGGAGTATCATATACTTTAAGTTAATTACAGAAGCAAATGAAGAAAAAGAACGATTCACAATCTTGAAAAAAATTGGTGTAAGTAAGAAGGATATTACATGGTCCATTAAGAAGCAAATTCTCATGATGTTCATCGTACCATTAATCGTAGGACTGGTGCACTCAGCCTTTGCACTTAATGCTTTTAGTACATTGCTTGATGCTCATATTTTCATACCTGTTATCATTACCATGGTTGGATATAGTGTGATTTATTTTATGTATTATTTATTAACGGTTAATTATTATAAAAAGATTATTTTGAAATAGGTTAGTAGTTATAAGAGACTATCTCATGAAGATGACACGTAGATGTATTGAAAGTGTGGGTGAGATAGTCTTTTTTTATTTATAATTGATCACAATGTCATAATCCATTTGATTTTATCCCTAACGTCATTTTGTAAATTTACAATATGAAGAAAATGTATCTATAGTGATTTTAGCTTAGCTTTAATATCTCTTTTCAATTGTAAAGTCTTAGCTAGACGCTCACCAGCTCTTCTCGCTTGCTCTAGAGCTTTGTCATCTTTTAAAGCTTCATTCATTTTAAATAATTTTAGAATTTTTTTTACAGTGTCTACAACCCTATACCCTAAAGCCTCAAGGGGTTTTGTCATTGCTTCAGCAGTAAATCCCATATCTTTTTCATCATGTTGCTCACACACAGCTATTGCAACAGCATATTTTCCTCCCATAGCTTCATTAATACTCATCCATACTGAACGATCATCTTCTGCAAATACTTCAAAATTATAGCATCTTTCTAAAAAAGCTTTCATGTCTGATGATATATTATAAAAATAAGTGGGTGACCCTAAAACAATAGCATCTGATTCTAGGATCAGAGGATATAATTTTTGCATATCATCTTTAATGACACACTTAAAAGTATCTTTGCAGCCTTCACAACCATGACAACTTTTTATATCATAATCACCAAGAAATATTAGGTTTGTTTCTATTCCTTCCGCTTTTATAGTATCTAACGTTTTTTGAACTAATGTTGAAGTATTACCTTTTTTTTCTTTTGCTTCCTACAATCCCTAAGACTGTCATCATATCATCTCTCCTTATTAGCGTTTACCCTATTTCCAATTTTTTAAAGCTTCTTTCACAGAACGTCTCATTTCCTTAGAAAAATCAGCTCCTGTTTTTCTTCCGTACATTAATTGTCCAAAATTATTGGCGTGATAAGGGTTCATAGGATTTAGTTTATTGTTGCTTTTTACAAACATGTCACTTAACTCTTCATTAGATAATCTTTTATAATTTTCGTTGTATACGACATAGGGTTTTGAAAATCTTTCTTTTGGCGTTCTTGGCATATTTTGTGGATAATAACCTAATGTCAGCATTGCAACGGGGAATGTCCATTTGGGTAAATTGAAAAGCTCTCGATGCACTTCATAATTTTCTATTATATCTCCAATATAACAAGAACCAATATTTAATGATTCTGCTGCTATTACAGCATTTTGAGCAGCAATAATGGCATCACTTGTGGCGAGTAGTAAGTCTGCTTCACAAGGCTCCTCATAGTTGATACCATTATCCTTACAGTAATCTTGTACTTTACATAATGCATAATAATCGTACCAACGCTGGTGATCTGCTAAGAAAATTAAAACAACAGGAGCCTTTGCAATAAAAGGTTGATTATCACAAGTTTTAACTAATTTCTCTTTTGTTTGTTGGTCTTTGATGACCAATATAGTATATAGCATCATGTTTCCTGCTGTTGGCGCTCGCATGGCACTGTGTATGATTAAGTCTAAATCCTCATCTGAAATACTTTTCTCACTATATTTTCTTAATGATATTCTGCTGTTAATTGTATCGATAACTGCATTCATGTTAACCCTCCCAATTAAATAATATACCCCAAATTATAGCATAGTTAGAAATAGATAGGTAGTTCAATTCACAATTGATTACGGCATATCTAGTATATAAAATCATGACTGTCAACATTTTTAACTATGACCGAATAATCTCACATAGTAAATATATTACATGCTTGTATACTACGGGAAGATTAAACCCATGAAAACATTGTAATGGTAAAACGATAATGTTGCTTGTTAATGAGGAGATAGGATAAAACAATACCCATGGGATTATAAACCTACCTTTAATACATATATTCGAGCATAAATATAGCCTACCGTTTAACTCGTAGGCTATAAGTGTGAAAAGAATATGTTAAAAAAAATGGCCGACTTTAATAAAGGGCAGAAGAAGTTTGAAAAAAAACTAATCAATCGTTGCTTGATACATTCAAAACTGAAATATCGATACCTTGAGCAGATATAAAAGATAGTGCGGTTTCAAGAGTAAGGGTTACTTTTGGTTCTATCGGATTAGGATTAATAAGTTCTTCATAATCACAAGGATTAAAACGTTCACCATTAGTAATCATATGATAGATACAAATAAGCATCATTCTAGCAATAGCGATAATAGCTTTTTTATGACCTCTACGTTTCTTAATACGTTGGTATTTAATCGAAAAATAAGGTTCTTTTTTTACTTTTAATGGCTGCAAGAGCTGATTGCACTAAAAGAGGTTTGAGGTATTGTCCAGCACGAGAAATTCGAACAGATTTTTTTCTTGCCAGCACTTTCGTTGTTTGCAGGAACTAAACCAGCCCAAGAAGCTAAATGTTTGGCACTTTCAAAGACAGACATATCAGCACCAATCTCTGAGAGAATAAGTGTTGCAGAAAGCTCTGTAATACCAGGTAATTCAGAAATAAGATTAATGATATTGCGATAAAATTTAGTACGAACGTAGAGTTCTACTTCTGTATTACAAATCATTTTATCAAGATACTCAAGAAGCTCTCTAGCAAGAGTCATTTTTTTAAAGCTTGGTCTGATTCGATTTGAAAGCCTTGGATTGAAGAAATAATAGCATCAGATTTCTTTTTAGCCTGGCCTTTAATGAGTTTACGACATTCTTTTTCATCAATTACATCAGAGGTTAAAAGATAATTGATGATTTGAGTGGCAGTTACACCAAAAGGATCAGAAAGAATACTAGCAATACCAATGTTTGAAACTGTCATACAGTTTTGAATCCGATTTTTTTTCTGAAGCTTTCATATAAACAAGCTTGAAGCGGTATCTAGCTATTTCTCGTAAAGCTCGTATATCCTTTGGAGGAATAAAAGAGCTACGAACTAGGTCAAACTTGAATAAATAGCTATCCATTTAGAATCTTTTTTATCTGTCTTCTTACCTTTAATAGCTTTAACATATTTGGGATGGGTAAGAAGAACATGAATATCAGATTCAAGATAATTAAAAATAGGAATCCAGTATTTACCAGTAGATTCCATACAGACGTGATGGCATTGGTTAATAAGAAGCCAATCGTGAAACCGCTTGATATCATAATTTTGAGTTGAAAAAGTTTCTTGGAGATAAGTAGATATTCCTTGATTATCAGTAGAAACAATTGTTGCAACGATAGTGTTTTTGTGGACATCAACACCACAACAGACAGGGTAAACAAGTTTCATCATAAGTAGACCTCGTTCGAGGAAATAAAATGGGGAATAGCAACATTGACTGCCAATCCAGCGAATCATTTATCAGATGATATCAATGATAAGTGTACGGGCTCAAAGTCCCAATTAGTTGTGCTTGAAAAGATTGGCTACACATATATTTATGCGGGGTAAATACCACTCGCCTCCTCGTGCTCTGTAGTGTATTGCTATCTCCTATTTAATCTTACTAAAAAGAAGTGGTAAAGGCAATCTTTTAATAAATTAATTGTGACGGCGTTTACGCCGTAATGGTATTTATTAACTAAAGTTGACTGTTTTTATTCTTGTTTGATTAAATTGATTTTATAAATAAATCCTCTATCTGCTCAAGTACTTCCATATCTGATGTATACCATGAGTCTTCAATAATACTACCATCTTCATCTCTCTTCACATAATGAATCTTATCACTAAATATCACATATTCACTTTTCCCATTATTCAACATTTTACTAATTTGATACTTCCCTCCAGAAATCTCAAATGTAGTATCAATATTCAATTTTATGTCTTTTCCATCTAGTAAAGCACTTAAATCGAGGAGATCTTTTTGATTCGTTACAACTTTAATATTAAATGGTCGTACAAGTTGTTCAATAAAAATTTGTTGCTTACGTTGATTATTAACGAAAACAAATGTCCCTCCAATAATAATTAATGTGAAATAAGCAAATTTCTTTTTTTTTATTCACCATATCGTAGCTACGACCTTGAAATTCAGTTCCGAGTTTCATGAAGGATTTAATGGCTTTGAAGAAGAGTTCTATGCTCCATCTATTGCCATATATACGAATAATCTCTTCATTTGATAACGAAATATCTGTGCTTAGAATAGTGAGCCACTGTCTCTTGTTATTACGATTTTTAACATACACAATCTCTTTCGTTAATACAGTTACTGAACCTAAAACATTACCCATTATATTTTTGGGTAATAGTGTACGTAATTCTTTTAAGGTATAATCTTTGCCTTGGTAAGTATATTTTTGCTTAAGTTGCTTGACCATACCGATGACATGAAGTCCTTCTTTTAAGATAGACTGAATTAATGGTTCATGAGTAAACCACGTATCCATAAGGACATAGTCAGCCATGACACCTTGACGTAAGGCATGCTTTAATCATATTAATGGCTACTTCAGGTTTCTTCTGTAAAGCCTCTTGTCTGCGTTTGCAACCATGACTACGTTTATCAACGGTGGCAGCACATTCTTGTAAACGATTTGTTTTATTAGCAGATGATAACATGGCAAAATCTACAGGTACAATGCAATAAACATCAGACCAACTTAAGGTTAACATAGTGAATCCTTTTTGAAAACGGTGAGTGGCATGGTCATAGACTTTAGCCATTAATTCAACACATTTACTACGATTTCTAGTTACCATAGTATCATCAAGGATTAGTGTATTAACACGTTCAGGTCTTGTTAATCTATGGAATGACTGAATAACCTTTACTGCTAATGAAGTTAAGAATTTACGTCATGCATAGGTGGATTCATTCATAAAACGGTAGTAAGTATTTTTGGAAACAGCCATATCGCTTTTCTTTGAATCAAGAAAGCGATATAGATTTTTTCCTTGAAAAACCAATAGTATCAAAAACTTAAATATTTCATAGACAGAAACGACACAAGCCTTACGAATACCAGCTTGGCGAAGTAATGCTGCGATCTTAAGTGTCTTAAAAGTTTGTAATAAAGCATTTTTAGTCTTTTCAGATGAGTTATCATAATGGTATGCACCTTTCTTATCTGGATTGTAAAGTGTTTTTGGGGTGATTACATTTTACCAGATAAAGGTGCATTTTTGTGTCAAAAATATATTTTATACAAGATAACTATAGAACTTATAAAGCTTCACACCAACTTTTGTGGTGGGAAAGTTGAGTTATTTAATATGCGTTTAACTAATTAGTGTCTGCTGATTAATAGCAAAACCCTTAAGTGTCCTGACTTCTAATCAAATTTTTGATATAATAAGTGCAAGTTTTTTTTATATCAGGAATCATTTTCCTTGCAGTTAGCTATAATATTTCATTCAAAAGGAGTCGAAAACCATGTATAAAGCCGTTAACCATTCACAAGTTACATTTATTGATTTTAATCAGCCGTTAGGACTTAAAATGAATCCACAAAACCGTTGGATAAAGATGGCGGATTCCATTCCATGGGAACAGTTTGAAGAGAAATACGCTGCTCTGTTTCCAAGTAAAAAAGGAAATGTAGCAAAGCTTCTACGTCTAGCTCTCGGCTCTTTAATCATACAGACTAAATATGGGTTTTCCGATAGGGAGCTAGTGGATCAATTGACAGAGAATCAATACTATCCAGTATTTTATAGGTCTTTCCGGCTATCAAGATACGCCTCCCTTTGAGGCTAGTGTATTGGTTTTGTTTCGAAAGAGAATTAGTATGGAAATGCTAATGGAAGCAAATGAATGCATTTGGATAACCAGCACAAAGTGGATGATAATGATGATAACAAGCCAGGGAATAACCGTTCTGGTGATGACAAGAACGACGCCGATGAGATAACCAATCAAGGAACATTGATGTTGGATGCTACGTGTGCCCCATCCGATATTCGTTATCCACAAAGACTTCTCCCTTCTCAATGAAGCACGGATAAAGCTTGAAAAAATGATTGATCGTTTTTGCGATGACTATTCACTTTCTAAACCTAGAATATACCGCCGTGAAGCCAGAAAAAAAACTATCTTTCTCTTGCAAAATCAAAAAAAACGCAGGAAGAAAAAAAATCAGGAAGACCATACGAAAACAACTAGGATACATAAAACGTAACCTTGGATATCTAGAAAAGTTCATGCCAGATGGCTATGCCCTAATAGCAAAAGAGATAGTATTGCTGGAAATATCCCGAAAGTGCTGGAACACTTTCAGGCATATGCAGGTAATGGAAGTACCTACACATACAGCGTATACGCTGTTATAGCAACCTTTCTATATATTATAGATAATTTTACATGGTTTTACAAGTGTAGGTTATGCACTTTTTTTGTTTTCCTTTCAACATCATTGAAAGGAGATAATTACATATGAATTTACGGACTCTTACTGTTTGTAGTGTTACCAATTATCTTGGATTTAGGAAGGGTTATTCTACCTATCCAGTCATACGACTTCAAGGTCTGTGGTTAGAGAAATGGGGCTTCAACATTGGTGACAAAGTTCAAGTTATTGAAGACACCGAACAATTAATTATCAAGATTAAGAAGGGTTAGGAGAGTGATATTTTGTGGCTAGAATCAAGTTTACAACCACTTTAAACGAGGATTTATTATCGTTAGCCAAGCATAAGGCATCTTTACTTGATGGCTCTTATGGTGCTAATGAAATCATTGAACAGGCATTACGATTCTACTTCCGTAACTCAAGCGTTACCGTTTGGGAGAAGAGCATTAGTACAGAAGCTGATAACAAGGACAAGCATCTACAGAAACTTATTTTACGCTCCAACCGACTAGTATTGGAGCATATCAAGGAACGTACGGTTATTAAGAAGTATGACCCTGATGCAGTTTCACCGACTGTACTCCGTGAGGGTGGTTGGGCTAAGGTTTGGGATATATCTAAACTTATGCCCCATTAGATGTTATTTACTAGGTGAAGATTTCTTCACCTAGTAAATGAAGTATTTGAGCAATGTTTATTAATATTCATATGTTAATAAATGTTCCTTTGAATATCTCAATGATTTTCATATCTTTATTTTTTCCCATACCATCTTTGGAATGAATGGATAGGTTGTCGTCCCCTTGCCCTGCTATGCAGTAGGACACAATAATAGGATAATAAGCCCATGATATTCATTAAATGATAAATAACATGGAGCATATTAATGACTATCATAGGCTGGATTACAGATGCTTATTATTGAATGGGGCTGTCTCATAATAGCAAAGTATGTCATAGTCGTAGTAAAATATAAGAGGTTAGGCATAAATCCTCTAAACATGGATGTTTAGGGGGCTGAACGCTTAACCTCTTATATTTTACAAAAACAACTAGCCTACAATATTGCTTTTATAACAGCTCCTTCGTCAACATACTTTATAGGATATAGCTTATTTTAGCAGAATAAGGACTCTAAGTTATAACTATTGTAAATTTATAAAAAAATTTAATTATTAAATATATATATAATAAATTATTAATATTTAATATAATTTATAAGTATTATACTATTTTAAATTTAATAAAAAAA